>Ga0208266_100005_pt1 | contig 433234 bp, 384 predicted proteins | sample LakWasMet67_HOW9_2_FD_183897 | JGI IMG/M metagenome (GOLD analysis project Ga0208266, IMG submission 183897) | Freshwater sediment methanotrophic microbial communities from Lake Washington under simulated oxygen tension - Sediment Metagenome... | ecosystem: Environmental > Aquatic > Freshwater...
CTAACCACCAAATTTATTTTCAACTTTTTTTATCTTTTTTGAAAATATTTTTCTCTAACTCCTCTTTCTCTCTCTACTCTATCAAATAACGGGCTGCAAATGTATAAACTTTTTATTTATTGACAAGTTTTTTTTTGATGTTTTTTTGAATGTTTTAGTAATAAGCTGTAAAGTATTGATTTTCTGAATATTATTTTTACTTAAAGAGGAGTTATTAACTGAACAAAACACTCAAATCTCAGATGTTAATTATGAAAAGCTTCTCAATATTTAAAATTAGTAGTTCAAAAAACAAAAAAATGATCTTTGTGAAATTATTTCAAATACATTTTTAATAAAGTAAATCAATGTTTCAGCTGATATTTTTCAATAATAGCAAGCCATTTGATGTAGCTCACTTCTATTTCATATTTACAAACTGAAGTGGGACTTCGTATTCCGCTTTTCGGCAAAGAGCGATAACCGCTTGCAAATCATTGATACTCTTACTAGAAACCCTAATAATATCATCCATTACTTGTGCGGTTACCTTTATTTTGCTGTCCTTTATATCTTTTAGGATTTTTTTAGAAACTTCTTTGTCTATTCCTTGACGAATTTTTATTTCTTTTTTTATAACCATTCCTGAAGGATAATGCGCTTTACTTTCGTCTAAACATCGAGGATCAAGTCCTTGTTTTATCATACGGCTGTGGATTGCGTCAATAATAGAGTTTAACCTCATGTCATGTTCGGTAGTGATACTAATTACTAAATCTTTTTTATTTAAATCTATCTCACTTTTAGAATCTCTAAAATCAAATCGATTTAAAATTTCTTTTTTTGCTACGTTAATAGCATTATCAAGTGTTTGAGGGTCGGCTTTACTAGTAATATCAAACGAAGGCATAGTTAGTTTATATTATGATTTATTTATTAAATATAGTTTTTTGATAAAAGTAATGAATTTTAGAAAGAAAAAATAAAGACATAAAACCCAAATTTGTTACAGAGTGTTAAACGTTTAACTATTTGTTTGTAAAATGTGTAACATTTATGAATTCCTATCGATATATTTGAGATATAAGAAACGATTTATGATTAAAAAAATAGCACTTGCATCCTTACTTACATTAGCTACACATTTTTCTAATGCTCAAAAATTAACACAGTTTAGTTCTGACTCTGTAAAATATATCAAAGAATTAAATGAATATTTTTATGATTTTTCAGCAAATAAAAAAGATGCAGAAGAATATGTTTTAAATTTTCAAAAAATATGGAAATCGCCTGATTTTTCAAGCAAATACAGAGCTGCTGTTTATAAAACCAGCAATGCCATGTTGCAAAGAAAATTAAAACCATATCCGTATTTTATGAGTTATTTAAATGCAGTTGTAAATTTCATTAATTCAAAACAAAACCCTGAAGTTTTTGATAATTGGCAATTATGTATTGAGAAAATTTTTAATTCAAAAAATTTAAAAAATTATGGTGAATATCTCGAAATGAGTGAAAACATATTTTCGAATAATGTATTTTATAAATCGCCTACATACAGCTACAGAAGTGCTGAAACAAACTATAAATTTGAGTTTGACTCTATCCCAAAAGTAATATTTCCTAAATTTACATTAATAGGCGCTAGTCCTCGTGGCGACTCTATTTCTATTGATAATATTCAAGGTATATATTATCCTTCTTGGGGAAAATTTGTTGGAAAAGGAGGAAGATTAAGCTGGAAAAGAACAGGTGTAGGTGACGATGTTTATGCTGATTTAATTCGTGTAAATCTAGATTGTAAAACAGGCGGATACTCTTCAGATTCGGCAACATTTGTTGGTAAACAATATTTTGATGTACCTCAAAAAGGAAAAGTAACTGATAAAATTGTAACCGAAAACGGCGACCCTACCTACCCTAGATTTGACTCTTACAGCAAACGATTAGTGGTAAGAAATATTTATCCAGATGTTGATTATGACGGTGGTTTTGGTATGCGTGGAAATAAATTTGTAGGTTCTGGTAATGCGCAAAATCCTGCAAAACTTTTATTTAAAAGAAATAACCAAAAATTCTTAGAAATTTCTGCTCGTTCGTTTGCAATGACAAAAGAAAAAATTAATGCTAAACCAGCAGCCATTAAGTTTTTTTTAGAAAAAGATTCTATTATTCATCCAGGTTTAAGTTTTGTATATCAGGTAGAGAAAAAAACAATTACTCTATTAAGAACAGATGATGGGCTTGAAAAATCACCCTATTTTAATACCTATCACAAGGTAGATATGTACTTTGAACAACTCGTATGGAAAACAGATGAGCCTAAAATAGAATTTAATTTTTTACCAAATAATACACAAGGTGAAGCTTTTTTTGAATCACAAGATTTTTTCTCAAGAGCTAGACTTGAAGCTATTAAAGGCATGGAGACGGTTAATCCTGTTCAGAAAATGAATGATTATTATAATAACAATGGTAACACTCTAACATTTACTGTAGTTGATTTCGCAAAGTATATTAAATACTTAGCGGTTGATTTAAGACCAATTATTTTTAAAATGGCGAATTTTGGTTTGATATACTACGAACCAGAAACTGATTTAGTAACTATTAAACCTAGATTATTTGACTATATAAAGGATTTAAAACACGAAAAAGATTACGATATTATTACCATTCATTCCGTTTTTCCTAACAAGAATAATGCAACGATGAGCTTAATTAATAATACTTATGATATTACTATCAGAGGGGTTGAAAATGTTTTATTAAGCGATACTCAAAAAGTTTTCATGTTTCCTCGTCGTAATGAATTGGTTTTAAAGAAAAATAGAACAATGGAGTTCTCTGGCACTGTAGCCTCAGGGAAATTTGAATTTCATGGAAAAGATTTTCTTTTTGATTATGATATGTTTAAGTTAAAAATGAAAACGATTGATTCTTGCAGAATATACGTAGTAGCGGGAGAGCCTGATGCTAATGGAAACTATCCATTTAAAAGAGTGCAAACGGTTATCGAGAATTTAAATGGAGAATTAAGAATTGACGCACCAAAAAATCATAGTGGATATGGAAAAGCACCTACTTTTCCTCAGTTTCAAAGTTTTAAAGAGAGTTATACCTTTTATGACAAGAAAACTATTTTTAAAGGCGTTTATAATCGAGATAAATTCTACTATAAGTTAGATCCATTTACTATGGATAGTTTAGATAACTTTAGAAATGAAGGATTAGTATTTGAAGGAGAATTTTCGTCAGCAGGAATTTTCCCGACTTTTAGAGAACAACTAAAACTACAAAAAGATTACTCTTTAGGATTTATCAGAAACACTCCTCCTGGAGGCTATCCTGTATATGGAGGAAAAGCAAAATTTGAAAATGAAATTAGATTAAGTAATAAAGGGTTAAGAGCAGATGGAGATTTGAATTACATTACTTCTACAACAAAATCTAAAGACTATATTTTCTTTCCTGATAGTATGAATACTCTTGCTACTTCTTACGATATAAAAGAACAAATTGATCCTATTGAATTTCCTCAAGCTCATGGTGACACTGTTTATGTGCATTGGGTTCCTTATAAAGATATCATGAATGCTACTGATAAAGCGAGCCCTTTTAAAACATATAATAACATGTGTACGTTTAGAGGAAAATATTCCTTAAGTCCTCAAGAACTTCATGGAAATGGTGTTGTTGATATGGTAAAAGCAGATATTGAAGCCGTTAATATTTTATTCAAACAACATCAATTTTTCTCAGATACAGCAAACTTTCATCTAAAAGCAATTGGTGAAGAAGGTTTAACTTTTGCATCAGATAATGTAAACGCTAAAATGGACTTACAGAAACGCGTTGGGGAATTTGTGGCTAATGGTAAGGCATCGATTGTTAGATTTCCTAAAAACCAATATATAGCCTATATGGAGCGTTTTAAATGGTTTATGGATTCTGAAGAGATTCAATTAGGTGATGAAAACAAAAAATTAGATGGTAGTGTAGAAAATGCTTTAGATTTAGAAGGCCCAGAATTTATTTCTGTACATCCAAAACAAGATTCTTTGAGATTTTTGGCACCAGCTGCAAAATATAATTTACGAAAGTACATCATTAGTTGTATCAATGTTCCATTTATAAACGTTGCAGATGCCCGCATTTTCCCAGATTCTGGTAAAGTAACGATATTTAAAAATGCAATAATGGATACTTTAAAAAACTCCGTAATTCTTGCAAATACAGTTACTAAATATCACACTATTAGAAATGTGACTGCCAATATTTTTGCTCGTAGAAATTATCTAGCTACAGGAGACTATCAGTATTTAGATGAAAATAACAAACCTTACCTCATAAAATTTAATACGATAAAGCCTGATACTATTTTTCAAACAGTTTCTGAGGGCGTTATTTCTGAAGAATCAAAATTTCAGTTTAATGACTATTTCAGTTTTGCAGGAAAGGTATATCTATACGCCAATAACAAATTTTTAACCTACGATGGAGGAACAAAAATTGTGCATGCTTGTGGTAAAATTGGGAAAGCTTATTTAAAATTTAATGGGGAAATTGATCCAAAAGAAATTTTAATTCCTTTACCCGCTAATACTACTGATATGAATGGAAAACCTATTGGCTCTGCGATTATTTATGGCCAAGATACAAATATGGTTTATTCTTCTTTTGTATCACTTAGAGGTGGTAAAAAAGATGTGGATGTGATTAGCGCCGATGGTTACTTAGGCTTTGATAAAGAATCTAAAGAATACAGAATTACTAATAAAGAAAAGTTTGTTGAACAATCTCTTCCTGGTAATTATATCAGCTTAAACACTGAAAATTGTAGCGTATACGCAGAAGGTAAAATGGACTTAGGGGCTGATTTAGGACAAGTGAAATTCAATACAATAGGAATTGCCACTCATAGTACAATTAATGATTCGGCAACTTTTGAACTTATGAGTACTATTGATTTCTTTTTTGATAAAGGTCTATTGAAAAAAATGATTAAAGATGTTGAAGTCTATAACAATACCCTTGACCCTATTGACTTTGGTAATAAAGTATTCACTAAAGGAATTACCGAAATTTTAGGAAAAGATAAAGGAGATAAAGTTATATCTGACTTAAATTTGAATGGTAACATTAAAAAATTTCCTGATGAATTTGAAAAAACTTTCATGATTACAAATACAACCATGAGATATGATAGAACAAGTCGTTCTTTCTTATCAGTAGGTAAAATTGGGTTAGGTGCTATCAACAAAAATGAAATTTACAAGCAAGTGCCTGGATATATACAAATTCAACGTAAAAAAGGTGGAGATAACTTTACGTTATATTTTGAATTAGATCCTCAAACTTGGTATTATTTCTACTATTTCAAAGGTGTAATGAGTGTTGTAAGTAGTAATGCTGAGTTTAATAATGCTTTAAAAGAACTCAAATCAAAAGATAAAAAACAGGAAGTAAAAAGCGGGCCAAGTTTCCAATTTACTTCATGTAGTCCTACAAAACGTGATATGTTCTTAAGGAAAATGAAACAGGTTAATGCTTCTAATGAAGAATAAAACTGCTATTTTATTTTAAATCTTACTCCTAAAAAGCCCCTAATCCCTTGATTGGGGGCATACATATACGATGGATCAAAACTAAGAGCATTAGGATTATTTGGTGTTGAAATAACCTGACCTGAAGCATTATATTGAACTCCTTTATCAAAGGGATCGAGCGAGCGAGCGATGCTGTTAGCAGGTGGTTTAAAATTTAATAAATTTTTGATGCCCCCATATATTTCAAACCATTTTAGCTTTTTAGTCAATTGTATATTTTGTATGCTCCACCAAGGTGAATATTCGTCTCTTGGGTCCAATTTACCCAATAAAGGTAAACGCATAGGACTATACACATTACCGGTGTAATCAATACTTAGCCCTATTTTTTTCCAATCGTAGGATAAAGCCCACGTACCTGTAAAATGCTCTGTTAAAATTTGCTGAGTTCTATTTCTATTTTCAACTTTGTAATTATCCATATAAGTACCGCCTAATAATAATTTTACAGGGATTTTAAATAATTCTAAATCTATATTAGCTGTAATACCCTGCGAAATGGCATAACCATTTAAATTATTAAAATAAATTTTATTAGGATCTGTATCGTAGTCTGCAATGATACGATTACTAAAATGTGTATAGAATGCAGATAAATCAATGCCGAGATTGAATTTGTTTTTTTGATACTTAGTTACAAAGTTTAAATTAGCATTAATGCTTTGTTCTGGTTTTAAATCACTAACTATAACCACATTTCTTGAACCTGTTAATGCGGCATGATCTTCACTAAATACATTTGCTACTCTATATCCTGTTCCAGAATTAAATCTTATACTATTTTTAGAATTTAAATTCCATTTATATGCTAATCTAGGCGTATAAATATTACCATGTAATTGATTGTAATCATATCTAAAACCTAATAATAATTTATGATTACAATTAATTTTTATTTCATCTTGTAAAAATAATCCGGGTAATACTGTTTTATTTGGTTTATTAAAAACATTAATTGAATCAGAGCTTTGCGTAATAATAGTGTTATCATCATACCAAGTATATCGATATGCGATACCTAATAGCAGTGATTGTTTAACTAATTCTTTTTCCCAATATAGTTGATTAAAAAATATTTTTTGTTGTGCATTAAATTTAGTTTTTCCATAAAATGAGTTTTGGTCATGACTATTAAATGAGACATTATAAAAAATATGCTCTTTGATTGGCAACTCGTATTTACCAATGATTTCATATCGTCCTGTAAAAATACTTTCTCCATAAACACTATCTGTTCCTCTAAAATGTTTATTCCAATTCATTTCTCCACCCCACCTATCTTCATAAAAATAACGCAATGCAACAGATGCTTCTTTATGATTTTTTCGTTCGAAATTAAATTTATTAAAAAACGATATGCGGTGTTGAAGTGTTACATCTGTAAACCCATCCTGATTATTATCTATTGGCTTTTGATAATTAAAATAATTTACGCCAAACAAAGCCTGCGTTATTTTACCTAACCGATACTTAACTCCAGCATCAATATTATACTCCTGGTATGACGTAGCCATAAAATCAATCGCGATTTTATTCGCATTCGCTATTTTTTTTGTAATAATATTAATTAAGCCTCCAACTGCCTCGCTTCCATACAAGGATGAAGCAGGCCCTTTAACAATCTCTATGCGTTCAATTAAACTATTAGGAATCCCCGACAAACCATAAACCGTTGATAAACCACTAACTATTGGCATACCATCAATCATTATCATCGTATAAGGTCCTTCTAGTCCATTAATATGAATATCTCCTGTATTACATACGTTACAATTTAATTGTGGACGAACTCCATTTACATTTTGCAAAGCATCAAAAATATTTGGAGTTGGATTTTTTTTAAATAAAGTGGGGGTATATATTTCAACTGGTACTGGGCTTTCTGTTTTTGAAATTTCTTTCATAGTTCCAGAAACCACTACTTCATTTAAACTTGTTTGATTTTCAATTAAATTAAAAACTAATTCTATGTTTAAATACGAGCTGGAAACTTCTATCGTTTTTACCTGTTTAGTGTATCCAATAGCTGATGCTATTATTTCATAAGTACCTGAAGGTACTTGTTTAATTTCAAAATGACCTTGAATATCAGTTGTAGAGCCAAAGACTGTTTCAGAAATACCCACTGTTGCAAAGGGTACAGGTAAATTATCAGAAATCACTCTTCCTTTAATAACACCTAACACTTGAGCTATAAAAGAAATCGGTAAAACTAAAAACACTATTAAAAATTGTTTCATAATACAAAAATAGTATGTACTATTAAACATAATTAGGTTAACCTAACTATTTAAAAAATTACTATTTTTATAACATGAAAACTTACCGAGAAGAAAATTATTTAAAAGCTATATATCAATTAGCTAATGATGATAAAAATAAGACAGTTAGCGCAACCGAAATTGCGAACTGGTTGGAAGTAAAACCCCCTACTGTACTGGAGAAATTAGCTATATTGGTAAAGAAAGAATACATCTCATACAACAAGTATGATGGGGCAAAATTAAGTCACACTGGAAAGGAGATTGCTTTAAATATTGTAAGACGTCACCGAATTTGGGAAACCTATTTATATAAAGAATTAAAATTTAGCTGGAGCGAAGTTCATGAAATTGCTGAACAACTAGAACACGTAAATTCAGATAAATTAATTGATAAAATCTATGATGTTATTGGTAGGCCAGATTTTGATCCTCATGGAGATCCAATTCCCAACAAGCAAGGTAAACTCCCCAAATCTAACAGAAGGCCTTTAGCTAAAAGTATAAAAGGTTGCCGATGCGTTGTGTTGGGAGTTAGTGAGCATAGTGAAGTTTTTTTAAACTACCTCACTGAATTAAAAATCGGATTAAATGATAAATTAACGGTTGAACAAATTAACACCTACGATGATTCTTTAAAATTAAGCACAAAGCATAAAGAACATATTTTAATGTCGGCAAAAGCGGCACAACAAATTTTAGTGCAATGTTTAAAGCCAAATTGTGCTTGTAAATAAAAGAGCCTAGCAAAAATTACTAGGCTCTTTTATAATTTATCTTATACTTCTATAAAATTAATTAATAGCTACAGGCATTGTTTTAGGAGCTTTTATCTGATAGGTAAGCGTTAATTTTTTACTATCTTTTCCTTGAATATTGGTTCTCCATTTTAAAATACCAGTTACTTCATCGTATTTAGCACCCGATAATTCTTTTCTCTCCACTGTAATTGATTTATCCTGAGCTAAAGGTAATTGGTCTTCCACTTCAATTTCAATTTTTCCTGCTCGTGCGTTTTTCATAGTAATTTCAAAAGTATATTGATGTAAGATATCATTATCTAATACTTTTTGTGAACATTTATCTTTTATTTTTTGACGTTTGATTGCTATATTTTTGTCAATACCTAAAGATAATTGCATTGTATCTTCTGTACCACCTGGTGTTAAATTTGTTTCTCCAATATAAGAACCATCATAATAAATAGAAGCTTCTCCTCCCATTGTAATAGCATCTTCCCAATCAGGCAATACAGCTGTTAAATATACATTGTTATTTAACTTAGGAATAGCTTTATAACGATACAACGTTTTTAAATCTTTTACTAAAATGGCTGCAAAATGTTCTTTACCATCACTTGGAATATTGTAGTTTAACTTTATCTCATATTCTGTTTCGATTACATTTTCACTAACAGAAGTATAATCATACGCATTTTGTGCTAATACCTCTTTATTCATCTCTGCATCTGCTGTACTTTTAGCTGCTAATTCCATATATGAATTACTGGCAACACTTGGCACATTTCCATAAGTTGCTTTTTTATCTTTATAACTGTATGGATTGTATCCTAAGTACCAAGGTGACAGTTCGGGTAAATTATAAGAGCGATTAGGATTAGCAGTTGATAATATTAATTTCACACTACCCCAATCAATCCCAGATTGCTGATGAATTTGTGCTTTATAAGTCAATTTCACATTTTGATCATTGGAGTTTGCTCTTAAATCGTATGATGGCGTCCAGCCTGCATTGGTGATATAATAGTTCAAATTAATACTAGCTTGTGTTGGCTGGTCGGCAATAACATGTACCAAAATTCTGTAATCTACTTTTTCAACTTCACCTGTATTGTTTTCATTTGCTAATTCGTTGGCCACATTTACAATACGTTCATTCAAAATTTTCTTTTTAAACTCTAATTTTTCACGCTCGCGTTTTAATTTTAATTGTTCGGTATTGATGTTATATAATTTTTCTCTTAAATAGGTTAATCCTTCTTTTAGTAAGGGTATACTGTCTTTTTTCGATTGTCCTTTATATAAACTATAGTTTAACAACACTGTCTTTTCAGTAGAAAGGGCATCTAATTTAGATGTCACATCTTCTAATAAATAATTAAGCTCTTGTAAACTATCGTTAACTTGTTTCAGTAATTTTTTATATCTCACATCGCCATTTAATTTAGCTTTATCAAACTCAGGATAATGTACTTCGTGCTGAATGTCAGCAATTATAAAATTACCATTGCCTGAAGCTTGAATAGCAGATGCATTGATACAATTTTCTAATCCAGAAAAAATTAAGGTGTTTTGCCCTGCAACTAAATTAACTAATGTATTACGGTGAACTTGAGCACCTTGAGTAAAAACAATGATTTTTTCGGGTTTTGATTTAATATTTTTCTCTGTTTCTGTAGCTTTTACATTAAATATATTAAGGTAACAAGCAAATAGGATAATGTATTTCATAAGATAAATTTTTTAGATTTCTATTGAGATGAATAGAATCTAAAAATTCCATAAATGAAATTAAAAATTATCTTGCTAAGCTATTATTGTAAGGAATACGGTTCACGATAGAACGGCCTAAAGTAACTTCATCTGTGTATTCTAATTCATCGCCCACAGCAATACCACGAGCAATAGCAGATAAAGTTAAATTATAGGGTGCTAATTTTTTAAAAATAAAAAAGCTGGTCGTTTCTCCTTCCATCGTTGCGTTTAAAGCAAGAATGATTTCCGTTACTTCTTGTCGTGTTACTTTTGCAACTAAAGAATCGATGGTTAAATTACTAGGACCAATACCTTCCATTGGAGAAATTAAACCTCCAAGTACATGATAAACACCTTTGTATAAGCCTGTATTTTCGATAGCCATTACATCTCTATAATCTTGCACAACACAAACCATTTGTTGATTGCGAACTGGGTTAGAACATACTTCGCATATATCGTGATCAGAAATCGTATGACAATTTTTACAAAATTTTAAATCATGTTTTAATGCTCTTAATACTTCAGAAAAATTAGATACGTCTTGTTCATCTTGCTTAATTAAATGCAAAACATAACGCAAAGCCGATTTTTTACCAACACCTGGCAAACTAGAGAAATGACTAACCGCTTGTTCTATTAATTTTGAAGTAAATTCCACAGAGTACAGATATAATTGAAATTATTTACTTAACAGAATATTCATATTTATTTCGGCTTGATAAGAGACTTTATCAAACACCTCAATATTTTTAGTAATGTTTTTAAAGCCTGGTGCCTCAATATTCATTTGATATTTACCTGGAGGCAAAATAACAACAAAGCGGCCATTTGCTGGATTTGGTAAGTAGTTTCCTACTAATTCTTTTGAGATATTATTGTTTACTGAAATAAACACATCAGCATAATTAATGTCAATTCCTTCTTTTGTAGATAACTCACCTATAACAACCGAATAATCACTTTCTATCTCATTAAACGTTACACGATAAATATCAAAATCACCTTGTCCACCAGATTTAGCAGAAGCAATGTATCCATATTTGCCATTTTTAGAAATACGGAAGTTCATATCATCATCTGTAGTATTAATTGGGTAACCTAAGTTTTTAGGGCTTGAAAAGGCTCCTGTTGTTTCATCATAGTTAGACTTAAAAATATCATAACCACCCATACTGGTATGACCTTTTGACGAGAAGTATAATATTTTACCATCTGGAGAAATGTTTGGAAAATCTTCGTCATATGGTGTATTAATTTCAGGTCCGGCGTTTTTAGGCTCCGACCATTTTTTACCTATTTTTTTGCAAATGTAAATATCAGTTCCTCCTACTCCACCTTTACGGCTGCTAGCAAAAAATAAAGTATTACCATCCGACGAAATAGAAGCCGCAATTTCATCTCCACCCGAATTTATTTTAGCATCTAATTTTTCTGGTTTTGAATACATCCCTTGTGCATCTATTTTACTGATGTAGATATTTCCTTTTCCTAATCCTTCTGGTAAGTACAACAAAATATTATCTCCTGATTCACTTAATCCAATTACCTCCATGCCTGCATTACCAGCATTAATAGGGGCTCCAATGGGACTTGCTTTCATATACTCTCCATTTACAACTCGTGAAATATAAATTGAGTTATTGTAGTTTCCATTTTCTAATTTTTCTGCATTTTTTTCGGGACGCTTAGTATTATATACTAAAAAAGCTTCGGTAGATGTTACAAATGGATAATAATCACTGTACTCCGAATTAATATTAGAACCTAAGTTTTGAAATATGACATCAACTGGAAATTTCATTAACTCCTTGGCATTAATGCAATGTTGTATTTGTAAATCAGCATCAACTAAATTAAACACGCTGCCTTTGGCATCTGATTTAAATTTTTTAAAAGCTGTAATTGCATCATCAAATCTATTAGCGTAATGATATGCTCGTCCTAATAAGTAATCTGCATTTGGATCATGCTTTTCTTTACGGGTTACAATTTCTAAATAAGGTACGGCTTTAGCCTTATTAGTATTATTATTTAAATAACAAACACCCACATTATAGTTATAAGATTCGTTTCTCGGGTCTTCATTTAACAATTGTAAATAATCTTCCAAGGCATCCTCATAATTACCAACTTTCATTTTAGCACTAGCCTCTTCGGGAGTTACCTTAGTTAATCCATCTTCTTGGGCATAATACAGAGATGTAAAGCATGTTAATGCAAGCAGTAAAAAATGTTTTTTCATTTTTGGGTATGTTTATGTAATAAAACACTAATTTATACAATTTAAGAGAATTGACATGCTAATGTGAAAAACTGTTGAAATAGTTTAAAAAAAATAAGGGCTATTTGCTTAATATTGATACATAAGTACTCCTAAAACCTCAAAACAATGATTCATTCCTTGAAATTTGTTAAACCAACTGTTTTATGCCTTTTTATTTTGGCTTTAACTACCACTTGTTCGAATTCGAAACAAGATAAAGATCATAGAACTGTTTTTAACTATAACGAAATGGCTGGCGTATCAACCCTTGATCCTGCTTCGGCTAATAATACGGAAGTTATTTGGCCTGTTAATCAATTATATAATGGGTTAGTGCAATTAAACGATTCGTTAAAACTATCACCTTGCATTGCAAAAAGATGGACCATTAGCGAGGATGGATTAACCTATACATTTACTTTGAGAAATGACGTTTACTTTCATGACAACCAATGTTTTGAGGGTGGAAAAGGAAGAAAAGTAACAGCCAAAGATTTTGTCATTTCTTTTAACAGACTTTATGATGCTCGTGTAAGTAGCGCTGTATCGCTATTGTCAAATATTGATAGAACAGAAAAAACAGGCTATAAGGGATTTTTAGCAAGTAATGATTCTACTTTTGTAATTTATTTAAAAGAGCCTTTTAGTGCATTTTTAGATGTATTAACAATGAAATACTTTTCTGTAATACCTTATGAAGCAGTTGATTTTTATGGGCAAGATTTTAGAAGAAACCCTGTGGGAACAGGTCCTTTTAAATTTAAATTATGGGAAGAAGGTACCAAATTAGTATTGCTGAAAAATGAAAACTATTTTGAATTTGATGGAAACAATCGTTTACCTTATTTGGACGCTGTGACAATATCATTTGTAAAAGACAGAGAAACTGCATTTATGGAATTATTAAATGGTAAATACGATATGCTTAGCGGTGCTGATGCATTTAACACAAATGAAGTACTTGATAAAAATGGGAACCTAAAACATATTTATGCAGAAAAGTTTAATATGCAAAAACAAACATTTTTAAAAACTGATTACCTAGGTATATTGGTTGACGAAAACATTGATATCGTTAAAAAATCACCATTAAAAATTAAAGCTTTACGTAAAGCCATTAATTATGGATTTGATCGTGTGAAATTGGTTAAGTTTTTCAGAAACAATATCGGTTACCCCGCTACAGCTGGTTTTATTCCAAATGGATTACCATCTTACAACGAAAAAATCGTAAAAGGCTATACCTATGATCCTGAAAAAGTAAGACAATTACTTTTAGAAGCAGGCTATCCTGACGGAAAAGGATTACCTGAAATTACATTACACACTACCGATAATTATTTAGAGCAAACAGAATTTATTCAATCTCAGTTAGCAGATAATAATATTAAAGTAAAAATTAGTGTGGATAAGCCTGTTGTTTTACGTCAGGCAGTGGCAGCGTGCGAATACAATTTCTTTAAAAAATCGTGGGTGGGAGATTACGCTGATGAAGAAAGTTTTATGACTTTGTTTTACAGTAAAAACTTTGCACCAATTGGTTCAAACTATACACACTACAAAAATCCTGAATTTGATGTATTGTATGAAAAAGTAATTCGTGAACAAAACAGAGAGGTGAAAAATAGCTTGTATCAACAAATGGATCAAATGCTGATTGATGATGCACCCGTTGTGCCTTTATATTACGACCAAGTTATTCGTTTGGTTCATAAAAATATTAGCAATTTCACACCAAATGGCATGAATTTATTGAATTTAAAAATGGTAAAAAAAGACGAGAAATAATATGTCTTTCATTTTTTATCCTTAAATAAGGATTTGCTCAATATTAGTTTGAATGTTTCAAGAGTGAATAACTAAAATTAGCTCCTTTTACTTGTTAACTATTGTCTTAAATCGTGAAAAACAATTTTTCAGAATAAATTCAATTTTTACTTAAATTAGCCCTTTTAGAATTTTAACGAAACTTTTATTTTTAGTTTCGATAGTTTATCTAAATTTCTAAAAACTAACAGGTTACTTAAAGCAAAGCATTATGTGGAAATATTTTTCAGGACTCTTATTACGAAATAAAGCAATATTTACAACCGTTGTATTACTTATTACTGCCTTTATGGGTTACGAAACCTCGAGGGTAGAGCTTTCATACGACTTTGCTCAAATATTACCAGATACGGATAGTACATTTATTGAATACCAAAATTTCAAAAAACATTTTGGTGAAGATGGTAATGTAATGGTTATGGGTTTTGCTGATAAAAACCTATTTGAATACGAGAAATTTAACGACTGGTATAAACTTAGCAACACCATTAAAAACATTCAAGGCATTAAGGATTTAATGTCGGTGCCAACAGTTTATAAAATTGTAAAAAACGATAGTTTAGAAAAATTTGATTTTGTACCATTAATTAAAAATCCACTCAAAAACCAACATGATGTGGATAGCATTAAAGCTGAGTTTTTGGATTTACCTTTTTATGAAGGAATTATTTATAATAAAGAAACAGGAGCTAATGTTATGGCTATTACCTTTACTAAGAAGGATTTAAATTCTAAACGTCGTTTGGAGATTGTTGCCGAAATTAAAGTATTGGCCGAAGCATTTTCTAAAAAACATCACATAGAGATGCATTATTCGGGGATGCCATATATTCGCTCTCAGGTAATGACAAAGGTATCCCATGAAATGACCTTATTTTTAATTTTAGCAATTTTGGTAACTGCTTTAATTTTATGGGTATTTTTCAGATCGGGTAATGTGGTATTTTTCTCATTAATTATTACAGCTATAGGCGTATTATGGTCGATGGGAATTATGTATATGTTTGGATACAAAATCACCATCTTATCTGGCTTAATACCACCATTAATTATGGTTATTGGTTTACCAAACTGTATATTCTTAATCAACAAATTTCAAAGTGAGTTTGTATTACATGGCAACAAAATAAAAGCCATTACACGCAGTATTGAAACCATTGGAGTAACTTTATTTTTAGCCAATATTACAACAGCAATTGGCTTTGGGGTATTGTATTTTACAAAAAGTTTAATGTTGGTTGAATTTGGTGTTGTAGCTTCTATTAGTGTTATGACAACTTATTTCATCACCTTAATTTTAGTACCCGTTATTTTAAGCTTATTACCACCTCCAAAAGAAAAACACACAAAACATCAGGAAGGGAAAATCATTAATAAAGCCTTAGATATTGTTGACCACTTAGTGCAAAAACGTCGTATGGCTATTTATATTACCACTGCTGCCATTACTGCTATTTGTTTTTGGGGCATGACGTTTATTGACATGAATGGCTTTGTGGTAGATGATTTACCTAAAAAAGATCCTATTTATACCGACCTACATTTTTTTGAACAAAACTTTAATGGTGTATTACCATTTGAAATAGCAGTTGACTCTAAAAAAGAAAACGGACTACTGACTAATAACGCGAAAGCTTTATACAAAATTAAAGCCATGCAAAAAATGTTAGAGAACTATCCTATTTTTTCAAAACCAATATCGATAGTAGAAGCTGTTAAGTTCTCGTACCAGGCTTATAACGATGGTAATCCTAAATATTATAAAATACCAGGTGTTACCGATTTAAAAACATTATCAGAATACAAAGGTTCGTTAAAAGGACAAAATAATAAATTATCGAAGTTTATTGATAGCACTAAACAAACCACTCGTATTAGTTATCAAGTAGCTGATATTGGTTCTAAAAAAATGAAAGAATTAATGAAAGTGATTCGCCCGAAAATTGATTCTATTTTTAGCCCTGAAGAATACCATGTAAGTTTAACTGGTCATAGTTTAGTGTTTTTAAAAAACAATGATTACTTGTTATCTAACTTAATAGAAAGTTTAATTATTGAAATTATTTTAATTGCCATTGTGGGTATTGCCTTATTCCGTTCGGTGCGTATTATTGTATTATCAAAATTACCATGCTTAATTCCATTGGTAATTACGGCAGGTATTATGGGCTTTTTAGATATCCGATTTAAGCCATCCACTATTTTAATATTTAGTATAGCCTTTGGTATATCCAGCGATGGAACTATTTATTTTTTAACTAAGTATCGCCAAGAATTAAAAAAACACAATCGTGGCGCTGCTGCAGCTATCACTGCGGCTATTAAAGATACAGGACTGAGTATGGTTTACACTTCTATTATCTTATTTAGTGGATTCTCTATTTTTTCTGCATCCAGTTTTGGCGGTACTGTAGCATTAGGTGTATTGGTATCTTTAACTTTATTAATATCGATGTTTACTAATATTATTTTATTGCCAGCTATTTTGTTATCCATTCATAAAAAATCGATGAAAAAAGAAATCATCGAAGAACCATTGATTGATATTGAAGATAGTTTGGAATAATCTTTTCAAAATCCTTTTCAGTATCGAATTTTTTTTCGTTATATTTTGATAGCAATATTTTATGTCAAAAGGAGGCTATAAAAAAACAAAAATGAATATGCTATATGTAACAGGAACTTTACGCTAAATAGTCTAAGAGTAATTTTACTGTTATAATTACAATCTTGGTTTCATGTTGTAAATATATAAAGTAGTTTAAAAGAAAATCTCTAATTGTTAGAAGAAGAAAGCCTTTTTAACTATATTTGATAAACTTTCGGGGCATTAAAATCAAATTAAAAAAATTGTTGAAATTGTATAATTAAGATAAAAACAGACCGAGAAAGTAATTGTTTGTAATTTTAAATAACAAAATCAAATGATAAAAAAACTAATAAAGAAGGCTATACCTTCTAAAATAAAGCAGATTATCAAACTTGCAAAACATTCAGGAGATAAGTTCAACTGTCCTTTTTGCGGTTATAATGCAAAGGAATTATTTCCAATTGGATTAGAAAATAAAACCTTAAGCGAAAAACAAGTTATTGGAGCAGGACTAAGGAATGGGGGCTGTTATAAGTGTGGCTCAACAGATAGAGAACGGTTAATATATATCTATCTTAAAAACGTTCTAAATATCTTTGATACAAAAAAAAATATAAAAATTCTTCATATAGCACCAGAAAAAAACTTGTCAAGTATTTTAAATAAAGTTGGATTTGAAAAATATGTCTGCGGTGATTTGTATACTGAAGGTTATATATATCCAGAATATGTTCAGAATATGAATGTATTAAACATACCTTATGAAGACAACTATTTTGACTTAGTTATTTGTAACCATGTACTTGAGCATGTACCCGATGATATTGATGCAATGAAAGAATTATTTCGTGTTCTGAAACCGAATTCAAAAGCAATATTGCAAGTACCAATATCAAAAAATTCGAAAACAACATTTGAAGATTTTTCGGTAACTGATCCCAAAGAAAGGGAAATAGTTTTTGGACAGTTTGATCACGTTCGAATATATGGTCAGGACTATGAAGATAAACTGAACTTTGTTGGATTTAAAGTTGAACGTATTAATATTTCAAAAAAATATGAGAAACATGGGTTATGTATTGAGGAAGATATTTTTATTGGAATAAAATAAACTATCCACAACAATACCAAATCATCAGACCTTGCTTTCTTTTAAATGCCAGCGCAATTAATAACTAAACTCCAAAAAGCAACCTTATTAAATACAGAAGAATTTCCTGCTGAATTTATGCAATTTGTGCATCGCAAAAAGTGGCTGCATATTTGGGTTTCAAAAGAATTTAATGGTCTAGATTTATCTTTTAGCAAAGGACTTCAATTACTTTATAACCTAGCAAAAGTTGATGGTAGTCTTGGGTGGTTTGTAACACTTTGTTCGGGGGCAAACTATTTTTCAAAAAACTTAAAACCGAACATTGCACGTGAAATTTTCAGTACTCAAGATGTATGCCTAGGAGGTAGCGGTATGGTAGCTGGTGTTGCCAAACCTATTAATAAAAATAAATTTCTGATAAGCGGAAAATGGAAATATGCCACTGGTGCCCCACATTTAACCCATTTTACGCTCAATGCCAAAGTAGAGAATGAAATCATATCGTTTGTGATTCCTAAAGAAAATGTAACCATCATTCCCGATTGGACATCGATGGGAATGCGAGCGACTAACACCTTTTCATTTGAAGTGAAAGAAGTGCTTGTTACAAAAAAATACAGTTTTAAATATGATAAATTTTATACTCATGACAATAGTTCTGATATACCATTTACAGTATTTGCTGATTTGACTTTGTTAGTGAACTATATTGGGATGGCACAACATTTTGCAGAGTGTGTTAACAATAATCTAATGTTAGAAGATATTGAAAGCATGCTTAAGCAAACACTGGCCATTGCAAAAGAAATTGAACAAAACATAGCACAACACAAAACACTTTCAACAGAACGCATGCAGCAAATTCATTCTTTTGGAGAAGAAATTGTTTCTGATTTATGTATGTATTTTATGATTTCTTATCCTAAAGCAGGTATCGAAGCTAGTCGAATGACATCCTCTACCAATCAAGTGTTTCGTGATTTTTTTACAGCAACGCAGCACGCCAATTTTAGGAAGAGATAAGACATTTTATTTACACATCATATTTGTAAAGGTTTCTTAAATAATTATATTTGTTATAAAGGATTTTATAAAACTATATCTATTGCGTTGTATTTAAAAACTTTAATATTACAATCAATCATAAATGCAAATAGACATTCATATTAGCAATGACATATATTTAACTAAAACTTCTCGTTCAGACAAGGAAGCGCTAATTAATTACATGAACGATATTGATTTATATAATCAAACATTAAGAGTTCCTAATCCATACACTTCAGAAGACGCAGAAAAATGGTTTGATTATATTCAATCTTTTGAAACCGAAAATAAAATTCGCAAAAATTGGGTTATCAGAAATAGCAAAAATGAATTAATGGGGCATATTGGCTTTCATTTTCCTTATGGTATCAATTCTAAAATTGTAGAAATATATTATTGGATTGGAAAACCACATAGAAATAAAGGAATTATTACAAAAGTCGTTAATCAGTTTACTAACCACATTTTAGGCTCAAAAAAATACCATAGAATTGAAGCTCCCATTTTTGATTTTAATTCTGCTTCTGAAAAAGTACTAAAAAAATGTGGTTACATTTTCGAAAATAATCTTCCTAATCATTACAAAAAAGGTAACACTATAATTAACGCAAAAATGTATGCTATCTCATTTAGTCATTCAATTAGCTAATCTCATTTTCCTAACTGACTTTGTCTATAAATATAAAACATAGTATTAACTATTTTATGAAACACTTACTCTTAATTATTCTTACACTATCCTTTGCATTACATATAAGAGCTTCAAAAATATATACCTCTGATATTACTAACTTTTGGATCGCATACGACAGTATACAGTCTACATCATCTCATACACAAAAAATAAAAGTCATTACTGATTTATATATAAAAAAGGCAAGTAAAGGTTTACAAGACTTTATAAAAGCCAGAGATTATACTGCCGAAGGTTGGATAAGTACCATAGAGGCATATCCTAAATATTGGGAATCTGTGAGACCTCAAACCTTATCAATTTTAAAAGATGTGGAATTATTAGAAAACCTATCAACAAAATTCAAAGAAATATATCCCAACTTTATTGAACCTGAAATTTATTTTACTATTGGTTGTATGCGCTCAGCAGGAACTACAACAAGAGGCCGAATTTTAATAGGTGCTGAACTTGGCGCGGCAAACAATACAACCAATTCTACTGAACTTAATAGTTATTTTAAAAACATGTTTAATGCTAATAATGGCATAGTTCAACTTGTAGCGCACGAAATGAATCATACTCAGCAAATAGAATCACCAGATTCATTAAATACTCTGTTAAGTCAAGCCATATTAGAAGGATCCTGTGATTTTATTGCTGAATTACTTTTAAATCAACCTTACAAAGCACCTCATACAAATTATGGATTAATTCATACAAAATCTTTATTGAAAGAATTTTATAAAAATAAAAATCAAATAACATTTGACAACTGGTTATATAATGGTAATCATACAAAAAACAAACCAGCTGATTTAGGTTACTATATAGGTTATGAAATATGCAAAACATATTATCAGAATTCAACAGATAAACCAAAAACTATTATTGAAATTATTGAACTTGATTGGAAAGACAAAAACAAAATGCTGGAATTACTTGAATTTACTATGAAAAATCATAGAATACAATGCAAGTAACAGTATTTTTCACTAAAAAAAGGACTAAATAATAAATTAATTTCATCATGATATTTGAAACACAAAAGCTTTACACAAGGGCATTAGAAAAAAATGATGAAATTGCTTTTTTTGAATTAATGAGTAATCCAAATGTCATGAATCCAATACCTCAAAAACCCTTTAATAAAAACGAAAGTTTAACTAAATTAACTGAACTGATTTCATTAGAAAAAACAACTACAACAAAAATCTGGTGTATGTGTGAAAAAGGACATAATAATCTTATTGGAATATGTGGTGTTTTAAAAAATGATGAAAACGAAGATGAAATAGCTTATCGCATTATAGAAAAATATTGGGGCAAAGGTTATGGAACGGAAATAGCAAAAGGATTGATTGATTATTGCTTTAATCAAATGAAAAGTGAACTTATTAGTGCTGATGTTTGTATTGATAATATAAAATCAATTAAAATATTAGATAAGTTTTTTACAGTGCAAAAAGTTTTTTTTAATATAGAAGATAATTGCATCGATAGACGATATATTTTAAGAAAAGAAAACTGGAAAAACAGCTGTTTACAATGACTTCATTAAAATAAAAACTCAAGATACCGTGGTTACAATCGAAATTACACAATCAATTACCTCCTCTGTTCAACTCGGCCTGCCCCTGCTTCCAGAAAAGAAAGAAATAAAAATAAACTAGTATTATAAACAATAACTTATTACTTTTGTATAGTTAATAAGAACACTTAATAAAGATACAATGAGAAAAATAACAGCCACATTAATTACAATAGTTGGTTTATTATTTATCAGCTGTAAAAAAGAATATGTTTGTGAGTGTTTTAATCCAAGCGGTGTATTTAAAACCTATACAATTAAAGACAATAAAAGAAAAGCAGAATCAATATGTGCCGACTATTCGAAAGAATATCAAGGAATGGGATGGAGCGAAACTGGTTGTACATTAAAATAAACAAACGACCTATTAAATATTAAGGCGTCTTACTTCCATACTTACACCTAACTCCATTATAAAATTTCTCATAGCATTAACAGCCTCAACAACATCATTTATCTGATAACAAGTAATGGTATGATATAGAGATAAGGTTTCATCAAAGTATGGAACAACTCCCCATCTGTTTTCATGTACCTTTCTCGCTACAGGTATCAATAAAGAAAAATCGTCGTATTTATTATTCATTAGCCATCCACTATCTGAAACAATAATACAATTAGGTAAATTATTAGTTAAAAACACTGTTATAGGGAAACCATTTTCACATAACTGATGTGTATTTATCTCAATAAAACAATAACGCACAGTGTAATGATATGAGCTATCAAAATTTTCTTTTAAAAATTCTACAATATCTTTTGTTTCCATTAATTTAATTATTCAAAAAAACTATTTATTAAATGTAAATATAACTTTGAAGTTCTAATATGCTTAAAAAAAATTACCCTTGAAAATATAGCTTAAAAGAAAAAAATTAATATCTTATCTTTGATACTGAATCTTATTTAACATGAAAGCTAAAATTTTAAATAGTCTATTAATTCTCACCTCTTTAATGGGATATTTAGAATGGGGTGGCAATAATCACATAATGCTATTTGAAGCAGAGGCAGAAATCATTTTAAAATTATTTAGCGACCCACAATCAGTTCTTCATCCGTTTATCTTGATTCCATTAGCTGGGCAATTTGTATTACTCATCACTTTATTTCAAAAAACGCCTAACAAAATATTAACGTTTATCTGTATTGGAGGATTAGGGATTTTATTAGCCTTTATGTTTTTAATTGGAATCATGACCTTAAACTACAAAATCATAATATCTACTTTACCTTTTTTAATACTTAGTATCTACAGCATTATTTTTTTCAGAAAAAATAATGCTTAATTTGCAAAAGAACTCTATGATATTATCTTTGTTTTATAACCTCTTAGTGATATTGTAGACAGATGAAAACCGAAAAAACTTTTAGCATCTTATTCATCTTTGGATTAATTACAAAATGTTTTGATATTCCTGGTCATTCATTATTATTGATTATTTCTGCTTCTATTATATCAATATTATATTTTCCAACTGCGTTTTATTTTTTTTCAGATAAAAATTTGAAAAATCAAAACTTAGCACTATCAATTGTTGGAGGGATGGTTTTAGCGATGGCTCCAATAGGTTGTTTATTTAAATTAATGTTTTGGCCAGGTGCTCAAATTCAGTTAACAGGTACATTAATTTTCATGACGATACTATTAGCGATTACTTTTTCATTAAGTAAAAAAAGCAATGAGGATTTAAAAATTTATTACAAAAACTACATGTCAAGAATTGTATTTTGGTTTATTTTAAGTTATGTATTGTATACAATTCCAAAATCAACCATTATTATAATTCAACATCATAATGACCCAGAACTTGCTAAATTAAAAATACAATCTTATGAAAACCCAGACAATATTGAGCATGAAATGGCTTTGCAAAATTATTACAAACAACGAGATTCTCTTTACATGATTAAAAACACAGAATAATATCTCCATTTATTGGGCAATATAATCAACATTTTTTTTCATAAAAAGCATTTAACAGCAGTATCAATCAGTGAAATTTACAACAATTTAATGTAATTCATGAAGGATATTAGTTTCTAATTTATTATCTTTAGCTATCAAATATGATTTTAATCAGTCTCATATATGATATTAAGCGCCTATAAAAACTGTAAATAAAAATAACTTAGTGCTACACATCATTTATGATAAAAAACATTTTTATTGAAATAGGTTTAATCACTCGTTTTACTGGACGTTTTTTCATAGAAGTGTTTAAGCCTCGCTTTGAGTTCAATGAATTTTTACGGCAGTGTTTCTATATCGGCAATAAGTCACTGCCATTAGTTGCCATTACGGCATTTATTATGGGGTTGGTTATTACTATGCAATCTCGCCCTACCCTTGTTGAATTTGGAGCACAAGCCTGGTTACCAAAAATGATTTCCGTTTCATTAGTGCGTGAAATTGCGCCCGTTATTACAGCGCTCATTTGTGCCGGAAAAATTGGGTCGGGTATTGGTGCCGAATTGGGCTCTATGAAAGTAACCGAACAAATTGATGCCATGGATGTTTCAGGTACAAATCCTTATAAATTTTTAGTAGTTACCCGTGTAATGGCCACCATTTTAATGATTCCTATTTTAGCCATTTTAGCAGATGCAATTTCGTTGTACGGTGGTTACTTAGGTTGTAATATACACGGTGTAGTGAGTTGGGATTTATTTTGGAATCAGGTATTTGATACTTTAGTTTTTGCTGATATCATACCTTCCATTTTAAAAACATTTTTCTTTGGGTTTGTGATAGGTATTATTGGATGTTACCAAGGCTTTAACTCTAGTAAGGGCACAGAAGGCGTTGGCCAATCTGCTAATTCTGCTGTTGTTATTTCCTCCTTATTGGTTTTTATAATTGATTTATTAGCGGTGCAAATAACAGATGCTTTAAACTTAAATTAAACCATGGCTAATATCAATCTTCTTCATCCACAAAATACTAATCCAGACGAAAATGTAATTAGTATTCACAATCTATACAAAGCCTTTGGAGATAATAAAGTTATTAATGGATTTAATTTTAATTTAAAAAGAGGAGAAAATGCCGTTGTATTAGGAAAGTCAGGCTCTGGAAAATCTGTTTTAATAAAATTAATTATAGGTTTGATGAAACCAGATGATGGTAATATTGAAGTACTAGGCTCAAAAGTTGAACAACTCTCAAGTTCTCAACTGGATGAAATGCGGGTAAAAGTAGGTTTTTTATTTCAAAGCAATGCCTTGTATGATTCGATGACTGTTAGAGAAAATTTAGAATTTCCATTACGAAGACATTGGATTAAAAAAAACACCAGTAAAGATGATATTAATAATTTAGTATTAGAAGCATTAACCAATGTTGGTTTACCACATACAATAGATATGATGCCCTCTGAATTATCTGGAGGAATGAGGAAACGTATTGCTCTAGCAAGAACATTAATTTTAAAACCCGAAATCATTCTGTACGATGAACCAACAACAGGATTAGATCCTATTACAGGAAAAGAAATTAGTCACTTAATGAATGAGATTCAAAAAAAATACAATACTTCATCCATTATTATTTCACATGATATCAATTGTGTGAAAATAGTAGCAAATAGAATCATCATGTTAATTGATGGTAAATGCTATGCAACCGGAACATATGATGAATTAGAAAATTCAAGTGACCCAAGAGTAAAACAATTTTTTGAATAATATTATGGCACAAGACACATCTAAAAATATACGTGTAGGCATTTTTGTTTTAGTAGGTACAACATTACTTATTTTTTCATTATACCTCATTGGATCCAAACAAAACTTGTTTGGGTCAACTTTTGAACTTAAATCTCAATTTAAAAATGTAAATGGTTTAATGCCAGGTAACAATGTACGTTTTACTGGAATCGATATCGGAACTGTTAAAAGTGTCGAAATCATAAACGACTCTACAGTAAATGTTACCATGATTATTGAAGATAAGGTACAAGCCTTTATAAAAAAAAATGCAACAGCCATGGTTGGAACAGATGGTTTAATGGGAAATAAACTTATTAATATCAACTCTTCAAACGAAAGCGCACCTAGTGTTGAAGATGGTGATTTTTTAGTTTCCAAGAGTCCTTTAGGCACAGATGATATGATGCGTACATTAAATATGACAAATGAAAATGTAAGAGACATAACAGTTGATTTAAAAAACATTGTGAGTCGTTTAAATAGTCCTAATACTTTATGGAGTATTTTAATGGATACTATTGTAGCCGATAACGTAAAACAAGCCATTGTAAATATTAAAGTAACTGGCGAGCGTACTGCTATTATTACTGGTGATTTAAGTCGAATTGTAAAACACATCAAAGATGGAAAAGGAACTATTGGTGCTTTAATAGCGGATACATCTTTTGCAGTTAAATTAAATCAAAGTATTGTTAATATTAAATTAATTACCGATTCCTTAGCATTAGTTACTGGTGATCTGCATTACATTACCTCTAAAGTAAAAAAGGGTGAAGGGGGTATTGGAACAGTTTTGATGGATACAACATTCGTTAATAACTTAAATGCAACCATGAAAAATGTGAGAAGTGGTACTGCAAATTTTGATGAAGATATGGAAGCTTTAAAGCATAATATCTTGCTAAGAAGTTATTTTAAGAAAAAAGAAAAAGCTGCTAAAAAGAAAAACTAAATGCCTACTAATAATTTCAATATTCAAGGTTTGTCGGATGAGCAAGTTTTACAAGCCAGAGAAAGTCATGGTAATAATCAATTAAATTATAAAACAGAAAATGGCTTTATTGATGCTGTAAAAAGTATTTTTAAAGAACCCATGGTGATTTTACTTCTTATTGCATCCAGCATTTATTTTATAAGTGGTAAAACAGGTGACGGTATATTTTTAAGCTCTGCTATTATATTAGTATCTGTTATTTCTCTTTATCAAGATAAACGGAGCCGAAATGCTTTAGAAAAATTAAAATCCTTTTCACAAGCCAAATGTCGTGTCATTCGCAATGGTGCAACAGTTGAAATAAGCAGTGATGAATTAGTAATCGGAGATTTTTTGATAGCTGACGAAGGTTCTTTTATTGCGGCAGATGGCATCATTATTCAATCCAATGATTTTTCAGTAAATGAATCTATTTTAACAGGTGAATCATTATCAGTTGAAAAGGATAAAAACAAAGATGATCATTTTATATACAGAGGCACCACCGTTGCAAGCGGCTTGGCAATTGCCCAAATTATAGCTATTGGTAACGATACCAAATTAGGAAAAATAGGAAAAAGTCTTGAAGCTATAACAGAAGAAAAAACACCCTTAGAACTACAAATTAGCAACTTTATAAAAAAGATGGTAATAGCAGGTACTGTTGTGTTCATCATAGTTTGGGGCATTAATTTTATTCGTTCTTATAGTGTGTTAGATAGTTTAATAAAAGCTTTAACATTAGCAATGAGTATTTTACCAGAAGAAATACCTGTTGCCTTTACAACATTTATGGCTTTAGGAGCTTGGCGATTAATGAAAATGGGTATTGTTGTTAAGCAAATGAAAACAGTAGAAACACTTGGAAGCGCCACTGTAATTTGTACTGATAAAACAGGAACTCTTACCGAAAACAAAATGAGTTTAGCAAAACTATTTGTATTAAAATCAAAAAATATACAAAGTGCTGATAAACCTTTAGGTGTTGATGAAAAAGAATTAATACGATTAGCGATGTGGTCGAGCGAGCCAATTCCTTTTGATCCTATGGAAGTAGCTTTGCATAACGCATACGAAAAAGCAATAGAGCAAGATGAAAGAGAATTGTTTAAAATGATTCATGAATATCCATTAGGAGGCAAGCCTCCTATGATGACTCATTTATTTGAAGATGTAAATGGCACTAGAATAATTGCAGCCAAAGGTGCTCCAGAGGCCTTGATGAATGTCTCTGATTTATCCTCTGAAGAAAAGCAACATATTGAGCAAGCCATTAAAGAACTAACTAGTGAAGGGTATCGTGTATTAGGTGTTGGCGAAACTATATTTACTGGAAATAATTTTCCCAAAAACCAACAAGAATTTAAATTTCAATTTAAAGGTATTGTAGCATTTTATGATCCTCCTAAACAAAATATAAAAGAGGTATTACAACATTTTTATAATGCAGGCATTACAGTTAAAATAGTTACAGGTGATAATGCAGCTACAACTACAGCCATTGCTAAACAAATAGAATTTAAAGGCTATGATAAATGTTTGTCGGGAGATGAATTAATGACATTAAATGATGCTGAATTACAAAAACGTGTTATGGATACTCATTTATTTACACGTATGTTTCCAGAAGCTAAACTACGCATCATTAACGCCTTAAAAGCACAACAACAAATTGTAGCCATGACAGGAGATGGTGTTAATGACGGGCCCGCCTTAAAAGCTGCTCATATTGGTATTGCCATGGGTAAAAAAGGAACAGAAATTGCTAAACAAGCCGCATCTTTAATTTTACTAGAAGATGATTTATCTAAAATGGTAGATGCTGTAGCAATGGGAAGAAAAATATATACCAATCTTAAAAAAGCCATTCAGTATATTATTTCTATTCATGTTCCAATTATCTTAACAGTATTTATTCCATTGGCATTAGGCTGGATTTTTCCTAATATTTTTTCGCCCATACATGTTATCTTTTTTGAATTATTAATGGGGCCAACCTGCTCTATTATCTACGAAAATGAACCTATGGAACACAATATCATGTTTCAAAAACCTCGTCCTTTTACTAATACCTTTTTTAATTGGAAAGAATTAACTACCAGTATCCTACAAGGATTAATGATTACCGCAGGAAATTTAGTAGCTTATCTATATGCCGTACATCAAGGTTATAATGAAGAGACTACTCGTACAATGGTATTTGTAGTTTTAATAAGCTCAAACATAATTTTAACCTTAGTTAATCGTTCCTTTTATTATTCAATACTAACAACTTTAAAATATAAAAATAATCTGGTACTCCTAATTATCAGTATCTCCATTTTAATAACAACGCTTTTAATATATATTAAACCACTGGCAAACTTTTTTGAATTAGAAGCATTAAACCTAAAACAACTCAGTTTAAGTATTTTAATAGGATTTGTAAGTGTTATTTGGTTTGAGTTAGTGAAGTGGAGAAATAGATTAAGTTAAGATTTCTTAATATACTTCATAAAAAAAATCAGTTATGTTTTATATTTTAAATAATTATAACAACAGTTATATTGGAAAATACTGTAAAATCTATAATGATATTAGTTTTCATTAAACACTTTAATTGGCTCTAATTTTAAAAACAAATAACAAGTACGAACATCTTCTACAATAATTTTCTTTTTAAATACTTCATTATAATTATTCACTAACACTTTAACCTTATACTTATGAGGATTAATTTGTGTTATCGTGAAAAATCCTTCAGAATCAGTTTTGGTTATTTTCGTAATAGAATCATTTAATATTAGTGTAACTTCCGTATTGATAATACTTTCATTTGTATATCTATTCAAAAGAGTTCCTTTGATTATTCCAAACTGACCATACGAAAAAAATGAGAACATTAAGAAAAAACCTACAATTAATATTTTTATATAAATTTTCAAAATCCTAATAATTTTCTAACCTACATCACCACTTTCAACTTCGCGTACTTTAACAACAAATTCTTTTCGCCGGCATTTCTAAAATTAATGCATGCTTTCGATTCAGGGTAAACACCTTCAATTGAAGTGACTTCACCGATTCCAAATTTCTCATGCTCCACAACACTACCTACTCTTAAATTAGCATTCGCGCTATTATCGGTTGGTGTGTTTGTTGCAGCCATACGTTTAGCTAATGGAATTAATTTTTTAGGTGGCGAAAAATTAATTTGTTTTGGTTCTTGTTTTGCAAATCCTGTAGTTTCTTTGGTTCTAAAATCAATCGATTCCATCGGCTTTTGAAACGGACGTGTTGGTCGAACAAAAGCATCATCACTAAACTTACGTTTTTCTGGTTCCTGAGGATAATCAATACAATTCTCATCTAATTCTTCAATAAAACGACTTGGTTCACAATAAATAATATTCCCGAAACGGTAACGAGTAGTAGCAAAACTAATAGTCGCTTTTTTCTCGGCACGAGTAATCGCTACATAAAATAAACGACGCTCTTCTTCCAACTCGCTTCTGCTGTTTAAAGCCATTTGCGATGGGAATAAATTCTCTTCTAAACCAACAATGTTTACATACGGAAACTCTAATCCCTTAGAGGCATGAATCGTCATCATCGAAACTTTATCTGCATCTTTCTCATTTTCTTTTTCTTTATCGACATCTGTTAATAAAGAAATTTCTTGCATAAATTCATCTAACGTTTTTAATTCAGCTGATTGCTCAGGAGAATCAAATAATTCAACTGGATTAACTTCTGTATTATTTGAAATGGCTTCTTTTAATTCTTCTTCTTGTGGAGTTCGTTCTTGCTCTACAAAATCTTTAATACCATTTAATAACTCTTGTATGTTTTCATATCTGCTAACTCCTTCAGGGGTTTTATCATGGTATAAATCTTTCACTACCCCACTCGTTACGGCAATATGATTAGCACATTCAAAAGCATCCTTATATGGAATCATCATCGAAAAGGTTTTAATCATGGTTGTAAATTCCGAAATCTTAGCTGCTGTTCCTGAATTAATACCAATATTAAAATCTTTTAAATTATCCAAAACCTGCCACATGCTTATATCATGTTCCATGGCAGCAATCATCACTTTATCAATAGTAGCTTGTCCAATACCACGAGTTGGGTAATTGATAATGCGTTTCAAGGATTCATCATCATTATGATTAATAGACAAACGAAAATACGCTAACGCATCTTTAATTTCCTTACGTTGGTAGAAGGATAAGCCTCCATAAATTTTATAAGGAATATTTAATTTTCGTAAGGCCTCCTCAAATGCACGAGATTGCGCATTGGTACGGTATAAAATAGCAAAATCTTTAAAGTGTGCCTGTTGTGTAAAATGCGTTTCATAAATAGAAGCAGCAACTTTTTGTCCTTCTTCGTTATCAGTATTCGCTTTTACAATTTTAATCTTCTCCCCTTCCTCGTTATCCGTAAAAATATTTTTCTTAAACTGATCTTTATTAATAGCAATAACTGCACTAGCAGCTTTTACAATCGTTTGAGTACTGCGATAATTTTGCTCTAACTTAAATGTTTTTAAATCTGGATAATCTTTTTCGAAATTTAAAATATTTTGAATATTGGCACCACGAAATGAATAAATACTTTGAGCATCATCGCCAACCACACATATATTCTGAAAACGAGCCGCTAATTGTTTCACAATTACATATTGCGAAAAGTTGGTATCCTGATACTCATCTACCAAGATGTATTTAAATTTACTTTGATACTTAATTAATACATCTGGAAAATCTCTTAATAATACATTAGTATTATATAACAAATCATCAAAGTCCATTGCTCCAGATTTGAAATTACGTTTTTGATATGCTAAATAAATCTGGCCTAACAATGGTTTATTGGATGCTCTATCTTCTGCTTGCGTAATTGGATTGTTGGCATATTGCGTAGCAGAAACTAAGCTATTTTTTGCTGAAGAAATTCGATTTAAAACTAGAGATGGTTTATAAACTTTATCATCTAAGTTTAATTGCTTTAAAATATCCTTAATCACACTTTTGCTATCATCCGTATCATAAATAGTAAAGTTTGCTGGATAGCCTAACTTCTCTGCTTCAAAGCGCAAAATCTTGGCAAAAATAGAGTGAAAAGTCCCCATCCAAATATTTTTTGCTTCTTTGCTTCCCACAATTTTACCAATACGCTCTTTCATTTCGCGAGCAGCTTTATTTGTAAAGGTTAAGGATAATATATTAAATGCATCCGCCCCCTTTTCCATAATATGGGCAATACGATATGTTAGTACGCGTGTTTTACCAGAACCTGCACCAGCAATAATCATTACAGGGCCTTCGGTTGTTTCTGCAGCCATTCGCTGCACTGGATTTAGTTCATTTAAATAATCACTCATCAATACAAAAGTACACATTATGCCCCTTAGAATAATGGGTTGTTAAAAATTTTATAAACCTTAAAAAACTGATTTATTCTTACAAAAAGCCCTTTTGCATAGATGAATAGCATTGCAAAAACAAAAACTATTTACTTTGTTTGTTATATACATTAATAGAACTAATTTTTAAGACTATGGCAGGCGTTAATAAAGTAATTTTAGTAGGAAATTTAGGTAAGGACCCTGAATTAAAGTATTTGGAAGGAAACATTGCTCGTGCAAATTTTAGTATTGCTACCAGCGAATTTCATAAGGATAAAAATGGTAATAAAATAGAACAAACCGAATGGCATAATATTGTTGTTTGGAGAAGCATGGCCGAAAGTGCTGAAAAATTATTAAAAAAGGGAACTCAGATTTATTTAGAAGGAAAACTACAAACACGCCAGTGGATAGACAAAGACGGTAATAAACGTAATATCACTGAAGTTGTTGGAGAATCATTTTTGGTGTTACAACGTAAAGAAAACGGAAGTACACCTAATCCAAATATTACGGATGATTCGAGCAATGTAAACTTTGATGATTTAGGTAAAAAAGATGGATTGCCGTTTTAATTAGTCTCCCGCTGATAACGCAGATTAACGCGGAATCTTAATCTACGAAAATCACCAATATCTACGCAAAACATTTTAATAATATTTAGCCCCGATAGTTTGTCGGGGTTTTTTATTGTTTATAATTACCATTTATAAAATGTCATTTAAAACCACATAGACATCTAGATTTGAGTTGTAGCAGTTTTAAATAGCAAACACAGGAAAGCTTCGCTTTCCTCCTATGAGTCTCTTATCCTATAATTATTCAAATAACTTTTGTTATCTAAACCTATGTTTCTATGTGGTTAAAAATATTAAATTTGTTATATGACAATAGTATCATTTAAAACATTTTTCAAAATACTTATTTTAAGCATTTCTTTAATTACATTTTCTTCTTGCGGAGACGATGAAGATGATGAAGTATTCATCCCTAAACCAAAAGGATATCCAAGAGTAGATTTTCCCAAGAAAACATACAGATTATATGATAGTCTTTGTCCTTATAGTTTCGAAATTCCTACCTATTCAAGAATTAGCAACGATAAACATAAAGGTGCTGATCCTTGCTGGATAAATGTTGATTTCCCTAGATACAATGCGCAAATACATTTAAGCTACAAAACGGTAACAAATAATTTAGACACTTTTTTAAATGACAGTCGTGACTTTGCTATTAAACATCAAATTAAAGCAACTGGCTTAGATGAAACAATTATTATTAGAGATAGTGCTCAGGTATATGGTTTAGTGTATGATATAAGTGGTAATACCGCTTCAAACGTACAATTTTACTTAACAGATAGTACACATCATTTTATGAGAGGAGCATTATATTTTAACTCTGTTCCTAATATTGATTCCTTAAAAATAGTTGTCGATTTTTTAAGGCAAGATATTGTTCACATGATTAAAACCTTTGAATGGAAAGGGATTGAGAAGAAGAAAGGAAAGAAATAATTTGTGTCAGTTCGAGTAGTTCTGTTGCCTCTTTGCAGAACGTATCGAGAACTTTATTATTCATTAACTTCTTGACACACATTTTTCAAGAAACAAGCAAATATTACTCGAAGTGACAATCCTATAAATAAGTGTAATCGAAACCTAACTCAACTGCTCTGCCAATAATTCCATTTCACGCTTAGCACTTTTATTATTATAAATAATATTATTTACTGCGTTTGTAATTGGCATATTTACATTGTACTTTTTATTAATCTCAACCACACATTTTACGGCGTAGTAGCCTTCTGCAACCATATTCATCTCTAATTGCGCTTGTTTTACACTATAGCCTTTACCTAACATAGTACCGAACATACGGTTACGAGAAAATTGAGAATAAGCTGTTACCAATAAATCTCCTAGGTAAGCAGAAGCTTTAGTATCTCTTTCTATTGGATGCACAGCCGCTACAAAACGATCAATTTCTTGTATGGCATTACTCACTAATACTGATAAAAAGTTATCTCCGTATCCTAAGCCATGACAAATACCTCCAGCAACAGCAATTACATTTTTTAAAACTGCCGAAATTTCTGTTCCGTAGATATCATCACTACTCGAACATTTAATATATCGACAACGCATATACTCGCACAATTCATCTGCTTTAGTAATATCTCGGCAAGCTAAGGTTAAATAAGATAATTTTTCAAGAGCTACTTCTTCTGCATGACAAGGCCCTGTAATAACCCCTATACTCTCTAAAGGAACATTAAATACTGTATTTAAGTACTCGCCAACAATTAAATTATATTCAGGGACAATACCTTTAATAGCTGAGAATACTGTTTTTCCTGCAAACACCTCAGCTGGAATATCCTTAATGGTATTATTGATAAAAGCCGAAGGAACCGCTAAAATAATCACATCAGCGTTAGTTAGTGTATCTAATAAATCAGAAGAGAGATGTAACTTATTTAAATCAAACTGCACTGAACTTAAATAACGTGGGTTATGCCCATGCTTATTCATATGTTCAATATCTGATTGATTTCTGAAATACCAACTAATTTTGCTGGCATTATTACTCAATATCTTCACAATGGCAGTTGCCCAACTTCCACTTCCTATAACTGCAATTCTTTTTCCGTTTGTCATTTTAAAATTTGTTTCCCGCGGATCTCAGGGATTTACGCAGATTAATTTATTTTTTCACCCAACAAATCTGCGCTCATCTGCGTAATCTGCGGGCAATAATATTTAAGTATAAACAATATCATTATCAGATAACACATCCAATCCTCTTAGCGCTTGATAAATGCGGGCTAATGTAATCACATCTTTTATACAATAGGTTTTTATTCGTTCTATATTTTTTTCTTCGTAATATACTTTTGCAATTTGGCTTCCATCAATATCATCTTTTGGAGAAGGAATACCGAATACATGTGCTAGTAGATTTAAAGACGTGAAGTTTTTAATATCTCCAAAGCGCCACATTTCCATCGTATCCAAATGTTTTACTTCCCATGGTTTCATACCTTGCAATTGCAATAATTTTGGTAATGGAATTCTATTCACTAACAAACGACGACATAAAAAAGGGTAGTCAAATTCTTTTCCATTATGAGCACACAAAAAATGCTCTTTCGTATTAAAGAATTGTTCGAGCAATTTAGAAAACTCTGTTAATATATCATGCTCATTATCACCAGCAATAGCTTTGGTTCTGAATTTACCATCACTCATAAAACCTAAACCAATACACACCACTTTTGCAAACTCAGCATAAATACCAGATTTAGCATATTGTTGCTCAGGTGTAATATCTTTGCTATACATCCATTTTTTATCCCACAATTCTTTTTCTGTTTCGGATAAAGACGTGTATTGATAATGAATAGGAGCCGTCTCAATATCAATAAACAAAATATTTTCTAATTTAATAGCGCTCATTTTCGTTCGAATTTTTGAAAGGTATAATCAAAATTATTTTTTTCATCGGCTAAATGTTTTTCTTCCCAAACCAAATCAAATTTAGATTTGTCGATTTCAGGGAAGTAAACGTCTCCATCTATAACCGTATGAACTAAGGTTAAATAAATCGTATCTACTGAATCAATAGACTGCTTGTAAATTTCTCCTCCGCCAATAATAAAAACTTCTTTTTCTGAATGTAATTTCACTAAAGCCTCATCAATACTTCCAACAACCGTTAAATCAAATTGCTGATCGTTATTAAATGTTTTATCTCGAGTAATTACTACATTTTGTCGGCCAGGTAAAGTTCTACCAATAGACTGAAATGTTTTTCGTCCCATCACCACAGGACAACCCATGGTTGTTGTTTTAAAAAATTTTAAATCAGCAGGTAAATGCCAAAGTAGTTGATTGTTTTTACCAATAGCATGATTTAAAGATGTCGCAACAATAATAGATACTTTCATATGTTAGTTAGTTAATTTGACAATTAGATCATGTGACAATGAACATTAATCTATATAAATACCAATTATCTAATTGACTGATTAGTAAGCTAAATCTTCGATAAAGAAAAAGAAAACAACCGCAGCTACCCAATCTCTTCGAACGCCTTTACAATCTCCAATTCTACTTCCATTATAATAAATATCACCATCATCTTCTATTTGACCAATGCGACTTCCGTTTTTATAAACATCGCCATCACTTTCAATCTGCCCTACTCTACTTCCATTTTTATAAATATCTCCATCTGATTCTATTTGTCCAACTCTACTTCCGTTTACATAAACATCCCCATCTGCTTCTATTTGTCCTTTACGAGAGCCTCCAATGTATACATCTCCATCCGATTCGATTTCACCTTTCTTACTTCCTTTAATATAAAGGCTTTGAGAAGATGCTAAATTATAGCTAAATGCTAACGCAAGAATAAAAATTAGTTTTTTCATTGGTTTATTTGTGTTTGTTTTAAAAATGAAATCACGCCTTAGCGTGATTTCGATATTTTAGATTTATATAATAAATTAATCTCTGTATTTTACTTCCACATTGTGAAGCTCAATGATTGGCTTTAAAAACTCTTCTAAATCATATACACATAATTGAGAAGCCGCATCACATAATGCCTTTTCTGGTTCTGGATGTGTTTCAATAAACATTCCATCAATACCACTTGCTACACCAGCTCTTGCTAATACTGGTAAAAATTCACGAGCTCCACCTTTTTTATCAGAACTTGGAATACCATATTTACGAACACAGTGAGTCACATCAAATACTACAGGATAACCAATGTTGTTCATGTGGAAAAATGCGCGAGGATCAACAATTAAATCATTGTATCCAAATACATAACCACGCTCTGTTAAAATAATTTGATCATTACCGGCATCTACACATTTTTGTGCTGGATGTTTCATGTTATCTGGTGCTAAAAACTGACCATGTTTAATATTAATTACTCGACCTGTTTTTGCAGAAGCTTCTAATAAAGAAGATTGCATACATAAATATGCAGGAATTTGTAATACATCACAAATTTCACCAGCTGCAGCAGCTTGGTCGTGTGAGTGAATATCTGTTAATACAGGAAAGCCAAATTGATCTTTGATTTTACCTAGCATCTCACAACCTTTAATTAAACCAGGACCTTTATAGTAACTCAAACTACTACGATTATCTTTAGTGAAAGATGATTTGTAAATAATTTTAATTTTTAAACGCTCCTGAACTTCTCTCAACATTTCTGCTGTTTTCATCATGATAGATTCTTCTTCTATCACACATGGTCCTGAAATCAAGAATAAATCCTTAGTTCCACACTCTATATCTCCTACTTTTACTATTTTTTTTGTCATTTTTTTATTTTTTTAACCGCAAAGTTCGCAAAGGTTTTGCGCAAAGATTGCAGAGGTTAATATTATTGGTTACAATCTTCTAAATAAATCTTTAATATAATCCATGGTAGCAATTTCCTTATAATTATCGCCAAATGCGTGGTTCCACATAAATGGTAAATTATAAGACACTTGTGCCATTGCTGTGATTTGTTCTTCGGTCCAATCTTTACTTAAGTTTTGCGGTAACTGAATGTTATGCTTTTCAATCATTTGCATAAACTCGCTATGGCCTTTTAAATAAATATCACCTAAGTGTTGGAAAATTAAACAGTTTGCGTAACAGTGACGAGTTCCTAAAACCATTGATAAACCATAACTTAAGGCATGACACACACCAACTTCGCTATATGTTAAACTTAAACCTCCCATTAAGGATGCTACCATTAATTTATCATCGTTCTCTGGAGTACGCCCTGCATTTGGCCCTAAATAAACTTCTCTGCAAAGTTTTAATGATTGCTCTCCATATGCTAAACTAAAGGCATTGTTTCTGATACCTGTTTCAGATTCAATACAGTGAATGTATGTATCCATTCCTGTATAGAACCACCAATCTGTTGGTACAGAAGCTATTAATTCTGGATCTAAAATCACTTGATTAAATACTGTCCAATCACATTTTAAACCTAATTTTTTTTCAGGGCCTGTTAATACAGCTGTCATTGATACTTCTGCACCCGTACCTGAAATAGTAGGAACACCTAAATGGTAAATCCCTGGTTTCTTAACTAAGTTTAAGCCTTGGTATAATGTTGATGAACCTTCGTTGGTTAACATTAAAGACAAAGCCTTAGCTATATCCATAATACTACCACCACCAATTCCAATTACACCACTTGGTAAACCTTGCTTTGCTAATATTTCATCGCGTAACGAATCGATTTGCTCTGTCTTAGGTTCATGTGGATCAACATCAATGTAATAAATTAAATCCTCCGGTTTGTTTTGTAATTTATTTGATAAAGGTTTTCCTTTAAAGTAATTGTCTACTACATAAACAAAGTAGTTTTTATTTTCTTTACGGATTGGTTGAACCGTTTCTGCTAATTGAGCAAACGAACCACGACCGTAAGTTACCTTATCAATATTTTTGAAATTTTTGTGTTGCATTAAATACTAATTATTAGATTTTGAGAATAAAAAATTTAGCTGAAACAATAATCCATAAATATTATTGTAACCTAAATTAGTATTGAATGTAAATTTAGGTTTTTGAACAATATTATATCCAATTAGTGCTTCGTAACTAATTAATTTGGATTTAACTGGATAAACTTCTTTCCTGAGATTATAATCATATGAACCTGAAGGAAAATGTGTGCTATAATTAGATTGCACATAATAATCAATAACAGTAGGCTGCGTTTTAACTATCCCCATATTAACTGTAAACAATAATCTTTTTAAATTATAGTTTATTCCAGCAAGTAATGAATAGTTTACTGAATAGTTAGTATTAATTATATCATTTCCGTCCTTATGAGCACCTTTAAAATTAGTTTTTGTAGGTGTTTTGAAGATTAAATTAAATCCAAAATTCTTAATTATTTTCTGAGAAGTTATTCCTATTCCAGCCGCATATACATCTTTTACAAAAGGATTAGAATATTCAAATCCAAAACCAATGCGCTTTTGAGAAAAGCAAACCAATGGGATTAAGCAAATAAATATCACAACCTTTTTCTTCAATGTATTATCCTATTAAGCATTAACAGGCTTCATTGCCTTTGTAGCACATTCAGAAATTTTAGCAGCTAAGGTTTTCAATTCTTCCTCTGTCCAAGTGCAACGGATACCAAAAGAAATTAAACGACCAACTACATCCTGAGTTTTAGGTAAATGTAAATTGTTGTAATCTTGTGGAGCTCCTAATACTTGAATTGGTAATTTAGAAGCTGTTTTCAAGCCTTTAATATGTTCCCACTGATTAATGAAGTGATACATGTTTGTGAACCAATAATTGAAACCTGTCACTCCTGCCTTGTTGAATTCATCAACCGTACGTTTAGCTGTTTCAGTATCAGGCATTAAGATGTTTAAGAATGTTCCTGAATCTCCATTATCATCACCTAATTTAGAGAAACTAATTCCTGCTACTTTAGATAATTCTTTTTGCAAAAATGCTTTGTTTTTTAAGTTAGCTGTGCGAATAGCTGGTACTTTACGAGTTTGAGCTGCACCAACTGCTGCGTGTAATTCAGAGATACGATAATTGAAACCAATAATAGGATGATTTTCCATCCCACGATTGTTACCAACGTGGTCGTGCCCATGATCACAGTAACTATCTGCTAATTTGTAAACATTTTCATCATTCGTAACAAAAATACCACCTTCACCAGCAGTTGCAATTTTAAAGAAATCGAATGAATAAGCACCAGCACTTCCAAATAAACCTGTAGCAGTTCCTTTATAAGAAGCTGCAAATGCTTGACCTGCATCTTCTACTAATTTTAAATTATGTTCTTTAACCACCGCCATAATTTCGTCCATGTTAGCATTACCGCCACACATGTGAACTAAACACACAGCTTTTGTTTTTGAAGTAATTGCTTTTTTAATTCCTTCGGCACTTAAACAAAGTGTTTCGTCAATTTCTGCAAATACGGGTAAAGCGCCAAGCATTAAAACAGCTTCAATAGTAGCAATATATGTAAAAGGAGGACAAATCACTTCATCTCCAGTACCAATTCCACTTGCTGCTAATGCAGCTAAAATTGCCGCAGAACCATTTGATACTGCTAATGCATATTTAGCACCTGTTATTTTTTTAGCTTCTGCTTCAAAATCTTTTGCTTTCCATATATTGTTTCGTTGTGCATCATGATTAAAACGGAACATAATTCCGGTTGATAATACATCTTCAATTTCCTTGCGCTCTTCTGCGCCAAATAATTCAGTTCCTGGCATTGTATTGATTTTAAGTTATTTAGTATATTTTAATTAGGTAAAAATTCAAATGTATTTAGTTCATCTATCACTCCAAAATTAACAGAAGACATTCTTCCGTTTTCAAAATAACAGTCTAAACCCGCTTCATCAAAGCTCAAACGTCTCTCTCCCCAATCTTGCTTTTCTGTATCAGTTAAAGTGTAGTCATGTTCTTTCATTAAATCAATTAATTGCTGTTCTGTTAACGAGAAAATTTTTTGTCCAAATAGCAATGTATCTTCGTTATCAACCTCTACGCTTCCAAACTTCATGGCATTTTTATTATCAAAAAATAAGGAGAATCCTGAATCCCAATAATGATAAACCGTACAAGATGTTTCTAAAATAGTATCATCTAATACCTGAATTTCTTCTGGTTTACCAAAAACTAACTCTGCGTCAACTGCCGATACGCCAAAGTTTAATGTGCAAAATCCCTTTAATAAATTTATTTGAGGTGTAAAGTCCATAACTGACTATAAAAGTAACGCTAATAGCCAGTAAAAACAAGTCGAGAAAATAAATTAAAAAAAAAATAAAAAAAGTTTTGCAGGAATAAAAATCGTTTATATATTTGCAGCCCGAAAAGGAAACAACGTTCTTAAATTAATGATTCCGTAGCTCAGTTGGTAGAGCAATACACTTTTAATGTATGGGCCCTGGGTTCGAGTCCCAGCGGGATCACATGGATGTCCCAGCAGGATCACATCCGTTCGTTCGGGAAACAATCAAAGCCTTGTAAAACACAGTTTTTACAAGGCTTTTTTCATTTATCTATATCAAACTAAATCAAAACATTTTAACCCAATCGGTTACCTATTCGGTTACCTTTTTCTTTTCCTATTTTTGGTAACCGAATTACACGTAAAGCATTGATATTGTTGATTTACAGAAGACCAAACTTTTGCAAAACAAACCAAAATTTAATGTTTAATCGGTTACTAAAACAAAAGGTAAAATGAAAGTAAAACAAAACCTATCAATTCTTATTTGGGCTAACCCATCAAAAAAAGATAAGAACGGTCTTTATCCATTGAATGCAAGAATTACTATTGACGGCAAACGGGCTGAAATTTCAATAGGTAAAAAAGTACATCCCGAAAAATGGGATAAAACTTTTGGAATGTTAAAAGGCAAGGATTTAGAATCAAAAACCTTTAATAATCATTTGCTACAGGTAAAATCTGACATCAATGTTCACTTTTTAAATTTGAGTGCCATCACTGAAAAAATAAGCCCTCAACTTTTAAGTGATACTTATTTAGGAAAAGATACAAAACTCAAAGAAAAAACAATTTTAGATGCTTTTGAATATCACAATCGAAAGTTCAAAGAAAAAGCAATACACGGTTCCGTTTCTATGAAATCGTGGACACGTTTTGAAATTCTAAAAAACAAGGTTGTTAAATTTATGAACGACACTTATAAAGAAAAAGACAGGAATTTATCTAATGTTAAACATTCGTTTGCAACTGAATTTGAGCATTACCTGATGATAAATGACAAGCTTGCTTCCAATACCCTAATGAAATACATTAAAATGCTTAAAACGGTTTTAAATATGTGCGTTGCTAATGAATGGATTCCTTCAAATCCCTTCATGAACTTTAAATGCACATATACACCGCCCGATAGAAATGTTTTAACTCCTGATGAATTAAGCACACTTTATTCTAAAGTGATGCCTAACAAGCGTTTAGAAGAAGTTCGCGATGTATTTATGTTTGCCTGTTACACAGGTTATGCTTTTGCGGATATGGAGCAATTTGATTTAAATGCAGTAACAGTAGGTATTGATGGAGAGTATTGGTTAAAAACCAATCGTATAAAAACCGATTCAGCTGAAAACGTGATGTTGTTGGATATTCCTTTAGAAATCATCCAAAAATATAAAACACATCCTTATTGCTTGGCAAACAATAAATTGTTGCCAATCATAAGTAATCAGCGTTACAATAGCTATTTGAAGGAAATATCAGCTATTTGCGATATTAAAAAACATTTAACTTCTCATATTGCACGCCACACCTTCGCAACAACGGTTACACTAGCTAACGGAATTTCCTTAGAAAGTGTAAGTGCCATGCTTGGCCATAAAAGTATTCGCACTACTCAAATTTATGCAAAGGTGGTCCAATCCAAATTAAGCAATGAAATGAAATTGCTAAAACAGAAATTAAATCCCACAATCAATTGTGAATTAATTAGTTCGGCAGCTAGTAACAATTAGAAAAAATAATAGTTATGAGATTAAATCTCAACTATTATTTTTATGAAACAACATGCTGAAAACTTGGCTAAACGCCTAGATGCAGAGTTTCAAGAAATTGAAACCTTGCACCAGGATAAACTGCCTATGCTTTTAAAAAAGGTTGAAGTAGCAAACATTTTGGTTCAAGAACTTCAATCACACGTTACTAAGTACAAATTAATTCAGTCAGAGAAAGAACAAGTAGTTTATTACAAGTATTGTTTGCCACTCATTCAAAAATGGGTTTTTGCTTTCGAATTCATTCATACAATTGAAAAAGAGGCATGGCTTGGCACACAAGACATGAAAGTAGAGTATTACAAAAATGCTTTGCATAAATTAAACAGCAGCTACAAAAGGAGAATCAATGAATTCTGTTACATTCGTCAAAACGACAAGCGTTTTGAGAATTCCACACTCATTTCATCAAACTTAAATAATAATATTATTTCATTGTTTGAAGCTCATTTTATAGCTGAAGAATATTTGATCAATAGGATTGCTCAATTAAAACCCATTGAAAATGCGCACCCGGTTTATCAACCTGGTACCACCAATTATAAATGGGCAAAATCAAAAACAGATTTAGTAGAATTATGCTACGCATTATTCTACGGCAATTGTGTAATTGATGTAACTACACAAAAACCAATTCAATTAACGAAGCTAACTTTAGCTTTAGAATCAGCCTTTTCTGCTGAATTAAAAGATTACAAGCGACTTTTTTCCGATGTCAAAAAGCGCAAAATGAATGAATCATTTACTAAGTATTTACAGCAAACTATTCAGCATCAAATCGAAATTCATTTCAAATAAAAAATCGTTCCACATGTGGAACTTGGTGTGGAAAAAAACTAATTAAACCACTGCAATTTTGCCTGCATAACATTAAAACAGGATAAAATGCAAATTGAAATTTTAACTAAAAACGACCTCAATCAATTCAAAACAGAATTGCTTGAAGAACTAAAAGTAATAATTAGTAAAGCCAAACCAAATGCGACTCCACAAAAGGAATGGTTAAAGAGTTATGAAGTGCGAAAGCTTTTAAATATTTCGCCTGGTACTTTACAAACCATGCGTGTAAATGGCATCATTTCGTATAGTAAAGTTGGCGGCATCTTTTTTCATAGTTATGCCGACATCTGCAAACTATTGGAAGGTAAAAACAAATAGTCTTGCAAATCAATTACATAAAACACTTAAATGCCACTTTTAATATAATGGCTGATGACGAAAGGCTTTCGCCATTTCACATTAGCCTTTATCTAACCTTATTTCAGTTTTGGAATTTAAACAGATTTAAAAATCCAATAAGTATAGCAAGGCAAGAAACCATGCGTTTATCAAAAATTGGCTCTGTAAATACTTACATAAAATGTATAAAAGAGTTAGATAAATGGAATTATTTAAAGTACGCACCATCACACAATCCCCTAAAGGGAAGCTTAATTTACTTGTACAATTTTAATACAACTACCGATAATGCTATTGATATATCTACTGATAAAAGCACTGATAAAACTGCTGAACAAACTAATGATAATACTCCTAAACAAGAAGTGATACCTTCTATAAACACTTTAAACAATACAAATAAAATAAACAGTTTAAACAGTTCCTCACCCACTTCAAGTAATAAAAAATTAATTAATTCTAAAAAAGATGATAAGAAAAAAGAAAAAAAAGTTGCGCAAAAAAAAGAACGCCCAACCCTCCAAGAAATTAAAAATCACTTTGCCACAAAGCTGTCAACCGAACTTGAAAGTGAAAAGTTTTTCAATTACTTTGAGAGTAACGGTTGGTTAGTTGGTGGAAAAACACCTATGAAAAATTGGCAAGCTGCTGCCAATAATTGGATAATAAATTCATCTAAATTTAATAATAATGGCAAAAATAAACAAACACCTCAACAAAATCATACAGCTGGAAAGCTCCATGCCTCAACAGACAAAAATTTTAGTGAGCCCCTATGATTACGAAAAAGTATTTGAGTTTTTAATTAAAAAAGGCAAACACGATTTTGGCGAAAGCTTTGATATTTTAAAAAATGATAAGGCTTTGATTATGAAATTGATTGCTTACTTTTTAAGGGATGAGTTCATGTGTAACGAATACCAAATTGCTTTACACAAAGGCATTTTATTAAGTGGCCCTATTGGTTGTGGTAAAACAACACTGATGCACTTAATGAAATATTTAAACAATCAAAACCACAGTATTTACGTTGTAAAATCATGCAGAGATGTAAGTTTTGAATTTATAAAAGATGGTTACGATGTTGTACATCGTTACACCCGACAAAGTTTTTATAAAAATGGTTCTTTTGAAACCCCAAAACATTACTGTTTTGATGATTTAGGAACAGAAAACAATTTAAAATATTACGGCAACGAATGCAACATCATGGCTGAAATCCTACTTTCTCGTTACGATTTATTCGTTTCTCGCAAGCTCATAACTCACTTAACCACCAATTTATCAGCCTCCGAAATTGAAGCTGCCTATGGCAATCGGCTTCGCTCTCGCTTACGCGAACAATTTAACCTCATTGCTTTTAACAACAATACTTTAGATAAACGTATTTAACATTATAATGACTCAATCTAAATCATTTCAATACGTCTAAAAATAACTTAAATTGTATTCCTAACATAATTTTGCATTAATTTTCAATGTTTTAAAAACAATATTCACTATATTTGGTTTTAATAGTAATATGCAAAAATTTCTAGTCATATTTTTTTCTATGCTTTACCTGACGGTAACGTCTGGTATTACTGTGAATTTACACTATTGCGGTGGCAAATTAAAAACAGTTTCCTTTTTTTCTAATAACGAAAAAGGATGTTGCGGTACCAAAAAGAAAAGCAAAGGATGTTGTAAAGACAAAACCAAGCTAATTAAAGTTGAAGAAAATCATAAAGCAAGTAAAGTAACAGAAGCATCTAATCCCACGGTTCACTTAGTTGCGCTTTTATCTAGTCAATTACTTTTCAATTTATCAAATGATAATAGTGTTGATATTACATCAAAGTATTATTCTCCTCCCGTCTTATACGACAATCCTTTATACCTGAAACATCAGGTATTATTAATCTGATTTCATTTTATCGTATTTAATCTACATCTGTAAAAAGTTGTGGAATTTTTGTGCTTGTATTTCGCAAACATAATTCTCTTTATACCAATCAATTTTACATTTAAAAAAATCAAACATGAAAAAATCAATTTTCACTTTTATTGCGGCTACAACTATTTCTGTAACTGCTTTTGCTCAAATTCCAAATCCAGGTTTCGAAAACTGGACAGCTGTTGGCACTTATTCAGTACCTAATGGGTGGGGCACATTAAATAATACAACTACATTAGCAGGTGTTTACACTGTTACTAAAGCTACTCCAGGAAGCCCAGGCGCTTCTTATATGAAAATAACTTCCAAAACTGTTGCAACTAGTGTTGTTGGAGGTATTGCTGTAAGTGGCGTTTTAGATTCAATGACAATGATGCCAAAATCAGGCTTCGCATATAATATGCGTCCTGCAAATTTCACAGGCAAATGGCAACACATGATTTATGGTTCAAGTCAAGGTTCTATACAAGTTACTTTAACTCGTTGGGATTCAGGATTAGGAATGAGAATGCCTGTTGCTTCCGGAAACGTTACACTTTCAGGCATGGCAATGGCTTGGGCAAATTTCACTATTCCATTAACTTATACAGATGGAAACAATCCTGATAGCTGTATTATTGTGATGAAAGCAAGTGGTAGCGTACCAACAAATAATGATTATTTATGGGTTGATAATTTAGCGTTTTCAGGTGTAGTAACTGGAATTGAAAATCAAGATTCTTTTTTATCCAACATGGCAATTTATCCTAATCCAACAAGTTCATCAATTAATTTCATTTTTAATTTAAAAACATCTCAGCAAATAGTAATTGAATTAACGGACATGAACGGTAAATTAATTCGTTCTAAAAACATGGGTAAAATTGATGGAGATGCCAGACAATTAATGGATTTATCAGGGATTGCAAAAGGCTCTTATATTGTTAATGTTATTGGTGAATATAAAACCGAGACTAAAAAAATAATTCTTGAATAACAATTTTAAAAATAAACAAAATGAAATTTTTATTAAATATTGGTTTAATGCTATTAGGATTTAATACTATTGCGCAAACGTTGTTACCAATTCCTGATACATTGTCGGGCCCAAATTATGTTTTAAATATGCATAAAGATAGTGTGCAGTTTTTTCCTACAGGAAAAATCTCACACACCTATGCCTTTAATCAGTATAAATATTTGGGACCTACCTTAATTTTAAATAAAGGCAGTAATGTAAATATGTCTGTGAGTAATCAAATAGGCGACACAACAACTGTTCATTGGCACGGATTACATCTTCCATCTATGATGGACGGTGGCCCGCATACAATAATTTTACCAGGCGCAATTTGGACTCCTTCATTTACCGTAATGGATAATGCAGCAACCTATTGGTATCATCCACATTTTATGGGTAAAACTGCTAAGCAAGCTATCAAAGGAGCAGCAGGATTAATTATTGTGCGAGACCCAATTGAAGCCGCATTAAATTTGCCTAGAAAATATGGTATTGATGATTTCCCTTTAATAGTGCAATGTCAGCAATACGATTCCGTTAATCAGGCTATGCCTTTAGGTATGCAAGACAGCACAATTTTGGTAAATGGAGCAAGGGCAAGTCATGGCTATACGGTAAACGCTAATTTCCCTGCACAAATTGTTAGAATGCGTTTATTAAATGCTTCAGGAGAACGAACATTTAATTTTGGGTTCACTGCAAATAAACAGTTTAAAATTATTGGCAGTGATGGTGGATTATTAAATAGCCCAGTAACAACAACAAGAATTAGATTATCCCCTGGCGAGCGCGTTGAAATTTTAATTGATTTAAATGGCATGAATGGACAAACACTTCATTTAATGAGTTATGCTTCCGAATTAGCCATGGGCGTCCAAGGTGGCCCAACTATGCCAATGCCTGTTGGAAGTCCTCCAATGGACAGTCCATTAAATGGAATTGATTTTAATATCATACAAATTACAGTTGTCCCCCAAACGGCAAACCCTGTTACAACAATTCCTACAATATTAACAACTAATACACCATTCACTGCTGGTCAGGCAAATATTACACGTACTGTAAGATTTACCGCTGATAGTTTAATGGTAATGGACGGTCCGTTTTACTTTAATGGCAATTCATTTGATATGATGCGCATCGATTATGAAATTCCTTTAGGCAATATCGAAATTTGGAAATTGGTTAATGAAACAATGGTCGCACATCCTTTTCACATTCACGATGTTCAATTTTTCTTAATTGATAGAAGCGGAAATACACCGCCTGCAGAAGAGTTAGGAAGAAAGGATGTTGTTCTGGTTCCGCCATTTGATTCGGTTATGTTTATAACCAAATTTGACGATTTTGCAGATTCAATAACTCCCTTTATGTATCACTGTCATATTTTAATGCACGAAGATGATGGAATGATGGGCCAGTTTATTGTAAAAAATACAGTTACAGGAGTTTCAGCAATTTCTTTTAATAATACTTCTGTTATGATCTATCCAAACCCAACAACAGACTTATTAAATATAAAATTAGATAATAACACAAATTCAGAACCAATCAACTTTAATGTTTATGATATAATGGGTAAAAGTATCTATTCATCAATACTTATTAATCCTCATAATACTATAAACACATCTGATTGGGCTAAAGGAATATATATGGTGGAACTGATTCAAAATAAAAACAGTATTCATAAAAAAATAATTGTAGAATAAATGAAAGGTTTAGTATTGATATTAATTGCACTTACAGAATCTGTTTTTTGCCAAATTCCAAATACTGGTTTTGAAGCTTGGACAAATACTGGAAGCTATCAAACCCCTGATAATTGGGATAACTTAAATCAGATGACTAATAATAGCGGTATTTATACTTGTATTAAAGGTACACCAGGTTATTCAGGTACTTCTTATTTGTTTTTGAGTTCTAAAGCAATTGCAGGTAAAGGTATCGTTCCTGGCATTGCAGTTTGTGGTAAGGTAGATACTGTAACTTACAAACCAAAATCAGGTTTTCCTTTTTCTAACCGACCACAGTATTTAAGTTCTTATGTACAATATATGCCTGCCGACCCAGCTGATTCATCAAACATTAAAGTTCTGCTAACCAAATGGAATCCTTCTCTTTTACAAAGAGATACTGTTGCTTTTGGTGCAAGTTATTTTAATGCAATGGCTCATAGTTGGTTTAATAACGGTACATTTTTAAATTATAAGAGTGGCGAAAATCCTGACAGTGCCATTATTGTTATTTCTTCAAGTAGCAGTGTTCCAAAAAATGGCAGTTATATATACGTAGATAATTTACAATTTATTGGAAATGTTGTAGGAATAAATGAATACAGTTTAAATTCTAATACCATTTCTGTTTTCCCAAACCCTTCAAGCGACATTGTAAATATTGGTTTTAATTCTGATCATGATAAAGCTTCGACTTTAATGATTTTTGATTTTAGTGGTAACCTTATATATAAAACAAGAGAATTAAATAAAAGCAATACGATAAATACTTCTCAATGGAGCAAAGGTATATATACCATACAAGTAAATAGTAATAACCAATCAATTAATAAAAAACTAATAATTAACTAAACTATGAAAACATCTCAATACATCCTAATCGCTTTTATTGCATTAGCAATAACATCTTGTGGTAACAAAGCAGAATCTGAAACAGTAGCAACATCAACGGTAGTTGCAAATGGCTTAGCAAATTCAACATTTAAAGTTTGGGGTAATTGCGAAATGTGTAAAGAAACCATAGAAGGGTCTTTAAAAGTTGAAGGTGTAACAAAAGCAGATTGGAGCACAGAAACAAAAATGATTTCTGTGACATACGATACAACAAAAATAACCCTCGACAAAATTCAGAAAAATATAGCGGTAGTTGGTTATGATAACGAAAAATATAAAGGAGATAATACAACTTATAGTGAGTTGCCTGAATGCTGCCAATACGATAGAAAACCATAATATTTAGAACGTAGCTTATGTTGATTATACTTTCCTCATAGCTTGTATTTTCAAAACGCTACGTTCTATAATTATATTAAATACAATAACAGATGAAAATAAAAATTTTAATAATTACTGCACTTTTTGCTAATTTCATTACAAAAGCACAAAATAATGAGCCTTGTTATTTCGATAAATACCAACGAACAAACAAAGCGGTCATCGAAAAAGCAGAACTTGAAATTCAAAAAGGATTACATAAAGCAGAAAAAAAACTGCTATCACATAATCCAAATTTAAAAGTAATACCAGTTGTAGTTCATGTTATACACGATGGAGGTACTAATAATATATCTGATGCTCAAATACAAAGTCAAATAGATGTTTTAAACGAAGACTTTAGAAGAAAAATTGGAACTAATGGCTTTGGTGCAGGTGTAGATACAGATATTGAATTTTGTTTAGCTAAAAAAGACCCACAAGGGAAATGCACTAATGGTATTGTTAGAGTAAATAGCCCCTTATCTAATCATCAAACCTATCAACGTAGTCAATTAAAATTATTGAGCTATTGGGACAATACTCGTTACCTAAATATGTACGTAGTAAAAAACATTAATAATGGTAGCGGTATTTTAGGTTACTCATCCTTTCCGGGTGGTCCGCCCGATGAAGATGGAATTGTTGTTAGACATGATTATTATGGGAAAACAGGAACGGCATCTGCATCACTTGGTAGAACTACTACACATGAAATTGGACATTGGTTTGGTTTGTATCATACCTTCAATAGTGGATGTGGCATTGATACATGCGCAGATGGAGATTTAGTTTGTGATACGCCACCTGCAGCAAATCCAAATTACGGTTGCCCAACTATTAACAGTTGTTCAAATGATATTCCAAACGTAAACGACCAAATTCAAAATTACATGGATTACTCAAATGATAATTGTAAAAGTATGTTTACCAATGGTCAAAAACAGCGTATGCACGCTACCTTAACAAGTTTAAGAAACGATATTTGGCAACAATGGAACTTAGACTCAACAGGCTGTGATAGTGGTTTTGTAAATAGTAATTGTAAAGTAATTGCCGATTTTGTAACACTTAATCCAAATATATGTGTAGGAAACTCCATTATATTTTACAATAAATCTCAAAACAGCCCAACTACCTATCAATGGTATTTTCAGGGAGGTACACCTGCAATGTCTTCAGTTGCTAATCCAACTGTTAGTTATGCAGCAGTTGGAAGTTTTCAAGTAAAATTAATTGCTACAAATAGTTACGGTACAGATAGTCTAATTATAAATAATTATGTAAATGTAACAACTCCACCTATCGGACAAGCGTTACCTTACTTTGAAAATTTCGAATCGGTTACGTTTCCAACTAACGGCATTACAATTGATAATCCAGACGGAGGTATTACTTGGGAACGTGATACTATTGCTACCGCTTATCAAGGTTTGGCAAGTGCAAAAATTAATAACTTAATCAATATTAATTACGGACAGTCAGATGCTTTAGTATTACCACGTTTTGATTTTACTTCATTTACTGGTACACCATATTTAAACTTTAAATGGGCTTATGCTAAATCAGACCCAAGTTACTCCGACGAATTAATTGTTTTAGCCTCAAAAGATTGTGGAGTGAACTGGTCACAAGTTTTTTATCGTACAGGTACAGCCATGATAACAGGGACAACGCAAACAACGCCTTATGTGCCAAATGCTAGTACAGTATGGAAAATTGCAAATATTAGCCTAGCTACATATACAACTTATCCTAATGTTCAGCTTAAAATTGTAAATGTTACCGATGGAGGTAATAACCTATACGTTGACAACATCAATCTTGGCGCATTAATTACAAGTGTAGATGAAGCAAACACACAAATAAACGATGTGTTAGTTTACCCAAATCCTACAACTGGTGCTTTTTTAATTGAATATACAGTGAGTAATAGCGATAATGTAATTATTGAAATTACTGATATTTTAGGCAGAGAAGTTTATAAAACAGTACATACTAATCAAGTAATCGGAACAAATAAACAAGAAGTAAATACATTTTTAGAAAATGGAGTATATAATTTTAATCTAAAAATGGGGAACTCTACAACAAACAAAAAAATAGTTATAAATAAATAAATTAATCAAGATGAAAAAAAATAAAATAATATACATGCTTTTGGCATTGGCAATAAACACTAGTGCCTTTGCTAATTTTATAAATGCAAAAGTTAAAGTAACTGGCATTACTTGCAGTATGTGTTCAAACTCCGTAAACAAGGCATTAAGCTCACTTACCTTTGTAGATAAAATTGAAGTTGATCTAGAAAAAGCAATTTTTACAATTTCATTTAAATCAAATCAATCGGTTAATATTGATGAAATAAAAAATAAAATTGAAGGAGCTGGCTTTTCCGTTGGCGAACTAATAGCCGACTTTAAATTTGAAAACGTTTCTGTTACAAATGATTTTCACTATCAGTATCAAAATAGCACTTATCATTTTGTAAATGTAAAAAATCAAAAATTAAATGACATTGTTGCTGTTCGGTTCGTAGATAAAGGATTGACCTCTGTAAAAGAGTATAAAAAATACACGTCTCTAACATCATTCAAATGTATTAAAACAGGAAAAACCGAAGCTTGTTGTAATTCAAATACAAAACAACGTATTTACCATATAACAATCTAATGAAACTTATAGTAGTTATTTTTTTCGCCTTATGTATTGCCCAAAATACAAAGGCTCAGGAGTTATATCCTAATTCAGAACCTGCAAGTATTAATCCGAAAAACACACTCGGAATAAGACTTATGAACGAAGCATATACAACTAAAGATATTACTCGTTCATGGCATGGTGCAATGTTTATGTATGGTGTAAATTCAAAGTTTATGCTAAGTGCGATGTTTACAACATCAAATCATCATTATAAAAGCCTACCTGCAAATTTCATCCAATCAGATAGTAATAATGTTGAATTTGTTCAAAATAATCAAACATTACAAAAATACAATTATGCATTTGAAGCAATCAATTTAGGTTTTCGTTACCGTTTTTTGAATAAAGATGGAGATCACAAACATTTTCGTATGGCGTTATACGGCAACGGTGTTTACGCTTTTCAACCACACGACGAAGCAGAAACTACATTGATGGGTGACAACAAAGCCATTGGTGGTGGCATAATTTCAACAGTATTAATAAATAAATTAGCAATTTCTTTTACTGGTGGTGTAGTAAAACCATTTTCTTATAAAGAAAAACAAACAACTATAAACTATGGTAATGCCTATAATTATAGTTTATCGTTTGGGTATCTGATATATCCTTTTAAATACAAAAACTTTAATCAAACCAACATTAATTTATACGCCGAATTTTTAGGTAAAAGCTACAATGCTATGTCTATAACAAACAATCGTAAAGATGTTGTATTACAAAACAATAAAGCTTATGATAATGGTAATTACATTGAGTTTCGCCCAGCTATACAATTTATCGTTAAATCAAATTTGCGCATAGATTGCTCTACGGCCTTACCTCTTGTAAATAAATCATATATCCGTAATTACCCACTGTATATGTTAAACTTACAGTATTATATTTTTCTCTAAGTAAATACTTTAAATAAATATGACAATTTATATAAAAAATATGGTTTGTAACCGTTGCATAGCTTTTGTTAAAACTGAATTAAAACAATTAGGTTATCAAAAAGTAAATGTAACGCTTGGTGAGGTTCATTTTGAAAAAAAAGAACTTTTAGATGATGAAATTTTGAAAATTAATGAAGCTCTACTTCCACATGGATTTGAAGTAATTGACAATAAAATCAATAAATTAATTGAAAAGATAAAATTGCTAGTAATTGAGCAGATTCATTACGGTTCAAAAAATTTAAAAGTTAATTATTCTGAACTTATTTCAAGCACATTAAATAAAGATTATGGACATCTTAGTTCTATGTTTTCTGAAAGAGAAGGCCTAACAATCGAACAATTCATAATACTTCAAAAAATTGAGAAAGTTAAAGAATTACTTGTGTACGATGAATTAAATCTTAACGAAATTGCTGATGAATTGGGATATAGCAGTAATGCTCATTTATCTTCTCAATTCAAAAAAGTAACAGGTTTAACAACCACTTTTTATAAGCAATTAAAAGGGGAAAAGAGGTTAGCAATAGATAAAGTAAAACCAAATAATTATGTAGATTAAACCGATAATAGTATAACACGAACGGTTTAAAATGATTGACCTTTGTTTCATAATTAAATTTTTAAAATATGAAACATACATATAAAGTATCAGGAATGACTTGCTCAAGCTGTCAATCAAAAGTTCAGCTCTTGCTATCACAAGTAAAAGGAGTAAACAATGTGAGCATTAATTTAGAAAAAGGAGAGGCAGATATTACAATGGAACATCACATTGCAACTTCTGAATTAAAAAATGCTTTAAAAGAAAACCCAAGATATCAATTAACTGAAAAAAGTGTAGAAACGCCAAAAGTAACCTCTACTGGGTTTATTGAAGAAGAAAAAAGTTGGTTAGAAACGTATCGTCCCATTTTATTGGTATTTGGATACATTACTGGTATAACACTTTTGGTGCAATTTGTAAACGGTTCTTTTAATTGGATGCAAGGGATGAGTAATTTTATGGCAGGATTCTTTTTAGTGTTCTCGTTCTTTAAATTATTAAACTTAAAAGGCTTTGCCGAAAGCTACGCCATGTATGATATTGTAGCCAAGAAAATAAAAGGTTACGGCTATGTGTACGCCTTTATTGAGTTAGGCTTAGGTGTAGCTTATTTAACAAGCTTTAATCCCTTCGTAACAAATTTAGTAACAGTAATTGTAATGAGTATAAGTATTATAGGAGTTTTACAAAGTCTATTAAATAAGCAAAAAATTAAATGCGCTTGTTTAGGTGATGTGTTTAATTTGCCTATGAGTACAATTACAATTATTGAAGACGCATTAATGATAGGAATGAGCTTGATAATGCTTATACAGATGATATAACAAACTAAATAAACAGTAAACTAAAAAATAAAAAATCATGAAATCAATAACAAAAATAGTATCAGTAATTATTGCAGTTCTATTCTACACAAGTAGTATAGCACAAATTAAAAATTCAAAAACAGAAACCGTAAAAATTTACGGCAACTGTGGCATGTGTAAAACAACTATCGAAAAGGCAGGAAACAAAAAGAAAGTATCAAATGTGGTTTGGGATAAAGACACAAAAATGGCAACTCTAACTTACGATTCCAAACAAACAAGTCAAGATGCTATATTAAAACGTATTGCTTTATCAGGTTATGATAGTGATAAATTTTTAGCTCCCGATAAAGTATATGATAATTTACACGGTTGTTGCAAATATGATAGGGTTAAAAAGGCAGTTACTAAGCAAGAGCCTGAAACTGAAAACAGTTCTATTCCAGTAACATCAGCAACTAATCAACAAACATCTTCTTTAAATTTAGTTTTTGATGCTTATTTTTTAGTAAAAGATGCTTTAGTGAAAACTGATGGAAATACAGCTTCTGCAAAAGCAAAAGATTTATTGGCAGCTATTAATGCTGTAAAAATGGAAAATCTAAAATCAGAAGAACACACCGTTTTTATGAAATATTTAAGCGATCTTAAAACAGATGCTGGTCATATAGCTGAATCAAAAGATGCAGCGCATCAAAGAGAGCATTTTACAACACTTTCAAAAAACATTTATGAGTTAATAAAAGTATCAAAACAAACCGAAACTATTTATTATCAAAATTGCCCAATGTATAATGACGGTAAAGGTGCTAATTGGTTAAGTAAAGAAAGTACAATTAAAAACCCTTACTATGGCTCACAAATGATGAGTTGCGGTAAAACAGTAGAAACAATTAAATAATTTTATAATAAGTAAATTGAATTATAACAACAATTCAATAGAAATTTAAGTCCTAAATGCATTTCAAAATAACAACCTTCCCAAAAGTATTATCAATAGCATTAATGCTATTGATAATACAAAATATATTTGCTCAAAAAACTGTTCGGTACGATTTATATGTAAGAGATACAATTGTAAATTTTACAGGTAAAGAAAAGCGAGCAATTGCCGTAAATGGTCAAATACCAATGCCTACCTTAACATTTACAGAGGGAGATACAGCCGAAATATACGTGCATAATGAATTAAATGAAACAACATCGTTGCACTGGCACGGTTTATTTTTACCAAATAAGGAAGATGGAGTACCATACCTTACCCAAATGCCTATAAAACCTCATACTATACATTTATATAAATTTCCCATCATACAAAACGGCACTCATTGGTATCACAGCCATTCTGGTTTACAAGAGCAAATAGGAATGTATGGTTCTTTTATCATGAATAAGCGTAAAGACGATAAAACATTCAGAAAAGGAATAGATGATTTACCAACGATACCAGTTGTTTTAAGTGAGTGGACAAATTACAATCCTAAAAATGTGCATCGTATGTTACACAATGCAACCGATTGGTTTGCTATTAAAAAAGGAACTACTCAAAGTTATGTCGAAGCAATAAAACAAAAACATTTTAAAACCAAGCTCAAAAATGAATGGAAGCGAATGTTGGCAATGGACGTGAGTGATGTGTATTACGATAAATTTTTAATGAATGGAAAAAACGAACATCAACTTTCTCAATTTAAGGCAGGCGATAAAGTGCGTTTACGAATTTCAAATGGAGGAGCATCAACTTATTTTTGGCTAACTTATGCAGGAGGGAAAATAACAGTTGTGGCAAATGATGGAAATGATGTAGAACCTATTGAAGTTGATAGATTAATTATTGCTGTTTCCGAAACATACGATGTGATTGTTACCATACCGAATGATAGTACTTCTTACGAATTTTTAGCAACCTCCGAAGACCGAATAAATTCAGCATCCTTGTATATAGGTAATGGAATTAAACAACTTACATCTCCATTACCTAAGCTAAAATATTTTGAGGGAATGAAGATGATGAATGGAATGATGAAGATGAACGGAGATTTAGATGATATGAATATGCAAATGAGCCTTAATCAAATGGATATGAATGTGGTAATGTACCCCGAAATTACAGGAGAAGACAAACCGAAAATGAGCGACATGAAAATGGGTGCTGAACAATATAATAGTAATAAGCTTTCGGATATAGTTACATTAAATTATGCGATGCTAAAGTCTCCAACTAATACAAGTCTTCCAAAAGATGCTCCAGTTAAAGAATTACACTTCGAACTTACTGGGAATATGAACCGTTATGTTTGGAGTTTAGATAATAAAGTGATTTCAGAAACTGATAAAATTTTAATTAAAAAAGGAGAAAATGTAAGAATTGTAATTTACAATGGCTCTATGATGCGTCACCCAATGCACTTACACGGCCATGATTTTAGAGCACTTAATGGGCAAGGTAATAATGCGCCATTAAAAAACATCATCGACATTATGCCAATGGAAACAGATACATTAGAATTTAATGCTAATGTTGAGGGCGATTGGTTTTTTCATTGCCATATATTATACCACATGATGAGTGGAATGGGAAGAGTATTTACTTACGAAAATCAAGCAAGAAATCCATTAATCAAAAACCCAAAATATGCTTATCGTAAATTAAAAAGTGATGATAGAAAATTTCATGTAATGGCAGAAAATGATATTGCCTCTAATGGAAATGATGGGCAATTGATGATACAAAATACTCGTTGGAGCATTGGTACAGAGTGGAGGCTAGGTTATCACGATATGCATGGTTACGAAACCGAAACACATATTGGACGATATATTGGCAAAATGCAGTGGTTAATGCCCTTTGTTGGTTTTGATTGGCGTTACAGAAAGCTAGGTATTGATGAACAAGAAGAAAATATCTTTACACAAACTAACACCAAAGATAATAGAGCTCAGGTAAGCCTAGGTGTTAATTACACTTTGCCAATGCTTGTAATTGTTCAAGCAGAAGTTTTTTTAGATGGTAAATTTAGGTTACAATTAGAAAGAATGGATATACCTATAACCAAACGTATGCGTTTCGGTTTTATGCTAAATACTGACAAAGAGTATATGCTCGATTTAAAATACATATTAAATAAAAACATGGGCATTAGAACACACTATGACAGCGACATGGGATTTGGAGTTGGCTTAACTTTAAACTATTAAATTTATATTATTTTTATCCCGTATTGGGTAAACTCTCATCCCAATCTGGGGATATCCCAATCTGTTAAAACCAGTATCATTTATCATTAACATAAGCGCAAACAGTACTCATTTGCAATGTGTGAATTGCGTAACTTATATATTTAGTTATGTAATGCTTTGGCTTTATAATAGCATGATATTTGGGTTGTGAAAATTCTTTCACAAATAAAATTTAAAGAAAATGAACAAACAAAATTGTATTGACGCTTGCTTAGCTTGCGTAGTAACTTGTGAAACATGTTTAACAAGTTGTATTAACGATGGTCGCAAAGAATGCGCTGCATTATGTCGTGATTGTGCTGATATTTGTGCATTATGCGCAAGATTATGTGCAAGAGATTCTCAATATTCAAAAGATTTATGTGCTTTATGTGCTAAAGTTTGCAAAGCTTGTGCTGAAGAATGTGCTAAACATGCTTCTCATCATGAAAGCTGCAAAGCTTGCGCAGAAGCTTGTAAAAAATGTGCAGAAGCCTGTGCATAATTAATTTATAAAAGGGGCATTACTGCCCCTTTTATTTTAAATTTCAAAAAATAAATGAAAATAAATTGGCTAAATAAAAATGTATGGAAACAAAATTTAAAATCAACTTTTATTTGTTTTATTAGTTGCTCAATCGGAATGATGCTAACAACGGTATTTTTTATGACAATTTCGATAGCTTTTCAATTTGTTGTTTCAGTCTTGGCAAGTTTCATTTTAAGTTTTACAGTTCTTGCTTTGTGGAACATTACTTTTAAAAATATATATTATAAAGAAGCTATAAAAAGTAGTTATCATACCAGTTTTATTTCCATTATTATCATGATGGTAATATCCTACTTATTTATGATTCTTTTACAGCCAAAATTTCCTTCGCATCAAATGAGTATGAGTTCTAATGTCTCAATGAATATGAATGTTTTAAGTGCGTTTCCATTAATGCTACTCTCTATGGTGGTTGGTTTAATAGTGGCTTTGCCATTTAATTACTATATCCTTCATAAAACAGGTAGGGCTTGTCATACATAACATAATTACAAATCTTAAAATCGGGTAACAGCGAAACTGACGAATGGGAAACAGCTTACTGAATAAATTGTAAAAAATATAATTATTATGAAAACTAAAAAAACAATTGCCACCTTATTTGCTGCTATGCTTATAATGGTATTGAGTTTTACTACAACAAACGCATCTGCACAAACTAAAACAAAATCTACTACTGCTAAAGAATGTTGTATGATGAAAGACGGTAAAATGATGCACCATAAAGATGGAGTATGTATGCCAATGGAAAAAGATATGACCATGAAAAATGGCACAGTATGCATGGTTAATGGAGAATGCGTAATGAAAGACGGAAAAAAAATGACAATGAAAGAAGGCGAATGTATGGATATGAACGGCAAAATGGATAAGTGCAAAAAGCACGACCCTAAAGCAACTGTTTATACTTGTTCCATGCACCCTGAAGTAACTTCTGATAAGCCCGGTAAATGCCCAAAATGTGGAATGGAGTTGGTAAAGAAAAAATAATTTATTTAATTCAAGATTGAAGGATTAATTAGAAAAGGATAGTTTGTAAATCCAAAAAAAGGGCTATATTTGTCTCGTTGAAAAATTTTTTTTACATATTCTTTTGTTTTTACTTTATTGCTTTAACAGCGAAACCTTGTGCTGATAAAGCTAACTGTAATGAATTTAAACAGACAGAAATGTCAAAACACGATCACCAGGAAAAACACGCCGATGAAATTTGTACACCCATGTGTGTATGTGCATGTTGTGCTACAAATGTTGTAATCAATGACTACCCTTCCACTATTATTGAATTAACAGAAATGAAAACAGTTTATAGAGTTCAGAAGGACTCTAAAATTTCATCCATTACCCTTTCAATTTGGCAACCGCCAAAGCTCGCCTAATCTAGGCTAAGTATCATTCAATTTTTTGATTCCATTTATTGTGCCTTATGGTATGATAAAGCAATTTATTTCATTTTAAAATGTCAAAAAAAAAGCGTAAACAAAATAAACTTGTTTCCATCTTTCAAATTATAGGCTGGATTTTGGTTTGTCTTGTATTGCTCTCTGCTATAGCCCGAAAATGTTTCCTATTCTACAATTATCATATTAAATAAAGAACATGTTAGATAAAATAATTTCATTCAGTATAAAAAATAAATTCATCATAGGCTTGATGACTTTAGCGCTCATTATTTGGGGAGGATGGAGTGCAAGCAAGCTTCCTATTGATGCGCTCCCTGATATTACCAATAACCAGGTGCAAATCATTACACTTTGCCCAACGCTTGCAGGGCAAGAAGTAGAACAGTTAGTTACCTACCCTATCGAACAAAGTATTGCTAATCTTCCTGACCTTGAAGAGCTAAGAAGTATTTCTCGCTTTGGATTATCTGTAATTACAGTTGTATTTGATGACAAAGTAAATATCTATTTTGCAAGGCAATTGATTAATGAACGACTAAAGGAAGCGGAAAGCAAAATACCTAAAGGAGTTGGAACGCCTGAATTAGCGCCGGTAAGTACCGGACTAGGTGAAGTATACCAATACATTATACACCCGGCAAAAGGCAGTGAATCCAAGTACACGGCGATGGATCTGCGAACCATGCAGGATTGGATTGTAGCACGTCAGCTTTACGGCACTCCTGGCATTGCAGAAATAAATAGTTTCGGAGGACAGCTAAAACAATACGAAGTAGCCGTTAACCCTGATCGCTTGTTAGCAATGGGAATAACCATTCCTGAAATTTTTACAGCCTTAGAAAAGAATAACGAAAATACCGGAGGCGCTTATATCGATAAAAAACCAAATGCCTATTTCATTCGTGGTGTTGGTTTGATCAGTTCTTTTGAAGATATAAAAAACATTGTTGTAAAAACAGCTCCCAATGGAATTCCAATTCTTATTAAAGATGTAGCGGAAGTAAGATTTGGAAGTGCTGTTCGATATGGTGCGCTTACTTATAATGGGCAGGTTGATGCAGTAGGTGGAGTTGTAATGATGCTTAAAGGCTCAAACAGTGCTGAAGTAGTGAACCGCGTGAAAGATAAAATGACCACTATTCAGAAATCATTACCTAAAGATGTTGTGATTGAACCGTACCTGGATAGAACTGACTTGGTAGGTCGTGCTATTTCAACGGTAGAGAAGAATTTAATAGAAGGAGCATTGATTGTCATATTTGTGCTTGTTTTATTCCTCGGAAATTTCAGAGCTGGTTTAATTGTAGCCTCCGCAATTCCTTTATCCATGCTGTTTGCACTGGCAATGATGAATTTGTTTGGTGTGAGTGCCAATTTAATGAGCTTAGGAGCAATCGATTTTGGTTTGATTGTCGATGGTGCAGTAATCATAGTTGAAGCAACGCTCCATCATTTATCTTTAAGAAAAGCCTCTGGGAAGCTTACACAAAATGAAATGGATGAAGAAGTGTTTGTGTCTGCATCTAAAATAAGAAGCAGCGCTGCATTCGGTGAAATCATTATTTTGATTGTTTACGTTCCTATTCTTACTCTTGTTGGTATCGAAGGTAAAATGTTTGGGCCTATGGCGCAAACAGTTGGGTTCGCCATTTTTGGCGCACTGATACTATCCCTCACTTATATCCCTATGATGTGTGCGCAATTTTTATCAAAAAAGATTTCGCATAAAGAAACAGTCAGTGACAAGCTAATGAACTTTTTTAAACGCATCTATGTCCCTGTTTTAGAAAAAGCCATTCGTTTTAAGAAATCGGTTGTTGCAGTTACCGTTACTATTTTCTTTATTTCTGTTTTCATTTTTTCAAGAATGGGCGGAGAGTTCATCCCGACATTACAGGAAGGTGATTTTGCATTTCACTGTATTCTTTCACAAGGAACATCCTTATCTCAAAGTATAGAAACTTCCATGCAGGCATCACGTCTAATCAAAGAATTCGACGAAGTAAAAATGGTAGTAGGCAAAACAGGTGCAGCCGAAGTTCCTACTGATCCAATGCCGCCTGAAGCGACTGATATGATGATTATCTTAAAACCACAAAAAGAATGGAAAAGAGATATAAACTATGATGAATTAGCAGATGAAATAAATGAAAAACTTGAAACCATTCCTGGGGTCTTCTTTGAAAAAAATCAACCAATTCAAATGCGTTTCAATGAATTAATGACGGGCATACGTCAGGACGTTGCCGTTAAAATTTTTGGTGAAAATATGGACACGTTATTAGCTTATGCAAATAAGGTTAATGCAGTTGTACAAGGTGTACAGGGCGCAACTGAACCAAGCGTTGAACGTGTGGCAGGGTTACCGCAAATCGTTATCAAATATAACCGTTCACAGATTGCTAACTATGGTTTAAACATAGAGGATATCAATCATATCGTTAGCACGTCATTCGCAGGAGGTGGTGCAGGTGTTGTGTTTGAGAACGAACGGAAATTCGATTTAGTGGTTAGATTAGACAGTACTCACAGAAACAACATTGAAGATGTGAGCCATTTATACATACCAGCCGCAAACGGAACACAAATTCCTTTATCTCAGGTAGCTGATATAAAAATGGAATTGGGGCCTGCACAAATTAGCCGTGAAAGCGGTAAACGTAGAATCGTTATTGGATTCAATGTGAAAGGGAGAGATGTATCAAGCGTTGTTACTGACATTCAAAAAGAGTTAGGCGAAAAAGTAAAATTACCGGAAGGATATTATTACACCTACGGAGGTACGTTTGAAAATCTACAGGCAGCATCCAAACGCTTGATGATTGCCGTACCAGCGGCTTTAGCACTTATTTTCATGTTGTTGTACTTTACATTCACTTCTGTAAAACAAGCGACGTTAATTTTTACAGCAATTCCAATGTCAGCTATTGGAGGGGTGTTCGCTTTATTGATTCGCGATATGCCATTCAGTATTTCAGCTGGTATCGGATTCATTGCCTTATTTGGAGTAGCGGTTCTAAACGGTATTGTACTTATAGGCACATTTAACCAGTTAGAAAAAGACGGTATGACAGATATTCTTGAACGGGTGAGAGAAGGTACTAAAATACGATTAAGACCTGTTTTAATGACAGCGGTTGTAGCATCTTTAGGATTTTTACCAATGGCATTATCTCATGGTGCAGGGGCAGAAGTACAAAAGCCTTTGGCAACGGTGGTTATTGGTGGTTTAATAACAGCTACTTTTTTAACCTTGTTTGTTTTGCCTTTGCTTTATTTATTATTCTATAAAGCAGGTAAAATTAAACCTGGTATTTCTAAAGCTATTGTAATGATCATAATGGTATTTGGCTATTCCGTTACAAATGCACAAAATGCTCCAAAGGTAATTACCGTAGAAGAAGCCATTTCATCTGCCATGAAAAACAATTTAAGTTTGCAATCACAGCAGTTAAAGGTTCAATCATCCAGCGCATTGAAAAAATCACCTTTTGAATTGCCAAAAACAAACCTGAATTTTCAACTTGGACAATATAACAGTATTAACCAGGACAAAGCAATTCAGGTATCTCAAAATATACCATTTCCGACATACTATTCAGCTAAAGCAGGTTTATACAAAGCTCAATTAAAAGCCAGCGAATTTCTGCAACAGGCTACTTCCAATGAAATAAAAGCCCAGGTTCAATCCTACTTTTATCAATTGCAATACCTGCAAAACTCTAAAAAGTATTTACAGGAATTGGATAGCTTGTACGATAATTTTGTGGACGCATCAGCTTTGAGGTATAAAACAGGAGAAACGAATATGTTGGAAAAAGCTACTGCCGAAACAAAACGTGGACAAATAGCGCAGTTACTCAAACAAAATACTGCTGAATTAGCCATAGCTTATGCAACATTAAAATCTCTGATGAATACAAATGAAAATTTTGTTATTGCTGAGAACCCGAACTTTCAGCCAATTACATTAAGTAATTCATTAGATACTTCGTTGATCGCTAATAACCCTTCAGTTAAGTTTTTATATCAGCAGGCAGTTATTGCTGAAAAAACCAAAAAGGTTGAAACAGCTTCTGTATTACCTGATCTGACCATTGGCTATTTTAATCAGTCTTTAATCGGAACACAGAATATCGATGGTAACGATGTTTACTTTGATGGCAATAAACGCTTTCAGGGTATTAACATAGGAATTGGTATTCCACTTACATTTTTCAGTAGCTCTGCAAGGATAAAATCATTGAAGTATACGCAGCAGTCTTTAATAAAAGAGGCGGATAATAATAAACTTGTATTGAGAACGCAAATGGAAAATGCTTTTCAACAGTATAACCAAAATCTGTCTCAATATAATTATTACAAGTCAACTGCCTTGCCTAATGTAGAGGTAATAATAAGTACAGCAAATGTAAGTTATAAAAGTGGGGACATTGGTTATATCGAATATTTGCAGGCGTTACAAACTGCAACTGATGTTCGGTTAAGTTACCTGCAATCAGTAGATCAGCTAAATCAATCCATTATTAATATCAATTTCTTAATCAACAAATAAAATTCAGACAATGAAAAATTTAACAATCATTTCAATAATGGCCATCACGATTTTCTTTTACTCTTGTGGAAATTCAACAGCTACAAAAGAAGCGGAAGGTGAAACAGAGCATCATGAGGAACATGAGAATCCGAGTACAGCAAGTCTAACGGATGCTCAGATGAAATCAATTAAAATTGAATTCGGAAACATCGAAAAAAAGCAGCTGACAGCATCGCTTAAAGCAAATGGTATTTTAAAAGTACCTAATCAGAATAAAGCTACGATTAATGCTTTGATGGGTGGTGTTATAAGATCAATTTTGGTTTCAGCCGGGAATACTGTGAATAAAGGGCAAGTAATCGCAACTATTACAAACACTTCATTTATTACTATGCAGGAAGAATATTTAAGTGTATCATCAAAAGCAGCTTTGTCGGAATTAGAGGTAACAAGACAGAAAGAGTTGCAAGCAGGTAATGCAGGCGCATTAAAAAATTATCAAACAGTTGAGTCTGAATTGAAAATTTTGAAGGCACGAAAAATGAGCTTACAAAAACAGTTAGAGCTCGTTGGTATTAATGCAACATCATTGACCAGTGAAAATATTCAATCGGTTGTAAATATTACAAGCCCTATAAGTGGCGTTGTAAGTAATGTCCTGGTTAACATCGGTAGTTTTATTGACGCTAATAATCCAATTGCTGAGATTGTAGACAATAGCCAATTGCATTTAGATTTATATGTGTATGAAAAAGATTTGCAAAAAATGAAAGTGGGTCAGACTATTCATTTTACATTGACTAATAATGCAGGTAAAGAATATGATGCTGATATATATGCTATTAGTAACACCTTTGAAGAAAGCACAAAAGCCATTGCAATACATGCGATGGTAAAAGGTGATAAAACAGGGTTGATTGACGGAATGAGTATTTCTGCATTAGTGAGCTTAGAAAATGCTAATGTAGATGCCGTTCCTACAAATGCAATTGTAAATCACGAAGGACAAGACTATATATTTATTGTTACCGATGCGCATTCAGAAGAAGAACATCACGACGAAAAAGATGGTCACGGCGACCATGACGAAAAAGGGCACAAACACGAAGAAAAAGCTGAAAAAGGACATAATGAAGAAGGCCATAAGCATGACGAAAAAGAAGAAAGTGGGCATACTGAAGAAGGTATAACCTTTGAAAAAATACCTGTTCGTAAGGGTACAACAGATATTGGGTATAGCGAAATTACTTTATTGAAGGATATTCCTGCAAATAGTAAAGTGGTAATAAATGGAGCATTTTTTGTTTTAGCTAAAATGAGCAACAAAGGCGAAGGCCATCATCATTAATAAATTGAATGGGCGGAGGCCTGGTGTTCTTTTCCTTTCGTAAAGGGGATTTTTTCATAACCAGGTTCTCTCGCCCGCCAATTTATATTAATAAAAAAGTTGAAAAGATTATTGGGATGATAAGTCCCGCTAATTAATTAGGGTTCTTAATTATTAACTAAAACATTATTCATGAAAACACATATTTTTATTTTAGTGATAAGCATTTTAATAATGCTTTCACTTACCAATTGTACTACTGTACGTCCTGGGGAAGTAGGTTTAAGACAACGCTACGGTACTCTAAAACCAGGCACAATTACAGGTGGCATGAAAGTACTTAGCCCGTTTAGCTCAAAAATTATTAAAATTAATACTCGTATTATTGAATACAAAACAACAATACATCTCCCAACAAAAGATGGACTTGAAATAACGGCAGAAGTAAGTTTATTTTATCATGTAAAACCTGAGAGCGCCCGCGACTATTACTTAAGGTTTGGAGAAGATTACGATAACGGTGTAGTCATAAGCGCCTTAAATTCATCGGCCAGAGAAAGTAGTATTTTGTATAACGCAAAAGAACTAATTGTGATAAGGGAGGACCTTGAAAAAGCAATTAATGAAAAAACAGCTGCCCATGTTGCCTCTTTTGGTTATGCTGTCGATAATTTTTTAATTATGGATTTAACCTTGCCACAGGAAATAGCACAAGCGATCAAAAATAAAATAACTGCTGAGCAAGTTGCGTTACAAACAGTTATTGATATTGAACGTAAGAAAAAAGAATTGGCATACGATATAGATAAACAAAGAATAGAAAATGATTATAATATCGAAAAGCAACTTCAAGCAGCAAACTTTGCCATTGAAAAACAAAAAAAGGAAGCAGAGCGTATGCAAATTGAAGCAGAAGCGATAAAAAAATCTCAGCAAACTATTAATGAATCATTAACTGATAAAATGCTAAAATATAAATCGCTCGAAATTTCAAAAAATTTAGTAACGTCACCCAATTCAAAACTAATTATTACTGATGGCAAATCAGTTGGCATTCATAATGATATAAGCGATATAAAATAATAAAATATGGGGCGAGGAGATTTGAGACGTTTATGGTTTTTTCATAATTTCCATTACTATCAAATTCTCCCTCCCGCCAAATTAAAACTATAAAAACAGAAGCATGGAAAAATTTAATGTCATCCAAAGTCTCGGTGGTATTTGCTTAAATGAATATTTAAAAAACTCAGTCTTAGTAATTACCGTCTGCATCACAATGGTAGGTTGCTCAACGAAAGAGCAGGAAGCTGAAAAAACGATTGAATCAGTTACTCACATGCCTCCGAATATGAATAAGGCCAATAAATATATCACCATCGACACAAGCTTACTTACAACGAAAATCGATGTAGTATGCGATATGAGCGTAAAAAAAAGGATTGTTGACACAATGAGCTACAAAGGTAAGCTATATGCGTTTTGCGGAAAGGGCTGCAAAGAGGAATTTGCTAAAGACCCCATCCTGTATTTAAATAAATAACAGTACGCAAAATAAAAATGATAAAATAAAATCGTACGGTATGTTGTTAAACAAAAGGATTTCAATTCTGGCTTTTTTAAAACAAATAAAATTTGATATTGCTGCCATATTAACGTATGCAGTAGTCATTGGTATTGCCGATCAATATTCTTTTCTTGCCAATATTTCAATACCAATTGGTGCAACTGCGGTCATAGGAACAGCATTATCGTTATTACTGGCATTTAGAACTTCACAGGCCTATGAAAGATGGTGGGAAGCACGTACAGTTTGGGGATCAATTGTAAATGATTCAAGAACATTAATGCGCCAGGTCATGTATTTTGTTCAACCAAATAATGAAAAGGAAATCGAAGCGTTTGCAAATCGCCAAATTATATGGTGTTATGCTTTAGGAGAATCATTACGAAAATTACCTTTCTCACAAAAAGTACAGGCTTATATCGATGACCAAAAAATTACGGACAAAAATGTTCCAAATGCAATCCTAAATCAACATAGCAACGCCTTATCAAATCTTGGCATAAGTGAATTTAAACAAATTCAAATTGATGCGACGTTAAGCCGTTTATGTGATGCTATGGGTAAATGCGAACGTATCAAAAATACGGTATTCCCAAAGTCATATAGTTTATTGGTTCATTTTCTGATTTATGTATTTGCTACATTACTTCCATTTGGTTTAGAGGATAAATATGTTGCTGTAGAAGTTTTTTTAACAACGCTGTTACCTGCTGTATTTATTGCCATTGAACGTACGGCAATTATATTACAGGATCCTTTCGAAAATGCACCTACAGATACACCGGTTACTAGTTTAGCAACAACAATTGAAATAAACATCAAAGAAATGATTGGCAATAATGATTTGCCAGTCCAGGAAAATCCAAAATCTTTTTATATAATGTAATTTATGACTATAGATGTAAAAATAGAGTTAATGATTGTCTTACAGCTTTTAATAGCGCTTATTCTCGGCGCTGTTATAGGACTTGAAAGAGAGAGGCATGGAAATTCCGCTGGCATTAGAACGTATGCTGCTGTAGCTCTTGGAGCAGCTTTATTTACAATTATAGGCATTCATGCCACAGATACATCAGCCGCAAGCAGGATCGTTGCTAATATCGTTACAGGTATTGGTTTTTTAGGTGCAGGTATTATTTATAAAGACAGTAATAAAGGTTTGACCCATGGGCTTACTACAGCGTCATCTATATGGGCAACCGCTGCTGTGGGAGTAGCTGTAGCTTACTCGATGTATATAATAGCCACGGCTTCAACTATAGCTATCTATTTTCTGCTTTCCCTACACCACTTTAAATGGTATAATAAACTTAAAGAAAAATGGAAAATTAACATGGAGCATGACCACCATAAGGATAACGATTAACAATAAACTAAATGATGGAAACCAAAGATAATTTCAAAGAGTTAAGGGAAGATATTCAACTTATTGAAAATAAACTTGAACATATCAATTCTACTCTCAGAAAATTAAGTGATAGCATTTATTCAGTTCCTGAAAGGGTAAAAGCGCTGAATTACAAAAACATTAAACTAAGTAAAGATATCTCAGAAATAAAACAGGCAGTAAAAGAAGAATATGTTGAATTCTGGTTAATAGATTGCGAATTAAAAAATATAAAAGAAGAAACAGAATCATTGGAAGTAACCGTTCAAAATATCATTGATAAATATTATAGCAAATAAAAAATTGACATATCAGAAAACATGAAAACAAATATTAATAAATCTTATTGTATCAATTAAATTAAAATTAATAAATATTAATTCACATTATAATCATATCTATGATCAATAAAAAATACATATTTCAGCTGGTTTTTATGCTTATAATTATAGGAGCAAAATCCCAAAACTATAATTTTTATTATGGCAATATCCACGCGCATTCTTCTTATTCAGATGGCAATCAGGATAGTTTGACATCCCTTATAACAACGCCCTTGCAGGACTTCAATTATGCAAAACAGTCACAGCATATTGATTTTTATGGAATAAGTGATCATAATCACGCACAGGCAGGAATGAATTCCCCAATTAAGTTCCATAATGGAATTAGTCAGGCAAATTCTGCAAATATGGATGGCTCCTTTGTAGCACTTTATGGTATGGAATGGGGCATCATTTCAGGCGGAGGCCACGTTATCGTATATGGTTATGATTCATTGATTGGCTGGGAACCCAATAACTATGATGTATTTGTAGCAAAAAATGATTACACAAACCTTTGGAAAAAAATCAATGCTAAGAATGGTGCTTTTGGTTATTTAGCGCACCCAAATAACGGAGATTATGATAATTTACTTTCTACAACTCATAGTATTTTCGCTGATAATGCTATCATAGGTTTACCGGCCAGAAGTGGTCCGGCTTCATCCACCAATTCTTCATACTCAAACCCTTCAGGGTCAAATAACATAACAGATTATAACAATGCTTTAAAGCAAGGTTACCATCTTGGAGTTGGGCTTGATCATGATACTCATAATTCTGTATTTGGCCGCCAATCAGCAGGAAGATTAGTTGTACTGGCACCATCTTTAACACGCGCTAATATTTTAGACGGTTTAAAGAGAATGCGTTTTTACAGCTCGGACGATTGGAACATAAAAGTAAATTTTAATATAAACGCTCAGCCAATGGGCAGTATTTATACGCAGAGCAGTTCTCCAACTCTTTCTGTAAACGTAAATGACCCCGACGGAGAAAATACCTCTTCAATAACCGTTTATTATGGTGTTCCAGGCAGCGGCGTAAATCCAACCGTTTTAACTTCAAATACCAATTCCAACAATTTAACTTATACACATGCTATATCTAATTATTCTTCATATTACTACTATATCAAGATTGTACAAACTGATGGCAATACAATTTGGACATCTCCTATTTGGTACACAAGAAATGATTCTATTACATCAAATGCTCCTGTTGCTGATTTTTCCGTTTCATCTGATACCGTTTGTATTGGGCAAGAAATTATTTTAACTGATAATTCATTTAACAGCCCAACTTCTTGGTCATGGTCAATGCCAGGAGCCATACCAACAACATCGGGTCAGCAAACTGCATCGCTTACTTATACCGCTTTTGGTACTTATCAGGTATCACTTGTGGCAACAAATTCATCAGGAAATAGTGTTTTGTTATCCAAAACAATAATTGTCAGTCCACCTTCAACACCTTCAATTACAATTAATGGTAACACACTAACGTCAAGTTCTGTAAACAATAACCAATGGTATTATAACAATATAGCTATTAGTGGGGCAACAAATCAAAGTTACCTAGCAACACAAACTGGAAGCTACTATGTATTAACACAAGTTAATAATCAATGTTTTTCTAAATCAGATACAATAAGTATTAATGTGATTGGGATAAAAGAAAATAATATAACAACGGATTTAAAAATATTTCCAAACCCTACAAGTGGCCTGCTAACAATCGAATTTGACAATAATGTAAATGGGTCTTTATATATTGAAATAGCAAATGAATTGGAACAGACTATATTAAGAACATCAATGGACTGCTTCGGTAAATGTAAAAAGACAGTAGATATGACAAACTACCCCAAAGGCGTATATATACTTAAAATAATCACCTCAATAGGAGTTTCATCCAGTAAAATAATATTAAAATAAATGCAGTTATGATAAGCAAAGACCCCAATCACAAACACACTTATGATGCAACAGGTAAAATGACTTGTTGCTCCTTAGAAGAAAAAATAAATAATAAAACAGAGAAATTATTTAATAGTAACAATTAATATCCTTAAGATCTTATTTGTAAAATAAATACTTAAAAAGAAAAATGAAAAAAGAAAACATACAATATTACAAGGATAAATTGAAGTATTTATTTTATAAAAATACTACAGGAATAAATAAAAAGTCTAAAACAAGTATGCAAAGTTTATTATTGCAATTGCGTGTAAAAAAATTATTTCCTGAAAAAATTAAATCTATTGAAATGTTTGGCATGCATGGATTATGGCATACAATGGACTATATTAGTTATGTAACCCATTTGGATATATTTGAAATTAATGAAAGGTATCATGAGTTAAGTAAAAAGGCTTTAAAAAATTATCCAGTAAATTTCTATAATTTAGATTCTATAAACTATATCAAAGAAACAAATCTAAAGTATAATTTTATTGTAGCTGATATACCTTACGGAGGGAATTTTTATGACAGTGCTGGCTTACCATTTTTTTTTGAGTATTTAATTAAAATTGCTGATAATAATTCTATTATTGTTTTCAATTGTCATTCTGTAAAACTAAAAGAGTATAGGTTTCTCGTTAAATTAATTAAAGAAAAAATCGAAGAAAGAGAAATCATAGATGTATTTTTTGTCCCTAGAAATGATTTAATGACATACATAGTTTTGGCAATTAAGTAAAAATATGGGCGGAGACCTGATTGTTTTTCCTATCGTAAAGGGGATTTTTTCATAGTTAGGTTCTCTCGCCCACCAATTTATAAAAAGAAAAATTAATGCTCAATAAATTAGTTAAAATATAATAATTTTCATGAAAAAAATAACAATTAATTTATTTAAAATATGAATAAAGATGATTTAGAAAATTTAAGTGAAGCTACCTTGCTTATTGAAAATAAGCTCAAAGTTATTCATGCAGATTTAAAAAAACTAGATATAAGCAATTATGCTAATTCTGGAAAACTTAACCTTTTTTATTACAATCAACATAAACTGATTGAAGATCTAGCTGTATTAAAAGAATCTGTTGCAACAGGATGTATAGATGCTGTATTAATGTATAGTGAGTTAGGAAATATAAAAAAGGAAACCGAAATATTACAGGCTAGAGTTAGCGACATGCTAAGTGATTATTATTCTAAATACAGTTAGCGCGAATGATAATATAAAAACAAAGCCCAATAATTAACATTAAATCAAATCAGATGATAAACAAAGACCCCAACCACAAACACTCTTATGATGCAACAGGTAAAATGACTTGTTGCTCTTTAGAAGAAAAAATAAATGCAAAAACTGAACATTCTCATTCAGATGATGATGGCGACGAACACGACCATGAACATAGTGAAGAAAGTGAATCAGTTTGGAAAGAATATGCGCCAGCATTAATTAGTTTTGTACTATTAATGACAGGACTGGTATTTGATTATTTTATTAAACCTACATTCTTTCAAAATTACATTCGTTTAACTTGGTATATCGTAGCCTATATCCCAGTTGGCGTTCCTGTAATGAAGGATGCAGTAAAATCAATTGCCAAAGGCGCTTTCTTCTCCGAATTTTTCTTAATGTCAATTGCCACAGTAGGTGCGTTCTTTATTAAGGAGTATTCAGAGGGCGTTGCAGTTATGTTGTTTTATGCTGTGGGAGAACTGTTTCAAACAGCAGCTGTTAACCGTGCTAAAAGAAGCATTAAAGCTTTGTTGGATATACGTCCGGATACAGTAAATGTAAAAAAGAACGGATCAATTCAAACGGTTTCTCCTTCCGAAGTTCAGATTGGGGATTTTATACAGGCAAAGCCCGGTGAAAAGGTTGCACTAGATGGAATATTAATTTCTACATCAGCATCCTTTAATACAGCAGCCTTAACAGGAGAAAGTACACCCGACACTAAAAGTGAAGGAGAAAAAGTATTTGCAGGAATGATCAATCTTAACTCTGTGGCTGATATTAAAGTTACTTCATTATTTAAAGACAGTAAACTATCTAAGATATTGGAAATGGTTCAGGATGCCACAGCACGAAAATCACAAACTCAATTATTTATATCAAAATTTGCGAAAATCTATACGCCTATTGTTGTTTTCTTAGCAATTGGCATCTGCCTGTTACCGTATTTTTTCGTTCAGAATTATGTGTTCAATGAGTGGTTATACCGTGCATTGGTATTCCTCGTTATCTCTTGTCCCTGTGCTTTGGTTATCTCAATTCCATTGGGCTATTTTGGCGGTATTGGCTTAGCATCTAAAAATGGTATTTTGTTTAAAGGCTCTAATTATTTAGATGTGATGACAAAAATAGATACAGTTGTAATGGATAAAACAGGTACACTTACTAAAGGTGTATTTAAAGTTCAAAAAATAGTAGCTGCTGGCATTGACGAAAAAGAGTTGTTGAAACTAACCGCAGCTATTGAAAGCAAATCTACACACCCTATTGCTATGGCTGTAGTACAACACGCAGGTGATGTTATAAAAGATATAAGCATCGACAAAGTAGAAGAAATTTCAGGCCATGGTTTAAAAGGAACTATTGATGGAAAAGAAGTGTTGGCGGGTAATCTTAAGCTTTTGAAAAAGTTCAATATTTCTTATGATGCTCAAATCGAATCAATCGTAGAAACCATTGTTGTTGTAGCTGTCAATAATAAATATGCGGGTTATATTACCATTGCGGACGAAATAAAAGAAGATGCTTTGGAGGCTATAAAAGAGATGCATAGTCTTAATATCAAAACAGTGATGCTCTCTGGCGATAAACAAAGTGTAGTGGATAACGTTGCTAAAATATTGGGTATTGATGATGCTTATGGAGACTTACTTCCGGAGAATAAAGTAAAACGTGTTCAGACACTTAAAGATCAAAAAAGAATGCTTGCCTTTGTGGGCGATGGTGTAAACGATGCGCCTGTGGTAGCATTAGCAGATGCAGGAATCGCCATGGGCGGTTTAGGAAGTGATGCAACTATCGAAACTGCCGATATTGTTATTCAAAACGACCAACCTTCAAAAATTGTAACAGCCATAAAAATTGGAAAAATTACTAAGAAAATTGTTTGGCAAAACATTATCTTAGCAATGGGCGTAAAAGTAATTGTTCTTATAATGGGAGCTATTGGGATTGCAACATTATGGGAAGCTGTTTTTGCAGATGTAGGTGTTGCCCTGTTGGCAATTTTAAATGCAGTAAGGGTTCAAAAAACTAAATTCTAAAAACATGAAAAAAAAGTTAATATCCATATTTACTATTACTTTTTATATATCCATACTTCTAGGATTTATTGCATGCAAAAAGAAAAATATAGGAACACCTGGCGAAAATGAAATATTTCTACTTTATAAAACATTTAGCCCGACATCGTTAGTTGTAAAAAGAGGAACAACTGTTACATTTACAAATAAAGATAATGCTAATCATACTGTCACTTCTAGCAGCGGCAAATTTGATAGTGGTAAAATTAAAAGCGATGAGTCCTTTAAACATACATTTAATGATATTGGGACATTTAATTTCTTTTGTAATTACCATTCAAGCCAACAGGAGCAAGGAGCAATAATAGTGCAATAAACAACAACTAAATAAATATCAATAAAAATGAAAACAACAACCAAATTAACCTTTTTGCAATTGACTATGATATTGCTAATGTCTATTTCTTTTTCTGCTTTTTCTCAAAAAAAGGATAACATTAAAACAGCAGTTATTAAAACTGTAATTCATTGCGACCACTGTAAACAATGCGAAACCTGTGGCGATAAGTTTAATAAAGATTTATATAACGAAGATGGAATTAAAAGAGTAGATGTTGATGCAAAAGCCATGACAATTACTGTGGTTTACGATACAAGAAAAACAGATTTGGATAAAATTAAAGTAATGATTTCTAAACTTGGTTACGATGCAGATGATTTGAAAGCAGACCCGGCAGGAGTGGCAAAATTAGATGGTTGTTGTAAAAAAAGTTAGTCTGTAATGAATACATAACTTTCTTTTGATGTTAACTTTGCAGTGTTATTAATAGAAGAACTAGTGATAAGAACATCAGTTACCATCAGACGTCTTTCGTTATTTAATTCATGGATCATTCACATACAAATCTAAATCCCATGTCAACACATACCACGCATACCCATCATTGGTCGGAAAAAGTAACCGGCCCTAATAAAATGATCATTAGTTTGGTTGTGGCTACTTCTGCGTATGCCCTAAGCTACCTCTTTAATACAGAAACAAGCAATAGACTCATAGCGGCGTGGGATATATTTTGTATATCTATGATTTTTTTCAGTTGGATTTTATTTATTACTACTAATTCAGATGACCTTTGCCTGGTTGTCGAAAAGCAGGACGACGGTCTTAAAATAATTTTCATCATTGTGCTAGTAGCCGTATCATTTAGCGTATTCGGTACAGTGGCATTGCTCGCCGAAAAAAATGAAACATCAGTAAATAAGATTTGGCATACCGTAATTTCCTTATCCCCAGTTTTGCTTTCATGGTTTCTTCTTCACACAATGTTTACGATACGATACGCACATTTATACCATGACCATAATAAATTAGATACCGGCAGCCAGGTAGGCGGTATTGAAATTCCAACAGAAGAAGATCCCGATTACCTGGATTTTGCATATTTTTCATTTGTGATCGGCATGACCTTTCAGGTATCGGATGTTACAGTGAGCTCACGCGCCATAAGAAGATTTGTACTCATGCACAGTTTAATTTCCTTCGCGTTCAATACAATTATAGTGGCTTTAACCATTAATACCCTTGCGGGGTTAAAAGAATAAATACGGCAATGTGATGAAACAACAATTAAAAGCGATAATAGAAATTTGCCTAGCGACCCATAAGAGGTTCATTATATATGCATGCTTTATGCTTTCGTTTGCTGGTTCATATGCAGCAATTGAAATAAAAGACACTTTGGCCAAGCCTCGCTCAAAAGGTACTTTTTACCTCAGTTGGGGTTATAATAGAAATTGGTATAGCAAAAGCGATATCAGAATACAAAATGATAATCCGCAACTTATAAATGGTAAATATTATACCTACGACTTTACTGTATATAATGCTACGGCATCTGATAGACCTGACTTTGACCAAATTAAAGATGTAGCAAATATTACCATACCTCAGTTCGGATTTAGAGTAGGTTATTTTTTTAATAACAAACAGGATTTTGGAATTGAGATTAATTACGACCATGCCAAATATGTCGTCAATAATTATCAAAAAGTAAGAGTTAAAGGGCAAATTAATGGGGACTATTTTGATAAAGATACGATACTTGATCCTGATAAGTTCTTACACTTTGAACACACGGATGGTGCAAATTTTTGGATGATTAATTTTATTAAACGATGGAAATTAATCGAATCTAAAAACAAAAAGTATAATTTGGGTTTAATTGTAAAACCCGGCTTTGGTATTGTCTATCCTCGAACAGACGTTACCATTTTCGGTAATCGCATTAATAACCAGTGGAAAATATCAGGTATTATTGCGGGAGTTGAAGCAGGACTAAGAGTAGAGTTTCTGAAAAATGGTTTTCTAGAGTTTACAGGAAAAGGAGCGTATGCTAATTACATAAACGCCATAGTTCAAGGTAAAGGCTATGGTAAAGCAAGCCACAAATTTTGGGTGGCAGAAGCTATTTTAATGTTAGGTTATCAATTTAAACTAAAAAAATGAAATACTACATAGTAATATTTTTTGTAATAAGTTACTTTTCAATAAAAGCACAGCATAACCATACCGCTGGTGATGGTCATAGCGATGAAAACGAAAAATCACTATTTAAGCACTCTCCGCAACATGGAGGTGAAATAATTGAAGCAGGAAAATACAAACTTGAAATTTTGATAAATCCGATGGAAATAGAAGAGAAGTTAACTGTGTATGTTTTGAAAAAAAACTATAAAGAAATAGAATTAAAAGAAGCTATAGGGAATGTTATATTAAGATATAAGAATGGCGAAACAGATACTTTAACCTTTACAAAACATAACGACAGATTTACAATCAATAGTATTGATCCATCAAAAATGGCAAATATGATTTTTAATTTAAAAATAAATAATCGTAATGTATCAGGAGTTTATTTTTATAAAGGTTTAATTAAAAATTGAAAAAATGAAAAAAGTAAGTTTAACAATTCTAATATTATGCGCTTTTTATAGAGTAGCATTTGCACAAAATTTAATCGTACAAAATTTACTAAATGATGTTCGATTAGATTCACTTACCAATTTTGTAAAACAACTAACTGGCGAAAAATCAGTAGTAATTAATGGCGTAACCGACACAATAAAATCAAGACATTATCTAAATACTGGCAATGAAAAAGCGTTTCAGTTTATGAAACAAGAATTTGAAAGGTTTGGTTACCAAATAGATTCTTTACAATTTAATTCACTCGGAAAAAATCTCTTTGCAATAAAAACAGGCTATAAATACCCCAATCGAAGATATATGTTAGGCGCACATTATGATAATTTGCCAACAACTAACATCGCACCTGGCGCTGACGATAACGCGAGCGGTTCTGCAACTGTTTTAGAAGCAGGAAGAGTATTTGCAAACTATAACTTTCCTTACACTATTGTGTTCGCATTATGGGACGAGGAAGAGCCAGGCCTCATTGGTAGTAATGCTTATGTCCCTACTATCGGTTCTAATAACGATACCTTATTGGGATATGTAAATGTTGATATGCTTGGTTGGGACGGCAATAACGATTCAATTGCTGATATTAATGTACGGCCTGTAGCCAACTCAATATCACTTTCAAATAGGGCACAATGGTGTAATACTGTTTACAATATTCAACTTGGCTTACACATTGTAAATCCTGGTAATGGTGCAACCGACCACGCTCCCTTTTGGAACAATAATTATACCGCCATTGGTATTGATGAAGAGTATGACAATGATTTTAATCCCTTTTGGCACACACCAGCAGATTCACTCGGACAGTTTAATTTAAGTTTCTATAAAAAATGTTCTAAACTTGCTTATGCAACAATAGCCGATTGTGCAATTGATACTTTAAATGTGGTTGGTATAAACGAAATTATAGTTGATTCAGAAACGCAGGTTTATCCTAATCCTTTTAACTCAATAATTAATATCAAAACATACGAATCCAATATCATTGTAAATAAAATAGAAGTTACAGATTGTGTAGGAAATATTGTTTTAGCAAGAGAAACAGATGACAATTCAATCAATATTGAATTGTCTGATTTAAGAAGTGGAATTTATTTTTTAAGTATCTTTAGTTCAGGCTTAACTATTACTAAAAAAATAGTGAAGTATTAAACTAAAAAAGTTTCTATGAAATTGCGCTTCTGTTTATTTTTACTCTTTAGTGTATTCATTTGTAGCTGTAAATTAATTTTAGGAATAAGTGACCCTAAAATTGAAGACAAGAAAACTTTAGATAAATATTTTTCAAGCATTAAAATTGACACTAATAACTGTTATGTTTTTTATAAACCCTCATTTGATAGTGTACAACAGTTGCCCTACAAACCAAATTGGTCCGTTGGTTTCAGACCGATACAGTTTAAAGTGTTTGATTCATTTGGTAAATTAATTGGCCAATACGCTTCTTGCGAAGGCTCTTATAAGAAGTTAAAAACATTTGAATCTTATCCACCTCATAATGCCTTTTTATTGGATTCTATTCAAAATTTTGATTCTGATATGAAAATGTATAGAACATACTACGGAGATAAAACTAGAATAGGTGCATCTGGTAATGATTTAAATATTATAATATATTGGGGGAAATGGATGGGAAGATTTGGTGAAAATTTGCTCAAAGATTTGTATAAATATAAAAATAACCATTCTCAATATAAAATTAATATTATTAAAGTAAATGTTGCCGAATTTTATATCTATAAGTAACTCTGCATTTGATAAAAATATGGCAATTGCATTATTGTTAATTTATTTGTCAACCGAACAGTCATATTATATACCTGATGGTTTTGTTTACTTTTCGTAACTTATTTCTGGAAAGTAACGCATAATAATATGTTTTATTATTATAGATCTTGAGCTTTTTTCTTTTTTAAGCCAAACCGGTAACCCAAGCCATATTCAAAATGACTGGCTACCGCCCAGTGCGATTTTAAAGTAAAATTTAACATTAAACCATTTTTGCAATAATATCTAATTCCTATTCGATGAAAAATAGGACCATCTTCCTTAGGCTTTGAAACAGCATAATAACCCATTTCAATTGGGAAACTAACACGACCGACATTGTAAGCATAACAGAGTTTAATACCTAGCTGTAAGATATCTATCCAGCTTTGTGCAGGATAACCCGAAGTTTCAAGATGATATGCATTCTGTGTATCATAAGACACATCAGCTCCTATGCCAAATTTATGCGTGTTGCCTTGATTATAATAATAATTTACTCCAAACGTATTAGCAAAATATTTTGGACCTCCCGGAGGGTCACGCTCATTAAAACCTACCGCATTCCAAACCAATAATTCATGTTTACTAGACCAAATAGAAGATGTATCTTCAAGCTTTGTGTTTCCATTATCCTTATTAATTTTATAGGTTATGCCTAGGTTTAAAGAAATAACATTTAAACCTAAATTAGGAACTTGTCCACGTCCATTAGAAGCGTGAGTAAACGCAAATCCGGGTTCAAATCGTACTTTACTATTCAGGTTCATGTGCCAAAACCATTTCCATTGAACATACGTATTCCAATTACTGCCAATAGCAATGTTTTTTGGATTATTTTCAATATCAAATTTTCTTGTGATATAAGATACACCCCAACAGATGCGAAGAATTACCCTTGATTTCTTAGGTTTTTTATTTAACGGAATATCTATAAATGGAGAAAGCGCAAAACATTGTCCCAATTGTCTGGGATTAGCAAAATCCATAACATTAAATGCCAAACCTATCTCCGGCAAATTATTTTCTAAGTGCCATTTTTTATTTCCATACGTTGGCTTTATAAAATCAATTTCCATAGCAGGTATATAGCCATTAACTAAATTTCCAATAGTACTGCGATGTTCCATTATAAAACCATAAGTGGGAGCTGCCTTAATATAAACGTTTTTGGAACCTGGCATCCGCTCCTGCGTTAATGCAAAAACAGGAATTAAAATCAATATTTTCAATAAAATAAGCTTCAATTATTCGCGCTTTATGATGAAAACAAATATAAAAAAATATTGGAAAATATAATTAATGGCAAACACCCTTTTTTCAATAATCCGGAATAGTTTTTTGAATAGAATATATAATAATCAAATTATAAATTTTTGAAAAACAAATTATAGAAAACAAGGAAATGAAAAATTGTATCGATTTATACTTAAAAGAAGCAGCTATCGTGACCCGCCATTCTGAGTACCCCAAGCATTTAATGAAAGAATATGAAAAGCAAGATCATGATTTTTCGTCAAAAAATTCAGTTGCCATATGCCATTTTGAAATACCGTTTTTTAGGTATTGCAAAGCATCCGCACTTGATGCAACTTTGTTCCATAAACCATAAAACTACATGAAAAAAATATTCTATCTTCTTATGATTGCAAATTTTGCATTCACAAACTGTAAAAAAAAGACAACCGAACCAGTGCCAGAACCCGGGCCTACACCAACAGGCCCAACTTATGCGATTCCCTCTACCTATAGCTTTAGTATTGTAAATTATAACGGACAAACTACTCGTTTAGATATGGTGTCTGAAATGAAAACCTATATGAATACGGGAAATACCATGGGGACAGTTCTTAACGCTCAAAAGCTTAAGGATATGTATCAGAATATTAATAACCAATTTACTTCTTCAAGTTTAAATACTTCAGGCAAAGATATCAAATCCAAAGTATTTCTTCCTGATCAAAATGCATATGAAAGCTTTATTGATAGTTTAGTGGCATCTTCTACATCCACTGTTGCGGGCAGTAATGGTATGGCCGGCGTAATTGTGAGTACAAGTAACTCGACAAAAAAGTATTTATTTGACAAGAACGGTATTGAGTGGATTCAAGTAATTGAAAAAGGATTAATGGGTTCATTAATGTATTATCAAACTACAGCAGTGTATTTAGATGCTGCTAAAATAGGAAATGGTGTTGATAATACAACAATAGTTGCAAGTGAAGGTACAGCAATGGAGCACGGATGGGACGAAGCCTTTGGGTACTTTGGTGTACCGGTTGATTTTCCTGCAAATACTACAGGTATAAGATTTTGGGGCAAATATTGCAACGACAGAAATGCAGTACTCGGGATTAACGCCACACTTATGAATGCTTTCATAAAAGGACGTGCTGCTATATCTAATAAGGATTATGCTACGCGAGATACGCAGGTAACAATAATAAGAGATACTTGGGAAAAAGTTATTGCTTCAACTATTATCAGTTATGTTAACTCAACAAAATTAAATTTAACTGATGACGCAATAAGAAATCATAACTTATCAGAAGTAAAAGGCTTTATTATGAATTTCAGGTGTAACCCAACAAAAAAAATTAGCGCCTCTCAAATCACTCAACTTGAGAATTTATTGGGTAATAATTTTTATAATATAACAACTTCAAACTTAGATCAAATTCGTGACCTCTTGGCTCCGATATACGGTTTAGAGAGCGTGAAAACTTCATTATAAATTAATTTCATAGACGTTTGTTTAAGTTAGGTAGCAAAAACATCATGCCAATTGCATGATGTTTTTTGTATATTTGCTAATAGGCTAATTTCCTAAAAGCAATGTAATTAGTCTTGCATCGTACCAGATAAGTTACAAAACACATTATTATGAAACGGTTATTAGCAATTGGTATTGATGAAGAGTATGACAATGATTTCAATCCCTTTTGGCACACACAAGCAGACTCACTCGGACAGTTTAATTTAAGTTTCTATAAAAAATGTTCTAAACTTGCTTATGCAACAATAGCCGATTGTGCTATTGATACATTAAATGTAGTTGGTATAAACGAAATTAAAGTTGATTCAGAAATACAGGTTTATCCTAATCCCTTTAAAGAACAGATAATAATTCACTGTGAAAAACAAAATATGATGATATATAAAATTGAACTTTTTTCATATACTGGACAATTAGTTTACCAAAAACAAATTAATGCATCTTTAACTAAATGTGTTTTCAACGAAGAATTAAAAAATGGAATTTATTTTTTGAAAATTGAAACTTCTGAAAACTCATTTACCAAAAAAATTATAAAGCAATAAACATGATAAAAAATCGGCTTCATATAAAAACCATAATCACCATTGCCCTTGTGATTATGTCCATTCAGAAAGGCTTAGCACAGTTCATCACAGCAGAAATAGGCGTTGATGGTTTAACCTGCTCCCAATGTTCAAGGAGTGTTGAAATGAGCTTGTTAAAACTTGTTTTCGTTAAAGACGTACAAATGGATCTTGAAAGCACCATAGGAAAGATTATATTTAAAGCAGATGCTAAAATTAGTTTTAAAAAGATAGCAAAGGCTATTAACGATGCGGGCTTTTCAGTAAGATATCTTAAAGCAGCATATTCATTTAAAAATAGCTATGACACAAGTAATTTTATACCCTTAAATGCATTTGGTCTGTTTTGTTTTGTGAATACAAAAAATAAAGAATTAAATGGCGAAGTTTTGTTAACATTTTTGGGTAAAGAATTTATGCCAAAGCAGCAGTATAATAAATGGAAAATAGAAATAAAAAAAACTTGCGGAGAAATTAACAAAGAAAATTACTACGTTTATACACAGTAATAATAAGTTATGCTATTAAAAAATAATTTAATAAGGCAATCTATTCCATTGCAAAAGCAATTCGGAGTTGCATTACTCATTATATTAATTTCTCTTTTTTCAAGAACTATTGAAGCACAAGAACTATTTCCGCATAATGAACCAGCAAGCAATGTTCCTAAAGGGGTATTTGGTATCAGAGCTTTTTATAAAACGTATCCGGAGGTTGATTTAATGAGGAAAATGTATGCGCTTCGTGTAATGTATGGTTTATTGCCAAGACTAACGGTTATGGGAACCATCAGTGTTACCAACCACCACGGAAAAGATTTACCGCCTGATTTGGTAACCCACACACATTCAGGAAATCAAACTACTTTCTTTACTAATAACATTCAAAGAGGTATTAAATATCCTTATCAGTTTAGTGGTGTTTACTTATATGCCAAATACCGTTTTCTCACGTTTGATAGAAAGAATAAGCATTTTCGAATGGCTTTATATGCAGATTGGTCAAATGTTGGAGTAGCGCACGATGAGGCAGAACCTAATCTGATGGACGATACCAAAGGATATGGCGGTGGTATCATAGCTACTTATTTAAAAAATCATTTTGCTGTATCATTTACAGGTGGCTTTATTAAGCCTAAATATTACGAAGGTTATTCACCAGATATTGGAGGCCAGAAAGTACCAACCAAAATTGAATACGGTAGGGCTGTAATTTATAATCTATCATTTGGGTACTTAATTTATCCTAAAAAATATACAGATTATAATCAAACAAATATCAACTTATATGTCGAATTTATCGGAAAATCCTTTGAAGCGGCTAAAGTTACACAGTATGGTTTTATTAATGTTCCAATACAAACCCCATTGCTCGAAAAAGGGAATTATATAGAATTACACCCATCTGCACAAGCTATATTCGATTCTAACTTTAGAGTAGATATTTCAGTCGGACTTCCGCTAATTAAAAGATCTTTTGCTCGATTTTACCCAGTTTATTATATTGGTATTCAAAGATATTTGTTTCCTAATGCGAAAAAAATGCGAAACCGTTCTAAAATGAAAATGCAGAAATACAATGAATAGAGTTTTATTCATACTTGCGTTATCCGGTATCTTGATGCAGAATTTTAGCAAGGTTTACATATTCGTGCAATTTAAAATTAACCAAAATTACATTGCAAAAAATGTATGCGTAAAAAAAGATGTGCCAAATAACTGCTGTAAAGGGAGCTGTCATCTTCAAAAACAATTAGATAAAGACGAAAAAAAACAATCCTCATCAGGTAATAACTATAAAGAAAAAAATGAGTTAGAGTCATTTTCACAAAAATATTTAACTACATCTTTACTATTTAATGTTACTGTAAATGAAATAAATACCTCGTATTTGTTTAAAGTTCCAAAAGGTCAATTTAATTCTGTTTTTCATCCGCCTCAAGTATAGTTCAATTATTTATATTAAAAAATTCAAAGAAGCCCTCTAGCTGGGCTATGCTTTGCTATATCTATTATTCTATAATTAAACAATATACTATTACAATGAAAAAACTTATAATACTCGCTGCAGTAATTGCAGTAACAAAAAACACATATAGTCAATGTGCTTGCTGCGCAGGTGCAGGCTCTGGCTCTTCCAACGGAGACTATTCATCTAATACATTAACATTAAAAAAGAAATCAATTATGATTGAAGGCTATGCCGATTACAGAACCATAATGGTTAAAGCAGAAGGAGGACACCATGAAAGTAGCGACACAACAGCTGTTGAAGAAACACCACTAAAAAGTATGATGTTAAATTCATTAGGTATTCGATATGGCATAAGTGATAAAATAACTGTATCCGCTTTATTACCGTATGTTTTTCTTAATACAGCTAAAGGTAATGATAATGGTTTAGGCGATTTAATTTTGTTAGGCACATTTAATATTCTTAAAAAAAATAATTTCAATTTAGCGCTTTCTACTGGTGTAGAGTTACCTACTGGCGTTCAAAAAGGTTCTACATTTGATGAAACTACCGTTGTGGTTGGTTCAGGTTCAATTGATCCAATGGCGGGCTTTTCTTTCTCTAAAGGCTGGAATAAACTAACCTTACAAGGTAATGCAATGTACAGGTATACTACTAAAGGATTTGAAGATATAACGTACAGCAGCGTTTCTTTTCAGAATTTGGGAATAGCTTACTCCATAAAAGGTCATAGTACTAAGTGTCAAAATGATACTGTTTGTCAAAAACATAACACAAATTGGTCTGTATTTGGAGGGTATTACGGAGAATATTTAAGTAAAATTAAAGAAGCAGATGGAGAAGATGATGCTAATTCAGGTTACTATGTAGGATTTGCAACTATCGGTACAAGTGTGTCAGTAAAAGGATGGAGCTTTCCATTAACTTTTTCTGTTCCCGCTATTCAATATATGAATGGTGACCAAAACAAGGCAGGATATAGAATGAGATTAGGAATTGTGAAAAAATTTTAATCTAAATTTGTGAGTAATTCCCAGTATTATTAATTAGTGAAGGAATTACTCACATTTATATATAATTAAAGGAAATGAGAAAAAAGAAAATTCTAAAGTTTATAATTCTTGTATTGGCATTAACTCAATGCTTTTCCTGTAAAAAAGAAGGTCTTGGTGGTAAAGCAACTATAACAGGGAGCGTTTTACACCATTCACTACCAATCCCTAATGCAGTTATTTACATTAAATATGGAACAAACGAATTACCAGGAACTGATCCATCGGCTTATGATGCAAGTGTAACTGCCGATGCTAATGCGAAATTTGAATTCAAAGATTTAAGAAAAGGTAAGTATTATTTATTTTCTATCGGATATGATTCAGCCATTTTTCAAACGGTAAGAGGTGGTATGCCTGTAGAAATTAAAAAAAAAAGCGAATCTAAAAATATAGACTTAGCAGTAGTCGAATAAATAATTATTAATTAACTTTAGTGCATGCAAAAAATATTTTTAAAACATATATATACATTTGCTTTGCTGGGAATTAGTATTTTAATTATTTACTCATGCACCAAAGATAAAGCAATTATTAGTTATGAAAATACAGGCTACCCCCAAGAAGTTGCCGAAATTATCATGAATAAATGTGCAACTTCTGGTTGTCATAACGAAGCTAGTAAAGGCGGTGCAGCTGGATTATCATTAGCAACTTGGGATAAATTATTTGAAGGGAGTAATGGTGGCGCTGTGGCAATACCTTATCGCCCAGATGTTAGTACATTTATTTATTACATTAATTCTTTTAACGAATTTGGAACTATACAACTAATTCCAAAAATGCCTTTAGGTAAATCAGCATTAACTAATAGCGAAGTAAAAATATTACATGATTGGATTTTGAGTGGTGCACCAAATGTTGATGGGTTTGTTAAATTTTCTGATAATCCTAACCGTAAAAAGTTTTACGTTTCAAATCAAGGTTGCGATTTAGTTACAACGTTTGATGCTAATAGTATGTTAGCAATTGGTGCAACTAACGTTGGTAAAACATCTTTAATTGAAGCACCTCATTTTGTTAAAGTTTCTCCCGATAATAAATATTGGTATGTGTCTTTTTTAGGTTCAACTGTTTTTCAAAAATATAGAGTGAGTGATAATTCATTTGTTGCAGAGGCAAATATAGGCGTAGGCAGTTGGAACACATTTGTTTTGTCATCTGATGGCAAATATGCTTATGTAGTTGATTGGTCTAGTAATGGTAAAATCAAAAAAATACAAACAGATAGCATGCTTATAAAAGGCTTAATTAGTGGTTTAATTTATCCACATGGTTCGGCGCTCAATCAATCTAATGATACACTTTATGTAACTTCACAAATAGGGAACTACCTATTTAAAATACCAACAGATTTTTCTACTATTTACAATGTAATTCTTGATAATTCAGGAGTTGCAAATAACACCGCAAGTTTAGACCCACACGAAATAACCATGAGTCCCGATTATTCTAAATACTTTGTAACCTGCCAAAAATCAAACGAAATAAAAGTTGTAAATAGATTAACAGGGCAAGTAATTACTTCAATACCTGTTGGAGATACTCCGCAGGAAATGGCAATATCTAATTCTAAAAATTATTTGTTTGTTTCTTGTATGGAAGACCTAACAACATTTGGTAGTTCAAAAAGAGGTTCTGTGTATGTGATTAATATAAATACACATTCAGTTGTTGGCACTATTTATACAGGTCATCAACCTCATGGCTTAATGGTAGATGAACAAAATGGTAGAGTTTATGTAACCAATAGAAATGTAGCTAGTGGTGGTCCTGCACCACATCACGCATCATTATGTAACGGACAAAATGGTTATGTAACAGCAATTGATTTAAACACATTGCAATTGGTACCAGGATTCAGAGCAGAAGTATCAGTAGATCCTTACGGATATTCTATAACAAATTAAAATGAAACTATATTTTAAAATACCACAAGGTTTAAAAGCCGAAGTAGATAAAGAACTTTTTGAATCTAAAAAAATGTTTCAAAATGGTAAGTTGCAATTATCATGGAGACATCTCGAAAGAGCACATATACTTGGGCAATCATACCCTATTGAACATACTTTAACTCATTGGCAAATGATATGCTTTGCCTTTAAAATAAAAAACACAAAAGAAATTTTAGGTCAAATCCCACGCTTATTGGTGGGTGGTGTAAAATCGTTTGTTGGAGAAATTCCAGTTGGAAATACAGGAGGTGCAAATGTACCACCTTTAAAGCCAATGGAAATACCAAAAGATTTAAAGCAAATTCTAAGTAATTACCAATAGTAATTACTTATTGATTTACAGAGTTTGAACAATAATACTTTCAGCAGCTTTAGGGCTAATACCCACTTCTTTTTTCTGACAAATTAAAATAATAGAATTATCAAACTCTTCTATTATTTTGATACTTATTGATGCGCCAATAACCAATTGATGTTTCTCTAAGTATTTTAAAAAAGCTGTGGAGTGGTCGGTAACTCCCATTATTTTATAACTATTCTTTAGCTTTGCTTCGGATAGTTTTATAAAATTACTTTTTTGAATCTTTCCTTTTTCGTCTGGTATTGGGTCTCCGTGAGGGTCAAAACTTGGGTTTCCTAGCTTCTCTGATAATTTTTTAATGAGTTTATCGTTTTGGATATGTTCGAGTTCTTCAGCAATTTCGTGTACTTCGTCCCAACCAAACCCTAGTTCGTTAGCAAGGTAAGTTTCCCAAATACGATGACGCCTTACAATATTTAAAGCTGTTTTCGAGCCTAAAGCTGTTAATCGTGTACCATACGATTTTTCATATATCACATATTTTAAATCGTGAAGCTTCTTAACAGCTTCTGTAACCGTTGCAGGTATTACGTTTAACTTATCTGCTAATTGCTTATTATTTACAATTGTTCCGTTACCTCCCGAAAGGTGGTAAATAGTTTTTAAATAGTTTTCTATAGTTTCCGACTGCATAAATAATATTTTTGGTCTGCCAAAAATAATAATTATAAGTTAATAAAGTGTAATCATATTTGCATTAAATTAAAAAATCAATGAAAAATAGAATAATAGCATTATGTGTCTTAATTGTTATTGTAATAGGTTGCAGAAAAATAATGCCTAAAAGTCCAAAAGAAGATGAGTTGTTAGATGGCCCCATTGAGGGACTTACAACACAAGAAACAGCACAGTTTTTAAAAGGCGATGTTGCTTTTAATGATGATGTATTTACACCACAAAATGGTTTAGGACCTTTATTTGTTGCTACATCTTGTGGAAGTTGCCATGCAGGAGACGGCAAAGGCCATCCATTTACAACCTTAACTCGTTTCGGGCAAATTGATAGCACAGGAAACCAATACTTTAACTTGGGTGCACCTCAATTACAAAATCATGCCATTCCAGGTTATCAACCCGAAACATTACCTAGTGGCGTAGGTTTTTCAAAAATATTACCTCCTGCTAATACAGGCTTAGGATTTTTAGATGCTGTTACAGATGCCGATATTTTAGCAATAGCAGACCCAAACGACACGGATGGAGATGGAATATCGGGCGTACCTAATTGGGTGTTTGCACCATCATATTGTCAAGATAGACCTAATACTATAAAACAAAGCGGCAAATACATAGCTCGATTTGGAAAAAAAGGCGCTGCCTATGATTTATTACAACAAACTGCCAATGCCTATAATCAAGATATGGGAGTAAATTCATCATTTGAACCGTATGATACTTATACAAAATTAGAAGTTGATCCCGAAGTAAGTAACACAACTATACATGATGTTGTGTTTTATTTAAAGACTTTAAAAGCACCAGTACAACGCAATCAAAACGATGGAAATGTACAATCAGGTAAGCAAATATTTATGGCTCTTGGTTGCGATAAATGTCATAAATCTCAATTAACAACAGGCACCTCAAATATTTCCGCATTATCAAATAAAACATTTTACCCATACACAGATATGTTATTACATGATATGGGAAGTGCTTTAGATGATAATTATACAGAGGGTTCAGCAAAAACTTATGAGTGGAAAACACCGCCATTGTGGGGCTTGGGCTTAGCTAAAAATTCGCAGGGAGGTAGTTATTTTTTAATGCACGATGGAAGAGCAACATCAATTGAAGCTGCAATATTATTACACGGTGGCGAAGCACAACAAAGTAATAATAACTATCAAAACTTATCTGAAAGCGATAAACAAAACTTAATTAAATTTTTAGAAAGTCTTTAAAATGGATAGAAGAAATTTCATTAAATCAACCTGTTTAACTTGTGCTACTAGCTTGGGCGCACTGTGGTTGCTACAAGCTTGTAAATCAACAAAACACGTTACTAACTTTCAATACAATCAAAATAAAATAACCATTCTAAAATCTGAATTTATAACAGTAAAAAATGATAAAACCATACAACGCAAATTCATAGTCATTAAACCCGAAAATTTGCCATTTCCAATTGCCCTTTACAAATTAAATGATAACGATTACAAAGCTTCACTTTTGCAGTGTTCGCATCAAGGCTGTGAACTATCTCCTTATGAAACAACAATGGTATGCCCATGTCACGGAGCAGAGTTTAATACTAAAGGAGAGGTTACTCAAGGTCCAGCTGAAACAAGTTTAAAAACATTTATTACAACTTACGATAACGACAATATTTATATTCAAATTAATTAAAATGCAGTACAAACTATTTACCCTTACTTTTTTAATTTTCATTCATACAATTGTTGCTCAAAATGATAGTATAAAAAAAATTAAACGCGTTCCAACAGACACTATTAAACCACAATTAAATATGGATGCGGTATATAATCGTCCGTTTTTGCAATATGGCAAAACTCCAGTTGCATTAGGTGGTTATGTTGAAGCAAATACAAATTATGTAGTTACAGACGGTGTAACAGAAGGCTTTTCGTTTCAGATGCGAAGAATGACATTATTTGTTGCATCAACAATAAGCAAAAAAATAAAGTTCCTTTCCGAAATTGAATTTGAAGATGGAACAAAAGAAATAAATATTGAGTTTGCAGCTTTAGATATTCAATTTCATCCACTATTTAATTTTAGAGGTGGTGTCATAATGAATCCCATCGGAGCATTTAATCAAAATCATGATGGCCCAAAATGGGAATTTGTAGATAGACCAATTTCGGCAACTCAATTATTACCTTCTACCTTTAGTAATGTTGGTTTCGGCTTATACGGTAAATTATATAAACCAAAAATTGTTTGGGCTTATGAATTGTATTTAACTAATGGATTTAATGATAATATTATAGGTAACTCTGAAAACAAAACCTTTATTCCTGCTACAAAATTAGACCCTAACAGATTTGAAGAAAGTTATAATGGCGAACCATTAACAAGTGCAAAAACATCATTACGTTACAAACGACTTGGAGAACTTGGATTATCATACATGGGTGGTGTGTATAATAAGTTTGAAGATGATGGATTAACATTAGATAAAAAACGGAGAGCAGATATTTTTGCAATTGACTTTAATACTGCAATCCCTAAATCAAATACAGTAATCACAGCAGAGTGGGCTTGGACGTTTATTGATGTACCTGATACATACACGCAACAATACGGAAATAAACAACAAGGTGGTTTTATTGATATTGTACAGCCTATAATTAAGAAAAAAATGTTTGGTTTTGAAAAAGCAAGTTTTAATGCAGCATTAAGAGTTGAGTACGTTGATTGGAACATAGGTACATTTAATGAAACAGGGCAAAACATTTCTGACGATGTGTTTTCAATTGTTCCTGCAATCAGCTTTAGAACATCACAACAAACGGTATTACGTTTAAATTATCGTTATCAATGGCAAACAGATATTTTAGGAAATCCAGCTTCAAAAACAGCAGCTATTCAGTTTGGAATTAGTAGTTATTTTTAATTGAAGTACAGGTAAGTAAACTACATTATTAATTCAATAAATTTTATTTGGGCATTACCCGCAAAAAAGCGGGTCGGGCTTTATGCCTGTATCTTTTTTGCTTGGCAATTATGCAATCTCGAAATTTAAACAGCAAAAAAGGATACTGGCAACAATCCCTAATGCACGGCTAAGCATAATAAAAATATACTTCCGCTCCGTAGGTGCTCAGTATATTTTTATTAAGCTTAACCTTTAATAGTGGCGGTAAAAGTTTAAGCGAAGCTTAAACCCTTACCAGTTATGCACCTCTCGTTCCACTCAGTCACGGTGCAGCCACAGGCGTAATGTTTTGTTTTTTATTATTGAATAATACTAACTAAAATATCCTACACACGATACTCTTTATACGGCTCGGTGCAGTTCCTCTGCAAAACCTCTGCAAACTGCCCCTGTGGTATTGCTGCCGTTTTTTCACATAGTTTTTGTGCCACCCCATTTAGCACATTGTCGTCGTTTCCGCCAACAACAAGCTAAGCCAAATACAAAAACTATATAAAAAAACCGTCAGAAGCTAAGTAACATAATGTGGGCTTATAGTTTTTTGCTCTATCCCTTGCAAGCATCAACCCTCAAAAAAGACTATAAGCACATTATATTAAATAGCCAATACCACACAGCACTCTCAAGGCAAGCAAACGCTTATGCAAGCATCCAACCCCCTTTGCCTTAATAGTGCAGCCGTATATACATTCCATCCAAAAATAATTTTAGCATCAACTCTCAAAATGTTGAATATTATCATCAAAAACAATCATTCTGTGGATAATACTCAACAAATAGCATTTAGTATTTCATCAAAAATAAAAAAAGAAAAGCAAGTTAAGTCTGCCCACCGTCAGGTTTCAAGGTCAAGCCCTACGGGTTTTACAAAAACAATCTCCACACTTTAGCGGCATAAGAAATGGAAGTAATTTTTTGTTATTGCCGCACAGGTAGTATTCTTTTTGTAAAAACCTTGCAACCCTAGGTGTTCAGCCTTTTCAATAAGCTTTCTTTTTTCATTTTTTTTCTGGGTTCATGTTAGCCCAGTTTTTTTGGTTTTTTCTTTGTTTTTAAATTAGGTTTTAGGTTCAATTAGCAAACAGGTTCAAGTCAAAAATGAGAAAAGGGAAACAAACCCTTAAAAAAATAATTATGTTAAAATCAAAAATCAAAACACACACGCAAGGCAAAATCTACAAACAGCCACATTTCTTTATTTTAAATAAAGGCTTAAACTCTGGCAAACCATTCAATCATTATGTATGCAATTCATTTGTTTTCCTTGCAGATGATGAAGATGAAAAGGAGTTTTTCTATTTCCTACTTTTAGGATTATGGGAGCTTCGTTTGTTCCGTCCATATTTAAAAGGCACAGCCATTGAGTTTGTGCGCTTAGGCGATGTAGTTGATGTAATCGAAGAAACAATAAATTCAATTAATACAAATGAGCGCTCATTTATGGATATAAAGCCATCGTTAGCACAAATTGAGGCTTTGCAATCAAATCTTCATTCGCAACTAAATTACTTAATGCAATTACGTAAGGCTTTATTTTGTAAATATTTAAAACAGTACCTCATAAAAAAAGGTCTGCCATTCCTATCTTTTATAATGTATTTAAGTATTTGCTTAAATAATGAAACATCTGTATATTTGTATCGTAAATAATATTGATGTTATGGAAAACAATACTTGTATTCGTGTTTTAGCCGACCCGATTCAAATAAAAGAGTGTAAGCAAAAACTAAAAGACAATGAAAAATCATTACTTCAGTTATCGAATGTCCTTGCTCTTGCAGGAAATGATGTAAGGTTGAAAATTCTTTATTTGATGGGGGAGGAAAAAGAGTTATGTCCTTGTGATATGAGTGATATACTTGGAATGACTATTCCTGCCGTTTCACAGCATCTTCGGAAACTAAAAGATGGAAATATAATTGAAGCTCGTAAAGTTGGGCAAACGATTTATTATTCACTTAAATCGGAGCATTTAAAAATTTTACGCCCATTTTTCAAGTATGTAAATACCGCTAAAGAAACAGTATGACAAATAAAACATCAATAATAGAACGAATAGGGGTTGTTGGCATTATTTTGACTGCATTAACCTCTCCGTGTTGTTTTCCATTATTTGGAATAGCTTTATCAGCGTTAGGATTTGGCTCTTTTGAACTTTTTGGAGGAATAACAATGTATGTGTTTTTGTCATTAGTGATACTTTCCATTATAGGCGCAGTTTTTTCTTATCTCTACCATAAAAAGGTAATTACTCTAATCATAGGAATATTAAGTGGCGCATTGATATTCTATAATTACTTTTTTGATGAGGACAGCAATGATACTATGTATATCGGTATGATTGGTTTAATGATAACCAGTCTAATGAATTATTATGAAACAAAAATATTTAACCTTATGAAAAACAAAAGCGTAATTCTAAACTCAACAATCACTTGCCCAGACTGTGGGCACAAAAAAGAAGAAACAATGCCAACGGATGCTTGTCAATTCTTCTATGAATGTGAAAACTGCAAAAAAGTATTAAAAGCCAAGCAAGGCGACTGCTGTGTTTATTGTTCCTATGGTTCTGTGCCATGCCCCCCTATTCAGGAAGGAAAGGAAGGTAATTGTTGTAATTGATGTGAAAACTTAAATAAGCTAGTCAGCTTTAAAGAATGATTCAATAAAATAATTAGATACTAAAGATTATAATAATTAAATAAAAAAAAATGGTCGCTCTATTCGGGACGACCATAACTTTTGAAAATACTGATGCAGTATATCAAAATTAAATTTAGGTGAAGATATGATGGTTGTAATTTTGACTAACCACGCATTTTTGGCCAGTTTCCATTTTTATCTTTACAAGTTGTTGAAGTCAAAATCAAATTTCCTTTTTTATCGTAGATGTAAACTATCCAGCCATGAGGTTGTCCCTCGCACCTTTTTGTATAGTCAAAATGTTGGCTTAGCTCTCCAGTAGGAAAGTATTCTTTGCAATTAACGTATTCACCATCTTTAAAAACGTGAACCGAACTTAATTTCCCTTTTCCGTCAAACCACTTATATTCTCCATTAAGGTATTTAAGTTTTGTGTCGCCCTCTAATTTGTACCCTTTTCCGCCGCATGGTCCCATAGGGTAAATATTTGTCCCGTGATCAAAATAAGTGTAACGGCGATAAGTTGCTTTAGTGCTGTCGTCAACTTTTTTCCAATTTTTATCAAGGTAAACAGTCCATTTACCATCTTTTTTTCTGTTAGCATCTAATTGATTTGTCTGGCTAAAAATGAACGTCGTCAAAGTCACCAGGAGTGTTGTTAAAATAGATTTTGTTTTCATTTTTGTTGGATTTTATGTTTAGATGCATTTTTTTTTAAGATTCCATAAACTTATTTTGTGTCAGTGCACTTATTGCACCTTATTTATCTATAGTGCAAATAGCTTCACGGCAAATATTTTTAAAGTAAATATAATAAAAAAAGGTCGCTCCATTCGGGGCGACCTTTAATTAGTAAACTTTACCTTTGTACTTTTATTACATTTTTTTATTTAGTAAGTTGAAATATTTTATTTGCCAATTAATGGTTTTATTAAAATATCCATTTACATCATCCTTAAATTCTCGTTTTGGTTTGTCTTTTTTATAATCTTCTAATAAATTATATTTTTCAAGTAATTCCTCAAATCTACCCTCCTTGAATTTTTTCAATTCGCCATCAAATCCTTCTGCCATATATCTATTCTGTTGTTCTAAGTATAATGAGTAATAACAATAATAACCTGCTGCAAGAATTATATATGGCTTTTTGTCCATGATTCTCATAATGTAAGGGTCTGAAAAATTATCTCTTTTATATGTAAATATTTCTGAAGGTAAATCTTTAGAATCTTCTTTTTTCACATTCCCTGCATCGTCAATTAATTTAAAATCAGCGCCACCAAATGCAGTCCAACTAAAACTACCATTTTTAATTCTTACTCCTGGAATGGGTTTATCATTAATGTAATCTTCTAAGGTTTTATAAAAACGACCATGAGAGTTTTGATTTCCACCAGCATCGCTACTAGCATTGCCACCAAGTTCTTTAAGGTTTTTTAAATCTTTTTCAGCTAATGGTATATCAGCAGAATAACTTTTCGTTGTAATTTTTGTTTTCTCATTCAATAAATGTAAAACAGCAGCAATATTTCCGTTGTTATCTATAGTAATATTTGATAAATCAAAAATGCGTTTTTGACCTTCGTATTTCCCACTTATTTTTTTAGTTGAAAGAACATTAAATGTTTTAGTGTCGTAAATGTTGATTTCAGGGTCAATATCATAACCAGGAGAAATATTGTCTTTAAGCACAGCTAATTTTGTTTTATCGGGTGAATAGAATGCTTTATAAGGTAATTCACTACAACTATACACGGAATTTAATTTTGTTGAGTATGCCAATTTTGGTTCAGTAAATTTGCCGCTTTTTACGTTTAGTAATTTAATAGAGCAATCTTTTGTGCCTGTTGATTTTTGCCATACATCATATACAATAACAATGTTTTCACCAACAAGGTCAAAAGAAGCATTGTTTGCACCGGGATAGTACATTTCTTTTTGGCTTTTATCTGGAATTTTTGTTTCTGCCTTAAACAGTACTTTTTTTGTATTGATGTCTGTTTTAACAATCACAAAGTTATAAGCTCCTTCTATAGTATATAACTCTTTATCTGTTTTAATGACTTGTTGGGCAGTAGTAGTTTTAGTAAGGACTGTAAATAGTGTAATTACTAAAAGTAGGGAAATGGTTTTTTTCATAAAATAAGTTTTAGAAATTTGAAAACAATATGGTATAAATTTAATAATTTATTTATTTGAAACAAAAAAGGTCGTCCGCTTGTAGCGGGCGACCTTAAACTTAAATAATTAAAAAAACTATTCTTTTAGTCTTTTAGCTAGATACTTCAATAACAAAGATACACTAAAACTAACCACCGCGCCAAGCCCGGCAAGAATAACTGTTTTTAAAATATCTGATGAACCAACGTTCACAGCTACGGTTAAAACCGTTCCGGAAACAGTACCCAAGATTGTTCCGCTTTCTATGTTATTGTGTGTTGACATAATTTAATTATGCTTTGCCAGCATCAGCTTTAGTTAATTTTGAACCACATTTAGCTAGAACATTTGGAAATGTGAAGCCTTCATCTGTTCTGAAACCATCAATTTTAATTTCCATATTATCCTTGATAATAACTGTGTTTTCAGGCTTATTTGTCTTAATCGCTTTTGCATTTGCATCAAATACATCAACCATTCTACTGCTTTTTTTATCAAAAGCTTTAATTTTAACTTCAACTTCTAAAGTTGCAGTTTCTTTGTTTTCTGTTTCTCTCACTTTTTTAAGTTTTAGATTTTGCCTGAATCGGCTTTAGTTAATTTAGAACCACATTTTTCGTGAACATTCACGTCAATGTCAGTAATTTTGCCCGAATCAGCTTTGGTCATTTTTGCTGTAACCCACACTTCTTGTGTAAGTTCAGAATTATAACCTGCATCTGCTTTGGTTAATTTTGCGCCATCACAAGTGATGTTCAAAATGATTTTGCCACCGCAAGGAGGATCATCTTGATTTTCGTGGTTTAATACTACTGCCTGTTTATCCAATGCTACATTATTTTCGCAAGGGATAATTTGTAACTCAACCTTTGTTTGAGTTTTTTCGATTTTATTTCTTTCTTCTGTCATTTTGAAAATGATTTTAATAGTGATGATTCAGTCTTTTTTTACTACTGGCGAACCTTCAGTAGTTGTTACGGCTTGGCTTATTGCAGTAGCTACGCTTCCTGCTACAATTAAGTAACCACCTATGGTTACAATAAGGGCAGGAATTGCAATTGGGGATGCCACAATTACGCCACCTGCGGCGGCCAATCCTAAGCCAACATTTCTTAAAATTTTAAAGAATCTTGGTGTTGGTGCTTTTAATCTGTCAATGAGTTTCATTGTTTTCTTTTTTTTAATGATTAATAATTTTGATTTTAGGACACTTCCACAATGCTTAGCGCATTGAAAGCCCCATTTTTTAGTGAATACTGTACTGCATTTACCATTTGGAAGAACTCTATTTGTAAAACAAATAAATTCGTTCCTGCACCAACAGGCGGTGCAGATGGAGTTAAAATAACATTTGTAGATACTGCATTAATTGGCAAATTAATTACGTTCGACAATTTTACATCTGAAATATTATTTGTGAAATCCACCTTTGCCCATGAGCCTTTTAAATTGATATGCGTTGCACCTGTGGGAAACGCAATATCATTTATTGGCACAAGCCCATTAATGGTAATTACTCCAGTTGCAGGAGTAACAACAAATGGTTTAAATAAGATGCTACCCAAAATAGCCTTATTATTGAAGTTAAAGCCTTTTAACAATGCTTTTGCAGGAGCAAGTGCAATGGCGACGCCAACTGCTCTTTTGCCTCTTACAGAGGTTGCATCGAGATTTTTTACGTCCGTCATTAACTTCGTTAATCGTGCCGTCACACGATTATCTGAGGCAGTCATTAACATTGTTCTTAGGGTACTTCTTACTAATTTCCCTGAAATGGCAGAAGAACCAAATTCAGCGCCATTTTCTCGTGTTCGAATAAAAGCAGGATCGTTTGCGATGCGTGAAGCATCAACGCCTCCTTTTTCACGAGCCAAGTGGCCATCTTGTGTTTTGTAGAAGGAAATATCTCCGATTTTTCCTTTCAACTTTATAATGCCTTTTTGCTGAGCCATTTTTTAAATTTTATAGATTAATACTAATTGAATTGTAGTGTTGCAACACATCAAACATCATTTTATCGCGAATAAATTTTGTTTGACAATACAAAAGTATAAGAGCCACTAATACCAATCAATACAGAGCATCCTTTATAGATAGATTATGCCGTATTGGTATGTTTTTGCCGTTGTAAACAATAAATGAAACTTTATCTTTGTAGTATGCCATAAGCATAGATAAAGCATAGATAATGTATGAGTAGCACCAAAAGGATATGTATTTACCCAAAAGATATTATGCGTATTACTGGTAAAAGTGAGCGATACGCAAGAACGCTTTTAACTAAAATAAAAAGCTCATTAGAAAAATCCGATGAGCAATTAGTTTCAATTTCTGAATTTTGTAGCTACACTGGTTTAAAACTCGATGAGGTTTTAAACTTAATTTCATAAAAATAAAATGCCTTCTACAATAATTATTTTTAAAAATTTAATGCGTTTTAGTTGATTTTAATTGATGTATTTTGTACATTTACAAAACAAAATTAGTTCTTTTAAATACAACAAAATCAAACAATTTATTCGGTTACTTATTCGGTTACTAATATTGTTTTGGATTTTTAAAATATAGTAAAACAGCACTGTACCAAGTGTTTTGAAGCTCCCAGCGGGATCACAGAATGTTAACAATTCGGATTAAAGCCTTTAAATGAAAATTTAAAGGCTTTTTTTATGCTTTACATTTTTTCTTAAAACTACTTACAATTACCTAACTGCTTCTCTTACAAGCTTTCTGGATAATTTATCAACTTCGATATTATAGTTCATAGTAGAGCCAGGCTTTTGGTGCGCTTTAATTTTCACAAACTCTATATTCAATTTTTTTATTAAGTGTAAAAATTCTTTTACTAAATCAATGTTTCTGATATCGTTACCTGATTTTGTTTTAAAATGACTTGCTAAAAATTTATGTTGACGATTGACTAATCCAATTACATACTGACTATCTGAAACAATTATAATGTTTTTAAAGCCTTCATTTAATTGATGAATATGTTTAATGGCATTCACAACCGCTAATATCTCCATTCTATTATGAGTTGTTTCATGCTCTACACCACTTAAAACTACTTTTTGATTATTCATAAAAATGATAGAGGCCCATGCTCCTATTAGCTTTTGAGTATGACATGAGCCATCTGTAAATATTTCAATAACTGAATTCAACTATGAGAATGTAAATGTTTAATATACAAACAATTTTCAACTATCATATTACTTAGCTATTTATTAATTAGCTTTGATGTCAATTCTATTTATAAGAAGATGAACATTTCTAACGATAAAATAATAGAGCAAACAAACAACTGGATAAAATCAGTGGTGATTGATTGTAATTTTTGTCCTTTTGCGGCTAGAGCTGTTATGAAAAAAACAATTCGGTATATTGTTAAACATGACGTAACGATGAACGACAGTTTAATTGCTTTAAAAGAAGAATTAGATTATTTAGAAACCGATACAGATATAGAAACCAGCTTCATTATTTTTGCTAATGACTTTACTGATTTTGATGGCTACTTGGATTTGGTAAAGAAATCAGAACGTTTATTAAAAAAAGAAAATTATGACGGCGTTTATCAAATTGCAAGCTTTCACCCTGATTATTGTTTTGCTGGTGAAGATGAAGATGATGCCGCTAATTACACCAATCGTTCTATTTATCCAATGCTTCATATTTTAAGAGAAGAAAGTTTAACTAAAGCACTAAGTTTGTATCCAAACCCCGAGTTAATTCCTCAACATAATATTGATTTTGCCCGACAAAAAGGATTACAATACATGCAAATGTTAAGATTAGCTTGCTTGTAATTTTTTAGCTTTTAATTTACAACAAGCTTTCGTACATTTATAATAGCCATGCAAAACTGTATTTTAAATAAAATAGTTTATATCAGCCTAAGCATACTTGTATTTAGCTTGTTTTTATTTTCTTGTACTAAAGATCCTGCATTACCTGTTTATGGCGATTATCCAGAAGATGTCGGAAAAATATTCGCGAACAAATGTGCTACTTCTGGCTGCCACAACAGTGCTAGCTATCAGGGTGCTGCTGATTTTGATATAAGTTCTTACGCATCATTATTTAAAGGTTCAAGTAATGGTTCTCCTGTTATTCCATTTAGAAGTGATTTTTCATCCTTATGTTATTTCATTAACTCTTATAGTGATTTAGGACCTATTAATAATCCAACGATGCCTCTATACAATTCTGCGTTAAGCAAAAACGAAGTGCAAACAATAAAAAATTGGATTGATGAAGGCGCTCCAGATATTAACGGTAATATCATGTGGAGTGACAATCTCAATAGAAAAAAATATTATGTACTAAACCAAGGCTGTGATGTAGTAACAGTATTTGATGCTAACACACAACTTCCCATGAGATACATTACAGTTGGTAATATTTCTGGCGTACCTGAAAGTCCTCACATGATTCGAGTTTCACCAGATGGAAAATATTGGTATGTGGTTTTTGTTGCTAACAATATTTTACAAAAATACAGAACATCTGATGACAGCTTTGTAGGAGAAGTTAGTTTAGGTGCTTACCAAAATTGGAATACCATAACTATTAGCAACGATAATAAAACAGCCTACTGCGTGAGTTGGCAAGCAAACAGTAGATTAGCTGTAGTAGATTTAGAAAACATGATCTTAAAATATAATATTGGCGCAGGTAATTTTACAGATGCTCACGGTATAGCATTGAATAATACAAATGATACTATTTACATTACACGCCAAACAGGTAACTATATTTATAAAATTGATACGGCCTTCAATACTGGATTTCAGGAAATTTCGCTAGATGGAAATGCACCGAATGCCACTTCTTCATTAGATCCACATGAAATTACTTTTTCGCCCGATGGCACTAAATATTTTGTAACCTGCCAAACATCTAATCAAGTTAGAGTTTTAAGTACTATAGGAGATGTATTATTACAAACAATAAATACTGGGCAATATCCATTGGAGTTTGCTAAAAGCATTTCGAGAAATAAATTATACATCACCTGCCAAAATCAACCTAGCTCAATTCCTAATACCAAAGGCTGTGTTACAGTAATTGATATGACTAACTATCAAGCTAATAATTACTCTGTAGGTTATCAGCCCCATGGCATTGCTATTGATGAGGACAATGGTTATGTAATTGTAGCGAGTAGAAATATTTTAACTAATGGACCTACACCGCATCATACTGGCGTGTGTGGTAGAAATGGGTTTGTCAATTATTTTAATATTAACACCATGACATTATTGTCTAAGCAAACAGAAGTTGCCTCTGATCCATATTCAGCAGCTATTAAACCATAATGAATAATCTATTAAAAAATAAAACTATTCTGTTATTCGATGGCTATTGCAATCTTTGCCATTCATCCGTTCAATTTGTTTTAAAACACGAAAAAAAACAAGAACTCTATTTCACCTCATTACAATCACCTGTAGGTATTGAAATTCTTCAACGCTACTCTATCAACCCAAAAGAAATTGATAGCCTTGTTTTAATTGAAAAAAATAAAGCCTACATCAAATCATCGGCTGCTCTAAGATTAGGGAAATACTTAAAAGGATTCTACTCATTAGGTATTATATTTATGATTATCCCCGCATTTATCCGTAATTGGGTATACGACTACATTGCAAAAAACAGATATAAATGGTATGGAAAACAAGATAGTTGCATTGTACCTGATGAAAATTTAGCAAAACGTTTTTTGTAGAGCCTTTATAATTGATAACTTTGCCTTATGACAAAACTTTCTGTTAATATCAATAAAATAGCAACCATTCGCAATTCACGTGGTGGTAATACTCCTAATTTATTACAAGTAGCACAAGATGCTGAACGATTTGGAGCACAAGGAATTACAGTGCATCCTCGTCCTGATGAGAGACATATCCGTTATCAGGATGTATATGATTTAAAACCATTGCTAAAAACAGAATTTAATATTGAAGGAAACCCGAAAATTCAAAAATTTGTGGATTTAGTTTTAGATGTAAAACCAGAACAAGTAACACTTGTACCTGATGGAGATAATCAACTAACCTCCGATCATGGCTGGGATACAATTGCCAATAAAGATTATTTAACTGATATCATTAATACTTTTAAGAATGCAGGAATTCGCACTTCTATTTTTGTTGATCCAGATTTAAAAATGGTTGAAGGAGCTAAAGTAACAGGTACTGACAGAATTGAGTTATATACCGAAGAATACGCTCGATTATATCAAACACAAAAAGAAACTGTCATTAAACCATTTACAGAAGCATCCATTCTTGCTAACAAATTAGGCTTAGGAGTAAATGCGGGACATGATTTAAGTTTAGAAAACTTAGCCTATTTTAAACAACATACCGAAAACTTATTAGAAGTTTCGATTGGTCATGCTCTAATAAGTGATTCTATTTATTTTGGATTAGAAAATACCATTCAAATGTATTTAAGACAATTGAAGTAATTACTTAAGACTAATTTTAACCGTATAAGCTCCACTGTTAGCAGCATTATAAACTGTTTCATAAATTGAAATCATCAGCATGCCGCCAGTTTTAGCACTTCCCGAAAACTTAGCTCCTGCTCTTAAAATGTCATAACTAGCCTCTCCTATTTTATAAACCACGTTTCCATATACAGGGTATGCACTTCCTGTTCCGTAATCATCTACCGAGGTTGCAGGATAAGCGGCCCCTGTTGTTGACACATAACTTCCATCTGGTTTATATTTTTGATTACTTAAACTTGCTAAGGTTACTTCGCCTGATGCAGTTATACTAAACTTTTGTCCAGCTTTTAATGTAATTCCTGTTTTTAACCATCCTCCATTTTGATTGCCACTAATGTGTTTATTGGCCATTAATTTTAAAACAATCTCATTTCCTTCTGCTTGAATAGAGTACAACACTTCTATGCTTTTAATTTTTTCTTTAGGAATTGATAAGTTTCCATATTCCGTCTTTACATCTAATTTTATGAAATCATAAGCCCCACTCATTTTTAAATCATTTTCAAAACATACCACATCTTCTGTTTTAGTAACATCTGAAATATTATAAGTATCTTTTAACTCATTCAGGGCTTGGTCCATCGTATATTCAGTAATTGCGGCTTCCTCCAATACATTTTTTGGATCTTCCTGAAACGCTATAATTGCAGGTATTGCCTTAACTCCTAATTTAACTAAATCAGAATAGGCATTTTTCTTAAGTTCTTCTGAAGAATTACTATTCAATACTTTTAAATAAACAATGGCTTTATCTGCAATAGCTTTATCGTTTACTAAGCCTATTTCGATGGTATTAATATTTTTAACTGGGATAACGAGTTGTCCATACTTGGTTTTTAAGTTAACATCACTTAATACAGAAGAACCAGAAATAGTACTTCCGTCTCTTAAATTCAGTTTTACATCAACTGGTTTTTGTGAAAATAAAACCACTGATAAAAAAGTGGCAACTACAGATAATATTGTTTTCATGATGTTATGTTTAATAATAAAAAAAGCCTTTGCTAAGTTAGCAAAGGCTTTGTAAATAAGTGCGTTAATTTATTGTAAAACAACACGTTTTACTTTTGAAGCCGTTTTAGATTTAACAGTTACAAAATAAATACCTGTGTTTTTATCAGACAAATCAATTTTAATTTTTCCACCATTAGATTGAACTTGTTTTACTTCTTTTACAGTTTGCCCTAAAGTATTCACTACTGAAATTGTGAAGTCTTGAACATCAACAGTTGTGATATCTACGTATAATTCTCCATTTGTAGGATTTGGATAAACCTCCATACTAACGTTAGATAAATCCTCCATAATATTAGTTGGCGTATTACAAACAGTACTTGTGTTTAAAGATAAACGACGTGTACAATTAGCCATAACTGCCTGCATACGTGCTTTCTGTCCTGCAGTAAACATCACCATACATTTATCATCAGAATAATCCATATAGTTTTGATACATAACTCCTGGAGATGCTGCAGTACATCCATCAGTAACAACCGAACCATTTGAAGTAGGACATGTATAGTTTTCACTTGCTGCATTTGGCGTATCGGTCACATAATCTGTTCCTGTACAAGCTCCACCATCATCCCCCCAAATATGCCATAATCCTAACCAGTGACCAGTTTCGTGAACTAATGTTCTTCCTTTATTATAAGGAGCAGAAGCTAAAGCTGTACCTGTGTTACCAATATAATGATAGTCAATAACTACACCATCTGTATTAGCAGCGCCACCAGCACCTACCATATCAGTTACAGGACTTGTTCCTGCAGGTATAGTTGGAAACTGTGCATATCCTAAAGTTCCAACATCTGCACCTCCAAATTCTAAAATCCAAACATTATAATATTTTGTGGGATCCCATGAAGACCCTGGTTTTACAGTTGATTCAATATAAGACATTGTATAAGGCAATGCAGACCATCCTTTTGTAGAAACGTTGATACGTTCAATTCCAGGTTCTGCCAATACAGTACCTGTTGGACTAACCTTTGCCATACAAAAATTAATTTCAACATCTACTGATGCGTTAACAAACGCAGATTGAGTAACATAAGTACTAAAATCTGTATTTAATTTACGGTAATCGTTATTTAAAACAGCTAACTGAGAATTAATTTGAGCAGCATTTAAGTTTCTACCAGACGTTGCACTTGTGCTATTTACTGCTACACCAGAGTGCAAAACGTGAAAAATAACAGGAATATTATATACTACAGCTGCTTTCTTTCCGTTAGCAAATTGCTCATGCTTTTGCATCATATTTTGAAAAGCTTCCTCATATGTAGGATTAACTTTAGGAGAGCCGCACTTACGTACAGGAGTTTCTGAATTAATAGTTTGTGCCAATGCACCAACAAACACTAATGCAGATAATGATAATGTTGTAAATATTTTTTTCATAGGGTACTTTGTTTAGTTATACATAGTTACAAAAAATATTTCAAAAAATCAATACTAGAAACAATATTTGAGGTAAATTAGATGCTTTAATAGATTATGTCGTTTAAAATATTAATAATTGAGGATGAATTAGCGCTTCAACAAACTCTAAAACTTAATTTAGAATTAGAAGGTTATGAAGCCTACACATGTGGTTTTGGGAACGAGGCTATTTCACTTATTCAAAAACATTCACCAGATTTAATTTTATTAGATATTATGTTACCTGGTATCAGCGGCGTTGAAATATATCATGAACTTAAAAAACTTAACATGAGAACTCCTGTTATTTTTTTAACTGCCAAAAACAATGTTCAAGATAAAATTGAAGGTCTAAAATTAGGTGCTGATGACTATATTACAAAGCCTTTTGATTTAGAAGAACTACTACTAAGAATTCATAATGTTTTAAAAAGAAATTACCCTCAAAAAAACGAATCATCTGTTTTTAAGTTTGGCAATTGTGAAATTAACTTTGCCACATTCCAAATTCTATCACGCGAAGGGAAAACAGAAGATTTATCCAAACGAGAGATGGCTTTATTAAAGATGTTAATCGACAACGTCAACAATGTGGTATCAAGAGAAGAAATCTTAAATAAACTATGGACAAAAGATGAAAATCCATCATCAAGAACTATTGATAACTACATCTTAAATTTTAGAAAATTATTTGAAGAAAATCAAAAAGAACCTATACATTTTCAATCTATCAGAGGTGTAGGTTATAAGTTTTGCGTTTAGATTTTCGCGAAACGTTTTTGCTCTACTCCATCTATGATTACTGTTTCTAAAAACATGTTTAAAGGTCTTACCCACAAATTTTCGCCTTCTTTTTGATAGGTCGCTTTATAAACTACCATCTCTTCCAAAGTTTCACTGTGTTTAGCAATACCTATCACTTCATAAATATTTCCCTTGTAATGTTTATACAATCCTAATTCCATAACCTTAACTTGTGTGATCAGCTACAATGACCCATTTATGATTTATTTTTTTCCATAATAGTGTAAAATGTCCCCCAGAAGGTTTTTCCTTTTTCAAATCCCATTTCCCTATCACATAAATACTTGTTTCTGACAACTGAGTTGCTTCTAAAATTGTAAATGTTAAAATCCCCATAGCTTCTTTATTTGGATATCCTTTTATATAATTATCCAACGTTTTTTGCCAACCATAAGTAATGCCTTTGCTCCCTATAAACTTTAAACTATCGCTATTCCAGTAATATTCCATAAAACCTCTCACATCGCCTTTATTCCAAGAATTTTCCTGAGTTTTCATATTCTCTAAAACCTGATTTAGATCTTTACTGTGTTTTTGAGCAACCAAACTTAAACCACAAAACAAGCAATAGATAATCAATAGTTTTTTCATCCCTTTAGGCTATAAATGTTAATAATTAGAATATGTTAATACCTTATAAAATTACATAAATTTTATATCTTTGCTGCTCGTTCTTTAACACACTTATTAAGAAAAGCCGAGGGAAACGCCCGATGAAGCTTTACCAACCCTTGGTTAGTTAAAAAGTTAAAAGTTAAAAAGTTTGAAAGTTATATAACTTTCTAAACTATCAAACCTTCTAAACTTTATAACTAATGAGAAGGTGGGAATTCGTCTCAGATTACTGAGAAAAATAAGTCGGAAACAATTAGTATAAAAATAAATACATTATAAAAACACTAATCCCTTCTGACTATAAAAACAGAAGGGATTTTTTATTGAATATATGAGCACAATACAAGAAGAATTAGAAAAAAGAGTATTAGTGATTGATGGAGCCATGGGCTCTATGATTCAGCAATATAAATTAACTGAAAAAGATTTCAGAGGAAAACGTTTTGCTGATTGGCATAAAGATTTACAAGGTAATAATGACTTATTGTCTATTACACAGCCACAAATTATTAAAACCATTCATAAGGAGTATTTAAAAGCAGGTGCCGATATTATTGAGACTAATACATTTAGCGACACCACTATTGCTATGGCGGATTATGACATGCAAGAGTTTGTGTATGAATTAAATTTTGAATCAGCTAAAATTGCTAAAGAAGCCATTGCTGAGTTCAAGACAGAATTCCCTGAATTTTCTTCTATTCCAAAGTTTGTAGCCGGAGCAATCGGGCCAACCAATCGTACCTTGTCTCTATCTCCTAATGTAAACGACCCAGGCTTTAGAGCTATTACCTTTGATGAATTAGTAGAAGCCTATACTGAGCAAGTGCGAGGTTTAATTGATGGTGGCGCTGATTTATTATTAATTGAAACTATTTTTGATACGTTGAATGCAAAAGCTGCCTTATATGCCATTCAAAATTATTGCGAAAAAATTGATAAAAAAATGCCAGTGATGGTATCGGGAACTATTACAGATGCCAGCGGAAGAACTTTATCTGGACAAACAACCGAAGCCTTTTTAAATTCGGTTTCTCATGTTGATTTATTAAGCGTTGGTTTAAACTGTGCGCTTGGAGCAAAAGATATGCGACCATACTTAGAAGAGCTTTCTATTAAAGCGCCTTTTTATGTTAGCGCTTATCCTAATGCAGGATTACCAAATCAGTTTGGAGAATATGATCAAGATGCCCACGAAATGGGGCATCAAATTGAGGACTTCTTAAAAGCAGGATTTTTAAATATTGTGGGGGGATGTTGCGGAACAACTCCTTCTCATATTAAACGTATTGCAGAAATTGCCAAAGATGCAAAGCCTCGCAAGAAACCACAACCTGATACACTAATGCATTTAAGTGGGTTAGAGCCTTACACGTTGACTCCTGAAAGTAATTTCTTAAATGTTGGCGAGCGAACAAACGTTACTGGTTCAAAAAAATTCTTACGTTTAATTAAAGAAGGAAATTACGAAGAAGCATTATCTATTGCTCGCGAACAAGTAGAAGGTGGTGCGCAGGTGATTGATGTCAATATGGATGAAGGCATGTTAGATAGCGAACAAGCAATGACAACCTTCTTAAATCTTATTGCATCCGAACCAGATATTTCGCGTGTGCCAATTATGATAGACTCTAGTAAATGGAGCGTGATTGAAGCTGGATTAAAATGTGTGCAAGGAAAAGCCATTGTAAACTCAATATCATTAAAAGAAGGCGAAGAAAAATTTATTGAGCAAGCGCATAAAATAAAACAATACGGAGCCGCCGTTATTGTGATGGCATTTGATGAAGTGGGGCAAGCAGACACATTAGAACGTCGTAAAGAAATTTGTAAACGCGCTTATGATATTTTAGTAAATAAAGTTCATTTCCCTGCACAAGATATTATTTTCGATCCCAACATTTTCCCTGTAGCAACAGGTATGGAAGAGCACCGCTTAAATGCCTTAGACTTTTTTAATGCAACCAAATGGATTAAAGAAAATTTACCTCATGCAAAAGTAAGTGGTGGAGTAAGTAACGTATCTTTCTCTTTCAGAGGTAATGACCATGTTCGTGAAGCTATTCACTCTGCATTCTTATTCCATGCTGTAAAACATGGAATGGATATGGGCATTGTGAATCCAGCGCAATTAGTTGTATATGATGATATTGATAAAACGCTTTTAGAATTAGTAGAAGATGTTTTATTAAACAGAAGAGACGATGCTACTGAACGTTTAGTGGAACATGCTGAATCGTTAAAAGGAATCACTAAAGAAAAAACAGAAAAAGACGAAGCTTGGAGAAAGGGAACTGTTGAAGAGCGTTTAAGTTATGCTTTAGTAAAAGGTATTGTAGAATATATTGATGCAGATACGGAAGAAGCTAGACAAAAATTAGGAAGACCATTACATGTGATTGAAGGTCCATTAATGGATGGAATGAATGTAGTGGGTGATTTATTTGGAAGCGGAAAAATGTTTTTACCGCAGGTTGTAAAAAGTGCTCGTGTGATGAAAAAAGCGGTTGCTTATTTAGAACCATATCTTTTAAAAGAAAAAGAAGACAATGCTAAAGCCGGAATTGTAGGTGATGGCAGAACGAATGCCGGTAAAATATTAATGGCAACCGTAAAAGGCGACGTGCATGATATTGGTAAAAATATTGTAGGCGTTGTATTAGCTTGTAACAACTACGAAATCATCGATTTAGGTGTCATGGTAAGTTGCGATAAAATTTTAGAAGAAGCAAAAAAACATAACGTTGATATTATTGGATTAAGTGGTTTAATAACGCCGTCATTAGACGAAATGGTTCACGTAGCAAAAGAAATGGAACGTTTGAATTTTAAACTACCGTTAATGATTGGTGGAGCTACAACTTCTAAAGTTCATACGGCAGTTAAAATTGCACAAAATTATTCAGGACCTGTCATTCATGTGAATGACGCCAGTAAATCGGTGCCAGTAGCCAGTAGTTTAATCTCTAATGAGCTACGTGATGCATTTATGGCTGATATCAATAAAGATTATGAGCGTGTAAGAGAACAAAATAAAAATGCACAGTCACAAAATAAATTAATTTCGATGGCGGAAGCCAGAGAAAATAAATTCCCAATTGATTGGAATAAAACAGAAATCGTAAAACCAAATTTCATTGGCAACAAAGTATTTGATAATTACAATTTAAAAGAGATAGCTGAATACATTGACTGGACACCTTTCTTCCATAGCTGGGAATTAAAAGGTTCTTATCCGAAAATTTTAACGGATGTGACTCGCGGTGCAGAAGCCACAAAATTATTTAATGATGCACAAGCAATGTTAAATAAAATCATTTCCGAAAAATGGTTACAAGCAAAAGCAGTGATTGGAATTTATCCGGCAAATACAGTAAATGATGATGATACGGAAGTATACGATGAAAAAGGAAATGTCATAGCAACTTTCCATTCATTACGTCAACAAAGCAAAAAACCAGCTGGCCAATACAACGTTGCTTTATCTGATTTTATTTCACCAAAAGGTAAACAAGACTATATCGGTTCATTTGCATTAACCACCGGTATTGGCATTGATGCTCATGTTGCTCGTTTTGAAAAAGATCATGATGACTATAGCGCTATCATGCTAAAAGCGCTAGCAGACAGGTTAGCCGAAGCCTTTGCTGAATTAATGCACAAAAAAGTCCGTATAGAAATTTGGGGCTATGCTAAAGGTGAAAATCTAAAAAATGAAGATTTAATTAAAGAAGAATACTCAGGTATTCGTCCAGCACCAGGCTACCCTGCTCAACCGGATCATACAGAGAAAAATACGATTTGGAAATTATTGGATGTAGAAAAAAATACGGGTATTATTTTAACGGAGAGTTTAGCGATGGTACCAACGGCTGCGGTAAGTGGTTTATATTTTTCACATCCTCAATCTCACTATTTTGGAATTGGTAAATTAAACAAAGAACAAATAGAAGACTACGCTAAACGTAAAAACATGAAAGTAGAAGAAGTTGAGCGTTGGTTAGGAAGTGTGTTAGCGTATTAATTTTATGACAGTCGAGATTTTAGTAAAAGAGCTGGATTTATTGCCCCATCCTGAAGGAGGGTATTATAAAGAAACCTATCGTTCAGAAGGTAAAATTTCTACTTCATGTTTATCATCTGATTTTAAAGGTGATAGAAACATGGCAACAGCAATTTACTTTTTAATTGAAAAGGGAAATTTTTCTGCTCTTCATAAAATCAAAAGTGACGAGACATGGCATTTTTATTATGGAGATGCTTTAGAAGTGATTGAGATTAACGATCAAGGAGAATTAACCATCACAAAAATTGGCGCTCATCTTCAAAAAGGCGAAACGTTTCAATATACTGTAAAAGCTAACACTTGGTTTGGTTCTCGCGTTTCTGGTAATGGAAACTTTTCATTAGTTGGTTGTACTGTCTATCCAGGTTTTGACTTTAATGATTTTGAATTAGCTAATAGACAAGAATTAATTAAACAATTCCCTCAACACCCGCAATTAATTTCGGAACTAACAAGATTATAATTTATGCACAAAAAAAGAAATCCTTCATTAGCTTTTATTTTCGCAACCATTTTAATTGATTGTATAGGCTTTGGAATTATCATTCCAATTATCCCTACGTTAATTAAACAATTAAACGGTAGTGATGTCGCCTCTGCAAGTACAGTTGGAGGTTGGTTGCTATTTTTATATGCAATGATGCAATTTATTTTCGCTCCAATATTAGGAGGATTAAGTGATCAATATGGCCGCAGACCTGTTTTGTTAGTAGCATTATTAGGCTTAGGCTTAGATAATTTTTTATTAGCTTTTGCTCCTAATTTAAGTTGGTTAGTCATCGGACGAATCATTGCAGGCGTTTGTGGAGCAAGCTTTAGTACAGCAGGTGCATATATAGCAGATATCAGTTCAAAAGAAAAACGAGCCCAAAATTTTGGTTTAATTGGTGCTGCCTTTGGTGTTGGATTTATAATTGGTCCATTACTTGGTGCCTTATTCAGTAAAATAGATATTCGTGCACCATTTATGGTTGCAGGATGTTTATCAATGTTGAATTTTTTGTTTGGTTTGTTTTTTATTCCCGAATCGTTAACAACTGAAAACAGAAGAAAATTTGATTTCAAACGCGCTAACCCTCTGGGAGCTTTTATTAACTTAAAACGTTATCCATTGCTAATTGGCTTAATTGCAGGACAATTCATATTATATGTTGCAGGAAAAACCATTGAAGTGATTTGGGGGTATTATAATATTTTAAAATTTAATTGGACCGAACAAGAAATTGGATATTCACTAGCATTTGTGGGTGTATTAGTATCCTTGGTTCAGGGAGGTTTAATCCGTTGGTTTATCCCAAAATTTGGGCAAGCAAAATCTATTTTCTATGGAATTGTTTTTTATGCTATTGGATTATTTTGCTTTGCATTTGCAACCAGTAGCTGGATGATGTATGCTTTTTTAATTCCGTATTGTTTAGGAGGATTATGTGGTCCTGCCCTACAAGGCGTTATTTCAAATCATATTCCCGAAAACGAACAAGGTGAAATTCAAGGCTTAAACACATCATTAATGAGTATATCCGCCATTATTAGTCCTTTAGTAATGACCAATTTATTTTACCAATTTTCTAAAACAAATGCAACAATATATTTCCCGGGTATATCATTTTTTATAAGTGGAATACTTGCCATTTTAGCATCCATCATCATTTATTTTTCATTAAAAAAAATCAAATTAGATTAAATATAATTTGTATTTTTAAATAAGATGAAAAAATTTGAAACAAATGCTTTTAACATGACTATTCATGATGATTTGTTGATTGAATTTACGGTTAAAGCTAACGTCAATCTCCAGGCTAGTGATGTGTGGGAATCCAGAGATATGTCGGTGAATTATATTCCTGGTAAAAAATTCTTCGTTTTATTTGAAGGAGATGATGATGCCTCTGTTTCGGGTGAAGCTAGAAGAGCTGGGGCATCCGAAGAATACACAAAACATGTAGCTGCTTTAGCGTTGTATAGTGAAAAAGCTTATGAGCGCATTATTGGAAGTTTATTCTTAAAAATTAATAAACCAAAAGTACCAACAGAATTTTTTGACGATAGAGAAAAAGCTATTGCTTGGCTCAGAATTAAACAAAAAACAACCATGTAATTGTTGTTATTTATTAGCATTTTTTAGTATCTGATTTTACAATATATCGTTATATTTATGGTAATACTATTTCTATAATTATGCAACGATTTATACTCTTCCTATTTGTTTTTATTAACTTCTCTAATATATTTTCTCAAAGCAGTTTACCTCCAGGAACATATACTAGTACCAACAAAAAAGCGATTAAGTTTTTTGAGGAAAGTAAAAAAATGTTCCAACTCAGAAAAGATACTGATGCCGAAAAATTAATCAAAAAAGCAATTGAAGAAGATCCTCAATTTATAGAAGCATATTCTGCCTATGCAGATTTTTTGATGGGAAATAATCGCGTCAAAGAGGCCATTCCTTTATATGAAAAAGCAATTTCATTAAACCCTAAAATTTTTATTGATAACAATTATTATTTAGGTGGGGCATTACTTCACGAAGCTCAATACGATAAAGCGATAACTTGTTTTGAAACTATTTTAAAAACAGAAAGAATTAATCCTAACTTAAAAGACGAAGCTGCCAGATATTTAAAAAATGCTCGTTTTGGTTCAGAAGCTATTAAACATCCTCAACCTTTTAAACCAGTAAACGTTGGTGAAGGCATCAATACGGCAGAGTATGAATATTTCCCAGCATTAACGGCCGATGGAAGTACTTTTTTATTTACACGAAATATTAGAGAAGGAGAAGGTGTTACTGCTCCTAGACAAGAAGATTTTTATGTGAGTAAAAAAGTAAATGGTGTATGGCAAACTGCTAATCCCATTTCATCCGTTAATACACCAGGAAATGAAGGTGCTCCTTCATTAAGTGCTGATGGGGAAATTATGTTTTTTGCATCATGTATGGAAATGACTGGCGATTATGGGACATCAGAAAGAAAAGGCTACGGAAGTTGTGATATTTTTTATGCTCAAAAAATAAATGGAAAATGGAGTAAACCAAGAAATGCAGGTCCAACTATTAACACCAAAAACTGGGAAACGCAACCTAGCTTTAGTAGTGATGGAAAAACGTTGTATTTTATAAGAGGCATGGTAACAAGAGAAGGCATTAAAAATCCTGATGTTTATGTTTCTACAATTGGTGATGATGGGAAATTTTCTGAACCAATTAGATTATCAGATAATATAAATACTTCATTAGGAGAAGAAAGTGTATTTATTCATCCTGATAATCAAACCTTATATTTTAGCAGCGAAGGGCATCCTGGCATGGGAGGTTTAGATATTTTTATGAGTAAAAAACAAGCTGATGGTAGTTGGGGAAAAGCTATTAATTTAGGTTATCCAATTAATACATCTATGGATGATAATAGTTTTTTAGCAGATGCAAATGGCAAATACGCTTACCTTGCAAGCGAACGCGAAGGTGGTTTTGGAGGGTTAGATATTTACCAATTTGAATTACCTGAATCTGTTCGTCCTGAAAAAATTACATACGTAAAAGGCTTAACCTATAATGCTAGAACCAAAGCACCAGTTGAAGCATCATTTGAATTAATAGACTTAGAAACTCAACAATCTGTTACAAGCGCATATAGCAATAGCGCAGGCGAATTTTTAGTGACATTAACTTCAAATCATAATTACCTAGTGAATGTTAGTAAACCAGGGTTTTTATTTTATAGCGATAATTTTTCATTAAAAGATAAAGTAGCCGACTATAATAAACCTTACAAATTACAAATCCCCTTACAGCCTATAGATACTGGAATTATTGAGTTAAAAAACATTTTCTTTGATGTGAATAAATGGGACTTGAAAGCCGAATCAAAAGCAGAGTTACAAAAAATTATTTCATTTATAAAAGCAAATCCTACCCTAAAAATTGAGTTTAGCGGACACACAGATAATAGCGGAGATAAAGTATTTAATAAAACATTATCTAATAATAGAGCAAAAGCCATTTACGATTATGTGATTGAAAAAGGAGCTATTCCTGCTACAAACTTATCATACAAAGGTTATGGAGATACGAAGCCAAAAGCACCAAACGATACGCCTGAGAACAAGGCAAAAAACAGAAGAACTGAGCTTAGAATATTAAGTAAATAAATGCGATTACAAACCAATATGCGAATTACTATTTCGAACCGTAGATTCGAATATTCTCCATCAATTTTGTTGTCATTAATATGATTATAGGAAAAAACATAAAAAAACAATACGGCTCTTTAGAAGTTTTAAAGGGTGTGGATGTTCATATACAAGCATCTGAAGTCGTTTCCATTGTTGGTTCATCTGGTGCAGGTAAAACAACACTTTTAACTATTTTAGGAACGCTGGATAGACCTTCAGGTGGCGAAATTTTATTTGATGGTATTAATATCACAACCTTAAATGAAAAAAAATTAGCGGCATTCCGCAATCAATACATTGGATTTGTATTTCAATTCCATCATCTATTACCCGAGTTTACTGCCATCGAAAATATATGTATCCCTGCTTTTATAAATAAAGTTTCAAAAAAAGAAGCAGAGATAAAAGCTAATGAATTATTAGATTTACTGGGATTAAAACATCGTGCTCATCATAAACCCTCTGAGTTATCCGGTGGAGAACAACAACGTATTGCAGTTGCAAGAGCATTAATTAATCATCCTAAAGTTATTTTTGCAGATGAACCTAGTGGAAATTTAGATAGTGAAAATGCACAAAATTTACATCAGTTGTTTTTTAAATTAAGAGATGAGTTGAAACAAACAATTGTTGTAGTTACTCATAATGAAATATTAGCTAATATGGCAGATAGAAAATTAATAATGAAAGACGGATTAATTCAATAATTTAAGCTATCAATTTCCTTTCCAACATATCTATCAACGATTTAAGAGCAATTATTCAAAGAAGAAATGCTAAAAAGCTATCCAGGCTTAACAAAATTCTTTTATGGGTAAATTATGCTTTTATTGTTAGTTTACTAGGAGCTATTGCGTCAAAATATATTTCGCCTGATCATTTTTGGATTTTAGCATTTTTCGGATTAGCATTTCCTATTATATTATTTGCCAATATCGCTTTTGTTATTTATTGGTTTGCTCAATTCCGAATTCAAGCATTGTTTTCGATGATTGCTATTTTATTAAGTGCAAAAACCTGTTTAGGATTTATTCAAATTGACTTCACATCCGATACAATCTCAAATAAAGACATTAAAGTAATGAGTTATAATTCCATGTTATTTGATTTATATAATTGGAAAAAAAACAATGAAAGCAGAAATCAAATTCTAACTTCATTAGCCGAAGAAAATCCTGACATTTTGTGTTTACAAGAATTTTATACCTCTGAGGAAAAGAATGATTTTAATAACATTGATACCGTAATAGGCTTGTTAAATGCAAAAAATCATCATGTAGAATATACAACAACCTTACGAAAATATGATCACTGGGGAATTGCAACGTTCACAAAGTTTCCTGTTATTAAAAAAGGAAAAATTGAATTTAACACCAGTGCAAATAACATTTGTATTTACACAGACATGATTATAAGAGGAGATACTATTCGTGTTTATAACATGCATCTTCAGTCTATTCGTTTTCAAAAATCCGATTACACTTTTATTGATCAGATTAAAAATGATACGGTAGATACAAAAGACGAAATGGAAAAAAGTAAAAATATTTTACGTCGTTTAAAAAGAGCTTTTGTAAAAAGAGCTATTCAAGCAGATGCAATAGCAGCTCATATTGCAGCATGCAGATATAAAGTAATTGTGTGTGGTGATTTTAATGACACTCCTGCCTCGTATGTATACCATACAGTAAGAGGGAATTTAAAAGATGCATTTATTGAATCTGGATCTGGATTTGAGCAAACATACGCTGGAAAATTCCCTAGATTCAGAATTGATTATATTCTTCATAGTAAAGAATTTACAAGTAAAAATTATCATCATCTCACCGAAACATTAACCGACCACTACCCTATTGTAACTTACGTTTCATACTAAAACTCCATACATTTTAATTTGTATTTATTTTCTTTGTAATTTTACTTCACATTATGTTTATTTCTTACTCAATAATTTTCGCTTCATTATCTTTCATTCTTGCAGGGAGTGTAGTGTATTTATTAATAAAAAATAAACAACTTTTAAATCAAAAAAATAAAATTCAGGCAGACTTTAAAGTATTAGAAAACAAAATTAACTCTGCTGAACTTGAAGGATTAAAATATAAAATCAATCCCCATTTATTTAAAAATATTTTAAACTCTATTCAATCTCACGCTTATCAAACTTATTTTTCTCTTGATAAGCTCAGTAATGTATTGGATTATATATTATACGAGACTGATAAACGTTTTGTAAGCATTAAAGAAGAGCTTGATTTTGCTTTAAATTTAATTGAAATAAATAAGTTAAAATTAAGCCCTTTGTTTGATATAAAAATAAAAAACAAAATTAGTGAAAGCCATCCTCTATTTGAACAAGAGCTTCTATCGCCCATGATTTCGGTTGACTTAATTGAAAATGCTTTTAAACATGCCGATTTACAAAGTAGCGACTCCTTTATATCAATTACTTTTGAATTAAAAGACGATTATTTTGCTTTGACTGTAGCAAATAAAATCAGTTCAAAACCTACTTTAAAAAAATCAAACAGTGGTGTAGGAAAAGAAAGCACTAAAAAAAGATTAGATATTATTTACAAAGAATGTTACTCATTAGAGCAATTTGTGGAAAACGATATTTTTATTTCTCATTTAAAACTGAATTTACTTGACTACAAAGCTAAAGTGCTTGCTGCTGGATGATGAGCTCCCTGCATTGAGTTACATAAAATTATTATGCGAAGAACATTCAGATGTTGAAGTTGTAAAAGCATTTAATGATTCCGAAAAGTTCTTGGAAGCAATTCCTACCTTAGATTTTAATGTTTGTATTTTAGATATACAAATGCCTGGACTTACTGGCTTGGAAGTAGCGCTTCACTTAAAAGATAAACTTATTATTTTCACCACAGCTTATAAAGAATTTGCCGCTGAAGCCTTTGATTTAAATGCGGTAGACTACATTCGCAAACCTTTACAAAAAGAACGTTTTGAAAAAGCTATTTTAAAAGCTAGAGAAATACTTAAAAACTCCACAAATAGACAAAAAGCTCAAGCTTTATGGAATACAGATAAAGGAAAAACATTCATAATTTTTAATGATATACTTTATATCAAAACATCTGAAACAGATAGTAGAGATAAAATAGTTTACTTAGTTAACGGCAAGAAAACAACTTTAAAAAACATGAGTTTTGAGCAAGTATTATCAATATTACCTGAAAAACAATTTTGCAGAATTAATAAAAAAGAAGTCATTGCCTTAAAAACTGTTACACATTTTACTTCTGATGGAATAACAACTAATATTTCTTTTAAAAATGAAACTCCCTTAACACTTCAATTAAGCGATGTATTTAGAGAAGATTTTAAACAAAAACTAAAAATGTAAATTTGATTACATTTTTAGCAGGTTTCATTACATATCTCTTTTAAATCTTTTACCAGCACTTAATAAGCACCTACTTTTGTGAAAAGATTCTTTTTCATGAAGACGTTTATTTATTTAATTACACTTTTCACTTCATTTAATACAATGACTGAGTATACTATGCTTTGTATAGGTAAATATCACACTAAAAGAAACAACCCATAATTTTAGAATAAGCAAATCATGAGAAATATAAAAAACTATTTATTTTACATTATTACCATTGGGGTGTTTGCCAGCATTATGTATTTCATTTTACAAAAAGGCGAACCACTTGAAACAACAAAAGTTACTCAAATTTCTAAAGTAGTTGATTCTAATAGCTGGTCGCAAATTAAAGAAACAATGCACCATAATGTGACTCACCCTTTAGCCATATTATTATTACAAATAATTACCATCATTGTTGTGGCTCGTGTTTTTGGTTTTCTGTTTAAAAAAATTGGCCAACCAACTGTAATAGGAGAAATTATAGCTGGTATATTTTTAGGACCATCATTTATTGGTATGTTCTTTCCTGAATATTCGTTATTTCTTTTTCCCAAAACATCTCTTCCTAATCTACAATTTATCAGTCAAATAGGATTAATCCTATTTATGTTTATTGTAGGCATGGAATTAGATTTAAAAACAATACAAAAAAAAGCACATGAAGCCATTATTATAAGTCATGCAAGTATTATTTTTCCATTTGCACTAGGGATGGGATTAGCCTATCTCCTTTATCAGAGTTACGCACCAGAAAATATTAACTTTTTATCTTTTTCATTATTCATAGGAATTTCAATGAGTATTACAGCCTTTCCTGTATTAGCAAGAATAGTTCAGGAAAGACAATTAACCAAAACTCGGATTGGCGCTATCGTTATTACTTGTGCGGCAGCCGACGATATTTCTGCATGGTGTATCTTGGCAGCTGTTATTGCTATCGTTAAAGCAGGATCGGTCATTAGTTCATTTTACATTATATTGATGGCCGTAGGATACGTCATCTTAATGCTAAAAGTAATTCAACCTTTTTTAAAACGACTAGGTGATATTTATTCACACCAAGATACCTTAAGTAAACCTGTAGTCGCTATTTTTTTTGTAACTCTTTTAATATCGTCTTATTTAACCGAAATTATTGGAATACATGCACTCTTTGGAGCATTTATGGCTGGTGTAATTATGCCTCAGAATTTACATTTTAGAAATGTATTTATTGAAAAAGTAGAAGATGTGTCTTTGGTTTTATTATTACCACTATTTTTTGTATTCACTGGATTAAGAACTCAAATTGGATTATTAAACGATGTGCATTTATGGGAAATATGTGCATTAATTGTAGCAGTTGCAGTTGCAGGTAAATTTTTTGGAAGTGCCATTGCTGCCAAATTTGTTGGACAATCATGGAAAGATAGTTTAATGATTGGAGCCTTAATGAATACAAGAGGTTTAATGGAATTGATTGTATTAAATATTGGCTTTGATTTAGGCATTTTACCTCCAGCAATTTTCACTATGTTAGTGATTATGGCATTAGTAACAACATTTATGACAGGGCCGGCCTTAGACTTTATAAACTTTATAATTCCAGATAAAAAACCTCAAGAAAATCTAGATACCATTCAGCATCAAGGAAAATATAAAATACTATTTTCTTTTGGAGACTCTGAAAGGGGAAAAAGTATGGTGCGTTTAGTAAATAGTTTAATGGGAAAAACATCTAATAATGCTTCTGTTACAGCACTTCACTTAGAACCAAGTAACGAACTACATCAATATAATATCAAAGAAGTAGAAAGAGACAGTTTTAAACCTATTAAACGAGAGGCCAATAAATACAACTTAACGCTTCAAACTTTTTTCAAACCTACTTTAGATTTTGATAAAGAAATAATTGACACTGCTAATCAAGGAGAATACGATTTATTAGTTGTTGGCATGGGGCAATCAATGTATGAGGGCAGTTTTTTAGGAAAACTATTAGGTATTACCACAAAAATTATTAATCCTGAAAAACTATATCATACTTTAACAGGAAATGAAAAAATACTAGACAACGGATTTGATGATAGAACAAATGCAATCATACGTTCCACTAAAATGGAACTAGGTATTTTTGCAGATAAAGGGTTAAAAAAAGTAGATGATGTCATTATTTTAATTTTATCAAAAGAAGATGAATTTTTAATGAGCTATGCTCAAAAAATGATTCATAATAATGAATCAAGAGTTTCTGTAATTGATTATAATGACACTATTAAAAGCTATGCTGAGCTAAAAGAAAACATAAGAGCTATTGAACAACAAGTTCCTAATCATATTGCACTATTTGACAAAGAAAAAATAAATGAAACTTTCTTACAATCAAGCGATTTGCTTCTTATTAGTATTAATGCTTGGAGGTATTTAATTGAAACAAAACCTGATTGGTTAAACAAAGTACCTTCTGTTTTAATTATAAAACACAGATAAGGTTAATCAAAAAACAACCAGTTCAATCCAAACTTAAAGGCTCTGTCATTTTGCAAATAACCTGGAGTTAATGAATAATGATTTCCCATTAAACCTTGATTAATGTGATCTATTTTTATAAAGAACCTAACAGGCTTGATACGCGCATTTAAAAAGAAATCTACATACGTATAATCACCTACAGATTGTTTAGTTTGCACATAGTATTGGTTATTAGCTGGAGAATAAGCATAACCATAAAAAGAACTGAAATACTGAGCGTTAAAACCAATTTGTATTTGTAAAGCTTTTTTAAATAAGTTTCCTTGATAATATAAAGCGCCATTTACAATATGATTAGGAACACTTACAATAGATTGATATGAAGAACTTTGGTAATTATATTTTGTATTAATTCCTAAATGTTTAAATAACAAAATATCCTTATGTATAAAAGCAGAAATATTTTGAATACCAATTGAAGTTTGCTCAGGCACTGCCAATTCATTAAAATAAATTAAGTTTTTAACGGTTTGATACACCACCCCAATATCAAAACGATTGTCTACTGTTGCCATGCTTAATGTTGACTGCATTTTATCTGTTGGCACAAATTGATTATTCCAAGCGTAATGATTAGTTAACCATGTGTTATAAATAAAATCCGGATGACGTTTTTCTAAACTAGCATTTAAGGTTAATACAAACGGAATCTTACCAATTTGCTGATAATATTTATTATTTATTTCTGCCAAATAGTCGTTTGTATTAGGACCATTCATTATGTAATTAAGTTTTACAAAACTTGAATATTTCTTATCTGATACATAAAAGCCTGCATTTACAATCTGATTCATAAAAACAGAATCTGCATGTTGGTACACCTGATTAATCTCATTATTATACCCTATTTTTAATTTCGAATGAATTGGATTTATCTTTAATGTATAATTTAAACCATTACTAATACTTCTCCAATGAGTTGAATCATTAGTACGTGTAGTATCCAAATAAAACACATTATAATATTTTTCAGAAGCACTATTCGCATCGTTATACTTTGTGTAATTTCCACTATAATGAAATTGATAATCGATATAATGAGAAAAAACTGAAGAACTATCTTCGCTTTTATTCAATCTAAACCAAGGATTAAAATCAATGGTAGTATTTCTATATTCTCGTTTTGCTACTGCTAAATTAATTGGCAATAAAAGTTTATTAACATTTGTGTTTTCTAAAAACAAGCTATCATTTGAAATACCTCCATTTTCATGATGTTTTAACTTATTAAACAAAAAATAAGCATAGTAACCTACTCTATTATTTTTTGAAATATAATTGGATGATGTATAAAAATTATTTGTAAAACTTTGCTGATGCTTATAAAAACCAATTCCACTGTAACGATTAAATGCCAACGTGATATTTAATTTATTTTTGAATGTGTTAGAAAACAATAATTTAAACACCTGTTCTTGTTTACTACCTGCTATTCCCGTTAAATTAGCATAAGGTCCTTTAGTTTGAAAATACTGAACGTTATCCGAACTTATCATATCATTTTGATAAGGAGCCGTTAATAAATTAAATCCTAAAGCTTTTGTTTGATAATTAATATACAAAGGAGCTGAAGCCTGACCTAATTGTCCGTTAGTATTTCGAAGGAAATAATTTTGAAAATGATTAATAGATGTATCTATTTTTGAGTTTTGAAATAATTGATTGTTGATTTTATCTTTATTGGATAATACCTTTATGAAACTACTATCTGAGGGATATTTAATTTGTGCCTTTGTGTAAAATGAAATAAACAAAATACATAGCAGAATACTACTACAAAAAGTATGTTTATGTTTACTCATTAAAACCAGAAATCTGAACTTAAAATTTATCGAAGAAATGTTCTTCCACGTCAAAGGTAGATTTTATTCCGACTTGTTTGTAATCAGTTTCTAACCATTTTGAGGCTGTTTGACGTCCGCGTTCCTTAAGCGTTAATAAAAACTCCCATGAGGTGTTCATTTTACTACTATAGCTTAACTGACTTAAAGCATCATATCCAGAAATGGTATGAACAAAAATTTCTCGGTTTGCTTTATCATCAGTTTTTAAAATTCCATTTCTTAATAATTCATTACGATAATGAATTAATTTCATTTCATTAATTAAACTACTATTAAAAGAAATTTCATTGACTCTATCTGCAATATCTCGGGCAGAAGTAGGAACAGAACCAATATTGATAGAGTTAATTTTAATTAAAACAATATCATGTAGATTAGTATTTGTAATTAAAGGAAATATTGGTGGATTACCCATATAACCACCGTCCCAATAATACTCTCCATCAATTTGAACGGCCTGAAATAATTGAGGTAAACATGCTGATGCTAAAACAGAATCAACAGTGATATCTTTATTAGTAAAAATTTTTGCTCTGTTGGTTTTCACATTAGTCGCACAAATAAATAACTTCTTCTTGCTATACATGTGCAACTCTTTAAAATCAATTAAATCCGTCAATATATCTCTTAATGGATTATAATTTAAAGGATTAAAGTTATAAGGAGACATATACTGAGTCATATTATTGAACCATATATATCCTGGGGAATTATGAATATCGCCTCCACTAAATAATTTATCGTAAGTACTTGGCTGAAAAAAACTTCCAGCTTGCGCCACTTTACGCCAAAGCGTTTCAAGCATTTCTTTTGCTTTTACAGGGCCTCCTAAATGTAATCCATAAGCACAAACAACTGCATTCACAGCTCCTGCACTGGTTCCACACATGGCATCTGCCACAATATGATCGGCTTCTAATAATCTATCTAAAACCCCCCAGGTAAAAGCACCATGCGCTCCACCACCTTGCAAGGCAATACCAACTTTTTTAATTTCAGAACTGTTCATTTATTATAAACTACTTGTAAGTGTTAAACCAATTTAGCAATCAAATAGATTATCAAATTTAACTAAATATCTCAATTAAGCAAATAAAATAAGACGAGTTATAAATTACATTAGATTAATTTAAAAATTAACGCTATTATAGATTTTCCTTAACAAAATCAAGCATTTTATTATATAAATGTGTTCTGGTGTATCCACCATAAATACCGTGATTTTTATTAGGGTATACCATAAAATCAAACGGTTTATTATTTTTCACTAAGGCATTTGCTAATTCCATAGAGTTTTGAAAATGTACATTATCATCACCACTGCCATGCACTAATAAAAATTTACCTTTTATTTGTTTTGTGAAGTTTACAGGCGAATTATCTTCATACCCACTTTTATTATCTTGTGGCTTGCGTAAAAAACGCTCTGTATAAATATTATCATAAAACTTCCAATTGGTTACTGGAGCCACAGCAATAGTTGACTTAAAATAATCTGCTCCTTTGGTAATTAACAATGATGCCATATAACCACCATAACTCCAACCTTGAAATCCAATACGAGTTTTATCTACATAAGATAGCGTACCAAGATATTTCGCAGCATCTATTTGATCTAACGTTTCTAATTTACCTAATTGCAAATACGTACAATGCTTAAATTCTCTTCCACGACCAAGAGTTCCTCTTCCATCTACACACACTACCATGTACCCTTCTTGATTTAATAACGAATGCCACCAAAAATCAAATGTTTCCCAAGCATTGTTACATTCGTTAGAACCAGGGCCATTGTATGCAAACATATAAACTGGGTATTTCTTATTTGGATCAAAATTTTGTGGCTTCATCATCCAACCATTTAACTCAACACCATCTGTATTTTTAAAAGTAAAAAATTCTTTTGTTGACAGTTTATATTCTTTCATTTTTGCTTTTAAATCAGCATTATTTTCTAACACCTTTATTAATTTTCCATCAGCACTGTGTAATTCATAAACAGGAGGAGTGTTTGCATTTGAATATGAACTCACATAATATTTAAGTCCTGTGCTAAAATCAGCGCTAGTTGTGCCTTCTGCTGTTGATAAACGTTTTTTATTAGTGCCATCTAATTTAATACTATAAACATCTCTATTAATTTGTCCTTGTTCTGTTGATATATAATATAGTGTATTTAATTTTTCATCATAACCATTAAACGAAATCACATCCCATTTACCTTTAGTAATTTGATTTACCAATTTACCAGTATTATCATAGTAATATAAATGATTGTAATTATCAGACTCACTACTCCAAATAAATCCTTTGTTATTAGGTAAAAACGTCAAATCATCAGTAATATCAATATATGTTTTTGCTTCTTCGGTTAAAATAGTTTTAGTTGAACCATCATTTGCATTAGCAAACATTAATTCTAATTTGTTTTGCAAACGATTCATTCTTTGTAAAGACAAGGTATTTTTATCTGTTGTCCATTGAATACGCGGGATATAAATATCAGTTTCTTTACCAATATCCACAGCTGTTGTTTTAGTACTGGCTAAATCATAAATATGCACTGATAAAATAGAATTATCTTCGCCTGCTTTAGGATATTTAAAAGTTACTTTATCTGGATATAAGTTATTATTATAAGTATCAAACGTATATTCTTTTACTTTACTTTCATCAAAACGTACAAATGCTAATTTACTACCATCTGCATTCCACTCAAAATAATTGGCTTTACTAAATTCCTCTTCATAAACCCAATCTGCCCATCCATTTTTAATTTCGTTGTTTTTACCATCAGTTGTTACTTGTGTTTCTTTACCACTTTCTAAATCTTTAATAAATAAGTTATTTGCTCTCACAAAAGCAACTTTGTTACCCACTGGCGAAAATGTAGCAAACATTTGTTTTCCATTTGACGATAATTCTGTGGTTTTACCAGTTTTTAAATCATACACGTAATTGTTTTCAACCGATGAACGACGGTAAATCCCTTCAGCATCAGTTGCAAAAAACAATTTTGTTTCATCTGGGCTAAAAGAATACCCACTAACATCAATTGTTTTATCCCCCACTTTAACATTAGCTCCTTTTACTAATACAGCTACTTTTTTCCCTGTTTTTAATTCATATTTCACAATATTATCAAAGTCGCCATCTTTTTCTAAATCAGTGTAATGTATCCCATCTTTCATAGCATTAAAACCACCAGCCGATGCTGGCATAAAGGCATATTTACTCCAAATATCTTCAACTGATATTGATTTTTGAGCTACACAGTTAATCGTAAAAACCGAAAAAACAGCAATTGATATAAAAAAAGACTTCATAAAAGAGTATTTTAAATTAAAGCATGAATATAAACACTTACTCCCTATTAACAAACACTATTTTACTCAAACGGTAGCATTGTTAAATAAATGACTAAAATGTTATTTGATTTTTTATTAGCTTTAGCCTAACCAATAAATCAATTATGCAAACTTTTAGAACCATTATCATCGACGACGAAGAAAATAGCCGTAGCAATACCAAGAGTATGTTAGCTAGCTACTGCCCAGAAATAGAAGTTATTGCTGAGGCATCGAGTGGTATGGAAGGAAAAAAGTTGATTCAAGACTTAAAACCTGAGGTTGTATTTTGCGATATCAATATGCCTGGAATGAATGGTTTAGAGATGATTGATGGCTTAGTTCACCGTGATTTTTGTTTGATTTTTTTAACAGCTTATAGCGAACATGGCATTAATGCTGTAAAAGCAGGCGCTATTGACTATTTATTAAAACCATTATTGTTAAGCGAATTACAAGGTGCTGTTAAAAAAGTAGTAAAACATTATGAACAAAAAGGTAATTCATCGGCTACTGCTGGAAATGATAAAAACTTAGTACTTATTAATCATAGCAAAGGTTTTACTTTAATTGATTATAAAGATATTGTTTGGTTAGAAGCATCGGATAACTACACAAATATTTATTTAAATAATTCTAAAAAAATTGTTGCCTCAAAAACCTTGAAAGAATTTGAAGCCATTTTACCAACAAATGTTTTCTTCCGTATTCATCGCTCATCTTTAATAAATATAGATTTTATTAAAGAATATTCGAATGCTGAAGGCGGTACTATTATTATGGCAGATGGTACGAGCATACAAGTTTCTAAAGCACGTTCACAAGAGTTTGCTGAGTTTTTAAAAACAAGAGCCGTTACACCTAAATAATTATACGAATAGATAAAATGAAAAAAACATTTTTACTTTCTCTATTTGTTGCTTCCTTTTTCTTATTAAAATCTCAAACAAAAAACCACCATATTGTTGGCTTAAATGTTGAGTTTGAAAAATCTCCCGAAATTATTAATTCTCATTTTGGTTCAAACTTAACTTATTTGTATGCTTATAAATATTTTTGTTCCCGATTAGAAGTTGGCGTTTCGCCTACATCCAATTTTGGTCCGTTAATTAAAACCTGTTTAAATTTTGGCTACACTACCAATTTAAACATGCCTATATCTTTTCATTTATTGGGTGGTATTGGAGGCCAAACAACTACTAAAACGTATGTTAAAAATAATACTGAATATGACGCTGAAATTGGAAGTGTTGATGGATCGGTGGGTTTATTGATTCGTCCTACAAAAAACGAACGTTTATTTGTTGGAACAGACATGATGATGACATTTTATAGTGTCTATCCAAAAGCAATGACTAATATGAATAGCATTAATGCAAAAACCTACACAGGAACACTATTTTTCTTTAACTTATCAATTAATTACAAGCTCAACAAAATCAAATAATACTTACTGAATATTTTAATCAATTCATTGAATACGTATGCTGTAAGCGTTATTTATGAAATTATTTGTATTTTTATAATACTATATGAGTTTAAGACAACTACATTTATTTTTTTTAACTGGTTTGTTTTTAGTGCAATTAGTCAATGCACAAAATCGAAGCTTTTCGTTTCAACATTATGGCCCTGAAGATGGTTTGAGTAATGCCAATGTTTTTTCTATTAAACAAGACAAAACGCATATCATTTATTTAGCTACCGAAAATGGAGTATATAATTTTGATGGCTATAAATTTGAAAAAATAAAACCTAAGACCCCTCTAAAATCAAACTACATCAGAAATATTAGTTTTAATCAAAACAACAACTTGATTATTATTAATCGCAGAGAAGGTATTTATGAATATAATAAAAAGAAAAATGAAGTTGCGTATATAAAATACTTAGTATTTAATAATTCAGTTGATGAACTTATTCTTGATAGTGAATACGGCTATTCTTTAAATGACCAAATCTCTGTATCTGCTATTCAACTAAGTACAGGGATTATCAGTGATGATAATATTAGAAAGAACGATAAAAACAATCAGGCATTTGCTATTTTTAAAACAAAAAACAATCAAATTTTAGTTGGTAGAACTGATGGTTTATATGAACTAAAAAACGGAACACAACAAAAAATAAACATAGGAAAAACAATTTCGGCATACTCTATTACCGAAGATACAACAGGAGTTTTATATGTAGGTAGCGACAATGCCATTTATTGTATTAAGGACAGAAAAATAATTAATACCATTCCTGTAAAAACTCAAAAAGCAAATAGTTTTTTTAATGCTAATAACACAGCTCATGTAAGTAAGCTTATTATTGACAAATACGGTAAAATTTGGTTCACCAATAATCCTGATGATAATTTATATGTAATAGAAAACAATATAACATATGATGCCTTTGATTTATTGGGTATTGACAAAGTATTAATTAATTGCATTTTTAAAGATTCTGATGATCATATTTGGATAGGAACATTTAACGATGGTGTTTATTTTATTCAAAATCCTCATCTACAAAATATTTCTTTTACATCTGGACGTAAAATATTACCAGTAAGTAGTGCTGCATTTATTGAAAACAGTATTGTTGTAGGTACAAACAATGGTTTATTTATTTTTGACAAGAATAACAACAACACTCAAACAGTTATTGCGCCTGATGAATTATTTAATGAAACAGTTTATGGCATTCATGATCTCGGAAAAGAAATTATCTATTCTAAAATCAATTCGATGTCAAACACCAAGCGTTCTTTCTTAATAAATAATAATTTATTTCATTTCTCTCCTGTTGCATCGCGTTTATTTAATTTTTGTAAAAATCCTTCTGAAGCTTATATGGCAGATGGTACAGGAACATTGTATAAAATCAAAAACTACACATCCGAAAAATATACGGTATTAGACACACTTGTTTCTTTTCCAGATTATAGAACAAGAATAAATTCCATTTGCGAGTTAAATAACGATTTACTCATAGGCACATCTGATGGCTTATTTAATTACTCTTTTAAAAATAAGTCCTACACTTCTTTTTCAAATCAACTATTTAGTTACAGTATTAATAATATTACACATTATAATGATAAAACTTATATAGCACACGACAATGGAATTACGGTTTTTGAAGATTCAACAAATATTCAGCAAATTGGAGATCAACAGTTAACTGCCGTTAAAAAAATAAAATTTTACCAAAACAGAATTTGGATTGCCACTTTAGATGGTTTATTTATTTGTGATAATAATTTTAACCCTATTGTGATTTATAATAAATCAAATGGCTTATTATCTAACACCATTAATGATGTTGTATTTGCGGGCGATAACTGTTGTATTTGTAGCGATAAGGGCATTACATTATGTTCTATAAACGACCTATTATTACAAAGACGAGTACCAAATAAATTATTTATCACAACCATAGATGCAGATGGAAGTTTTTTAGAACTTGAAAACAATGTTTTAAAATTAAATAGCAATCAATCAGATGTGATGATTAGTTTTTCGAGTCCATTATATGTAAAACCAAATAAGCAATATTACAGATACCGTTACTACAATAAAGATAATAAAGGATGGTTTAGCCTAGAAAACCGACAAATACACTTAACTTCCATTTCTGGTGGGTCGCATCAATTAGAAATTATTTCCTCGTATGATGGCTTTAATTGGTCTACTCCAATAACCATAACCATTCAAAAAGAAATTCCATTTAAACAAACTGTCTGGTTTACAGTGTCAATTATCTTGGGCTCATTAGTCATTATTTTAATCATTGTCTTTATTTGGGTTAAACAAGTAAGAAGTAAAGCTGCCAAAAGAGTGCAAGAAGACAGACAGGTAAATTTGCTAAAACATCAAGCAATGAATTCTTTAATGAGTCCTCATTTTATTTTCAACTCATTAACGTCTATTCAAAATTATATTAACTTGAATGATTCATTAAAAGCCAGTGAATACTTAGCTAAATTTTCAAGATTAATCCGAATGATTATCGAAAAAGCTTCTCAAAGCGAAATTGCCTTACATGAGGAACTGACCCGATTAAACTATTATTTAGATTTAGAAAGAGAACGCTTTAAAGGTAAATTCGATTTTCACATTGATGTTGCTGCTGATGTAAACACCTTTGATATCAAAATACCAAATATGATTATTCAGCCCTATGCCGAAAACTCCATCATACACGGCATTTTACCAAAGCATGAACATGGAAATTTATATATCCATTTTAAAAAGGAAAATGAAACAACCTTATTAATTATTATTGAAGACGATGGTATTGGATTTAATAAAGCAAAAGAAAATTCAAAAGCTGGACATAAATCACTTGGAACTAAAACCATTGAAAATATATTAGAACTAAACACCAAATTAACAGGTAAAAAACAAAAAGTAGAAATTATCGACAAATCGGATTTATCTCCCGCCGAACACGGCACTAAAATCACTATTTCTTTGCAAATTTAATTAATATAAATTAACGACTAAAAACTTTAAAACAACTTAATTTTACAATACCATTGATACGCAAACGTTACATATTTTTTATTGTATTTAGCATTATGCTAAGTGTTGCGTTTGCACAAGTAAAACCTCTGAACTTACTTGCTGATACAACTGTAATATGTGCTGGTGATTCTTTTTTACTAAAATTTCCTGAAGAACAAGTTAGTAAATCTGCTACTTACAATTGGCAAACGCCTAAAGCTATTATCGTTCATACCAAACAACTATATATACGATACAAAGGGTTACACATTGTTAAAATTTATGACGGTAAAAAATTACTGATTGATAGTACCTATTTAAAACTTAACGAAAAACCTAGACTCAAAATTCATGATACCGTTTTGTGTGGCGGACCAATTATTGTTTCTACAAAAAATAAACTCTACAAATATTTGTGGAATACTGGAGAAACCTCAGAACAACTTAAAATAGAGAAACCTGGCATGTATTGGATAAAAGCCAATAATAAAGGCTGTGTAGTCATTGATACATTTAAAGTAACAAGTGGCAACGCTATTACAACTAATTTCGGCAAAGAATTATTAATATGCGAAAACGAACCTAGTCATATACTATCTGTTAAAGCATCAAACGATGTTAAATTATATTGGAATACGGGCGCTAATACATCTAGTATTAATATCAACAAGGAGGGTATTTATTGGGTAAAAAGTAGTTCGAGAAATTGTGGAACCAGAACGGATAGCGTTATTGTAAAATATAAAAACTGCGATTGTGATATCTATATCCCTAATAGTTTTACGCCTAATGACGATGATCGCAATGATTTATTTTGGCCAGTTTTTCAGTGCGATTACACCTATTTTTTATTAACCATAATGGATAGATGGGGAAACATTGTGTACACATCCAATAACATTAATGGTAAATGGGATGGCAAATTTAAAGGCAATCCTTGTCCAGATGATGTTTATGTTTATCGATTAGAAGCGATTCAAAAAGGTAATGACAAAAAAATAATTCGTAACGGACATATATCACTCTTTAGATGATAAAACTCAAACATTCTATTCTTCATACCATAAACTTGTTTGTTTGTGTTTTCGCTTTTTGTTCAGCTAATGCCCAAGATAATTTAATACAAATTAGACCATTTGATACCAATCCTGGAAATTTAAAATTGATGTTTTACGATCCAGGTAATATTAAAGAAAAAGCTCCGTTAGTCGTTGTATTACATGGTTGTACTCAAATGGCTAAAGGCTGTGCTGAACAAACAGGATGGAACAAATTAGCAAAACTTCATCAATTTTATGTTTTATATCCCGAACAAATTATTTTAAATAATGTAGAGAATTGTTTTAACTGGTATAGATCTGCAGACCAAAGTAGAGACAAAGGAGAACCTGCCTCTATCATGCAAATGATTAATTACCTCAAAAAAAACAAAAACATTGATAGCACTCGTATATACATCATTGGGCTTTCTGCTGGAGGCGCCATGAGTAGTATTATGATGTCAGTTTATCCAGAAGTTTTTGATAAAGGAGGAGTTATTGGCGGTGGGCCATACAAAGCAACTGAATCAGCCATTAATGCGGGCACTTCAATGTTAGGAATGATTGCAAAATCGCCAGAAGATTGGGGCGATTTAATTCGTAAAGAAAATCCAAATTACAAAGGTTCATATCCCGAATTAATTGTATTTCATGGCGGCTTAGATCCTGTGGTAAATAGCAATAATGCTAATCAATTGATTAAGCAATGGGTTAATATTCATCAAACAGATTATGTGGAAGATGAACATTTTGAAAAATTCAGAAACAATGAAGATGTAGAATTAACTATTTATAAAAACAAACAACAACAAGAAATCGTTCGTTATTATAGAGTAAGAGGTATGGGACATGCCATTGCTATAGACACAGGAGATTGTAGGACTCAAGGTGGAAAAACAGGCATGTTTTCGTTTGATAAAAACTTTCATAGCACCTATTGGGCTGCTGATTTTTTTGGGATTATAAAAAAGCCCTATGTTATTACAGGACCAACCTCAGTAAAACCAAAAACAAAAAATCTCACCTACTCCGTTCCTTATCATGAAGGCTCTGTTTACTCATGGAAAACACCTGCAGGCATGTGGATTCAAGGTAATACACATTCTAATTCAATAGTCTTAGAAGTTGATTACGAAAGTGGATATTTAGAACTTACAGAAACCGACATAAACGGCTGTAAATTAGAACCTTGCGTTTTCTGGATTGAAGTGAAGGATTAGTTAAAAATATTTCCTTTTTACATAAAAACCTCCTAAATTCACTACTTTTAAACTATTTAGGTGCTTTTAAAGAAAATATTACTTTTTCCTTTTGCTGTTATTTATGGCATTATCACCTCTTTGCGCAATTTATTTTACGATTGGAAAATTTTAAAATCAAAATCATTTGATGTTCATACCATCTGTGTTGGAAATTTAGCAGTTGGTGGCACAGGCAAAACACCTCATGTTGAATACCTAATCAAACTTTTACAAAACGATTTTAAAATTGCTACGTTAAGCAGAGGATACAAACGTAAAACATCGGGATTTATTCATGCAGATGCTAATAGTACAGCGCTTGATATTGGCGATGAGCCTTTACAATACAAAACTAAAAACCCCAATTTAGATGTTTGCGTAGATGCTAATAGAGTAAATGGAGTAAAAAAAATATTGGCATTTCCTGAACCACCAAAAGTAATTATTTTAGATGATGCCTTTCAGCACAGAGCTTTAAACTCCGAACTTAAAATTGTAGTGAGCGAATATTCCAATCTATTTTTAAATGATTGCATGATGCCCGCTGGCACATTAAGGGAATCAAAAGCAGGTATTAAAAGAGCTGATATTATTATCATTAGCAAAACTCCAGATAAAACAACAGCTATTGAAATCAGAAACGTAATTAAAGATTTAAAACCATTAGCTCATCAGCAACTTTTTTTCACTTGGCTTAAATATGGCGAACTATCTGGGTTTCAAAACCCTTCAGAAACCATAGATACACTAAACGATTTATTTCGTTACAGATTAGTTGTATTTACAGGCATTGGCAATCCTTCGCCAATGGTGACGTATTTAAAAGAATATGCATCAGAGGTAAAGCATATTCAATTCCCTGACCATCATCAATTTAATATTCAAGATATTGCCAATATTAGAGCTGAATTAGATGCCATTGAAGGTGGAAACAAAATTGTGGTAACAACAGAAAAAGATGCCATGAGATTAAAAGGAAGTGACTTGCAAGATATAGCAAATACGTTACCTTTGTACGTTCTGCCTATAGAGGTAGATTTTAAAGATAAAACACAAGAATTTAATGAAACAATTATAAACTATGTTAGAACAAATAAATTTTACCACAAAAAGTATTCTTGAAAAAACAAATAACTTCCGTCCCGAAATCGGAATTATATTAGGAACCGGATTAGGCGGATTAGTAAAAGAAATAAGTGCAGAGTTCGTATTACCATATGAAGAAATCCCAAACTTCCCTGTTAGTACTGTAGAGGGCCATAGTGGCAAATTAATTTTTGGTGAATTAGGTGGTAAAAAAGTAATGGCCATGCAAGGTCGTTTCCATTTTTACGAAGGATATACCATGCAACAAATTACATTCCCTGTTCGTGTAATGAAAGCTTTAGGCATTCACACTGTTTGTGTATCAAATGCTAGTGGTGGAATGAACCCTAATTTTGAAATTGGAGAAATCATGATTATCAACGATCATATTAATCTTTTCCCTACAAACCCATTAATTGGTAAAAACATTGCCGAATTAGGACCACGTTTCCCAGATATGAGCGAGGCTTACGATAAAAAATTAATTGCTAATGCACTTGAAATTGCTAAAGCAAATAACATTAAAGTTTCTCAAGGTGTTTATGCTGGTTTAACTGGTCCTTGTTTTGAAACTCCTGCTGAATACAAATACATTGGTCGTATTGGAGCTGATGCCGTTGGTATGAGCACAGTACCAGAAGTAATTGTTGCTAAACATGGTGGCATGCGTGTATTTGGAGTTAGTATTGTAACTGACTTAGGTGTTGAAGGAAAAATTATTGAGGTTACTCACGAAGAAGTTCAACATATTGCTGCTGCGGCTGAACCAAAAATGAGTTTCATTGTTAAAGAAGTAATTCGAACCATGTAATATTTTTTGAATCGAACATTACACAAACAATTTATAGATAACTAAAAATATAAAATGAACAATTTTAAAAAATCTCTTTTAGCATTAACTCTTATAATTTCTTTAGTAAGTAAAGCAGATGAAGGTATGTGGTTGCCACAACTTTTAAATGCAATGAATATTAAAGACATGAAAAAGAATGGATTAAAATTAACCGCTGAACAAATTTATAGCGTTAATAAATCTAGTTTAAAAGATGCCATTGTTCAGTTTGCAGGTGGTTGTACAGCTGAAATTATTTCTGATCAAGGTTTGATTTTAACCAACCATCATTGTGGTTACTCAGCAATTGCCTATCACAGTACCGTTGAAAAAGATTATTTAACCAAAGGTTTTTGGGCAATGAACAAAAACGAAGAAGTTTATACGCCTAACTTAAACGCCACTATTATTCAACGAATTGAAGACGTTACTGATAGAGTTTTAAAAGGCATAACTGCAACTAGTACTGAAGCAAAAAAAGACTCAATTATAAAAGCAAATATCAAATCCATTGAAAAAGAAGCAACAACTGGAACTCATTACGAAGCATTTGTGCGTCCGTTTTTTTATGGTAACGATTATTATTTATTTGTTGTAGAAAATTTTAAAGATGTTCGTATGGTTGGCGCGCCTCCTTCTTCTATTGGTAAGTTTGGTGGTGAAACAGATAATTGGATGTGGCCAAGACATAATGCTGATTTTTCGGTATTCCGTATTTATGCCAATAAAAATAATGAGCCTGCCGAATACAGCCCTGATAATGTTCCTTATAAACCAAAACATGTTATTCCAATTTCTATGAAAGGTTATAACCAAGGAGATTTCACAATGGTTTATGGATTTCCAGGACGCACTCAAGAATATTTATCTAGCTATGCAGTAGATATGATTATGAATGAAAGTGATCCTTTAAAAGTATCACTTCGCGAAAAACGTTTAAATATCATGAATGCAGACATGTTGCAAAGTGATGCTGTTCGCATTAATTATGCGAGTAAATATGCCAGCATTGCCAACTACTACAAAAAATGGATGGGCGAAATGAATGGTTTAAAAAAATATGATGCCGTTACTAAAAAACAATTATTCGAAAAACAATTTACAGATGCAATTAGCACTGACCCTGCAAAAAAAGAAAAATACGGAAATATCTTTTCTCAACTTCAAAAAATATATGCTGAGTATAAAGTTTTAAATAAGCAAGTAGATTATTACAGTGAGTGTTTAATGGCTATTGAAGCCTTTACTCACGCCAGAAATTATATTTCTTTAATGACTGAGCTAACTAAAAAACAAAAAGGCATTAGTAACACTTTTGATAAAACCATTGCTGAATATAAGAAGTTAGCATTTTATAAAGTTTACAATAAACCAACTGATATTAAAATTTGTGAAGCCATGCTTAACGAATACATTAATGGCGTTCCATCTGCTAACCGACCTTATGTTTTAGATTCCTTTATTGTGGCGCATAAAAACGATGCAAAAAAAATGACTGAATTTTTATTTTCAAATACCAATTTTGTAGATAAAGACAAAACAGAATCGATGCTGAATGATTTTGAAAAATACCCTCAATTGTATGAAAGAGACCCTGTTTACCAAATTACTAATGCTATTATGAAATATTACAGTAATTCAGTTTTTCCTCAATTCCAATATGATGAAAGAGAAATTAACGAATTACAAAAGTTATATGTATTAGGACAAAAAGAAGTGTTTAAAGACAAGAAATTTTACCCAGATGCTAACTCTACCTTACGTGTAGCGTATGGAAAAGTAAATAGTTATATTCCTAAAGATGGTGTAGAATACAATTACTACACAACATTAGATGGCATTATGGAAAAATATATTCCTAAAGATGAGGAATTTGATATACCAGAAAAATTAAAAGATTTATATAACAAAAAAGATTACGGACCGTATGCCAATAAGGATGGAAAACTACAAGTAGCATTTACAGCTAGCAACCATACAACTGGTGGTAATAGTGGTAGTCCTGTTTTTAATGCAAAGGGACAATTAATAGGAACCAACTTTGATAGAAACTGGGAAGGTACTATGAGTGATATTATGTACAACCAGAATCAATGTCGTAATATTGTTTTAGATGTTCGTTATACTCTTTTTGTTATTGATAAATTTGCAGGAGCTGGATATTTATTAAATGAGATGAAGTTGGTAAAGTAATTTCAACTACATAAAAAAGCCTGATAGAAAAACTATCAGGCTTTTTTTATTTCTTTGGCGGTAATGCAAAAGCAATTGCTTCATGCTCAAAATGCTCTCGGTGTGAACCATCACAAAATGGTTTATTTTTAGACAAACCACATCTACATAATCCTACTATCTCTCTTCCTCCCAAATCATATACATTTCCAGATTTATCTACAATTTCAAAGTCACCTTCTACTTTAATTGATCCATTTGTATTGATTGTAATTTTTGTCTTTGTCATAGCTTTATGTTTAATTACCTAAATGTAATCAAATAAATTATACCTTAGTAATTGTAAAAACAGTCTTCATGAAGATAAATAAACTTTTATTGACAACTTTAGTATTAATCATACTAAATTCAAAAAGTATAGCTCAGCCTAATTGGCCATCCATTAAAAGCATTACCAATCCTAGCGTTTCTATTACTTCCGAATTTGGCACACCATATAAACAACCCCTCTCTGTTTTGGGTTGGGAAGATGGAATTTTTATTTCTCGAGACGGATTAAACTTGTATTGTATTTATGTTCCAATTGACTTGTTTTCATGGACATTCTTTGGTCCTGCCGACCCAACCAATTTTTCTTCTTATTTAAGAGGCCCAACATTTGGAATGGACTTAGTCACGAATCCAATTGGAGCATCAGAATGGTTACAAGCGGATATTTTATATGCTCAACGAAATACCACTAACGATAGCTTTTTAGTTTGGAGTTTGTCAAATTTGACAAATCCTATTTATTCGGAAGGAGCCCCTCAACATAACGCCATCAATTCATCAACGGTTGATTTATTTGTAACAACATCCAATAACACCCCGCCTGATTATTCTACAGATATCGTTTTACTAAAAAACACAACTTTAAATCCTTCTACTCAAGGAACATTTTTACCAGCCCCTGTTAATACACAATACAAAGAAGACAATCCTCATATTGAAAGAATAGACCCATCCAATTTGGTTTTGTTTTTTGATTCAGATAACCGACCAGGAGGTCTTGGCCAATTAGATATTTGGTATACCACCAGTTCTGACAATGGATTAACATGGAGCAATCCTCTACAAGTTTCATCGTTAAATACAGCTTCTGTTGGGGAGCAGCAACCACATCTTTATAAAGATTCAAATTCTGATTGGTACATTTATTATACAGGAGCCAATGCCATAACAGGTAAAACCGAAATTTATAGAGCAAAGCAAGCTATTGCTGGTAATTGGGATAGCTGGATTAACAAAGAATCTGTAGTTAGTGCAGGCAATTCCCTTGGTGTTGGCGAACCTACTCTTACACAAAATGGAGACTTGTCTTTTGTGGTTTTATATCAAGATGCTGTTAATGGAACAGCCACTGATAAATATGATGCTGACCCATGGTTTTTACCCAAAATTGGATCACCTACAAGTGTTAAACATAATCCTAAATTTTCAGAGTCTTCTATTTTAATATACCCTAACCCAAGTTCAGAAAAGCTATCGATTAACTTATTAAATACCAAAACTTCAGAACCTTTAATGATATTTAACGCGCAAGGAATTCTAATTAAAGAAATCAATTTGGAAACATCTACTGTTCTCGACATCAAACATTTTCATAGCGGACTCTATTTCATTTATCTTAAGAATAATCCTAGCATTTATTCGAAATTTATGAAACAATAAGATAAGAAAACCTTATCTTTGCGCCATGTCATTTGAAGGAAAAACCGTATCATTTCATACACTTGGTTGTAAACTGAATTTTTCAGAAACATCAACTATTGCCCGTTTGATGCAGGAAAAAGGTTTTCAAAAAATGCCATTTGATTCGGGAGCTGATGTATGTGTCATTAACACTTGCTCTGTAACCGAAAATGCGGATAAAGAGTGCAAGCAAATTGTTAAATCTGCTTTAGCCAAAAACCCTGAAACCTTTATTGCAGTTGTTGGTTGCTATGCTCAACTAAAACCTGATGAAATTTCAAATATTGAAGGTGTAGATGTTGTTTTAGGAGCTTCAGAAAAATTCAAATTACTTAATTACATTAACTTTTCTGGCAAAAACGTTCATACCGAAATTCATAATTGTGAAATTTCTGATGTACATACTTTTGTTGATTCGTTCTCAGTTGGAGACAGAACTCGTTCCTTTTTAAAAGTACAAGATGGTTGTGATTATAGCTGTACATTTTGTACCATTCCTTTAGCACGAGGCAAAAGCCGAAGCGATACGATTGAAAATGCAGTGAGTAATGCTAAAAAAATTGCGGCTAGTGGCGTTAAGGAAATCGTATTAACTGGTGTAAACTTAGGCGACTTTGGTTACGGCGTTGATATTGATAAAGAAACTAAAAAACGTAAAGAATACAATTTCTTAGATTTAATAAAAGAACTGGATAAAGTAGAAGGTATTGAACGTATTCGTATTTCTTCTATCGAACCAAATTTATTAACTAATGAAGTAATTGAATTTGTAGCAAATTCTAAACGTTTTATGCCCCATTTCCATATTCCTTTACAAAGTGGGAATAACGAAATTTTAGCTAAAATGAAACGTCGTTATAAGCGTGAACTATATCAAGACCGTGTAGCAAAAATTAAAGAATTAATGCCACACTGTTGTATTGGTGTTGACGTAATTGTTGGTTTTCCTGGAGAAACAACTGAACATTTTACAGATACTTATAATTTCATTAATTCATTAGACGTTTCATATTTACATGTTTTTACTTATAGTGAACGTGACAATACAGAAGCTATCGAAATGAAAGGAATTGTAGATTATGCTGAACGTAAACGTCGTAACAAAATGTTACGAATTTTATCCGCTAAAAAATTACGTCAGTTTTACGAGCAAAATCTCAATAAAGAATATAAGGTGCTATTTGAACACGAAAACAAAAATGGCATCATGTATGGGTTTACAGAAAACTATGTTAAAATTGTATATCCATACGATGAAAAATTGGTAAACCAAACCGTTACCATTCAAACCAAAGCTATTACTGAAGATGGTTTTGTTAGTACAGAATTAATTTCTGCTACTGCTTAAAAGTTTTTGTTACTCCGAGTGCCAGAGGCACGATGGATGATCTAGAGTGTTCGAAAAGAGTTCTCGATACGTATTTACAAAGAACAGACAAATCCAATTCAAACTGACAACCAAAATCTAAACTTTTTAACCTTCTAAACCTTCAAACTTTCTTAACTTCTTGACGTTTAAAACATTTTAAGGTTTTCCCTCAATTTTGCCCTCTTGCCCTTATTTTTAATACCTATAAGCCATGGCAACAACAAAAAACAAATTCAGAGAGAAACCAGTAGAAGAGACTTCAAAAGCAGATAACAATATCGATAAAAATGATATTGAAGAAACTGTTTTATCTTCTTCAAAAAATAAAGCAAAATCTACTAAAACAGATGCTGCTAAAACAACGAAAGCTAAAACAGAGAACAAGTCTTCTGTTAACGAAACAAAAGCATCATTACTTGAACGCTGGAATAAAACGGTATCTATATACAAAAACGAACGTACACAAAAATTAGTTGGCTTACTATTAATGTTGGCGGGAGTTTATTTGTTTATTGCCCTACTCTCTTATATTTTCACTTGGGAAAAAGATCAGGATAAAGTTCTTGGTCCTTTATCAGAATTGTTTGCCATTGATACCAAAGTATTTAATTGGTTAGGTAAATTTGGTGCTTTAGTATCTCACCAGTTTATGTATAAATGGTTTGGTGTAGCATCTTTCATCTTAGTACCTGTATTTATCATTTATGGCTTACAAAAAGTATTAAGTAAACAAATTACAAAACCTTCTGCATTTACCGCTAAATGGTTGTTTTTTATGGTATGGACAAGCTTAGTACTTGCTTTCTTTTTCCATGATAAATTATTTTTCTTAGGCGGTGGCTATGGCTATATTTTAAATAGTCAGTTATCAAACTATATTGGTAGCATTGGTACACTAGCAATTTTAGCATTTAGTATGCTAGCTTTTTTAGTATTAAGTTTCAATATGAATTTTAATATTCAAAAAGATGTGATTCCTAATTTGGATAATGAAGCGATTATTGAAGATGAATTAAAAGAAGATTCCAATTCAATTAATCCTCACGCTAACACCGTATTTGAAAAGGAGCCTAGCTTAAGTAAAGAAGAGGAAGAGGCTTTATTAAACTTTGAAGTTATTTCAACCAATGAACCAATTAATGAAGAACCGATTCCTGTAGAAGAAAAAATTGAAAACATTCCTCTTGATTTAGAAGTAACAAAATCTCCTGAAGAACCAAAAAAAGATTTAGACTTTGAAATAAATAATCCTAGTGCTGATGAAATTATCAAAGAACCTGCATTTGTAAAAGAAGAACCAAAAGAAAATTCTATTACGTTAGATGACGAAGTTAAAGCTGCTCAATTAGTTGAAGAATTTGGCCAGTACGATCCTACTTTAGATTTAGGTCATTATCAATTTCCAAGTCCCGAATTATTAATTGATTATGGCACTGGAAATGCAAGAGTGAGCAACGAAGAATTAACGGCAAATAAAGATCGTATTGTAAACACTTTAAAAAACTACGGAATTGAAATTGATAAAATTTCTGCTACTGTAGGACCTACTGTTACATTATACGAAATTGTACCAGCAGCTGGTGTTCGTATTTCTAAAATTAAAAATTTAGAGGATGATATTGCTCTAAGCTTAGCAGCATTAGGTATTCGTATTATAGCACCAATTCCTGGACGAGGCACCATTGGTATTGAAGTGCCAAATCAAAATCCTGAAATGGTACCGATGCGTAACATCATTGCTTCTGAGAAATTTCAAAATAGCACACATGATTTACCTATTGCTTTAGGGAAAACGATTAATAACGAAATTTTTATTGCTGATTTAGCTAAGATGCCTCACTTATTAATGGCTGGAGCAACTGGTCAAGGTAAATCTGTGGGATTAAATGCGGTATTGGTTTCATTACTTTACAAAAAACATCCTGCTCAAATTAAGTTTGTGTTAGTAGATCCTAAAAAAGTAGAATTAACGTTATTCAATAAAATTGAGCGTCACTTCTTAGCTAAATTACCTAACTCAGAAGATGCTATTATTACTGATAACACAAAGGTTATTCATACACTAAACAGTTTGTGTATTGAAATGGATAACCGTTACGCCTTGTTACAAGATGCGCAAGTAAGGAACATTAAAGAGTATAACGCTAAATTTATTAACCGAAAATTAAATCCAAACGAAGGACATAAATACTTACCATACATTGTATTGGTAGTGGATGAGTTTGCTGATTTAATTATGACGGCTGGAAAAGAAGTAGAAACTCCTATTGCTCGTTTAGCACAATTAGCTCGTGCCATTGGTATTCACTTAATTATTGCAACTCAACGTCCTTCAGTAAATATTATTACTGGAACTATCAAAGCAAACTTCCCAGCTCGTATTGCTTTCCGTGTAACTAGTAAAATTGACTCTCGTACCATTTTAGATGCTGGTGGGGCAGAACAATTAATAGGACGTGGTGATATGTTATTAAGTACAGGAAATGATTTAATTCGTATTCAATGTGCTTTTGTAGATACACCTGAAGCAGAAAAAATTACTGAATTTATTGGTTCGCAACGTGCCTATCCAAGCGCCTTTTTATTACCAGAATATGTTGGTGAAGACGGTAGTGATGGTAAAGAAGAAATTGATTTAAGTGAGCGAGACAAAATGTTTGATGAAGCAGCTAAATTAGTAGTACAGTTTCAACAAGGTTCTGCTTCTTTCTTACAACGTAAGTTAAAATTAGGATACAACCGCGCTGGGCGAATTGTTGATCAATTAGAAGCTGCAGGTATTATTGGACCATTTGAAGGATCTAAAGCTCGAGAAGTACGATGTAAAGATATGGCTCAGTTAGAAGATATCATGAATAACATTAAAGGATAAAAAATACATTAAATTAAAAAGTCCCATCTGCAGTGCAAATGGGACTTTTTTCATATTTGATAAATACTAGTACCTGTAAGCATCTCCTTTGAAAGGGCCTTCTACTTTAACACCAATATAATCAGCTTGATCTTGATTTAATGTATCTAATTCAACACCGATTTTTGCTAAATGTAAACGAGCTACTTTCTCATCTAAAATTTTTGGTAACACGTATACTTTTTTCTCATAAGCAGCAGTGTTTGTCCATAATTCTAATTGAGCTAATGTTTGGTTTGTAAATGAGTTACTCATTACAAAACTTGGGTGACCTGTAGCACAACCTAAGTTAACTAAACGACCTTCCGCTAAAACAATGATGTTTTTACCGTTGATTGTATATTGATCAACTTGTGGTTTAATAGTATCTTTAGTAGAACCGTAAGTTTTGTTTAACCAAGCCATATCGATTTCTGTATCAAAATGACCAATGTTACAAACGATAGCACCATGTTTCATTGATTCAAAATGACGACCAACAATAATATCTTTATTACCAGTTGTAGTTACTAAGATATCTGCAATTTTAGCAGCGTTATCCATTTTCATTACTTGATAACCATCCATTGCAGCTTGTAAAGCACAAATTGGGTCAATTTCAGTAACAATTACACGTACACCTTGAGATGATAATGATTGTGCAGAACCTTTACCTACATCACCATAACCAGCAACAACAGCAATTTTACCTGCCATCATCACGTCAGTTGCACGACGAATCGCATCAACTAACGATTCACGGCAACCATATTTGTTATCGAATTTAGATTTAGTAACAGAATCGTTTACGTTGATAGCTGGTAACAATAAAGTACCATTTTTCATACGCTCGTATAAACGGTGAACACCAGTTGTTGTTTCTTCTGATAACCCTTTAATTCCAGCTGCTAACTCTGGGTAAACATCAAACACTAAGTTTGTCAAATCACCACCGTCATCTAAAATCATATTTAAAGGTTTGCGATCTTCGCCAAACCATAAAGTTTGCTCAATACACCAATCAAATTCTTCAGCTGTCATACCTTTCCAAGCATAAACTTGAATACCAGCTGCGGCAATAGCTGCTGCTGCATGATCTTGTGTAGAGAAAATATTACAAGAAGACCAAGTAACCTCTGCTCCTAATTCAACTAATGTCTCAATTAATACTGCTGTTTGAATAGTCATGTGTAAACAACCTGCAATACGAGCGCCAGCTAAAGGCTTAGATTTTCCATATTCCGCACGAAGCGCCATTAATCCTGGCATTTCTTCTTCTGCTAATTTAATTTCTTTACGACCCCATTCTGCTAATGAGATGTCTTTTACTTTGTACGCTAAGTACTTTCCTGTTGCTACTGCTGACATGTTTATTTATTAATTTATTTGTTTATTTTTTTGTAACTATGCAAAGATAAGATATAAGTTTGTAACACTCAAACTATAAAAAGGTTTATTAATTAAGATTTGGTACAGGTTTTTAACATAAAAAAAGGGCTTTTTTACGGATTATTAGATCTAAAAGCCTTTGCAGTGCAAGAAAATCTGTCTGCTAAACGTGATATAGAACTAAAAGGACGAACGTATTTAATAAACCAGCTTTTACAAAAAGATTGTTTAACCGCATACGACGACAAGGGGAAGCCCTATTTAGTAGGAGATGATAGGCATATATCCATTTCTCATTCTCATGATTATTTGGCTGTAATTGTTAACGAGTTTGAATCTACAGGTATTGATATTGAGCTTAAACGAGATAAGGTTCTTAAAATAAAGCATAAATTTTTAACAAATGAAGAGCTTTTACATGCTAATGACGATGTTGAAAAACTTTTGATTTATTGGGCTGCCAAAGAAACCTTGTATAAAATTTATGGGTTAAAAGAAGTTGATTTTATTCAACATTTGTTTGTAAAACCATTTACAAAACATAAATTAGGGTCAATTATAGGTGAAATAAATTTACCATCGTTTAATGACTCATTTGAACTACATTATGAAATATTAGATGATTACATTTTAGTTTATGCTTTAAATAAAATAACATATTGCTAAAAAAAACAACATATACTCAACTCATCATTTTAATTGACCCTGATAAATATAATCCGGAGTTAGTTAAACTTGCTAATACTTGCCACGTAGCCTATATTTTTATTGGAGGTAGTTCTTTAAAAAACAAAAATTTTGAGAAAACAATTAAATCCATAAAATCTATTACCAATATTCCCGTTATTATTTTCCCTGGCGATGAATCTCAAATTTCAAAACTTGCTGATGGTATTTTAATATTATCACTAATATCTGGTAGAAACGCTGAGTATTTAATTGGGAAACATGTTAAAGCCGCATCAAAAATAAAAGCTTCAAAACTACACGTCATTCCTACTGGTTATATTTTAGTTGATGGTGAAAAAAAATCTACAACACAAAAAGTAACCAAAACAAAACCTTTACAACATAAAAAAGAAATTATCGAAACCGCTCTTGCTGGAGAACTGTTAGGAAAACAGTTGATTTATTTAGAGGCTGGTAGCGGCGCTAAAAAAACATTACAAACTTCCATTATTAAAGATGTAAAAAAAGCGATCTCTATTCCTTTAATAGTAGGCGGCGGAATTGATAGTGTTGAAAAAGCTAAAAAAATAGTGAGTATAAAACCTGATTATGTAGTTGTAGGCAATGCACTCGAAAAAAATTTACATTTATTAAAAGACTTAAATAATTTATTTATAAAATGAAATTAGTAGTCATTACTCAATCGCACAAAAGCGATACAGAAATCGCTAATATTATTCAAATGTTTGAAGCAGGCTTAGATACACTTCATGTGCGTAAAAACCGTTTTTCAACAAAAGAATTAGATGCATATATCAAAGAAATTCCTGTTCATTTTCATAACAGAATTATCATTCATTCTCATCATAAATTGGCGCTTAAATACGATTTAAAAGGATTTCATTTTACAGCTACCCACTTAAAACAAAAGTTTAAATTATGGTGGAATACAAAAATGATTTATTTACGTAAACCTCACTTAATTAAAACAATTTCCTACAAGAGAGTTGCAGAAGTATATGGTCAACAAAAAGTAGAAACTAATTATTGTTTTCTAGGCACCATGTTTCATAATGTATCTGGAGAGTTATATAGTGGTTTTTACCCTGAAACTATAAAAGCTGCAATTGAAAAATCTGGTAAAAAAATATATGCAAGAGGCGGTGTGAATGAAAAAAGTGTAGAATTAGCTTATAAACTAGGATTTCATGGCATCGCCCTTTATGGACATTTATGGAAAAAACCTAATCCATTTGAAAAATACATTGAGTTTATAAGATTTTGTAAAGAAAAAAATATTCCTTTAGACTAATGACTATTTGGGATTGGATAGCTTTATTAACTGGCATCTTAGGCGTTATATTAACCATCTTAGAAAGTATTTGGTGTTGGCCAACAGCATTAGTTTCTGTTGTTATTTCAGGCACTGCGTTTTATCATCAAAGGCTTTTTGGGGATGTTGGTTTACAGGTATTTTATTTTTTAAGTGGCGTATATGGCTGGATTTATTGGAGCAAGAAAAAAAAGGAAGTTTTTCAAGTTACCAAAATGCCTGTAAAATGGATATTACCAGTTATTATTGCTATTGTTATTCAAAGTATTGTTTACTACTATATTCTTGGCTATTTCAAATCTGACCAAATATTATTTGATGCGATATTGACTTCGTGTAGTTTTACTTGTACATTTATGATGGCTAAAAAGTGGTTAGAAAACTGGATACTATGGGTTGCAATTGATGCAGCTTATGTATTTTTGTACATCATCAAAGATTTACCAACCTATGCCCTGCTCTATGGATTCTTTAGTTTAATGGCTTATTACGGATTTTACTCATGGAAAAAACAAATACAAACTACATAAAAAGAATAGTGATTATTGGTCCCGAAAGTACTGGAAAAACTGTATTATGCGAGCAATTAGCAAAGCATTATAACACCGTCTTTGTTCCTGAATATGCCCGAACCTACTTTGATGAAAATGACATTGATAATTATGACACTAAGGATTTAGAAATTATTGCAAAAAAACAATTAGAGCTTGAAAAAGAATATTTACAAAAAGCAAACAAATTTTTATTTTGTGATACGTCATTAATCACCATCAAAATTTGGTCTACCCACAAGTTCAACAAGGTTCCTAATTTTATCACAAAATCAATTAAAGATAATGATTATGATTTATCGTTAATTACCAACAACGACGTTCCTTGGGTAGCAGATCCTCAAAGAAGAAACGAAGATTTAAGAGAACATTTATTTAAGCAAAACAAACACGAGTTGCAAAAACTAAATGTAGATTATAAAATTATAAAAGGTATTGGCGAAGACAGATTAAAAAATACCATTGCTATCATTAACCAAACTTTTAATTTATAAATTCGATCACTGAATTAAAAAAAGCTTCAGGCTGTTCTGCATGCACCCAATGCCCACTATTAGCAATAGTTTTTAATTGAAAGTTTGAAAAGCGAGATGCTATATCTTTTTCATCCTCATTGGATATATAATTAGATTTTTCTCCTCTAACAAATAATGTGGGGGTATTACTTTTAAAATCAGGGACATTTACTCCTATGTTATCATATTTGGCTGTAATTACCTTTAAATTAAAGCGCCAAGCCATTTGTTTGCTTTCATCTTCTCTCCAATAAATATTTTTCAATAAAAACTGTTTCGTACCAAAATCAGATATATATTCACTTAAAATAGCTTCAGCCTCTTTTCGGGTATTAATTTCGCTAAAATCAACTGCATTTAAAGCTTTTAAAACAGCATCATGATGAGGTTCATAAGCTCTTGGTGCAATATCAGCTACTATTAATTTGTGTGCCAAGTGCGGATACATTTGTTCAAAAAACATAACCGTTTTTCCTCCCATACTATGTCCTAATAGAATAACATCTTGTAATTGATGTGTTTCAATAAATTCTTTTAAATCCATAGCCATCACCTTATAATCCCACACAGCATCGTGGGGCGACAACCCATGATTCCTTTGATCAATTGTAAACACTCTAAATCCATTTTCTGAAAAACGTTTGGCTAATGTATTCCAGTTATCACTTTGCCCAAATAAACCATGTAATATAATAAGTGGTTGTCCAGTTCCAAATTCTCTATATGCAAGTTTCATATTTTTAATTGTTGGTTGTTAGAGATAAGTTGTTAGATATCCAACAACAAAAAAAATTCTCAAACAACTTTATTTAATCTTCAATATTTAAAATTAATTTTCGTAACATATTCATAGCCGCATTTGCTGTCATCTGAATATTGCGTAATCTATTATCTCCAAATATATAATGTCTTACTCTAATCTTATCTCCATTAGCTACTGCTATCCAAACTGTTCCAACAGGTTTTTCAAGCGTTCCTCCTCCTGGACCAGCAATTCCTGATACAGCAATAGCTACGTCTGCATGAAAGACATTCAAAGCTTCTTTTACCATTTCTTCTACACACTCTTTACTAACAGCACCGTGTTTTTCAAATATAGTATGATCAACTTTTAACAAATCATGTTTAAACTCATTATGATAAGGGACTATACATCCGTTATAATAATTTGAACTACCTGCTACACTGGTTATTAAATGCGAAATATAGCCACCCGTACAGCTTTCTGCTAAGGCTAATTTTAATTGTTTATCCAATAAAACTTGCCCTAATATTTCTTCTAATTTTGGTTGTTCTTTCCCATATTCTTCATAACCATAAATATATTTATCTATTAATGGTTTCACCTTCTCAACTTCTTGTTCAATTCTATTTTTCAGTTCTAATTCATCAAATCCATTGCTACTTAGTCGTAATCTCACCATTCCTGGCGATGGCAAATAGGCTAACCCAATCTGTTTTTCAGCCAAGCCATCTTCCCAATCACTAATTAACTCTGCTAAAAAACTTTCGCCAATGCCTTGAGTTAAAATCGTTTTATGAAAAATGAAAGGTAATTTAAATCTCTTTTTGATTTCAGGAATAACATCTTCTGTAACCATTGCTTGCATTTCGAAAGGAACCCCTGGCATGGAGACATAAATGGTATTATTTTTTTCCATCCACATTCCTGGAGCAGTACCATTTTTATTTCTAATAACCGTACATCCTTTTGGAACTTCTGCTTGTTTTCTATTCAACTCAGTTAGCTCTCTGTTTCTTTTTGAAAAAAATCCTGTAACATCTTTTAACACTTCTCTATCAATCACTAATTCAGTCTCAAAATAGTCGCAAAATGTTTTTTTGGTAATATCGTCTTTGGTTGGTCCCAATCCACCAGTAATTAATACAATGTCTGCACGCTTACTGGCATCATCAAATGCCTTTAAAATAGCATCTCTTTCATCAGCCACCGAACTCATGTGAACCACATTTACACCAATCATATTTAATTGTTGAGCCATCCAAACAGCATTAGTGTTAGTAATTTGTCCGATTAATATTTCGTTACCTATTGTTAAAAGTTCAGCGTTCATAGTATATTTGGCAATATATTTGTAAAACCAAGCGTAAATTTAAAATTATATTATGAAAATTAAGTCAATTCTATTAACAACCATGTTATCTGGTTGTTTACTTTCAAAAGCACAAACATTAAATGGATTATGGAATGCAGCAAAAGATGCTGCGGTAACTAATTCAACCACTATTATAGATGCTGCAAAAACAAACACAACTACTGCCGGCGTTATTAATGCCGCTGAAAATGTTTTAGGTACAAAAACAGGAACTGGTTCAACTACGCCTAGTTTAACAAACGATGAAGTTATTAAAGGATTAAAAGAAGCATTAACTGTTGGGACGAATAATTCTTCAGGTTTAGCGGCTAAAGCTGATGGATATTTAAAAAATCCAAAAATTTATATTCCATGGCCTGCAGAAGCAAAAGACATGAGAGATAAATTAATTAAAATGGGAATGCAGAAAAAAGTGACTGAGTTTGAAACATCATTAAACAGAGCTGCAGAAGAAGCTGCTAAAAAAGCGTCCCCAGTATTTGTTGATGCTATTACAAACATGAGTATTGGTGATGGTTTTGCTATTTTAAATGGTAATGATACAGCAGCAACTCATTATTTAAGAGAAAAAACTACAGCTCCGTTAAAAGAAAAATTTATGCCAACTGTAAAAGAAGCAGTTGCAAAAGTAAAAGTAACCAGCTATTGGAAACCATTGGCTACAGCTTACAATAAATTACCAGGTGTAAAAAAACAAAATCCAAATTTAGATGATTATGTATGTACAAAAGCTATTAACGGTTTAATGACATTAATTTCTGATGAGGAAGCAAAAATTAGAAAAGATCCAATGGCTCGAGTGACAGATATTTTGAAAAAAGTATTTGGATTTAAAAACTAATTGAAACTAAATATCCTAAAAAGCCATTTGTTACAAAACAGATGGCTTTTTTAATGGAATAAAATTCACATCTTTATTAAAAATTAATCCGATGACTTTAAAAGAACGATACGACGGTGTTATACATTATTTTAAAACCAATGTACCTATTGCCGAAACCGAACTTCATTATACCAATCCTTTCGAATTAATTGTGGCAGTTATTCTTTCGGCGCAATGCACCGATAAAAGAATTAATCAAGTCACACCAAAATTATTTAAAGATTACCCTACTCCCGAAGCCTTAGCTGCTGCGAGTTCTGATACCATTTTTAATTATATAAGAAGTGTAAGTTACCCAAACAACAAAGCCAAGCATTTAGTTAATATGGCTAATATGTTGTTAAAGGATTTTAATGGTATTATTCCGAGTGAAATAGATCAATTAGTAAAACTACCAGGAGTTGGTCGAAAAACAGCTAATGTTGTTGCTTCTGTTATTTACGATAAACCAGCCATGGCTGTTGATACACATGTTTTTAGAGTATCAAACAGACTTGGACTCACCAAAGCTAAAACACCATTACAAAGTGAGCAACAACTTATAAAACATATTCCCGAGCAATATGTAGCCACAGCACACCATTGGTTAATTTTACATGGTAGATATACCTGCCTTGCACGAACGCCAAAATGTGACGAATGTAAATTAACTGAATGGTGCCAATATTTTAAAACAAAAATCATAAACAAAAACTATCCTCATTCGTTATCTCATAAGAAATCAGATTTAATTAAATTAGAAATAACTAAAGATAAAATGGCAAAAACTACTTCAGTAAAAAAAACAGTAAAGATTGAGGAACCGGCTACTCCTAAAAAAACGGCTGTTAAAAAAGCAGCAACTAAAAAGGTAGCTCCTGCAAAAACAGCAAAAGCAGCACCTACAAAAACAATTGTAAAAGAAACAAAATTTGTAGCTCACTCTACCTCATTAAAAGCGGGAGATAAAGCACCAGCTTTTTCTGCTAAAGACCAAAATGGAAAAACAATTGCTTTAAAAGATTTGAAAGGCAAAAACATTGTACTTTATTTTTATCCAAAAGACAATACTCCTGGATGTACTATGGAAGCCTGTAGTTTAAGAGATGAACACCAATATTTAAGTAAGAAAAACTTTGTGGTATTAGGAGTAAGTGCTGACGATGAAAAAATGCACAAAAAATTTGCAACTAAATACGAATTGCCTTTTTCTTTATTAGCAGATACGAATAAAGATATTATTAAAGCCTTTGACGTGTGGGGGAAGAAACAATTTATGGGACGAATATTTGACGGTATTATTCGTACAACGTTTATTATTAATGAAAAAGGTATGATTACTCATGTTATTACAGATGTGAAAACGAAAGAGCATGGTAAACAAATATTAGGACTTTAATTGACTCAACACTATAATAAAAAAAGGCTTTACAAATGTAAAGCCTTTTTAGTGTTTTTACTTTTTGGGATAGATACCCATCTTTTCTAAATCCTCTAAATAAATACGTTTACCATTATAAAGTACCGTTACAAAAGCATCTTTTTGTCCTGCTTTGATAACCTTAACATTATGTTCGTAGGCTTTACCCAATGTTGTAAAATCTCCACCTATTGTGATTCTTGTAATACCATCATCTAATAATAAATCTTCTACATCACCTAAGCCTTTTAAATGATCATAGGTGTAATTTTTAGGATATTTATAGGCTGCAATTTGCACTCTAAACTTCAATCCCTCAGCAGAAATATCGCCATATAATTCGCTATAATACTTAATCTTTTCTTGCAAAGAACTATTAGGTTTTAAAACTACTTTCCTTACAACTACTGGTTCTGTTTTAACTGGCTTTTTGGCTACTACTTTTACAGGTTCTTTAACAGGCTCCTTCACTGGTTCTTTTACAACCTCTTTCACTGGTTCTTTAACAATTTCTTTTTTAGGTTCTTCTTTAACAACAACTGCAACTACTGAATCTTTTTTAGGTTCAATTACCACTACAGGTTCTGAGGCATCAAAATTCACATCAAAAATCTTTTCATCATACCCTTCTAAATTCATGGTATTAATGTCTAATAATTTAGGGGCATTTGTTTTGTATTTATAAGTTATTTTAAATTCGCCTCCTGCTGGAAGTGTGATTAAGTAATTACCGGTTGTTGAATTACTCACATATTCGCCAAACTTTCTTCCATTATCGCCAACAACATCTACAATAATATTTGCCGCAACTGTTGAACCTTTTTCGGTAATCTTTCCTTTAACAAGGTATGCCGAAGGTTTCTTGCCAACATAACCAGGATAAACCGTATAAATATCTTTTAACCCTAAACCTCCAGATTTCCCAGAAGCATAATAACCTCGTTCTCCATTTGCTGATAATACATAATAAATATCATCATCAGTGGTATTAATAGGATAACCGAGATTTACTGGCTTACTGAATGTAGAATCTCTCCAATTTAATTTAGCTTGAAAGATATCATATCCTCCCATGCTATTTTTTCCTTTAGAACTATAAAACAAAGTAACTCCATCAGGATGAATAAATGGAGCGTCATCATCTAAAGCGGTATTAATACTATCACCTAAGTTAATTACATTTCCCCAAGTGCTATCTGGTAATAAAGTAGCGCGATAAATATCTTTTCCACCATAACCACCGCCTCTTTCACTACTAAAATATAAATATCTTCCATCTGCTGTCATCGAACAACTTCCGTCCCAAGAATATGAATTTACTTGTCCATTTAATTTTTTAGGTTCTGACCACTCACCTGATAATGAATTACTCATGTAAATATCTCCATGATCATCACCATTATCTCTGTATATAAATAAATATGAACCATCAGTACTCAAGGCAATTGCTCCATCATGTGAATTTGTATTTACACTATTAATTGGCATCGGCTTTTTCCACTCGCCATCTGTATGAACTGATTGAAAAACATCTTCAAAATATTTCCCATAAGGATCTGGTTGAACAAAATCATTTTGTAAGCCTCCTTTACTTTCTGGACCTCTGTAAGTAAATATCATAACTGACTCATCTGCTGAAATAATAGGCACATACTCATCATAAGCCGTATTGATACCATTACCAAAGTTGGTAATTTTAGCGTTAGTTGGTGATGCGTAAAACACCTTTCCATTAAGACAGTATTCTTTTAATTGAGCAGCGCTTTTTTTAGTTTCAGGAGAAATTCTTTTGTTCATCAAACATTTTTCAATAAGTGCAATAGCTTCATCAAACTTATAATTAAAATGATTGGCTCTTGCTAAATCATATTCGATATTATCTACCTTTTTATTTTTTTCATACACCTCACTTAATAATTTTAAGGCAACCTCATGCTTATCACTTCTATACAAAGCACATTTACCATAACAATATTTCAAATACTCTTCTTTGGGATGAGCGTTGTATAAATTCTCATAGAAAGGCAAAGCCATTGAATAATTTGCATCGTCCATCATCAACAAAGCACTTTGCATAGAATCGTTTTCGGTCTTCCTCCACTTTTTGGTATTAGTGGTTTGAGAAAATAAATTTAACCCAATAGAGAAAAATAAAATTAAAATAAGTTGAAATTTAAAAAGCATAAAAATGATATTAACTTGAAGTTCTAAAATAGAACAAAAAAGCGAGTGGTAATCAACATTTTTATAACAAAAACGGCTAATTTAAAATATCCAAACTACCTAAGCCCTCACGTAAAACAATGATTTCATCTTGTGAGCAATCTAAAACCGTTGAGGCATATAGATTTCCAAAACCTCCATCAATTACCAAATCTACTTTTTTCTCATACTCGCGATGAATGACTTCAGGATCGGTGAAATAATCCATGATATCATCGTCTGTATTATGTAAACTTGTGGTGATGATAGGATTGCCAAGTTCCATGATAATAGTTTTGCAAATAGTATTATCAGGTACACGAATACCTACTGTTTTTTTATTTTGTTTTAAAAGTTTAGGAACGTTATTGTTTGCTTCTAAAATAAATGTATATGGCCCAGGCAATGCTTTTTTCATAATTCGGAATAATGAATTTGAAATAGGACGGGCGTAATTTGACAAATGACTTAAATCGCTGCAAACAAAAGAAAAATTGGCTTTTTCGGGTTTTATGTTTTTTAAACGACATAGCTTTTCAATAGCCTTAGGACGAGTAATATCACAACCAATAGAATAAACGGTATCTGTAGGATAAATAATTAATCCATCATTTTTCAAACAATCAACAATTTGTTGAATATCTTTTGGATGTGGATTATCGTAATTAAGGCGAAGTAACATAGTTCTAAGGTAGGGAATTATTTCGTTATCACTTCTTCTAATGGTTTACCAGTGGTTCCATTAGGAAAAGACATGTGTAACAACGTTGCTATAGTTGGCGCAATATCAACCACATTTACTTTTTTTGTTGAAAATCCTTTTGGAATATTTACTCCATAAAACAACAATGGCACATGCGTATCGTAACTATAAGATGCACCATGTGTGGTTCCTTTATTATGATATTCCATCCATGCCGGATTGTATGAAAAAGCCACATTACCACTTCTTACATGATTATATCCTTTTTGAATTAAATATTTAAAAGAACCATCTGTGTAATTTTCATATTTCAAAACTTCTGATGGGTAAGCTTCTGCAACTCCTTTGATGGAAAGCATAAAGTTGGCTAAGGTATGTTCAACCGAAAACTTATTTAAACCTAATGATTTCATTTTAGTTTCGTTTAAAAATATCTGTTGGTTTGTTAATGATGATACTAAGCTATCTCCATATTGATTTTGACAAAATGTTTTTACTGTTTTAGTTAGCTCTTCTTCATTCATGTATCCTCCTGGTATTTTCAAATCCATCAAATGCGCAGGCACATCACAAGCACCATGATCTGCCGTTAAAAATAGCACATAATTATCTTTACCAACTGTAGCATTTAAAACATTTAGTAAATCCTCCAAGTCTTTATCCAAGCGTAAATACACATCTTCTATTTCTACACTTCTTGGCCCATATGAATGCCCAACATAATCAGTGGATGAAAAGCTAATGCATAACATATCCGTTTGTTTATTCTTACCCAATTGCTCTGCTTTTAAACAAGCCAAAGCAATATCTTTAGTAATGGTATTACCATAAGGTGTTGCTTTAATAATTTCATAATTATTCTTATCTAACTGAGATTTGTACTCGTAAGGAAAAATAGCAGTATCTTTTTTATTAGGAGCTATTTCGTAATTATTTTTATCGGCTATGCTTTCAGTATAGCCAGCAATTGGATACAATGTATTCCAACCTTGAGATAAATATTTTTTTGCTAATTGCTGGTTATTAAAATCATTAACCCAAGCAGGTAATTGATTCATGTAATGTGAACTTGAAATAAATTTTCCGTTACTACCATCAAACCAAAAAGCACCATTAGCACTATGTCCAGCAGGCAAAATAGAGCTTCTATCTTTTAATGATACTGCAAAAACTTTTGCTTGTTGATTGGTATTTAATTTTAATTCATCTCCGATAGTTGTGACTAATAAATTTTTTGGAGACATTAAACCAGCTTTACTTTCAGTACCAATTGGTTTTACATTAGCATCATCTGTACAATAAATAACTTTACCCGCCTCTTTCGAATACCAATCGTTTGCGATAATACCATGCGTAGCAGGGCTTGTTCCTGTATATATAGAAGCATGACCTGGACCAGTAAATGTTGGCACATAGTTATATTGTGCATTTCTAAAGAAATAGCCTTCGTTGATGATTTTTTTAAATCCGCCATTCCCAAATTTATTCCAATAACGGTAAATATAATCCTGACGCATTTGGTCAACTACAACACCTACAACCAGTTTGGGTTGTTTTAACTCTTGAGGCACCGCATTTGGTTTAGTTTGAGAGAAACAGTTCTCGACTACGCTCGAACTGACAATAATTAAAAAGATGATTATTTTTTTCATTTATATTTTTTTACAGAACTAAGATGGCGCTGAGCATTATGATTAAATATGATTTTTATTTTATTAATAAATCTACTAACATCTACTTAATCTGCGTTATCTACGTCCAATTGTTTTAATTTTTATCTAAAGTTTGAAACACAGAGTTATTACTTACAAACTCTGGCACAATATCTTTCATCTTTGAAACAATTCGAGTATTATCTTGAGTATTAAACAGTAATATCAACTCATCAATAAATTTAACAACCTCAGCAAATTCATATTCACGAACTTTACCTACTAAAATTTGTTGATGATGAGTAGGCAATGTATTTTCTGAACTTGCTAAAAGTTCTTCGTATAATTTTTCTCCAGGTCGTAAACCCGTATAAATAATTTTAATATCTCTGTCTTCTTTTAATCCTGATAGCTTAATCATTTTACGAGCCAAATCAACAATCTTAACTGATTTACCCATATCAAACACAAATATCTCACCTCCATTACCTATGCAACCAGCCTCTAATACCAATTGGCAAGCTTCGGGAATAGTCATAAAAAAGCGAGTAATTTCAGGGTGAGTAATGGTAATTGGGCCACCTTCTTCTATTTGTTTTTTAAATCGAGGAATAACAGAACCGTTTGAGCCTAATACATTACCAAAACGTGTAGTGATAAATTTTGTTTTAGATATTTTCCCTAAACTTTGCGTATAAATTTCAGCAATACGCTTTGATGCTCCCATTACATTTGTTGGGTTAACCGCCTTATCTGTAGAAATCATGACAAACTTTTCTACATGATATTCAACCGCTAAATCAGCTACTGTTTTAGTACCTAATATATTGGTTAAGATAGATTCTGACGGATTATTTTCCATCATTGGTACATGTTTGTATGCTGCTGCATGAAAAACAATATGTGGTTTAAATGTATTAAACACATTTTGCATTCTATCTTTATTTCTCACATCGCCAATAACGACTTCATGCTTTCCTGAATACGTTTTTTCTTTAAACTCTAACTCTAATTCATGTAAAGGGCTTTCTGCCTGATCTAACAACACTAATAAGGTTGGATTAAATTTAGCACATTGTCTTGCCAACTCAGCTCCAATTGACCCTGCGGCTCCTGTAATTAAAATAACTTTATGATTAAGTTGTTGGTTTATTAATTGATTATCTAATTTAATAGGATCTCGCTCTAACAACTCCTCAATATTAATTCCTTTAATTTGATTAAAACTTAACTCTCCATTAATCCATTTAGCAACTGGAGGTACATTTAATACTTTTATACCATACTGTAAACACTCATCAATAATGGCATTTTTTTTATCAGGCGATAAATTTTGAATACTAATAATAACCGACTCAACCTCATTATCTTTTATTAAATCAACTAGCTTAGAAGTAGGATATACAAAAACACCTTCTAAACTTCTTCCTTTTTTCTTTTCGTCGTCATCAATAAAACCAACCACTTTGTATTTCACTGCTGCATCTCTATCCAATGTTCTCTTGGTAATAATTCCGCTTTCACCAGCGCCATAAATAATAACTTGTGTTTTTTGTTTCTCAGGGTTTTTATTTTCAAAATAAATAGCCTTAATCGCTAATCGAGAGCTCACCATGATAAAAATGGTTACTAAAGCATCAATGATAATAACCGAATGCGGAATAATATAATAACCTAATAATATTTGACGGGTAAAAATATTAATAAGATACAATACAAAACTACTCAGTAAAACAATTGCAAAAATACGAGTAGCATCTTTAGCCCCAGTATATCTCACAACACCTTTGTAGGTTTTTGAAATTGCAAAAGCCAATAAGCGAACAATTAATACGATGACATAATCGTATGGTAAGTTTTTTAAATCCTCGGCAGGGATAGATTTAAAATTAAATCTTAGAAAAAAAGCAAGTGTTAACGAAAACGCACAAATAATTAAGTCAATAACTAAAATTGACCAACGTGGTAAATTATACTTCCAAAAATATTCGAGTATTTTATGCATCCACGTAAAAGTACGTTTTTAGGAGGAATAGACAAAACACAAAAGTCAATAATTAATAACTTAAATACGGTAAAATCAACCTCAACTTTTCATCAGAAAAAACACCCAATTCTTTGATATTTGCTTCTGATAATTTCCCATGTTTAAATCGGTAGTTTATAATTGCTTGAGCCGATTGAAAGTTGAAATACGGATGCTTACGTAACGAATTAAAATCAATCGCATTAATTGGAATTTTGGAAATAGAACTAGCATCTATGGTTATTTGGGAACTTAATACTGCATAAGTACTATCCGTCATTCCATACACTTCTTTTAACTGATTAACGGAATGAAACCCGCCTAACATAGTTCTATACTTCATAATTCGTTTTGTAAAACCAGGCCCTATGCCTTTTAAATATACAATCGACAAACTATCTGCCGAATTAAGTTCAACCAACGTTTTTGTGTATTTTTTCTTTTCAAATATAGGTTTTGTATGAACCGAATCTGTTTTGTATTCTTTCTGCTGATTAGGAATTAAAATATAAGGTTCTAAATTTTCATATAAAGCATTTGATAAACCATATAATTTTTTCAAATCCTCTGGCTTATAAAACTTACCACCTTTTTCTCTGAACTTTACTAAAGTAGTGCTTAATTTTTGGGTAAACCCAAGTTTAACAGCATCTGATTGCGAGATGGTATTAGGATTAAATACAAATAATTGATTAGACTTTTGAGTTTGTTGAAGCGTAGTATTAATCAATTCGCTAGTAGATTTATTAGCCTTTTCTGCTAACGTATCTATAGCTGAAGGCTGAATGGTAATAAATTGAACCGTTTGCTCTGTTGAATTAACTAATGGTATTAGTAAACGAAATGCACCTAAAACAAAAATCAGAATACAAAGTACTAAAATGCCATTTCGTTCTTGTTTATTAAAATGAAAGAAATTAAACAAGAAAGATTTAATTTTCTGAAACACCATGCCTAGTTCGTTTAAACATAAAATAAACAGGAACACCCAATGCAATGATTAATAAACCCATTCCGCAATTAAAGGTTTTATACACTAATAAATCAACACAAATTAATGAGGTTAAAATAATATACAGAGCTGGAATAACGGGATAACCAAAAGCCTTATATGGTCTTTCGGCATCAGGCATTTTTTTACGTAATACAAATAACCCAGCAATAGTAATGATATAAAATATTAAAGAAGAAAAAGTACAGTAATCTAACAAATCTCCATAAGAACCACTTAAACATAATAATGAAGCCCAAATTCCTTGGAATATCATCGCTTGAGCTGGTACATTGTATTTATTGAGTTTTGCGGCTTTCTTAAAAAATAAACCATCCATTGCCATCGATTGAAATAAACGAGAACCCGCCAAGATTAAACCATTATTGCAACCAAAAGTGGATACCATAATTAAGGCTGCCATTAAATATTTAGCCACATCGCCAAACACCACAAATAAAGCCGCTGTTCCAACTCTATCTTTTTGAGCAAACATAATTCCTTGTCCTATAACTGAATCAGCTCCTACACTTCCCTCTATCGGTAATAAACATAAATAAGCCACGTTAGCCAATACGTATATTAAAGTAACAATACTAACACCAAAAAATAAACCTAAAGGAATATTACGTTTGGGATTTTCTACTTCTCCAGCAATAAAAGTAACATTGTTCCATGCATCACTACTAAATAAAGAACCTAACATTGCTGCTCCAATAGCCGTTATTAACGTCATTCCTGATAATTCAAATAAAAAACCTCCATTATCAGCGACAGGAACAAAACTCTTTGCCTCCCAAGCATGCGCCATATTATTTGAAAACACATCGCTATGAAACCCGTAATAAATACCTACAATAATTAAAGCAAATAAGGCAATTAATTTAGCAGATGTAAAAATGCGTTGAATCGCTTTTCCGTTTTCAATTCCTCTTGTATTAATAAAGGTTAGTAATGCTATAATACCAATAGCTAGTAACTGCGCACTGGTTATTTTAAGCCCAAGAATTTGTATCACCACATTTCCTTCTTCAAAAAAAGGAATAAACACTCCTGTGAATTTCGCAAAGGCTACTGCTACAGCGGCAATAACGCCTGTTTGTATAACCATAAAAACAGTCCAACCATAAACAAAGGCAGTTAAATCGCCAAATGCTTTTTTAATGTAAACAAACTGTCCGCCAGCCTGTGGCATCATACCTGCTAACTCACCATAACTTAAAGCGGCAAATAATGTAATAACTCCTGATAAAATCCAAACCACCAATAACCAACCTGCTGAACCTACTGTTCGGGCAATGTCTGAGCTAACAATAAAAATCCCCGAACCTATCATGGAACCGGCTACTAAAAGCGTGGTATCAAATAGGTTCAGGGATTTTTTCATAGACTTCTTACGCTTCAGTTCTATCAGCGTGACAAAATTTTTACTCTATTCCTTGTTTTTCAAGATTACTGTTTCGTTTACTATACAAGAAGTAAATAACTAACCCTAACCCTAACCATGCAAAAGAAAACAATTGGGCATCTTTATCTAACTTAATCATTAAATAAGTATTTATCAATATACCACAAACAGCAATTACAGGTAGGGCTGGCACTTTAAAATTTCTTTGCAAATTTGGCTGTCTAACTCTTAGCAACCAAACCGCAATACAAACCATAGTAAAAGCGAACAAAGTTCCAAAACTTGTCATATCTGCTAATGTGCTTATTGGTGTGAAACCTGCAACCAATGCTATTATTATTCCTAAAAACATAGTGTTTTTATAAGGAGTTTTATTTACAGGATGTAATTCTGAAAAGAATTTAGGAATCAATCCATCTTTAGACATTCCCATAAAAATTCTAGATTGTCCCAACATCATAACCATTAAAACGGAAATTAAACCTACTGTTGCGGCAATCGTAATAATAAATACAGCCCAAGGCATTCCTGCAATTTCGAATGCCATAGCTACAGGAGCTTTAATTGCGTTAGGATATTTTCCCATTGGATCAAAATCTTTATAATTCATCATACCAGTTAATACTAATGAAACTAAAATATAAAGGCCTGTACATACCATTAACGATGTTATAATCGCGAAAGGAACATCTTTCTTAGGATTAATAGCCTCGCCTGCTTGCGTTGAAACAGCATCAAATCCAACGTAAGCAAAAAATATGGCAGCTGCTCCAGAAATAATTCCATTCCATCCATACACTAATCTACTTTCTCCATGATCCACTATCGTTGTTTCATCTGGTATAAAAGGCACCCAATTTCCAGTATTGATACAAAATGCACCAACTATAATAACAAATAGAACGGCAGCAATCTTAACAATTACAATAGCATTATTTGCTTTAGCTGCTTCTTTCGTTCCTCTAACTAATAAAGCTGTTACTAATAAAACTATTACAGTAGCTGGTAAGTTCATAGAGAATCCAGTACCCGTATAACTTCCAGGATCTTGAGTTAAATAATCAGGTAAATGAAGCCCAAATAACCCTAAAAACTTATTAAAATATCCACTCCAACTAACTGCGACAGTCATAGATCCCATTGCGTATTCCAACACCAAACCCCATCCTATTATCCAAGCGAACATCTCTCCGATTGTCCCATACGCATACGCGTAAGCAGACCCTTCCACTGGAATCATACTTGCAAATTCGCTGTAACATAATGCTGCAAAAACACATGCAATACCTGCAATTACAAATGATAGTGCTAAGGCTGGCCCTGCATGAAAATAAGCCCCTGTTCCTGTTAGTACGAAAATACCTCCACCTATAATCGCTCCAATACCAATGGCTGTTAAACTCCATTTCCCTAATACTCTTTTTAATTCACTTTTTTTCATATCAGCTTCAAATGCTGATACTGGTTTTACTCTCCAAACTGACATATATGTGTTTTTGTTTTTAAATAATGTAATTGTCTTAACTACTCAAATATATATAATTTTATTTAAAAACATATAATCACGTATCTTTACCATTTTTAAAATGGTAACACTTATAATTATACTCTTTTTGGTAGGCTATTTAATTATAGCCTTGGAGCATAGTTTTAATGTTAACAAAGCAGGTACAGCCCTATTATTAGGCGTAATATGTTGGACCATTTATGCACTTGCGTCAGCCGACACTCATTTCATAGGAGGATTAAGCCATCATTTAGCAGAAATTTCTGAGATTCTTTTCTTTTTACTGGGTGCCATGACCATTGTTGAACTCATTGATGCTCATGATGGTTTTGATTTGATTACTGATAAAATATCTACTACTAATAAGCGCTACTTATTAGTTATCGTATCTGTATTAGCCTTTTTGTTATCAGCAGTGCTTGATAATTTAACGACTGCCATTGTGATGGCAACTGTTGTAAAAAAGTTAATTCCCGAAAAAACTGACCGTTATTATTTTTTGGGGTTGGTTATTATTTCGGCTAATGCTGGCGGTTGCTTTAGCCCCATAGGAGATGTTACAACCACTATGCTTTGGGTGGCTAATAAACTAACTCCAGTCACTATTATTACTCACTTATTTTTACCAAGTTTAGTTTGTATGGCTGTTCCTTTAGGATTTAGCATGCTAAAAATAAAAGGCCATACTGAAGCTATACAACAAGATATTAAATCCAACAGTATTTCGTCAACCGAAAAAACACTTATTTTTTCATTGGGGCTTGCTTGTTTATTATTTGTCCCCGTTTTTAAAACCATCACACATTTACCACCATATATGGGTATTTTATTTGGTTTAGGTATTATGTGGGTGGTTACCGAATTGATTCATAAACGTAAAGATGAGTTTGAAAAAGGAAAATTCTCTGTTGTAAATGCCATTACAAAAACGGATGTGCCAAGCGTCTTATTTTTCTTAGGTATTTTACTGGCGGTTGCCTGTTTGCAAGAAGTTCACATTTTACAAGACACAGCAACCCTTTTAAATACACACATCGGTGATTACAAAACAATATCAGTTACGATTGGCTTATTATCAGCCATAGTAGATAATGTGCCGTTACTAGCGGCTGCCATGGGCATGTACGATTTCCCTACCGATCATTATTTTTGGGAAATGATGGCTTATTGTACAGGCACAGGAGGAAGCTGCTTAATTATTGGCAGCGCTGCTGGTGTTGCTGTAATGGGAATAGAAAACATTAGCTTTAGCTGGTATTTAAAAAATAGTTCGTGGCTGGCATTTGTTGGATATATTGCCGGATTTTTAATGTATAACTTACAAAATTTGATTTTAGCATAGTGGAACCAATTGAACCTGAAAACATCAACGAAAACGAATCAACCGAAAACTCATATCAAGAGCCTCAACCTTCGGTATTACCTAAACCAGTATTAATACAAGACAAAAAAAATTGGGTGCGCAAATCGATGGTTAGCTTAGGTATTTATGCCTTTTTATTTTACTTTATTTTTAATGGTGACATTGCCTACATAGCTGCTGTATTGGTTGTATTACTCATACATGAATTCGGACATTTTTTTGCCATGAAAGCGTTTAACTATACTAATGTTAAACTATTTGTATTGCCACTTTTAGGAGCTTACGTAACTGGTAAAAAATCGTTAATTTCTCAACGACAAATGACCATTGTGATTTTAGCTGGACCATTGCCAGGAATGATTATTGGATTTTGTTTACTCATCAGTACCATATATTACGCTAATGAAAGATTAGAAATGCTAGGTAATATCTTTTTTGTTTTAAACCTGTTTAATCTTTTACCTTTTGTGCCACTTGATGGTGGACGTTTGTTAGAAACCTTATTTATTAATCATAATCACTCCATTAGAGTTGTTTTCACTATTATTTCTATTGTAGCCATGGCCATATTAGCCATAGTTACAAAAAGTATCATTTTTTTAATCATTCCTGTATCGATGGTATTTGACTTGATTATGGAAATGAAAAACCAAAAAATACGAGAATATCTGAGTCAGGAAAATATTAATTACACTAGTGATTATAACGATTTACCCGATACAACTTATTGGACTATTAGAGATTGTATTTTATTATCATTTAACAAAAGATATGCTGGGATACAAGCTGGAGTTCATCAGTACAGTGTTTTAGAAGGAGGATTAATACAACATGTGGTAGCAGTTTTAAAAACACCTTTTATTAAAGATGTGAAGCTATTTGAAAAAATTGGTATTATATTTACTTATATTTTATTTTTAATTGTTTTACCTATTGCCTACGCTTTGATTTCTTATTCCTAGTTGAAAAAATTAAGTTTCATAATCGTCTTATTTGCAAGCGCACATATCTACGCTCAAAGCTTGGATTTTTCGATGCTACGTGCTATTAATAAAAATGAGCATCCTCAGTGGGACAAAACTATGAAAATTACTTCTACTTCTGTTTACCCTGCATTAGTTGTAGCTCCAGGTTCTTTATTATTAACAGGCTATGTACAAAACGATAAAGTAATGATGCGTAACGGTGCTAAAACAGGCATTGCCATTGGCTTAAATATTTTACTGACTTCAGGTTTAAAATACACCATCAATCGTAAACGACCTTACGACCAATACCCCAATGATATTGTCAAAAGAACGGATACAGGTCCATACTCTTTTCCATCAGGGCACACGTCCTCAGCCTTCGCAGCAGCTACTGCTTTAACCTTATCTACTAAAAAATGGTACGTGGCCGTACCATCTTATGCTTATGCTTGTGCCGTTGGTTATTCGCGCATGCGCTTAGGTGTTCATTTCCCTAGCGATGTATTAGGAGGCATGATTGTAGGCATTGGCTCATCGCTATTGGTTTTTCAGGTTGATAAGTGGTTACAGAAAAAATAAACGTCATTTTATCACCGTCATTTAAAGTAAAAACACACAAATACCTGAGTAATTTTATGAGGTAAATCACGTTTTTTGTTGTTAATTTATGTTTATTTATAGGCGTTTACTTTTTAAAAATTGTACTTTTACCTTATGAAGCATTTACTATTTATCATCGGCTTGTTTTGTACATCTACAAGTTTGTTTTCTCAAACAACACCAGCAACTAACCATGCCCCAGAAAAATATTTACAAATTTCGGGGGTTGTATTAGATGATAGCTTACAACCTTTGCCTTTTGTATCTATTATGTTAAAGGGCACACGCTCAGGTACCGTAAGTGACTTTTATGGTTTTTTTACTATAGTTGCCCGACCTGGTGATGAAATGCAGTTTTTTTCGATTAACCACAAAAGCAAAGCATATAATTTAGCAGATACTTTAACAGGAAAACACTACTCTATTATTCAGATTTTAACTAAAGATACGATTCAATTGGCAACCGTTAATGTTTATCCTTGGCCAAGTAAAGAACAATTTAAACGTGCCATTTTAAATTTAGATTTAAGCGATACAGATATTGAACGCGCCTACAAAAATATGGATAACGAAGATGTGCGTGCCTCTATTAAAGGCGGAACCATGGATGCAGCGGCTAACTACCGTGTGCGCATGCAGCAACAATATACCCGTTTATACCAAGCAGGACAATATCCTAGTGTAAGCTTACTAAACCCTGTAGCTTGGGCTCAGTTTATTGACGCTTGGAGAAAAGGAAAATTAAAGATTAAGTAAATTGTATCTCTGATTGTATTTTCGTATACAATTCCATTAAATTTTGCAATATTTGTAGCTTAAGCTCGTTATTTAACCTGTGCTACAAAAACACTTTTATACCATTATTCTATTTTTTTTAGGCGTTGTTGGCTTTGCTCAAACTGCTACTATTTCTGGTACCATAAAAGATGACGAAGGAGTGGGTATACCAGATGTGCAAATTACAGTGATTGAAGATGGTTCAAAAACCACTACTACCGATGTGAATGGCCGTTACTCCATTGCTGTTCCTTCTAATAAAGATATTACTCTATCGGTTTATAATATTAGCTACAAACAGGTTAACCAAAAATTCAAATTAAAACCAAGCGAAAAAGAATCCTTTAGTCCACGCCTAACCGTGAAAAATAACATCGGCGAAGTTAATGTCGTATCCGAAAACAGAAGCCAGGAAATACAACGCATTGATCCTAAAAATATTTTTTATATCCCTAGCCCTAGTGGTAACTTAGAAGATATTATCAAAACCCAAATTGGCGTGAGCAGCAATAACGAGTTAAGTAGTGGCTACTCTGTACGTGGAGGTAATTTTGATGAAAACTTAGTATACGTTAATGATATTGAAGTATATCGTCCGTTTTTGGCACGTAGCGGTCAACAAGAAGGATTAAGTTTTGCTAACCCTGATATGGTAAGCAATATTAATTTTTCGGCAGGTGGCTTCGAAGCAAAATATGGCGATAAAATGTCGTCGGTATTAGATATTACTTATAAAAAACCTTTAAAATTTGGCGGAACAGTGAGTGGTAGTTTCTTAGGAGGCAGTCTTCATTTACAAGGTGTTTCCAAAAACAGAGTAGTAGCTTGGAGTTTGGGTTCTCGCTACAAATCAAACACTTACCTATTAAAAAGTATGGATACTAAAGGCGAATACCGACCTCGTTTTTATGATGTGCAATCTTTTATCACCTTTACTTTAAATGAAAAATGGACTATTGAGTTTTTAGGAAATGTGGCCAATAACCAATACTTAGTGATTCCTGCCAACCGCGAAACCACTTTTGGAACGGTAAACAATGCCGTTAAGCTCAGTATATATTTTGATGGACAAGAGTTAATGCAATATACTACCATGATGGGAGGTTTATCAACTACCTTTAGACCAAACAGCAAAACCAAATTAAAATTAATTACATCTGCCTATAATGCTAAAGAAGAAGAAAAATATACAGTTCAAGGTCAATACTATATCGACCAATTAGAGGCAGATTTTGGTAAAGATAATTTTGGACAAGTAGCCTTTAACAGAGGTGTAGGTACGTTTTTAAATAATGGCCGTAACCGAATAGATGCCTCTGTATTTAATATCGAACATAAAGGTACTCGTATCATTGGCCGTCATAGTGAGTTATTATGGGGCATCAGATATCAACACGAAAGCATACACGATAAATTAAGTGAATGGAAAACTGTTGATTCGGCTGGATATGTAGCTCCTTATAGTGCAACTGAAATTAATTTAATTGATGTTGTAAAATCAAAAATAAATTTAGAGACTAATCGTGGACAAGGTTATTTACAATACGTTTACAATAAACAATTACGAGACTCCTCCCTTGTAACTTTTACAGGTGGTGTGCGTGCAAATTATTGGGACTTTAATAAACAAACCGTTGTTTCGCCTCGCTTAACCTTATCTTACAAACCAAACTGGAAACAAGATATGGTTTTTAAAGCATCGTGGGGTTATTATTACCAGCCACCTTTTTACAGAGAGATGCGTGGCTTTGATGGTAAGCTCAATCAAAATATTAAAGCACAGCAATCCATTCACTATTTACTATCAGCCGATTACAATTTTAGAATTTGGCGTCGACCATTTAAAATTATTTTGGCAGGCTACTATAAAGAATTAAAATATTTAATACCTTACGAAATAGATAATACACGTATTCGTTATTTTGCCACAAACAATTCGGTTGGTTACACACAAGGTGTTGATTTGAGACTTAACGGGGAGTTTATTAAAGGTATTGAATCATGGGCAACTGTGGGGTATTTAAAAACCATGGAAAACATTAGCAACGACAGAAAAGTAACTTATTTTAATAGTGATGGCGATACTATTGTAAATGGTTATACCTTTAATAACAAAGCGGTAGATAGTACAGTGGTTTATCCAGGATATATTCCTCGCCCAACTGATCAACGCATTACATTTGGTATGTTTTTTCAGGATTATATTCCAAAATTACCTTCTTGCAAAATGTATTTAAATATGCAATTTGGTACAGGTTTACCTTTTGGACCACCAGACCATGAACGTTGGAAACAAGTATTTAGAATGCCTCCATACCGCAGAGTAGATATTGGTTTTGCCTATCAGGTTATTAAAGAAGATCATCAGCTACCTAAGAAAAATCCTTTTCATCATTTAAAAGGTATGTTTATTAGTGTTGAGATTTTTAATTTACTGCAAATTGATAATACCGTTTCTTATACATGGGTAACAGATGTTACGAACAGACAATATGCTGTTCCCAACTATTTAACCAAACGTACATTAAACTTGAAGTTGCAGGTGAAGTTTTAGGCTTAGTAGTCTAAAATCCTTGAGAATGATTTTTTAAATTTGATTTCATCTATCTAATACTATTTTTTTATTGATGAATTTTTCTCCAGATTGTATTTCTATTAAATATAATCCGTTTGTTAACTCACTCATATCAAAAGATATTAGTTTAGCGTTTAAACCTGAAATAGTTTTTACAACTTGCCCAGTGGAATTTATAATTTTTATAACAGCATGATTCAACTCAACTTCTGATTGCAAAGTGAAGATATTTTGAACAGGATTAGGAAACAAAATATATTCATCCCTATTCCTCATTTCTTTTAAATTAGTTGAGCAGTTAATAGGTAAAGTATTATACCCTCTTAGTTTTGCTTGACATTGCAATTCATCAAATGCTAACTTATTAGAACCATTACCATTCCAAGTTCTCATCCCTAGCGTATGTAAGTATTCTAAAAAAATAGGATCGGTTAAGCCGTAATATGTTCCATAATAATTTACCAAAGCCATATCTAAATCATGCAACCATGTAAAATCAATCATTTTTATATGTGATGCATAAGTGTCCCAACTTATAAAAGTTTGAGTAATAAACTGGGCTTGTAAAGCTTCGGAGCTATTACAAGTTGAACTAGAAGGATATCCATATTGATAAAAACATATTGGTTTTGTTGAATATAGTGAGATAAGCGAAGCAAAATCAGTGGGAACTACAGAAACAGGTTTCACTGTAAAATCTGTATTTAATGGATAATATGATACTCCTATATAATCACTATTAGTATTGAGCGTTTGAGCAAATGCATTTAGATTTGTGATACCATTAAAAGTTAACTCTGTTGCAACTTTTAATCCTGGCCAAAGTGTTTTTGCATGTGATAAAACCGAATTATAAAAATTAGTATATTGAGTCCACAAGGTTGCGTTAGAGCCCAAGTATACATCATGTTCAGAACCGATAACTAATGATGATAAAGTAACATTAGTAAGATGAGCCTTTACACTATCTAACATTCTATTGAAACGATTTATAAATACTGGGCTATCAAAAGGCACTGCAATTAAATCTGAAGGGACTTCAAGATTATTCGTATGAATTGGCGTAATTGTTAAATCAATTGACATATTATATGCCGGATAGTACAAATTGGCAATATCCATAATCGTCATATTATAAACAGTAGGAGATGTTTCAATGGCTGTCCAATTTTGAAAAATACCAACTCTACTCATCCCTAAATTCTTGCCAAGTATAAAACACGAATCATAATTAAAGCTAGTATTTTGAGGTTGTGTACTAACATCTACTCCGATAAAATTATTTAACGGAGTAATTTGTCCTTTAATAATAACTGGAATAATTGCAACAAAAAATAATATTATTTTTAATTTAACTAGCATATGAATTTATATTTTCTTCAACACCTCAATTACCTTAGTTAACATCTCATCTGTAAAATCTAAATGAGTTACAAAACGAATCGTTTGTTTACCAAAAGCTGCTAATTTAATACCATGTGGTTTTAAGGCTTCTTCAAAACTAACTGCCGTATATTTATCTGTTAAGTTAAAAATAACAATATTGGTATCAACAGGCATCACACTTTCTACATATGGCAAAGTTTCTAATACTTTACCAATTTCTTTTGCTCTTGTATGATCCTCTTTTAATCGTTGAATATTGTTATCCAATGCATAAATACCTGCTGCTGCTAAAAAGCCCGCTTGTCGCATACCACCCCCAAATACTTTTCTTACCCGGCGTGCTTTTTTTATAAATGGTTTGGTCCCTAATAACAATGAACCAACAGGCGCTCCTAATCCTTTACTTAAACATATAGAAATCGAATCAAATTGATTGCCAATATCAGTAGCCGTATAATTATTTTCAACAATGGCATTAAATATACGTGCCCCATCTAAATGCAAGGGTAATTTGTATATATCACATGCTTGTTTTATTTCTTTAATAGTTTGAAGAGCATAATAACTACCTCCTGCTCTATTAACAGTATTTTCTAAACACACCAAAGCGGTGCGTGTTAACCAATCATAATCTCCATTAATATTATCTTCAACATGCTTTGCTGTTATACGTCCTCTATCTCCTTGAATAAGTTTAGCTTGAACCCCCGAGTTAGATGAAATGCCTCCTCCCTCATAATTATAAATGTGTGAATTCACATCGCATATCAATTCATCGCCAGGTACAGTATGACATTTAATTGCAATTTGATTGGTCATAGTTCCACTTGGGCAAAACAAGGCAGCTTCTTTACCAAAAAGTTTAGCAGCTTTATCTTCTAATGCTAATACTGTAGGATCTTCATTAAACACATCATCTCCTACTGGTGCTATCATCATAGCATCTAACATTGCCTTAGTTGGTTTTGTAACCGTGTCACTTCTCAAATCAATTACCATGCGTATAAATTTTTAGGAGTATAAACATAAGAGAATATTTCTTAACCCATAAATAAAAATTATAAATTTTACTGAGTTAAAATGTTTATCTTCAACTATTAAATCGTTACTCAATCATGAAAAAATTAATTGCCTTATTTTTTTGTCTAAATATTTTCTCAATAATCGCTGATGCTCAAACTTCAGCTGTTAGCAGATGTCAATCGACAGAGGCCATGAACCTCCATTTTAAAAAGCACCCCGAATTAAAACAACAATTCGATAACTATCAGGCTTCCATTAAAGCTAATAACTCATCAAAAAGATTAGCAGTAGCTAATTATACCATCCCTGTGGTATTTCATGTTTTACATTTAAACGGTAGCGAGAACATTTCTGATGCTCAGGTTATAGATGCTGTAAATTCTTTAAATACGGATTTCGCAAAACTTAATGCCGATACAGCAAATACCTTAGCGATATTTCAACCAATTGCCTCTTCTGTTTCTATTAGATTTGAATTAGCAAAAAAAGATCCTAATGGTGTTTGTACAAGCGGCATCATTCGTCATTTTGATACGGATGCAAATTGGGATGACCAGTCTCCTACCCTATATCAACATACCTGGGATCCAAGTATGTATTTGAACGTTTATGTTGTAAAAAGCATTACTATGAGTAGTGGCTTTAGTGCTGCTGGATACACCTATTTACCTGGATCATGGGGATTTGGCGCACCTGAAGATGCTATTGTTATGCTACACTCATACACTGGGAGAATAGGAACATCAACCCCCTTTCATAGTCATGTATTAACTCATGAAGTTGGGCATTGGTTAAATTTATTACACGTTTTTGGATGGAACTCTTGTGCTGTAGATTGTAATAATGATGATTTTGTGAATGATACACCAAATACACCGGGTTATTTGAGTTGTCCTTCTGTTTTTGATCATTGTACGCCAGGTGTACCAGAAAATTATCAAAATTTCATGGACTATTCATATTGCAGTACGATGTTTACCAACGACCAAGCTTTTAGAATGGAAAGTGCCGTTCAATCAGGTATAGTTGGTCGTGATAACTTAGGTTCTGTTACAAATTTAGCAGCTACTGGTATAAATCCAACAATACAGTGCGCACCTTACGCTCAGTTTACATCTGATAAGCAAATTATTTGTGCTGGACAATCTATTTCATTTACCGATCAAAGTAATACTGGTACTCCTACAAGTTGGAATTGGAGTTTTGCAGGTGGAACACCTAATGTCTCAAGCGTTCAAAATCCTACTGTAACTTATAATACTCCGGGAACTTATTCTGTACAATTAATTTCTGGAAACAATATTGGAAATTCGGCACCCGAAATAAAAATTGGATACATCACTGTTTTTGGTTCTGCTACAACAACTAATTTAATGGAAGGGTTTGAAACAGCAAGCTTACCAAATTCAATATGGACTGTTAAAAACACATCGGCCAATAATACAAACTGGCAACAAACAAGTTTTGCGGCAGCAACAGGAAGTAAAAGCGCTTTTGTGAGTGAAAATGCAGGGCCAGGCTCAACGGTTGACTTATTATCTCCAACATTTGATCTTAGTTCAATGGGTAATGTTATATTCTCTTATAAATGGGCTGCTGCCGAAAGAGATTTAAGCACAACAACTTCGTGCGATGTGTTTAATGTATCTGTTTCAACAAACTGTGGCGTTAGCTGGTCGCCAAAAATTATCAGAAATATTAAATCATCCACATCAGGTGTGAGTGGTGTGGTAAATGGAAATTTTTATCCAACTGCTTCTCAATTTAATCAAGAATTTATTAATCTTTCTTCTGTATCCACCTCTCCAAATGTTTTATTTAGATTTAGATTAACTACTGAAAATGGACTTTCGAATAATTTTTATATTGATGATATTAACATTTCAACAGTTACCAACATAGCCAATAACAATACTTCTCTTTCAAATCTATTCATCTTTCCTAATCCATCAGACGACAAATTATTTATCAACTTTGATTTAAATGAAAATAAAAACATACAAATTACATTGCATGATGTTTTAGGAAAATCTGTTAAATCAATTTCAAATAAAAATTATACTCAAGGCAGTCAAAAAATAGAAATACCTGTAAACGACATAACACCTGGCATTTACTTTTTAACGATTGATATTGATGGGGAAGCAATCAACCATAAAATCATCATTCGTTAAACTTTTTTAGCTCATAGTTGTTAAACAACTATGAAAACAACACTTATAATTGGTGCTTCTTCGGGTATAGGAAAAGCATTGGCAAACAAACTGATGAAACAAAAAGAATCAGTGATTGCTATTTCCCGTAATTTACCTGATGCAAATTTCAGCCACTACCATCAGCATGATATTTTATCAGACCATGAGCTTCCAAAAATAGAAGGAGCCATTGATGGTTTAGTATATTGTCCGGGTTCTATAAACTTAAAACCCTTTAGAACTCTTAAGCAACAAGATTTTGAAAATGATTTTAAATTAAATGTACTTGGTGCTATAAAAAGTATACAAGCTTATAGTTCTAATTTACAACTCTCAAAAAATGCTTCTATTGTTTTGTTTAGTACCGTAGCTGTTCAAACAGGTATGTCTTTTCACTCCTCGGTTGCAACAAGCAAAGGAGCGATTGAAGGTTTAGCAAAAGCATTAGCTGCTGAATTTTCTCCTAAAATAAGAGTCAATGTGGTTGCGCCATCTTTAACTAACACACCATTAGCCGAAAAATTAATAAATACATCTGATAAGCTTGAAGCTAGTCATAACAGACATCCGCTAAAACGTATTGGCCAAGCAGATGACATTGCAAATAGCGTAGAATTTTTATTATCCGAAAACGCCTCTTGGATAACGGGTCAAATTTTTCATGTAGATGGGGGCTTATCAAGCTTAAAAGTTTAATTATGGAAACTCAAACATTACAACGTTATTTTTCTTTTGTTGATTTAATGGGATTGGAACAACGTTACAGAGCAGCCTTTGTTAATTCTTTATCTGGATTTAAAAGTGTGGCGCTAATAGGAACTACGGATAAAGATCGACAAACCAATCTTTCCATTTTTAATTCGTTTGTTCACATTGGAGCTAATCCTCCGTATATTGGTTTTATATCACGTCCCGACTCTGTAGACAGGCATACCTTATCTAATATCCTAGAAACTGGATATTACACTATCAATCATATTAACGAAAATATATACCAGCAAGCGCATCAAACATCTGCTCGTTATCCCAAAAACATCTCAGAATTTAATGCCACACATTTAACACCTGATTACAAACTAGGATTTAAAGCACCTTTTGTAAAAGAAAGTCATATACAAATGGGCGTTCAGTTTAAAGAACGCATTAATATTACAACTAATAATACAGTACTCCTCATTGGTCAAATACTTCATGTCTATTTTCCTAATAATTGTTTATGTACGGATGGTTTTTTGGACATTGAAAAAGCAAAAAGCATTACTTGTAGCGGATTAGATAGCTATCATACAACTTCTCGTTTAAGTAGATTAACATACGCAAAAGCCGACAAACAATTAGGTATTGCCAACTTAGGTTATATTGAATAAAGAGTCTATAAATATTGTTTGGTTTAAACGTGATTTAAGATTTACCGATCACGAACCGCTTTACATGTCGCAAAAACAGCCATTACCAACCCTACTCATATATTGTTTTGAACCAAGCGTGATGAGTTACGACGATAGTGATGTGAGGCATTGGCGTTTTATTTATGAGTCGTTAATGGAAATGAATCAGAAATTAGCTTCTCTAAATTCGAGTATCCATATCTTCCACAATGAAGTATTAACTGTATCAAAACAAATATCTCAGCATTATCATATTCAAAGTATACTTTCGCATCAAGAAATTGGAAACAAAATTACTTTTGATAGAGATTTAGGAGTAAAACAATTTTGCATTGAACACCATATCCGGTGGACAGAATTTCAAATGCACGGTGTTATCAGAAAACTCAAAAACAGAAAAAACTGGGAACAACGCTGGGAACAAAAAATGACTGAGGTGCCTAGACTAATTCAAGAAGACAACTGGAATCTTTTTTCGCTGCCTAAAAGTAGGTATGATGCCATAAAAGGAGAACCACTGAATAAAGAAATAACGACGAGAAACAAAAACTTTCAAGAAGGTGGCGAATATTGGGCTTGGCGATACATGGATAGTTTTATAAAAGAACGATATGTCAATTACAGTAAGCATATTTCAAAACCACTTTTAAGTCGAAAAAGCTGCAGCCGTTTATCGCCGTATCTTACCTATGGCAATATTAGTATGCGTATGGTGTATCAATATACCAAACAACATTACAACACTTCTCAAAACAAAAGAGCGCTCAGTAACTTTGTTTCTCGCTTACATTGGCATTGTCATTTCATGCAAAAATTTGAAGACGAATGTCGGATGGAATTTGAAAATGTAAACAAAGCATACGACCAATTAATTAAACCTAAAAACGACATCTATATTAAAGCATGGCAAGAAGGGAAAACAGGTGTTCCTATTATTGATGCCTGTATGCGATGTTTAGTAGCTACAGGATATATTAATTTTAGAATGCGAGCCATGGTGGTTTCTTTTTTTGTATTTAATCTTTGGCAGGATTGGAGAGAACTCCATTTTTTAGCCCGTCAATTTTTAGACTACGAACCTGGCATTCATTACCCTCAATTACAAATGCAAGCAGGAGTAACTGGAATTAATACAATAAGAATATACAATCCAATTAAAAACTCCGAAGACCATGACCCAGATGGATTATTTATAAAACAGTGGATACCAGAGCTAAAAGAAATTCCTTCTCATTTAATTCATGAACCTTGGAAACTCTCTATTATTGAGCAACAATTATATAACTGCGAAATAGGAAAGGATTATCCCAATCCAATTGTTGATATTGAAGAAACGCGTAAATATGCCAGCAATCAGGTTTGGGCTTACCGAAAAAAAGAAGATGTTAAACAAGAAGGAAAACGAATTTTACAAAAGCATGTTAATCAACCAAAATCACATTTAACAAAAAAGAAAAATGAATCGCTATCTTAAATTAATTATTTGCATAACCATTCCTTTATTAATAGGAGGTATATCAGGTTTTGCAACTGCAACAAGTATTACAGACTGGTATGTTAACATTAACAAACCAAGTTTTAATCCACCTAATTACTTATTTGGACCAGTATGGACAACGCTTTATATTTTAATGGGCATATCTTTGTATTTGATATTACAATCGCCAGTAAATGAATTAAGAAAAAAAGCACTCATCATTTTTTCGGTTCAATTATTTTTAAATTTTTGTTGGAGCTTTATCTTTTTTAAATTTCAATTACTTGGCTTAGCATTTATTGAAATTATACTCATGTGGATTAGTATTTTAACCATGATTATTTTGTTTTATGAAATCAATAAAAAAGCTGCGCTCATCCAAATCCCTTATTTAATGTGGGTAAGCTTTGCCAGTGTATTAAATGGTAGTATTTGGTTTTTAAACTAAACTTTACACTTTATCAATTGTTTTATTGCTGATGCAAGGCGTAAAAAAACAACACTTACCCTCTAAAATTTGCATAATATGTGAAAGACCTTTTATGTGGCGCAAAAAATGGGAAAAGAATTGGAACGACGTGAAATACTGCAGCGATAAATGCAGAACTCAAAAAAAGACATAAAAACACTTCGCTTAGTTTTAGGCGATCAGTTAAACCATCAACACTCTTGGTTTAAAGAAGTTAATCATAACATTACTTATGTATTAATGGAATTAAGGCAAGAAACTGATTATGCTTGGCACCATATTCAAAAAGTAGTGGGCTTTTTTGCCGCTATGCAACATTTCGCAAATGAATTAAAAAAACAAAACCATCAGGTTATATACATTTCATTAAACGACAAAGAAAACTTACAATCATTTGATAAAAACATTCTGCATCTTATTTCAAAAAATATGTTTACTCATTTCGAATATCAATTACCTGATGAATACAGATTAGACGCCTATTTTAAATCCTTTACTAAAACATTATCCATTACTCATCAAGTATATGATAGCGAACACTTTTTAAGTTCTCGTCATGAATTAGGTGATTTTTTTAACGGAAAGAAAACGTATTTAATGGAAAGCTTTTATCGTTACATGCGTAAAAAGCATCATATATTAATGGATGGTAAAGAGCCTTTAACAGGCAAATGGAATTATGACGAAGATAATCGCAAAAAGCTTCCTTCCAATCACAAAGCAACCACTCCATTAGTATTTGATAACGATGTGACACAAATTGCAAAAGAAATTGAACAAACAGATATAAAAACGATTGGTAGCATTGATGCAAAAAATTTTATTTGGCCATTAAACAGAAACCAATCTTTGCAGCTCTTAGATTTTTTTATAGAAGAATGCTTACCATTGTTTGGGACTTATCAGGATGCCATGACTCCCAACGATTGGTCGCTTTACCATTCTCGCTTATCATTTTCGATGAATACAAAAATGATATCTCCATTAGAAATCATTGAAAGGGCCATTAAAGAATGGAAAAAACGACCTCATCAAATAGAATATAATCAATTAGAAGGTTTTGTAAGACAAATTATTGGATGGAGAGAATACATGCGTGGAATGTATTGGTTAAAGATGCCTGAATTTGCTAGCTTAAATTATTTTAACCATCAAGAAAAATTACCCGATTGGTATTGGACTGGAAATACGAAAATGAAATGCTTAAGTCATTCTATTAAGCAATCATTAGATTATGCTTATGCGCATCACATTCAACGTTTAATGATTACAGGCAACTTTGCATTGTTGGCGGGTGTACATCCTGATGAAGTTGACAAATGGTATTTAGGTATTTACATTGATGCAATTGATTGGGTTGAAGTTACAAATACACGAGGGATGAGCCAGTTTGCAGATGGTGGGATGATTGGAACCAAACCTTATGTTAGTTCTGCAACATATATCGATAAAATGAGTCATTACTGCAAAACCTGTTTTTATAATAAAGCTATAAAGACAGGAGATAAAGCTTGTCCATTTAATAGTTTGTACTGGAATTTTTACGACAAACACACAAACCTATTAAGCAAAAATCCTCGCATCGGCATGATGTATAATGTTTGGAATAGAATGGAAGCAACTGCAAAAGCAGATTTATTAGAGCAAGCTAATTATTATTTAAAACATATTAATGATTTATAATAATGAAAACATCAATTGTTTGGTTTAAAACAGATTTAAGGCTTCACGATAACGAAACACTTGTGAAAGCCATTGAACAAAGCAGCGAAATAATTCCTGTTTATTGTTTTGATGACAATCATTTTAAAACTACCGAATATGGTTTTCAAAAAACGGGAAATTTCAGAGCGCAATTTTTACTAGAATCGTTAAAAGATTTAGATACCAATTTAAGAAAATTAGGTTCGGGAATATTGATTGTAAAAGGCAAACCAGAAGAAGAGCTTTATAAACTTGCTCAAAAATATCAAGCAACAAAAGTATACTCAAAAAAGGAAGTTGCCTATGAAGAGAAACAAACCGAAGAACGTGTTGAAAAAGAATTATGGAAATTAAGATGTGAGTTAGAAACCTTTAGCACTAGTACGTTATATCATGCTCAGGATTTACCTTTCTCAATAAAAGACATTCCTAATATTTTTACAAATTTCAGAAAACGAACAGAAAAAGAATCTCAAATCAGGACTATTTTTCAAACACCTCAAAAAATTGTTTCTCCTCCTATTCCCAATCTCAATTTACCTCAATTAAAAGAATTGAATTTAGGTGCGCCTATTACTGATAACAGAACGGCTTTTCCTTTTAAAGGTGGGGAAACCGAAGCCTATCAACGTTTGAATTACTATTTCAGTGAAACTAAATTTATATCTAAATACAAAGAAACACGAAATGAATTAGTTGGCAGCGATTATTCTTCAAAATTTTCGCCATGGTTAGCCAATGGATGCCTATCGCCTAGAGAGATTTATTATGAATTAAAAAAATATGAAGAATCATTTGGAGCAAATGAATCTACCTATTGGTTAGTATTTGAATTGTTATGGAGAGATTACTTTAGGTTTATGATGAAAAAACACCGTCATCAGTTTTTCTTACAAACAGGCATTAAATCGGGTGATGTGCCAACTAACTCAAACAATCAGTTATCACTCAATGCATGGATTAATGGAGAAGCAAACAACGATTTTATTAATGCCAATATGCTAGAATTAAAACTAACTGGTTTTATAAGTAATAGAGGAAGACAAAATGTGGCTAGTTATTTATGCCATGATTTAAAATTAGATTGGAGATATGGTGCCGCTTACTTTGAACAACAATTAATAGATTATGATGTATGTAGTAACTGGGGCAACTGGGCTTATTTAGCAGGTGTTGGTAACGACCCCAGAGGCAATCGTTATTTTAACATTGACAAACAAGCGAATGATTACGATTCTAAAAAAGAATACAGAAAATTATGGATACAAACAATTTAACTTGCCATTATAGCGATTTACCATCGCCTATGGCTTACCTAATTTCACAAGAAGAGGCAGAGAAACGCAAACATATTAATGCTGAAAGTGATATTAACCGCATTATTGAAATGGCTTGGGAAGACAGAACACCTTTTGAAGCCATTGAATTTCAATTTGGAATAAAAGAAAAAGAGGTAATTGAGTTTATGAGAAAACATTCATTGCCTTCAAGTTTTAAAATGTGGCGAAAAAGGATGACTGCTCGTAAAACCAAACATTTAAAATTAAGAGATCAATCTATGAAGCGTTTTAAATGTAATAGACAAAGAGGTACAGGAAACAAAATTTCAAAAAGATAATATTTTACTTTCGTTTTCTGATATAAAAAATAAAGCCATTTTGACGATACAACTCCTGTAACTGAGGATACAATTCTTTTACCACATCTTCTTCAATCACTTTAGCAATAAAGCAAGCTGGTTTGTTGCCATATCCTTCAATCATCCATTGCGTTCGAATATAACTGTAAGATGTTTCGATATTAAAACCACTTGATTCTAGTTCTTGTTTATGTGTAGCAATATAATTTTTAAAAGATTGATCCTCTTTAAAAGAAGCATCTAAACCACCATAAAACAAAGTTGCATAACTCTTAAATCCAAGTGTTTCAATATTAAATCCATGGCTATGACATTGCTTGTAAAAATCAATAGCTGCTCTTTGCGAATACTGTTCTACTTTTGGAGCAACTAACATAATTAAACTATATACGGCAAATAAAGAGGCTAAACATAAAAGATAAATAAACTTTAAACTGCCGCTTCTAATTTTTGCTAAACTAAAATGTGCTAATCCTATAAATACCAAACCAATTAACCACTCATACCCACTCCATTGCACATTTGCTTTTAAATTTTCAACAGCAAATGGATCTGCGATGATGTTACTGGATAACAACCATGGTTTTAAAATAGGCATACAGCCAATTAATAAAAAAGCAAATCCTAACAAGGAGCTAATAACAACAAAAAAAAGATGAAACCATTTTTTCCATTGGTATTGAGCTGATAGTAACTTTTGAATCCCGTAAGTTCCTAAATAGGTTAATGGAAAATAACATAATGATGAATAATGAACGATTTTAGTTTGTACTATAGAAAACAAAATCAGTACCACCCAAAACAAACTCATCATCCAGCGTTTAGTGTGCTTTTGATAAGGCGTATCGTCCATTGATTTTTTATGTGCTAATATCAAAAATAAAGATGCAGGGAAACATCCAATTAATAACACCACAAAATGATATATAAATGGTCCACCATGATCACTGTCTTCTGTTTTAAATAAGCGAACCTGATAATCAATAAACTCTTGAATAACATGTCCGTTTCCTTTTAAATACATTACCAAAAACCAACTTAAGCCTGTAACTAAAAACGTTACAAAAAAAGTAAGTATAAATTTTAAAGACGATATTTTTTTAAAACGACTTAATACAAAAAATACTGTTACGGTAAGTCCCACTAATATTAAAGCAGCTGGTCCTTTGGTTAATAGTGCCAAGCCTAAAAATAAACCCGCAATAGCTGCCGTTCTGTAACCAAATATCCCAACTGGATTATTGGTATGTTGTATTAAATAATAAACAGCTATGTAAATAAACAAATTAAACCATGGATCAATAATACCACTTTTAAAAAACAAATGTGGTAACAATGTACATGCATATACAAAAGCCCAAGTCAAACCGAATTTTTGATTATTTAATTCTTTACCTGTTCTATATAATACCATTAATGTAACAACGCCACATAAGGCATTAGGAAAACGAGCAGCAAATTCGTTAACACCAAACACATTCATACTCAGTGCTTGCAACCAAATAAACAATGGAGGTTTTTCCCAAAATGGATGGAAGTATAATTGCACTTCTGAATAATTATTGGAAGCAAGCATTTCGCGAGCGCATTCCGCAAAATTAACCTCGTCCCAATCAAACAAAGACATATTGCCGATAAATGGAACATAAATTAAACACGCCGATATAAAAATAAAGACGTATGCTTTCCAATCGTTATTTAATAGTTTGAACACGCCTGTTTATTTTTTTGAAAGTAATAAAGGTAATGTTGTATTTAATTGCTGCCATTTATTGGTATGATAAAATACCACATAAAACAATAATGAAAAACTCACCCCAATAATAGAACCAACGTAAATATCAATTAACCAATGTTGCGATAAATAAACACGGCTGTATGCCGCTAAAATAGCCAATACAAAAAACACTATTTTCAATAAATGATTGCGGCTCACAAATAGTAAACAAAAAAACAAAGCAAAAGCAGATAAAGCATGGCCGCTTGGAAATGAATTGAAGCCTAATACTTCAACACCTGGTACTTCTTTTAATTCTTCTCTCACAAAAAACTGAAATACAAAATGAGGGCGGTAAATATCATGATACACCAAATGTTTTAAAACTGAAGATACCAAAGCAGCACCTAAATAGGCTAGTATTATATATACCGATTTTCGGATATTGAAAAACAAAAAAACAACGGCTACAAAAAAGGCAAATACGCCATCTCCCAAATGCGTAATCATACTAAAAAAATCATCCATCATTTCATTACCCACAGCCGTATTCATAGTGCGATGAATAGATACCTTACCTTGTTGTAACAATAACACCCCTACACCTACTAACAATAGAATGTATGCTACAATGTATACAATGTTATGTTTTATAAATTGCTTCATTACTTTGTATTGGTATCTTTTTTATCAGAAGTTGTTGCTTGTATAGGAGGAGTTACCTTAATATCTCTTTTAAAAGGTTTATCTTGAGCGGCAATATCACAAGATGTTTTAATGGCCATTTTCACCACTTTCATCACACAATCTGTAGGTTGAATGTAAATTTGTTTTACGGTACTATCTGGCATTGTAAACGACATATCCGTTGCAAAACTCTTTGGACCTTCAAACAAAAACGGATCTTTGAAATAGTCCTCAAGATGTATATCCTTAATATGTATTTTTTTACCTAATACCATGGTATATAATTCAAACACGGCACTGGTTATTTTAATTGAAATTAAATTTGTTTTATTATCGTATCCTATTTTCACACGACCAAGCACTTGCGATTTGTAACTAAATGGACCTACTTCCACCTTGGCATCACATGTAAAATCGCTGCTATCTGGTTTAAAGTTGATGCGCGGATTAACTACTTGCCATTTATAATGCCCTTTAATAATTCCTAAAACCTCGTACTCGCTTTTGCCATTAATTTCACCTACTGCAGTAAACACCTTATTAACAGCTCTTTCGCTTAATACAAATGCAAAATCATTTGAATTTTGACCTACTAAAATGGAGGAAAAATGTATTAAAAAAAGAAAAATAAGTTTCTTAACTTGCATGCTGTAAATATATGATTTTGCCGTTCTTATATTTCGCTAAAAGTAAAAACTAATTAAATAAATACTACTCATTTTTCTTTTTTTAACTAATATATGATGATCATAAAAGCCAATAATCCAGCACTCACTTCATGGATAAGTGTAGATGCAAATTCTGATTTTCCAATTCAAAATTTACCTTTTGGTATTTATTCTGATGCAAACACCAAACATCATGCATGTTCTGCTATTGGAAACTATATTATTGATTTATTTGAATTAGCAGATAAAGGCTTTTTTAAAGATTTAAATATTGATAAGGCAGTATTTAACCAAGCCTATTTAAACGATTTCATGGAGTTAGGTAAAGCTACAACGCGTGCTTTAAGAGATCGTTTATCTGATTTATTAAATGCTGACAACAAAGAGTTACAAGACAATAAAGCTATTTTTAACAGTGTATTTAAAGCACAAAGCGCTGTTACTCTTTTGTTACCAGTAAAAGTGGGCGACTATACCGATTTTTACAGCAGTATCGACCATGCAACCAACATTGGAACCATGATTCGTGATCCCAAAAATGCTTTAATGCCAAACTGGAAATACATTCCGGTAGGTTACCATGGACGCGCAAGCAGCATTACGGTAAGCGGTACTCCATTACACCGACCTAAAGGACAAATGAAACCCGCCGATGCTGAAGTTCCAAATTTTGGTCCATGTAAATTATTAGACTTTGAATTAGAAACTGCTTACATCATTGGAAAATCAAGCAAATTAGGAGAAAGCATTAGCACTGAAAAAGCAGATGATTATATTTTTGGAATGGTGTTGTTTAATGATTGGAGTGCTCGTGATATTCAAACATGGGAATACATTCCATTAGGGCCATTTTTATCTAAAAACTTTGCCAGCACTATTTCTCCTTGGATAGTGACGTTAGATGCTTTGGAACCATTTAGAACAAAAGGATATGTTCAAGAGCCAAAAGTGTTTCCTTATTTAGAATACACTGGTGATAAAAATGTAGATATTAAATTAGAAGTAGCCATACAACCTGAAAATGGAACCGAAACTGTTATTTGTAATTCTAATTACAAGTATATGTATTGGACGATGGAACAACAATTAGCACATCATACCGTAAACGGATGTAATGTAAACGTAGGAGATATGATGGGTAGCGGAACCATAAGCGGACCTGAGCCTCATGAATATGGCAGTATGATGGAGTTAAGCTGGAAAGGCACGAAACCATTAAAATTAAATGATGGTACTGAGCGTAAATTTATTAACGATAACGATACTGTTATTTTAAGAGGTTATTGTAAAAATGAAAACGTGCGAATTGGCTTTGGAGAATGCAAAGCAAAACTATTACCCGCTATTTAATTATGTGACTAAGAAAGGAAAAGAGACTATCTCAAAAATCAAATTTAGTTGTCAGTTCGAGCGTAGTCGAGAACAAAACACAATGATTATCAAGACATCTCGACTCAGCTTAATGTAACAAAATAAAAAAAGGCTACCAAATGGTAGCCTTTTCTGTTTTTGCAATAATTTAATATTACATATTTTCTATCACTAAAGCGCTAGCACCACCGCCACCATTACAGATAGCAGCACCACCAAACTTAGCATTGTTTTGTTTTAACACATTAATTAAAGTTACAATAACACGAGCTCCAGAACAACCTAATGGGTGACCTAAAGAAACTGCACCACCGTTTACGTTTACTTTGCTTGCGTCTAAGTTCATTAATTTCATATTAGCTAAACCTACAACTGCAAATGCCTCGTTTAACTCAAAATAATTAACATCACTCATTTTTAAACCAGCTTTTTCAACTGCTTTTGGTAATGCAACAGACGGAGTAGTTGTAAACCACTCTGGTGCTTGTTCTGCATCAGCATACCCTTTAATTTTAGCTAATGGTTTTAAGCCTAAAGCCTCTGCTTTTTCTTTACTCATTAATACTAAAGCTGCTGCTCCATCATTCATAGTTGATGCATTCGCTGCAGTTACAGTACCATCTTTAGAAAATACCGCTTTTAATCCCGGGATTTTATCGAAGTTTACATTTTTATACTCTTCATCTTCTGCAAATAAAACAGTTCCTTTTTTGGTAACGATTTCAACTGGAACAATTTCCTCTTTAAATTTACCTGCTGCCCAAGCTGCTGCCGAACGTTTGTAAGACTCAATCGCAAAAGCATCTTGGTCTTCGCGTGTAAAACCATATTCTTTAGCACATAAATCTGCACAATTTCCCATTGGCACATTACCGTAAACATCCGTTAAACCATCTTTAGCTAAACCATCTACTACAACACCATTACCATATTTTGCTCCCCAACGGTTATTTTCTAAATAAAAAGGCACTTGACTCATGTTTTCCATACCACCAGCTACAACAATATCCGCATCTCCTAATAGAATGGCTTGTGCTGCTAATGAAATAGATTTCATACCACTAGCACATACTTTGTTTACGGTTGTACAGTTTACGCTATCTGGTAAACCTGCAAATTTAGCTGCCTGACGAGCAGGAGCTTGACCTAAATTAGCTTGTATTACAGATCCCATAAATACTTCGTTAACCAAAGCTGGATCTAATTTAATTCTTTCTAAAGCGCCTTTAATAGCTACTGCACCTAATTTTGTTGCAGACATTCCTGCCAATGTTCCACCAAAAGAACCCATTGGAGTTCTAACAGCCGATACGATATATACTTCTTTGCTCATAATTTCTATGTTTTAAGTTTAAATTAGTGCGCCAAATGTAATATTTAGATTGAAGTTTGGTTTCCCATTCATCGAAATTTGATTAACATTTTTGAAAGTAATTAACAATTAATACTTGCCATTCACAGGATAAAAAGAACTCTGAAATGAAAACAACATTAAACAAACGGTTATTAGAGTTAAAAATCGAGATAAATTGTTTGGGTTATAAACACTTTGTCAAAGAGTAATTGAACAAGAAAAAGTATAACAGAATGACGCTTAAATTGATCATAGAGGGGAAGGAAGTTTATAAAAAACTGACTGAATATTCCGTTTCAATTTCGAACTTGATTGAATTGATTATACAAACTGAGGAGTTGTCTTCAAAACTCGCGTCATTGTTTGCTTCTAGCGATTTACAAGAGCAAGTAACTCTACAAAAATTGGTTCATCCGTCCGGTTTAATAGATAAAAAGAAAAACGGGGCTTAGCTTTTTTCATTAGCCTAAGTCCCTTTGTGCGGAGAAGGCGGGATTCGAACCCGCGATACAGTTTCCCGTATACAAACTTTCCAGGCTTGCTCGTTCGACCACTCTGACACCTCTCCTAATTTGCTCGACAAATATAATTTCTCAAACTCAATAATACTAATTCAATCCTAAAAATCTTTGTAGATTAAGTATTTTGAACGTATTTGTTTAAAATCATATAAAGCCTTTTTCCAAGAATCTCTAATTTCCATTGGAGAAATACTTAAGATAGTTTGTTGTTTTAGCTCATCATTGCCTGCATGGTAATTAAAATTTTTATCAAAAAAAACATCTTGTTTCCCAACGCAATGATGGTAAAACATATTCAAGGTTGTTAAATCTATTTGCTTATATCTTAATATATTTTTGTAGTGAATACTCATATTTATGCCATAACACAAGGTATCCTGATATTTTGGTTTCTTCGACACGGCATTAGATTTTGGAGTAAATGAAAAAGAGAATGTCTCTTTATCTGAATATGGACTTCCGATATATTGAAATGGATAATCAGTTCCTCTCCCTAAGCTAATAATGGTTCCTTCAAATAAACCTAAAGTGGGATACAATAATATGGCTGTATCATTTGGTAAATTAGGAGATGGCTTTACAGGTAACCCAATTACAAATTTTGTTCTATCATAATTTTTAAGAGGAATAATGGTTAGTTTACAATTTACCTTATCTGTCATCCAGCCTTCTCCATTAACCATTTGAGCGTATTCCCCACAAGTCATTCCATAAACAATAGGCACATTATGCATTCCTAAAAATGATTTATACTTATCAATCATAACAGGGCCATCAATATAAAAACCATTTGGGTTAGGCCTATCTAAAATAATTAACTCTTTATTATTTTCGGCACAAGCCTCCATCACGTAGGTCATTGTAGATATATAAGTATAAAACCTAACTCCTACATCTTGTATATCATACATCACTACATCTATTCCTTTTAAATCTTCTTTAGTAGGTTTTTTATGCGAACCATACAGGGACACGACTGGAATATTAGTTAAGGCATCTTTTCCACTTTTCACTTTTTCGCCTGCATCGGCAGTTCCTCTAAAACCATGCTCGGGGCCAAATATTTTTACAATTTTTACTTTATGCTTTAATAATGTATCTACTAGATGTTTATTAGCTATAATACCAGAAGCATTAGTGACAATAGCCACTTTTTTATTTTTAAGTTTTGGCAAATACAGTTCTATTTGTTGAGCCCCCGTTGTAATTGATTGATATGACTGCGTTCCTGTTTGCGAAAACAAAATTGGTAAACTAAAAAAGGAAAATATAATAGAAATAAAAAAACGCATCATATAATTTTGATTTACAGTGTAAATATAACAAATACAAGCTTTTACAAAACATAAAAAATACTAAGCAATCTATTTTTCATTATCTTTATATCGAATGAATTTTTCGAATTATATAGCTAAACGAATACTGAATATTGGGCAAGAAAAAAGCTCCATTTCCAGTCCTATTATCAAAATTGGCATTACTGGTATTGCATTAGGTGTTGCGGTGATGATTATTACAATGGCTGTTGTAACTGGGTTTCAAAAACAAATAATAGAAAAAATCACCACATTTACATCACATCTTCAAATTAACGATTACGATCCTAATCAATCTTTAGAACCGAACCCTATCACCTTTGATGCAAAACTACTGGCTCAATTAAAATCAGCAGATAATGTAAAACATATTCAAGCCTTTGCTACTAAAAATGGAATTTTAAAAACTAAAACAGAAAACGAAGGTATTGTTTTGAAAGGCATATCCACTGATTACGATTGGAGCTATATTAAACCATACATTACTTCTGGCTCTGTATTGTCTATTAATCAAGATTCTGTGAGTAAAGACATTCTTATTTCTCAAACATTAGCCAACAAATTACATTTAAAACTTAATCAAAAGCTACTGGTGTATTTTATGACTAAAAAAAAGTTAGCCGATACTACTTTTAACGGACAAAACTATATTGACTATGAACCACGTGTAAGAGATTTTTATGTGAAAGGTATTTTTAATACTGGTTTTGCTGATTTTGATAAAAATCTGGTATTTGTAGATTTAAAACAAATTCAAAAATTAAATTACTGGAATGACAATGAAGTGGCAGGTTACGAAGTATACCTCTATGACTTTACTATATTAGATCAATCATTAGAAAACATCAACGATATTATTGGCTATAATTATACTGTAGCTTCGGTTAAGCAATTACAAAGTTCTATTTTTAGTTGGTTAGATATGATTGATGTGAATGCGATTATTATTATCACATTAATGGTTCTTGTGGCTGCTATCAATATGATTTCTGCCCTACTCATTTTAATTTTAGAACGAACTAATTTAGTTGGCATCTTAAAGGCATTGGGTCTTGCTAACACCAGTGTTCGTGGAATATTTTTTCATGTATCTCTTCAGTTATTAGCCAAAGGATTATTGTTTGGTAATTTAATAGGAATCGGATTTTGTTTACTACAATATCAATTTAAATTTTTATCGCTTAATCCAGAGACCTATTATTTGGATGCAGTGCCTATTAATTTATCGTTGATTCATATTTTACTAATTAATATTGGAACAATAATAACATGCTTGGTGATGATGTTTTTACCAACCTTAATTCTTAATAAAATCACTCCAATTAAAGCTATTAGATTTAGCTAAGTACATTTTTTGCTGCTATCCAAGAGGTACTCCAGGCATTTTGAAAATTAAAGCCTCCTGTTATTCCATCAATATTTAATACCTCTCCACAAAAAAACAAATGAGGCAATTTTTTACTTTCCATGGTTTTAAAATTTACTTCCTTTAAGTTAATACCACCGGCAGTTACAAACTCTTCTTTAAACGTAGTTTTACCTTTCATATCATACACATCATTTGTTAATACCTGAGCCAATTTATTCAATTGTTTTTTTCCTAATTCAATCCAAGGTTTAGATGTCGGAATCTCTGCTCGTAGTATTAAATACTCCCACAAGCGTTTAGGTATTTCAAACAATGGTGTATTTAAAATTAATGCTTTTGAACCTAGTTGTAAACTTAATTCTTCTTTCAATTGCTCTTCATTTAATCTTCCTGTCCAATTTACAGAAATACCTGCCTGATAATTTAATTTAAAAAAATCATAGGCAGCAAATGCCGATAATTTTAAAACGGCTGGCCCACTTAGTCCCCAATGCGTTATTAAAACAGGGCCTGTGTATTGATGCTTGGTTCCAATTACTTTAACTGTTCCTTTTTTAACACTTAAACCCATCAATTCTTTAATATTACTTTGAGGCAAATTTATGGTAAACAAACTCGGTATTAAATCATCTATAATATGTCCACAATTTTTTAAAAATGTATAATTTTTTAGTTGATGATGGCCGCCAATACAGCAAATAACGGCATGAGCATCATAGGTTTGTTTTGTAGTCTTTACTTGTAAAGTATCATTTTCAGATTTATCGATTGACAAAACTTCTTCTTCTAAATTAATATCTATATTATGTTTTTGAGCTTCCGATAAAAAACAATTTACTATTGTTTCGCTGCTATTACTTTCGGGAAACATCCTTCCATCTGGTTCAAATTTCAGCTTCACACCCCGTTTCAAAAACCAATTAATGGTATCTTGAACAGAAAATTGTGCAAACACTTGTTTTAATTCTTTTTCTCCGCGAGGATAATTTTTAACTAATTCATTATTTTCGAAACAATGGTTAGTCACATTACATCTTCCTCCTCCAGAAACTTTTACTTTTGATAAAATCTTATTCGATTTTTCTAAAATAATAATTTTAGCCTCTGGAAAATTAACAGCTGCATTAATCGCTGCAAAAAATCCAGCTGCGCCACCTCCTATTACAATTATGAGTTTGTTATGCTTCATTTATTTAAATTCAACATTAATCAAAATTTAACAAACTTCTTTGTTTTTTATACTTAGTTATCAATACTATAGTGTTACACTAGCTCTATTTTTTATGCATTCTTTTTAGTAAGTTTGCTATTCTTGTAATCAAAAAACATATGCTTTGGCACATTTTTAAATACTATTTATGTTTTGTTATTGCTGTTTATTTTAAACGCAGTAAAATAAAAAATGCTCATTATATAAATGTAAAAGGTCCTGTAATTATTGCCATGAATCATCCAAATGCATTTATGGACCCCATTGCATTTACAACCTTGGTTTATCCCCCAAGAATGAGATATTTGGCACGTGGCGACGCCTTTAAAAAAGGTATTGTTACAACTTTACTTGAAAGTTTTGGAATTATTCCCATTTTTAGAATACAAGATGGTGGAAAAGAAGGATTGAAAAAAAATGATGAAACCTATAATCGAGTAAATAACCTATTAAAAAACAACCAAAAAATCATCATTTTTGCTGAAGGCTTATGTATTCAGGAAAGACGTTTACGTCCATTGAAAAAAGGAGTACCTCGTATGGTATTTGGAGCAATGGATGCTTACGACTTGAAAGATTTAACAGTTGTGCCTGTGGGTATTAATTATACAGATCCATCTCAATTTAGAGGCACTCTATTTTGCAATGTTGGTAAACCAATTAAAATGAGCGATTATGTTGCAGCCTATAAAGAGGCTCCTGCTAAAACCATGAATCAGTTTTTAGCTGACTTAGCGCCGCGCATGAAAGAACTAATTGTGAATATTAATCACAAACATAACGAAGAAGTCATTGCTCATATTGAAGAAGTTTACAGAACCAAATACTACAAACAACACAAATACAAGATTTCAAACCTAGAGCATGATTTCTTGTTCACTACCAAAGTAGTAGATGTTATTAATCAAGCTGAAGAAAACAAACCTGAAGCAGTAAAAGAGCTAAATCATAAAACAACTCATTATTTTAATGTTTTAAAGAAACATAAGTTAAAAGATTGGTTAATTAATCCTACAAAACAAAAGATGATTAATTATAGTGTTGGTATTTTAAGATTGTTATTAATCATCATCACATTACCAATTTACATTAGAGGATTATTAGGTAGTTATTTACCATACAAATTGACTCATATTATCACAAGCAAAAAAGTAAAGGTTATTGAATTTAAAGCTTCTTTTAACATGGGAATTGGCGCCTTTTTATTTTTATTTTATTACTTATTTCAATTCTTTTTAGTTAAAGCGCTTGCTCCAAATCCATGGTGGGCGGTATTATTTGTTTTCATCTCTGTATTAAGCAGTTTATTTTGTTTATACATTTCTCCTTTTCGTAAAAAAACCTGGGGGATTTTCAGGATTTTAAAGCTAAAATCATCTCAGCCAGATTTAATAAATATGCTTTCTCATCAACGTAAAGACATTATTCAGTCTTTTGAGGAGTTAATGTAATTTATTAACCTTTTTCAATTTGCTACAAATTATAGCAAAATAATCACATAAAACGTAGTAAAATTGTTCTTCGAATGGAGAACGATAAACATAAATTTTCACCCCGCACCAAATCTCGTGTTTTGTTTATAGACATGAATAGTTTTTTTGCTAGTTGCGAACAGCAGGATAATTACTATTTACGTGATAGACCAGTAGCCGTTTGTGTTTATACAGGAAAATTTGGTTGCGTGATTGCTCCATCTATTGAAGCCAAAAAGTTTGGCGTTAAAACTGGCATGCGGCTAAATGAGGCAGTGCAATTATGTAAAGAGTTGATCCCTCTAGAAACTAATCCTGAGCGGTACAGAAGATACCATGTTAAAATCATGGATGTATTAAGAACCTATTGCGAAAATGTTTACCCCAAAAGTATTGATGAGGCTGTTGTGGATTTAACCAACTATGAATTGATTCACAAGGATGTGATACAAGTTGCAAAAAACATCAAAAAAGATATTCATGAAAAGGTGGGTGATTGGCTTAAATGTTCTATTGGTATTGCTCCAAATTCGTTTTTAGCAAAAGTAGCTTCTGATATACAAAAACCAAATGGCTTAATTATTATCAATCCAGAAAATATAGATATTGTATTGAGTCGTTTAAAATTGACCGATTTACCAGGTATTGCTGGCAAAATGCAAGAACGATTAAACAAGGGTGGTATTAATACACCTCTGCAAATGCGTCACGCTTCGCCCGAGAATTTAAAAGCTATTTTAAAAAGTGTGTTGGGATTTTATTGGCATTGTCGTTTAAATTTTATTGAAATTGACTTAGATAACGAACATGATTACAAAAGCATGCAAGCCATGCGTCATTTAAACAAAGAACAACGTTCTTCTTATGAAGGCATCAATGAGATTTTAATTGCCTTATGCTTAACCCTTGAACGCCGCATGGTAAAACGTAAAATATTTGCTAATACCTTAGCTTTTAATGTACGATATGCCAATGGTGAGCAATGGGCCGATTTTTTAAATGTAAGCTCTCCTCTACAAGATGGTGCTGAGATTTATAAGGCTGTTATGAATCGCGTAGAAGAGTTTGAAACTCATAATCGCAACGAAAAAATAATACACAGAGGTATTATTAGCATTTCATTATCTGTATCTCATTTTTTAAATGATACGATGGTGCAATATAACTTGTTTGAAGACAATACTAAAAAAGACCATCTTCGTAAAGTAGTATATGATTTAAAAGATAAATTTGGAAAACAAAAATTGATGCGCGCTGTTGAATTACGAGAAGGAAATATAATGCAGGATGTGATTGGCTTTGGCTCAGTTAAAGATTTATATAACGACGAACAAACAGAATTAATTTAGTGATGGAATTTGGCAGATTATCAAATATTGACGTAGTTGATTTTACATTACCTCCCGACCATGCCGGTACAGTAAAAGTTTTGGGCGGAATAAAAGCAAATAAATGTTCTGTTTACGTAGGCTGCCCTATTTGGTCGGAAGCAGGTTTTATTGGGAAAATTTATCCTAAAAAAACAAAGCCAAAAGATGTCGCTAAATATTATAGTCAGCAATTCAATAGTATTGAGTTAAACATTTCTCACTACAAAACATTAGATAGAGACACCATTGAACATTGGGTAGATATCACTGCCAGCGATTTTAAGTTTTGTCCAAAAGTTAATCAAATTGTTAGCCACACACCTTTTATAAAACAAAATGCAGATTACATGAGAGAAATTGTGGCAACAAACCAGCATTTTAAACAAAAATTAGGCATGCCGTTTTTGCAATTACCTCCAAATTATGATAGCACAAAGATTAATGATTTGTTAGACTTTTGTGATGAAGTAGCATTAAGTAAATGTGCTATTGAATTACGGCATGAATCGTGGTTTAAAAACGAAATCATTTTAAAACATGTATGTAATTACTTTTACAAAAACAATATCACACTATTATTAACAGATACTGCTGGAAGAAGAGATGTGTTACATCAACGCTTAACCTCAAAAAAAGCCTTTATCCGATTTGTAGCAAACGATTTACATCCAACTGATTACAAAAGGATGAATGAATGGATCACTCGTTTGAAACAGTGGATTGACAATGGATTGGAAGAATTGTATTTTTTTGTACATACTCCTACTCATGAGTTAATGCCTGAATTAGTCATTTATTTTGTAACAGAGTTTAATAAACAAACAGGGCTAAATGTGAAAGTTCCTAAGATTTTCTCGCCATTTATAGAAGACCAAAAATTGTTTTAACCTCTAAAATTCAGGAAGTAAAAAGTAACAAAAAACAAAAAAATATTACATACGAAAGCTTATCAATGATAAGCTATTGAGCTAAGAATCAAGTTGTTTTAAATTAGCATAAAAATGGTTATGGCTAATTTAAATACATATGCTAAAAATAAAATAATTACAAAATTATATTTTGTTCTTGTTTTGCTGTTATCAAAAAACCAATGTTGGAGTCTTGATTTAATCCCTAACAATACGGTAAATTCTATACCTATGGTACGTATTAAAATGGCAGGAGCTCCTAGTTACTTAGATGAAACCGTTATTTATTATCAAACAGGAGCCACCTCTGGATTTGATTCTGAATTTGACTCATACAAAATATCTGGTCCAAATCCTGTTCCTGAAATATCACAAAATTGGAATAACACTTTAATCTCTATAAATGGTGTTCCTCCAGTTTCACCAACCTTTTCTACCTATATCAATACAACAACGCCTATATCAAAAACCTTTACAATAACGGCTGCTGATTATAATTTTCTACCAGCAGGAACATGCATTTACTTAAATGATTTGTATACTGGAACAACAACTAATCTCTTACAAAATTCCTATGTTTTTTTCCTATCAGATACAACAAGCCATGCAAGATTTTCAATTTCAATCACTCATTTTGAGCAACCAATAACATCAAGTTTAACCCAGCCAACTTGCGTATTAATTAATGGAGGAAAGATTAAAATAACAGGTAATGATAATGCTCCATGGAACTATGTTTGGAGAGATTCAACAAATACTATTATCAAAACTTCTACTAATCAAAATTATAGTGATTCGCTGTATAATTTAGCGGAAGGAATATATAGAGTTGAAGTTTTTCCTACAAATAACGCTTGTTATTACAGCACAACTAGTTTCACTGTAAATAAAATTATACACCCAGTTGTTAATTTTACTTCACCAGATAGTATAAATATAAGCGCTGCATCTAATTTTAACCCTGTTAACGAATCTTTAAATTGTAATAATTTTACTTGGGATTTTGGAGACGGAATTGGAACCTCAACCGATTATCAACCATCCTATATTTACTACAACTCAGGCGTATTTTCTATAAAATTAAAAGGAGTAAGTTCTTCTGGCTGCATGGATAGTATAACTAAAGCAATAAAAGTAAAAGAAATAGCAACAGGTATTGTTATTCAAAACAAACAAAATATTGGCTTATTCATTGACGAATACAGCAATTACTACATAAAAATAAATGATGATATGAATGAATTGAAAATTCAAATTTACGATTTAAACGGAGCTATCATTCTATCTGAAACAAAAACAAATATCTTAAAAAACAACACTATCGCTTTGGACACAGGAAATATAAAAACTGGAATTTATATACTTGATGTATATCAAAACAATCAAATAAACATTCATGCAAAATTTATCAAAAAATAATTGCGTGTTTTTATAGTATGTTTTTATTTCGCGGATGATAACTCAAAATATTTTCACGAAGAAAATGTTGATCAAGATGTGTATAAATCTCAGTAGTTGTAATACTTTCATGCCCTAGCATTTCCTGAACTGCGCGTAAATCAGCCCCTCCCTCCACTAAATGCGTAGCAAAAGAATGACGAAATGTATGAGGACTCAAAGGCTTTTTTATCCCCGCTTTTTCAGCTAAATCTTTAATTACGTAAAATACCATTTGCCGTGTAATAGGAGTTCCTCGCTTACTTAAAAAAATCATATCCTCGTTATTCTTTTTTATCTTGATATGATTACGATGATGCGTCAAATAATTATCAATTAACCGTAACGCAGATTTTCCAATAGGTATTAAACGCTGCTTATCACCTTTCCCAATCACACTAATAAAACCATCATTTACGTGTAAATCACTTAATTTTAGAGAAATCAGTTCTGACACACGCAACCCACAGCTATACATCGTTTCGAGCATGGCTAAATTACGTTCACCTTCGGGAGTACTTCTATCAATAAACGACAGCATTAAATCAATTTCTTCAACACTTAAAAATACGGGCAGCTTTCGTTTAATTCTGGGTGTTTCCAGTAATTCAGCGGGACTTGTTTGAATGTAATTTTCAAGGACTAAAAATTTAAAAAAATGTTTAATCCCAGAAATAATGCGAGATTGGGTAGTTTCAGTAAAATGAAAATCAGCGATGTATTTCAAAAACTCTTGTAAGGTTTGCAATGTCACATCTGCAGGTTTTTTAGAAGGATGAAACATTTCGATAAATGACATCAGTTTTTGAATATCACTTTCGTAGGAAACAACAGAGTTTTCCGAAAGCGATTTTTCTACCTGCAGGTAGTACTTAAAATCATTAATATTTGATTTCCAAAGTTGCAGAGTAATGAGTATTTTTGAATTAATAAAAATATACGACGTGTTAAAGATAGCAATAATCAATGGTCCAAATTTGAATCTTTTGGGAAAAAGAGAAGTAGAAATTTACGGCACTCAATCTTTTGAAGACTATTTTAAAACACTACAAACTAAATTTCCTAATACCGAATTAAGCTACTACCAAAGTAATGTAGAAGGCGAATTGATTAACAAACTTCACGAAATTGGTTTTAATTACGATGGTATTATCATCAATGCTGGTGCTTACACCCACACATCTATAGCTATTGCAGATGCGATTGCTGGAATTAAAACTTCTGTTATTGAAGTTCACATCAGTAACATATTTGCAAGAGAGGATTACCGTCATGTTTCTTATTTAGGCAAACATTGTAAAGGTAGCATTAGTGGTTTTGGTTTAAAAGGCTACGAAATGGCAGTAGAAAGTTTTTTATAAATAGATGTTTTTTCAATAAAAAAGGATAGCAATTGCTATCCTTTTTTTGTTTTTATAAAATATCATATTACCCTAAAATTTCATCAAAACATTTGCCCATATAAGCAATCATTTCATCATTAATCATTGGTGTTACGCCAATCCAAAAAGTATCATTTACAATTATATCAGTATTTGGTAAATCACCAACTATACGATAATCATAATCTTTAAAGTATGGTTGTTTACGTAAATCACCAGCAAATAATAAACGAGTTGCTACTTTTTTATCATTTAATTTTTGAACTAAATCATTACGTGTAATACCTGCATCTTTTTTTACAGTGATTAGAAAACCAAACCATGAAGGATTAGCTTTTGGCGTAGCTTCTGGCAAAATTAATTTATCAGAATATTTTTGTAATGTCTTAGATAGTAAATCAAAATTATGTCTTCTGATTTTAATGAACTCATCTAACTTTTCTAACTGTGCCAACCCTAACGCGGCTTGCATGTCAGTTATTTTTAAATTAAATCCTTGACGAGAATAAATATATTTATGATCATATCCCATTGGCAAATCGCCTAATTGTTGGCAAAAACGCAAACCACAAGTATTGTCCTTACCTGGTTCACACCAACAATCACGTCCCCAATCTCTAAAAGATTCTGCAATCTTCTTTAATTTAGAATTAGATGTATATACTGCTCCACCCTCACCCATTGTAATGTGATGTGCAGGATAAAAACTTAACGTAGCAATATCTCCAAATGTACCAACATGCTGACCATTATATGTTGCACCTAAAGCATCACAACAATCTTCCATTAACCATAAATCGTGTTTCTCACAAAAAGCGGTAATCACATCTAAATTAAATACGTTACCCATTGTATGGGCAATCACTACTGCTTTTGTTTTGTGTGATAATGCCTTCTCTAATAACTCTACATCAATTTCGTAATGAGGTATGGTTACATCCAAAAACACAGGTATAGCTCCATATTGTAAAATAGGATTTACCGTTGTTGGGAATGATGCTGCCACTGTAATCACCTCATCACCTGGCTTAATTCTTTCTTCACCTAACTCTTTAGCGGTTAAAGCTGAAAAAGCCACTAAATTAGCTGAAGAACCTGAGTTAACAGTTAATACAGATTTGACGTTGATATACTTAGCTAATTTTTTTTCGAACTCAGCATTAAACTTACCAGTTGTAAACCAAGCATCTAAAGCTGAATCGGTAATATAAGTTAATTCTTTATGATCAAATACTTTACCACTAACAGGTACTGCAGATTCTCCCTCAACAAAAGGTTTTGCTTTAAAAGCCTCATCATGATACTCTTTTATTAAAGCATGTATTTGGTGCTTAATATCTAATAATTTTGACATAGTTATTTGTTACAATATGATTCTATTTGTTTAACACGACAATCGTAGATATTGTTTTGAGAATTTAACTCTTCTTGATATCCTTGAATTGTAAATTGAATAGTTTCTTCGAAATTTAATTTTGGTTTCCAACCTAAAAAGTTCACCGCCTTAGTGATATCTAATTTCAATAAGCCCGCTTCATGCAATTTCTCTGTTGCTTTAGGAGCATCGATTTTAATTGTTGGAATTATTTTTTTCACTTCATTCACCACATCTCCAACGCTATAGTTTTCAAAAGCAGCTGGACCAAAATTCCAGCCACCTGTATATGGTTTACCATTTGTCCAAAGTTTCTCAGCTAATTTCATGTAGCCAAAAACTGGCTCTAGCACAAATTGCCACGGACGAACAGAATTAGGGTTACGGATTACTGATGTTTGATTTGCTTGATAAGCTCTTATCATATCAGGTATGATTCTATTATCTGCCCAATCTCCACCACCAATCACATTTCCTGCTCTACCAGATGCGACATGAGCTGTTCCAGCTTTAGTAAAAAAAGATTTGATATATGAATTAGTAATTAACTCTGAGCAACCTTTTGAAGCACTATATGGATCATCTCCACCCATCGCATCATTTTCGCGATAGCCCCACATCCATTCGTTATTTTGATAACACTTATCTGTTGTTACATTAATTGCAACTTTTACCGAAGGGCAGTTTCTCACTGCTTCAAAAAAGTTAACTGTTCCCATTAAATTTGTTTCAAAATTATAATGAGGATTATTATATGATTCAATAACTAAAGGCTGAGCAGCTAAATGAAAAGCAATATCTGGTTTAACCTGATTAAAATAATTCTGTAATTGTTCTAAGTTTCTAACATCGCCATCTAAGTGATTTATTTTTTTAGAAAGTTCAGTGGTTACGTAATTATCTTTTTCTGTTAAGGGGGCTAAAGCATAACCATATACATCTGCTCCTAATTCCTTCAACCAAATACACATCCAAGAACCTTTAAAACCAGTATCTCCAGTTACTAGTATTTTTTTGCCTTTATATATTCCTGAAAATAAATCTAAATTCTGCATAGCATATTATTTCCAAATTTTCCAATCAGCTGCACCACTTTGCCAAAGCGCTTCTAATTCAATTTTATCTCTAATCGCATCCATGCATTTCCAGAAACCATTGTGTTGGTATGCGGATAATTGACCTGCATCAGCAATTTCTATTAATGGTTTTTTCTCCCACTGCACATCATCCATGTTCCCATCTAAATAATTGAAGATACCTGGTTCTAACACAAAGAAGCCACCATTAATCCAAACTCCATCTCCTAAAGGCTTTTCCTGAAAAGTAGTTACCGTTCCATTGGCATCTGTCTCTACATTACCAAATCTACCTGGTAATTGAATAGATGACAATGTTGCAAGTTTACCAGACTTTTTATGGAATTGTATTAATTCAGGAATATTAATATCTGCCACGCCATCACCGTATGTTAACATAAATGGTTCGTTACCAACGTATTTTTGAATACGCTTAATACGACCAGCTGTATTTGTATTAATTCCAGTATCAACTAAAGTTACTTTCCAGTTCTCAGAACCAGAATTGTGAACTTCCATTTTATTATTTGCTAAATCAAATGTTACATCGGTTTGGTGCAAGAAATAATTCGCAAAATATTCTTTAATCACATAACCTTTATAACCACAACACACTACAAATTCATTAAAACCATAATGCGCATAAATCTTCATGATGTGCCATATAATTGGTCTACCTCCAATTTCAACCATTGGTTTTGGTCTTACATCTGTTTCTTCTGATAATCTGGTTCCTAAACCACCAGCTAATATTACTACTTTCATAAAATAAGTTTAAAAATTAATACGTTCCTTTTCAATTACTAAAGGACGTTTTCGTATTTGTGTGTGAATTGCACCAATATACTCACCAATAATACCAATAAAAAATAATTGAACAGAAGAGAAGAAAAACACACCAATAACTAATGGAGCCATTCCCACCTGAAAATTATCCCAAAAAATAAGCTTATACACAAAATAACCTAGGGCAACCAAAAAACTAATGACTGCTGAGAAAAAGCCAATAAAGGCTGATAATCGTAACGGCAATTTTGAATGATTTGTAAAACCAAGCATTGCCATATCATACAGAGTAAAGAAGTTATTTTTTGTTTTACCTGAAGCTCTTTGTGGTTGTGTGTATGGTATTTCGTATCTATTAAATCCTAATTCGGTAATTAAGCCTCTAAAATAAGGATATGGATCTTCTAATGTTCTTAAAACAGAAATAAACTGTTGATCATATAATCCAAAACCAGTGAAATTTTTCACAGGAGATTCTCCATTTCCTTCAGATGCTTTGCTTAATAGATTGTAAAAAAACTTTCTCACGGCAAACATTAATGGATTTTCGCGGCTTTTGTTTTTAATACCAATAACAATTTTATAACCTTCTTCCCACTTTTTTAAAAATTCCTCTATTAATTCTGGCGGGTCTTGAAAGTCTGACACTAATGAAATAACCGCATCACCTTTACATTGCAACATGCCATAAAATGGAGAACGGATATGTCCGAAATTTCGAGCATTTAAAATAACCTTTACATTGCTATCATTTTGAGCTATTTCTTTCAATATTTTTACAGTGTCGTCCGAAGAATCGTTGTCTATAAAAATATGTTCGTATGTATATTGGGGTAGTTTTTCAAAAACTTTGGCAACAGCTTTGCTTAATGGCCCTACGTTGCCCTGTTCATTAAAACAAGGAGTTAATACTGAAATGTGTTTTTTCACAGATTTTTAATTATAATATTACCCAAAAATAACGTTTTTTCCCACAATTTATAGTAACTTAAAGATTAATTTTTATTTCGCGAAAATGACAAATAAATTGTATAAATTTGGTTCATATCAACTTTTTGAATGGTTGGTAAATAGCTATTTATTAGATGAATACAGTCATTAAAGAAGATTTTCGTTTTGTATACTCTCAAACCAAAAACAGCTGGGATAAACTACAACATAAAACCATTTTAATTACTGGAGCAACTGGTTTTTTTGGAAAAAGTATGCTTCAAAATTTCATTTGTGCTATTAACGAAGAACACCTTAGCGTTCACATTATAGCTTTAAGCAGAGATCCTGAAACATTTATCCTTCAAAATCCAGAATTTAAACATGATTGTATTTCATGGATAAAAGGTGATATAAAAAACTTTGAGTATCCAACACAAAAGATTGATTTTATAATTCATGCGGCTACAGATGTCAATACGCATCTCATCACAAACGAGCCATTAAGTATTTACGAAAACATTGTTGATGGCACTAAACACATACTTGAATTAGCAAAACAAAAAAGCACTAAATCTGTATTGTACATTAGTTCTGGCGCCGTTTATGGTAAACAACCACACAACATAAGTCATATTAACGAAGATTTTATAGGCGCTACAAATATTTACGATAAAGATGCGTCGTATGGAGAAGGTAAACGCGTAGCAGAAATGCTTTGTAACATCTATAACAAACAACACAAAGTTGATGTAAAAATTGCAAGATGCTATTCGTTTGTTGGCCCTTATTTACCATTAGATGGGCATTTCGCTATTGGTAATTTCATCAACGATATTCTTCACCATAGACAAATTAAGATACAAGGAGATGGCACTCCGCAAAGAGCCTATTTGTATACCGCTGATTTAATGATTTGGTTATTAAAAATTTTAACAGAAGGAACAGCATGTTATCCTTATAATGTTGGTTCAGATGAATCTATTAATTTAGAATCATTAGCTCATATAATAAGCCAATATTCGCCCAACAATTTAGGTGTAGAAATAGCTCAAGCAAAAACTAATGCTCCACCAGCCATGTATGTTCCATCGATTGAAAGAGCAAAAAACGAATTAGGATTAAAAGTATTTACAAACTTAAAAGACGCTATTGATAAAACAATTAAATTCAATAGTAAATAAAAATAGCATTCAATGAAAGCATCTGATTATATAGCAAAATTTCTAGAAGCCAAAAATATTGATTATGTTTTTGAATTGTCAGGAGGCATGATTACCAATTTATTGGACTCTCTTCATCTGCAAACAAAAATCAAAATAGTAACAATGCACCACGAACAAGGTGCCTCTTTTGCAGCCGATGCCTATGGCAGAGTTACTGGTAAACCTGGGGTTGCCTTTGCTACTAGCGGACCAGGTGCTACCAATTTAATTACAGGTATAGGTAGTTGTTACTTTGATTCAGTTCCTGGAATTTTCATTACAGGACAAGTAAATCGTCACGAACTAAAGGGAGATAGAAATATCCGCCAATTGGGTTTTCAAGAAACAGATATTTTATCAGTTGCGAAACCACTTACTAAAAAATGTTATCAAGTAAAAGAAGCTTCTGAAATACCAAGCATTTTTATGGAAGCATTTAAAATTGCAACCGAAGGAAGACCAGGCCCTGTGTTGATTGATATTCCTATGGATGTGCAAAGAGGACAAATTGATTCTAATCCTGTAATTGACGCTCAAAAAAACACACATCACTCACAACCTTTTGGCTGGGAGATAGAATTAAATAAATTATCTACCTTACTACATAGCTGCAAAAAACCAATGCTTTTAGTTGGTCGCGGAGTAAGATCTGCTTTTGCAATTAATGAATTAGAGCAATTTTTACAATTAACCAAGATACCAGTAGTAACAACACTTTTAGCGGTTGATGCTGTTCCTTTTAATCATCCACAACGAACAGGTTTTATTGGTAGTTATGGAAATCGTTGGGCAAATATTGCTTTTGGAGAAAGTGATTTACTAATAGTAGTTGGCAGTCGTTTAGATATCAGACAAACAGGTGCTGATAGTAAGTTCTTTGAAAATAGAGATATCTTCCACATTGATTGTGAAGAAGGAGAAATCAATAATCGCGTGAAGGGCTGTGTGCCTATTGTTGCCGACTTAAAAGATTTTTTGAAAGTATTCAATCAACAATTCAAAACAGAAAATTATCCAGTTAAACAAGAGTGGTTTTCATACATTGATGAGTTAAAAAACAAATGGCCTGATAGTAAAGAATTGGACAATAAAGGTATTAATCCAAATGTTTTTATTCATACGCTTTCTAAAAATTCAACAAAAGCAAAAGCCTATTTAGCAGATGTGGGTTCACATCAAATGTGGACTGCTCAATCTTTAGAAACCAATAAAGATCAAGTGTTTTTAACCTCAGCAGGAATGGGTGCTATGGGCTTTGCTTTACCCGCTGCTATTGGAGCTTGTTTAGCATTACATAACGAGCCTGTAGTGCCAGTAATTGGTGATGGTTGTATGCAATTAAACATTCAGGAATTACAAACGATTGTTAGAAATAAACTACCTATAAAAATTATTGTTTTAAACAATCAAAACTTAGGGATGATTCGTCAGTTTCAAGATTCTTATTTTGAAGGTCGCTACCAATCCACATGGTGGGGATACTCGGCTCCTGATTTTGAAAAAGTAGCTATGGCTTATGGCATTAATGCTAAAACTATTACAACAACTGAAGAAACCGAAGATGCAGTTAAATGGATGTGGAATGAAGAGAACAACAATCAACCAGTTTTATTACAAGTCATGATTGATCCTCACACAAATACATATCCTAAAATTGCCTTTGGTAAACCAATTACAGAAATGGAGCCATTTTCGAAACCAATTGAAATGGAAGGAACTTAATTAAAAAATTATGCCTTTTCTTTTCTATTTTTCCAGAAAGTAAAACCTAATAAACCAATAAACACAATAAGGGCTGCAATAGAAATTGCGGCTCCTTTTGCTTTTAAACGTGGCTCAAAAGTTAATTCTACTTTATTATTTCCTTTAGCAATAGGTAAACCCGTTAATCCAGCATTAATTCTGTATAATTTAGCCTCCACATCATTTACTTTCACATGCCAACCTTCATCAAATGGAATAGAAAAGAATAGCGCCTTTGATTCATTTACATTGACAGAGCCAATAATATTATTTTCTGAAAATTTAGAAATCACAAAATTATCTTTTTTCAAATCATTCACATAAGCCATATAACTATCAAATGTAATTGGAGCTGCTGTGTCAGCAACATTAAATGATTTTAAGGCTGTAAATGTAGATTTATCTTCATTACTTATCACACATGACCTCAACAAACAAAAATCTTTTTGAGTAGGAGATAACTTTTTAAATTCGTCTTCTCCAATAGCTTTATCATAAGTAAAACCAAAAGGCAACACAAACTTATTTTTATATACCGTTACATCACCAAATTTGGCAATAGAATCAAATCCCATATTAGCTACAGCTCTATCCGTTCTTTTAGATAACCAGTATTTACCACTTGCTATTGAAAACAAAATTGGTCTATCGCCTAATCCTTTTGCCCAGCGAGTAGCATTTTCATCTTTTACATCAATCACATTTAAATCACCTAAAAATTTAATATAGTTTTTTTGATTAAACGAATAGTATGAAGAAGTCCCATAATAATTTTGAACTTTTGCATCATTAATACTCGAATGAATAGCTAAACCAGAACTATAATCTTTGTTGATTCTAAAAAAACTTTTATCTGTATTTTTTATAAAGGCAACTGATTCAACTGTATAATCATTATAGCCAACTTTTTCTTTTAACATAGAGCTGGTTACCACATCTCGCTTATTAACGGTAATACCGGAGAAATAAACTACCTCGATAAAACAAAATACAATTAATACGATTTTAGAAATGGCTTTTGTATTAGCATTACTACTTAAACCGAATAATAATGCCCCGTAAACAAATATTAATAGTGTAACAAATGTTCTTAAACTTGTATTAACAGCAGGTTTAAACTGATTGGCTGGTGTATACAATAAAAACAATAACACTAAAATTGTTGCTCCTAAAACTATTTTATTAATACTGTTTTTTTGCTCAATATAACTAACTGCTCGTGCCGAAAACATCACCATAAAAGCCACAATAACTAACGACAATGTTCTGTAGTAATCTCCCGAAAAAGCCCAAAATGCGTAGCGGAAATAAGGGAAGATAATTGGTAACGAAAACAAAATAGTAATACCTCCATAAAACAATTTCTGACGTTTTGACAAAGAACTATAAAATTGAGGAAATGCCACTAAACAAAAAATGCCACAATAGAACAAAGGTGCTTCTAAGTAATTTTGCCATCCTCTAAAATTACTTCCAGTACCAAGCATATCGCTACCAAACGCTCTAAAAGTTGTTGTAAAGCGTAATACATCATCTGCAAACCCAAATAAAGATTGTTGTTGAAGTTTAGCAAAAAAACTCGACTCTCCACCTACACGGGGACTTTCTAAATATTGTAATACATCTGGTAATAATTGATATGCTGTAAGGGCAACTGCTATAGCTGCTAAACCAACTGTTTTAGAAACAAAAACAAGAAAAGCTTTATTATCTTTTTCATGCGTGTCAAAGTATCTAGCTGTTATGTATACTGACAATACAATTGTGTATGGGAATAATAAAAACGGTTGTAAAAAACCTAAACACATAATTCCAAACACAAACCAAAAATATTTCCCGTGATTTAACCAACGCTCGAAACCATATAATATTAAAGCTACATATAATGCTTCAACCGAAAATATTGCCCAGCATCCGCCTAAAATAACAAAACCAGAAAAAGCATATAACATTGAAAAAATTAAAGCCGAAAAATGAGATACTTTTAATTCTTTTAAAAATTTAAAGAATACAAATCCCATTAAAGAGATTTTTAAAATCTCCATAAACACTAATCCATAAGGTATTTTAGCTTTATCAAAGTAGGTTAAGAAATCGGAAAAGAAATCGCCTAACCAAATAGGAAACACATTTTGCCCCATACCTTGAGAGAAGCTCCATCCAGGAACACTTTCAGTCTTTAAATAATCAGAAATATTGGTTAACCAAGGGAAGTAGATATTAATAGAATCACTACCAATATCTCTAAATAGATATACTTTTTTTAAACTAATAAAATCTCCAAAAACAATATAACAGGAGATTAAAATAAGACCTATTAAATAATACAACTCTTTGCCTTTAATAAACGAATCGTAGAAATTAGAATTTGATGATTTAATAGTTTCTGGTTTGGTGTTATTTTGTTTCGACATAAGAAAAAAATCTATACTTAATAGTTTACTAATATAAAAAAACTATAGCATTTAATAAGCAAAAAAAAAGCAGAACTGGTAGTTCTGCTTTTTAATAATATTAAAAAGAATTATTTAGCTGGTTGGTTTGCTGCTGCTGGAGCTTGTTGAGCTGGCTGTGCTACTGGCATTACTGCTCCACCTGCTTTAGCTTTAGTAATAGATCCTTCTACGTCGTTAGAGGTTTCAGTTAATCCTGTTTTTTTAGGAGTAGATAATAAGCTAAATACTAATAATAAAATAGCTAATGTCCAAGTAGCTTTCTCAATAAAGTCAGTTCCACGACGAGCACCCATAATTTGGTTAGCTGCTGAGAAGTTACTAGAGATTCCTCCACCTTTTGAATTTTGAACTAATACTACTAAGATTAGTAATACACATACTACGATGATGGCGATGGTTAAAATTGCTTGCATAATTTATTTGTTAGTTTTCAGTTTTTCTATAAGGGATGCAAAGTAAACACTTTTTTGTGGAAATTTCAAACTTAATATTTCATATGCGCGAATTGCTTTAGAAATATTTCCTTGTAAAGCATAAATTTTGGCTAAAGTCTCGGTTACCAAATGTTCATTTTCTAATAAACTTTGCTTGGCATCGGCCGCTGGTGTGAAAAATTTGTTAGTTCCAAGCTTAATTCTTCCTGGATCTGATTCAATAATTTTATCAATTAACTGACGTTTTTTATTAAAATCAGCTATTTTTTTAACATTTTCAGTCTTTTTAGAGACATTTTCAGCATTTTCCTGTTTTTTAACAGGTTCGCTTTTTATCTCTGTTTGAAATGTATGAGACTCTTTTTGAATTGTTTTTAACCAGTCTGTAAACGAACTTGGTTCTTTTATTTCATCTTTATGTAATTCAGGTGTTTTAAGTACGTCTGTCTCTACATAAGATTGAATAATTCCTTTACTGATTTCCTGTTCAATGTTTTTATTCAATTTATCTACATCAAATTCTTGAACCGGAACCTCTGTTTCATTTTCAATTATTTTTACAAAATCAATTTCATTTGTTTTTTCCTCTTCTTTTTTTACTGGTGCTTCAGATGCTGTTTGAGTGGTAACTGTATTAACATAAATAACTTTAATCTCGTTACTTGTAACAGTTACAGGACTTTGATTTATTTTTACTTCAGGCTCTGCAACTTCTACAACAGGAGATTCGTGTTTAACCTCTACAACTTCCTCTGCTTGTTTTAGCACTGGTTCAACCTGATGTATTAATTCGTATAAAATAGCTCTGCTATTAGCTACAATAGCCGTTTTACGTAATTGTTTAGAATAATTGATGGATTGATATTTATGTAAGCCTTTCGTATATAATAGATGTGCACTTTCAAAAAAAGGATATTCATTAATGAGTACTTCCAAATCGGATAGCTGCGACTCTCCTATCGTAAAAGGTTGTTTAATGATATCTATAAATTGTTGCTGCTGCATTACCAATTATTAAATGCTTTATTGAAAATATCTTCGGTTAATTGCCTGTTTATCTCAGTTAACAAAGCGTCTTCTTGAGAAGAAATCGCTTCAGAGGCTTTAAAATCGGCAAATCTGCTAAAGTTTTGGTCAAAATTTTTAGTTTGATCGAACTTATTACTATACTTTACATTTACTGTAATAGTTAAACGATTGCTTGCGGCCTGGTCATTACTTTGAATAGCAACTGGAGCAATATTATAATCAACAATAGAACCCTCAAATTTCAAATCCCCATTTTGTTTCATCAACGATAAATTGGTTTGAGTAGAAACAACATCCCTTAATTTTTCGGTAAATTTTTGGCTAATAGAAGGGCTTCCTAAAGTTGTATTATTCACAAAAAAATCGACGGAAACGGTTTTCGCTTCAACAGGAATAGTAGCACCGCTTAATGAGAATCTAGGTTTGCAACTATTAAAAGATAGTAACAATAACAACAAAGCAAATATGTGAATTAACCTTTTCAATTAAAATATAGGTTATAAATTTAGCATTTTTTCCCCGAAATGCTTTACCAAAATAATCATAAATGGGTTAAAATAAGCTATTCCATCATGGGTTTAATATTTATAACCTTCATGTTTTCGGGATTAAAGTACTTTTTACAGATATCGGTCAATTGCTCTGCCTTAATGGATTTATAGGTTTCTAAGGCTTGATTATACTTTTTATAATCCATAAAATAGTATTCGGCTAATCCCAATTTATCAGCAATTGCCTGATTTGAGAAATTTTGAAATGTTTGATTAGTCTCTAAATTTTTTACATAATTATCAATCAATTCTTGATCAATACCTTCGTTTATGATGTCGTAAATTTCTTTAGCAATCATTTTCTTCACCTTAGCATTTCCCATTTGAGCTTGCATAATCACATCAAAGGTTGCTATATTATTATAAATTCTTGGATCATCAGAAACTGATTGAATAGCATAAGCCAAATTCCCTTTCTCCACAATACTATTATTTAATATGGAATTTGAATTGGAAAACAATAAATCTCTTAACAAGTTAAATGCATAATAATCGGCTGTTCCAACTGCTGGAGCAGGCACAATGTATGAGTATATTTGAATTGGATAATCAATGGTCATTTCATCAACTGTTGGCGTAAAAGAAAACAAATCAGGTTCTGTTTTTTTAGAATTTAACGGCAATTGTTTTTTGATGCCACCAAAATAAGTTTTAGCAAATTCAAACATTTGCTCTGCTTTTACATCTCCCACAATTACTAAATAAGCATTATTGGGGCTATAATACTTATCATAAAAATCCTGACATTGCTTAGTAGTAAATTTTGTAATCTCATCCAAATTACCAATAACATCTACCTGATAAGGATGTCCTTTAGGATACAAATGTTTATACCTATCTGAGGACATACGATTATACCAATTATTTTCTCCCAATCGTAACTCTTCTCCAACCACTTCTCTTTCTGTATCTAATACTTTTTGGTCTAAAATTAAATTTTCCATCCTATCTGCTTCCATCGAAAACACTTTTTCTATATTTTCTTTAGGTAGCTCTTGCCAATACACCGTTCTATCAAACGTAGTATAAGCATTTATTTGAGCACCAAGCTTTTCCATTTCATGAATGTAAACATCGCCTTCGCCACTATATTTTTTTGAACCTCTAAACATCATGTGCTCAAACATGTGTGCCATGCCTCTAACACCATCCCATTCGTCTTTACTACCTACTCTGTACCATACTTCCATCTGAACCATTGGAGATGTGTTTTTTTCGCACACAATAACTTTTAAACCATTAGGTAATGTAAATGATTTAACTGGAAAATCAAAAGCAAACAAATCAGGCATAACACCTAATAACACTAATACAAGAAATATATATCTCATTTTTATATTTTTAAAAATCAATTCCCAAACCAATTAAAAAGCCTTGATTAAATTTCCCTTTTGGCCCATAGCCCAAAACATAATCTACTCTTATAATTTGAAAAATATGCTCAATACCAAAGTTTATCTCTGCATACTGATCTAATTTGTCATTAAATAAAATATGTCCTCCAACAACTTCTTGCATTCTGTATTTTTTGAGTAATGGGATTTTGTTAAAAATAAATCCATTAAAGTGATGCTCCGCATGCCCCTCAGCATACCAATTTTTAGTACTATACAAATAATAAGGGAGTAATTTAAATGAATTTAAATAATCATTATTTGCTAGTATAGTTTGGTTACCATCAAAGTGTTTGTAATCCATAAACTCTACATAACGATTACTTAAAAAATAGCCTGCCTTTAATTTGTAGCCAAACGTTCCAAACAAGCCTAATTTAATTTTATCATCAACACTCATCTTCACTAAATCATAATCTGCTTTCGTATTTAAACCAGGAATAGCCTTTGAATAAACTATATTAATAATGGGATACTTACTGCCAACTATAATTTTTTCGTGCGGACGTGTATAATACTTTTGTTTGAAACGAATAGAAAATCCTGCTTCAACAATAAATGAATTATTAACTGTAAAACTAGAGTCATCCGTATTAGGTTTGAGGGGATTATTGCTCGTAAATAGCTTACTAGGATTATCAATCCATAAATCGCTCGTTGTATTTCTTAATGCTGAACGCTCTGCATACTCTGCTTTAAAATTGGTAATCAATCCATTTATTAATTCTCTTCTATAATCAAATTCAGCGTATGTTCTTTTATACAACTTCATGAAATTATCATTATTAAATAATGTATAATAAGTATTCATGGAAGCATTAATGGGTTCATTACTATTAAACTGAACGGCACTTGTACCAAGTTTTACATTAAACGATTCAAATTTTTCGGGTTTATGAAGGTATTTCCAATTAACGATTCCTCCCCACAAATAATTTGAAAAACCATATCGAGTAGATGCCGAAATATTATGGTAGCGATTGTTTTCATATCGCTTGGTCATATCAACTTTTATAGATGCATTAACACCTTCAACTGTATTATACTGTATTCCTGACGTTAGTAAACCTGAGGTGTTTAAACTAAATTTCTTTGCTGATTTATTATAGCCATAACCCATAATTAAATCTGAAAATGTAAACTTATTTCCTTTTTTATCTATACTATCTCTGTACCTATCGCTATTTTTAATTTTGCCAATACTATCTTTTTTTCGGTAGTCAGCTTCTTCTTCAAATGTCAATGGAACAGGACGAGTTGTTTGCCAATACGACGAGTCTTTTTTATTGGCGCCGTCTTCAACTTTTAATACTTCGCTTTTAAAAAACTTTTTAGGAAACACAGGATTCATGTCATAGTCAGAAAACACTGCATTAAAATACCCATCTCCCGAAAAACCAAAAACCTTAAAATTAAATGTCATATTTAATCCAGTTGACATCCAGATTGAATCGTTTACAGGTGCATTTAATTGTTTAATATGCAACGTATCCACAAAATCAATTTTAGCTTCTTTAGTTAAATACACATCTGCACTGTGCACGCGCCATGTGTTTTCCTGGATATATATAACGCCTCTAAAGCAAGGGTCTGTTTTTCGTTTAGGAATAATCTCTATTTTATTAAGCATTTTTCCATCTTCAAAAGTAGTACCCAACAATTTATAGCGGTAAGACAATAAAGCATTTTCATTAATTGGTGAGATAAAAGGGCGATCACTCAATCCATCTAAGGAAATTAAATTTTCGTATACACTAAATTTCATATCACTTACCTGATTAAAACTAAAAGCTTTATTATCGCCACTCACTTTACTAGAGTACATAATTTCTTTTTCATCATTAGGTTTTCGGAAATGATATTTTGTTTCGCTCTCGCTTAAATAAACAACTCCTAATAAGGTTGAATCTATTTTCTCACCATTAGAACTCATGGCATTAAGCAACTTTACCATTTTTTTAGGATATTCTTTTAATCGTTGTAATCCTTTGATATATGCTTTGCAAGTAAAAGCATTGACTTGATTTAAATAATACTTTCTTTTTTTAATTGCCTGACGAATCACGGCATAAGCGGGATCTTCACCATCCTTAATCACCACTTCTTTCAATTCGTAGCTTTCTGGCGCTAGAATCACATTTTTAGTAACATTACCTTCAACAACAATATTTTCTATTTTCTTTTTATAGCCTACGTATTGAAAAATAAGTTCGTATTTACCTGGTTGCAAACGAAGGGTGTAAAAACCATCCGCATTAGCATTTGTACCTTGTGTTGTTCCCTTTACTAAAACGGATGAAAATGAAAGTGCTTGATTTTTATCATCTGTTATTTTTCCAGTTACAGCAAATGTTTGCGCGAATGCACTTAATTGTAAAACACAAAAAAAAACTGAAATAATAAGGTTTTTCATAAACATAATAGACGTTTAAGATAAGTAAAAAGTTACAGTTTACGTTACCACAAAACATATTTTCTCTTAAAAAAACACAATAAAAAAAGCGCTAGCAAAAATGCTAACGCTTTTATATAAACTTTGTTTATTTTATTTTTCTTTATTCAACATAATCTGTTTTTCAAGAGAAAATGTTTCTGTTTTACCAATTTTTAATTCCACTTTTTCCTCAGCAGTTTTGTATCCTTTTTTAACCACCTTGATTGTATAGATTACATCACCTTTTAATGTAATAAAGTATTCACCATTTTCGTTAGTAATGGTTGTAGCAACTACAGTATTAGAACCATCTAAGATTTGAACATCTACCAATGCTATGCCTGTTCCCTGAAAACCATCACGAACAACTCCTTTTAGGATACTTAATCCTGAGTTTACTTTCTTTTTACCGTCTTTTTCAAGTAAGCTGTAGTTTGATAAATCTGCTGAGTAAATATCACTTTCTCCTAAACCACCTTTGCGTTCACTCGCAAAATAAGCTGTTTGAGCATCTGCACTAACCACTAATGGTCCATCTTTGTACACTGTATTAATTGGGAAACCAACATTTACGGGTTTCGTCCACTTATCTCCTTCTAAAGTAGATTTAAATACATCATAAGAACCCATTGAACCTTTTCCATCCGAAGAGAAAAATAAAGTTTTTCCATCTGGAGCTAAAAATGCACCTACTTCATCAAACTCAGAATTAATTTCAGGGCCTAAATTTACTGGTTTACCCCACTCTGATTTACTAATTCTTTTTACCATCCAAATATCACCTCTACCATAACCACCTTTACGTTCACTAATAAAGTACAGCGTTTTTCCATCTGGTGAAATGCATGCTCCACCTTCCCAGTAAGATGTATTAATTGGTTTTCCTAAAGCCTCAGGAGTTTTCCATTTACCATTTACAACTTTGGTAACAAAAACATCTCCTCCTCTCGATTCATTATCGTTGATATCATTTTTGTAAATAAAAATTTGCTTCCCATCAGGTGAAATACTTGTACAAGCATCGTGTGCAGGAGTATTAACATTTCCTGAAACATCCTCAGCTTGATTCCATTTTTTATTGATTGTATCCCAATTTGAAATAAAAATATCTTGAAAATATTTACCATCGCCCTCAACATCCGTAGGAGAATCTGTAGTTTCGGGGCGTCTTGTGTTAAACACTAATTTTCTACCATCAGCACTAATACAAGGTGTTTGCTCGTCGTATTTAGAGTTAATAACACTTCCTAAATTATCAATCTTCACATCTATAGGCGAAGCCATCATTTTTTTAGCATTATTACAATGAGAAATATAAACATCAACATCTTCATTCTCGGCTGTTTTAGTGTTTACAGACGTTTTATAAGTATTAAATTCAGCTAGCGCATCATCAATTTTCTCTTCCATTAAGTAAATTTTACCTAAAACAAGATGAGATTCAGGTTTAACATCTTTATTAGTTGCAATTGCTTTTTTTAAATTTTCGGTTGCTAAATCGTATTTTTTTAACTGAAACTGACAAAAACCAACATAATGTAAAACACCTGCATCCTCTGGATTTTTTTGTAAAACTTCCTTATAAATATTTAAAGCTCCAATATACTGGCCAGCATATAACTTTTGTTTAGCTAAAACCATTTTTACTTGGTCTCCAGCATCAAGCGCCTGAACATTTGATAGTAAGGCGAAAAAACACACGGATGTAATAAATCTCTTCATTTCTGTTTCTATATAAAATAAATACTCGTTTATAAATATATAAAAAAGGATTTAAACCTGCATTATTTGTGCAAAAAAATACATTGGTTTATGAATATTCTGTACTTTTAGGGCATGAGTTCTATTGGATTTTACATAGCCTTACCCTTTTTATACCTGATATCTATACTTCCTTTTCCAATATTTTACCTAGTATCAGATGGTGTATATTTTTTGCTTTATAGAGTTATTGGCTATCGTAAAAAAGTAGTTTATGAAAATTTAAAAAATTCATTCCCTCAAAAAAGTCATGAGGAATTAAAAGAAATAGAGAAAAGATTTTATAAATACCTGTGCGATTTATTTTTAGAAACTTTAAAAACATTAACCATTTCGAAAGAAGAAGCGATAAAAAGATGTTCTTTTAATGAGAACACCAAAACCATTTTTAAAGAATTATATGATGAGAAAAAATCTTGCATTTTAGTAATGGGGCACTTTGGAAATTGGGAATGGGCTGGTAACTCATTTAGTTTGATGAATCCACAACAATTATATGTTATTTATCATCCGCTATCAAACAAGCATTTTGATAAATTAATGTATGATATGCGTTCCCGATTTGGCACTAAATTATATGCCATGAAAGATACCATGAGAGAAATGATAAAAAACAGACACGAAGTAAACGCCACTGCTTTTATTGCTGACCAAACACCCTCTCCTGAGGGCGCATATTGGACCACTTTTTTAAATCAAGACACACCTGTTTTTTGGGGAACTGAAAAAATTGCTCAAAAATTAAATTATCCAGTAGTATATGTAACTGTTAATAGAATTAAACGAGGATACTATGAGGTGAATACTGAATATTTAGTGAAAGACCCGAAAAACACAAAAGAAGGGGAAATATCTGAATTACATACGCGTAAACTTGAAAAAGATATTATTGCTCAACCTGAGATATGGCTTTGGAGTCATCGAAGATGGAAACATAAAAGAAAAAAGCCATTCACAAATTAGTGAATGGCTTTTTTCTTTTAGTTGCCGAATTATTCAGCACAATCCGCACCAACCTTGCTTTTTTCTCTTCATTCATTTTATTTTTTTGTTTAAATAAAATAAACTTACAGCATTTAAAATTATTTTTATGGAATTATAAAGTCGCGACGTCTTATACACAAATGAACAAGCTAACAACATATTATATCGTTATTTTACTAAGCATTTCGTTATTTACAATTGCTCAAGATAAAATTACAGTGTATGGAAAAGTTATGGATAAAGTCACGAATAGTCCTATCACGAATGCGGCAGTTTATATTCAAAATTCTAATTACACATCCATTACTGATGCTAAGGGTTATTTTAGTTTCGTTATTCCTTCAAAAAAACATGTGTCAATTATTTTTAAACATTTAAGTTATACTAGTAAAGTAAAAGAAGTTGACATTAATGAAGGTCAGGATTCTGTTTACCTTTTGGTTTCATTAGCACAATCTTACGCAATACTTGATACGTTTACCGTATACTCAAAATTAAAACCAGATACCTTGGTAGGTTCTCCTAAATACAGTATTTATGATTTTGATTTTTATGAAGATAAATACATTCTTTTAACAGCTGAAAAATCTCTTGAAAAAGCAGAGTTAAAATTAGCGGACGAGTCTGGTAAAATTCTTACCACCTATTTTGTTCCCAAAGAAGGAGGCGAAGCCAAAGAGTTTTATCATGATTATATGGGCTACACGAATTTAGTTTGCAAAAATTACATCTATCGCATTAATATGTATCACGACAGATTTGTATTAATTCCCTTGGATGTAAAAGACGTGAATGCTTTTATTAAACCTATTATCGACACCGTAAACGGTAAAATTATTTTCTCAGACTATTGGAAAGATTATCCATTATTTAATTATTATAGCTTTAATGAGAAAGATAGTTTAAAAGAACAATTATTAACTATTGAAGATAAAGAAATGATGCACGCCTATAATTTTGAATATTATTCGCTTATGCCTAAAGAAAAATTGGCTGCCAGAAGATTAGCTATGGAATACAATACCGACAAACGTATTATTGCTTCATTAATGAGTGGGTTCACCAAAAGCATGTTTTATGAGCCTTTATATGCTCCGCTTTATATTATCAAAGATACTATTTGTGTGTTTGATCACTATAAAGACAATTTGTTCCACTTGGATAAAAACGGGCATAAAATCGATTCTATCCCTATTAATTACAATCACCCAAAAAACTGGAAAGAATGGAAAAATAAAATGTTAAAAGATGATATTGAAAATTTAATTTATGCGGTATACGATAAAAATGGTCACAAATACATAAAACAAATTAGTACACAAACTGGTAAACCATTAGGAAAATATACCCTTCAATTTCATAGTGCAGATAAATTAAAAATTCATGATGGCTATATCTACTATATTTACAGACCATTTGAAAGCACCCAAGAAAAGTTTTTTTATAGAGAATTGATTAAATTAGAAAACAGTAATTAATATTTTTTTATTGAATTTTTATTTGCATTTTCGTTACACATAACATCTGCAAATGACAACTTTAAAAACACCCGTTTTAACTATTATTTTAAGTGCTGTTGCAGCCACTGTACAAACTATTTTAATTTCGTTTATTGCATACAAAATAAACAGTCAGTTTGATTTAGCTATCACTTTGTTATCATTTTTCATCTCTTTTATAATCAGTTTTTTTGTTATTTACTTTTTATACAATAATATCATCTTCGAGAAAATTGATAAACTTTATTTTTTAGTAAAATCGCAACAACCAAAAGAAATTCCGAATACTGAATTTCAGTTAGATGAGGTGGATGCGATTGACAGACTTGAAGATGAAATTAAAAAATTAGCGCAAGAACGACTAAAAGAATCTGAACAAAATAGGAATCTAGATAGTTACAGAAAAGAATTTTTAGGAAACGTCTCTCATGAATTAAAGACGCCAATCTTTAATATTCAAGGTTATTTATCTACCCTTATTGATGGAGGCATAAACGATCCATCTATTAATGTAGAGTACTTAAAAAGAGCCGACAAAAGCGTTGACAGGATGATTCAAATCATTGATGATTTAGAAACCATTTCGCAATTAGAAGTGGGGACATTAGAACTTGAGTTAGAAGTTTATGATATAGCACAACAAATAAAAGATGTTCTTGAAGCGCTTGAACTGCAATCGAGTAAGAAAGGCATTAAATTACAATTAGCTAAAAAATACGACAAACCTATTTATGTTAAAGCAGATAAATTCAGGGTTCGTCAGGTTTTGGTAAATTTAATTACCAATAGCATTAAATATGGTAAAGAAAATGGTAAGACAATTATTTCAATAAATTTATTTGACGAACAAGTTATTATTGAAATAAAAGATAATGGTATTGGCATAGCCGAAAAACATTTACCTCGTTTATTTGAACGTTTTTACAGAGTTGATAAAGGCAGAAGCCGAGAACAAGGAGGTACAGGTTTGGGCTTGGCTATTGTTAAACACATTATTGAAGCTCATGGCGAAACCATTGATGTAACAAGTACTATTAATGAAGGAACCTCAATTTCATTTACATTAAAAAGAAATAATTAAAATAGAATAAATGGATTTTACCCCACTTTTTCAAAACTTTGCAAAGCATATTACTTTAACAAAAACAGAGGAAAAATTTATTATTTCATTGTTAGAACATAAGCTTATAAAATCAAAAGATTTTTTAATTCAACAAGGTGAAATATCAAAGCACTCTGCATTTGTTTTAAATGGTTGTTTAAGAGGGTTTACTATTGACAGTAATGGATTTGAGCATGTATTAAGCTTTGCTCCAAAAGATTGGTGGATTGCTGATATGTATAGCTTATTGTCTCAAAAACCAGGTAACTTAAATATTGAAGCAATGGTTGATACAGAAGTTGTTTTAATTTCGAAAAATAATCAAGAAAAGATGTATGAAAAAGTTCCTAAGCTAGAACGTTTCTTCCGAATTATAATCGAGAAATCATTAGTAGCATATCAACAGCGCTTAAATGATAATTTAAGTTTAACAGCCGAAGAACGTTATTTAAAGTTTTGTAAAATTTATCCTCAACTCATTAATGATATTCCTCAAAAACAAATAGCGGCATACATAGGAGTTACTCCCGAATTTTTAAGTAAACTAAGAGCTAAGCAAGCTCGCGCAAAATAAAACCATTTCTTAATCTAGATTAAGTTTTTTCTCCTTTTAATGGTTGTACCTTTGATGTCGTAAATTAGATCATTATGGACAGAAAAGAATTTTTAAAGAAAGGCTTACTAGGTACTGGAATGTTTATTGCCTCAACAGCTTTAGGAAATGTTATTAAAAACGACATTGACGATTTGAAAGAATTAGATGTTATAGGATTTAATCATTTACCAAACACAACATCACACATTATGAAAAATACAATTTTGCACAAATCAGAATCTCGTGGAGATGCTAACCACGGATGGCTACATAGCAAACACACTTTTAGTTTTGCTAATTATTATAATCCAGAAAGAATGCACTTTGGCGTACTACGCGTTTTAAACGATGATACGGTTGCTGCTGGAATGGGTTTTGGAACTCATCCTCATGACAATATGGAAATTATTAGTATTCCTTTAGAAGGCGACTTAGAACACAAAGACAGTATGGGAAATACTACCGTTATTAAAAACGGTGACATACAAGTAATGAGCGCTGGAACAGGCATACAGCATAGCGAATACAATAAGAACAAAGATAAGGCGGTTAAATTCTTGCAAATTTGGGTATTTCCAAACAAAAAGAATGTAACTCCTCGATACGATCAAATAACTTTAAATTTAGCAGACAGACATAATAAGTTACAACAAATTTTATCTCCTAATGCAGATGATGATGGCGTTTGGATTCATCAAAATGCTTGGTTTCATTTAGGAAAATTTGATAAAGGTATTACTGCTGACTATACTATTAAAGGGAAAGGAAACGGCGTATACATTTTTAATTTAAGCGGAACTTTAGATATAAACGGTCAGCAAGTAGAGGCCAGGGATGGTTTTGGAATTTGGGATATAGATACAATTTCAATTAAAGCAACATCTGATTCAGAGTTCTTAATTATGGAAGTTCCAATGACAGCATAACAATAAAATAAACAAAATAACTAAAACAAAAATAACATGAGCACAACTAAATGGGCATTAGACCCAACACACAGCGAAATTAATTTCAAAATTAAACACATGATGATCTCTAACGTTACTGGAAGTTTTACAAACTTTAATGTAACTGCCGAAACTGATGGCGATAACTTTGCAAATTCAAAAGTATCGTTTACAACCGACGTAAATTCTATCAATACAAATAACGAGCAACGTGATGGTCATTTAAAATCTGCTGATTTTTTTGACACTGAAAAATATCCTCAAATTAAATTTGAAGGAACTAAATTTGAAAAAGCATCTGATGAGGAATACGCACTTCATGGTAATTTAACCATTAGAGATGTAACTAAACCAGTAAGTTTAAAAGTTGATTTTGGTGGTATTGCAAAAGATCCATACGGAAACATTAAAGCTGGTTTTACATTAGATGGTAAAATTAATCGTAAAGATTTTGGTTTAACTTGGAATGCTGCTACCGAAGCTGGTGGGTTATTAGTAGGTGAAGATTTAAAAGTACAAGCTGAAATTCAATTAGTAAAACAAGCTTAAGATTTTCTAAATACACATGATGGTAAAGGAGAAAATCAATCATTTTCTCCTTTACTTTTTATAACTATTTTATGATTATTAAATTGCATTTTTATCTAAACACAAAAACTTAAAATTATTCATGAAGCCTCCTAAAAAATGGAAAATGGCCATCGTAATCTGGCTAGCTATTTACCCTCTCATTACAACTATCTTTGCGTTATTAGGCAAACAACTCATTCAAATTGAACCTTTACCTTTACGTACTTTAATCATCACTATTATTGCTGTTCCTATTATGGTATTTATATTAATACCAACATTACAAAAACTATTGCACAACTGGTTATCAAAATAAGAAATCATGTTAAAAAAAATTCAATCCATACATACAGCTCCCGAAACAATGATGGGACCAATAAAATTGCGTCAAGCTTTTCCATTAAGAGGAATTGAGCAAGTAAGTCCGTTTATTTTATTGCATCATTTTGATTTCACGTATTTACCGCACGAAAATAATTTTAACGTTCCTCCACATCCACACCGTGGATTTAGTCCTGTTACCTTTATGTTTGAAGGATCTGTAGAACATGAAGATTCGTTAGGTAATAAGCATATTGTTTATGACAATGAAGTGCAATGGATAAATGCTGGCAGAGGAATTATTCATAGCGAAAAAGCAGATAAAGCTTTTGTTGAAAAAGGTGGACGCTCACAAGGTATTCAATTATGGATAAATACGCCTAAATCTGATAAAATGAATCCTCCTACCTACCAGCCAATTACTAAAAATGAAATTATATTAATTGAAAAAGAGGGTGTTGAGTTTCGTTTAGTTTCAGGGCAATATCAAAACAAAAAAGGACCTGCCAAATCTGATGTCGTAACAGCTACATTAAGGATGAAAGCAAATACTAATTATAGTTTACAATTTCCATCAAGTCATAATGTTACATTTTATATATTAGAAGGTAATTTGAGTTTAAACGAAAGTCAAACTATTAAGCAACATGATTTGATTGTATTTGAAAAATCGGACGACGAAATAGTATTGCATGCAAAAGCTGATTCTAAATTCTTGATTATGGCTGGAGAACCAATAAATGAACCTTTAGTAACACATGGACCATTTGTGATGAATTCGGAAACAGAAATATTGGAAGCTATGCGAGATTATCAACAAGGTAAAATGGGATTTTTATATTAAATTAAAATATGATTAAAGCTGTAATACATCAGGAACCTTATGTCACTCACATTTCTTCTGAATCAAATTCATTGATTGCAGATGAACCACTTGAACTGGGAGGAAAAAATTTGGGAATGAATCCTACTGAATTATTAGCGTCATCATTAGCGGCTTGCACATGTATTACGTTACGCATGTATGCCAGCAGAAAACAATGGGATGTAAAAAGCATTGAAACTCATATTGAAATTATAAATCAAGAAAGCTCTGCTAATACTTTATTTGAAAGACAGATCACTTTAATTGGAGAAATTGATCAAGTACAACAAGAAAGACTACTAGACATGGCAAATCATTGCCCCGTTCATAAAATTTTAACTCGTTCAATTACTATTAATACCAGCATAAATGACGGAGATAACAAAAAAATATAGCAATAAAGATATTACGATTGTTTGGAAACCCAGCGTGTGTATTCATTCTACCCTTTGTTGGAAAGGAGAAAAGGGATTAAAATCTGTTTTTAATCCGATGGAAAAACCTTGGATTAAACCAGAAGGAGCTACAACTGATGAAATCATCGAACGGGTAAACAATTGCCCTTCGGGCGCTATTAGTTTTTATTATAATCAAGCCGAAGATAAGCCTATTGAGACTAATGCAGAAAGTATTGTAGAAGCAATGCCTAACGGACCACTACTTGTGTATGGCAATATTATTGTAAAAGATAAAGAAGGACATAAAACTCAAAAAAATAAAGTCACAGCTTTTTGCAGATGTGGAGCCTCATCCAATAAACCATATTGCGATGGCACTCACACTAAAATTGATTTTAAAGGATAGGTTCTACAACTTTACTTCCCACAGATTCCACTCGCTATCAAAACGATACCAAGTTCCGTTCATATCTTGCCAGGTTTTATTGGTAATTTCTGTCCAATGCTTGCCGTTATCAGAACACATTAATTTATTACCCGAAATAAACAACCATTTACCATGGTTATCTTGCCACACAGCATTACCTTGGGTGTTTTTCCATTTCTTTTTATTGTAAGAAACTTTTAAGATTAACGTTTTCTTATCAATTTTATACCATGTGTTATAGCTCCCCATCCATGTTGCTACTTCTGATTTTACCCAAGCAGATTCTGCTGGAATAGGCTCAACATTTCCATCTTTCAATTTTAAAGGGCTTGTAAAACTCCATTGCAACAAGGCAAACAAACCACAAACAATAATTACTCGCATTATACTAAAATTTAAAATCCTCTACCTATGATGTCACAAAACTCTATCTAATTGATAATGAGTTAAGTGTTTTATATTAAAATACGCTATAAACAACTTTTCAACAAAATTAAAGTAACTATAAACAGTAAAAAACTGCTTATAAACAAGATTTCAAGATTAAACTGTTAATTAAACTGGTTTAGCAACAAAAAAGCCTCAGAAAATTCTGAAGCTTCAAGTATTTTTATTAATTCCTATTTCTTAAACTTACCTTTTAAGGCAGCTAAAGCCGACATCATATCATTGGTGTCGTAACTTGCTACTTCCTCTTTTTTAGCCGCTGGCTTTTTATGAGCTGTTACTCCTTCCCCCTTCATCGATAAGGCAATACGTTTACGTTTCACATCGCATTCCGTAACATTTACCCATACCTGTTGCCCTACTTTTACAACTAAATTTGGATCATCCACAAAAGTATCACTCAACTGAGAGATGTGAACCAAACCATCTTGATGCACTCCCACATCCACAAAAGCCCCAAAATTAGTCACATTAGTTACAATACCTGGTAAACGCATACCTTCTCTTAAATCTTCGATGCTGTGCACGTTTTCATCAAAACTAAATACTTCAAATGATTTACGAGGATCTCGTCCTGGTTTTTCCAACTCGCTCATAATATCTTTTAAAGTTGGTAAACCAATAGCATCGGTTACGTATGACATTAAATTAATTTTCTTACGCAGATCCTTATCTTTTATCAAATCATCAATGCTGCAGTTTAAATCACTCGCCATTTTTTCTACAATGTGATAAGACTCGGGATGCACTGCACTTTTATCTAATGGATGAATACCATCTCTAATACGCAAGAAGCCAGAACATTGCTCAAATACTTTATCACCCATACGATTTACTTTTAATAAATCTTTACGAGATTTAAATGCGCCATGCTCATTACGATAATCCACAATATTTTTTGCTAAGCCTTCGCCAATACCTGATACATATGATAATAATTGTTTAGAAGCCGTATTTAACTCAACTCCTACTCCATTTACACAACTCATTACCACATCATCCAATTTGTTTTTCAAAGCTACTTGATCTACATCATGTTGATATTGCCCTACTCCAATCGATTTTGGATCTAGCTTTACCAATTCAGCTAATGGGTCGGCTAAACGACGACCAATAGAAACCGCACCACGCACGGTTAAATCGTAATCAGGAAATTCTTCACGAGCTACATCAGAAGCCGAATAAATAGAAGCCCCTGCTTCACTTACCATAATAACAGGAATTGATTTTGGTAACACCTCAATGCTTCTGATAAATTGTTCGGTTTCGCGAGACGCTGTTCCATTACCAATAGCAATCGCTTCTAACTCGTACTTAGCACATAAAGCCATTACTACGTGTTGCGAGTCCATCACACGGCGTTGCGGTTCATGTGGATAAATAACGGTTTCTTCTAATAATTTCCCTTGTGCATCTAATGCTACTACCTTACAGCCAGTTCTAAAACCTGGGTCAATTGCTAAAATTGATTTTTGCCCTAATGGCGATGCTAATAACAATTCTCTTAAATTATCGGCAAATACTTGTATGGCTTTTTCATCTGCTATTTGCTTGGTAAACAAACGCATCTCAGCTTCAATACTTGGTTGTAATAAACGTTTGTAACCATCAGCAATGGCCATTTCAATTTGTTCGGCACATTCGTTACGAGAAGTGATAAATTGTTTTTTTAATTGTTCAAGTGCCACTTCTTCATCTACAATAACATCTAATATTAAAAAATCTTCTTTTTCTCCACGGCGCATAGCTAACATACGATGGCTTGGACAAGACATTAATGGTTCTTCCCATTCAAAATAATCTTCAAATTTTTGTCCCTCTTCTTCTTTCCCTCTAATGACTTTAGTTTTAATAGTAGCCGATTTCTTGAATAGTGTTCTCATACCTTCACGAGCAACGGCGTCTTCGCTAATTATCTCAGCAATGATATCTCTCGCTCCTGCTAATGCATCATCAGGATGTTCCACTCCTAATTCTTTATTTACAAACTGTAAAGCTTCAGGGAATAATTCTTTAGTTTGTTGAGCTAAAATTAATTGAGCTAAAGGCTCTAATCCCTTTTCGCGAGCTGCAGTTGCCTTAGTACGACGTTTTGGTTTGTATGGTAAATATAAATCTTCTAAAGTAGATAACGTTTCTGCTGCAGTAATTTTGTCAGACAACTCTTGCGTTAGCTTTCCTTGTCCCTCAATAGATTTTAAGATACTTTCTCTTCGTTGTTCTAGTTGGCGTAAACGTTCAATTTCATTTTTAATCGTCATTACTTGTACTTCATCCAAACTTCCTGTAACCTCTTTACGGTAACGAGAAATAAATGGCACAGTTGCCCCTTCGTCTAATAATTCAACCGTTGATTTCACTTGTTTTGCGTCGATTTTTAGGTCGGCTGCAATTTTAAAAAATAATGAAGCGTCTGTCATTTTTATAATATTTTAATAGTCCTATTAACAAATATAAATCTATAAAAGCATTGATTTTACTGGATTTATCAACATTTGATAATTTTAGTAAGTATATAAATCACTCACAATTAAAGACTTATAAAACAAATTGTTGAAAACAAATTTGCGTTCAAAATAGACTGAAATATTAAGACTTTTCAAACACTTCTACTTCGGCAAGTGGGCTAAACAAATAAACTGAGCCTGTACTTATTTCTTTGCAGCGATATCGCTTACGTAACTTTTCTCCTTTTTCAAAAATGCGAGAACCGTTATATAAAAAATGAGTACGATACGGTAAATGCTCTAATAAGATTAAATGTCCGTTTGTTTCGTGTGTGTCATATAACTTTAATGTACGCATTAAAGTAGCATCGCTACAACTAGCTGCTGCAGGGTTTTGCAAATATTTACGAAGAGCATATAATACATCCAGTGGTAAATTATCAGTACTTAAAAACGGCATCATTAATACTCTAAAAGATTGCTTCCATTCTTCACCATGAGGGGCTACAGTATTTCGGTGCTTATTGTATGTATGTAAATGAGCTATTTCATGCACTAAAGTTATAAAAAACGAGTATTGATTTAAATTATGGTTAATGGTAATGGTATGATTTAATCCATCTCTGGGAGGAGTATAATCACCTAATTTAGTACTACGTTCTTTGGTTATTTTTAATTTAAAATCAAATTCAATAATCCAAATAGCAATTTGAGGCACCGCAAATTCAGGAATATATTTTCTTAATATTTCCGAGTTACGCTGTATTTGCTGTTCTCTTAAAGACATTTAAGGTTAAAGATTTAAGAAGTAGGAGATATTAAAATAAATCTAAAATCACACTTCTAAAATCACAAATCAATTATGGTTTATACTTTGATTTAGATAAAATTTTCTGAGCGTCTTTTTCGTTCATTAAATCTTCTAAGGTCACACTTTCATTATGTTCCATATAAGATTTAACAATTTGTCTGCCCAGCCACATAGCCACTCTAGGAGGACATTCTTTACTAATTGCTCTGGTAAACGGACCATCACTTGTAAACTCCGACACTAACTTCAAATCATTGTCGTATAATTTATTATCCTTTGCGAAAAAGCCCCATACATTTTTTTCATACTTATCTAAATATTGCATTTGAGCTGTTGTATAACCCATTTTTATAGAATCTTGTACCTGAGGCATTAAAGCATCACATACATAAAATATTTTACCATAAAATATCATGTGATTTAATAAATTATTTACTGGGTCTGCATTATCAAATTCTGTAATAACCCATCCACGAACAGCATCTGATAAAACATGTTCTTTATTCATCGTTCTGGTTCTAAACTTAGGAAGCTCCATCATGTTATAAAACATATTATTATTTCCTAAATACATATCTAAACCAATACCTAACGTAGAATCTACATATACCACATTATATTGAAAACCACTCATAAAAGTCACATACTGTTTGGGCGTTTTTCGTTTTGGGAAAAATACTTTAAATCGTTTAACAACTTCCGTCATTTCATCACCTATCAATTCCACATCGTTATCAGAATATATTTTCTCTAAATCGTTGTGTGCGGTTTTAATATCCTGATTATTAATAAACTTCAATAAAGTTTGAGAATATAACGAATCGACTTTACCCCCATTGTTAACAATAGAAGACACATATCTTGTATAAAATGTAGAATACTTTTTATAATACTCTTCCATTTTAGCTGAACTATTTTGTGGTGTTAAGGAAAAGACATCTTTATCCAAACGTTTAAACACAATTGGCTCCAATTCAACTTTACTTGTATCTATATCTAATTGACTGTGCCCACAGCTTGTTAAAAAGTTAACAATTAAAACAAGAGTAATTACTTTAAAAAGAATTTTCATACCAAAAATTATATTAATTTTACCATGTTAAATTATATAAAAAACAAAATACATGAAAAAGATTTTACTGATAGTTTCAAGCACATTATTGTTAGCTAATAGTTTTTTTGCGCAAGATGATGCAGATAAAAAATTTCGTTTTGGCTTAAGAATATCACCAACTCCAACCTGGTTAAGAAGTACTGATACCAAATTGGTTGAAAAAGGTGGAACTAAATTTGGATTTGGGTTTGGCTTACAAACAGAATTCAGAATTAACTCAACTGCATCTTTTGTAACAGGTATTGGTGGCGACTTTTTAGGAGGAAAACAAACTTACAAAAATGGTCAAGGTTATGTTTTAGACAACAACAATCAATACGTTGACTCTAAAGATTTTGATTTTACTAGAGGAGCAGCTGCGATTTACGCTTCTAATTTAAGTAATGGAGATAAGCTTTATGAATTAAAGAGCAGAACTGTTAAAGCAACTTATGTAACAATTCCTGTTTTATTGAAATTAATGACCAAAGACATTTCAAGTTTCAAATACTTTGGTATGTTTGGAGGAAACATTGCTATTCAAACTAAATTCAGAGCAACTGATGAAATTAATGAATTAAAATATGATTTAGGTTCAAATTCATATATTTCAAATGGTAGCAGTACAATTACTGACATGAGACCTTCTGGAGATTTAGTACCTATTAATATTGGCTTAAACGTTGGACTTGGTGCTGAGTATAATTTATCAGGTTCTACATCTGTATTCTTAAGCATTAATTACTTAAGAGGATTTATTAATCAATACCAAGGAACTTCTGATATCATTGTAGATAAAATTGCTGAAAATGTAAATAAATCATCAGCTCCTACAAAATCAAAACAAAGTGCCTTATCTGATGGTATTCAAATAAACATCGGTATGTTATTCTAATAGCATTCGATAAAAAATCAATAAAAAAATCTCAGTTAATCGCTGAGATTTTTTTATTTTTATACAGTACAGTTATACTTTCTTATGAAACATCAAGACATTATTAATCATATTGTAAATTGGCTAAATCAATACTCTCAAACATCAAAAACAGAAGGCTTTGTAATTGGTATTTCTGGCGGTATTGATTCTGCCCTAACATCAACCTTATGTGCCTTAACCGGTAAAAAAGTAATATGTTTAAACATGCCTATCAGACAGCATAAAACAGAATATGATAGAGGAAATGAACACATTGAATGGTTAAAGAAAAACTATACTAACGTTTCGAGTGCTGAAGTAAACTTAACTTCCATTTTCGAACAAATGGAAAAAACGTACGACACAACTATTCAGGATTTTTTAACGATGGCAAACACCAGAGCTCGTTTAAGAATGACTACTTTGTATGCCTATGCAGGACATCATAAATTATTAGTAGCTGGTACAGGAAATAAAGTTGAAGATTTTGGCATTGGCTTTTACACTAAATATGGAGATGGTGGTGTTGACGTGAGCCCTATTGCCGATTTAATGAAATCTCAAGTTTATGCATTAGCTGGTGCATTGGGGGTAACTTCAAATATTTTAAATGCCAGACCTACAGATGGATTATTTGCTGATGGCAGAACAGACGAAGACCAAATTGGAGCCACGTATGATGAATTAGAATGGGCTATGCTTTACATTGAAAATAAAGAAAGCTATGAATTAAACGATCGCCAAAAAGTAGCAATGCAAATCTATCAAAGTAGAAACAGAGCTAATAAACATAAAATGGATCCAATACCAGTTTGTTTAATCCCCAAAGATTTACTAATTTAAAGATATGGAGAAAAGAAAATGCTTAGAGTGTGGCGAAACATTTAATGGAAGAGCTGACAAAAAGTTTTGTAGTGATTTATGCAGAAATGCCTACAACAACAAACTCAACAGCGACCATGTAAATTACGTGAGAAACATTAACAACATTTTACGAAAAAACAGAAGAATTATTGAAGAGTTTTTACCTGAAGAAACAGCAAAAGTATCGCAACAAAAATTAATTGATAAAGGCTTTAACTTCAATTACTTCACCAATACTACAACCACAAAAACAGGCAAAACCTACATATTTTGTTATGAATTTGGTTACTTACCTATTGAAGGAAATTATTACCTTTTAGTAAAAAGGAAAACTCATTCTTAATTCAATCATGAAATTTTCTGTCAGTTCGAGCGGAGTCGAGAACAAAGAAAATTTTTAAAAAAGCTTCTCGACTTCGCTCGAAGTGACAAATCTTTTTAAACGAAATTCTAATCCTCAATAATAATCGAAACCTTATCTACCGGACCATTCATTGGAGGTAAGAGCTTCGTAATTTTTACTTTAGTTTCAATTAACTTAGGAAATGCATGAATGATTTTATCGTAAATACGTTTTCCAACGTGCTCAATTAATTTTGACGGAATCGCCATTTCTGCTTTACAAATTTCAAATACGGCACAATAATCAATGGTTAAATTCAAATCATCTTTCACAGCTGCTTCATGAAAATCATAAACCATGTATACATCTACAATATACTCTCCTCCTACTTTGGTTTCTTCGGGTAAACAACCGTGATAAGCATATAATCTAATTCCTTCAACGTTAATTTGATTTTTCATAAGTTGGTGTTAAAATTTTATTATTTAAAGAGTGATTTCTCCCCTTAAATTTGTTTCTAATAATTGTTTTGCTTTTGCTAATGATACTTTTTGTCCTAATACAAACATTAACTTTGTAATAGCACTTTCAAATGTAATATCGTATCCACTAATCACACCAATTTTTTTAAGGGCGCTACTCGTTTCATACATCCCTTGAATGACTTTACCTTCAGCACATTGAGTAACGTTATAAATAATGATTCCTTTATCTATAGCTGTTTTTAAAGCCGAAATAAACCACTCTTCAGTGCTAGCATTACCTGCACCAAAGGTTTCAATAATTACCGCTTTAATTCCTGGTGTATTTAAAATAGATAAGGTTATTTTTTGACTAATGCCAGGAAACAATTTTAAAACAGCAATATCATTTTCTAATTTAGTGTGGATGGATAATTCTTTTTTAGATGATTTTAATAATGCCGATCCATTATATTGGATATCAACACCTGCTTCAGCTAATGCAGGATAATTTGGAGATTTAAAGGCATCAAAATGAGCCGAATTATATTTATAAGTTCTATTGCCTCTATACAATTTGTACTCGAAATACACACAGACCTCGGTAACAATTGGTTTTTTATTTTTTTGTGCAGCGGCAATTTCTATAGCTGTAATTAAATTTTCTTTACCATCTGTTCTAATAATACCAATTGGTAATTGCGATCCTGTTAAAATTATTGGTTTATTCAAGTTTTCTAACATAAAACTCAATGCACTAGCCGTATACGACATGGTATCAGAGCCATGAAGAATAACAAAACCATCATGTTTTGCATAGTTAGATTTGATTATTTCTGCTATTTCTACCCACACTCGCGGATGCATGTTCGAAGAATCGATGGGATGCTTAAACGAGATGGAAGATAGTTTAATATCAAATTTTTCTAATTCGGGAATTTGTTGAGTTAAGGCTTTAAAATTAAAGGGTTTTAATTCACCAGAACGTGCATCTTGCATCATGCCAATGGTGCCACCTGTGTAGATAAGAAGAACTGAAGGTTTTGAATTTGCCATAAAGTAAAAAAGCCTAAGACTTTCGGCTTAGGCTTTGATTTCAAAATTAATTAGAAAGGTAAATCGTCGTTATCTGAAATACTGCTATTAAAAACAGGAGCTGATGTATTTTCTTGCATTCCTGCGTTTCCCTGAGCTGGTGCAGATTGACCAGAACCAACTTTTTCAATTCTCCAAGCCTCTAAAGTATTGAAATATCTAATACCTTGAGGTCCGTTCCACTCACGACCACGTAAGTTAAATTGAACTTTAATTTCATCACCTTGATTAAAACTATCAAGCATATTACATTTATCTTGAGTTACTTGAAAACTCACATATTGAGGATACGGTGTACTTAAATCTGTTGCTAAAACAAAATCTCTTTTTTGAAATTTTTCACTTACTTTTTGTGTGTCGTACTTTAATTTTAATTGACCTGTTACTTCCATTGTATTATATATTTACGTTATTGATTTACAGAATTGTGTATTAAAACAAATTTACAAAAGATACAGTTAATTTTAAGCAAAACTTAATCACAAAAAGGTCAATGTTTTAACAATTTCAATAAAACCAAAGTTTTAAACTCTAATTCCAATCAATAATACATCATCTACTTGCTCTAAATTTCCTTTCCAATCTTCAAATTTTTGAGTCAAAATTTGTTTTTGCTCGTCCATCGGCAAAGTACTATTAGCCACTAAGAGTTCCTCCAAAGGCTTATACTTAAACTTTTTACCTTTTGGTCCTCCAAATTGATCGGCATAACCATCTGTTAATGAATAAATAATATCCCCTTTTTGTAATTCAACTTTCCTTAATGTAAACGGCTTCATATCGCTATGTTTTCCTACTGGCATTTTATCAGCAGGACAAGATATTAATTCCCCATTTCTAACAATATAAAAACTATTATTAGCAGCTGCATACTCTAATATTTTATTTGTGAAATCGAATGCACACAAAATGCAATCCATTCCATCTTTTGATTCTTCTTCACTGTCTTCTGGATTTAATGATGCAATAATTTCTTCGCGAATATAATCAAGGACTATGTTTGGACTAGAAACACTTTTTTCAATAATATATTTATTGAGATAAGAAATATTTAACATACTCATAAAAGCGCCTGGTACACCATGTCCTGTACAATCTGCGGTACACAAATAAAATTTTTCGACATCGCTATTTGAATGTTTATGAGCTATGGCGTAATAAAAATCACCACTAACAATATCTTTAGGTTTGTATAGTATAAAGAATTTTTTAGAATCGAGTGATGTATCCATATTTATATTTCTTTAATCTCTGGATAATTTATTGATTGTTCGTTCAATATATTGTTCAGATGTTATTAGGGCTGTTTGAATGCGTTTAGCATAATGTATCGAATCTAATATCTCTTTTTGTTTTTCTTCGATAATATGTTTTTGATGCATAATTTCTTGATTAGCTTTTTTCTTTTGTAAAAAACTTCTATAAATAAAAAACGAAAACACAATAACTATAAGCAATACACCACAAATAAACCAAATAATCACGGTTTGCTTTTTTCGTTCTGATGCGGCAAGAGTTTCTTTTTTTAATTGAAGTAGTTTAGCGGCTTCTTGTTTTTTATCAAATTCGTAATTCATTTCAATACGCGTAGCCTTTTCCGTATTTTCTTTATTAATAATACTATCACGATATATGATATATGTTTGATAATTTTTTAAAGCCTTTTCGAAATTTTGTTTTTTTAAATACAATTGATATAATACCGAGTATGATTGCATTAATGCTTCTAACTCATTTATCTTCTTGGATAACTCTAAGCCTTTTAAAATATGAATTTCCGCATTATCAAAATCATTTAACTTAAGCAACACTTCGCCAATATTAATATAAGAAACAGCAATACCTGGTACATCATCCATTTCTTTTTGAATTTCTAAAGCATCTTTAAAATTCTTTAATGCATCTTCAAATCTATTTTGTTCAACATAAATTAAACCAATATTTCCATAGGCTAAAGCAACACTTTGTTTATCATCAAATCCTTTCATCAAGATTAAATTTTCTTTGTACATTTTTAAAGCTAAATTTTTAAGCCCTTTAGCCGAATACACACCTGCAATATTACTATATGTACCAGCCAAGCTATACTTATCATCAAACTCTTTAAATAATGCTTGTGCTTTTTGATAATAGACAACAGCGTCATTATTATTACCTAACGCGCAATATACATTTCCAAGGCTTAAAAATGAATTAGCGCTTCCTTTTCTATCATTTACAGATTCTCTGTATTTTAATGACAATAAATAAAAATTAAGTGCATCTGGATAACGCCCCTGCTCATAATACAAATTCCCAATGTTTCCATAAGCTGCAGCCATCCCCTTTTTGTCGCTTATTTTCTCGCTGATTCCTAGGAAAGAATTATAGTGATTAAGCGCCCTATCATAATCCCCCATCGAATATTGATTCAGGCCGGTAACATTATGATACATTCCTAAACCTTTCTGGCAAGCAAGTACAATATCTGTTGAATTGTTTTGAGAGAGAATTTGCTGAGCTAATAATTTTATTTTATTAGCATACATCATAGAACTATCGTATTCTCCAATAAAAAAATATTGTCGGGCTAATTTATTTAACAGGAAAACTTTATTCGTATCCTCTTTACTAATGCTTAATTCTTTTTTAAGTGTTTCAACTTCTTCTGATTGTGCAGTTGTATTGAAATAATTTAAAAAAAATAGTCCTATTAAAATGTATTTGAACATTAATCTTACGTATATCAGTAAAAATACAAAAAATAATGATTTTTTAGAGAGAATTTATACAACTCTTAACTTTTTACCTCCATAAAATATGATACTTTTAAAGTATGAAAAACGACATCAAGATATCTGTTCGAATACCAAAATCAAGCTTAGATTTTTTATCTTTATTAAAAAAACATAATAATAGAGATTGGTTTAATGAGCATAAAGACCAATTCTTAAAAGAACAGCATTATATAGAACAATTTGCTAATGCTTTGTTAGAGGAGTTAAATACACATGATGTGATTGAAACAGTTTCTGGTAAAAAAAGTTTACATCGCATTTACAGAGACACTCGCTTTTCAAAAGAAAAAACACCCTATAAAACTAATTGGAGCGGAAGCTTTAGAAGAGCTACAAAATATAGAAGAGGAGGATATTACTTTCATATAGAATCTGGTAATAGTTTTATTGCTGGAGGTTTCTGGAACCCTAATCCCGATGATTTGAAAAGAATTAGAGATGATTTTGAATTTGACAGTAAACCTATACGAACCATTTTAAAGAGTAAAAATTTTCAAACAACCTTTGGTACTTTACAAGGAGAACAGTTAAAAACAACACCTAAAGGATTTGATCCTAATAGTGAGGCTATTGATTTATTGCGTTATAAACAATTCTTACTAATCCGTCAGTTTTCGGATAAAGAAGTTTTAAGCGAAAACTTTATAGATGATGCACATTTAACTTTTAAAAACATGCGTCCTTTTTTCGACTACATGAGTGAAGTGTTAACAACCGACATTAATGGAATAGTGATTTAAAAAACAATTATTTTTTTATCAATTTTTCAATTTCTGCCAATTTAGCTAATGCTGTTGGATCGTTCGGTTTATATTTTAAAGCATCTTCGTAAACGGGTTTAGCTTCGGCATAACGTTTCATTTTAAATAATTCATTTCCTCGTTTAATAGCCTCTGTGTATTTTGCGGAACCTAATGCTTGCGGAATACTGTACTTTGCATCGCCAGAAACGATTTTATCCGTAGTAGATTCGCCAGTACTTATTGGAGTTATAATTTTAGTCTCTTTGCTTTTATCCTGAGCCAATTTTTCGGCAGCCGCTTTTTCCTGTGCTAATCTATCAGCTTCTGCTTTTTCTTGAGCTACCTTCTCAGCTGCTGCTTTTTCTTGAGCTAATTTATCTGCCGCTGCTTTTTCTTGTGCCAACTTTTCTTTCATCATCTTCTCCTTTGCCTCATCCTCTTTCGCTTTAGCAGCTAATATCGCTTTTTCTTTTACAGCTTTTTCTTGTGCTAACTTTTCTGCTGCTGCCTTTTTTGCTGCTAACTCTTCGGCTGCTTTCTTTTCAGCTGCGGCTTTTTCTTGAGCCAACTTCTCTGCCGCTGCCTTTTCTTGAGCTAATTTATCTGCCGCTGCTTTTTCCTGTGCTAATTTATCTGCCGCTGCTTTTTCCTGTGCTAATTTATCTGCCGCTGCTTTTTCTTGAGCTAACTTTTCTGATGCTGCTTTTTCCTGTGCTAATTTATCTGCCGCTGCTTTTTCTTGAGCTAACTTTTCTGATGCTGCTTTTTCCTGTGCTAATTTATCTGCCGCTGCTTTCTCCTGAGCCAACTTCTCTGCTGCTGCTTTTTCTTGAGCTAATTTATCTGCCGCTGCTTTCTCCTGAGCCAACTTCTCTGCTGCTGCTTTTTCTTGAGCTAACTTTTCTGATGCTGCTTTTTCCTGTGCTAATTTATCTGCCGCTGCTTTTTCTTGTGCCAACTTCTCTGCTGCTGCTTTTTCTTGAGCTAATTTATCTGCCGCTGCTTTTTCTTGAGCTAACTTTTCTGCTGCTGCTTTTTCCTGTGCTAATTTATCTGCCGCTGCTTTTTCTTGTGCTAACTTTTCTGCCGCTGCTTTTTCTTGTGCTAACTTCTCTGCTGCGGCTTTTTCCTGTGCTAACTTCTCTGATGCTGCTTTCTCTTGAGCTAATTTATCTGCCGCTACTTTCTCCTGTGCCAACTTCTCTGCTGCTGCTTTCTCTTGTGCTAATTTATCTGCCGCTGCTTTTTCTTGTGCCAACTTCTCAGCCACTGCTTTCTCTTGAGCTAATTTATCTGCTGCGGCTTTCTCTTGAGCCAACTTCTCTGCTGCGGCTTTTTCTTGTGCCAACTTCTCTGCTGCAGCTTTCTCTTGTGCCAACTTCTCTGCTGCTGCTTTTTCTTGTGCCAACTTCTCTGCTGCTGCTTTTTCTTGTGCCAACTTCTCTGCTGCAGCTTTCTCTTGTGCCAACTTCTCTGCTGCTGCTTTTTCCTGTGCTAACTTTTCTGCTGCGGCTTTTTCTTGTGCCAACTTCTCTGCTGCAGCTTTCTCTTGTGCCAACTTCTCTGCTGCTGCTTTTTCCTGTGCTAACTTCTCTGCTGCGGCTTTTTCTTGTGCTAACTTTTCTGCTGCGGCTTTTTCTTGTGCTAACTTTTCTGCTGCGGCTTTTTCTTGTAATAACTTCTCTGCTGCTGCTTTCTCTTGAGCTAATTTATCTGCCGCTGCTTTTTCCTCTGCTTCCTTTTTAGCAGCTAATTCTTTTTCTTTTAAACAATTTCCAACTTTTATTAATTGATCGGCTGGATATCTTTCTCCAACAATAATCGTCATTGCTTTTTCGTAATTTAATTTAGCTGTTGGGCAATCTCCTTTTCCTAATGCGATATCACCAGCATTATTCACCGAGGTGAAATTTTCCATTAAATCATCTTCTGCATTTCTCATTTGAGAGAGAGACGATAACATTTGATTCGTATACATTTCATCATCATCAAATTTTTTTCCCTTATCCACATATCTAATTTTCACTAATGGTTGTGACAAGATTGAATAATCAATTGTTGGGAAAGCTCTTGCCATAATTACTCCTTCAATGCCAAATGAAGGCGTATACTTATCATTACCAACAGATTCTGGAACGCCCATGGTATTGATAGCAAATTTTTTGGTATTGCACCCTGCATAGCTTACCGCTAAAATATATTCGCCATTGGATGGTACATTAATCTCAAACTCTCCATTACCATCACTTTGCATCTGAACTACCACTATATTACCGTTGTATAATGTTATTGTAGCACCTGACAACCCAGATTCAGCCATTTCGACTTTATTTGTTAACCTATATGTTCGTAATTCTACCTTACTTTTTAACTTTAAACTCCACGTTGTTTGTGAAATGATAGATATTGTGGTAATACAAAATAGAACAATAAATAATATATGTTTTTTCATTTCTATAAAATAATGTAATCTTTAAAATTAAAGATTTTTTTACTGCTAAATACTTGTTGTTGAGAAAATTAAAAAAACTATGCCTTCAAAAATTAAGATGGTATTTTCTATCACCTTTTTTGCATTTATTGGCAATTCCAAATCAGTAAATGGATGCTTTACTTCAAAAGTAAGCCCTGCGCCTTCCACTATTAACAATTTTTGAATTTTACTGCACCAACTTTTTCGCCTCGTTAATATCCATACGGACACCATCTTTAAAAGCCGCTACAAAACAATCTTTGTAACCTAGCCCTCGCATTTTGGCTTGGTGTTTAGTAGCTTCATCAAACGATGCAAAATTACCCGATGTGTATTTTACAACTGCTCCTGCTTTATAAAACCAAACATCTGTTACATTAGGGAATTTTGTTTTTGCGTCTACTTCTTTATCCATGCCTGCAAACTGCACTCTAAATACAATGCCTGATTTGTTTGTTTCCGTTTTTGGTTTCTCAACTTCTTTTACTTCTTCAAATACCATATTTGGATCTTTTTTATGCAAATTCTCAATATCTTTTATTTTTTTTGAAGCATACACATCTTTATTATCTTTTAAAGTATTGGCTTTTTGGTATAAATCGTTTGCCTCGATGTAGTTCTTGTTTTTAAAATTCAAATCTGCCATAGCAATCAATTGCTTGTACTTATTTTCTGTTTTAGCTAGTTCGGCTTGCTGTTGTTGTTTTACCAAAGCTATTGAATCAGCCATCGCTTTTTTGCGGGCATCATCTTTGGCTTTCTGTTCGGCTAAAGCTTTTTCTTTAGCTTTTTGCTCAGCTTCTTTATTTGTTTTTTCAGCAGCCTCAGCTATTGCTTTTTCTTTCTCTTCCTTAGCCTTTTGTTCAGCATCAGTATTCTCTTTTTTCACTTCGGCATCAGCCTCTTCTTCTATTTTCTCTTCTGCTTTTTCTTCCTTAACATCGGCTATAGTATATTTTTCTTTTTCAAGTGGTACTTGGTTTTCAATAGCATCATCATACGTTTTCTTAACGCCCTCTTGCTCATCTTTATATTTTCTAAAAGCCCTAAATAAACATGCGGCAATATAGGTTTGACCTTTTTCTGAACCTAAAAATTTTTCTTCCTGCGGGTTTGTTAAATATCCAATCTCCGTTAAAACACTTGGCATCGATGTTCGCCATAATACCCAAATACTTTGTCGGTGAACGCCCTTATCTACCCTTCCCGCTTTATTCAAATATTGATCTTGAATTTTTAGCGCTAGTCCTGCACTTTGAATCACATAACTAGACGTGTAATTACTCATAATGATATAACTTTCTTCGCTATTAGGATCAAACCCCTGATATTTAGTTTCATAATTATCTTCTAACAACATGGCCGAGTTTTCTCTTTGGGCCACTTTCATCTTCCCTTCTTCATTTTTTAACCCCATTACGTAGGTTTCCGAACCAAATGGTTCAGGATTAGCTGTTTCTACAACAATTAATTTTCCTTTTGAATTTTTAAAGGTTTTAGGTCGCATTTTCCCTGTATTCTTATCCTTCACCATAACCGGTTTTCCTGCCGCATTACAGTGTATAGAGATAAATAAATCTGCGTTATTGTCATTAGCAATTTTGGCTCTGTCTTCTAACTCCACAAAAACGTCGGTTTTACGGGTAAAGATTACTTTAACATCTTTAATATGCTCTTCTATTAATTTACCAAATTTTAACGCTACAGCTAATGAAACGTCTTTCTCCTTACATGATACCCCATTACAGCCTGGGTCTTTTCCACCATGGCCAGGATCAATCACAATAATCTTCACTTTGCGTTTCGTTGGATCATCTTTTTTAGTATGAAATGAACAAAAAACAATTATTAAAAGTGCTTGTGTAAACAATACTTTTAGCAAAATATTATATTTTTTTATCATCATAACTGCAAAAAATAACTACCAATTAAACGAGTAATTGTTAGCTTTGTAAGTTTAGGTAAATTTAGTCTCGAGTCGTTATTAATACTGTTAAACATATCTTTTTTTTACTCTTGTTATTGTTAATAAGTGTATCCTCTCTGTTTGCTCAAACCGACCTGAAACAGAATACCACAACCGTTAACAATCCTACCGTTTCAACCCAGCCAAATAGTAATCCTAAGGTTATAAAAATGGATACGATAACAGATAAAGAGGATTCTGAACCTCTTGAGCACCGTATTATCTATAACGCCAGAGACTCAATTAGATACGAAACCAAAGGGAATAAAGTATATTTATTTGGAGACGGATTTGTGCAATATCAGGATATGAACTTAAAAGCGGAGTTTATTGAGATTGACAACGAAAAAAACACTATCACAGCTTATGGCAAAACCGATAGTTTAGGAAAAAACGCTGGCACTCCATTATTTAAAGATGGCGCTCAGGAAATAGCTTGTAAAAAAATGATTTACAACCTAAAAACAAAAAAAGGAAAGATTTACGATATTTTAACCAAAGAAGGCGACTTGCTATTAAAAGGCGCTGAAGTTAAAAAAGATAGCAATAATGTGGTTTACATGCGCAATTTAAAATGTATCCCCTGTGAGTTTGAAGATTCAAGAACGATATTTAAAGCCAAAAAAGCTAAAATTATACCTGATGACAAAATTGTAACAGGGCCAATGTATTTAGAAATTGGTGGTGTTCCTACCCCATTAGGCTTACCTTTTGGATTTTTTCCGAATACAAAAAAACGTCATTCCGGAATTTTAATTCCCTTTTATGGTAATAGTGACGCTTTAGGTTTTTACTTAAAAGACGGTGGATTTTATTGGGGAATTAATGAACAAACCGACATGACAATACGTGGCGACATTTATAGTAATGGAAGTTGGGGTTTAAGAACATTAAATAACTACAAAGTTAATTATAGGTATAGCGGAGCACTATCATTGGGTTATTCAGAATTTAGAAATGGCGAAAAAGAAATACCAAGTTCGTACTCCAAACAAAAAGATATTTCTATTAACTGGCGTCATATTCAAGATCAAAAAAACAATCCAACAATTCGCTTTAGCAGCGATGTAAATATTAGATCGTCCAAATACAACAAATATAATGCGCTAAACACAGGACAGTATTTAACCAATACGTTTCAATCTAATATTAATTTTTCGAAATCATTTAAAATTGGAACTTTAGGAATTAATGCGCGTCACGACCAAAATACACAAACCAAACGGATGAACATTTCGTTTCCTGAACTAACATTTAACGTAAATCGTTTTTACCCATTTAAAAATGAAAACAGAATAAAACAAAACCCTATTGATAAAATTGGGATTAGTTATTTATTGGAAGCCAGAAATACTTTATCTGGCGCCGACTCAACTATTTTTAAAGGAAATGTAGGCGATAGTTTAAAATATGGTTTCAGACATACCTTACCTATCTCAACAAACATTACGGTATTTAAATATTTTACATTAACTCCTGCTTTAAATTTAAGCGCCGTCATGTACACTAAAACAACTCAAAAAACATTAGATGAATCAACTAATACAATAATTAGAACCACTGATAGAAATTTTAAAACGGGTTATGATGCTAATTTTAATACCGCATTAACTACCAAAGTTTTTATGGATTATATGTTTAAAGGAAACCGTTTAAAACAAATACGTCACTTACTTATTCCGAGCTTAGCGTATACTTACCGCCCAGATTTCGGGAAAGAGCAATATGGATTTTGGAAAGATGTTTTAAGCGATACCACCAATAGAATTAAAACAAAGTATTCGGTATTTGAAAACACATTATTTAGTGGGCCTGCACAAGGAAAACAAAATAGTTTAAGTGTAAACCTAAATAACAATTTAGAAGCTAAGCTTAGAAAAAAGACAGATACAGGTTTTGTATTTAATAAGGTAACATTGTTACAAAATTTAAGCTTTGCTGGGTCTTATAACTTTGCAGCCGATAGTTTTAAAATGAGTTTAATAACCATGACGGGGCGAACAAAAATATGGAAGTATTTTGATTTGGTGTTTGGTTCTACATTCGACCCTTATTATTCAACGGTTATTACCAATACGTTAACCAATACACAAAGTAGTTACCGTTCGAGTAGATATTTGCTAAACGAAAATGGAAGGTTAGCCGATTTTAAAACTGGAAGTATCGCTATCAATGCCTCTTTTAGTTCAAATTCATTAGCACAAAAAGCTAAAAAGCCCGACTTAACTAATGGCGCCGAACAAGGTGCGGCAAGTACTGCCACAGCGCAAGCGCAAGAAAGGTTGCCATGGAGTTTAAACATTTACTATAACATTACTTATACTAAGATTTTAGAGAAGCTAAAAGATACTCAAACATTAAATTTTAGTGGGGATGTAAACGTTACTAAATACTGGAAACTTGGTTTAACCAGCGGTTATGATTTCACCAACAGAAATTTAAGTTACACAAGTATTAACGTTAAAAGAGATTTACGTTGTTGGGAAGCCAGAATTGATTGGGTGCCTTTTGGATTTAGAAAAAGTTATAGCTTAACCATTAACTTAAAAACTAGCATGTTAAGTGATATAAAAATACCACGACAAAGACAATGGTATGACAATTTTTAGAAATTAAACTTTGTGAATTTCTCTTAATTGTCTTTTTAATATTTGATATAATTCGGGTGCTTTTTGTGTTCCAATTCTGTAGGTAAAACCCGTGTTATCTTTTAGCTCTACAAACTCATTACCACTTGTATAAAAGCGAATAATACCTCTACTGTGTAAATTATAAACCGCTCTTCTAAAAATATGTTTTTTATAGCGGCTTTTTCTTATGTGCGTAATTGTTTCAAGATTAATTTTCACTCTTCTGGCCGTCCAAAAACCATCTATAATAATGTAATTAGAAAAAACTTGTGTATGGGTATGAAGAATAAAAGTGAGCATCGCCGAAAACATCATGATTAGCAAGCCTAACAAGAAAAAAATTCTACCAGAATTAGGAATATCAATTGCTGGATAGTGACCAATTTTAAAAATAGCAATTTGTATCGGATTTGGGTTTTCGCTCCAATAATATCCTACAAAACAAAATAAGGCAATAATGGTACGCCAAATAATACTGAGACGATTATGCCCCATATATTGTTTTTCGTTAAATAACTGTTTTTCCATTATTGTGTATTATTACCTCGAATTTACAAAAAAGTATCCATGTAAAATTAAATTTTATTTTGCATCATTATAAAAAGCTCTCTACCTTCTCTTGGTTTAATGGAGTTGTAGCATTTTTCCATTTTTAAAATATTAAAAACAGGAGAAAATAAATTTTGATATTCATCTTTATGTCCACCAAATGGAGGCTTATCAGAATTCAAATCATCATCAAACAATAAGCCTACTAATTTACCATGAGGCTTTAGTAAACGATGCATGTGCTCAACATATTTAGTTCGAAGATTGGGGTTAATGGCACAAAAAAATGTTTGCTCTAATATTAAATCATATTGTCCAATATGTTCAAAAAAATCTTGCTGAACCAAGTATTTATCTTGAAAATCGGGAATACGTTTTTTGATATTTTGCAAAGGCTCTGCTGCAAAATCCAATACCGTTATATGTTTAAAGCCTAAATGAAATAGTAATTCCGCTTCATAAGCATTACCTGCACCAGGTATTAAAATAGAAATATCTTTATGATGAAGCTGTTGAATATATTCTTTCAATGGAATGGAGGCCTCGCCTAGATCCCAACTAAAATCATTAGTTTTATATCGTGTATTCCAATACTCCTGAGATAAATTATGCATGGTATTTTTTTTACAAAATTAAGATTTAATTAGTAACTTTCTATTCTTAAATTAAATGCTTAAAAATCCTGTTATAGCTTTTTTAAAACTGATTCGAATAGAGAATCTGTTGATAATTGCTGTTACACAATGGTGCATTAAATATTTGGTGTTTGAACCGATCAATCCCTATTCGAAATTTACACCAACACTTTTTACGATTTCTTTATTAAGTACCTTATTGATAGCCGCAGCAGGATATATTATTAATGATTATTTTGATGTTAAGACCGATAAAATTAATAGACCAGAAACAGTAGTGATTGACGTTATCATTAAAAGACGTTGGGCCATGATACTACATATAATTTTTAATGGAATTGGTTTGATACTTGGTCTCTACTTGGCATTAAAATGTCATAGTTTAATCTTATTACTATTTCAAATTTTAAGCATTACCTTATTGTGGTTTTATTCAACTCATTTCAAAAAACAGCTATTAGTAGGTAATATTGTTGTATCTATTTTAACGGCTACTATTCCGCTAATGCCTATGGTTTATGATTACTATTTGATAGGTGGCATTTCTGCTTTTACAAATTTTGAGTTTCATGATTTTTTAAAAACATTAATTGTGATTGGATATTCGGCATTTGCATTCTTGACCTCTTTTGCTAGAGAAGTAATTAAAGACATGGAAGATTATAAGGGCGACATACAAACGGGCTGCAGAACTATGCCTATAGAATGGGGAATGATTACAAGTAAAGTAGTGACATTTTTCATCATCATTATTACCATTGGATTACTATTACTAGCAAACTTAAAATTTTATAAGGAATCACAATATATTCCTATCTATTATATTATAGGTTTAGTAATTTTACCATTATGTATTTTGATTATTCAAACACTCAAAGCACAAACAAGCAAAGATTTTAAAATGGCAAGCTTATTGCTAAAATTTATTATGCTGTTTGGCATAGCATTTACTATACTTATTAATTATTTATATAAATAATGTGTTTCTTAATTCAATCATAACATTATAAGATTACAAAAAAAACAACCTATGAATAGCGTCGAACAACATATCAAAGAATTTCCATATCAAATTATTTTAGGTTCAAATTCTCCTCGTCGTCAGGAATTATTAAAGAGCTTAGGATTTACTTTTTTAAATAAACCAATCAATGCAGATGAATCGTTCCCTGCTAACTTACAAGCCGAAGAAATTTGCTTATATCTTGCCGAGAAGAAAGCGGATGCTTATGCTGAAGATTTACAAGACGATGAAATATTAATAACTGCGGATACCATAGTTTGGTGCGAAGGAAAAGTATTTAATAAACCTGCCAATTTTGTAGAAGGAAAAAAAATGTTAGAAACATTAAGCGGAAAGATGCATGAAGTATTTACGGGGGTTTGCTTAAAAAGCGGCAATAAACAAACAACCTTTTACGATGTAAGTAAAGTATACTTTAAAAAATTAAAACCCGAAGAAATTGAATATTACTTAACAAACTATAGTCCATACGATAAGGCAGGTGGTTATGGCGTTCAAGACTGGTTAGGCTATGTTGGGATTGATAAAATAGAAGGAAGTTTTTATAACGTAATGGGCTTACCGGTAAAAGAACTTTACGAAGAATTAGTAAAGTTTTAATAAAAGAAGGCGCTTGCAAGCAGTCATGGTCGGAAGAAATTTCGACCATTTTTTATGTTTTAAAAAGAAGTTGTGAGTTTCCACATGTTGAACATAAAAGTTAATGAAGCTTTTTTCCAAATTGCTTGTTTGTCAAGCGATTTCGCTTAAATGAAAAATGGACAGAATACACAAAACTGAAGATACTGAGGTATTTGTTGATTAGTACGCTTATTAAATGTATACACAATGCCTTTGTCTTTCCAAGTTTGAATGGCTTTTACTTTATTGCGATTTATAAAATCGCTAACTGATGCCCATGTTACTAATTTGGAAATACGTTTATCTTCTGCAGCTTTTAAAACGGAAATGCCTCCTCCTCTACTATGGCCCGTTAAATTGATTCGGTCTTTATCTATCTCAGCAGCTAATTCTGAATTTTCGAGTACCCAATTAATCACTAAATGTAAATCCTCTAATTCAATAATATAATTATTATTTCCAAAAGCTTCCAAATCGTCAAAGCTCATTGGATTTTGAGGTGTAACTACGTTATAGGAAAAATTAAATTTCACAAATACAAAGTCATTCTCCGCAAATAATTTTGCCATGGCATTAAAATGTCCCCAGTCTTTAAAGCCCTTAAATCCATGAACAAAAATAACAACTGGCTTAGGGATTCCTCTCTTTTTTTATAAAACACATCTAATCCAATAGATTTATGTTTGCTACCTGGTATAATTATATTTGTACTAACTTGCATCAGTTGAATTTAAATATATTTTTAGTATTTTTAGTTAACTAGTCAGAGTATTACTTCATGATAAATAAAATCATTACTTATTGTTTTATCCTTTTCGCTCTTGCATCGTGTAATAGCCAAAGTGATAAAAAAACAGATTCTAAACCTGAACAAGATTTTTGTTCGTCGATTCACCGAGATACGAGTATAAAAATTTCTCAAAAATTAGATTCACTGAGTGCATTAATGGCTCATCAAACTGGTGTTTATGTTTTAGAAGATGGTGATGGCTCCATGGTGGCAAGAGCTTGGTTAAGTGAATATGCCGAACATACTATTGACATACAATATTTTATTTTTACCGCTGATAACGTTGGGTTAATTGCTGCCGACTATTTAGTAAGAGCTGCCGACAGAGGTGTAAAAGTGAGAATATTAGTTGATGATATTATGGTTGAAGCGGATGAAGAAAAACTATTAACCTTAGATTCGCACGAAAACATCTTCATTAAAATTTATAATCCTTCAACTAATATTGGCAAAAACATACGTGATAAAGTTCATAAATTAACCTATGATTTTAGAGGTGCCAATCAACGCATGCATAATAAAACATTTACTGTTGATGGAAAGGTTGTGATAACTGGAGGAAGAAATATTGCTGATGAATATTTTGACTACGACCACGAATATAATTTTAGAGACAGAGATGTGTTATTGATTGGAAAAGAAACAAAAAAAATTCAACAATCCTTTGAACTCTTTTGGAATAGCTCATTTGTTGCTGATGTAAAATCATTAATTGATACAACACAATACGACTACAATAAACCAAATCGTTTTGATAATTTACATCAATATGCCTGCGACTCAACCAATTTTTGGCCGCAGGTAAGAGAAAAAATAAAACATATTCCTGCAGCTTTTGATGCTATTCAAACATCAGGAAAACTACAATGGGTTGATAGTGTAAATTTTATTTCTGATATACCTGGTAAAAATGATGGTAGTAAAGGCTTAGGTGGCGGTGGTATCACAACAACTGCTTTAATAAAATTAGTGAACGAGGCTAAAGAATCAATTATTATACAATCGCCCTACTTAATAACTACTGACTTAGGTAAACAATTATTTACCGCAGCAACTAAACGTGGAGTGAAAATAAAAATCCTAACTAACAGCATGGCATCTACTGATAATTTAGAGGCTTTTAGTGGCTATCAAAGAGACAGAGAAGCATTACTAAAAACAGGTGTACGTATTTTTGAATTTAAACCTGATGCCGCAGTACGTGTAAAAATATTAACGGGTGCCTTACAAAAAAAATTACATCATACCCCTATTTTTGGATTACATGCTAAATCCATGGTTATTGACGGTAAGATAACTGTTGTAGGGACGTTTAACTTAGACCCACGAAGTGCTAATTTAAACACTGAATGCGTAACGGTAATTTATTCTAACAAGATTACTAAAGATGTTCAATTAGAAATGGAAGAAGAATTAAAACCAGAAAATGCATGGGAAACCACCTTAACGTTTAATCCCGATGCAAAAGCGACCTTAAAGAAAAATTTAAAAACCAAAGTTATGAAAGTGATACCTAAAGGTATTTTATAAACGAGATTTACTATGTCAACAAATCATTTAGCCTCACAATTTTTAATTAATCCAAACATTACCTTTTTAAATTTTGGATCGTTTGGCGCATGCCCAAAACCTATTTTTGAAGAATATCAAAAATGGCAACTTGAATTAGAACAAGAACCTGTGCAGTTTATAACTGTAAATGGATATAAATATTTAAAACAATCACGAGAGGCGCTGGGGACTTATATCAATTGCCATGCAGACGATTTAGTATTTACAATGAATCCATCCTATGCCATCAATATTATTGCTAAAAGCATTAGCTTAAATCCTGGAGATGAAATTTTAACTACTGATTTAGAATATGGTGCCATGGATAAAACATGGAACTACTATTGCAAACAAAAAGGCGCCAAATACATTCGTCAACATATTGATTTACCTTTAACTACTAAAGAAGCATTTGTTGAACAGTTTTTTAAAGGCTTAACCAAAAACACCAAAGCCATTTTTATAAGCCAATTTACAAGCAGCACTGCTTTGATTTTACCTGTGAAAGAAATTTGCGAGATAGCTAAACAAAAAGGCTTGTTAACGATTGTAGATGGAGCTCATGTGCCAGCACATATACCCCTAAATTTACAAGAATTGAAAGCAGATATTTACACAGGTGCTTGTCATAAATGGATGATGGCACCCAAAGGCTGTTCGTTTTTGTATGTTACCAAAGAACAACAACAATGGGTAGACCCTTTAATTATTAGTTGGGGATACGACAGTGCATTTCCTTCTCATTCACAATTTTTAGACTATCATCAATTACAAGGAACCCGCGACTTCTCTGCATTTTTAACTATTCCTAAGGCAATTGAATTTTTAACCCAACATCATTGGGAGCAACAAGCTGCGGCATGCCGACAATTAGTAAAAGATAATGCACTACGCTTCTGTGATTTATTAGGTACAAAACCCTTGTGTCCTTTAACCGATGAATTTTTAGGACAGATGTTTAGCATACCTATTTATACTAACGAACCCGAAACCTTACAGCGCGATTTATTTGAAGCCTATAAAATAGAAATTCCAGTGATGCGACACGGGAAGGATGTATATTTACGATACAGCATACAAGTATTTAATACGCAAAAAGATTTAGATACATTGTACGATGCCTTAAAAGAAATTATAGCTAATACGGAGTTAATTAGAACAAAAGCATAGCTCTAAATCCCTTTAAAAATGAGCTTTTTCAACTTTTTGAAAGATTTATTTGTGTATAACAAAATAAAACTTATCTTTGCACCTCGAAAATAACAACAGGTTATTTTTTAGTAAGAAGTTCTTTTAAATACAAAATATTGCGGGATAGAGCAGGGGTAGCTCGTTGGGCTCATAACCCAAAGGTCGGGTGTTCGAATCACTCTCCCGCTACCAACGGAAAAGCCTTTACTAAAATCAGTGAAGGCTTTTTCTTTTATATAGAAAAACGAATCATTTGTCACAAAATCCACATAAATCAGGCTTTGTCAGCATTATTGGTTGTCCAAATGTTGGCAAATCAACTTTAATGAATGTATTAGTTGGCGAAAAACTAAGCATCATCACCTCCAAAGCACAAACTACCCGTCATCGTATTATGGGTATTGTTAGCGGCGACGATTATCAGGTTGTATTTTCGGATACTCCAGGTATTTTAAAACCTAATTACAAACTTCAGGAAAAAATGATGGAGTTTGTGGTTTCTGCTTTTAGCGATGCGGATGTGTTTTTGCTAATTGTAGATATTTACGAAGATATTATTTTAGACGAAAAATATATTGAGAAATTAAAAAACACGAAAACTCCTGTTTTAGTATTACTAAATAAAATTGATATGGCTACTCAGGAAGTGTTAGATACTAAACTAGCTGAGTGGAAAGAAAAATTGCCAAATGCTGAAATCATTCCTATATCTGCCTTAAAGAAATTTAATTTAGAAACGGTGATGTATCGCATTACCCAACTATTACCAGTTGGCGAAGCATTTTACGATAAAGATACGCTTACCGATAAACCCGAAAAGTTTTTCGTTTCAGAAATTATTCGCGAAAAAATATTGTTGCAATACAAAAAAGAAATTCCGTATAGTGTTGAAGTGGTTGTAAATTCATTTAAAGATGAAGAAGCTATTTTGCGTGTACAAGCCGATATTATTGTGGAACGTGATAGTCAAAAAGGGATTATCATTGGGCACAAAGGCGAAGCTCTAAAAAAAGTAGGCACTAAAGCACGTATTGATATCGAGACTTTTTTTGGCAAAAAAGTGTTTTTAGAACTGTTTGTTAAGGTTTCTAAAGATTGGAGAAGTAACGATTCGAACTTAAAAAACTTCGGCTATCAAAGTTAAGTTGGGAATTTAAAACATAAGATTAATCATGTTTTAATAAACTTAATTGCCAAAAAAGATTTTTAAATTTACATCTCAAAAACTATGATTTACATTTGGAATGCATTTATTATACTAGCTACTTTTTCAGCAATGGAATTAGTGGCTTGGAGTTTGCATAAATATGTGATGCATGGTTTTTTGTGGTATTTACATAAAGACCATCACATCCCTCACAACAAAACATTTGAAAAAAACGATTTCTTTGCCTTTATCTTTTTTATTCCAAGTTGGTTATTGATGATGTTTGGTATTATGGATGGTTGCGATTTTAGATTATACATGGGTATTGGCGTAACACTATATGGCATTTGCTACTTTATGATACATGATGGTTTAATTCATAAAAGAATTAATGTTTTATCAAACACCAAAAACAAATACCTCTTAGCCTTAAGAAACGGACATCAAGCGCATCATCAATACGATGCCAAAGCTAACTATAAAAAAGAAAATGATATTTGCTATGGCATGCTTTGGGTACCAATGAAATTTTTCAGAGAACTCAATCAAAAAAAAAGAACAAGCTAAATCTTAGTTGTCTTTTATTTCTTAAACGTTTTATCCATAATTTTTGCGGAGTTTAAGCACAAGGGAATACCAGCTCCCGGATGCACACTACCACCAACAAAATACAAACCATTCACCTTTTTCGAAAAATTAGAATGTCTGAAAAAAGCAGCGAATTTGTTATGCGAACTATTGCCATAAATAGCTCCAAAGGGTGTTGAGTAATTTTCTTTAATTTTTGGTGGCGTTAATACTTCTTCAAATTCAATATGCTGCTCAATATTGGTATTTAGCATACGATTAATTTTTTGGACAATACTTTTTTTAGCCTTTACAACTAACTCATCCCAATTTTGACCTTGGTCGTTTGGCACAGTTACAAACAAAAACCAATTCTCGCATCCTTTTGGTGCATCTTCTTTTACATGTTTGGATGATACATAAATATAAATAGAGGGATCATCGCTCAAGTTATGTTGTTCAAATACGGTTTTAAACTCCGTCACATCATCTGCCGAAAACAACATATTATGCGTGTTCAATACTTCATACGTATTTTTCACTCCCCAAAAAAAGGCAATTAACGAACTGGATTTAGGTTGATTTAAAATATGTTCAGGTGCTTTTTCGTGAGGCAACAGTTTTTTAAACGTATAGTAAATATCCATATTACTCACCACCTTATCATACTTAATCAACTCCTGTGTTTTGGTTTTAACACCAATTACTTTTCGTTTTTTAGCATCAGGTGCTGTTATAATTTCTTCAACCGCCGTATTATAATAAAACGTTACACCTATTTCTTCGGCCAACTTCACTAATGCCGAAATAATAGAATACATGCCTTTGTCGGGCAAATAGGTTCCTAAATTAATTTCTAAATGTTGTATCACATTTAAAGTAGCAGGTGCTACAAAAGGATTAGAGCCAACGTAATTAGCATAATTATTTAATAACTGCACAACTTTACGGTCTTTAAAAAAAGATTGATTACCAGCATTCATGGATTTAAAGGCATCTATCTTATGAAAATTTAAAACACCGTAAGCGGTACGTTTATTTAAAAAGTTTTTGGCTATGTGTAAGGAGTTTTCAATAAATACTTCGTTGGTGATTTTGTATTTGGTTTCAATATCCTTTAAGTAACGTTGAAATGCTTTTTTGGTGTCTTTCGTTTTTAATTCAATCTCATCACCAAATTTATCAACATCTGCATCCGCATTAATAATGGTGCCATCTTCATAAAAATATTTGAAAGGAGTTTTTAAGTGCATGTAAGTAATATAATCTCTGGGATTTTTACCACACAGTGTAAATAGTTCGTCTATCAATTGAGGAAGTGTAAACACCGATGGTCCCATATCAAAACGATAGCCGTTTTTTCTGAACTCATTTAATTTACCACCAGGAATACTATTTCGCTCATACACATCAACCTTATATCCCTTTGCCGCAATACGAATAGCCGAGGCTAAACCCGCAATACCAGAACCAATTATAGCGCACGATTTATCTATTTTTAAACTCATAATTGGCTAATACTCACGTTTTAAATACCATAACAAAGGTAAAAAAACAGAGAAACATTCCAATAAAATTGCCCCTAAAAGCATAAATATCAATTTAAAACAATTAAATTTATCTCGTTAAAAATGGAAAAAATAAGCAAAGCATACATTAGCAGTGAGTTAGTAAAGTTTGTTCAATCTACTCTATTAGATGAAAACATTACTATAACTGCCGAAACGCCATTTAATGAAATTGGTATTGATTCGATGGCCATTATTGAATTAGTATTGTTTATTGAAAGAAAATTTAATGTGGCTTTATCCGATAAAGATTTAATGCCAGATAATCTTAAGTCCATTAACACCTTAACAGATTGCACTTATAATTACATTTAAGGTATGAATGAGCCTAAACAAAATGATATCAGCTTAACGGCTACTGATTGTTTTATTTTAGCTCTTGAAAACCATATACACAATCAGGGCACTTCTGGTAATACTTGCCGTTATGTTTTTGAACTTGAAGGTAATTTTAATGTAGAGTCGTTTAAAACAATTTTAGCAAACCATAAAGAAACCCAACAACTTGCCTCTTTTGCTTTACACAAAGGTATTCCATTAAGTATTCCTCAATGGCGTTCGTATTCCAACTATAGTATTGATGTGAACGTTTATGAAGATAATAATTACCTACCCGAATATATTTTAAATAAAATTATCAATAGTACCACAGCTCCTTTGTTTTGTTTTGATATTTTAAAAAGAATTAACGGCAACACAACGCTCATTTTTTCGTGGAATCATTTATTAATGGATGGCTACGGAGCTGTTTTATATTTAAAACTATTAAACGGCAATCAGGTTGGCAACAGCTATATCAGTCATGTTCAGAAAACTAAACTAAGCTACCAGATGCTGAAAGAAGCTGTTAAGGCAAAGTTTTTTTTATCACGAACATCCAAAAAACAAACGTCTAGCATTAACCCAACAAAACAACACAACAACGTACATCAAAAAATAAAAGTTATTTCTTTTACAAAAGAGGAAACAAACATCATTGATACGATTGCACCAAAACTGGGAGCCAAGTTTGGAAGAAGCCCGTATTATTTAGCTTGTGCTGCCAGAGGGGTTAAAACTATTTTAAATAACAGAAACCAAACCGTTAGTAATTTTTGGATTCCTGTACCACAAAATCAACGAAAAAAAGGAGCACTTGGCCCTTTGCTTGGCAACCATCTATCGTTTTTATTTTATCGCATCAATGCAAACACATTAAATAGCATTGATACAGGTGTAAAAGACATTAACGAACAAATGGTTGAGCAGGTTAGAAAGGGAATACCAAAAGCCTATGATGTATTAATGAATTATTTAAAACGCATTCCAACATCATTATACTACCAATTAATAAAAGGGCCACAAGGAAATTCCTTGTCAGGATTTTTATTTACGCTTGCCGAAGATCATCCTACTGAACTTTTAAATTTTATGGGACATAAAGTTAGCAATGCATTAAGTTTCCCTCCCAATACATATCCACCAGGCTTAACGTTTGCGTTCATGCGATTTGAAGGAAAATTGCAGGTAATGATGTTGTACTATGAAGAAGTATTGTCTGATACAGAAGCACTACAGTTAGAACAGCAACTTAAATACGAATTAAGCACTGGACAAAACTACAAAAGCAATTAGTGCTTTAAAGAATAACCATAAGCCTCAAAGAAAAAAGCCCATCTTTTATTAATTGTAGCAAGTGTTTGCTCATCAATTTTTTGATGCACATTTTTTTTGTACTCCTTCGTATCAGCAATTTCTTCTTTCAAAAAAGGTTTAGCCTTTTCAAAATCACCTAATTGTAGTTGATGATACACTGTTTGCAATTGTTCCAAAGGCGTTGATTCAAAATCAACATAAGACATTTCAATAAGATGATTGGAAGGAATTAAAGCCTTATCTGCTAAAAACTTCATATACATTTTTTCGTACGAATCAATAATAAAGCTTTTTATAGTTTCATTATCAACCTTATGAAAACCAAGTATTGGTAGTATTTTCTCAAACAGCTTTTCATTCGACTGATATACTTCGTAAGGGTTACGATGAATGTGAATGAAACACGCATCAGGATACAATTCCAAAATCTCCTTCACCCTACCGGTGTTTGCTGGACTTTTTAATAACAATCGCTTTCCCTTGTATTTATAACTTATTTTTTTTGCAAAGAAATTCAATTGTTTTTTCCATACATCAACCATACTACCATTTTCAAAAACAACAGTTTCATTAAATATGTTATTGAGATGTTTAGGAAAATAGTAGCCATGCACGATTGATGCATTACACATATTTCCAATGGCAAACTCTTCTTCTTTAGGTTTATCAGCGCCCGCCTTCACGTTATCTTGTGGCCGGGTTTCAGGCATCGCCGACATTAAAATTCTTCTGGTAAAACCACCCATGCTTAAAAAAGTATGTGGTACTAAGGCCTCATAAGTTGAACAATAAGAAAAATGAGGATCTTTACTTAAAACATATTGCAAATAGGTAGTGCCACTTCGTGGATGACCAATAATAAAAACAGGACGCTCTATCTTTGTGTTTTTTATTTTTTTTGAATAACGAAAAAACTCATACAATTGAAAAGGAGAGTTCAATACAATATTACCCGTCATAAATAATACTTTAGGTAAATAACGTAAATCAATAGCAAACTTATTTTTTACTAAAAATTTAATCCATACAGGTAAACTCATACCCAATGCTGTGTGCGTTGTGAGATTGAGGTAGTTTTTAAAGCTGTATTTAATATTCATCTATAGGGCAATAATCGGTCAAATGTAGCATAAAAAGCATAAAGTTTTTTGTGGAAAGACATGTTTAATTGTGTTATTTTTAAGCAAAAAATTACAAGGTCTTTTTTTATATTTATACATAAACTATTGAATACACCTTTCATTAAAGAATGAACAAAAGAAAACTCTATATCTTAATCATATTAGTTTCGTGTATTCAATTCATTAATGCTCAAACAACCACTGTTGAAGGCTACATTAAAGATACAGGAACTGGAGAGTTTCTGCCTTTTATTCATGTGTTTTATAAAGGCACACAAATAGGAACAGCAACAGATACTGCTGGGTATTTTACCATTACCATCAATAATAACCTTATTAAAGAAGACTCAATTATTATATCATCTCTGGGTTATAATTCAAAAAAAGTAGCCTTTACTCCAAATCAAAAACAAAAACTCACTATTGAAATAACGGCTCAGTTTTATCAGTTGCAAGAATTTGTGGTGAAACCAGGAGAGAATCCCGCATGGGCTGTGATGAGAAAAATTATTGCTCAAAAAGCCATCAATAACCCTACTTCAAAAACAAACTACCATAGTCAAGAATATTCAAAAATCAGATTTGACTTAAACCACTTTACTGATAAAATAAAAAAGAATATTGTTTTGAGACCATTTGATTTTATATGGAAAAACACGGATACCACAGCCGATGGAGTTACTTACTTACCTGTGTTATTAGTTGAAAAACTGATTGATCATTATTATCAAAAATCTCCTTTAGAACAAAAAGACTATGTAAAAGCCATCAATACAGTTGGATTTCCTGGTCCAAACATTGTGAAATTTGTTGATGACTTATATTTTACACCAAATTTTTACGACAACTACGTAACTATATTAAATAAGAATTTTCCAAGTCCATTAAATGACAACTACAAATTCAATTACAAATTTTACTTAACCGATAGTTCTGGTATTGGAGAAACCAAAACCTATAAAATAACATTTATCCCTAAGCAAAAAAGAGATTTAGCATTTACCGGAGAAATGTATATCGACTCAACCCATTATGCCTTAAAGGAAATAACGGCTAGGTTTGACATCATGGCAAACATTAACTTTGTGAGAAGTTTTTGGGTCAATCAAAAATATACCTATGTCCATCAAAAACATTGGATGCTCAGCGAATCAAATGTGATTGGAGATTTTACGGTAATAGAAAACTCATCGGACTTAACAGGTTTTTTTGGAAGAAAAAATGCCACATTCTCTAACTACTCAATTGACACCGTTTTACCTAAAAAAATATTTAAAGGAGTGGATGTGATTATTGAATCTGACAGCGCAAAAAATCAAAGTGATGAGTTTTGGATTAAATCGAGAGGTACTGAGTTAAGTGATGAAGACAGAGGTTTAGTAAAAATGACCGATAGTTTAGTAAAAGATCCTCGATTTGTATTAAGAAAAAAAATAGCCGCTGCTATTGCCAGTGGTTATTACCCAGTTGGAAAATTTGATATCGGTGATTTTTATTCGTTTTATAGTTATAATAATGTAGAAAATTCAAGAGTAAAACTTGGTTTTAGAACAAACGACCAACTCCACTTTCCGCTATCATTTTCTTCTTATCTAGCCTATGGCACACTTGACGAACAATGGAAATACAAATTGAGTACGGAATTAACCTTTGGAAAAAGCAAGCATAAATTTGGCGGTTCATACAAATACGATATCGAGCAATTAAGTCGTAGTTTTAATAATATTGAGTTAGATCATATATTATCAACCTTTGTGCAAATAGGAAGTTCGCCTGCATCAAAAAACTATGTACGTGATTTTAATGTATACTATGAACATACTTGGACTACAGGTTTTGTATCAAGACTAAATTATTTCAATAACCAACTATCACCAGTTAATGGAGTTGTGTTTAATAAACTAAGTTCAAGCAATGCTATCGAAACAGTTCCTAGTTACACAACTTCTGGCATTGATGTAACCATTAAGTATAGCCACTTAAATAAAAAAGCAAATGGCAATTTTTATAACAAAAAAGATAATAAAACTGTTTTTAGAAAATATCCTGAAGTAACCTTTCAATGGAAGATAGCTGATAAAAACCTTGGCTCTCAATTAGATTTTCAAAAATTCAAATTATCATTCAAACAACAGATAAGACTTCAAAAATTAGGTTACTTAAAATATTATGTAGAAGCAGGTAAAACAATTAACACTGTGCCTTATCAATACCTAGACCTACCCTATGCCAACCAATTAGTTGTAATGGATGAATATGCCTTTAACTTAATGAACTTTTTAGAGTATGCCTCTGATGAATATGTGGCGGCACACATCGAACATCATATAGAAGGATTATTACTTGATAGAATACCTTTAATTAATAAACTCAAATGGCGTAATTTTATTTTTGCGAAAGGTTATTATGGAAATTTAAGTGCAAACAACAATCAAAAAGTATACTTATTCCCTAATAATTTAAACAAACTTAAAGACCCTTATTATGAAGTTGGTTTTGGTATTGAAAATATTTTTAAAATTGCTCGTGTAGATTTTATATGGAGGCTAACAGATATTGAAAAACCAAACGTATACTATTTTATAGTAAAGCCGTCGTTTAAATTTGCATTTTAGTTTTCCGCCAACTTCAAAGCTCTTGTCATTTCTCGTTTACCAAGTGCACCTGGTAATGCTTGCACTTTAAACCCCACTTTTTTTAAATAGCGTTTCATTTGCCCTTGTGCGCAATACGTTACTAAAACTCCCTGCTGATTTAATACATGATGCATATTACTAAATATAGCTTCAGTCCACAAATCGGGCTGCTCTGATGGAGAAAAAGCATCAAAATAAATCAAATGAAATTTTTCTTCAGATACAAAATGCTCTATCAAACACAAATGCTTAGTAAGCACAAAACTATCTGTGATTAATCCTTTTGAATTCCATCCGAGTTGATGCATTTGATTAAAAACAGATTTATCTTGCCCTGAAAAATCATTCGTATAATTAAGTTTTGTTGTTTCTGAATGAGATAAAGGATAAGCTTCAATCGTATGATAATTAATTTTTAATCCTTTCTCTTTTGCAAATAAATATGTGGTAAAAGCATTAAGCCCTGTTCCAAACCCGACTTCTAAAATTGAAATTTCTTTTAAGCCTAATGTATCCACAACATATTGTAATCCGTTTTGGATAAACACATGCTGACTTTCGGACATAGCACCTCTTGTAGAATGATAAGACGCTTTAAACCGTTCACTATACAACGTATGCGATTGATCGTCGGTTATCAACAAAGAAATTGAATTATGTTTTGCTTGGTCCATTTTAATATTTAAAACCAACTATACTTCATAACTATATTCCCAAGCCGATTTATAAAAGTTATGTTTTTCACAATACTCAATAAACGATTTGTAAAATGGATGATTGCCAATGGTGGCTGTATCCATAATCACTACTAATTTTTTCTTAGCACGGGTTAAAGCAACATTCATTCGACGAATGTCTGACAAAAATCCTATCTCGGATGTTGGATTACTGCGCACTAACGAAATATAAATCACATCACATTCCTCTCCCTGAAAACCATCAATTGTTTTAATGGCCATTTCATGAATAGGAAAAGATGAATAATCAAACGCTTGAAGTTTCTCTTTTAATAATTCTATTTGTTCTTTATAAGGAGAAATAATACCAACATCTATTTTTTGAGTTTCTCCTGATAACTGATATTGTTGCAATAATAATTCTAAATGCTTAAATAATAAATCCGCCTCACCTTTATTAGATAAACTTAAACTTTCTGGATTTTGAAATTCGTCAAAACTACAACCAGCTGTATCTACTAATTCAATAGGCACGTGCAAAATATCAATATCTTCATTAGTTGATAACAAAGTATCTTTCACTGTCGCATCTGCTTCCAATTCATTATTATAAAAATAAGCATTACTAAACGACATAATACTTTGATGCATTCTGTATTGTCGGGTAAGTAAGGTAGAGATGGTATCGTGTTGTATACATCTGTCCAACATGGTTTTATCTAACCCTTCTTGTTTAGCTTTAATACTTTTAACAACGGGGGGCAATTGAAAATGATCGCCGCTAAAAATCACACGATTACATTTTAATAATGGAATCCAAGAAATTGCTTCTAAAGCTTGTGATGCTTCATCAAAAAACAACGTATCAAATTTCTTTTTCGCTAAAGCCTTATTGGTGGATGTTACTGGAGTGCAACAAATCACTTGAGCATGTTCGAATAATGAATCAACAATATAATCTTCCAACAAACGTGACTCTTTAATACAATTTCTAGCCTCTGTATAATACAATGCACGTTGCTTAGCATCTTCTTTACCAAATGTGCGTTTGTATTTAGACGCCATTTTAAAATACTCTTCCGCATTTCTCCTCAAGTTTTTAATATCCTTATAATTAATATGCGATTGTATTTGACCATCAATTGTAGACTTCTGTAAATCTTCCGAAACTCTTGCTGGATGACCAACGCGTAACACATTAACTCCTTGTTCAATTAATTTTTCAGTTAATAAATCAACCGCGGTATTAGTTGGAGCGCAAACTAATACTTGTTTTTCAGTTTGTAAAACTAGTCTAATAGCCTGAACAATAGTTGTTGTTTTACCTGTTCCTGGAGGCCCATGCACTACTGCAATATCATTAGCGGCTAAAATATGTCTCACCGCACGATTTTGAGATAAATTTAATTGAGGAATTACTAAGCTATCATCTGTTTTTTCAAAAGTCGGTTTTTCTGTTCCTTCAATAATTTCTCTTAACTCTGCAACTCTGTTATTTCTTGCACCTATCACTTCATCTAATGCTTTTTGCATTTCGATGTAACTATTATCATCAAATTGAATATTAACCCCTAACCTACCTTCGTAACACCAATCTGGCAATTCATCTGTATGAAGAATAATCTTCATTTTATTTTTCCCCGATTGCTTGATTGTTCCGGTTAGTTCCTGTAAATCGTCTGGATTTTTATTAGAAAACAACGTCACGTTTTTACCGGCGCTAAACTGATGTGGTGTATCAAGCTGATTGGTTCGTTCAATTTCAATATGCACATAATCAGCATAACCTAACTCATCAGATAAAATTTGAATAGGAAACCATGTTACGCCATTCTTTTTGCGTTGCTCAATACTGGCTTTTAAAAACTGCTCTTTATATTGATAGTAATCTTCTTCTCTTTCTATCAGTAACAATTCTTTAAGATGTTTTATTCTATCAATACTACTCATTTTTTTCTTTTCAACTCGTAAGCATAAATCTGTCTACCTAACTCTGCTAAAAAAGGCAAAGCAATTGTGTTATATTCATACTTCCCATCATTAATAATTTGGTTTTCGTTGGTATAAATAACCGCACTTAGCATAAACTCCACATTCTCGTTTTTATTTTGGATGTAGGCACAGTCAACCATAAAGCCATAAGACTGACCAACAATGTTTGTAATTTTAATATCAGAATTGGTGATTGGTTTTTTACTATCTCCGAAAATAAAATATTTTTTATAGCTGTCGTAGTAAGATTTATTATAAGTAGGATAACTACTCTCTCTAGGATACATGGTTAAATACTTCACTAACATCAACCTATCTTCTTCCATTATATCAAAGCGTTGGTCTAGTGGCAAATAATTACTAAAAATTAATCGTTGCATAATAGCATGTGTATTTTGCAACGACATGTAATTCATATTGGTAAAATCTTTGGGCTGATTTATTTTTTTATTATTAGCATTGATATAGGCCTTACCCACATACACTTGCCCCAATGGATGAGTATAGGTTTTGGTTGAAGTTTTTGGTTCTAAGTAAATAAACCCTCTCAATTTTTGATCACAAAAGCCAATTGGATTAGTAGTTGTGTGCTCACTTCCCTTACAACCACCATCAAAACGATGCACGATACGAATATTTTTATATCCCAACTCCGCTAATCTTTCATGTATATAATCCACTCCTAAAAACTCATAAATACGACTGTAGGCAAAATTATCACTTACTAAAGCCATACGTTTAATATACTGTGCCACACTTGGATAACCATTAATAGAAGTCGTATCCTTTTTTACAGAATGCTGACAAGCATTCGCGCTATCCGTAAACATGATAGTGTTGCTATATATTTTTAATTTTTTAGTTTTTTCTAATGCTAAAATAGAACATGGCAGTTTCACTAAACTAGCACAGTAAAAATAGTTAGTTGAATCTACATGGTAATTGTAGCTTTTAAAAGAAGGCGTGCCATCCGCTTCTCTCGTTATTTGAGTATAAATAATTTGTAAACGGTATTTTTTTAAATCGGCATTTACTTTTTTAAGAATAGGTTTTTGATTTAAAATAGAATCAAATGAAAAAGATTGAGCGAATGCACTATTTGCTACCAATAAACTAAAACATATAATGATTCTCTTTATCATGTTATTATTGCTTTGTCGCAATCATAAAATTACTATTCTTATCCTTAAAGTTATATCCAATACCAAATCCAATAGGCTTAGCACCTTGTTGTTTGTACAATGAATCTAAATCTTTTTGATAAAACTGAGCAAACATAGGGATTGGTTTTAAATACTGACCAAAGAATGTATAATTCCATTTATTGGTATCATCTAAAAAATAGTGAAAAGCAATTCCACTATCATCTTGTATAACATGTTGACTTTGCCCTAAGATGACTTTTCTAATCATCGAAAAATAATCTTTATGCATTAAGTAAGATGCTCCTTTCAAATAGGTATTTACAGTTCCCATGTTCTTAAGATAAGCCATGAAACCTTTATTATGCTTTAACCCTCCGTCAGCTGCGTTTAAAGAAAAATAGTATAAAGTTTTAGGTTGATGTTTAATATCATTAAATTTAATTTCTACACCTCTTGTATTGGTTTTCAATTTTTTTAAATCTGCAAATGAATTTACATATTGCACTGTTCCTAAACTATCAACGGTAACTGGCTTTGCAGAACTAAGCTGATTTCCTGTACGTTTTAAAAACAAAAACAATAAATGTAAAGTTCCATCAACTTCTTCATTTCTTAAATCCTTGCTCATACTTTCTGTTCTAAAGAAACTGAATTTTAAGATTGCATTTAATGATGTATTTACTTTATTGAAATACGAATCTAAAGAGTCTGTTTCTTCCTTTTTAAACTCTGGTAAACTTCCAACAGGCTCTAATCCAATCATAACGTATTTATCGGCTTCAGGGAAAAATGTTTGAGCATGTAAAATATCTGGTCCAGAAAATGGATAAAACAATGTTGTTTGTGGTTTAACAACTTTTGAAATTTCATTCTCTTTAAACTTTTTTAAATTCATTAATCGGGTAGAATCGTACTTCATCCAACGCTTATCAAAGTTTTTACTAAAAACCTTAAAATCAGCCGTAGATTGAATATATTGATAAATAGGACTCTCGTCAACAATTCCTGACATGATATCAGCAATGGCATTTAAAGAATCATTTACTTTTAGTTCTATTGCGCTGGCTGACGGCAATGAATCACTAATCGCTGTTTCTACAACAGCCTCAAACTTCGTGGTATCTTTCTTAATTTCAGTTTTATTTTCAGAAGAGGATGAAGAACAACCTACTGCAAATAATCCAACAATAAACGATAAACTAATTGGTTTCAACATACGTGTTTTTATTTTTTTCTGATAAAAATTTCCCTATAAAATAAACGCCGCCACCAATGGCTACATTCAATAAGCCTAATAATGACTCTGTAGGTTTTTGAGTGAATACAAAATAGATAGTAAACGCATTTAATAATAAAAATATAATTGGAGTAACTGGGTAACCCCATGTTTTATAAGCGGAGTTTTCCATTTTCCTTTTTCGTAAAACAAAAACACTACTCACTGTTAAAAAAGTAAAAATACTTAAACTAAAACCTACAAACGTTAATACTGCTTCAAACTGAGCCGTAATAATTAATACAACTGTAATAATAGACTGAGTTATAACAGCCATGTAAGGCACATGATGTTTGTTTGTTTTAGCTAATAAATGAAGCATTGGCAAATCTTCGCCCATTGATTTAATAATGCGAGGCCCTGCCATAATCATAGCACTTATCGAAGACAACAACAAAAAAGCAATTATTAAACTCATCATTTTTCCAAAATATTCACCAAAAATATGTGCGGCACTCACATGACCAATTTCTAAAACGCCTGTCAAATCACTCATTGGCGCGCTATACAAAAACACAAAATTCAATAGCACATATATAATAGTTACAATGAATGTACCTAACAATAATGCTTTGGGTAAATTTTTTTGTGGATTTTGCATATCGCCAGCTAAATAAGAAGCTGCATTCCAACCACTGTAGGCATAAGAAACATACACTAAGGATACCCAAAAACCAGCACTAAAAATTTCACCAATCGAATATGACTGAGGTGAAATAGTAATTTCGTGTGAAGGCGTATGAACTAATCCCGCAATTATAAAACAAATAATAACAACCACTTTTAAAACGGTTAATGTTTTTTGTACGCCACTACCAAATTTTAAATGCATCGCATGAATTAAAGTAATAACACCCACAACAGTTAACGCACAAACGGTAATGTTAATTTCTGGGAAAATTTTATTGACATAGGTTCCTAATGCCATAGATGCCAAGGCTACTGGAGCCGCAAAGCCAACGGTAGATGAAACCCAACCCGACATAAAACCAACACTTGGATGAATTAATTTTGATAGATACACATACTCTCCTCCACTTCTTGGAATGGCAACACCTAACTCTCCATAAACTAAAGCACCACAAAATGAAATAATGCCGCCCAACAACCACAATACCAAAATGCTAAATACCGAATGGATATCAAATAATTGAAACCCTAAACTAGTAAACACTCCCGTGCCTATCATGTTCGCAATCACCAACGAAATAGCGGTGTAAAATCCAATCTTATACGTTGAGCTCATTAATCGAATGATTGAGTTGATTTAGATGAAAGCTCTAACATAATTTGATACTCTTCAGGAGATAAATCATTATAGTAGAAATTAATTGGATTTACTTTTTCTCCATTTTTAATCACTTCATAATGCACATGTGGCCCTGTACTTAAACCTGTACTACCTACATAACCAATTAAATCACCTCTTTTAACTTTTGCGCCTGGTCTAGTAGCCAGTCTACTCATGTGTCCGTACAGAGTTTGATAACCGAAACCATGATTAATCACAACATGATTTCCATACCCTTGTGCCGAAGCATCTGCCACTTCCACTACTCCATCACCAGTTGCATAAATTGGTGTTCCTTGCTCTGCTGTAAAATCCATTCCAGGATGAAACTCTTGTGTTTTATAAATAGGATGTGTTCGCCATCCATAGCCACTTGGTGCATGTTTTAAATTTTTATTATTCAACGGCATAATAGCAGGAATAGACGCAATTAGTTTTTCTTTTCCTTTTGCCATTTTCACCACCTCATCAAATGATTTAGATTGAATGTATAATTGTTTTGTAATTCTATCTAAACGCTCGGTGGCTTCTTTCATCAACTCTGTATTATCATAGCCTTCTAAATCTTTGTATCTATCCGAACCACCAAAACCTGCCTGACGAATGGAACTAGGAATAGGTTCTGCTTCAAAAATGACACGGTAAATATTATCATCTCTGTCTTGTAAATCATTTAGTACAGTTTGTACCTGATTCATTTTTTTGTTCAATAAATCATACTGTAATTTCATAACCTCAGCTTCTCTTCGTAATTGCTTTTCTTTAGGAGAATCAATGAAACGATAAGCAATTAACATCGTCACTGTTGCAAACACAAGCCCAATTGCCAAGTACGAAAGCACTTGCAATAAACGCTGCTTAAAAGTAACTTTTACTTTCTCGTAGGTTAAAGATTTGGTATTAAACTTATATTTTACTTTTGACATGATATACCTTTCAAAAAGGCTAACAAATATAGCAAAATGATTGGTTTTAAAATGTTGTTTAATTTCTAAAATCTTGCTAAAAAAGTGAATAATTTATGATTTGCCATCCCATTGATTTTAGTATATTCGCTACTTGTTTTTAAAATACTATGGAATCAAATAAAGTACGTCAAACATTTTTAGATTTTTTTAAATCAAAAGGTCACGAAATCGTGCCTTCTGCACCAATGGTAGTTAAAGGAGATCCTACGTTAATGTTTATTAACTCAGGGATGGCTCCTTTTAAAGATATTTTTTTAGGGAATGCCGCCATTAAATATCCTCGTGTTGCCGATACACAAAAATGTTTACGTGTGAGCGGTAAACACAACGACTTAGAAGAAGTTGGTGTTGACACTTACCACCATACTATGTTTGAAATGCTTGGTAACTGGAGTTTTGGCGATTACTTTAAAAAAGATGCCATTGCTTGGGCATGGGAATTATTAACAGAAGTTTACAAAATTGACAAATCACGCTTATACGTTACTGTATTTGAAGGTAGCGTTGAAGAAAACGTACCTTTTGATCAAGAGGCTTATGATACATGGAAATTATACGTTGAGGAAAACAGAATTTTAAAAGGAAACAAAAAAGATAATTTCTGGGAAATGGGTGATACTGGCCCTTGCGGACCATGTACAGAAATTCATTATGATGGCAGAAGCGATGAGGAAAGAGCAAAAGTTGATGGGGCAACTTTGGTAAATAATGATGATCCACAAGTAATTGAAGTGTGGAACAATGTATTTATGGAGTTTATGCGTAAAGCAGACAAAAGCTTAGAGAAATTACCAGCTCAACACGTGGATACAGGAATGGGCTTTGAGCGTTTAGTGCGTGTTTTACAAGGTAAACAATCAAACTACGATACAGATGTATTTACCCCTTTATTAGCAAAAATTGAAACGATAAGTGGTTTAAAATACAAGCCTGAGAACGAAGAAAACGATAAAGCGCAACAAACTATTAATATTGCAATGCGTGTTATTGCAGATCATATCCGTACAATTTCTTTCTCAATAGCTGATGGTCAATTACCAAGCAATACAGGCGCTGGATATGTTATTCGTCGTATTTTACGCCGTGCTATTAGATATGGATACCAGTCTTTACATATTAAAGAACCGTTCATGTATCAAATTGTTTCTACGCTTGCAAATCAGTTAGGTCAACAGTTTACAGAATTAAATACTCAAAAATCATTAATTGAAAAAGTAATTAAAGAAGAGGAAATTTCTTTTTATAAAACTTTGGAAATTGGATTAAAACGCATTGAACAAGTTTGTGCTGATTTATTATCTTCAAAAACAAGTAAAGTCATTGATGGTAAAGTAGTTTTTGAATTATACGACACTTTTGGTTTCCCTTTAGATTTAACTTCTTTAATTGCCCGTGGTTATGATTTAAGTATTGACGAGGAAGAATTTAATCGTTTATTAACTGAACAAAAAAATCGTTCACGTGCCGCAACAGCTGTTGATACCGATGATTGGGTTAATGTTACTGCTCCAAAAGATGAAAAAGCGTTAACTGAATTTGTTGGCTATACGGAATTAGAATGTGAATGTAATATTATTCGTTACCGAAAAGTAAAAGCAAAAAACAAAGAACAGTTTCAATTAGTATTAGACAAAACTCCTTTTTATGCCGAAAGTGGTGGACAAGTCGGAGATTCAGGAACCTTATCTAACATCAACGAAACCATCAATATTGTTGATACGAAGAAAGAGAATGGAGTTATTATTCATTTCTGCGAAAAATTGCCAGATAATATGTATGTTACTTTTACAGCTAAAGTAAACGGAAGCAAACGCTCATTTACTGAAAACAATCATAGCGCTACACATTTATTGCATGCAGCTTTACGTTCGGTTTTAGGAACACATGTTGAGCAAAAAGGAAGTTTAGTAAATGATGAATATTTACGTTTCGACTTTTCTCACTTCTCTAAAATTACGGATGAAGAGTTAGCGCAAATTGAAAAAATAGTGAATACTAAAATTCGCGAAAATATTGCTAGCAATATTCAGCAAATGAGTATTGACGACGCTAAAAAAACTGGTGCTATGGCATTGTTTGGCGAAAAATATGGTGACATTGTTCGTGTAGTTGAATTCGATAAAAACTATTCAATCGAGTTATGTGGAGGAACGCATGTAAAAGCAACTGGACAAATTGGTTATTTCAAAATCATTTCCGAAAGCGCTGTTGCAGCTGGTATTCGTCGTTTAGAAGCGGTTACTGCTGTAAAAGCTGAAGAGTTTTTCGAAAATCAAATTGCAACTTTAAATGAAGTAAAAGCAATTTTAAAAAATAACAAAGATGTTGTAAAAAGCTTAAGTAATTTAGTAGAAGAAAATAACGAGTTACAAAAACAATTACAATCTTTATTAAAAGAAAAAGCACAAAGCATTAAACAAAACTTATTATCTAAGGTTCAAAATAAAAACGGCATCAATATCATTGTTGAACAAATTTCGTTTGACAGTGCTGAAGAAATTAAAAACATTTTATTTGAAATCAGAAATCAAGTTGAGAATTGTGTATGTGTTATTGGTGCTGAAGTAAAAGGCAAACCAAGCATCTCTGTTATTATAGACGACAACTTAGTAAAAGAGAAAAACTTAAATGCTGGAAACATTATCCGTGATTTAGCAAAAGAAATAAATGGCGGCGGCGGCGGACAACCTTTCTACGCGCAAGCTGGTGGAAGTAAATTAGAAGGATTAAGCTCTGCAATTTCAAAAGCTAAAACGTTGTTTTAATTACATAAAACTTCATAAAAAAAGCCGCTAATATTAGCGGCTTTTTTTATTTTACTTAAGTAAGGTCACATGGCCTATATAATCATGTTTTTTACCAAAAACATCGGTTAGTTTTACCTTCCATATATACACATCTTGTTGTACTATATTATCGTTACCTAATTTTTTACCATTCCATCCTTTGTAAATATCATCGGTATAAAATATTTTTTCTCCCCATCTGTCAAACACCCACATTTCATATTTCTCAATTCCAATTCCCATTCCAGTGAATATATCATTAATACCATCTGGTCCTTCTGGTGTAAATGCATTTGGAATATAAAATGTAAATTCTGGTTTAATTTCAACTGGAACAGACACTCTATCTTCACAACCATGACTAGATGTTGCTATTAAAGTTACAACATACTGTCCTGCTACTGAATAAGTATGACTTGGATTAACAGCCGTTGATGAATTATTCACACCTCCTGAATAGGAGTCGCCAAATCCCCAAACATAAGTTGAAGCTCCTTGCGACGTATTCACAAAAGAAATATTTGGATCAGTTATGGTACCGTATGAAGGATCTGCGTAAAACGAAGCTATTGGCATTGGATACACTTCAATCATATTAGGAATTGACAATGTACTTGAACAAAAATGATTAGTGGTTGCTGTTAAAGTAACACTATACAATCCTGCTTGAGAATAGCAGTGAGAAGGATTTTGTGCTGAACTTGTTCCTCCGTCGCCAAAACTCCATAACCATGATTGAATATTATCAGGAGCTGAAATTGTGGATTGATCCGTAAAATTAACACAGTGCTCAGGACAACCACTTGGATTATCATCAATAAAACTAATAACAGGTAATTTATAAAAATCTATTTGTACTGTAGAACTCACATTTTGACATGGTGATGTAGCAATAGCTGTTACCGTTAAAGTAATAGAGTTATTTAAATAATCACTAGCGCTTGGAGTATAAGAAGGATTTAAAACGGTATTACTAGAACTAAAACTACCTGTTCCTCCTGACCACACAACACTATTAGCCGATCCGCCAATTGTACTACTAACTTGAACACTGCTTCCTCCAACACAAGCACCAACAGATGGTCCTGTATTTACTGTAGGCAATGGTAATGTACTAACAACTACTTGAGCACTCGACTGACATGAAGTTGCTACTTCTGTTGTTGTAACTGTATATGTAACATTAACAGGACTTATTCCTGAATTAACTCCATTAACTGATGGATTAGAAACAGATGCACTACTTAAATTTGTTGCAGGATTCCAAACATATGAATAATTAGCGTTAGTTGCTGTTCCAATGGTTCCTGTTTGTCCAGCACACAATGTAATTGGACTTCCTGCTGCAGATTGAGGAATTGGGTTAACCGTGATTTGAACTTGATTACTTGCTTGACATCCATTTTGAGTAACAGTAAGTGTGTAAGTTGATATTGATGGACTTGATCCGGTATTACTTAAAGTGACTGTTGGATTAGATGCTGAAGCACTACTCAATCCTGTACTTGGATTCCATGAATATGTATAACCTGAAATTGATGCAGAACCAACAACTCCTGATTGTCCATTACAATATGCGATTGGGTTTCCAGCATAAGCAATTGGCAATTGATTCACAAAAACTTGTGTTTGACTAACGCCTGTACATCCAGTTGGACTAGTAACTGTTACACTATAGTTTGTTGTTGCTGTTGGTGTAACTACGGGATTTGCACTTGATGAAAATGCTGCTGTAGATGGAGAATCCCAAGAGTAAGAATAACCTGCTCCATTAGGATTAACACTTAATGTAGCGTTGGCTCCAACACATATAGTTTGATTAGGCGATGCTGTTACTGCCAGTACGTTTAATATATTAGCTGTTACTGTTGAAAATGGGCTAATACAACCAAATGCATTTGTAACATTAACATAATAATTTGTAGTCACCATTAAAACAGGAGTTGTATAAACTGAATTAGTAGATAATAAAGTTCCTCCTACATTGTTATCATACCAATTGTAAGTTCCTCCAGGTGCAGTAGCAGTAAATGTTGCTGTTGATCCAGGACATACAGTAGGATTAGTAACTGATGGAGCTAATGGATTTGGATTAACGGTAACCGAATAATTAATAGGGGTTCCAATACATGAATTAGCTGATGGAGTAACAGAAACAACACCTGTAACTGATGAAACTCCAGAGTTAGCCGCAGTAAATGATGATATATTACCTGCACCAGAAGCTCCTAATCCTATTGATGAATTTGTATTAGTCCAGTTGTATGATGTGCCCGTTACACCACCTGAAAAATTAACGGCAGCAACAGAGGCGCCACTACATGCTGTAACGCTTGGCACAGCATTTACGGTTGGTATTGGATTTATGGTTAATGTAAAATTAGTTGGTGTTCCTACACATGAATTAGCTGATGGAGTTACTGTTACAATCCCTGATATACCTGAGGCTGTGCCATTAGTTGCTCCAAAAGAAGCAATATTACCTGTTCCTGATGCACCTAATCCAATAGTTGAATTAGTGTTTGACCAACTATAAGTTGTACTTGTTACACTACCTGTAAAATTGGTTGCAGGCACTGTAGCTGCACTACAATAAGTAGCACTTGGTACAGCATTTACATTTGGTATTGGATTTACTACTATTGTATAATTAGTAGATGTTCCTATACATGAATTAGCTGATGGCGTTACAGTTATAACTCCATTTATTGGAGCTGTTGAGTTATTAGTTGCGTTAAATGTTGGCACTGTTCCCGCTCCAGAGCCTCCAACGCCAATAGATGTGTTTGAATTCGTCCAGTTATAAGTTGTACCTGTAACTCCACCAGTAAAGGTAGTTGCTGAAACAGAAATACCACTACAATAAGTGGCACTTGGCACGGCATTTACGGTTGGTATTGGATTTACTGTTAATGTAAAATTGGTTGGCGTTCCAACACAAGTATTTGCAGATGGAGTAACAGTCACAACTCCAAGTGTGCTTGTAGATGTTGAATTAGTTGCTCCAAATGAAGCTATATTACCTGTTCCTGATGCACCTATACCGATAGATGAATTGGTATTTGACCAACTATAGGTTGTACTTGTTACACTGCCTGTAAAATTAGTTGCTGGAACAGTAACGCCACTACAATAAGTAGCACTTGGTACTGCATTTACATTTGGTATTGGATTTACACCTATAGTATAGGTAATGGGTGTTCCTACACAAGAATTAGCACTTGGTGTAACTGTAATAATAGCATTAACTGGCGAAGCACCAGTATTAGTAGCAGTAAAACTTGGCGTATTACCTGTTCCATTAGAAGTTAGACCTATAGATGTATTTGAATTTGACCAACTATAAGTAGCACCAGAAACACTTCCCGAAAAAGTATTTGCTGCTACCGAAACACCACTACAATATGTTGCACTAGGTACAGCATTTACTGTTGGAATTGGATTTACAGTTAATGTAAAATCAGTTGGTGTACCCACACAAGTATTAGCGGATGGAGTAACAGTCACAACTCCAAGTGTACTTGTAGATGTTGAATTAGTTGCTCCAAATGAAGCTATATTACCTGTTCCTGATGCTCCTAAACCAATTGATGAATTGGTGTTTGACCAACTATAGGTTGTACTTGTTACACTACCTGTAAAATTGGTAGTAGGAACTGTAGCGCCACTGCAATAGGTAGAACTTGGTACAGCATTTACATTTGGTATTGGATTCACTACTATAGTGTATGTAATTGGAGGTCCAACACAAGAATTAGCTGTTGGAGTAACAGAAATAACAGCATTAACTGGTGATGCACCTGTATTACTAGCCGTAAAACTAGGAGTATTACCTATTCCACTGGAGGTTAATCCAATAGATGTATTTGAATTTGACCAATTATAGGTTGTTCCCGCAACTGTGCTCGAAAAAGCAGACGCAGGAATTGTTCCATTATGACAAACCGTAACATTTGTAGGTGTTGTCATTGTAGGCAATGGATTAACCGTTACCCTACTGAGAGCGGTATCTTGGCAGCCATTAATATCTGTATAAGTTACGGTGTAAATAGATGTTGAGGCCGGTGTAACTGAAGCTGATGAACTATTACCTCCACTTGGCGTCCAAGTATAAGTTCCTGCTCCATTATTTACGGTTGTTGTTAATGCGGCTGCGGTTCCTGCGCATACTGTAGTAGAATTAGCTGATGCTAATGCTGCAGGAAACAAAGAAACTGAATAAGTCAAATAGGTTTGACAATTAGCATAAGATGTTAACTGACAAGTATAAGTAGTAGTTGTAGTAGGCGTTACTGCAACTGTTTGAGTCGTTTGACCTCCTGGTGTCCAAGAATAAGTAAATAAACCCACAGGAGCAGATAATACAGTAGATTTTGTAGGGCAAACTTTGTTAATACCAGTAATTGCTAAAGGAGAACAAACCGCGTCAATGTATGCATAAGCAAAATGTGCTCCTCTTGTACAATCACCAACAGTATATCTTACTGTAACACAAGTTCCAATATATGGAGTTAAATCAACAGCAACAGGTGACCAATTTTTCCAATAAACATTACTACCAACTCCTGCTAATGTAAAACCAGGTATTCCGGGTCCTCCAGTTACTAAATATTGACCACAAGCTACTGGGTTTCCCGAACAATCAAAAATATCTGTTTTAAAAAACGGCTGCTCTTGATTAGTATGATCAGAACCAGCATCTTGAATCACAACAGCATAATAATATACAAACAATGCATTGGAAGCTGTTACTGTAAACTTTTGTTCTAGCGTTGCGCCACATGCCCCTGGAATTCCTCCCAAATATTGCCCAGTAGTTCCAAAATTACCAAAATCGCCCAACCTTATTGAGTTTGTACCTCCTGCTGGATTTACTATAGGGAATCCGCCATAAGGATCTACACCAGCGCCACTTGTAACAGAATGTTGAGTCGCAGTTGTACCATAATACATGGGAATATAAGTTGGAGTTGGTGCACCTGCTGCACCAATATTTACAGCACCTGTAGTTCCTATCCATCCAGACAAAGTACCATTATCATAACCTATATTTGTGCATGCTGGTTGTAAGGGCGCTGCAGGTGGATTAACATGATATTGAATTGTAAGTGAATAATCAATACAAGTTTCAGTGAATGTAGCTGTTGGATAATTATCAATCATCACATAATAACAACTACCTGCTGTAGCAGTAACCGAAAGAATACTATTCATATAGTTAGCCCCTGTAAAACTAGTTGATGCCCAATTAGATCCGGATGCATTTGGTGTAGATGTGTAAACCATTATTGCTGGTGGAGTACCATAAGCATTACTCATCATTATATCAATCACTCCAGATGTTGGTGCACAGAAATAGTACAACCAATCTTTACCATCAGGCGTAATACCATATGGCCCTAATGGATTATAATTATCTACATGTCCACAAGTTGTTCCTGCTGTTGAAAAAGGAAGTGTGATAGGACTTGCTGCCGCTGCCGCAGCATTGTCTCCTCCTTGTGCATGAAGTTTATTAGTGAAAATTAATAAGGAAATTAAAAAAATTTTAATACTTAAAATTATTCTCATTTTGTAATTGTTTAGTAGTAGATTTAATCTGATTTAGAAACAATATTAGAGAATAAAAATAATTTCATTTTGTAGGAATTTGGCATTTCAATAAAAAACACTGAATGCTTCTTAAAAGTTATTAAAAAAGGGTTTTTGCTGAGTAAAATCTCCACGAATCTGTATTTTTTCTGAACTTCAGAATAATTTCAGAATATAAAAAAACATATAATATTCATCCAATATCCAAGACTTAATTTGCTCAAACAATAATGAAAATCTATCTTGAAAATAGAAAAAAACTGCATTTCACTCATTCAAAGTATTATTTCACCATTAAATAAAAACATTTCACTCAGTTTAATTAAAAATAGTTAAACTGATAATCAGACACTTAACTTTTGTGCAATATTTATTTCACATTTTGATGTAACTATTTATAACGTTTAGCATTATAAACCTACAATGCTTTTAAACGCAGTTCATATGGAATTTTCACCCCGATATCACCATACTACAGAGATGTTGCTAGATGAGCAAATGATCATTGAAGCTGCAAAACAAAACCCAGAACATTTTGGGCCTTTGTACGATAAATACTACAAACAAATTTTTGGATATGTATACCAACGTATGGACGATAAAGACACAGCCTTTGATTTAACAGCGCAAGTGTTTTTAAAAGCATTAACTAATATTGAAAAATATGAGTACAAAGGTGTACCTTTTGCAAGTTGGTTATATCGCATAGCTCATAGTGAAGTAATGCAATTGTTTAGAAATCAAAAACATTTGAGAACAATTAATGCCGATGTAAGTGATTTGAGAAATATTTGCGAAGAAGTTGAAGAAGAATACATGGAGCAATATAAAGGGATATTAATGACGGTTATTAAAGATTTACCTGAAGATGACTTACAATTAATTGAATTACGTTTTTTTGAAAAACGTGCATTTAAAGAAATTGCAGAAATATTAAATCTAACTGAAACAAATGCAAAAGTAAAACTGTACCGCATTTTAGAACGAGTTAAAAAAACGCTTACAAAAACATCCAAATAATGGGAACAAAATTTAATCTTGACAGAAAGCCAGTTACTGACGAAGAAATTAATTCACACAAAGATTTTGGCGAATTAGTCAATAAATTTAAAAAGCAGAGCATCGAGAAAGCCCGAAGTGATGTTAACTTTTTAAAAAACAAAAAAGTAACCTACTCGGCAATTATAGCAGGCGTCGCCGTTGTTTGTACAGTCACCTATTTTGCCGTATTTAAAAAAGAACCACCAAAAGAAACAGCCAATGATAAAATAATTACTACACAACAACAAATTTCTTCTTCCTCACAAAATAAGCAAAACAAAGCTTTTATCACACCTCCTGTCTCCAAACTAAACGTTCCGTATACTTCTTATAAAGTAAAAGCCGAACAAGGAGCTACCATTAAACACAAATCTAATTCTAAAATTATTATCCCTAAAAAGGCCTTTGTTGACAAACAAGGGCATGATATTGTTGGAGAAGTTGAAATTAAATACAGAGAATTTCACAATCAGGCAGACATTATTGCAAGCGGAATTCCAATGACCTACGATAGCGCAGGTGTTCAGTCTCATTTTGAAAGCGCTGGAATGATTGACATTAAAGGGTATCAAAATGGAGAACCTGTTTATATCAAACCTCAAAAACAAATCACGGTTGAATTTGCATCTGAATACAAAGACGACAGATATAATATGTATGAGTTAGATACAGTTGCAAAAAATTGGACATACCTCTGCAGAGATAATTCGCTCACAAATAAAAAACAATCTGTACCTGCTAAACAAATAACAAACAAGGAAATTGAAAAAACAGATTCTCCAAAAGCAATAGAGTTGCAAAAACAGATTGATGCTATTCCACCAAAAATTGAAACTGAAAAAATAGTTTACAATCAAAAAGTTAGTCAGCTTCCAAAACATACCGAACCAAACAAACCCGCAAAAGCTATTGCTGGCCGCCCTCAATTTCAATTAGAAGTAAACTACAAAGAGTTTCCTGAATTACAAGCATTTAAAAATGCTGTGTTTGAAGTTGGGACAGAAAATAAAAACTACAACTCCAAATTAGCTGATGTAACTTGGAGTAGCGCAGAAGTTTCAGAAGGTCCACAAAAAGGGAAAAATTATTTATTAACCTTAAAACTAAGAGAACGTGTTGAAAAACTAATTGTTTATCCTGCTTTAACAGGAGCTGATTATGATAAAGCATTAAAAGCTTACGAATCAAAATTTGCTGACTATAAAAACTTAGTAGCAAAACGTGAAGCAGATGAAAAAAAATTAAAAGAAGAATTTGAAGCCAAGCAAACTGCCTTATTTGAAGAAAGAAAGCGTTTGAAAGAAGAACAAGTTCAGGCGAACATTAAATACTGGAAAGAACAACAAGCTAAATTAGATGAAGAGTATAGCTCGATGGGAAACCAGGAAAGAGTAGTGAGAATATTTAACATTAGTCGCTTTAATATTTATAATTCTGATTGCCCAAATAGTTTACCACATGAAGCTAAAATCACGCCTATATATGTATTAAATAATGGTTCTTCTCGAATAAATCCAAGTAATATTTACTTAATTTCTCATTCCAGAAATTTAGTTTATAATTTGCAATATGGTCAAATTCCTTACAATACAAACGAAAAATACAGTATATGTGTTTTAGCAAAAGGTAAATTATACCTGTGTAGTAAAGAAACCTTTTCTGAAATAATTATATCTAAACAAAATAAAATACCATTAACAGAACTCGATACTAATGTAAATGATGCTTCTGACTTAAAGAAGGCGATAGGAATTTAAACAGAACAAAAAACACTACTTATGAAAAAAATGATATTTGCAACAGTTGCATTGGCAGCGCTTTGCCTTTCTTTTACTAAAGAAAAAACATTTACTCCTTCTGGCACTATTCAAATAAATGACACTTTATTTGCCGATGAAACCGAAATTTCAAATTTTAGTTGGCAGGAATTTGAATATTGGACTAAAGCTATTTATGGAGCAAATTCTAAAGAGCATATAGCTGTTTTACCAGACACTTTAGTTTGGAGAGAAAAATTAGCTTACAATGAGCCCTATGTACAATATTATTATCGTCACCCTGCTTACAAAGATTATCCTGTTGTTGGCATTAGCTATGAACAGGCTATTGCTTACTGTAAATGGAGAACGGAGCGAGTAAAAACCTTTTTAACAATAAAAGAAGATTTTGTAAATCATCATTTTGAATATCGTTTACCATCAAAAGCAGAGTGGGAAAAATTAGCAGAAACTTCATCATTTGCATTAAACAACAATGGCAAAAACGAAAAGGGACAAGTAAGACTAAACTGTATAAATCCTCTGCCAAATGGAGATTGTATGAATGCACCTTATCCTGATGTTACCGCACCTGTAAAATCGTATGAAAAAAATTTTATTGGACTATATAATATGTTAGGCAATGTTGCAGAAATGGTTAAGGAAAAAGGCATTTGCAAGGGAGGAAGTTGGAGAAATAGATTGGAAGAATGTCGTGTTGGAAAAGACCAAGCATTTACATCAGCAAATTCATGGGTAGGTTTTAGATGTGTATGTATTGTAAAAAAATCTTCTAATTCTTAAATATCTTATTAACTGATACCAGATTAGTTTTATCAAAAATTACTTTCAAAAAGTAAATTCCTTCTGGTAACTCATCTAAAGAAGTTATTACTTTTGAGTTTCCCGCATCCATTACTTTTGATTCTGTTATTAAAACTCTTCCTGTTAAATCAGTAATTTGATAAACTAAATCTCCTTTAGTTGGTGTATAAAAATCAAAACCTATACTTGAATTGGTAGGATTAGGAGCAACATGACTTAATGAAGCTTTTGAATTATCAGCCTCTACACTTACAATATTTGAGTATTTAAATTCTCCATCATAGTCTGTTTGTTTTAAACGGTAGTATGAAAGCTCACTACTAGGATTTTCATCAGATGAAATATAATTTCTCACTTCTAAACTATTGCCAGCCCCTTTCACTTTTTTTATTTCTTCAAAATTAATTCCATCCAAAGAACGTTCAATAGTAAAATAATCATTGTTTTTTTCAGAAGCTGTTTGCCAATTTAAATTCACGACATTATTTTTTCTAATAGCATCAAATGATACTAACTCAATTGGTAAAAATGTAAGATTAAAACATCCTGAGGTTGCTACAAATGATAAATTACCAATAGATATATATTGAGCTCCTGGTTTTGGCGACACATTATAGTAAGCATTGCTTATAGAAGAACCATAAGCTGGTCTGTATTTAATAGTAAAAGTTTTTAATGGAAGCCCTGCTGGAGCAGAAAATTTCACAGTTGTACTTCCACAAGAAACACCAGACGTTGCAGTAACAGTTGTTTCAGAAACACTATTATGCCCAATTAACTTTACTGTAGAGCCAGAAACGCTACGAGTGACATTTGATGCTAATGTTGTAATGATATTTGCGGCTGGTAATGCTATATTTGAATTATCATAAGTTCCAGATATTTCTAATACATCGCAAAATGTAGTACTTGATTCATCCGAATTGATATCTTTAATAATTAAAGTAACATCAGAACATCCATATCCTCCTAAAAAAGAGAATGTTGTTGTAATATGAGAATTGGCAGATGATAAATATGAATTAAAAAAACCTGCGTATAATGCTAAACCTGGATTCAGGTAACAAGCTGAAATACCAGATACTCCATCAACTCTTGGCGTTCCATCTCCAAAAGTAACTGCATTAAAAGAAACCGCGGCACTAATTCCTGTACCTGTATAAGTATAATTGGGAGCGGGGCCTATTCTTATAGCCGTATTCCAATTTAATGTTTGATTGAACGCATGAATAGTTGTAAAAAGTAAACAGATTAAAACGATTCTTTTCTTCATATTATAAATTTTAATATTCAAATTTATTTTTAGAAAAAACGGTTTAGTAGAGTGCTACCCCCTTTGCTATAGAGGGCTAGCACTCATGTAAGTGACAAATAAAATGATATTAAAACAAGAATGAGAACTAAAAATCTCTTGCTTAAAGCGAATCTAAAAGTGTATCTATTTCTTGTTTTGTATTAAACGAATGCAAACAAATTCGTAAACGTTCCTGTCCTTCCTTAACTGTAGGACTTTTAATAGATTTCACAAAAACGCCTTGTTGATTTAATTTTTCTTCAATGGATTGTACCTGCTGATTTCCAGAAACTAATTTACAATGTATAGCGCTCTCACTTTTTATAAAATAGGAAGAGTTATTTAAAGTGGTATTAAAATATTGTATGTTTTTTTTCAAAGCATCTATTTGATTTGTAGAAACTAGTAATTGATATGCCGCTTTAATAGCAAGCAAACTATGTTCGGCCATAGCAGTCGTATAAATAAATGAACGTGAAAAATTAATCAAATACTGTTTTAATTCTTCATTTCCTACAATAGCCGCACCGTGACACCCCATCGCTTTTCCGTATGTATAAATTCTAGCAAAACAATTTGTTTCAATATTTAATTCATTACATAAGCCCTTACCTTTTTCACCAAATACACCAATTGCATGAGCCTCATCAACAATTAAATGAATGTTATCCTGCTTACAAATGTCGGCTAATTGTTTTAAGGGGGCTTCGTCTCCATCCATTGAGTATACACTTTCAACAACAATATATATTTCATTGAATGATTCCTTATGTCTGTTTAACAACTCTTGTAAGGATTCAATATCATTGTGTTTAAATTTATAGTGTGTTGCAAAACTTAATCTAACACCATCTATTAAAGAAGCATGAATTAATTCATCACTTAAAATTAAATCGCCTTTTTGAGGAATACTAGATAATAGACCTAGATTTGCATCGTAGCCTGAATTATAAATTAATGCAGATTCTGCATTATGAAACACGGCAATATCATGTTCTATTTCATTAAACAAATTAGAATTTCCACTAATTAATCGAGAGCCTGTTGACCCAACTTTAACAGATGAATCTATTTTTTTAATTTGTTCAGATAACAAACCTTGAGAAGAAAAACCCAAATAATCATTACTTGAAAAATCAATAGATGGATATAACGAAATAAGGGAGCGCAAGCTCCCTTTATTAATTCGTTGTTGTAATAAAGAGGTAATGGTAGATGGATTTTTTTTCGCTCCACTCATATTTTTAAAATTAACCTCCTTATAAAATTATACTAATTCTTCTTTTTTTAATTTATCTACAAACGCTTGTTTTGTATTTAAACCTAAAATTTTAAACATTTCCATATCCTGATTATATAATGGATTTGGTGTCGTTAACAATTTTTCTCCTGCAAAAATAGAATTAGCTCCTGCCATAAAACATAATGCTTGACCTTCCATACTCATGCTTAAGCGTCCTGCAGATAAACGCACTGCTGTTCTTGGTAATACAATACGAGCGGTTGCAATCATGCGTACCATATCCCAAATTGGCACTGGAGGTTGATCTTCCATTGGAGTTCCTTCAACAGCCACTAACGCATTAATAGGCACAGATTCAGGTTGAGGACGTAATAAACTTAATGTGTACAACATCCCTACTCTATCTTCTACTTTCTCACCCATACCAATAATACCGCCAGAACAAACAGTTAAGCCTGCCTTACGAACATTATTAATAGTATTTAAACGATCGTCAAACTTACGAGTAGAAATAATATTCTCGTAATTCTCTTCGCTTGTATCAATATTATGATTGTATGCATACAGTCCAGCTTCTGCTAATCTTTTTGCTTGATCTTCTGTAACCATTCCTAACGTTGCACAAACTTCTAAACCTTTACTATTAATGGTTTTTACCATATCTAATACGGTTTCAAAATCTCGATTATCGCGCACTTCTCTCCAAGCTGCCCCTAAGCACATACGGCTTGCTCCTCCTGCTTTTGCATTATTAGCAGCAGCATCTACCTCAGGAACACTCATTAATTTATGAACTTTTACTTCAGTGTGATAACGAGCCGCTTGAGGACAGTACGAACAATCTTCAGGACAACCTCCTGTTTTAATTGATAATAAAGAACTTACTTGAACCTCTCCAACTGTATGATGTTGCTTGTGAATCTCAGCAGCTCTGTATATTAATTCCATCAAGGGTGTGTTGTACACCTCTAAAATTTCTTCTTTTGTCCAATCTTTAATTGCCATTTTATCTTTTCTAATTCTAACAAATTTACTACAAATGCCACAATTCACAAAACCAAATTATTGGAAAACTATGTTAGTAATTTTCAGTCATTTAGCAGTATCTTTTTTAAGATATATGCGTTATTTGTAGTAATGAAGAAAATCATCATTCTATTTCTATTCACATGTGTAATTGGAAAATTACACATTAAAGCTCAATTTACTGAAAGTGACGAGCGTAAAAAAATGTGGCGAAAGTCCAGTAAACGTCACAAGCCTCGCGAAGCATATAATCCTTATTTAAAGAAAAAAACTAAAGATAAACCTAGTACTCAACTAAGTAAACAAAATGCTCGTGAACAAAGACGTCAACTAAAAGCGGCGAAAAAACAAAAACGCAGAAGCATGAAAAAATTAGGGTACAAAGAAACTAAAGTAAAAAAGGCATAAAAAAAGGAGGTTTAACCTCCTTTTTTAGTATTTAACTTATTATAAAATCCAATTAATTAAATGACTCAATTGTTTTTTTGATAATAGCAGCGCAATCTAATATTTGTTCTTTTGTAATAACTAAAGGAGGCGCAAAACGAATAATATCGCCATGTGTAGGTTTTGCTAACAATCCATTTTCTGCTAATTTTAAACAAACATCCCAAGCAGAAATTCCATCTTTTTCTTTAATGATAATGGCATTTAATAATCCTTTTCCTCTTACTAAAGTAATTCTATCTGATTTAATTGCTCTTAATTCGTTTCTTAATAATTCACCTAATGTATTAGCATTCTCCGCTAACTTTTCATCTAGTACAACTTGCATAGCCGTCATAGCAATTTTACAACCTAATGGATTTCCGCCATAAGTTGAACCATGTTGTCCGGGTTTAATACACATCATGATATCATTATTAGCAAATACGCCAGATACAGGATACATACCTCCAGACAACGCTTTTCCTAAAATTAACATGTCAGGCTTTACACCTTCATGATCACATGCTAACATTTTTCCTGTACGAGCAATACCTGTTTGAACTTCGTCAGCAATAAACAATACATTAGCTGCTTTACACATATCAGCGCAAGTTTTTAAGTAACCATCGTTTGGAACGTAAACACCTGCTTCACCTTGAATGGGCTCCACTAAAAAACCAACAACCGTATTATCTTTTAAAGCTTCTGCTAAAGCAGACACATTATTATATGGAATTGTAACATACCCAGGAGTAAAAGGCCCGAAATTTTGACGAGCATCAGGATCTGTACTAGCAGAAACTATTGAAATAGTTCTTCCATGAAAGTTCCCTTCACATACAATTATTTTTGCTGCATTTTCGGCAACACCTTTTTTCTCATATCCCCATTTACGAGCCATTTTCAAAGCTGTTTCAACTCCCTCTGCTCCTGTATTCATTGGTAATACTTTATCAAAACCAAAAATACCAGTTACAAATTTTTCATATTCACCTAATACATTATTATGAAACGCACGAGATGTTAATGCTAATTTTTGTGATTGCTCAATTAATGTTTGAGTAATTTTTGGGTGGCAATGTCCTTGATTAACGGCACTATACGCTGATAAAAAATCATAATACTGTTTGCCATCAACATCCCAAACATGAACACCAAGACCTTTTTCTAAAACAACGGGTAAAGGATGGTAGTTATGTGCTCCGTGTTTATCTTCTAAATCTATTAGCTGTTGGGCTTTGGCTGATAAGTTCATTTCTGCAATCATGATATTAAATTTATATCTTGTAAAGATAAGAAAAGGGGCTCAAACAGCCTAATAGAAAACAAAAAAGCCCTGATAAACTGAATTACCAAGGCTTTTAAATTGTTAAAATAATTATTCTTTTACAAATTTCTTAACTACTATACTATTGTTTACTTGTAATCTTAAAAAATAAATTCCAGAATTTAAATCGTTGATATTGATTGAGAATTTATCAGAACTTCCATTATCATTTTGTACTACCACTTTTCCTAATACATCCACAATTTCATAATTTATTTTTACTGTACCTGTAATATTAGAAGAAACTGTAATTAATGATTTAGCTGGATTTGGGAACAACGTAAAATCATTTTGTTTAGCTACTTCTGTTATCCCTACTGTAATGGACTGTAAGCAACTAGGCTTGTTTACTAAATTATAAAATGCATTTACTTTTTGAATATCTGTTTTTAATTTAGTTAAAGAAATTAAATTATTACCCGCTGAAGAGCTATCAAACGAGGTTACAAAAGCATATTCCACTTCCTGCATCTGCCCTGCATTTAAAGTAAAAGGGCCAGAACTTAAAATCATTCTTCTATCACCTGGAGTTACAGAGGCCGTTGTTTCTGTCCAATAACCACAAGTGTTAGTTGGATCTGTGTTTACGCCTGTATTATTTGGGTCTCCTGAGTATGCCCAATTAGTATTAATTGTTCCCCCATATCCATTGCCTCCACAAGTAAATAGTGTTCCATCTTTCCAATTACCATTCATTACATTATAGAATTCTGTTCCATTAACAGGATCTGTTGTACTAGCTGGCACTCCAGGAAAACTATTATTGAAATAATTAAATTTATTCAATTTACAATCCTCGCCTACTTCATCAATTGTTCCGTTATTATTATTATCTATTCCATCATTTAAATTCGCAATTGGCCCTCTTAGAATATTAAATCCTTGTGCAGGCATATAACTTCCGTAACCTGGAGTACCAGCAACCGTTTCATCATTAGCATCTGCATTATATGCATAACCATAATTATCACTCACATTACTACCTATGTAATCATCTTTGTAATACCCTAAATCTACATCACTCCACATGCTCACATAAACATCATGATAATTATTTGACGAACGATTGATAATTTTATAATCATAAAATGTTGTGTAAGTTAATTCAGGTTTTCCATTAACGGATGTAGGACAACCATAAGCATAAGCCATACCTTGAACCTCAATTCCCATTGGTGTAAAAGAAGTACTATGCACAGCTAATTTATCATTATATATATAATATAAAGTTTGATCTCCTTTAATTTTAGGGTAATCACCATCATTTGGATTATACAACCCATCTCCATTATAATCAACAAATGGTGCTAAATTATGAGCATAGGCTCCGTTACCATGTGCCGGCCATGTTAACATATCGGGCGTTGCTACAACACTACCGCTATTAAATGCATTAATAAATGTATTAATATCTGTATAACTTACTTTCCAAATCTTATCATAATTTTTAGAAGTTAGAGAATCAATTGTCGCATTAATCGTATCTAATGGTCCTGGCCAAAAATCTACTCCGCCTTGACGGTAGGTTTGTGCCGCTCCATGCAATTGATTTCCTGCATCCAATCCACCAATCCATAAAGCCGAAGCAAAATTGGAATTCTTTCCACTTCCTTTTGGTACTTCGTATAGAGCCGAACCATCACCACCTAATTGCCAATGCATATCCCCTCTATTTGCAATCCCAGCCCTAACATTATTAATATCCAAAGTTTTAAAATTGTTATTATTTACAGTTCCTAGAGACGATACATACCCAGTTTTATTAAATACAGTATATACTTTTGGAACTGCATTTCCTGTTTGCGAGATAACCAACTCTCCATTACTATATTCAATAAAATCTCCCAATGTAGCAATAGCTGAAGAATAAAAATATTGAAACACTTGTTGGTTAGGCAATAATTCAATAATTCCAGTTGATGTTGCACTTGTTGATAATTGAACCATTTTAAAGACTACTCCATTATTCACTCCTTGTGTTATATCTAGTACTTTGTTTGGAACAACACCTCCAAATAATAAATAGCTTGAATTAACATTTGTAAAAACAGATCCCGAATAAGTTAAAACTCCAATATTTGTTGTTCCTAACCATTTGGTATTTTGAGCATCAATGTAAATACAATTAATTTTCCCAGGACTATTAGGAACTGTGTGGTCAACAAAACTAGAAGAAGTAAAACTTCCATTAATTGAAAACTCAACTAATCGGTCTACTCCTCCAATCCATATTAAACCTGCATTTTCAGCTTTAATACAAGTAATATTATCATCTGGTAACAACCCATTTCCAACATTATAGTTTGTAAAAGTAGCTCCATCAAATCGAGATAAACCTGATGCAGTTCCAATATAAACCTGATTTCCTATAGTTTCAATACAAGTAACAGTATTGCTAGATAAACCATTTGTTGTGTTATAGGTTGTAAAACTAGTCCCATTAAATTTCACCAACCCTACGTTTGTTCCAATCCAAATATTACCCGAGTTGTCTTTTGCCAAAGTGGTCACACTATTAGAAGGCAACGCTGGAGTGGATGTCGTATTGTACAGCGTCCAATTTGTATTATCGTATTTTAATAATCCTGCATTTGCACCAGGACCTATAGTTTTAAAACCTATCCACTTATTATTGGAATTGTCTATCAAAAGCGCTGTCTCGCTTTTCAAAGCTCCAACAACACCTGTACTGGTAGTGTATGTTGTAAACCCATTTTGTGCATTAATCGAAAATACTGATAAACAGCTAAAAAATAATAGTAGTTTTTTCATAAAAAAAGTTTTAGTTATTCAAATATAGTCATACTAACGAAAATATTTTTCATAACTGTGTAACTGGTTACTTTTTTCTAACAACTGGTTGAAAATCGTCCATAATTGTTAAATTCCTTTAGGATAATAAACGTTAAAACGTATTGTGTTGTTAACATATTTTAACAAGGCTAAAATAACGGAAACCCTTACCATTACTAACTTTGCCTTGCTTGTATTAAATTAAAACATTTATGGTAGTAGACATTAGAGAATTGAATGAACGTATTCAGCGTGAAAGCGCGTTTGTAGATGTATTAACATCTGAAATGGATAAAGTAATTGTGGGTCAAAAACACATGGTTGAACGTTTATTAATCGGGTTATTGAGTAACGGTCATATTTTATTAGAAGGTGTTCCTGGACTCGCTAAAACTTTAGCCATCAACACTTTAGCAACCTGTATCGATGCTAAATTCAGTCGTATTCAGTTTACGCCAGATTTATTACCAGCCGATTTGATTGGAACCATGATTTACAATCAAAAACAAGAACAATTCTCGATTCGTAAAGGACCTATTTTTGCAAACTTTGTTTTAGCTGATGAGATTAATCGTGCACCTGCAAAAGTTCAATCGGCTTTACTAGAGGCCATGCAAGAAAAACAAGTAACCATTGGCGAAGAAACATTTAAATTACCAAATCCGTTTTTAGTATTAGCTACGCAAAACCCTGTTGAGCAAGAAGGAACCTATCCTTTACCTGAAGCTCAAATGGATCGTTTTATGTTAAAAGTAGTAATCACTTATCCTACTCGCGAAGATGAGCGTAAAGTAATTGCTGCAAATATTTCTCGTCAGGGAATGCCAAAAGCAAACATTGTTTTAAAACCTGAAGATATTTTAAATGCAAGAAACGTTGTGAAAGATGTTTACATGGACGAAAAAATTGAACGTTACATTGTTGACATTGTTTTCGCTACACGTTTCCCTAAAGAATATAAATTAGACAAATTCGCACCATTAATTTCTTATGGAGGCTCTCCTCGTGCTAGTATTAATTTAGCATTAGCTGCAAAAGCTTATGCATTTATTAAACGTAGAGGTTATGTTATTCCTGAAGATGTTCGCGCCGTTTGTTTAGATGTAATGCGCCACCGTATTGGATTAACATACGAAGCAGAAGCTGAAAACATTACAACTGAACATATCATTAATGAGTTGTTAAATGCAGTTGAAGTACCATAGTTGGATTTTAGAAATAAGAAGCGAGAAGTGAGATTTAAAAATTCACTTCATAAATCTTAAATCATACATCTTAAATCAAAAAATGGAAACCGCCGAATTACTAAAAAAAGTACGTAAAATCGAAATCAAAACGAAGGGTTTGAGTAACCAGATTTTTTCTGGTGAATACCACTCTGCGTTCAAGGGTCGTGGTATGGCTTTTAGTGAAGTACGTGAATATACACCAGGCGATGATGTGAGAACGATTGACTGGAATGTTACCGCTCGTTTAAGAACGCCATATGTAAAAGTATTTGAAGAAGAACGCGAATTAAGCGTGATGATTTTGGTAGACGTAAGTGCTAGTGGACAGTTTGGAACTCAAAAACAAATAAAACAAGATTTAATTACTGAGTTGTGCGCGGTTATTGCTTTTTCTGCTTCGCAAAACAACGACAAAATTGGAGTGATATTTTTTAGTGATAAAATTGAAAAATTTATTCCTCCTAAAAAAGGGAAATCTCATATATTAAGAATCATTCGTGAGCTCATCAATCTTGAACCAGAACAAAAAGGAACAAACATTGAGTTAGCTTTAAAATACTTAACTAATGTAATTAAAAAGAAAAGCATTTGTTTTTTAATCTCAGATTTTAAAGACAATAACAACTATTCTGACGCAATGAAGATTGCTAATAGAAAACATGATTTGGTTGCTTTAAGAATTAACGATAAACATGAGAGTACCTTACCAGATGTTGGCTTAATAAAATTAAAAGATAACGAGACAGGAAAATTAATGTGGGTAGATACAAGCGATAAGGCTTTTAGAAAACAATTGGAGCTTAATCATTTAAAGTATGAGGCGCAATTAAAAGATACTTTTACCAAAAGTGGCGTTGATTTTACAACCATTCATACTCACGAAGGATATATTAAACCATTAATGACTTTATTTAAAAAGAGATAATGAAAATAAAACATTATATATTATTTATCTTTTCGTTTTTAGCATTTACAATTGCTAAAGCTCAGACAGCCCCTATTGAGGTTCATGCAGTGCTTGATTCTACTTCTATTAGAATTGGAGCTCAAACTAAATTAGATATTTATGTTAATTACGACGCATCAACTCAAAAGAATATCGATATTCTATGGCCTTTAATTGAAGATACAATTAAGAAAGGAATTGAAATAGTGAGTGCTACTCAAATAGACACCACAATTCCTAATAAAAGCAAGCCTAATATCATTCAGCAACATATTCAATTTACTGTCACTTCGTTTGATTCTGGAGCATACTATATTGCCCCTTTTAAATTCATTATTAATAAAGATACCACTAAACCCCTTTTCACAGAACCTTTACATTTATTAGTAAACACTGTAGCAACTGATACTTCTTTAACAAAAGTAAAAGACATTAAAGCTCCTTTTGACGAACCGTTTGACTGGAGATGGTACTTACCATATGCATACTGGGGCTTAGCAATTTTAGCCACTATTATTATATTAATTGTTGTTATCAAAAAACTGACGAAGAAGAAACCTCAAGAAATAATTATTGAACAACCAAAAATTCCAGCTCATGTGACGGCTTTGGAAGCTTTAGAAAAAATAAAACAGGAAGCTATTTGGAAAGAAAATAAAATAAAAGAATACTATTCAGGCATTGCAGATACGGTGCGTTTATATATCGAAGAACGTTTTGGTATCAATGCATTAGAATTAACATCTGATGAAATTATTAAAATTTTCAAATCTCAAGTTGTAGATTCTGAAAGTAAATTAAAATTAACTCAAATATTAACGCTTTCCGATTTTGTAAAATTTGCCAAACAAATTCCAATAGAAGCAGAACATACGTTAACATTAAATAATGCATTTGACTTTGTGAAAGGAACAATGCGAGAAGAACAATTACCAAATAATCAACAAACAGGTGCTTAGTTATTTTAAAGACATACAATTTGCCGAAAAGCATTGGTTCTGGTTGTTCATCATCATACCAGTGATGATTGCTTGGTATATTTATAAATTAAAAACATACGAGGGCGAAGTAAATTACTCATCATTTAATTTATTCACTGGCATCAAATCTTCTTTAAAAGCAAAATTCAGACATGTATTATTTGTTTTAAGATTACTTTGTATTTCTCTTTTAATTTTAGCCATTGCTCGTCCTCAATCACGAAGCAGTTGGAAAGATACTAAAACAGAAGGTATTGATATCGTGGTGAGTTTAGACGTATCCTTGTCCATGCTGGCTAAAGACTTTAAACCTAATCGTATTGAGGTTGCAAAAGAAGTTTTAGGAGATTTTATTGATGCCCGACCAAATGATAAAATAGGATTGGTTGTATTTGGAGGCGAAGCTTTTACGCAATGTCCATTAACTACTGACCACAAAATTATTAAAAACATGTTTTCTGACATTAAAGCGGGTATGCTTGATCAGGGTACTGCAATTGGTTTAGGCTTAGCAGATGGTGTTGCTCGTGTAAAAGATAGTAAAGCAAAAAGTAAAGTAGTTATTTTAATTTCAGATGGAGTAAGTAACGTTGGTGAGATTGCTCCTTTAACTGCTGCTGATATTGCTAAAACATTTGGAGTGCGAGTATATTGTATTGGTGTAGGGAGTAAAGGGAAAGCTCTTCAACCAGTGGCTTTATATCCTAACGGAGAAATGGAATATGACTATGTAGATGTAGATATTGATGATGCGACCATGACTCAAATCAGTAAAATGACTGGTGGAAAATATTTTAGAGCAACCGATAGAGAAAGTTTAGAAAAAACCTACAAAGAAATTGATCAGTTAGAAAAAACAATTATTAGCGAAAAAAGCTTTACCAATAAAGCCGAACACTTTTTACCGCTTGCTATTGGAGCTGCTATATGTTTATTATTAGAGTTTTTATTAAAACGCTTTGTATTTAAAGCAATACCATAATGTTTAAGTTTGAGAACCACATATTTTTTTATGCATTTGCAATTATTCCAATTTGCATTGGTATTTATATTTGGTATATCTATAGTTCAAAAAAGAAATTACAAAAATTGGGCGATAGTGAATTGATAAAACAATTAGTTCCTGAAGTTTCAAAAGCAAAGAAAAATACCAAATTCATATTATTCTTAATTGGTTTTTCATTCTTAATTCTTGGTTTGTGTAATCTTCAAACCGGATCAAAACTACAAGATGTAAAACGCGAAGGCGCAGATATCATGGTATGCTTAGACGTTTCTAATAGTATGATGGCTCAAGATTTATCTCCAAATCGTTTAGAAAGAGCTAAAATTGCTATTGAAAACATGATTGACAAACTACAAGGCGACCGATTAGGAATTGTTGTTTTTGCTGGAGAAGCCTATGTTCAATTACCAATTACCACAGATTATAGCTCTGCCAAATTATTTTTAGAAGGAATAAGTAATAAAATTGTTCCAGTTCAAGGCACTAACATTGCAGACGCCATTAATTTATCGGTTGAAAGTTTTGGTAAAGACGAAGGAAAAAACAAAGCCATCGTAATTATTACCGACGGAGAAAATAACGAAGAAGCAAATGAAAGTGCAGTTGATGCAGCTGAAGAAGCTTCTAAGAAAAACATTGTTATTCATACTATAGGTGTTGGTTCCGAATCAGGAGTTCCAATTCCTAATGTAATTGATGGAGTTGTAAATGGATATAAAAAAGATAATGCAGGTAATACGGTGGTTACAAAATTAGATGCGAAAATTTTACAAGACATTTCTTCGGCGTCTAATGGTGTTTATGTTCAGGCAACCAGCTCTGACATTGGATTAGATGTAATATTGAATAAGATTGCTGAATTAGATAAAAAACAATTAGAAAGTAAAATGTACACAGACTATGAAGACCAATTTCAATGGTTTTTAGGAGCAGCCTTATTGTTTTTAATTATTGAATCTTTGATATCAGAACGAATAAGTAAACTTTGGAAAAAATTGAATTTATTTAATAATGCAAAAGCGTAGTATTTACATATCACTCACTATTATTCTTCTATCTTTTGCTGGTTTAGCTCAAGAAGAAAAAATCGCTTTACGTAAAGGTAACGATGCTTATCACGGTGGTAAACCATACGAAGCAACAACTCATTATCAAAAATCTTTGAAAGAAAAACCAAGCTTTTTTAAAGCAAACTTTAATTTAGGTGATGCATATTACAAAACGGCTGAATTAATAAAATCAGGAAAAATAGCAACTCCAAATAAACGCATGACTCCTGATTCTGCTGCGAACCTTGTATTCGATCAAGCCGCCGAACAATTTGAAGTAGTAGCTAAGTCCGTTTCAAATGCTGATACAATACAAAAAGCGTGGCACAACTATGGTAATGCCAAGTTGATGCAAAAAAATTATGAAGATGCTATTTATGGTTATAAGCATGCATTAAAAATAAATCCTAAGGATGAAGATACTCGTTACAATTTAGCTTACGCTCAAAAAAAATTAGCAGAGCAACAAAAAAATCAAAACAAAAACGACGACAAAAAAGATCAAGACAAAAAAGACCAAGAAAAGAAAGAACAGGAGAAAAAAGAAAAAGAAGACATTAATAACAAAAATGATAAAGACAAACAAGAAGCTCAGCAACCTCAAATGAGTAAAGAACAAGCTGAGAAAATGTTGAATGCATTAAAAAATGATGAGAAAAAAATGCAGGCTCTTCGTAAGAAGAAAGGTGATCCTGCTAATAAAGTAAAAGTGGAAAAAGACTGGTAATAATGATTAAGAAGATTATTATATTAATTTCATTCATCAGCTCTTGGGCTTGTGCTCAATCTCCATCCTTTGTTGCACAAGTGAGTAAAAACAAAGTAGCTGTTGGCGAAGTATTTCAAGTTGCCTTTACATTAAATGGCAGTGGAAATAATTTAGTCTATCCAAATTTTAATGATTTTGATATTTACTCTGGGCCTAATCAAAGCCAGAGTATGAGTATGATTAATGGTAACATTTCTCAATCTACAACCATCTCATTATTTATTGCCGCTAAAAAAGAAGGGAAATATACAATCGGGGCAGCATCTGTAATTTCTGGTGGTCAAAAATTAGAAACTAAACCCATTGTTATTGAAGTTTCAAAAGCAGCTGCTCAACAACAAGGTAACCCTAATGCTCAATCCGGACAACCTCAACAAAATCAAAAACAAGAAAAAAATCAATACGCAAGTGAAATAAGTGGCGAAGATTTATTTGTAAGAACCTATTTAAGTAAAACCAAATGTGTTTTAGGCGAACAAATAACACTTACCCAAAAAGTATATTCTCGAGTTGATTTAAGAGGCTTTCAAAATGTAAAATTCCCTCCATACAATGGCTTTTGGTCTCAGCAAGAAGAAAGTAATCAGCAAATAAATTTACGTCAAGAAAACGTAAATGGTGTTATGTATAATGTTGCCGATTACTGCACCGTGTATTTATTCCCTCAACGCACAGGTGCCATTACGATAGAGCCCGTTGAATTGGATTGTATTGTAAGAAGACAAACCAAACGCCAACCACGTAATATTTTTGAACAGTTTTTTGGCGCTGGGGGTTATGAGGATATTGCCATAAAAGTAAAAAGTAAACCTGTAAAAGTTGATGTTATTGATTTACCATCAGACAATAAACCTGCTAATTTTTCAGGCGCTGTGGGCGATTTTGGTTACAAAGCAGAGTTAGATAAAAACCAAGTGAAAGCAAACGACGCCATAAACTTAAAAATTACTATCAGCGGTAAAGGGAACATTAAACTCATTGAACCTTTAAAATTAAATTTACCAGAAAGCTTTGAAGTTTACGAACCTAAGGTATCTGAAAGTATTAGAACTACTGGTGGCGTTTCTGGTAGTGTAACATACAATTATTTAATTATACCAAGAGAAAAAGGAGAGTATATTTTAAATGACTTAGGGTTTAATTATTTTGATGCTGGTAAAAAACAATATGTATCTATACCTTCTCCAGATATGCATTTAACTGTTTTAGAAGGAGATCCAGGAAGCGCGCACATTGTATCATCCGTAAAAAAAGACATTAAAGAAGGAGAAAATGACATCCGTTATATTAAAACTGGCGATTTGGGTTTAAAGAAAAAAGATGAAGAATTTTTTTCCTCAATTTCTCATTATATATTATTGATATTTCCTACTCTATTATTTTTCGTAGCTTTAATTTTCGTAAAACAACGCATCAAAGCAAATAGTGATATTGTAGCTGTTAAAGAACGTAAAGCCGCTAAATTGGCTAAAAAACAACTAGCTATTGCCGAAAAGCTCATGGTTTCAAATAATAAAGATTTATTTTTTACCGAAGTGCTAAATTCACTCAACAAATATATTGGCGATAAATTTGCATTATCTATAGCGGACTTATCGAAAGAAAAAATTACGGAAATGTTATTATCTAAACATGTAACTGAAGTTACTGCTAAACATTTAATTGATACACTCAACACTTGTGAGTTTGCTAAGTATGCACCAAGTGCTGTTACTGGCGATTTAAAACAAGTTTACAACGATACCATTGAATTAATTTCACAAATCGAAGAACAAATAAAGAAGTAAATGTGACAATTAGATAATTAGGAAATGAGACAATTTAATATCACAAATAAAGATAGCCAACAGTGTCAGTTAGTCTCGATAGCTAACGGGAGAAGTCGAGAGCTCACGCATCGCGTATTGATGCTGTTTTTATTTTTATCTACTTCAATTTTTTCTTTTGCCAATTCTAATTTACAAACCAAAGCCGAAAAAGCATATAGCAACAAAGATTACAAACAAGCTATTACTTGTTACGAATCTATTTTAAAAGAAGGTTTAAGTTCCTATAAGTTACATTATAATTTAGGAAATGCCTATTATAAAAATAATGAATTAGGTAAAGCTATTTATAATTATGAGCTAGCAAATAAACTACAACCAAACAACAAAGACGTAAAGACCAACTTAAAAATTGCTAATGATAAAACAATTGACAAAATAGAAAGTAAAGAAAACTTTTTTATCATTGCTATCAAATCAGGATTAGTTAATGCACTTTCTACAACTGGATGGGCATGGTTTAGCATTTTTAGTTTAGTAGGTTGTTTATCATTTGCTTTTTTATTTTTCATTAGTAACCAAATACTATTAAAAAGAATTGGATTCTTTTTAAGTGCCATTTCATTCATTGTATTTATAGCCTCTATGGTGCTAGGCTTCTCTGCATTAGAAGATAAGCAAGAAGTAAATTTTGCTATTATTACTAATCGAGAATCAAGAATACATGAAGAACCAACTGCCACATCCAAAACAAAATTCAGTTTACACGAAGGCACCAAAGTAAGCGTTCTTGAAACTAATCTGGAGTGGACTAACATCAAACTCGAAAATGGGAACGAAGGATGGATTAAAACTACAGAAGTAGGATTATTTTAATTCTATAAATATCCACCTGAAATTTAAGCAGAGATCAAACTGAATTATAGCTAACCAAATAAGTTGATTCTGATCTATTTCAGAACTGTTTTTCACAGAACAAGTTTCCAGAATCAGACGAAAAAATAAGTTTAGTTTTTTAAAGAAAAAATTTAACCAGGTGCTGTTCAGATAGATGTTAATATATACTACTTTCTTTGTACCGAAGAAAAAGAAAGTAATTCCTCTTAGTAAATAAAAAAGAAAATCACTTCACTACTAACTTCTGGCTATACAATCTATTGTCGGATGAAGCAACTACAGTATAAGTACCATTATCTAATTTAGAGGTAGCATCAGATGATAATACATGAAATCCTTCATCAACAACTACTTTAGAGTAGCTCTCTTCACCTTTTTCATTACGTAAAACAACAAGTACCTCTTTATTTTCAGTACCCATCAATGCCGCAGAATTATCGTAAATAGCGTTTTGATTCATTGCTAAATTTGTATTAGAAATTTTATTATTAATTGACACTAGTCTTGACGATAAAACATTTCCTTTTTGATCAATTTGGGTTAAACGATAATATGAAATTCCTTCGAAAGGAGCATAATCTACATCAAAATAACTCATAATATTACTATGATTACCAAAACCTTTTATAGAAAGTAAAGCCTCAAAATTCATGGCATCCTTAGATTTTTCAATTACAAAAAAGTTATTGTTATTTTCCGTATCAGACGACCAAGTAAGTTCTACTTTAGTATTATCAAAAACAGCGTCAAAGCTTAATAACACTTCAGGCATAGGCTCACCATTCTCATTAATTTTATATCCGCCATTTCCTATTTGTGCAGAAGAAGAAAGAGATAAAAATAAAGAAGAAATAACAACAAAACGATTTAGATTTTTCATAGTATTTATAATTGATGATTAAAATTAAACCATTTTAAGTTTAGATAAAAGTTTAGGTAAAACATTTATTAACAATGTGTTATGAAAACAGGGAATTACAAAATATCTCCAAAATCTAACACAAAAAAAGACGAATTCAATACCTGAAAAATTAATTATAATAAAAAAGCGAACTCTGTTGAGTTCGCTTTTTTATATCAAGCTTCAATTAAATAAATTAAGCCTTTAAATAACTCATAATTTTTTCTACACTGGCTTTTGCATCACCATACAACATTTCTGAATTTGGTTTGTAAAATAATGGATTGTCTTCTCCTGAATAACCTGCACTCATTGAGCGTTTCATGATAATTACTTTTTCTGCTTTCCATGCTTCAATTACAGGCATACCATAAATAGAACTTGCAGGATCATCTTGTGCACTTGGGTTTACAACGTCATTAGCGCCTATTACCATTACCACATCTGTATCTGGCATATCATCATTAATTTCATCCATTTCCAACACGATATCGTAAGGTACATTAGCTTCTGCTAATAATACGTTCATATGTCCTGGTAAACGTCCAGCCACTGGGTGAATGGCAAAACGTACATTTTTTCCTGCCTTACGTAAAGTTTGTACCATATCATAAATTGGATACTGCGCTTTAGCAACTGCCATACCATAACCAGGTACAATCACCACAGATTTTGCTTCTTTTAATAATGTAGCTACCTCTTCGTGGTTTAGAGAAGTAACTTCTCCTTCAATCGCTTTTTTCTCACCACCATTACCTGCTCCGCCTCCACTCGCAAAAATTACTGAGAAGAAAGAACGATTCATGGCGTGACACATGTGCATTGATAAAATTGCCCCCGAACTACCAACTAATGCTCCAGTTACAATTAATAAATCGTTACCTAACATAAACCCTGCTGCTGATGCAGCCCAACCTGAATAAGAGTTTAGCATCGAAACAACTACTGGCATATCTCCGCCACCAATTGCCATCACTAATACCACACCAATAAACGATGCAATAGCCGTCATAATCCCTAAATACAACATACCGCTTGTTCCTTCTGCTTTACAAAATAAAACACCTAAAACAATACATGCTGTAAGTAATACTAAATTCATAGTTTGCAATCCGCTAAAACTCCAAGGTTTTGAAGGTACTTTACCATCTAATTTTCCCCAAGCAATAATAGATCCTGTAAAAGTTATTGCTCCAATAAAAATTCCAATAAACACTTCTACTAAGTGAATCATATGCTCTGCACCATGCAACTCATGCGATTTAGGATCTAAGTATGAACCAAAACCAACTAATACAGCTGCTAAACCTACAAAACTATGAAGGATTGCTACTAATTGTGGCATAGATGTCATTTCTACTTTACGAGCCAACATTAAACCAATTACAGAAGCTACGGCAATAGCTACAATAATGTAAACATGTCCTGAAACACCTTGACCTAAAACGGTGGCAATAATGGCTACAATCATACCAATGATTCCGTAAAATACGCCTCGCTTAGCCGATTCTTGAGAAGATAATCCTCCCAAACTTAAAATAAACAGGATACTTGCGAATAAGTATGCTGCTGTTTGTATTTCTTTTGCTATAAACATAAATCTTATTTTTTAAACATTTTCAACATACGGTGAGTAACTACAAATCCTCCAACAATATTAATGCTGGCAACCAAAATGGCAATAAAAGCTAAAATGGTCATTGGATTTTTTATATCGTTGGTTGTTTGAAGTAAACCACCAACAACGATAATACCACTAATAGCATTAGTAACAGCCATTAAAGGCGTGTGTAATGAATGTGCTACGTTTGTAATTAATTGCCATCCAACAAATACAGCGAGAACAAATACCGTGAAATGCTGAATAAATGCAGGAGGAGCAAATGCGCCTACTAATAGCAATAAACCACCAACTACAGCTAAACTAACTAACGTTGTCATTGCTGCCTTTTTAGATTTTTCTTCTTCAGAGTGTTTTACTTCTTCTGCTGTTGGTGCAGCTACTTTTTTAGCCCCTCCTCCAGCTGTTGGACTAACTGGAAGTGGCGCTGGTGGCCAGTTAATTTTCCCGTTATAAGTTACCATTGCTCTAGATACAACAGCATCTTCCATGTCAATTTTAAACTTCTCAGCTTTACCCATATCATCTAATAAATGACATAAGTTATTACCATATAACTGAGAAGCTTGACTTGGTAATTGATTTAATTTACCAACTATAGTTACACCATTGGGTGTTGTGTAAATTTCTCCATTTTTAGTATAAGCACAGTTACCACCTGTTGAAGCTGCTAAATCAACTATAACTGAACCAGGTTTCATCGCATCTACATGGTAATCCATCCATAATTTCGGAGCAGGACGTCCTGGAATTTGAGCAGTAGTAATAACAATATCAACTTCTTTTGCTTGCTCTAAAAACAATTTCATCTCTGCTTCAATAAACTCCTTACTCATTTCTTTTGAGTAACCAGATGATGTAGCTCCATCCTCTTCTATTTCTACAGTTAAGAAGGTTGCCCCCATTGATTCAATTTGTTCAGCAACTTCTTTACGAGTATCAAATGCTCTTACTATAGCTCCAAGTGAATTAGCGGCTCCAATAGAAGCTAAACCTGCTACACCCGCACCAATTACTAAAACCTTAGCTGGTTCAACTTTTCCAGCTGCTGTAATTTGACCGTTTAAAAAACGTCCAAAATGGTATGAACCTTCAATAACCGCTCGGTATCCCGCAATGTTTGCCATAGATGATAATACATCCATTTTTTGTGCTCTAGAAATACGAGGAATCGCATCCATCGCCACTGCATTTACTTTTTTATCAGCTAACTTTTGAAGTAATTCCTGATTTTGAGCTGGCCATAAGTAACTCAACATTACCAAACCTTCTCTCATCATCGATACCTCATCAATTGATGGTTCTTTTACTTTTAATACAATATCCGACTGACCATAAATTTCGGCAGCTGTAGCTACTATTTTAGCACCAGCTTCTTCAAATTCTTTATCAGAATAATTTGCTTTTTGTCCCGCATTTTTCTGAATATAAACTTCAAAGCCTTGCTTTTGCAATCGCTTAACTGTTTTAGGAGTTGCGGCAACTCTCAGTTCGTTTGGAAATATTTCCGCTGGGATACCAACTTTCATATATGATAAGATATTTATTAGTTAACAAATAAAACAAAAAAAGCCGAGTTTTTCAATAGGACTTATAAACAGAAAAAACTGTTAAATAAAAAAGCTCATTTATCAATTGATAAATGAGCTTTTTTAAACTTAAAAACAAAAAATTATTTTGTTTCAGCTGGTTTAGCTTCAGCAGCTTTTTTGTCTTTGCAACAAGCTTTTTTCTCACCTGTTTTTGCATCGCCAGAACAAGCTTTTCCTTCAGCACCTGCTTTTTCTTTGCAACAAGATTTTCCTTCTTTTTTACATTCTTTTTTTCCTTTGTCTTTATCATCGTTGTTAACAGATGCAGATACGCTTCCTACTAATCCAGCGAAAGCTAACATTAAAAATACTTTTTTCATGATTGGGTTGGGTTATAGTTTTTATTACATAACAAATATAGGTCATTTATCATTCAATTAAAATAACAAAAATCATAAAAAACAGTTTTAATTGTTAAAAAAACCTATTTAATTCATTTTGTACAAGCATTTTTAATTTAAAAAAATCTGTAATATTTTCGAAATTTCATTTTTTCGATTTAGATTACTAAATTTATAATAATTCTAAACAAGCACTTGCAATGAAAATAACATTTACCCTCGCCAGTTTTATTTTTTCTTTTTTGAGTTTGAATGCTCAAACTTCTCAAGGATTATGGAAACCAATTAATGAAAACGAAATTACCATTACAGGAAAAAGAGATATTGTACCTAAAAAATATCAAGCTTATCATTTAAATCTTAATTCATTAAGAACGTTGTTATCTACTGCTCCTTTAGATAAAAATATTCCAGTAGAATATTCATCTGTAACCATTGCTTTACCTATGCCTGATGGTACTACTAAGGATTTCAAAGTTTCTGAATCTCCTGTTATGGAAGAAGCTTTACAAATAAGCTATCCCAATATTAGAACCTATAATGTAAGAGGTATTGATGATAAATATGCAAGCGGTAAATTAGATTTAACTGAATACGGATTTCATGGTATGATTCGTACTCCTAATGGGGATGTGTATATTGATCCGTTTTGTAAATGGAATACAGAAGACTACATCTCTTATTACACAAGCGATTTTAATAAACCATTAAATGAAAGAGGTGTGTGCGAAGGAGTTTTAGGACAAACCAGCAACGACCATTCATTTTCAAAAACTGCACAAGTTGCAGCCATCTGTGCTGGAGCAAATTTAAAAACTTATCGTTTAGCGATAGGTTGTACTGGAGAATATGCGAGAGCAGCTTGTGGTACTGGAACAAATACTCCTACTACTGCTCAAATTTTAGCAAAAGTAGTTACAACTGTAAACAGAGTTGATGGAGTTTATGAAACAGAAGTTGCTGTAAAATTAGTATTAGTAGCAACTACTACTTTAGTATTATATGGTGTACCTGGAACTGGCTACACAACTGCGGAAAATAATAACGCTAGCACTTTAATATCTAAAAGCCAGTCCTTAATAACTAGTCAAATTGGCTCAGCTAATTTTGATATTGGTCATACATTTAGTACTGGTGGCGGAGGTTTAGCGCAATTAGGTTGTGTTTGTTCTAGTGGGTCAAAAGCAAGTGGTATTACAGGCAGTCCAAGTCCTGTAGGCGATGCATACGATATTGATTACGTAGCTCACGAAATGGGACATCAGTTTGGTGGAAATCACACATTTAATGGCACTGCAGGTTCTTGTTCAGGCAATAGAAATGCATCAACTGCTATGGAACCAGGAAGTGGTGTAACAATTATGGCGTATGCTGGTATTTGTACAGGACAAGATTTAGCAGCACATAGTATTGCTTATTTCCATGGCGTGAGTTATGATGAAATTACTAATTTTATTAATACTGGAGGCGGAAATAGTTGTGATGTGATGACTGCAACTAGCAATAATCCTCCTACTGTAAATGCAGGAACAGCGATTACAGTACCTAAAAATACGCCTTTCCAATTAACAGGTTCTGCAACTGACCAAGATGGAGATGCATTAACTTACCAATGGGAAGAGATGGATGCTGGACCAACAGCTGGAAGCTGGAATATAGGCACAAAACCTTTCTTTATGTCTAACAACCCAACAACTTCTCCAACAAGAATTTTCCCAAAATTATCTGTTATTTTAGCAGGTACATATACAACTACGGCAGGAGAATATTTACCAACTACAGCTCAAACTTTAAAATTCAGGTTAACTGCTCGTGATAACAAAATGGGAGGAGGAGGTGTGTGCTCTGCTACCACTACTGTAACGGTTAATGGAACAGCTGGTCCTTTTGCGGTTACCTCTCAAAGCACAACAGGTATTACATATCCAAGTGGGTCAACACAAACTATTAACTGGTCGGTAAATGGCACAAATGCAGCACCAATTAACTGCGCTAATGTTGATATTTATGTGAGTACAGATAATGGAACAACATTTACTTTAGCATTAGCTGCTACGCCAAACGACGGCACTGAAAACATTGTCATGCCTGTTGTTTCTGCTACTAAACCAACTTGTAGAGTAAAAGTAGTAAGTACAAGCAATGTGTTTTTTGACATCAATAAAAAATTCTTTGCGATTTCGGCAACTTCAGCAGGCTTAAGCCAATACTCCAATAATTTTAATGTACAACTATATCCTAATCCATTCTCAAGTACAGTAAAAGTTGATATAAATGCTATTCATATCTTAGATGAGAATAAAACAGTGATAAATGTATACGACATTTTAGGAAATATTGTGAGAACCGAAAAAATTAAATTAACTGAGAATTACTCCAATGTATTTGATTTTTCGAACTTGGCAAATGGCTCTTATATTGTTGAAGTTACTGACGGAAAACAAAAATCTGTTGCAAGATTAATTAAGATGTAATCCTCTAATTTTAAGCCCAAACATTGATGTATATTTTATTGAAAAAGTTTTTTTTCTAAAATATTTATTATTAGCTTTGGGCATAAACAATTTTTTAAAAAATAATAATGAGCACAGGAACAGTAAAATTTTTTAATGAAACTAAAGGTTTTGGTTTTATTAAAGAGGAAGGATCAGGAAAAGAGTACTTTGTACACGTAACTGGTTTAGTAGACAAAATTAGAGAAAACGACAACGTTACTTTCGAAATCCAAGAAGGTAAAAAAGGATTAAATGCAGTAAACGTAAAACTATCATAGTTATATAATACCATTTAAAATTTTATCCCTGGAAAGATGCTTTCTGGGGATTTTTTTTGCTCAATATTTTCAAAAATGTCATTTAAAATACTCAAATCAGTAAAAAAATGGTATTTTAGTCGACTAATTAAAAAAACACAAAAACTGTATATGGAACAAGTTACTACAGAAAAAAAAGGACACCCTAAAGCACTATACTTATTGTTTTTCACAGAAATGTGGGAACGCTTTTCGTACTACGGTATGCGTGGTATTTTAATTTTATACCTTACAAAATCATTAATTGAAGGTGGATTAGCTATTAATGAGCAGTCAGCTTCTTTAATTTACGGGTTCTTTACTGGTTTTGTGTATTTCACCCCACTAATTGGTGGATGGTTGGCTGATCGTTTTTTAGGACAGAGAAATGCCATTACCATAGGCGGTTTAACTATGATGGTTGGACAATTTGTATTATTTGGTATTAATTCACAAACTGGTTTATATTTAGGTTTATTTTTATTAATTATTGGAAATGGTTTTTTTAAACCTAATATCTCAACATTAGTTGGTAGATTATATGCAGAGGGAGATCCTAAAAGAGATTCTGCTTTCTCTATCTTTTATATGGGCATTAATTTAGGTGCTTTCTTAGCGCCTTTAGTAATTGGGCTTTTTGCTGAAAATTTATTTGCTGTAAAAGATGAAACAGGTAAAATATTAACCTATGGTTATAAATATGGTTTCTTAATAGCTGGTTTAGGAATGTTATTAGGCCAGGTTTTATTTAATACATTAGCAAAAAAATACCTTGGAACAATTGGAGAATCGCCAGCAAAAGCAAAAGCAGCAGCAAGCGCAAGTAATGAAGCTCCAAAAGTTGATAAACCTTTAACAAAAGAAGAAAAACAACGTGTTACTGTTATTTTTATTTTAACAGCATTCGTTATCTTTTTCTGGGCTGGATTTGAACAAGCTGGTTCTTCTTTAAGCTTATATACAGATAAATTTATTGATAGAAATGTATTTGGGTTTGAAATACCAACATCATGGTTTCAATCTGTAAATCCTTTGTTTATTGTTGCTTTAGCACCGCTTTTCTCTATATTTTGGACAAGCAACTTAGGAAAGAGATTAACCACTCCTGTTAAAATGGGCTTAGGTATGATTTTATTAGGAATAGGATTTTTCTTTATGTTAGGTGCTGTAGCAGAAAGAGGTGGAGATAATCAAGACATTACAATTAAAGCAAGTTTATTTTGGTTAGTAATGACTTATTTAATTCACACTTTAGGTGAGTTATGTTTATCACCTGTTGGCTTATCAGTAGTTACTAAATTAGCTCCTGTAAAATTAGCATCGTTAATGATGGGAGTTTGGATGTTAGCTACTTTTGTGGCTAATATCATAGGTGGTTTTGTATCTGCTTATGTAGAAGCTTTAGGTGCATTTGCCATTTTTGCTACCATTGCAGGTTTTGTAATTGTATTAGGTACTGTAATGATTGCTTTAAACAAACCAATTTTAAAAATGATGCACGGTGTAAGATAACACATATCGCATCTATTTTTAAGAACATAAAACCTCTCTATGCTTATAGAGAGGTTTTTTATTATATTTGATTTTCTCAACACCAAAACAACTATGTCGAAAGAACTTACAATTGAAGAAATACAAAATTTTGAAGGTAAATACCCTAAACAAATTTGGCCATTGTTTTTTAGCGAAATGTGGGAACGCTTTTCATTTTATGGAATGCGTGGTATGTTGGTTTTCTTTATGGTTAATCAACTTAATTTTGATGAGGTTGTAGCTAATTTACAATACGGCGCCACTCAAGCATTTGTTTATGCCTTTACGTTTGTAGGAGGTTTATTTGCCGATAAAATATTAGGTAAGCGCCGTTCTTTATTTTGGGGAGGTATATTAATGATTGTTGGGAGTATATTACTAGCCATTAACCCAAAAGATTTCTTCTTTATGGGTATTGCTTTTAACGTTGTAGGAACAGGTTTCTTTAAACCAAACATCTCAAGTATGGTTGGTAATTTATATAAAGATGGTGATCATAGAATTGATGCTGGATTTATGCTGTTTTATGCTGGTGTCAATTTAGGAGCATTATTAGGAGGTTACTTATGTGTTGCTATTGGGAAAGGACAATTATTAGACAACATGATTCCAGAAAGCATAAGATGGAATATTGCTTTTGGAATTTCATCTGTTTTTATGATTGTGAGCTTACTTACTTTTATTCGTACACAAAAAAAATTAGGCAATATCGGGCTATCTCCCCTACTTCATTTATCTGACAACAAACGCAAAACTTCTGAATATTTAACGTTTATAGGTTCGCTACTTGCAGTTCCTTTAATCATGACCATGGTTGCTAAAACAGAATACACCGATTTATTTATGTACATCATTGGGCCAGCAGCATTACTGTATGTGCTTTATGAAATGAAGAATTTCTCTGCTACAGAAAATAAAAAATTACTGGCAGCTATTTTGTTTATGATTTTTTCCATTTTCTTTTGGGCATTCTTTGAACAAAGTGGAGGTTCTTTAAGTTTATTCGCCGCAAATAATTTAAACCATAATTTACTAGGTTTAGATTTAGATCCAAATGGAGTTAACAATTCATCAAATTCATTATTCGTGATTTTATTTGCTACACCACTTGGATTGTTATGGTTGTGGTTAAATAAAAGAAAAGCTGAACCAAACACCATTGTAAAATTTGGATTAGGATTTATTTTTTTAGCTATTGGTTTTTATATTTTTTACAACACAAAATTTTTCTCTGATAACAACGGCGTTACATCTTTAAATGTATTTACATTTGGTTGGTTTATCATTACGTTTGGAGAATTATGTTTATCTCCAATAGGCACATCGGTAATGACCAAATTATCTCCAACTAAACTCCAGGCTGTTATTATGGGCATGTGGTTTTTAGCGAGTGCCTACGGACAATATTTTGCGGGTTTATTAGGGGCAAATATTGCCAGTGCATCTGAAAATGCCACCAACTTAGAAAAACTAACTATTTATGCTGATGGATATAAGCAATTGGGATTATACGCTTTAATTGCAGGGGTATTACTTATTGCCATTTCTCCGTTTATGAAAAAATTAATGGGAGGGGTAAAATAAAAAACTCACATTTTTCGTTTTTTCTTACGTGAATTTTAACAGTTTTTGGCACAGCATTTGGAGTTAACCAAGCACTATGTTTAACTGGAAAGATATATCAATGGCTGGGATTATTATCCTGGCCATTGTTTTTTACACTTGCAAAAAAAGTACTCTGCAAGCTTCCATTAATTCACCAGAAAATAGAGTTAGTAATTATATAAATCAAGATAATTCTAATTTCTCAGTTGTATCAGAAAACACTTATACTGAATTTAACGAACAATCATTAGTAAACTGGATATCATTTGATGCTGCCTATATAAAATGTAAAAAAAATCCACGTCCTATAATGATTGACATTTACACAACATGGTGTGGCCCTTGCAAAATGATGAGCAATCAAACATTTAATAATCCAAGCATTGCTAAATATATAAATGATAACTTTTATGCGGTTAAATTTGATGCTGAAAGTAAAGACAGCGTGAAATTTGATAAATATGTTTTTGTAAGTTCAGATCCTACAAATCCAAAAGCTCCTCATCAGTTTGCCGCTTCAATATTAGATAATCAATTAGCTTATCCGTCAATTGTATTTTTAAATAACCAAATTCAACGATTAGATATTTTAAAAGGATTTATGCCGCCCGCAAGCTTTGAACCTGTTTTAAATTATTATGGTTCTGGCGACTATCAAAAAATTAAGTGGGAAGATTATCAAAAAACTTTTGTTTCTAAGCTGAAATAGCCTGTAAGTAATTGCACTAATTTACAGCCCTACATTCTTAAACCAAATCGCCATACAAATCGAAATCACTAGCATCTGTAATTTTTACATTTGCAAAATCACCAATTCTAACATAATTATCATCTGTAGCTTTTACTAATACTTCGTTATCAACATCCGGACTATCAAACTCTGTTCGGCCAACAAAATAGTCATTCTCTTTCCTATCAAATAACACTTTGTAAGTTTTACCAATCTTTTCTTGATTCAAGTTATATGAAATTTCTTGCTGCACTTTCATAACAGCATCTGCTCTTTCTTTTTTTACTTTTTCTTTTACATCATCTTTTAATAAATAAGCATGTGTATTTTCTTCATGTGAGTAAGTAAAAATCCCTAAGCGTTCGAATTTACTATCAGAAACCCACTGTAACATTTCTTCATGATCTTGCTTGGTTTCGCCTGGGTAGCCAGCAATTAAAGTTGTACGAATAGCAATACCTGGAACTTTGTCTCTGATTTGATTAACTGTATCAATTGTTTTTTGCTTGGTTATACCACGACGCATACTCTTTAGCATGTTATCACTTATATGTTGTAATGGCATATCTAGATAATTACATACATTGCTTCTTTTATTCATTACATCTAAAACTTCCATTGGGAATCCGCTTGGAAAAGCATAGTGTAAACGAATCCAATCAATTCCTTCCACATCACTTAACTGATCAACTAAATTAGCTAAATCACGTTTTTTGTAAATATCTAATCCGTAATAGGTTAAATCTTGTGCAATTAATAATAACTCCCTAGTTCCTTTGCTCGCTAACAATTTTGCTCTATTAACCAAAGATTCTATAGGCTCAGAAACATGCCCTCCACGCATTAAAGGAATCGCACAAAAACTACATGGTCTATCACAACCTTCACTTATTTTAAAATACGCAAAATGATTTGGCGTAGTTAATAAACGCTCACCTACTAATTCTTTTTTATAGTCAGCTTTTAAAGTTTTTAAAATCTTAGGTAATTCTCTAGTACCAAAATAAGCATCAACATCTGGAATTTCTTTTTCCAAATCACCTTTATAACGTTCGCTTAAACAACCTGTAACATAAAGTTTTTCAATAGCTCCTTCTTTTTTAGCATCCACATATCGTAAAATAGTATCTATGCTTTCTTGCTTTGCACTCTCAACAAATCCACAGGTATTAATGATAACAATATTATGATTATCGTCTTCACTTTCGTGCTCCACATTAAAGTTATTAGCCTTTAATTGTCCCATTAATACTTCACTATCAACAATATTTTTGCTGCATCCCAATGTTACTACATTGACACTATTTTTTTTACGAGTTTTAGTTTTCATTACCATGCAAAGATACCATTTTATCTATAGTTTCTTAGCATAAAAATGTATATTTATAACATGAAAATAATGACGCTTTTTATTTTTTTAGGTTGTTTTTATACAAATTATTCATTGGCTCAATATGATATAACGCCTTGTGAAAAATTATATTTTGAGCAAAAAAAAAATCAAACTTTTGAGAATTGGAAAGGAAATCTGGAACAGGTAGATAATATTTGTATTGTTGGTATTAAAATTTAAAAGGTTTCTTTTCATGGAAAATTCTTTAGATTTCATAACGACTTATTTTACAGAAGAAAAGATTGAAAGTTTGTTTTTCATCATCATAGGGTTTATTACTACCCTATTAGCTTGTTTTTTTCTGTGGATTATTAAATACTCATTTTTTAAAGGAATAGCCTTTCCATTTTTGTTAATAGGCCTCATTCAAATTATTGTTGGTAGTACAATTTATCAAAGGACACCGAAAGATATTTTAAGAGTAGAACAGATCATAAAAGTCAATCCTCAACACTTACAAAATACCGAAATACCTCGTATTGAAAAGGTTCTCCAACATTTTATACTTTATCAGTGGATTGAAATTTGGCTGCTTATTCTTAGTAGTTGTCTCATTATAATCTTCTATAAATCGCCTCAAACTTTTTGGAAAGGTATTGGTTTAGGACTACTTATACAGGCCTTCTCAATGTTTTTTTTGGATATGATAGCACAACATCGAGCAGAAATTTACTTACAATTCTTATGTAAGTTTTAAGCTAAAACTCTTAGTTTTTATTTTTTTACTCAAAACTGAAAAAAAACGGGATTATTTCAGTCATTTTTTGTAATTTTATACAAAACAGGTTTGTTTCATCGCTCTTTATTTTAAGGGAGGAAAGTCCGGGCAACGCAGAGTAATTTGCCACTTGAAAGAGTGGGTATATTTTTAGGAATAAAAGTATAACAGATAGTGTCACAGAAAACCAAGTAGCCTTAAAGTTTACTTTAAGGTCATAGTGAAAATGTGAGGTAAGAGCTCACATGTATAACTGGTAACAGTTATACAGGACAAACCTCTTATGTTGTAAGGCCATGTAAACCCTAATTTTGCTGCGACTCGTAGCAATAACTTCGGTTATATTAGGGAGGGTAGGCTGCATAGATAAATGATGAAAGTTGGTTGCCTTTGGTAATTGATACAGAACTCGGCTTATAGAACCTGTTTTTATTTTTGTACTTTGTTATGCTTAAACGCACACTATATATTTTTTTGTTACTAATTAGCTCTCGATTAGCAACTGCACAGTGTCCTCAAATATATGATTACTTGGGGAACCTAGTTACTAGGCCATACTTTATTGATTGCCAAGGAACAGGTATTTACAATATGAATTTCGCTTCTAATACCAGCTGGGGAGCATATACTATTAGCTGGGGTGATGGTACTACTAATACAGTTGGCGCCTCGTACTCAGCTAACTCACTGATTAATCACACTTATAATTCTGTTTCTCCAGATACATTTGTCATTACGCTTACTATTCCTTCTTTAGGATGTACGCTAACAGGAGTAAGTGTTATGGAAAAACCGGTTAATGCATCCATACAAATTCCTATTGGTGGTGTTACAACTGTTTGTGCTCCCAAAGCTTTATTGTTTACAAATTCAAGTACTGATGTTTCGGAAACAACTTGGTTTACTTGGAATTTCGGGGATGGTTCTCCTGCACAAACATTCAGTTATTCTAATGTTGGCCAAACCATTTCGCACAACTACTTACCTGGCACTGTCAATTGCCAAACAGCTGTAACATTAACCGCAAAAAATTATTGTACATCTATTCCAACCATTGCTAACTTTAATCCAATACAAATTTACGATAAGGATGATGCGGCTATTACTCCATCTGCCATTATAAAATGTTGGCCTGATAATGTATTTACATACACAAACACAACCAATCGAAATTGTGTTCCGCAAGGCAATACCTTTCAACGACAGGAGAAATGGAACTTAGGAAATTACTGGGGATTAGGACATGACTCCATTATCAATTGGCGACCATGGCCACCTACTTCACCACTATCAGTAGCATATCCTTCTATTGGTACATACACTGTTCAATTACAAGACAGTAATTTATGTGGTGTGGATATTCAAGTACAATCTGTTACCATACTTAATCCTCCAACAGCCGGAGTTACGGTTGGCTCTGGCCCATTTTGCCAAGGTTCTGCAGTAACATTTACTAATACAAGCCCTACTGGTTATTCATACAAATGGGATTTTGGAACTGGGGGAGGTTTTGTATCAAAGCCATTTGGTGTACAAACTTTTACCTATAACACTCCCGGTACTTACACTGTTTCGGTTGTAGCATTAATTGGTGGCGGGGGCGCTTCTTGTACTGATACGGACAAAGTTGTTATTAATATTTTACCCCGACCAACAGCAAACTTCACATTATCTCCCAACAGCGGCTGTAACTCCATATCAGGCGCTACATTTACCGATTTATCTACAAGTGCCATTGCATGGAATTGGAATTTCGGTAATTCAAATACATTTAACGGACAAGTTCCTCCTTCTCAAAACTATAATAGTGTTGGTAATTTTGTAGCGTCATTAACCGTAACAGCAGCAAACACTTGTGTTCATTCATTTACCGCTCCCATTACTGTGTACCAAATTCCAGTAGCCACATTCTCAGCTGCCAATGCATGTGTAGCATCATCGGCATCATTTATAAATAATTCAACAAGTGCCTCAGGCGATCCAATCACAATATGGAATTGGAATTTTGGAGATGCTTCTCCAACAGCTACTAGTTCAGTACAAAGTCCAACACACACCTATACTACTCAAAACACATACACGGTACAATTAATTGCTGCTACAGCACATTGTTCAGACACCACTACTCAAACTATTACAATCAATGTAAAACCTACTGCAAACTTTACGTTAAGCCCGTTGAGCGGATGCCCTACCTTAACTGTTAACTTTACTGATAACTCATCTAATGCTACTATTTACAGTTGGAATTTTGGAAATGGGAATACTTCTTCTGCAACAAATCCTACTGAAGTTTTTACCAATACAACGACTACCAATAAAACCTACACCATTGTTCAAACAGCCTCTACTACGGCAGGCTGTACAGATACACATACAGCAAGTGTAACTGTATTTCCCAAACCAGCACCTTCGTTTACAGTAAATGGACCAACGGGTTGCTCGCCTGTAGCTGTAACATTTACCAACAATTCTTTGGGAGCAACAAGCTATCAATGGAACTTTGGAGATGCCACTTCCAGTACTTCAACCGCATCAGTGGTATCTCACACTTACTTTAACACTACATTATTAATTCAAACATATACGGCACAACTTATTGCAACAAGTAGTAATGGTTGTAAAGATAGTACTTCACTAACCGTAACAGTGTATCCTCGTCCAATCTTTAATTTCACAATGGTTCCAAACAGTGGTTGCTCACCATTAAGTGTAAACTTTCCTCCTGTATTAGGAGCTGTAACTTATGAATGGGATTTTGGAGATGGTAGCCCTTTAAATTTTTCTCCAAATCCAACCCACGTATTTACAAATACAACCACAGCTAATCAAACATTCACAGTGCAACTTATTGCTTCTAATGCTTTTTCTTGTGCTGATACAACTTATGGCTATCCTGTTGTATATGCAAAACCTCAAGCAAACTTTGTAGTAACACCAACAGTTGGTTGCTCACCGTTAGCTACTACTTTTTCAAACACCAGCATCTCGGCAAACTCCTATTTATGGAAATTTGGTGATGGATCAACTTCTATTACAACAAATACCAATCACTCCTACATTAATACAAGTAATAATACTAACCAAACTTTTAGTTGTACTTTAATTGCAACTACTACAAATGGTTGTAAGGATTCAATATCAACTCCTGTTCTTACGTATTTTAAACCCGATGCCGCTTTTAGTTTAGACACACCAAAATGTGTATCGAAAACAATTACATTTACAAACAATACTTTTGGAGCAACATCCAATCAGTGGAATTTTGGCGATTTAACGGCAATTTCAAACGTTACTAATCCTGTTCATACTTATACCACAAACACTTCCAACAATTTAACCTTTACCGTACAACTAATAACAACAACTGCAGATGGCTGTAAAGACACTACATTAGGTTATCCAATCATTTATGCAAAACCAATTGCTAATTTTACATTAACGCCTACTATTTCTTGTTCTCCGCTAAACACATCCATGACTAATTCGAGCTTGTTTGCAAATTCCTATCTATGGAAATTTGGTGATAACAATACTGATATTACTTTTAATACCAGCCATAGTTATACAAATACAAGCAGTACAAGTAACCAAACATATAGTTGCACACTTGTAGCAATTAATACCAATGGCTGTAGAGATTCTTTAGCTATTCCTGTAACAGTATTGTATAAACCAAAAGCAAATTTCACAGTTGATACCCCTGGCTGTTCTCCTAAATTATTAACCTTTACCAATACATCATTAGGAGCAACATCATTTAATTGGGATTTAGGAGTAACAACATCAAGCAACACTAATGTATCGCAACAGTTTGTAAATACTACAACCAGTAATATTACCAATACGGTTCAATTAATTGCTACCTCTGCTGATAATTGCCGAGATACAATCATTGTTCCTATCATTATTCATCCAAAACCAGAGTTTACTATTGTTGCAACTCCTGATAGTGGTTGTTCGGCACTAACGGTAAATTTCCCTAGCATTAACAATGTTATAAATTACCAATGGAGTTTTGGAGATGGTAATATTTCAACATCCAACAATCCTACAAATATTTATTACAATAATTCATTAACCACTAAAACATTCTCTGTTCAATTAATTGGCACTGATGTTTATGGTTGCAAAGATACATCATCAAAAATCATTAAAGTATTTGCTAAACCAATAGCCTTATTTCAAGCTAACCCAACATTAGCATATGTACCAACAACACCTGTCAATTGTATTAATCTATCATCTGGTGCCATTACTTATTTTTGGGATTTTGGCGACAACTCTTACTCAACAGATGTAAATCCTTCTCACAATTATCAAAATGCTGGTGAGTATCAAATTTATTTAATTGCCATTAACTCATCTGGATGCGTAGATACTTTTTATTTACCATCAAAAATTGTTGCTGAGCTCGAAAGCTCTATTGATATACCAAATGCGTTCAGTCCAAATCCTAATGCAGGTAATGGAGGGACATTTAATGCCAATGATGTTAACAATGATGTGTTTCATCCTGTTATGAAAGGCATTGATAAATATGAACTAAATATATTTTCGCGTTGGGGCGAGTTATTATTTGTATCAAAAGATATAAATATAGGATGGGACGGTTATTACAAAGGTAAATTATGCACACAAGATGTGTATGTATACAAAATAAATGCTACCACATTAGATGGTAAAAAAATAAATAAAACGGGTGATTTACTTTTATTGAGATAAGATGAAAACTTTTTTACACATTTTAATTTTAGTTTCGATGTCGCTAAGTGCGATATCTCAAACTCAAGCAAAAATAAATTCAAAGCTATATGCTAAAGATTTAAAAGCCGCTAATGAGGCTTTTGAAACTGAAGATTATTTAAATGCTATTCACTTATACAAAAAGGTATTGGCAGTTGATCCTAATCATGATTTATCTAATTTAAATTCTGTGATTAGCCGTATTAAATTAAATCAACCAACCGACTCTTGTATTGTATATTTAGCGAAACTCAAGAACAGTGCAACACCTGAGGTACAATTTTATTTCGGAAAAATATACCATCTTACTTCTAATTTTGAGGAAGCTATTAAGTGTTACACAAAATATAAAAGTATTAATACAAAAAACCGAACCATCAGTAATACTGAAGTTGACTATCAAATTGCATGTAGCAGAAGTGCCATGGACTTAATAAGTCAACCTCATCGTTCTGTTATTAGAAATGTTGGCGAAACCGTAAACTCTACTTATGCTGAATATGTTCCATTAATTACTCCTGATGAAAATATTTTATATTTTACGTCCAGAAGAGAAGGTAGTACCGGTAATTTAAAAGATGTGTATGGCAATTATTACGAAGACGTGTACATGTGCCAAAAAGACGAAAAAGGAAAATGGAATAAGCCCGTTAATTTAGGAGCACCAATTAATACAAATACACATGATGCTTGCGTAGCACTGAGTTTTGATGGTAACCAAATGATTATTTACAGAACCTCAGAAGATTTATTATCTGGCGATTTATATTTAAGCCGCATGGGATTTGAGGGTTGGACAACTCCTGTAAAATTTGGTCCAGAAGTTAACACGCCATATATTGAAACTAGTGCATGCTTTAGTACAGACACCAGCGTTATTTATTTTAGTAGCAATAAACCAGGTGGCTTTGGAGGTAAAGATATTTACCGTATCAAAAAATTACCTAACGGAAAATGGTCGTTACCAATGAACTTAGGAATGACTATAAATACGGATAAAGACGAAGACTCTCCATTTTTACATCCTGACGGTACTACATTATACTTTAGCTCGAAAGGACATAATACTATGGGAGAATATGATGTTTTTAAAACTGTTTTAAATACAGAAACCAACACTTTTTCTACACTCGAAAATTTAGGTTTTCCTATCAATACAGTAAACAACGATATTTTTTTTGTATTAAATGCTAATGGAACTCATGGCTATTATTCTTCTGTAAAAGACGATAGTTATGGAGGTTCTGATATTTATTTAATAGACACTCGTTTTGGAGACAATGATTTAAAAGTAAAAACTGGTAAAGTAGTATTTGGTAGCACTCCTACAAAAGCAAAAATTACTTTAATTGATATTGAAAGCAAACAGATATCAGGCATTTTTAATGCTAACAATAAAACTGGAAAATTTATTTTAGTGATGAACCCATTAAAACCATACAAAGCTATTATTGAAGAAGAAGGTTTTCAAACAATGATTTTAGATATTGAGCCCATTGTGAATGAGTTGATAGAAAAAGAATTGATACTAAGCTTAACTAAAAAGAACTAACTATTAAAACTAGATTTACATATTTATACTTAACTATTTTTATTTTATTGTTTTCGGTTGCACTGAAAGCACAAGACCCTCAATTTACACAGTTTTATGCAGCGCCCATGTATTTAAATCCCGCATTTACTGGTGTAACCTACGAGCATCGCTTTGTAGCCAATTACCGTAATCAATGGCCTGGTATTAGCAAAACTTACCAAACCTATATGGCGAGTTATGATTACAACATGAGTGATATTAATAGCGGCATTGGCATTAACGTGATGCAAGATAGAGCAGGAACTGCTGGATTAACTCACACACAATTTGGTGTTAATTATGCTTATCATTTTAAAATCAGTAAGTTTTCAGAAATACGCATGGGAGCCAACCTATCTTATAACATGGTGCGTTTAGATTTTAATAAATTACGTTTTAATGATCAAATTACTACAGGCTCTGGCACATCCATAGAAGCAGCCAACTACGAAGCCTTAAATTATATGGATTTTGCTGCTGGTGCATTATTAAATTCTACCGAATACTGGCTTGGGTTTAGTGCCAAACATTTAACACAACCTAATAGTAGTTTAACAGGAGATAGAGTGCCATTACCTATTACAACAAGTTTACATGGCGGTTATCGTTTTATTATTGAACAAAAATCAAAAGAATTAAAACGTTATGTATCACCAGCATTTAATTACCGCCACCAACAAAAATATGACCAATTAGATATTGGTGTGTATTACTACCACTCGCCTTTAAATGTTGGGTTATGGTATAGAGGCTTGCCTTTAAAAAAATATGCACCTACATACACCAGTAGCGAATCTATTGCAGTATTGATTGGTTTTGATTTAACCGATTACAATTTACGAATGGGTTATAGTTACGATTTAACAATTTCAAAATTAGGAGTAGCCAATTCTATGGGTGCCCATGAGGTTACATTGATTTACGAAATTGCTAAAAAGAAAAAACGAAACAAACGTGTATTAGTAAGTTGTCCTAAGTTTTAGGAAACAAATACTAAAATTAAAAACATAATTTATTACAGTTATTGTTGAGATGGAAATTTAGACATATCCATAAAAAACAATTCCCAAGTATGTCCGTCAAAATCTTCAATAGTGCGTTGTTGCATAAAACCATAATCTCTCATTTCTGCTGGTTCAATACCACCTGCTTTTAAGCCACTTGCCATTAACTGATTTATTTCATCTACACTGCTTAATGATAATGAAAACAAACCTGCTAAAGCCGATTTTGTATCAGCAATTGGTTTAGTAGCAAAGTTATTAAACTTATCTGACGTCATTATCATTAAAAAAATATGTTCGCTCCACACCATGCATTTAGCAGTATCATCCGAAAACTGAGGATTATTAGTGAAACCTAAAGCGGTATAAAAATCCATTGATTTTTGAAGATCCTTTACAACTAAATTGATAAAAATTTGTTTTGTCATTTTATGTTCTGTTTTAAAATCTTAATAAAGATAAATGTTTAGTGGACTTTAGCAAAATGAAAATAACTTCCGCCGTCAGCGGGCAAAAGCCTTTGGAAAAGCTATGGAGTCTATGCCGATGTCGCAAACCGTATGTTACCAGAAGTAATTCAACGCTTAACTAAATAATATATTCTATTTAATTTTATATTCGAAATGTCTTTAAGTATAATTTCTGTCTGTGTAAGTTTTAATATTTTAAAGAGTCTTTTTAATTGTTTTTTAGTGACAAAACTTATTTTGTCTAATATGATAACATTTGCTTTTCGATTCAAATGCATTATAGACCATTGATGACCATAAAATAATTCATTTTGATTTTCAAGATCAAATTCTAGGTACATTATTGTGTCGTTTTCGTTTATTGGAATTTTTTTCTCAATAAACATTGGGAACTGTGGTTTAGTTCTTGTCGGATCAATAATAAACATTGTTGTACCCAGATATGGCTTTAATTTGATTGTTGTATTAGATTTTCCTTCGGTAACCTTTTTTAATTGATAAACATTTTTTTCTACTATCGCAGTATAGTCAATAGTGTCACTCAATGTTTGAGCTTGCAAAGAAATTTGTCCAATTAACGCTGTGATTATATATATGATTTCTTTCATTATTGCTGGTAACGGATGGCAGCTAGAACTTGTGCGGCTCAAGGCTGTTGTCAACCGAATATTAATAACAAAGATAAAATGCTTCTACGCATTTGCAATGCAAAATGTCCCGATATCTATCGGGAGTCTTTCGAGAAGCGACATTTATTGCAAATGGTTGTGCTTCTGCCCGCATAAGTTTTAGGTGCGGTTATGCACCAGGCACTTAATTTTCAAAGTCTAGATTAGTAGGCTCGTTTACAGTAGGAGATTTTTTTGCATTTACAGAACCTGTTGATGGAGCGAAATCAGAAACTATTTCGAAAGTTATATTGTCAAACCAAATTTGACCTGTACCATCTATTAATGCACCATAAGCAATTAAAGAAGCATTATTTGGAACATCTAAAACAATTTCATACTTGGTCCAATTTGTAGTACCTTTTATTGGCCTGTCGCCCATATTATCAAATGAAAGAGGTTGATTTGAGCCTCTTTGGTCAACACGCAACCAAAGCCCCGCCCAGTTTGTAACGTTTTCTGTTTTTACAAATGCGCTCATCTTAATTTTTTTACCAAGATATTTGTCGGGAATACATTGTTGCATTAATGTTCCAAAACCATCAATTTGTTTATCTATTGATTTTATTGTCGCTGCATTTTTTCCGTTTTGTCCTGCACCTTTTTCTATACCCATTTCGTAGCTTTTGGGTTTGCTGCCAGCATTAAACCATGCGGTAGGCGTATCAAAAGAAAATAAAGTAAAAGTTAGTCCAACAAGAAGTAAAATTTTTAGAAAAGTTTTTTTCATAATAATAGGTTTTAGTTTAATAATTAATAATAACGCCATTCTCTAAAAAAGTTACAGTGTCTTTTGTGCTCGTTCATAATGTTTTCAAACAAAGCAACTATTTAAAATAATGTATACCTAAGCTTATTTAAAGATACTAATGTTTATGCTTTTGCAAAAATGAATAATCCCGATAGCTACCGGGAGACTACCGAAACTTTTTGCAAAAGCAATTACCTCGTCTGTGCAAATTGGGCTTGCTTTCTGTTATAGCCAGTGCTTTTCTATTTCAATACGTATAGCTACATGACATGTCTATAACCATATTTACGTCTACGAGGTTTATATGGTTTTTGATTTTCTGTTTTTCTAAGTTCGGAATTTTCGTAAAAGTACACCCAAGTCCCTCTTTTTAAGTTAAAGACTCTTTTTTCTTTTTTCATTTCCATATCAAATGCAGAATAAAATCTAACATTTTTTTCGCGAACCTTAATTTTTCCTTTGGCAAGTATTTTTGTTTTTAATGAGTCAGTGTAATAATACAGTGTATCGACTTTAATTTCTTTAATATCAGTTGAAGGTAAAGGCAAATCCATTTTGATTAAGTTGTAAGGAATGCGATAATCTAAATAGAATTTATTACCTGGTACGTTTTCATAATTACACACTTTACTATCTCGTACTATTTTCTCTATATTATAAGTTACTTCCCCCTCTACAAAAGGTATGCTGTCCATAAGAATTGTTACTTCGCGAGGAATGTCGACAAAATTCAGTATCATTTTTTCTTTGCCCTTTACCAATGAAATTTTCTTTAGCTGAGTAAAACAACCAGTACTAAAACGCACTAATAAATTTGTAAATGGAAATTTTATAAGATTAAGTGACGCTGTGCCAGCATTCCCATCGGTCTTAATTGTTTTAATGGATAGTTTAGTTTCAGGTGTTTTTTTACCATCGATATATCTACCAACACCTATGTCTATTACATTTACATCAATATTCATTTTTAAAGTGTCTCCCGTGGATGGATAAATTTTATTTTCTTTTTTGTCATAAATTCTGAAATATAATTCACCACCGCAACGTTGTGCCCAACTGTCAAAAGTCATAAGAAAGAATAATAGTATTATGAGTTCAAATTTCATTGTTGTCTTTAAGCATTGGCTATAACTAATCGCTAAGCACCACTTATCTATTTGTGATTATTTAAAGCCGTTTGTAGGCATTAGCAACCTTTTTTGTTTATCAAATATAACAAAAAAATCCCCCAACAATTCTGTTGAGGGATTCTAAATTTATATTGCTTTACAAATTATTTAATTTTAAAAGCTGCTTTTACTTTTGATACGTAATCTAATTTTTCCCAAGTAAATAATTCAACTTTCATTGTTTTTACTTTTCCATCAGGAGATTTGAAAGTTTTAGTTACTACTTCGTTCTTACGACCCATGTGACCATAAGCAGCAGTTTCGCTATACATTGGTGTACGCAATTTAAAACGTTGCTCAATAAAGTAAGGGCGCATGTCAAATACTTTTTGAACGATTTTAGCAATTTCACCATCTGTCATTTTTACTTTTGATGTACCATAAGTATCAATAAAAATACCCATTGGTTGTGCTACACCAATTGCATAAGATACTTGTACTAATACCTCATCACACACACCTGCTGCTACTAAGTTTTTAGCAATGTGACGTGTTGCATAAGCTGCAGAACGGTCAACTTTTGAAGGATCTTTACCAGAGAAAGCACCACCACCGTGAGCACCTTTTCCTCCGTAAGTATCTACAATAATTTTACGACCTGTTAAGCCTGTATCTCCGTGTGGTCCACCAATTACAAATTTACCAGTTGGGTTAATGTGGTAGTTAATTTTGTTATTGAATAAGTGAGCGTATTTAGGATAGTTCTTTTTAACTCTAGGAATTAAAATTTCAATAATATCTTTTTTAATCTTCGCTAACATTTTTGGCTCTGTATCAAAATCATCATGTTGTGTAGATACAACAATTGCATCAATACGAACAGGCTCATTGTTATCATTATACTCTAATGTCACTTGAGATTTTGCATCAGGACGTAAGTATTTAATTTGTTTATTTTCTCTGCGTAATGCTGCTAATTCTAATAAAATACCATGTGCTAAATCTAATGCTAAAGGCATGTAGTTAGCTGTTTCGTTAGTTGCATAACCAAACATCATCCCTTGGTCACCTGCACCTTGCTCTTCTTTTTTCTTTCTGTCAACACCTTGATTGATATCAGCAGATTGTTCGTGAATAGCAGATAAAATACCGCAAGAGTTTGCCTCAAACATGTATTCTGATTTTGTATATCCAATTTTACGAATTACTTCGCGAGCAATTTCTTGAACATCTAAATAGGCTTTTGATTTAACCTCTCCAGCTAACACAACCTGCCCAGTTGTTACTAAAGTTTCGCAAGCTACTTTACTTTGAGGATCGAACGCTAAAAAGTTATCAATTAAAGCGTCTGAAATTTGATCGGCAACCTTATCTGGATGGCCTTCTGATACTGATTCTGAGGTGAAAAGATATCCCATGTTTGTTTTTTGTTTGTTTTAATTTTTATTACAAGAGCAACAAATTTAAAGTTTTGAATTGGTAATAAAAAAAATGTTTTGAACAATGAGCATTTATCAAAATAATCTTGTGTTAGTGTTAGGCTGAGCGGAGTCGAAACCCTTCTCCACCCTTCGACTCCGCTCAGGGTGACAAGCTTAGCCACTTCATTTTTTTACCTACCAAACACACAAAAGCCTTATTCACAGGTAGCGAATAAGGCTTTTAAAATTTAGTGATTAATGAATGTTACTTTACCTTGTACATCCAACCCATTTTATCTTCAACTTTTCCTTTACGAATACCTCTTAATGTTTCATCTACTTTAGTACAAAATGGTCTTTCTGTTACTGGAGGTAATTCCATATAATCCTCTTTATATCCAATTCCTATAATTGGTGCAATCGTTGCTGCTGTTCCAACACCAAATGCTTCTTTAATTTCTCCCTTAGCATAGGCATCTAAAATCTCTTGAATAGAAATTTTACGCTCTTCAACATTCATTCCCCAATCTCTCGCTAACGCTAATACACTTCTACGAGTAATACCATCTAAAATAGTATCGCTTAAGGCAGGAGTTACAACTGTATTACCAATCACAAACATTAAGTTCATTGTCCCCGACTCTTCTAAATAAGAATGTGTAGCTCCATCTGTCCATATGACTTGTTGGTAACCTTTTTGTTGAGCTAGTTTAGTTGGATATAAACTACGGCCATAGTTACCTGCAGCTTTCACAAAACCAACACCACCTTGCACGGCACGTATGTAGTTAGTTTCAATTAATACTTTAATTGGCTCACTATAATATTTACCTGCAGGGCAAGTAATAATTACAAATTTATAGGTATCGCTAGGCTTAACTCCAATTGCCTCGTCCGTAGCTATTAAAAACGGACGAATATATAATGAACCCGTTTCAGAAGTTGGAACCCATGCTGAATCTAATTTTAATAATTCTAATAATCCCCCCATGAAAATTTCTTCTGGAACCTCTGGCATCGCCATACGGATAGCAGACTTATTCATTCGGTTAAAATTATCAATTGGTCTAAAAATACTTACTTCACCCGACTCAGATTTGTAAGCTTTCATTCCTTCAAATATAGCTTGTCCGTAGTGTAACGCCGACATGGCATAACTCATGGGCATATCCTGATAAGGCATAATGTAAGACTTGCTCCACTTACCGTCAGCATATTCCGCAATAAACATGTGATCCGAAAAACATTTCCCGAAAGGCACATTGTTTACATCGTATTCACTCACTCTACTGTGAGCTGTTTTTTCAATTTTAATATCAGCGTTTACTATCATTATTTTAGTATTGTATTAAACAAATTAGCACATAATTTTTGTTAGTACAAACTTTTTGGTCGATTATTTTGGGCGGTTTAAGGAAAATGAGATAAATCAGTATTTTTTCTTCAAAAATTTGTTTTTAATGAAATTTTATTATTTTCGTAAACTTATTAACAATTTGAAGTTTGTTGTTCATATTCTATTAATAGCCTTCTTCTTGCCTTCTATAACAAAGGCAGAAGGAGAACCTAAACGAGATACGACTCGTTTAAAAATTGCTACGTCCACAATTTCCAACGAAAAAACAGGCGTTACCAAGCTACAATTGGTAAATTTAGTTGATTCGTTATTAGATTTAGATTCAATTGATGAAAAAGAAATTGAGCTAATCAGTTATTACAATAGTATTCTATCATCTCAAGAGGCTAACCTTACTTTAGTAAAATATGGAAATTTGCCAGCTACTAATTTTTATGACGACTTTGATGAAAGCACCGTTTTTAATATTGTACCTGAAACAGAATTTCCCGAGTCTCAAATTATTAAAATAGAAAGTGATTCCTTAGGTGTTTATAATCATCCAAGAGTAGGTCCTGTTAACTCTAAATTTGGTTGGAGAGATGGGCGAATGCACAAAGGCATTGATATTAATTTGCATAAAGGCGACCCAATTGTGGCCGCATTTGATGGTATGGTTCGCATTGCACAAGCTAAAGGTGCATTTGGCAATGTCATCATCATTAGGCACTATAATGGATTAGAAACAGTTTATGCACACTTATCTAAAATAAAAGTAAAGCCAGGGCAAGTGGTTTTAGCAGGGCAATTAATTGGATTAGGTGGAAACACTGGAAGAAGCAGTGGTCCGCATTTGCATTTTGAAGTTCGTTTTAAAGGTCAGGCTTTAAACCCATCTTCTATCATTTCTTTTACCGAAAATAAAACGCATAACGACTCTATCGTTATTAAAAAATCAAGATATGGCATTTGTGCATTCCCAAGTAATGCTACTTTGCACACCATTGAAAGAGGCGACACTTGGTATGAAGTAGCCAAACGTTATGGCTTATCAATGAAAGAATTATGTATGCTAAATGGAACCGAAAAACGTTACTATTTAAAAATAGGACAAAAACTAAGAGTGCATTAATCCTATTAAGGATTTAACCAATACACAAATTTTAGCACCACTCCTCTATTCTTTTCTCCAAAGTTTTCAGAGTAATAATTGTCAGAATACACAATAAATAAATCACTCATTGGTTTAAAACGCCATTGTAAACGAGCATTAATATTCACGTTTTTAATTTGACTATTGTACTGAATAAACATGGTAAAAAAAACACTTTTTGTAAACGATAATTCAATTTTTGGTCCTATTAAATCTAAATACACTTTCTTAGATAAATGAGGTAATAAAATTTCATCATGCGTATAACTCGCAGTTATAATAGCATAAGGTTGTTTTCTAAAAACAATATCTGCGTTATAAGATAATTTAGTCCCAGTGAAATAAGATCCATAAATAACGCCAGCCGAAGCATTTAATATTTTACGCTGATCTGTTTTTATTTTCAAGCCCACATCTTGATACCTATAATCCCCCACATTTAAATATGGATTTCCAGAAAATGTAACATCAGTTGAATAAACCAATCTTGTATAAAAGTTCCTATAATCAAGGGATAAGCCAGAGGTATTAGTTAAATTAAAATCCCAACCAAGTTGATGCATCATATCGGTTGTAATATATTTATCATTAGCATAATAATCCATATACCAACGAGGACCCATTTTATTAATCATCGATTTTTTAGGATAGAAATAATAATTTACACTTGGTTCTAAACGCCAATACGTATTTTTCACCGTCATATTTTTTGCATAATCTAATTGATAAATACGAGGCGTGAAACCAGTTTCGGCATTGTAGTTTTTGTTTACATATTCATGATTCCACTGTATACTAATTTTTTGTGTATTATAAGATAACCACGTCGCATGCGCATAGGCATCATTATTACCGGTATTAGATAATGAATGATGAAAAAATGCTTTACCCATCCATTTATTATTGTTACTAATTAAATTATAATCAGCACCTACTACTCTATTAAAGTTTACACCCGCAAACCCCGCCGTATCATACTGTTGACGATTTACAAAAATGAAAGAAATATTAGATCGTTTAAACACATTACGCTGTACGGCTGCTACAAAATAATTTTGAGCAAATACATCTATCTCCTGCACTTTTGTTTTAGCAGTTTGAATATCCATCACTCCTATGCGCCAGTTTTTATTTGGTTTTCCGCTTAAGCGAACACCAGCTATTATCGGCACAGCACTTCCATTATTAAATCCAATTCGTCGAGAAAAAAAAGGACGTATTTGACGAAAACCAAAGTTGGCAAACAAATCGCTATTCTCTATAAAAAACTGTCGCTGTTCAGGAAAAAACAAACTGAATCGGGTTAAATTTGTAATCTGCCTATCCACTTCTACCTGAGAGAAATCAGGATTAAAGGTGATATCTAAATTTAATGAAGAAGATAAGGCAACTTTTGCATCGGCGCCAATATTCCCTTCATACAATACTGGTTTTTTAGCTACAAAATCCTGACTTGCCTTAGCAATACCATAAGGTATGATGGCAATGTTTCTACCTGCTTTTTTAGGTAAAGTATCCCAGTTTAAAGTACCTACATAAGCTAATGACGAAATATTAAACTGACGAGGCACTTTACACCACGATGAGTTTTCATTTTGCTTTAAATCATTTCTCGAAAAATTTATACCCCAATTACTAATATCATTTTTGTAGCGAATGGTTTTAAAAGGAATTTCCATTTCTACAATCCAACAATTTTGTTTACGCTTAACGGCGCTAAACCACTTGTTATCCCAATTAGTTGTAACTCCCGAACCACCTCCTCCAGCTACTAAGCCTTCACGTTGCACACCATAAGGATTAACGCCAAAACTAAAGCCATTTTGTTTATCTAAAAAGGGATCAATAGTACATACAAAACAATCGCTCACCGGATATGAAAAATCTCTTTTTAAAGATTGCACCACATAATTACCTGGCAACGAATCGTAACATATCGCAGCTACAAAAATTGATTTATCGTTATAAGTAATAAATGCGGTTGTTTTACTTTTAGCTAAACTCGTATCGTAAGGAAAGTTTTGCCAAAAATTACCAGCAGGTTCACAATATTGCCAGTGAGATTCGTTTAATTCTCCATCAATCACAATAGGTTCTGCCGACTTACAGATTTTTAAAATCTTATCGTTTTGAGCATTTAATCTCAAAACTGCTAAAAATAAAAATATGTATGTTATAAATCTCAATGCTTGTAATCTTTAACCAAACCAATAAAATAGTAGATAGTTTAGGCAAAAATACGTTATTATAGATTTTATTATAAAAATTCTTTACTTATATTTAAAACTGTAAACAATACTTGTAGCTCATGCAAATTAATCCAACAAAACTTAAAGATATTGCCGCAATTATTAACGCAACTTATGTTGGAAATGACCATCATTTAATCACTGGCTTTAATGAAATTCATAGAGTTATTAAAGGTGATATTGTTTTTGTGGATCATCCAAAATATTACGACAAAGCACTACAATCGGCTGCTACAACAATAATAATTAATAAAGAAGTAGAATGTCCTGAGGGAAAAGCACTCATCATTCATAACGAACCATTTACTGCCTTTAATCAACTTACACAATATTTTCAACCAAAAAAATATTCGTCACAATCAATTAGTGCAACTGCAACCATTGGCAAAAATACTGTGATTATGCCCGGATGTTTTATAGGTAATAACGTGGTTATTGGCGATAATTGTATTTTACATCCAAACGTTATTGTGTATGATAATTGCCAAATTGGTAACCATGTTATTATTCATGCCGGCACTGTAATTGGTTCTGATGCCTTTTATTTTAAAAATCGTAAAACACATTTTGAACAACTACAAACTTGTGGTAATGTAATAATAAAAGATCATGTGCATATAGGTGCAAATTGTACTTTTGACAAGGGTGTTACATCTGATACCATTATTGGCAAAGGAACAATTATAGATAATTTAGTACATGTGGCACATGATGTGGTTATTGGAGAAATGTGTTTATTTGCTGCAAACGTAGCTATTGCAGGTTGTTGTACAATTGGAAATAATGTTACCATGTGGGGTCAAGTTGGCGTATCAAGTGATATTACGATTGGAGATGGTGCTGTAATTCAAGCTCAAAGCGGTGTTGGAGAAAACGTACCTGCAAGAAAAACCTATTTTGGTTCGCCAGCTTATGATGCCAGAGCAAAAATGCGAGAAGTATTTGCCGTAAAACAACTACCATCATTAATTCATAAATTGTACGATAAATAAATTGGCTGCTGCAAAAAAAAATACTCGTAACTCTATCATCTCTGTTAAAGATGTGAAACTTAACTCTTTGTTAGAAATGACAAAGGCTATTAATAACAATTTAACAACATCACAGTTATTAGATATTTACCAAGAAATACTAGAAAACAGACTAAAGGTTGGTAAGCTTGTATTATTTAGTTTTGCTAACGAGTGGACTTGTATTTTGAAATATGGCGTTGATAAAGACTACAACCACTTAATATTTGAACCTGAGTTATTGGATATTAAAGAAATTGAAACTATCTCCTACTCCAAGGGGAACTTAAGTCAAAAGTTTGAAATTGTAATACCAGTTTACCATAAGCAAACACCATTAGCATTTGTATTACTGGGCGATATTGACGAAAAGAAAATTGAAATGAGTTCTGCTATTAAACATTTACCGTTTATTCAAACGTTAACTAATGTAATGGTAGTAGCCATTGAAAATAAAAAGTTGTACAAAACATCCTTACAAAAAGCTGCTATACAAAAAGAATTAGAACTAGCTCAAAGCATGCAAAAATTATTGTTCCCTTCTTCATTACCAAATATTGAAGAAGTGGAAATGAATGCTTTATACTTACCACACCAACAAGTAGGTGGCGATTATTATGATGTGATTTGGATTAATGAAGTAGAATTTGTGTTTTGCTTGGCAGACGTATCAGGTAAAGGAGTTGCTGCCGCTTTATTGATGAGTAATTTACAAGCAGCATTACGAGTGTTGTTAAATTATACTCAAAATCTCACAGAAATTGTGATTGACATTAATCAATTGATTTGTGATAATGCTAAAACAGAAAAATTCATATCGTTGTTTATTGCAAAATATAATATTGGTACACATAAATTGTCTTATATCAATGCGGGACACAATGCACCTATATTAATCAATCATAATCAAGCTATTGAATTAGATAAAGGCTGTACTTTATTAGGCATTACCAATCCGTTACATTCATTAGAAACCGAATCGTTATTAATTTCTCCTCAATCAATTTTATTTGCTTATACTGATGGTTTAACTGATACAGTTAATAGTCATGATGATACTATTTCTGTAGAAGAATTAAAAAACATCTTAGTTAATAATAAAAATTCTAACTGTGAATTCATCAACAAGGCTATGCTATATTACTTAGAAGAGTTTAAAGGAGAAATGCCTTTTGTGGATGATATTGCGATGCTAACTTGTAAGTTTAATTAGCCAACTGATATGAAACCTATTTTTTTAGCTCTTATATACATTCTGTTTTTTAGTTGTAATCGTTCAGAAAACGATACTAATAAAAATTCTATACCTCAAAAAGTATTTATAGAAGCGCTAACAAAAGACAGTCTTCAAAAAAATAAAAGCCATATTGATTCCGAAGAATTTGTTGATTCTGTTATGCAAGTATTGGATGAAGCGATAGATTCTCCTAAATAAAATTAATTATGCCAAATCTCCCAAGCTTTATCTGCTTGTAATTTCAACATATTCAATCCATTAATTGTAACTGCCCCGTGTGCTTTACCTTTTTGTAAAAACAATGTCTCTTCGGGATTGTAAATTAAATCGTACAATAAATGTTCGGGGGTTATAAATTCAAAAGGGATGTCAGGACATGCGTCTGTTTTAGGATACATTCCTAATGGTGTACAATTTACAATGAGTTTAAAGGCATTAAATACATATTCATTTAACTCGACGTAATGAAAATAGTTAGCAGCTTTTTTTTCGCCACTGGTTACATAATAAAAATCAACACCAACTTTTTTTAAAGCAAATGCTACTGCTTTAGATGCTCCTCCTGTGCCTAATATTAAAGCACGTTGATGGATAGGCTCTAAAAATGGCTTGATGCTTTGTGCAAATCCATAATAGTCGGTATTGTAACCAATTAAATGAGGCGTATTATTTTTCCAAATGATTTTAATGCAATTCACTGCGCCAATTTCTTGAGCTGTTATATCCAATTCATGTAAAAAAGGAATAACCACTTCTTTATAAGGCTTTGTGACGTTTAATCCTGATAACTTGTGTTCAATAATTAGTTGCAATAAATGATCTAAGTTATCTAAATCAAAGTTAGAGTATTGAAATCCTACTTTATCTTCTTTGATAAATTTTTCTTCTAAGTAAGATTTAGAAAAAGAGTGCGATAGCGATTTGCCTATAAGTCCAAAATGCATCGACTATTATAAATCTCTTTCGTCTGTTATTTGATCTGCTTTAAAAGGCTTTAAATCAAATACAAATACATTGTCGGCAATTTCAGCATTCGCTTTAAAAGTTTTGATGTCGTAGCTTTGAGTACTACCATCTTTCATCATCATCACTAACTTAGCAACTTGTTTTTTTGTTTTATCAACGTAAATTTTCACGGTGTGAAATTTTTTCTTTTCAGGTTTAATAGAAGGGAACAATGTAATAACATGACAAATCGCAGTACCTACTTTCTCTTCCTTTTCGTATTTGTATTTGTAACCTGTTTCATACATCGTAAATATTTTAGATGGATTTAATTGATCTTCGTTATTAGCATCAAAATTTTTAACAGTTACTTCATTTGCATCTTTATTAAACGCCCAAATCGTCTTTCCGTCGCAAACAATAGAGTTTCCTGGGATATCTAACTTAAATTTAGAACCTTTAACTAAAACTTTACCCGTTTGTTTTTCAGTTTGTTTTTTGTCTTTATTTAAAATAGTAAAAATATACTCAGACGTAATTGTTTTATATGCTTTAGTAATTTTACTTAATTCATCTAAAATAGATTTTGCTTTAGGATCATGATCTTGCGCAAAAGAATGAAGCGATGATAAGGTAATGGTTGCTATTAATAAGAATATTTTTTTCATAATGACTTTTTTAAGTAACTGTCTTTTTATTGAGACATAATAAATTTATGCAATGCCAAACTGTAAATCAATGGCTATGCCAAATTAGAACGCAAAAATATATAAAAAGTTTAATTGTGTTAATTTTAAATTAAGAATGAAACCTTGTAAACGAAAAAATCCTGATAATTTCTTACCAGGATTTTTGCGGTCCGGACGGGACTCGAACCCGCGACCTCCGCCGTGACAGGGCGGCATTCTAACCAGCTGAACTACCGGACCAGCTTCCCTTTCTTTCGAATTGGGAGTGCAAATTTACAATTATTTTCTTAACTGCAAAAATATTTTTAAAAATATTTTAATTATTTTTTGATTTGACTGTTCATCAAGTATTTATATTGATTCTGTTGCAGATAATATCATTTCTTTTATAGTGTAATATTGCTTCATTTTCAAGCTTTTTTCTCTTCTCCAACCACTAGATATATTGATATTAAATAATTGCGCAACTTCTTTATATGTCATGTGATTAAAAAAAGCTTTTACATACTCAAAATCACTTTTTTTCCATGAATCCAAATAGTCTTCATAAATCAAAAAAAGATTATTTAAATATAAACTTGTTTTTTCATCACTGGTAGCTATCAAAAAACGACTATCTGTTTTCTTTATTAAATCCAATCGTTGCCTCGCATCAATTAATCCAAATCCTAAGCGTTCGTATGCCGTATGTTTGCTTTGAATGGAATCAATGGTGTCGTGATATAGCACATGCTTTAATTTAAAATCCAAATTATTTTCAATAATACACTCCTCAATGTCAAATATCATTTCTAAAGTACCTTGTAAACTATTCGTAATTCCTTGAAATTCGGTTGACATAACCATATCTAACGACGTGATAAAATGTTTTTTATGCAGCTTATTGATAACTGTAATCACATTTCTCAAATCTTTTTGAGTTTGCTCAATAGTACCAGAACCAGAACTTCGAATGGCTGACATTAAGATAAAGTGTTCCATTAATAAAGTATATTTTTTGCGTTATTTATGCAAAAAAAAAAAAATATTCTAAAAACATGCTGATTTTACTTGGCAGGTACAAAAAAAGGCATATATTTGCAGCCCAATTTAGAAATTAAAAACAAAAAGACGTGGACGCATTAAGTTATAAAACAAAATTTGTCAACAAAGCAAACTCAGAAAAAGAGTGGTTATTAGTTGACGCAGAAAACGAAGTAGTAGGTCGTTTGGCCTCTAAATTAGCGTATTTAATACGTGGCAAACATAAAACTAACTTTACACCTCATACTGATTGTGGTGCAAACATCGTTGTTATCAACGCTGAGAAAGTTCGTTTTACTGGTGCTAAAATGGATGATAAAGAATATGTTCGCTACACTGGTCACCCAGGTGGACAACGTTTTGCTACTCCAAAAGAAATGTTAGCTAAAAAGCCTGAAGAAGTAATTAAACATGCGGTGCATGGAATGTTACCTAAAGGGCGTTTAGGAAGAGCTATCAATACAAATTTATTTGTATTTGCTGGAGCTGAGCATGATCACGCAGCACAACAACCAAAAAAAGTAGATTTATCAACTATTATTGCATAATATAAATGGAAGTAATTAACACATCAGGTCGCAGAAAATGTTCGGTAGCTCGTGCTTATGTATCAAAAGGTACAGGAGTAATCACTATCAACAAAAGAGATTATAAAGAATATTTTAAAACTCCAACTTTACAATACTACGTATTACAATCATTAAACAACGCGAAAGCAGTTGGTGAGTATGATGTAAAAGTAAACGTAAATGGTGGTGGAACTACTGGTCAAGCTCAAGCTGTGCGTTTAGCAATTGCTAAAGCTTTAGTAGAAATCAATCCAGAATTGAAAAAAGAATTACGTGCTGAAGGATTAGTAACTCGTGATCCACGTATGGTTGAACGTAAAAAATTCGGTCAAAAGAAAGCTCGTGCTCGTTTCCAATTCAGCAAACGTTAATATTTATTTACAATACATTATACAAACATGTCAAATACATTCAACGAATTATTAGAATCAGGTGCTCACTTTGGTCACTTAAAAAGAAAATGGAATCCAGCAATGGCTCCTTATATTTATGCTGAGAAAAACGGTATTCATATCATCGACTTAAACAAAACTGTAGCTAAAATTGATGAAGCTGCAGCAGCGTTAAAACAAATTGCTCGTTCTGGTAAAAAAATATTATTTGTAGCTACTAAAAAACAAGCTAAAGATATCGTAGCAGAAAAAGTAAAAGCAGTAAATATGCCTTATGTAACTGAGCGTTGGCCAGGTGGTATGTTAACTAACTTTGCTACTATCCGTAAAGCTGTTCGTAAAATGTCTCAAATCGACAAAATGGCTACTGATGGAACTTTTGATAATATTTCTAAAAAAGAAAAATTACAAATTTCTCGTGAGCGTGCTAAATTAGAAACAAACTTAGGTTCTGTAGCAGATTTAACTCGTTTACCTTCAGCTTTATTTATCGTAGATATTTCTAAAGAACATATCGCTGTAGCAGAGGCAAAACGTTTAGGTATTCCTACTTTTGCGATTGTTGATACAAACTCAAACCCTAATTTTGTTGATTATGCTATTCCAGCTAACGACGATGCTTCAACTTCAGTTGCTTATATCGTTGAGTTAATGTGTAAAGCAATTAACGAAGGTTTAGGTGAGCGTAAAATGGATAAAGAAGCTACTGCAGCTGACGAAAAAGAAGCTAAAAACTCTAAAGAAGAAGCAGAAGAATTAGCAGCAGGCTTAAAAATCAAAGGAGCAAAATCTGATGAAGAAGAAGGTGCTCGTAAACCAGCGGCTCGTAAAAGAACAACAGCGAAAAAATAATTTTTCACTACTATAATTTAACGGCCGTTCCTTTAGAGGGAAGGCCGTTTTTTTTAAACTCATTTAATAAATAATTATAAAAAAATAATACAATGGCAATTACAGCACAAGAAGTAAACAAATTACGCCAACAAACCGGAGCAGGTATGATGGATTGTAAAAAAGCATTAGAAGAAAATAATGGAGATTTTGAAAAAGCAGTTGACTTTTTACGTAAAAAAGGCGCTAAAGTAGCAGCTAACCGTAGCGACAGAGATGCTAAGGAAGGGGTTGTTTTAGCAAAAGTATCAGCTGATGGAAAACGTGGTATCGTTATCAGCGTTAACTGTGAAACTGATTTCGTTGCTAAAAATGCAGATTTTATTGCATTTGCTGAAACTATTGCGGCTATCGCGTTAGATAAAAATGCAGCAAACATTGATGCTATTAAAGCAGCTCCTTTCAATAACGATATTACTGTTGCTGATAAATTCATGGAACAAGTTGGTAAAATCGGAGAAAAAATTGACATCGGATATTACGAAGTTATTTCTGCTGAAAAAGTAGTTGGTTATATTCACCCAGGAAACCGTGTATCTGTAGTTGTTGGTTTCAACCAAGCATCAGTTGCTGATGAAGTTGGTCGTAACGTTGCTATGCAAGCAGCTGCAATGGCTCCTGTAGCTTTAGATAAAGAAGGAGTAACTCCTGAAATGTTAGAAAGAGAATTAGAAATTGCTCGCGAACAAATCCGTGCAGAAGGTAAACCTGAAGATATGGTTGAGAAAATTGCTCAAGGAAAAATCTCTAAATTCTATAAAGAATCTACTTTATTAAACCAAGAGTATATTAAAGATAATAAATTAAACGTTGCTCAATACTTACAAAGCGTTGATAAAGCTTTAACGGCAACAGCATTTAAACGTTATTCTTTATCTTAATTTTATTAAAATCCCGATTTTTAATCGGGATTTTTTTTGTTCATTTTTTATCGCTGCAAGAGAAAAGAAGCAATCTCTACAACGACATAAGTTACTCAATGCTTTAAAAACACATACACCTCATAGCACTGTACTATATCTGAGTGCTATTTGCAGATAGAAATTAAATATGAAATATAAACGTATACTTTTAAAATTATCAGGAGAAGCCTTAATGGGCAACAAAGGCTTTGGTATTGACCAAGAGCGCTTAATGGAATATGCCAAAGAAATTAAAGCTGCTTATGATGCAGGCTGTCAAGTAGCTATTGTTATTGGCGGTGGAAATATTTTTAGAGGTATTCAGGCCGAAAAAGGCGGTATGGATAGAGTGCATGGAGATTATATGGGAATGCTTGCCACTGTTATTAACTCAATGGCTATTCAAGCAGCTCTTGAAGGACTAGGCGTACAAACTCGTTTGCAAAGTGCTATTAAAATGGAACAAATATGTGAGCCATTTATTCGTAGAAAAGCCGTTCGCCATTTAGAAAAAGGACGTGTTGTAATTTTTGGTGCAGGTTCCGGAAACCCTTATTTTACTACTGATTCGGCTGCTGCTTTAAGAGCAATTGAAATTGAAGCAGAAGTTATTTTAAAAGGAACTCGTGTTGATGGCATATATACCGCAGACCCAGAAAAAGATAAAACTGCCACTAAATATGATCAAATTGGCTTTGATGAAGTATACTCTAAAGGTTTAGAAGTGATGGATTTAACAGCGTTTACACTTTGTAAAGAAAATGGATTACCGATTATTGTTTTTGATATGAATAAAAAAGGAAATCTACAAAACCTATTAAATGGCGATAAGGTTGGAACTTTAGTTGTAGGTTAATTTATTTGTTACTTATTCTAATTTAAGAGTTATATCAACTACAAATGAAAAACAATAAAACTATACAGCTCATTTTAATAACTGTTTTAATTGCGGCTTTCTTAAGTTCATGCAGAACTCACAGAGACTGTAGAGGTAGAAAAAAAACGACAAAAACCGCAATGGGTGGTTGGCTTTAAGCTATTATTAATTCTATTACTTACCCTCAATCACAGTTGATTGGGGGTTTTTAATGACTAAGATATTAGTAAATATATTTTTTTTTATGCTGTTATAATAATTGCTAATTTTGGCTATTCATAAACTAACCTTAACCACTATGTCAAAAGTTCACAATTTTAGCGCAGGCCCTGGTATATTGCCATTAGATGTTTTAAAACAGGCTTCAGAAGCATGTATCAATTTTGATAACATGAATCTATCGTTATTAGAAATCTCTCATCGTAGCAAAAACTACGTAGCAGTAATGGATGAAGCTCGCGCTTTAATTAAAGAATTATTTGAAGTTGGTGATGACTACGAAGTATTATATTTAGGAGGAGGTGCAAGTACTCAATTTGCAATGGTTCCATATAATTTGCTTACTGAAAGCGGTTATGCTGCTTATGTAAATACAGGTGTTTGGGCAAGTAAAGCTATTAAAGAAGCTAAAATTATTGGTAACACTAAGGTAATTGCTTCATCAGAAGATAAAAACTTTAATTACATTCCTAAAGGATATGACGTACCAAAAGATGCTGATTATTTACATATCACATCAAACAATACTATCTACGGAACTCAAATGAAAAGCTTTCCAAAAAGTGATATTCCAGTAGTATGTGACATGAGTTCTGATTTATTTAGCCGCAAAGTAAATGCAAAAGATTTCGCATTAATTTATGCTGGTGCTCAAAAAAATATTGGTCCTGCAGGCAGCACCATGGTAATGGTAAAGAAAGATATTTTAGGAAAAACAGGCCGTAAAATGTTATCGATGTTAGATTATCAAGTTCATATTAAAGGAGAATCAATGTATAATACACCTCCTGTATTTCCAGTGTATGTAACTATGTTAACCTTACGTTGGTTAAAACAAAATGGCGGTATTAGCTGGATTGAAAATTTAAATCAACAAAAAGCGGATTTATTATACGGCGAAATCGATAGAAACTCTTTATTCTATGGCACTACAGCAAAAGAAGATAGAAGTAATATGAATGTATGTTTCTTGATGACTAAACCAGAACACGAAGCTGAATTTGATAAATTCTGGAAAGCTGCTGGTATTGATGGTATCAGAGGCCACAGAGATGTAGGTGGTTACAGAGCTTCTATTTACAATGCAATGCCAATTGAAAGCGTGCAAGTGTTGGTAGATGTAATGAAAGCATTTGAAGCTAAATTTGCTTAAGAAAAAATAAAAATAAAAAATCCGCATTTTACACGAAATGCGGATTTTTTATTGATAAATAATTACAGTAATTACACTGATTATTTTTAAGTATATTAGCAATAATAAATTAAACAACTCGTTTTAAAATAAGTGAAGCATATATTAACATACATTTTAATTATTTCCAGCTTATTTTCTTTTTCTCAAGAAGAAACATCGGGCAGAGCACCAGAGTTACCCAGATTTTCTGTCAGAGGTAATGTTGGCATACCTAAAGTAACATCTAGCGAAGCTTTTCGAAATTCTTTTTCGGGAGTTATTGCTGGAGATTTAAGTGTTAACTGTAAATTGTTTTCTAATTTCTTTGTAGGATTAGGATATGGATATGTCTATTATAAACCTCAAAAACATTTCAGAGATCAGTTCATTAATACATCTATGCAATCTCAAAATGCATTTATAAAATTAGGATATGATCATTTTTTTAGCGAAACTGGTTTTATGACAATCTCATTAAACACAGGCTATAATTATAATAAATACCAAGGTATTGTTTACAAAAATGATTCTTTAAAAGGAAAGTATCCAACCCAGTTTAATAGTTCATATATTGAACCAATGATTGGGTTATATTTTATTGTAGATCCTAACTTTGCTATTGGAGGGCATTTATCTTACAATTATAATTTCTCGCAATTTAATCCAGCCTACTCTGGCTTTGATAAATGGTTTGATTATGGAAGAGTAAAAAACAATTGGAATATGAGTATGATTACTCTTGGATTTGGTTTTTACTACGGCTTAACTAAAAAGTAAAAAACATAATTATTTTCTTTTTACTCAATATTATTCAAATCTTAAACTCTCAATAGGGTCTAATTTTGAAGCGCGTTTAGCTGGAATATAACCACTGATTAAACCAACAATTAAACAAACAGTAAATCCTATAAATATCCACATCCAAGGCATAAAAAAAGATGAGCTAAGATTAAAGGAGATTAAATTTGCGGCAATAATTCCCATTAAAATTCCGAAAAATCCGCCAAACACACAGATGACAATACTCTCGATTAAAAATTGATTTTTGATAGTTTCGGCTGTAGCGCCTAGTGCCTTACGTAATCCTATTTCTTTAGTACGTTCGGTAACAGATACTAACATAATATTCATTAAACCAATAGAGGCTCCTATTAAAGTAATAATACCAATAATAATTGCGCCCATAGAAGCCTTACTTGTTAAGCCAATTAACATACTTGCTAAACTATCTGCACGAACTATTTCAAAATTATCATCTTCTCCAACAGACACTCTTCGTATTTTTCTAAAAAGGCCATTAGCCTCTCCTAAAGCTAATTCCAACCAATATGAATTTTTAGCCAATACGCTAATGGTAAAACTCATATCGGGCTTACTAAAATATTGACGGGCTGCCGTTAATGGAATAATGCTCACTTTATCTCCACCAAACCCCATACTATTGCCTTTACTAGCCAAAACACCAATCACCTTATATTTACCTCCGTTAATAGTTACTGTTTTATCTAATGCTTTTTGTTTTCCTTTAAACAAATCAAACTCAACATCTTTACCAATAATCACCACATGCGACCCGTTTATAATTTCTTGTGGTGAAAAATTTCTTCCTTTTTCCAACTCATAACCACTTGTTTCTAAATAATTTTCATCACCACCAAATACTTGAATATTTGGATTTGTTTTTTCTGACTCAAATTTTAAACGAGAACTAAATGAAGCCATTGTTGAAACAGCTGTAGTAACAGGAAACGCAAATTCATTTTTAAACATTAAGGCTTCTTTGTATGTTATAGATTGATATTTTTTTGCGCGCTTACCATGACGTCCAATTCTAACATTCATATCCCTATTACGAATGGTAAATGAATTGGCGCCCATGCTTGTAAAGTTACTATTGATAGACCCCTTCATCGCATCGATGGCAGAAGAGATACCTACTAAAGCTGTAATACCAAAAAATATAATAAGCATCGTTAAGAACGCTCTTAACTTATTTCCTTTAATAGAATCTGTAGCAACTTTAATATTTTCTTTAAGCAATAATGCCATAATGTAAAAGTAAACATTTAGCAAACATATAGGTTTACCGCTTGTGTAGGATTTTAAGCCTTAAATTAAACTAAAAGCTGTTCCATAAAACCACCTATCTGTTTTTCCAGATCTACAAAATGAATTTCCAGAATCCACTCTCGTTTAGTTCCTAAAACACCTGGTGCAAACATATCTTTATGATTATCAGGATGGATATAATTATCCCTGCTTTCACTTTCAATTTTTTCGTGTGGAAAATTTCCTATCAAATGTCCTGCAATATCTCCGCCAAATGTCCAACCGTATTTTGTTGCTAAATCAACATTATACTGATAATATTCAGCTCCTGTAATAGACGTCTTTGTGAAAAACCAATCTCTAGATTCTTTCCATGCTAATTCGATATCAGCTTTCAATTTATGTTTTAATAAATCATTTCCTATCACGTATGTTCTACCCACATCGGCTTCCCAATCTTCGAACACTGGACCAAAATCAAAAAACAAAATATCGTCTGGTTTTATGGTTAAATCAGGTGGATTTTCTCGATAAGGATGTAAGGTATTTTTACCGGCACGAACAATACGTTTGTGCCAAAATTTTCTAATTCCATAAAGTTCAAATGCAAGAGCATACAATTCTTCATTTAATTGTTTTTCGGTTTTACCGGCTACAATTAAACCGCGAGTTTCGGCCACATCAAACAAGTTGAATGCTTTCGCTTCTGTCTTTAATAATTCTTGTACTTTATTTGAATGCATCTTATAAAAATTAAAATCACTTTCAAAATTAATGATAATTTAAAGCATCAAAAAAAACCTTCAAAAATAATTTCTGAAGGCTTCTTTCACTAAACAAACATCAATAACTTATTGAATTTCACAATTCACACTATAGTTTCCAAAAAAATCACTTCCTGAATCGTTATTAGCATTACATCTACTTTTTGCCTTACTTCTTGTGTCTTTATAAGTATATTGAGAGTATTCTGTATCTACAGTGGTTGAAGTTCCTGTATAAGTCTTAGTACATTTACAGATATAATCTTTTTTACAAGAAGACATTATTATTCCAAATGTTATTATTACAGCAAATGTTAATCCTATTTTTTTCATTTTAGTTTGATTATATATTTATTACACAAAGATGAGGGATACCTATTAAGAAATATTACACTTAATTTTAAATTAATTACATAATTCATGCTTTTAAAACCCATTTAAATCTTTGTAAATAATTTATAGCACAAATGAGAATAACTTTTTAAAAAACATATTGAATTAAACTATATTTTAAGGCTTCAAAATAACAAACCGTGATTCTCTGTATAGCCGAAAAGCCAAGTGTTGGAAAAGAAATTGCCCGAATTGTAGGTGCAACAAACCGACGTGATGGATTTTATGAAGGCAACGGTTATCTAATAAGTTGGACGTTTGGTCATTTATGTACCTTAAAAGCACCTGATGATTATAGTGATGATTGGAAACGGTGGGACTTAAATTTTTTACCAATGATTCCACCTCGCTTTCAATTAAAAGTGATTGATAACAGTGGTGTTACCAAACAATTTAATACTCTAAAATCTTTAATGGAACAATGCACAGAAGTTGTAAACTGTGGGGATGCTGGAATTGAAGGAGAATTAATACAACGCTGGGTATTAGCTAAAGCCTCTAATAACAAGCCTGTAAAACGATTATGGATTTCATCAATGACTGATGAAGCGATTAAAGAAGGCTTTGATAATTTAAAAGACAGTAAAGATTACGATTTATTGTATGCTGCAGGAAATGCCCGCGCCATAGGCGATTGGTTACTTGGTATGAATGCCAGCAGATTATATACAGTAAAATATGCGCAAGGCAAGGGCGTATTATCTATTGGCAGAGTGCAAACTCCTACTCTAGCCTTAATCGTCAATCGATACCATGAGATACAAAATTTTAAACCTGAAATTTATTGGGAACTTAAAACAACTTATAGAGCTGTTGTATTTAATTCTGCTAAACGAAAGTTTACAAAAAAGGAAGATGCAACTCAACTGCTTGATAGTATAAAAAATAATTTATTTGAAATTATTTCGAGCACTAAAAAAAATGCCAATGAAAGTCCTTTACCTTTATTTGATTTAACGTCACTACAAGTTGAATGCAATAAAAAATTAAATTTCACAGCAGATGATACCTTAAAACATTTACAAAAACTTTACGAATCAAAATTAGTGACTTACCCAAGAGTTGACACAACCTATCTGCCAGAAAACATGTATCCTAAAATTAAAGAGATTTTAGAAAACATGAAACCTTACGAACAATTTACAAAGGTTCTTTTAGATAAGCCAATTAGAAAAAGTAAAAAAGTATTTGACGATAAAAAAATAACAGATCACCATGCAATAATACCAACAGGCGTGCTGCCTCCATCAGGCATGTATTTGCCTGAAAAGCAAGTATACGATATTATTGCTCGACGTTTTATTGCAGCTTTTTACCCTGATTGTGTGGTAAGTAATACTGTAGTATTAGGCGATGTAGATGGCAATGAGTTTAGCGCTACTGGAAAAGTAATTTTAGAAGAAGGATGGAGAATTTTATTTCCAAAAAAAGATTCTGCAAACGTTGATGATAAAGAAAAAGAAGACGAAGAGCAATTGATGCCGTTATTTGTAAAAGGAGAAAAAGGAGAACACATCCCTGATTTACAAGAAAAACAAACACAACCTCCAAAAATGCACACCGAAGCTTCTTTATTAAGAGCTATGGAAACGGCAGGAAAACAAGTAGATGACCCTGAATTGAGAGATTTAATGAAAGAGAATGGTATTGGTCGACCATCTACTAGAGCAAATATTATTGAAACTTTATTTAAACGTAATTACATTACTCGTCAAAGAAAAAATTTAGTTCCAACCATTACTGGTATACAATTAATAAAAACCATCAATAACGAATTGCTTAAATCCGTAGAATTAACTGGTATTTGGGAAAAGAAATTGCGTCAAATAGAAAAAGGAGAGTACAATCCTCATTTGTTTTTAACTGAAATGAAAGAGATGGTGACAAGCTTAACTAACGAAGTAAAATATGAGCAAGGTCAAAGAATTACTATTGAAGCAGAAGCTTCGAGAGCCTCAGCTTCCGATAAATTAAAAACAACTATAATTGAAAATACAACAACTAAAACAGAAACTGTTTCCGAAAAAAAGAAAGAATCTAAATCAGATGCGCCTACTATCTGTCCTAAATGCAATACTGGAAAAATTATTAAAGGCAAAACAGCTTATGGCTGTAGTGCCTTTAAAGATGGCTGTAGTTTTAAAATAGACTTTGAATTTGGAGAAAAGAAATTAAGCGAGAAACAATTAATGACCCTTATTCAAAAAAAGAAATCACCTAGCATAAAAGGATTTACAATAAATGATAAAAAAGTAAACGGTCACCTTATTCTTAATTCAAATTTTTCAATTGAATTTATTGAAGATGTAGAAAAACCCAAAACACCTACAAATCAAATCGTAACCGAAAATCAAACATGTCCAAAATGCAAACAAGGCATTATCATTAAAGGTAAAACAGCCTATGGCTGCAATAGATTTAGAGAAGGTTGCGACTTTAGAGTAAATTTTTCATAACAAAATTATTTACCTTGAGGTGCATATGCGTATCCATTATTTCCATGAATAAATGTATGATACTTTTCTGAAAGTATGAGCATTTTTTCCTTCTTATCGATATACAAAATTGCAACTGGCATATCTTCAACCTCAGTAGATTGAGATAAAAAGTTATTACTCATTTCTACTTCAAATTCATGTGTAAAGTCTTCTAAATACTTAAGACCTTTGGGAATTTGAGTATCTACAATAATGATTTTATCATCATATCCTTCGGCCTGATAAAGTATAGAATAAACACTATTAAGTGCCAGTGTAAAGTAAATTGCCCTTTTACTTCTACTTTTAACAGAATCAATTTTTTTGCCTTTACTGTAAACCGAAACGGTGTATGAAGATGCAGGTGCATCATTAAAAAGCGCTTTACCTTTAATTTCAATGACTTGGTTATCGAAATAATTTTTTTGTGCTAATACTTCACCGATTGATCCTAATATTAGTACTAAGCTTAATGTAATTTTAATTTTTTTCATTTTCATTTTTTTTGACATAGTGTAATAAACACCATGCCATAAAAAATGATTACTACCAAAACCCCTATTCTAATGGGGTTTCAGTAAATAAATGATTGAAAAATTATTATTAAACATTTAATACTAATTCCATAATTTGTATTTTTTTCCAAAAAAACAAAATTATTACAAAAAAATATCTCTATTTATTATTAGAAGCAGAAACAGGAGGACTTGGCTTATCTTGAGCATGTGTAAACTTAAAATAACTCTCGCTAGCTTGTAATAATTCTTCATTTTTATTAATCATTACAACAGCAACAGGCATATCTTCTGTTTCTGGACTATTTTTAGTTAATGTTTGTGTCATTTCTACCTGAAAGTTAAAAGTCTCGTCTTGCATCCCCTTTAAGCCTTCTGGCACTAATGTATTTAAAACAACTATTTTGTCTTTACAATTTTCTTTTTGGAATAAAAAAGTATACACTCTGTTATAATCTAAATACATATGAATTGGTCTTTTGCTTTTCATATAAACCGAATCTAAGCGATGACCATCTAAAAAGACAGAGATAGAGTAATTAGATGTTTTCTCATCATTAAATAATGCCGAACTTGTAATCTCTAATGCACCATCATAAGGGTTAACTGTTTTTTGAGATAACGCAGTAAAAAATATTGAATTTAATACTACCAATAATGCTAATGTTGTTTTCATAATCCTTTTTTTTAGTAAAATTATGTTGCAATAAAAGTCTAAGCAATATCAAAATACATTTGGACTAACAGATGTAAGATTTAGAATAAAAAAGTATTATCTATTTATATATCTATCACAAAAACAGCATAATAGGAAAGTATTTTTTTTACAACAAAAAAACCACCTGCGATATCTCAAGTGGTTTTTTACTAAGAAGTTGCTCATTCATAACCTACAAAAAATGTTTGAACAACTTCTTATACTTTATAAAGTAATAGATTACATTTTTTGTTATATAATTTACTGTTTAGCAATACCGGTCATCATTCTACTTTGATTTAAATATTGTTGATATGAGTCACTAGCAACTAAACGGTGTTGATCTTTGTCTATAATTAAAACTTCATTTGGCATATCATCTGAAGAATTATACAACATTGGTTTCATGCAAACTAATAATTCCTTTGATTTTCCTAATGTTTCATTGAATCCATCTGGAATGATCGTATTAACTATGACTGTGTAATTTTCAAATCCTGTTTTCTTAAAAACAAGTGTATATACTTCATTTACATGTAAGATAAAGTCGATTGAATTAGGTTCTTTATTTAAAACAGAATCTACCATTTTGCCATCTTTATATAACAATACTGTATAATTATTAGTTGGAAGATGGTTTTGCAATGCCGTAGTAGAAATAGAAATATAACTTTGATAGTTTTTTCTGTTTTGCGCTGTAGCTTTTAAAGTAAACATGTTTACTAAAATTGTAACGAAGATTAAATTTAAAGTTTTCATAATTGTAGGTTTTAAAAGTTAATATTGTAGGTGTTGCTTTACCTATATTCAATTTTGTGCCAATTGTTTTTGAACTATAAAAAACCGCAAAAACCCTTTGTTTAAGGTGCTTTAAGATAATTTCAATAAAAAAATAAGGGTTTAATAATTCCAGTTAATGGAATGAATAATATGTTTTTTGGAATTTAAGACGGTATTTTACCTTGTAAGTAATGATCCATCACCATAACTTAAAAATCTAAAGTCATGCTCGATGGCATATTGATAAATCTTTCTCCAATCATTTCCAACAAAAGCAGCAACTAATAAAATCAATGTGCTTTCTGGTTGGTGAAAATTAGTTACTAAAGCATTAACCATTTTAAATTCATAACCTGGAACAATTAAAACACTTGTTTTTGCGTACAAAGTTTTTAAATCATGTTTATTTAAATAATCAATAATACATTTTAAAGCTTGTTGAGAAGTTAGAGCTGATGTTGTTGATTCATAAGCCTGCCATTGATCAACTGTTAAATCCTGTGGTAAAATATTTGGATTTCGAAATATTTTTTCTCCGATCCAATATAAACTTTCTAAGGTTCTTAATGAAGTAGTACCAACAGCCGTTACTGATTTATCAATGTTTGAAATTAAATATTCTAATACAGATAAAGACACATCTATATATTCGCAATGCATATCGTGCTCGGCCATTGTATCAGATTTTACAGGTTTAAATGTGCCTGCGCCAACATGCAGTGTAATATAAGTTGATATAATTTGTTTTTCTTTTAATTTTTCAAATACTCGCTCTGTAAAATGCAAGCCCGCTGTAGGAGCTGCAACGGAGCCTTCTTTATTAGCATAAATAGTTTGATAACGCTCTAAGTCTATTGATTCTGTTGATCTTTTTAAATATGGGGGGATTGGAATTGCACCTGCGATTTGCAAAACCTCAGCAAAAGATTTTTCACTTGGTTGCCAGGTGAAATCTAAAATAAAAGTGCCTTGCAGTCTTTCAATTATTTCTACTTGTATTTTTAAAGTATCGGTTTCTAAAAATACAAATTGCTCTTTCCATTTTGAAGCACCACCTACCAGGCATTTCCATCTCACTTGTGTTTGTTGCAACATACTATCATATACATTTGCATGACTAGATATAGGTTCCAAACAAAATATTTCTATGTCTTTTTGTGTAGATGTTTTAAAAAATAAACGAGCAGGAATAACTTTGGTATTATTGAAAAACAACAACGAATCATTTGGCAAGTAGTCGCTAATGTTAATATACTGTGACTCCAAACAATCACCATTTTTGAACACTAACAATTTAGACAAATCTCTTTCTTCTAAGGGATATTTAGCAATGCGTTCAAAAGGCAAATCATAATGATAATCTTTTATTGAAATTTGTTTTTGTTGCATCATCCTAAAGAAAAATATTTTTCGGCTGCGAAAATAAGAGTAAATTCAGATTTAGGCAATGTATTTGAAATATAAAAAGTAAGTATTTATCTCTATTTATTTTTTTACTTACTAATCATAACTAATCTCATTTATTGCTTTGCCATTATGCCAATTTGCGTTAATTTACTTGGAGCAATCCTTTAAATCACTTAATTTTGATTTGCCTCTTGTTTAACATCAATTAATCTGTAGCTATTACTCATTTAATTAAACCACAATGAATCTATTAGAGGATATTCCAGAGCTTATAAAAGCTAATGTTATTTCTGAAGAAACTGCCGAAAAAATAAAAGAATATTACAAAAGTAAAGGTTCTCAATCTCAACAAAAAATAGTAATCGTATTTAGTGTATTAGGTGCTATTTTAGTTGGACTTGGCATTATTTTAATTATTGCTCACAACTGGGATAATTTTTCGACAAGTCTCAAAACAGTATTAGCATTTTTACCCTTACTAATTGGGCAAATATTATGTGGTTATACTTTATATAAAAAATCAAGTAATATAGCATGGAAAGAAAGCTGTTCTGCTTTTTTATTTTTTGGTGTAGGCGCAAGTATTTCGTTAATAAGTCAGATATATAATTTATCAGGAGAACTTAGCTCATTTTTATTACTATGGCTATTTCTTTGTCTTCCTATTATTTATATCATGCAATCATCTGTTGCATCGTTATTATACATTACATTAAGTACTTATTATTTAGGCGAAGCGTGCTATTGGCATTATCCAAACTCCGAAAGTTATTATTACTGGTTATTACTATTATTAATTTTACCTCATTACTATCATTTATATAAACATAAAGCGCATAGTAATTTTACAACATTTCATCATTGGCTCATTCCGCTTTCTATTGTGTTTTCTTTGGGCTCAATAGCCAATCATCATGACCGTTTCATGTATTTACCTTACGCCACATTGTTTGGATTATTTTACATAATAGGTAACAGTCATTACTTTAAAACAAAAAAATCATCAAACAACGGTTATTTTATACTTGGTTCTTTAGGCACAAGCTATATATTAATTTCATTAAGCTTTGATGATTACTGGGAAAGACTAAGAAACAACTCATATGTGTTTTCGGAAGTTATGAGTTCTCCTGAAATGATAAGTGCTCTACTTTTATTTATCATCTCCGCAATTAGTTTTTGGAAACATAAACAGCATGTTGCGCATAAAGAATTTAATTTAAGCTCAATTGTATTTATTCTTTTTCCTTTTATTTTCTTAATTGGATTATATACTAAAATACCTACTGTATTAATCAACCTATTAATTATGGCTATTGGTATTTTAAATATCCGAAAGGGAGCTAAAACTGACCATTTGGGCATTTTAAACTATGGATTACTAATGATTTCAACATTGGTTATCTGTCGTTTTTTTGACACAGATATGAGTTATGTGATTAGAGGAATATTGTTTGTGAGTGTTGGAATCGGGTTCTTTCTGGCTAATTTTTTAATGCTTAAAAAGAGAAAAGAAAATGGCAAATAAAAAACTATTACTTAGTATTTTTTGTATTGTTGCTGCAATACAATTATTTGTTCCTGCCAAAATGATTTTTGACAGCGAAGATGTTATTCAAACTGGCAAGGAATTTAAATTTAAAACGGAGCCAGTTGACCCTAATGACCCATTTAGAGGGAAATACATCACCTTACGATTTGAGCAGAATAAAATCCGACAATTAATTGATACTACTTGGAAAGAATACGAAATAGTGTACGTTATATTAACACATGATTCTGCTGGATACGCTAAAATAGAATCTATTTCTCATTTTGAACCAGAAAACACTGATGACTATGTAAAATGTAAAGTAAATTATTACGACCACTATAATGAAAACTATGTGTATTTAGAATATCCATTTGAAAAATATTACATGGAAGAATCAAAGGCGCCAAAAGCAGAAATCACCTATAGAGAATCAGCAAGAGACACTGCTCAAAACACCTATGCTTTGGTAAACGTAAAACAAGGAGACGCAGTATTAAGAGACGTTTTAATAAATGATGTTTCAATTAAAACAATTGTAAAACAACAGCAAGAAAAAGAAAACAATTAATATTCACTAAAATGAGCTGGAGATTCAAACGTTAATAATTGATTTGTTACTGGATGCGTTACAATTAATTTAGACGCATGTAAAGCAATTTCATTAGGCTTGTAACTGATAGTTGACCCATACATTTCATCGCCTATAATAGGGCAACCAATACTTGACAATTGAACTCTTATTTGGTGATACTTACCTGTATGTAATTTTATGTGCCATATAAAATTATTATCAAAAGGCTCAGCAACATAGTCTAATTTTACACGCTCCGCATATTCTGTTCCTTCTGAAACTAACACTGCTTTCTTTTTTTCTTTTCGATGCCAGTGTTCTAATACTCCTGTTAGTTCATTAGGTGCTTTATTGGTAAGAGCTGTATAAAATTTCAATACCTTACGCTCTGCAAACTGTTCACTTAAATTTTTTAAACAATCTTTTCTTTTAGTAAATAAAACTAATCCACTCGTTACTCTATCAAGCCTGTGAAGATGTTGCACATAAGGAAGTTTCTCGCCAGTAGTTTCTTTTAAATATGTCTTTACTTGATTTAATAGATTAGGGAAATTATTCCTATCTGGTTCAACCATTAAGCCTCCTGGCTTATCAAAAACCAATATTGCCTCATCTTCAAATACAATGTTTAATGGAGCTAGCATGTAAAATTACTGTTTTACAATTTTGATAGTGAAACTTGTTTTTGAATTTGTGATTTTAGTAAAATAAACTCCAGCTGCAAATGCACTTAAATCAATCGCATAATTATTTGTACCAGTTTGCACTTTCCATGTTTCAGTCATTAATTTTTGTCCATTAACATTTGTAATCTCTACAGAAACAATTTCCGAAACCTCACTTTGGTATTCTATTGAATAATTACCTTTTGTTGGATTAGGATACAATAAAACATGTAATGGTGTATTATCCGAATGATAAATGCCAGCACCTTGTAAAACTTGTTTTATAGCACTGTATGCATTTACTTTTCCAGCACCCCAAGTTGCATTACCAGCACTTGGAATAACTCCTGTATATGAATCGGTAATAGCTGAGTTAGCTAAAATAGAAATAACTTGTTGTGGATTTAAAGTAGGATTAGCTTCTAACAATAAAGCTAACACACCACTTACAAATGGCGATGACATGGATGTTCCTTGTAAGGCCGCATAAGAATAATTATTACCATTTACAGGAGAAGTGTAAGTTGAAACTACTCGATTATAACTTGCTCCTCCAACAGCAAACTCAGGGTCAACCGAATTAATAGAAGATACCACCATCATGCCTGGGCCAGTAATATCTGGCTTTATTCTGGCATCAGTAGTTGGGCCATGACTACTGAATGATGAAATTGCTCCTTTAGGATAGCTTGCTCCATAATTTAATGTTGCACCTGATACATTTAAAATAGATGGTTTACTATTATACGAAGCAACTGCTACAGCCGATTTAGAACAGGCCATATCACCAACTTGCATGTTTAAATCTCCTTGTGTTAACCATAAATATGGTTTTGTAAAACTAGTGTAATAACCAGTTGCATCTTTTACTAATCCATTCCACATATCAATTGTACCAGTTTTACCACTCACTGATATAATTACCTGGTTAGTTACTCTACTATATACCTCAACCAACATGTGTGGCTTAGCATTAAATTCTGAAGACACAGTACTTACTTTAATAAAACAAGTATCCCCATTAGTTCCTTTTAAATAAAGCTGATGAACCGAGTTATCTAATGAAATATAAACACTACTATCAACTCTATTAGTCGTGGTGCTATATAAACTAAAACGCATTCTAAAAGCTTTACTGGTATCTCCCCATACATCCACCCAGTTTCGCTTTTCTGTTAAACCCGAATTAAAGTTTAAACAGGTATGAACTATCGAATCTGTATTTGTAAACGTCTTTTGTAAATGCACTCTGTTGGCGCCATTATTACCTGCCGATATCGCAAATAATTTACCTGATCCTGTTATATTATCGCAAGCCTGACTAAATAACGAATTACCATCTCTTGGTCCTAATGGGCCGCCCCAACTTAAATTAGCAACTGCTGGTTTACTAACAGAGTTGGCATAATTATAAATATATTGCATCCCATCTAACATATCTGCCATACCAGTAGTTAACCAAAAAGCAGAAGAAGGTAATATACTTACAAATACTAAATCACTATTATATGCTACACCTCTAAAACGGGTATTATTTCCTAAAGAACCGCCTGCACCCGAACCTCCTGCAATGCCTGCTACATGTGACCCATGAGAAAAATTATTTACGTCTTGGGCTTTTGTAATTATTGATAAAGAATCATTTAACTCATTACCATATGAAAAACCAACTGGAGGTGTTCCCACTGCTTTCTCTTCCCAAACTCTTTTTAAACGATATGCGGCATAAGCTGTATCATAAAAGGATGGGTGCGTATAATCAAATCCCAAATCTATTATACCAACTACAACATCTTTGCCTGTATATGCTTTTGGTAAACCATAACCTGCGTGAACCGAATCAACTCTTGTTAATTTACGAGCAGTATCTAAATTAGCTGCTAATGGTTGATCTAACTCAATATACTTAATACCTTTTGTTTGTGTAAATGCATTTACCTTATGAATAGGCACTTGAACTGTCCAAATGTTTCCTGCTTTAGTACCCACATGAGCGCCTAAAGCAGTTATATTAGTTTCTTGAAAACCATTATACACTTGTATTAATGTGCTAATATACGCTTGATGTTGAGCATCTTCTCGATACACATATTCTGGGTACATTCCAGGTCTCTCGCTAATATTTTTTTGTTGTTTAAACAAATACATTTTAGTGTTAGCCGAAAGCTGAGGATTTGGTAAGTTATCGAATTGAGAAAACGATGAGTAACTCAACAAAACCAATAACAAAGAAGTAATTAAACATTTCATTTTGATGATATTTATCTATGTAAATATATCAAAAACTTCTATTCCATTATTTACCTTAGCGACAAAGCTCCTCCAGTATAAATTAACTCTAAGGCTCCACTCTCTTTAAAATCAGAGACAAGTGTTGTGATTTTAGCTCTTTTATCTCCTTGACTAACTGCGACAGCGGCTGTATTTGGTGGAATTTTACCAAGATTAATAGCGAACATCACTAACACATTAGAGCCATATTGCAAAGGCAAACTAAATTCTTTTTTTTCTTTTGTTACTTGAAAATTTTCTACAATTAACTCACCATTTAAATAAATAGAAACAATATCACCATCTACTCTATTCTTATCATACACTTGAATTTTAACTGTATTATTTTCAATATTCATAGTTTGCTGAATTTTATATTTTCTTCCATTTAAATGATGTTTGGTAAACTTCACAAAACGACGAACTGTATGATGCGATGTATCTTGTTTCGTTATAATTGTATCTTTTTTAAGAGTAGGTTTAATAACATCAACTGTTACCGTTGCTGTTAAATTAGGGCAATTTTCTTGTTTACTAACAACCGTGTACGTTGTGGTTTGTTGAGGAGAAACCAAAACAACAGAACCCGTTTGAGTACTAAACCCCTGGGCAGCCAACCACGTGTAATTTTGCCCTCCTGTTACTGTTAAACTGGTATAAGACCCTTTTATGATTTGTGACGATGAAGCTGTAATTGTTAATACACTATCACAAACTATTTTAGATGGCTGAACATTTTCAAAATTAAAACAATCAATATTTACCCAATTGCCAATGCTACCTTCGGGCATTTGAACCGTGATGTATTTACCATTGCTTGGTGCTGTAAACGAACACACGCGTTTACTCCATACATTTAACTGGGGCACATCGGGGCTGGTATACACAACTGTTCCAAAACTAGTATTTGTTTCTGATACTCCAATTTGAATAGCTGAAGCCATATAACCTCCTGTTTGGCGGTCGTAAAATGAAATACTATATTTTTTTCCTTTCACTAAATTTGTTGTTAATTCAAGAGCTACAATATCGGTATTTCCACCTGTTAATGCGATGTACCAATTTCCGTTATAGGCACCACTACCTCCGTAAGTAGATGATTGGATAATATCCACATCGCCATAACTACCAAATGCGGTTACTCCAGGCAACATATTGTTTAAAGCCTCATTACTTAAATTAATTTGATCGGAACCCGCACTATTATTTTCAAAATTTCCATTGATAAATTTTTGAGAAAATAATTGATTAAATAATACGGTAAAAAGGAAAATATATACTGCTCTCATATGTGTTATTTTACATTGAGATGCCTAACTATTTATAATTCCATAAAATGAGAAAAAAATTACCAAAATCTGGTAAAATAGCCTAAAAACTTACTTGGTACACATCCATATTATTTCGTTGGATATTAAACACTTCAAAGCCACCTGCCTGCGGAATCATTTCTATTAAATCAAATGATTTACAGCCTTTACTTAATCCTTCAAAAATAAGTGTAAAGCCTTTTCCATCATTTAATGTCCATTGTGGTGCAAACGAAATGTTAAATGCCGTGAGTAGTTTTGCGCGTCTGTCACTTCCGTGTTCAACTAAATAGGTACTAGGCCAAATACGGTATGCTTCGCTACCATCGCCATCGCATTTACAATGCACAATGGTTTGACGTTCCTCGCTTTCAAGCATTTTAACCTCTAACTCTTCTTCAACCTGTTCTTTAACTATTTCTTGAGTATCTACCATTGTTATGATTTGATACTACAAAGGTACAAAACATTCATTTAACAAGCCATTTGGATTACTGTTATTTTAAATTACCCTATTGCATCCAAGCAAATAATTGCAGACATTTGTAGGCTAATGAAGAAAAAAATTGAAATACTTTCGCCAGCCAAAAATTTAGTACAAGGCATGGCAGCTATTAATGCAGGAGCAGATGCGGTGTATATTGGAGCGCCGCAGTTTGGAGCTCGCTCTAATGCCACCAATTCTGTTGAAGACATCGAAGAAATGGTGCGCTATGCTCATTTATTTAAAGCACAAGTATTTGTGGTTATTAATACCATTTTATATGATCATGAATTAGCTGATTGTAAAAAACTCATTCATCAATTATATCATATTGGTGTAGATGCACTCATAGTTCAGGACATGGCTATTTTAGAGATGGATTTACCACCTATTGTAATACACGCCAGTACACAAGCTAATAACCGAGACCCAAAACATGTAAAGTTTTTGGCAGATGCTGGAATGAAACGTGTGGTTTTGGCTCGTGAATTAAACTTAGATCAAATAAAAGAAATACATGAAGCTACTGATGTAGAATTAGAATTTTTTGTTTCTGGAGCATTATGTGTTTCGTTTAGTGGAAATTGCTACATGAGTATTGCTGGTGGAGAAAGAAGTGCTAACCGAGGTTCCTGTGCACAGAATTGCAGATTACCATATAACCTCATTGATGGTACTGGCAAAACATTAATTGCTAATAGTCATTTATTATCTATTAAAGATTTAGACTTAAGCGATCAATTACCAAACTTAATTGAAGCTGGTATTTGTTCATTTAAAATAGAAGGAAGATTGAAAGATATGGTGTATGTAAAAAACAATACCTCATACTTACGTAAAAAACTGGATACCTTTTTAGAAAATAACGATCAATATCAAAAAGCTTCTTCTGGAAGAACCATCTACAACTTTGAGCCCGAAATGGACAGAAGTTTTAACAGAGGTTATACCGATTATTTTGTAAACAAACGTAAAGAAAAAATTGGTTCTTGGGAAAGTCCAAAATCACAGGGACAATTAATTGGTAAATTAATAGAATGTAAAGCTAACGGTTATGTGATTGAGCATTCTGATAAATTAAATAATGGTGATGGGTTATACTTTATTAATGAAGAAGGCGTAGCCGATGGGGTTCAAATTAACATTATTATTAATGACATTGTTGTGCCAAATACATTTAAACCTTTAAAGCCTGGTACTGTAATTTATCGTAACTCAGACGCATCCTTTAATAAATTAGTAGAGCGTGAAGATAGTGCTATCCGAAAAATTGGCGTGAAACTAACCTTCTCTGAAACACCTACAGGATTTCAATTATTAGCCATTGATGAAGATGGACATGAGAGCTCTGCCTCTATTGAAACCGAAAAAGAATTAGCAAAGAGCGAAGAATCTACTATACCAAACATTAAAAAGAATTTATCAAAAACTGGTAATACACCTTTTATTGTAGATGACATGGAAGTATTATTTACTAAAAACTGGTTTTTGCCAATATCAAAAGTAAATGAAATCCGTCGTGAGGTATTAGAGCAATTAGTTGACATCAGAGTTAGAGATTATCACCGCGAAGAATTTCAAATTCAAAAAACAGATCATCCTTATCCAGTAAAGCAATTAGATTTCATGTACAATGTGTCAAATCAAATGGCACGTGCTTTTTATAAGCGCCACGGCGTTACCGAAATTGAAAAAGCATTTGAATTACAATGGGATCCTGGAAAATCGCGAGTAATGACCACCAAGTATTGTGTAAAATATGAATTAGGAAAATGTGCGCGTTTTCAGCGCGATACCATGGGAGAAAAAGTAGTAGAGCCATTAACTCTAAAACATGGCGAAAACGAATATAAATTAAAATTTAACTGTAAGCCTTGCGAAATGGAAATTTGGGAAAAGGATGCCGAGTTAGAATTTGAAGATGAAGATTAATTAATAACGACACTCTCTGCTAAGTAAAAACATCATTTATAGTTAGTAATAATCAAAAAATAAAATAGATGAACGAAATCATTTGTCCAAATTGTAAGAAAGCTTTTAAAGTTGATGAAGCTGGCTTTGCTGATATTCTAAAACAAGTTCGTGATCATCAATTTGAAGAGGAATTAAAAAAACGAGTAGAGAACGCAGTGAGCTTGGCAGAAGCAAATCTAAACAATTTATTGAAAGACAAACTTAGCGAAAAAGATAAAGAAATAGCTAAAAAAGATAATGACATTGTAATTCTTAGGGCAAAAAATTCAATTGATTTCACCAAGCAATTAAATGAAAAAGAAAATGAGATTAATCAATTGAAATCAAAAATTGAAAACGCAGAAACAGCTAAAAAACTAGCGATTAAAGAAGCTGTTCAAATTATCGAAAAGGAAAGAGACAATTTGACAAATGATTTAAAGACCAAAGACTTAGAAAAACAAAATCTTGAAAATTCTTTAAAGCAACAATTCTCAACTGAATTGCAAAATAAAGATGCCATTATCAAATATAAAGATGAGGAAATTGCTCGGGTTAGAGACATGAAGCTAAAGCTTTCAACGAAAATGTTAGGAGAAACTCTTGAACAACATTGTGAGACAGAGTTTAATAAACTCCGCGCAACGGCTTTTCAAAAAGCTTATTTTGAAAAAGACAACGATTCAAAATCAGGTAGCAAAGGTGATTTTATTTATAGAGAATCAGATGAGGCAGGAAACGAAATAATTTCCATCATGTTTGAAATGAAAAATGAAGGAGATGAAACGGCAACTAAAAAGAAGAACGACGATTTTTTAAAAGAACTTGACAAGGACCGTACTGAAAAAAAATGTGAATACGCAGTTCTTGTTTCATTGTTAGAAGCTGAAAGTGAATTCTACAATACAGGAATAGTAGATGTATCTCATAAATACAATAAAATGTATGTGGTTAGACCTCAGTTTTTTATTCCTATTATCACATTACTTCGTAATGCAGCTATGAACTCTCTTCAATATAAATCAGAACTTGCATTGGTAAAAAGTCAAAATATTGACATTACCAATTTCGAAGAAAAAATGAACAAGTTCAAAGACGGGTTCGCAAGAAACTATGATTTAGCAAGTCGTAAATTTAAAGACGCAATAGATGGGATAGATAAAACCATTAAGGAGTTGCAAAAAACTAAAGAAGCATTATTATCATCAGAAAGCAATCTTCGACTTGCAAATGAAAAAACAGAAGATTTAACAATTAAAAAATTAACTCACGGCAATCCAACGATGAAAGCCAAGTTTGACGAACTTTCAAACAAAAAAAGTGGTGATGATTTAATTTAATTCATTTATTTTTTTGGAGAGTATTTTCATACCCTCTACAGCAGTAGATTTAATAATGGTTAAGTTTTTTATGTAATCTAAATTAAAATCACCTGGGTCAACTAAGTACTTAGGAATATGGCTTGGCACCACATGAATTAAATTTGCCGCTGGATACACATTTAATGATGTGCCAATGGTTATAAAAATATCGGCTTCTTCGGCCAATGCAATGGCCTTATCCATTTCGGGCACTGCCTCGCCAAACCACACAATATGTGGTCGTATTTGAGAGCCCACTTCACAGGTATCTCCCGATTTAATTTCCCAATGCTTTAATTCATATACCAACTCATGTTTTACAGTACTTCGGCCTTTCATGATTTCGCCGTGTAGGTGCAACACTTTTTTACTTCCAGCGCGTTCATGCAAATCGTCGATATTTTGGGTAATCACCTGCACATCAAAATAATTTTGTAATTCGGCTACTAATAAATGGGCTTCGTTAGGCTGAGCTTCCATGACCTGTTTTCGGCGTTGATTATAAAAATCTAACACTAAATCCTGGTTTTTTAACCAAGCATCAAAGGTGGCAACATCCTCAATTTTATACTCTTCCCATAAACCACCTGAGTCTCTAAAGGTTTTAATACCACTTTCGGCACTCATTCCAGCTCCACTAAAAACAACTATTTTCTTTTTGTGCATGATTTTAGGTAAAAATAAACTATAAACAATCTACAAACAAGTGTAAATTATATTTTTGCTTATCCTAAATTTACAAAAAAAATAACCCACTATGAAATTTTTTATTGACACAGCAAATTTAGATCAAATTAAAGAAGCACAAGACCTTGGAGTATTGGATGGAGTAACTACAAATCCATCATTAATGGCTAAAGAAGGCATTAAAGGACAAGATAATATCCTAAAACACTATGTGGATATTTGTAATATTACAACAGGTGACGTGAGTGCTGAAGTAATCTCTACAGATTTTGAAGGAATGGTTAGAGAAGGTGAAATGTTAGCAGACTTACACCCACGTATTGTAGTAAAAATCCCTATGATTAAAGAAGGGGTAAAAGCTATTAAATATTTTGCAGATAAAGGTATTAAAACAAACTGCACATTAGTATTTTCGGCTGGACAGGCGTTATTAGCAGCTAAAGCGGGTGCGACATACGTGTCTCCATTTGTTGGCCGTTTAGATGATATTAGCCAAGATGGTATGGACTTAATTGATGATATCAGAACAATTTATGATAACTACGGCTATGAAACCGAAATTTTAGCAGCTTCTGTTCGTCATCCAATGCATATTATACAATGTGCTAAAATTGGCGCTGATGTAATCACGGCTCCATTAAGTGCAATTTCAGCATTATTAAACCACCCATTAACTGATAAAGGTTTAGCACAATTTTTAGCAGATGCTAAAAAGTAAATTGAATTGTTCTCTACTGCACTCGAAATGACAAAAAAAGCCCTTGCTATTAATAGTAAGGGCTTTTTTTGTATTGAATGCTTTTTACAATTTATAATACACCACTTTTTTTGTATCAAAAAATTCTTCTTCAAAGTAATTTTTCAGGTCATAAAAAACAGCTTTATCATAATGATGTCCAAATTCTTCACGAAGATCGCCACCTTTTAAATACAAAATACCATTTGGCAAATCATTAAAATTTTCTTTCAGTATTTTTTTGTTTATCCAGTTATAAAATTCAGGAAAAGCCGTCACCGCGCGACTTACAATAAAATGGTATTTATCATTTATTTTTTCGGCACGCTCATGTTGTGCCGTTAAATTTGTTAAGCCTATACCAGCAGCAACTTCCGTTACAACTTTTATTTTTTTACCAATAGAATCAACTAAATGAAATGAAGCTTCGGGAAACATAATAGCTAAAGGAATACCAGGAAATCCGCCTCCACAACCCACATCTAATATTTTAGTGCCAGGTTTAAAGGTCATGACTTTAGCAATGCCTAAAGAATGTAAGACATGACGTTCGTATAACAAGTCACTATCTTTACGAGAAATGACATTGATTTGAGCATTCCAATGCATATACAAATCATACAATTGTTCGAATTGTTGTTTTTGATGCGTTGTAATGTTTAGAAAATATTTAAGGATGATATCTGACTTTACCATTACATTTTATTTTCCTGATTTTTTAAAATGTTATATAAAAAATCACGCGCTCTAAACAATTGGGCTTTCACTGTACCAACTGGTAAATCTAGCTTTACCGCAATTTCTTCATAACTTAATTCTTCGTAGTAACGCATTTTAACCAACTCCTTATAGCGAGGTTTTAATTTTTCAACAACATCTCGCAGCAACTCCACTTTTTGTTTTTTTATAATATGTTCTTCAGGATCAAGTGTTGGTGATTTTATATTTTTAGAAAACTCTTGACCTTCATCATTTTCCATTTTGGTGTCTAATGATAGAGCGCTATTTTTCTTTTTATTGCGTAAAAAATCAATCGCATTGTTACTGGCAATTTTAAATAACCAAGTACTAAATGCATAAGTTGGCGTATACTGTTCTAATCGCTTAAACGCACGACCAAACGCTTCAATGGTTAAATCCTCAGCATCATCTTTATTATTACACATACGCAGCATCGTAAAATAAACCGACTCACGATAACGCTGCAATAACTCAGCATAAGCTTTCTGATCGCCTTTATGCAAAGCCAATTGTATTAGTTTATAATCATAAACTGCTTTGGTTGTAAGGTTTTCGCTTGGGTCTAACTCTTCCATTTATTTGGTTTATGAAACAATTTACTAATATGAAAAATTGGGTATATAATTAACAATACTATTTCGTAAAAAAATGATAAAGCCCACAAATCCATTTCATGAAGTTTTTTGGAAGCTTTCTTAAAGATAATCATTTGAATTCCAATTTTCAAAATAAAACCAATTAGAGCGGCTAAAATGGTGGTTTTAAAAATTAAAACAGATAAAAATAAGGCATGAAAGCCATATTGTACGCTATAACCAAGTGTAATTTTAGTTTTACTACTAGCATTATAATGCGGTGCAGTGGTTAAATGACGTTGCTTTTGACGTTTCCAATCGCTGAATTTTTTCTTAGCTACCGAATAGGTAATTGCATTTTCTGAAATCACAACATTTGTATTTTCTTGAGTACATGCCTGATTGATAAACAAATCATCATCGCCTGAAGTAATGTGGTAATGCTTTGAAAATCCTTTTTGCTTATAAAACAAGTCTTTTTTGTACGCTAAATTTCTACCAACCCCCATGTATGCTTGTCCTTTAATAGCTGCGGATAAATAATTTGCGGCAATCAAAAAGGTATCAAAACGAATTAACTTATTTAAAAAACCATCTTCTTTTCGATAAGCACCGTAACCTAACACGATTTCTTTTTTATTAACAAACCCAGATGCCATATCCTTTAGCCAGTGTTCATTAGCTGGATAGCAATCCGCATCAGTAAACAATAAATTATCGTATTTAGCCCCTTTAATCCCTACCATTACAGCAAATTTCTTCCCATGTTTGTAGTAATCATCTTCTTTAATCGTTACTTTTTTGAGGTTAGGAAAAATTTTAGCAAACTCGTCAATTACATTTTCTGTACTATCAATAGAACAATCGTTTACGACAACCACTTCAAATTCGGGATAATCTTGCACCAATACTTTGGGCAAAAACTCTGTTAAATTATCATCTTCATTACGTGCACAGATAATGATTGAAACTGGCTCTTTGGACAAGGCAGATTCTAGTGCTTTATTTTTAAAATTACCAAGCGGAAGTACATTAATCGCATAGTGAATAATTATGCCAATCAACGACACAAAAAAAGCAACTAACAAGAGTTCGTCTGCTCCTATATCAACAAAATCAGGAAAATACATAAAGCAAAAATACCACGACCATGGCTTGATAATTCAGTTATATTTGTAACTATTAAACAAAGAAATTAACAATGCCGTCAGTCCATAATGTTTAATATCTTCGTTATTCTCGACTTATAAATTAGTCATTTACCCAAGTAAACTTCTAATTTAACGTCCTCGAATGCCTCGATCTTAATCATTCTTGACAAGACTTATATAATTTGATTATGCTAACAGGAATAAAAGCCGTTATTTTTGATATGGATGGAGTCATTATTGACTCTGAACCACTTTGGCGCAGAGCCATGATCCAAAGTTTTGTAGAAATAGGTATTCCTTTTAGCGACGAACACTGCCGAATTACAACGGGGTTGCGATTTAAAGAAGTAGCTGAGTTTTGGTTTAAAAAACATGGTATAAGCCATATTTCGGTAGATGAATTTGACGAATTGGTGATAAACCGTTTGTGCGACTTAATACACTCTGAAGGGAAAGCCATGAAAGGAGTTACAGAAGCTTTGCAATTTTTGAAAAATAAAGGCTTAAAAATAGGAATTGGCACCTCGTCTAATACCAAACTAATGAATACGGTAGTAGATGAATTAAATATCAGACACTATTTTAATGAATTATGTTCGGCAGAACACATGCCATATGGCAAACCGCACCCCATGGTATATTTAACCTGTGCCGAAAAATTAGGTATAAATCCATTAAATTGTTTGGTGATTGAAGACTCTGTGAACGGAATCATAGCCGGAAAAGCTGCTCAAATGAAAGTGGTTGCTATACCAGAGGATATTAATAAAAACAATCCTAAATTTAGCATTGCAGATTATAGGATTGAATCTCTTTTAGAAATACAAAATTTCTAATCCATACAAGCTCGCAAAAATTCATTTAAAGGCAACATAGCTTTAAACACTTTAGCTGCATAAGTAGGGAAGTTTTTATCTAAAACCTCACTATCTTTTAAATGATGCATCACTATAAAGTGTTTATTTTGCAGCAAACTTAATTCTGGATGCTCTTTAGGATATCCTTTTGGAGCCGTTTTTAATTTATCTTCAGGAGATAATTCTTTGAAATAGGTTTTAAAATCTTTTGCGTTTAAAATCTTTTTTAAATCCGCCGTATTATAATCAATTTCTTGACGAATTTTAGCTAACACATCTGGTTGAGGCATATAACATCCGCCTGCTAAAAAACATTTTCCTGGTTCAATATGCATATAATAGCCAGCGCCCATGTCTTTTTTTCCACCAGGATTAATGCTAGCTCCCATGTTTAATTTATAAGGAGATTTATCTTTACTAAAACGCACATCTCTATTAATACGAAACATACATTTTTTTGCTTCTAAACCAGTTAAGCCTTTATCAAATGAAGCACTTTTATCAATCACCATTTTTACAACTGCTTCAAATTCAGTTTTACAAGTTTCGTATGTTTTTCTGTTCGCGTCAAACCATTCTTTATCGTTGTTTTTTGCGAGCTGTTTTAAAAATTTAAAAGTAGTTTCCATATATTATTCTGGTATATTTTCGGTTAACTTTTTAAAGAATTTAAAATGATCTAAAAATTCTTTGGCAATAATTCGTAATAAGGTATAGCAAGGTATGGCTACTACCATTCCTAATACTCCTCCCAGTACTCCAGCCATCAATATCACTAAAAATATTTCAAGCGGATGTGCCTTTACTGTATTTGAAAAAATAGCAGGCTGAATAAACATAGCATCAACTAAATTAACTCCTATTAGAATGACTACAATTTTTGTAATAGTACTTACAATTAAATCATATTGATTAAATTCAATGCAACCACTTACACCTAAAAATACAGCAAAAAACAAGGTTATAATCGGTCCAATGTATGGTATCACATTCATCACACCTGCTAAACAACCTATTACTAAAGCATTTTTAATTCCAAAAAACCACATCAACAATGTAACCGTAAATGAAACTACTATCATATCAATAAATAATCCCGTGAAATACTTACTCAACATTTTGCGTGAAGTTCTGTAGATATCAATCATCTCACTTTCATATTCAGAAGGAGTCATTAATAATAATGCTTTCACAACCATTTTCTCATCTTTTAAAAAGAAAAAAGTAATAAACAACACCGAGAATATTCCTCCTAAAATAGAACCTGTATAAGAAATGGTATTATTAAATACCGAACTGATATTTTTGAAATTTAAAAAGTGATTGACCTGCTCTGTTATACTCTCCATAATTTGTTTCTCAGAACCTAAAGAAGCAAGAGTATCTTTTAAAGATGGATAATACTTAAACACATTATTTAAAACATCATGTAAATTAGATTTTGACAAAAAGGTGATTTGAGAAATTAAAGGTGGTAAAAAAGTAATAGCAATAATATAAACTACAACAAAGAAAAAACACAAGGTTAATAGCGCTGCGACTGAATCAGTTACTCTAAATTTTCCGATTTTAATTTTACTTAAAAGGGTTACAATTGGCACTCCCAATAAAGCCAATACCAAAGAAATAACTAAATACACCACCACATTGGTAAATAAATACACAAACAAAATGGTTGCCAATAAAGTAATAATTGGAATGCTGTATTTTTTTAAACTCATAGTTTAAAATTACAAAAAAGGATTAAGCTATTGCCTTTTTGTTTTTAAAATAATCCATTAGTAATACACAGCTTAATAGCAGGCTTAAACAATAAAACACATCCTCAACAGGAATTGTATAAATGCGTAAAGCCATGTTTTCGGCATTATTGTAAATAACAATTGGCAATGAAGTTAACAAACCATTACAAATTAAAAATGGAATCAATGAAATACAAAACGCAATGTAAAACCTACCTAAGTCGTTAAACTTATATACAAACTGAGCCATTACAATTAAAAAGCAACATATTCCGGCATTAACAATCGTATAGGTTCTATCATAATAAATGATACTTAATGTAAGTGATATAATAATAAGGATTACACTGATGGGTTTAGAGCAATCTATGATATCTCGTTTGACATAGGCACATAAAACCGCATAAATAAAAACACAAGCGTAGGGTACACATATAAAAAACAATACTTCTTCAATAGGCAAATTTATGATGTTTATTCCGGTTATATAAGTTGGATTAAAACCCCAAACGCCATTTGCAGTAAATTGAATATCCCATAAAATAAAGAATATTCCAGTGATAAACATTGCTGGAAATAGATAGCGCCATGATTTGTAAAATGTTACTTTTTTATCAAAACTCAATAAAAAAGGGAACAAAACACTTAAAATATCTAAAAGCAAATAGGTGTAGTGGGTGTTCATTATGATTTTAATTGCATAAATATACAATTACTATTATTAAACTCAGGTTATTGTGGAGATGTATTAGTAAAATAATGAAAAGGAACGATTAGCATTCCAAAATTTTTACCATCCTGTTTTTCTAAACTTTTGTGGTGAATTTTATGAGCTCTTTTAATACCTTTTACATACCAGTTATTTGATTTAGAAAACCATTTAAAACGCTGATGTATAATTACATCGTGTACCAAGAAATAGGCAATTCCATATAAAAATATCCCTATACCAACATAAAATTTAAAATCATAGCCATCCATCACGCCAAACATCCAAAACAACCAGCTAGGAATAGCAAATATTAAAAAAAAGATATCGTTTTTCTCGAAGAACGATTCATTACTATGATCATGATGATCTTTATGAAAATACCACATGGTACCATGCATCAAAAATTTGTGCACCATCCATGCCATGCTTTCCATCAGCAAAAAAGTTAAAAGCATTATTAAGGTATTTACCATCATAATCATGAAACAATCAAAAATATAAATTGTTTAAACAAATACATAAAGGGCGATAAAAAAGACAATTTGGGCAAAATAAAAGGCTTTCGCCGTATCATTACTTTTTTGAGAAAGTCTTTTTTGTACCAGTAAATTAAGTAAAAATGAAATGATAAACCAAGCTACATAATTTTGTATAGGAACAATACCGTCTTTCCAATGCCAAAAATCGAATTTAGGAGCATTTTGTTCCATGAAAAAATCGAGGAACACCATTAATACTGCTCCCCATAAAGCATTAATATATTTGTTTTTAAAAAAAGATAACTGAGCTGTACTATACAACAACATAATCCAGTTAACTCCGATTAATAAAGGGACCGAAAATACCTGATATCCTAAAGATTTACCGTAATAATAAGAGCCAAATATACATTCGGTTTTTACACCTATTACCTCTATAAAAAAACAAAAACATGCGACCAATACTAATGCCCCGTAAAATTTCCACTCTTTTTGCTGACTAGAAGCTATTACTAAAAAGGCAGATAATACAAGATTTATAGGACTAAGCGATTTAAAATAAACGGGATTAATAACAAAACCTACAAAGCCTATTATCTGAAAAATACAAATAATAATCCAGGGTATATTTTTTTTATTAAAGGGCATTTATTATTAAGTTATTAGACAAATGTAACAAAAATCAAAAAACAATTACTGCTTATTGCTTATATTTGATAACCATAAAAATTGGTAATTGTTTATGATGAAAAAGAATAAAATTCCGCATATTAACAGAGAAATAAGCTGGTTATCTTTTAACGAACGTGTTCTTCAAGAAGCCTCTGATTCATCTACTCCGTTAATCGAAAGATTAAAATTTTTAGGGATATTTAGTAATAATCGTGATGAGTTTTATAGAGTGCGAGTTGCTACCATTAATCGGTTAACAAAACTTGGAAAAAAAGCCATAGATATTTATGGTGATGACCCTAAAGAATTACTTCATAAATTACAACGTAAGGTTATTGAACAACAACAACATTTTGAAGAAATTTACCAAGAGCTTTTACATGAACTAGCAAAACAAAATGTATTCATCATCAATGAAAAACAATTAAATAAAAATCAGCAAGAATACGTAAAAGACTACTTTCATAAAGAAGTAGAAAGATCTTTATTTCCTATCATGGTAGACGAAAACAAGCCTTTTCCCTACATGAAAGACAAATCTGGCTACTTATTTGTAAGATTAATTTCAACTATTGCCAAACAAAAAAACAAATATGCTTTAATTGAAATTCCTTCGAAAATAACCAGCCGTTTTATTATTTTACCTCAAGAAAAAAACAAAAAATACATTATTCTTTTAGATGATGTTATTAGATATAATGTTCATGAAATGTTTTCTGTTTTTGGCTACACAACTAAAGAAGCTATTAACATTAAATTAACACGCGATGCAGAATTAGATATTGACCAAGATGTTAGTAAAAGCATGCTTGAAAAAATATCGAAAAGTGTTAAGGATAGAAAAAAAGGACAACCCGTTCGATTTGTTTATGATAGCACCATGAGTAAAGAGATGCTGGCGTTTATCATGAAAAAATTAGGGATGGACAAAAAAGATAATGCCATACCAGGAGGACGTTATCATAACTTTAAAGATTTTATTGGTTTTCCTAATATTGGAGAAAAAAAATTAATGTACGAGCACCCTACTCCACTTGTACACAAATATTTAGATAACATTAATACAACCATTTTAAACGTTATTAAACAAAAAGATATTTTATTACATTATCCTTATCATACTTACGATCATATTATCACATTACTAAGAGAGGCATCTATTGCACCTAACGTAGAGTCAATAAAAATTACATTATATCGTGTGGCCGACTCTTCTAAAATTGCTAATGCCTTGGTAAATGCAATTAAAAACGGAAAAAAAGTAACGGTTTTAGTAGAATTGCAAGCACGATTTGATGAGCAAAATAATATTTATTGGGCAAACAAATTACAAGAAGAAGGTGCAACAGTTATTTATGGTGTTCCTGGATTAAAAGTGCACAGTAAATTATTTTTAATCACAACCCGAGAAAGAGGAAAAGAAGTTAAGTATGCTCATATTGGTACTGGTAACTTCAACGAAAAAACAGCTCGCATTTACACCGATTTTAGTTTATTAACTGCTGATAAAGCAATAGCTGATGAAATTTCGGCAGTGTTTGATTTTTATGCTAATAATTTTAAAACTGGTACTTACAAACATTTAGCAGTAGCTCCGTTTTTTATGCGTCAAACATTTGTTAATTTAATTGATAAAGAAATAGCAAATGCCAAAGCAGGAAAAAAAGCTTACATGATTTTAAAAATGAATAGCTTGGTTGATACAGATATGATTGAAAAATTATATGAAGCATCGCAAGCTGGTGTTCAAATTACATTAATTGTAAGAGGTATTTGTTCATTAGTAACTGAAATTACTGGGTATAGCGACAATATTAAAGCATATAGCATTGTAGATAAATATTTAGAACATGCTCGTGTATTTATTTTTGCGAATGGAGGAAATGAAAAAGTATATATAACATCTGCCGATTGGATGAGCCGAAACTTAGATAGCCGAAGCGAAGTTGCTGTACCTATTTTAGATACTGAAGTAAAAAAACAAATAAAAGATATTATTGACATTCAATTATCTGGAAATACTAAGGTTCGGATATTAGATAGATTACAACAAAACTTATACAAAAAAGCCAAACCAGGTGAACGAAAAATTCGTGTGCAAGACGAAATTTACAACTATCTTAAAAAAGACAAGGAGTCTTATTTAAAAGCTAAACCAAAAACCACCACTAAAACACTTTCCACTATATGATTTTTGCAGCCGTAGATATAGGAAGTAATGCTATGCGTTTATTATTTTGCAGAGCTTACGATGTAAATGGGAAGCCTCATTTTAGTAAGGAAGAATTAATTCGTTTACCTATTCGTTTAGGAGAAGATGTGTTTTTAAATGGAAAAATCTCTGATAAAAAAGCAGAAAAACTAATTACTGCCATGCGAGGCTTTAGAGAACTTATTAAAGTTTATGAAGTAGATGGTTATAGAGCTGTTGCTACTAGTGCTATGCGTGATGCAAGTAATAGCAATGAAGTTATTGATCGTATAAAAAAAGAAGCTGATTTAGAAGTAGAAATTATTGATGGAAAATTAGAAGCTCAATTAGTTTTTTCAAATCATATTGAAGAATTATTAAATCCCAAACACTCCTATTTATATATTGATGTGGGTGGAGGTAGTACTGAATTAACCTTATATAGTAATCATAAAGTGATTGCCGCTAAATCATTTAATATTGGAACCGTTCGTATGTTGTTGAATAAGGTTGAAAAAGAAGAATGGGATTTAATGAAGGAATGGATAAAAAAATCAACATTCGGTTACAGTCCTTTAAAAGCTATTGGATCTGGAGGCAATATCAATAAGATTTTTAAAATGACCAAAAAGGATAATAAGAATATTAGCTACAGCAAATTGAAAGGGATTAACGATATGCTGAATTCTTATACTTACGAAGAACGTGTGGAAGTTTTAGGATTAAAACCAGATAGAGCGGATGTTATTGTTCATGCCTCTAAAATTTTTATCACGATTATGAAGACGGCCGATATTGAAGATATATTTGTTCCTCAAATTGGTTTATCAGATGGCATCGTACATGATATGTATGATAAGGCGAAAGCAAAAAAGTAACATATCAGACATTTGACATGTATAAAAAAACGATCTCAATAAGTTTTTTATTAAATATACTTATAATCCTTTTCTCTTCATGCACTGAAATAACAAAAGATGAGGACAAGGATTTCAAAAGGTTTATCAAAAAATTTAAAATTATACAACTTCCAATTCGACTAGATATAGATAAATTGGATAATAATAATTTAGAAAAATATGAACCTAATGATTCAATATATATTAATGATCCATTATCTTCATATTTCGGAATCCTTAAAGATACAACTGTATTTTATAGTATAATAACCTTATTACCTGGAGATAACTTCGTTCCAATTTTAACAACATTTGATAAACGTGGTAAACAAATAGATAGCAAACCACTAATTGTAAGAGGTTGTCCTGGAGGACCATGTATTAATTATTATTCATCAATTACCACAATAGAAAACAATCTAAGAATTATTTGTATAGATACTATTATAGGACCTACATGTATTAATGATGAACCTATATTAGGAACAGATAGTATATTCGTAAATACAATATCAGGAAAAATAAGTTCAGTTGGACACATTGAACTAAATGAAGAATACCTACAAAAAGCAAAAAAGTAAATTATTTTTCTGCTAAATAAATAGCTGCCAAGCCTAAACCTACTGAACTAAATGTTGCATTTTTGTAACCTACTTTTTCAAGAATAGCTGTAAAACGTTCGTTATCAGGAAACGCTTTTATTGATTCTGGCAAGTAAGTATAAGCTCTGCTATCTTTAGAAAACATTTTTCCCAAGGTTGGAGTAATGTATTTAAAGTGAAACATATAAAACTGTTTCACTGGAAATTTACGCGGTGATGAAAATTCAAGAATACATAATTGCCCACCTGGTTTTAAAATACGTAACATATTAGTCAAACCTTTTTCAAGATTTTCAAAATTACGTACTCCAAAACCAACTGTAATTGCATCCATCGAATTATCAGGTAAATCACAGGTTTCAGCATCACCGTATTGTAAGGTGATTGTTTTATCTAACTGTAATTTTTGAAGTTTTTCTCTACCAAACTTCATCATGCCTTCACTAATATCAATGCCAATTACTTTAGTTGGATTTAGTTTCATAGCAGCTATGGCAAAATCACCAGTTCCTGTGGCAACATCTAATATGTTTTTTGGATGTTTATCTGCTATAAGTCTAATACATTTTTTTCTCCAGCCCTTGTGAATTCCAAGAGATAACAAGGAGTTTAAAAAATCGTAACGAAAAGCTATATTATCAAACATTTGAGCGACTTGCTCTTTTTTTGATTCGGTGTTATTGTATGGTGTAACTGGGTTCATTTTGTTTCCCGCAAATCTCACGGATTTTCGCTGATTTGTTTTAAAATATCCTGCTAATTAGCGAAATCAACAGGATAATAAATTATTTAACGAAGTCCAATTTAAGAGCTTCTTCTAACAACTGTTCCTTACTAACAGGTACAACGCCAATTTGTTCACACACTAATCCGCCAGCTAAATTAGCAATTGCAGCCATCACCACTGGGTTAGCATGTAATGCCACTAACAATGCTGCAACACTAATTACGGTATCTCCTGCTCCACTCACATCTGCAATGCTTCTGATATGTGCAGGTGTATGATGCTTTTCTGAACGCGAATTAATAATTACACCTTTTTCAGCAAGCGTTACCAAAGCAGTGTCAAATTTTTGTTTTACTCTAAAGCTACTGATAGCACGTTGTAATTCATTAATGTTATCAGAACTAATATCCATTTTTAAACCTTCACGTAATTCTTTTAAATTAGGTTTAAATAAAGTAACACCTTTGTATGCTGTGAAATTTTTCTTTTTGGGATCCACACAAGTTGGAATTCCTTTACTCTTGGCCAATTCAACAACTTTAGTAATTAATTTAGGGGTAATTAATCCCTTGTTGTAATCTTCAAATAAAATGACATCAATTTTTTCGTTTTGAATTAAATACGAAATTAAGGTGATTAACTGTTGCGTTTCAGCAGCAGTAATATCTTCTTCAATTTCCTCATCAATACGTAATAGCTGATGGTTATTACCAATCACACGTGTTTTTTCGGTTGTAATTCTATCGCGAGATTTTAAAATACCCTTTTGACTTAATTTTTGAGTTTTTAATAAATCTAAAAAATTTTGTCCTTCATAATCAATTCCAATTACAGAACATAAAATAGGATTAGCTCCCATTGCTTGAATATTAAGCGCAACATTAGCAGCACCACCCAAACGTTTTTCTTTTTTGTTAACCGCAATAATTGGAACTGGAGCTTCAGGAGAGATGCGATTTACCTTCCCCCACATGTAACTATCAATCATCACATCACCAATAATTAAAACGTTTAAATTATTAAACGATTTAAACATCTCGCGGATGTGTTCTTTTTTTACAGATAATTTCTTCATTTATTATTTTAATTTCTCAATAGCCTCTTTCATTCTTCTAAGGGCTTCTGTTAATTTATCTTCTGATGTTGCATATGAAAAACGAATGTATTTATCATCTCCAAAAGCAGCACCAGGCACTAAAGCCACGTGAGCCACATCTAGCAAATACATAGATAAATCAGTAGCATTATTTATGGTAAATCCATTGTAAGATTTACCGAATAAAGCAGATACTTCGGGATACACATAAAATGCACCATCCGGAACATTAGTTTTTAAACCAGGAATTTCTTTCATCAATTCCAAAACTAAATTTCTTCTTTTCAAAAATGCATCACGCATGTAATGAGTGCTTTCTGCTGGTAATTCCATAGCTGCATGCATTGCCTTTTGAGTAATACTACATGTACCAGATGTAAATTGTCCTTGCATTTTATCACAAGCTTGAGCAATCCATTTTGGAGCAGCCATGATTCCTCCTCTCCATCCTGTCATAGCAAATCCTTTTGATACACCATTAATCGTAATCACTCTATCCTTAATATCAGGAAATTGAGCCATACTTTCATGACCACCAACAAAGTTAATATGCTCATAAATCTCATCACTCATGATATATAACTCATCGTGTTGTTTTACCACATCTGCTATTGCTCTTAACTCTTGTTTACTGTACACAGAACCTGTAGGATTACATGGCGTGCTAAACATCATCATACGTGTTTTTGGTGTGATGTGTGCTTTTAATTCTTCAGCAGTAATTTTAAAATCATTTTCAATGGTGGTATCAATAATAATTGGCACACCTCCTGCTAATTTTAAAATTTCTAAATAACTCACCCAAAATGGAGCCGGTATAATAACCTCATCTCCTGGATTTATTAAACATAATACAGCATTAGCAATGCTTTGCTTAGCGCCTGTAGAAACAACAATATCGTCTGCTGTATAATCTAAATTATTATCACGTTTAAACTTTTTAGCAATTGCTTCACGCAACTCTACATATCCACTTACGTGTGTATAATAACTAAAGTTATCATTAATAGCTTTAATAGCTGCTTGTTTAACCACTTCGGGAGTAGCAAAATCTGGCTCACCTAAACTTAAACTAATAATATCTATGCCTTGAGCTTTTAATTCACGGCTTTTACGAGCCATGGCAATAGTTTGCGATTCTGAAATAAGATTTATTCTATCTGATAAATGTGCCATAAAGTGCGTTTTAAAATGCGTAACAAATCTAATAAATACTATAACATATCAAACTTATTTTCGATGAATTTATTGATAAAAATGTTATCAATTTCTTTTGTTAATCTGTGTCTTATTAGTTACTTTTCAGTTATAATTTTAGCAAACACACTTAATGAATTATTGGCTTATAAAATCAGAACCCTTTAAATATAGCTGGGACCAATTTAAAAAAGATAAAATTACCTTTTGGGATGGCGTGCGTAACTATGCAGCACGTAACAATTTAAAAGCAATGAAAAAAGGTGATTTGGCTTTTTTTTACCACAGTAACGAAGGCTTATGTATTGTAGGAATAGCAAAGGTAGTTAAAGAAGCTTACCAAGATCCTACTACCAATGAAACTGCTTGGGTTGCGGTTGATTTTGCTCCATTTAAAGCATTAAAGAAACCTGTAACACTAGCTCAAATAAAAGAAGATGAATACTTAAAAGATATGCAATTAGTGAAATTACAACGTTTATCAGTGAGTATTGTAAAGCCCGAAGAGTTTGACAGGGTTTGTATGTTAGGCGGAATGTAATTTTTAAAATCAAAAAAATCATGAAACATCTATTATCAATAATTATCATATGCTTTACCTTAAGTTCAATCGCTCAAACTAAAGGTCAATTTCCTCAATTAGTTGGGCATACACTGGAAGGTACTGCTATTACATTACCTTTAGCTGGAACTAAAAAATACACCATTGTTGGCTTATGCTATAAACGTTCGGCCGAAGAAGATTTAAAAACATGGATACAACCAATGTATGATATCTTTGTTGCGAAGCCTAAAGGAACTGATTATTTTGATGTAGCTAGCTATTATGATGTAAATTATTTTTTCATTCCATTAATTAGCGGATTTAAAAAAGCGGCTGCTGATTTTAAAGCAGCTACTCAACAAGATTTATGGAAAAATGTGATTGATTGCGACACGGATATTAAATTATTGAAAACCCAAATGAAACCTGCCGACGACAATGTGCCTTATTTTTATGTGATAGACATCAATGGAAAAATTGTTGAAGTAGTTACTGGAAAATATACTGAAGCAAAAATGGATAAGATTCAAGAAGCTATTGATTAAATTGTAATTTATTTCACCTTTTTGAATTTATAGCAAAATCCTACATTCAGCATATTTATGCGATAGCCTATGCCTCCTTCGGCGTAAAAGCCTATATTATTAAAAGCATAATACTTAACAGCAATGATAATACCAGCTGCTGGAACAAATTCATGACTCCTATTATTAGAAGGCGCTTCCACTCCATCTATTTTATAACTGTGGTAATACTTTAAGTTTACACCAACAATATAACCACTACACACATCTAACTTTTTCCTCACAAAATAAGTAGCATGATGTGTAAATTTTACAGCTAAAGTTGTATTAGAAAATAATTTTTCTGTTTTTTGATGATTTTCTTCCGTTTCTTTTACCCCTATCCAAGAAGTTAAATATGGGCCTAGACCCAAGTAAGCATTACTTGCGTGAGGATAAATACAGAAATCTGCTCCAATAACTATTGCTGGTGATTTTGAGTACTCCTTTAAGTTATAATCAATTCTATTTAAATCCAGATGTCTCTTAAAAGCTCCCGAACCTATGTAGTAAGACGAACTACCTTTCCCAAAAGATTGCTCATTAAACATCTGTTGAGTTTGAGATTTTAAGGTTAAGTTTAAACTAAAAAATAAGAACAATAATTTTAGATTAAACATCTTTACTACTTTTTACTTTTAATCGTATAATCTCTCCATACTCTTCATTAATATGACTAATAGGTGTTGCATAAATAATCATATCCTCAGAGTAAAAATTTTCTTTTATTTCTTGTTCAATTGTATTATATAGCAACGCTTTTGTGACAAAGAACACTCTAATCGTTTTGTTTTTTGAATGCGAATTAAATATTGAATTAACATCAATATGAGTTTGTAAAGTGTATTGTTTTTCAATTAAGAAAGTTGAAATTTCCTCAGCTTTCTTTTCATTATTTTGAATAATATTAAATAAAATCATAAATAATAATTTAAGTTTCCTTTTAAATAAATAATATTTAAAACTGTTTTAATAAATTTTAATTTATACTCTGATAATTTAAGTTCAGCTTCTAGCCATTTATTTTCTCGAGCATTTAAAACAAACAATGAACTTTCGCCGTTTGCGAATTTCAATTTCTCAGCATCTACCAATTGTTTACAATACTTTACAGAACGTTCTGCTACTTGAAGTTGCTCTGCTAATAGACTCATATTTTGTTTTAAAGCATTTATTTTCAAATCTATTTCATTTTTTTTATTAGCCAGCTCTAAAGTGGTATTTTGATAATTTAGTTTTGACATTTTATATTCATTAATAGATTTTCTAAATAATAATGGGAATGATAAATCTACACCCCACTTATAATTATTTTGAGAATATACAGGGCTATAAGAATTTGAATTATAGGATAAAAAATTATAGTTAACATTCAGTTTAGGTTTTATCATTTCTTTCTTCATTTTATTATCTATTTCTAAAACATTTTGTAATGAATTATATTTAGTAATAATTGGATTGCTCAATGAGTCTTGATAGATTTTTGAAATGAAATTATTCTTTACTTTTTCAAAATAATCATCCAAACTATCTTGTGGTATAAATTGATAGGAAAGAGAGCTACCTCCTGGCTGCCAATTATAACTTGCTAAATCATTACTTTGTTTTTGATTATCTATTTTTACATTCTGTAGTTCTAACATCCTACTTTGATAAAATATAGCAGCTTCAATAGTATCTACACTAGCTCGTTCACCAACAACAGCAAGTGCCTCTATACCAATTAATCGTTGACGAGCTATGTTTAAAAAATAATTATTTAAATCCAATTGTTTTAAACTGAATAACCAATCAAAATATTTCAGTGAAGATTCAAACAGCAACGAATTTAATTGAACATTTTTTTCTGCTGTATAATAATCCATATACTCTTTCGATTTCATTACCTCTGCCCTTCTGTAATCAATAACCAAACCTTGCAATAAACCTACCTCTAATCCCACATAGGGCAATCCATATGAGGGTGTATATTTCTCTGGATTTATATTAGCCCCAGCACCATATTCATATCCAATTTTTAAATTCTGCGCTGTATAAAACGGAATTTTCACTCCGCTACTTAATACACTATAATAATTTGAATTATTATAAAACTTGTTATCATACGTTCCGCTAATTGCAGGATCAAAATTGCCTTTAGCTGCTTTGTACTGAAGTTCTCCATACTCTTTTACATTTTGAGCCTTTTTAGATACTGGATTATTTTCTAACACATTTTTAAGATATGTCTCATAACTTAAAACACCAGCTGTTTGAGAAAAAATCTTAATTGAGCTTAAAATAAAGACTATATAGATAATATTATTTTTTATCATCTTTTTTTGTTGAATTAGATTTTACATAAAATTCTGGAGGAAAACCATTCGCTTGTCGCCAAAGTTCATATATCAAAGGCACATTATTTAGTAAGGCAAATCCCTTAACTCCACTCCCAATTTGAATAGCATCTGGCCAAGCTTCTCCTGTGTTTTTTGCTAATACCCTAAACTTACCATTTTCTGAAAGCACCTTATCAAAAGCCACGATTTCAGCACTATAAGTACCGTAGCTCACACCAGGCCATCCTGAAAAAACAAATGCTGGCCAACCATCAAAAACCAATTGCATATGTTGTCCTTTTTTAATTAACGGTAAATCAATCGGATTAATATACATTTCAATTGCTTGTTCTTTTTGATTGGGAACGATTGAACAAAGTGCTGCTCCTTCTTTTAAAATTTCGCCAATACCCTGAACATTTGTTTTAGTAATATAACCATCTTGAGGAGCTAACACATAGTAAAACCCCTTTCGCATTGTATAATTAGCTAATTGATTTTGCAATTTAGTTAATGAACCCTCTCCCTCGTATAATGCTGATAGAGCAGAAAATTTATCAGATTCTGCTTTCATTAATTTTTCCTGATAATCTTGCTGAACAGTATTTAAGTCAATCTCTGAATTCAATAATTCATTTTTTGCAGAAATAAATTTATTGTCGGCAGAAGTTTTTTTAGCTAATGCTTCTTGAACTTTTACTCTTCTGTTTTCTAAATCTGTTTTAGAAATAACACCTTTATTTAAAAGCTCTTCATATCTTTTTAATTGTTCTTCGGCTGTTTTATAATTATTAAGAGAAGTTTGAGCTTCAATACTATCTGTAGTGACTTTAATTTTTGCTTGAATAATTTTATTGCGTGCTTGTTCTAATTTCAACAACAGTGTTTTATTTAATGCGTCAATTTGTGAGTTAACCGCATTCACTTTATTTTCATAAGACTCTAAGGTTGTTTCTTTTGCTTGAATTTGTTGTTCAGAACGATTAATTAATTGAGGATCTATATACTCATCCTTGATTTCAGATATAAATGCGATAGTATCGTTCTTTTTCACATATTGTCCTTCATTAATAAACCACTTCTCTACTCTACCTGCAATACGCGTAGTAATGGTTTGCGGTCTGTTTTCAGGATTTAAAGTTGTTACTTTACCAGACGATTCAACACTTTGAGTCCAAGGCAACAATAAAATAACAACTCCCGAAAACCCAATGGATAACAACAAATATTTTATCGCCTTTGAATATTTTTTGATATAAATATTAGAACTGCTTTTTAGTTCGAGATTATTATTATCTACAAATGAGTACTTTTCATCTTCATCAAAAATGCTTTCTATTTTATATAAGGAAGTGATGATATCATAACAAGTTCCTAAACTACTAACAAGTTTTTCTACAGAATTAATTACTAAAAATATAATGATTTCGGAAGCAATAAACTGGCCAATGTTCAACTCTCCAATTTGTACCAAATAAGCGCCAAAAAACAAGACTACCGCTGTAAAAATGACTTTAAAAATAATAATTCCTTTAAATTGTGCTTCTAAAACACCATAATGTTTTTTACGTTCATCAAAATAATGATTTAAAATTCCATCTGTACCATCAATAAAATTAACCTCATCAAGTTTTTGTTCTTTGGCATTATACTGAAACCATTTTATCAAATTATACTTTTCATTTGAAACTCTGATATTTGTTTCGATTCCTCTACCACCATAATACTTTATAATTAAGTAAAACGTAAACCCTGAGATTATACTAAAAACTAAAAACCAAGAACTATATATTGGTAATATAATTAAACCAAACACTATACTAATTATAGAAAAAGAAAAGTCGAGCAATATTTTACTGATTCCTTTTTGTAAAGTAACAACTTCAAAAAACTTATTTAGTTTATTAAATATTTCATCTGAATTAGCATGGTCGTTTAAGTAATAACTAATACGTGCCACAATACTCCCAAATATTTTTTGATGTAGCGTTTCATTAATCCTCATTTGCCATATTTGAAAAAAACCAATAAAGCAAGTCACAAGTATAGTTATAGAACTTAATAATATTAACGAAGCAGAAAAAGACCCTGCCATAATATAGGTTACAACACCCTGTATTCCTAAAGGGATTGCTAAATACATAGCACCTTGCAATAAAGCCAATAGATAAATTCTACTAATAACTTTCCTTTCATTATATAGCCAGGTAAATAATAATTTAGATTTATTCTTCTTATACATTTCAGATATTTTTTTTACAAAAATAGTAAAATAATCTAAAATAATAGTAATACTATTATTTATTTGTATTTTTTAATAATTTATTATAATTTTACTTTCACTTAATATTATATGGAATTAGATATCAGAATAAAAATGAATGAAAAACTGTTTCTTCGTAACCCTGAAGAATCAGCGTTAGGAAAAAAAATTGTAAAAAATGGTTTAATTTTAATAAACAAATTAGGCTTTGAAGAGTTTACATTTAAGAAGCTTTCTATTGAAATCAATACCACCGAAGCAAGTATTTATCGTTATTTTGAAAACAAACATAGATTACTAGTATACCTTATTAATTGGTATTGGAGCTTTGTTGAGTACAAAGTCATTTTTTACACCAACAATATTTCTAATCCAGAAACTAAACTAAAATCAATTATAAAATTATTAGTAGAAGAGCCTATTGACAAAGATTTAAATTCAGATTTTATTTCGGAAAAGGAGGCTTATAAATTAATTATGTGGGAAGGTTCTAAATCTTACTTAACCAGAAATGTAAGTAAAGACAACAAAGACCGTTTATTTAAACCATATAAAGATTTATGCGAGAGAATTTCATCAATAATTAAAGAATGTAATCCAAAGTATAAATTTCCTCATTCGATGGCAAGTACATTATTAGAAATGGCCCATTCTCAAAAGTTTTTTATGCAAAATTTACCTGCACTAACAGATTTTACAAAAGAACAAGATGACAAAAAAATTATTTTATTTCTTGAAACATTATTATTTAGTTCCATAAACAAATAATTTTTATAAATCATATCAAAAAGCCCCATAAGATACTAATTCTTGTGGGGCTTTTTTTTTACAAACTAAACACAAAACCTATTAAAACAATTAATGATTTTTTTGCTTTAAAAAAGCTGAAAATAAAAACACGGCTAAACCAAAAACACAAGCTACTGGCAATGCAAAATTGTAATTGATGGAAGATACTATTGCTACAATTTTATTTTGAGAGAATACAGATGTTCCAGAAGTTAAGAACACCATTAAAAACAAAATCCCTTTGTTTTTAATATTTAAAATTGGAGTTTTCATAATTTTATATTTTTTGATGATTTATATATACTAACTAATCAATTATACCTCCACAAAAGTCAAAGGTTTGCACAAATAGGTAAGTGGCAGGAATTTTTAGGTAAGTGGTTGGTTTTTTAGTAAAACTGGAAAACAAAAAAGCCTATCAAAATATTAATAGGCTTATAAAAAAACATTTTATTTTTTTATGATAGTGGTATTAAAGGCTTTCTGTCAATAAATCCTCCTCCTATTAAATCATCTCCTTCATAAATAACAGCACTTTGTCCTGGCGCAATTCCAGTAGCCGACTCATGAAAAACAATATTCAATTTATCGTCTACTTGATTAATTGTACTTAAACGCCCTGCATCCTTGTATCTTATTTTGGTTAAAGCCACATAATCAGTTGGTAATGTTTCGTATTTAATCAAATTAAAATCACGAACATTAATTTCCATTTCTTTTAAATCCTCTAAGTCTCCTAAAACAACTGTATTGGTTTCTGGAATAATTTCTTTTACAAAAACAGGGTCGCCCATGGCAATATCTAATCCCTTACGCTGTCCTATTGTATAAAAAGGATAACCTCTGTGTTTACCTACTTTTTTTCCTTTAAAAATATAATCTCCTCCTTCAACACTCGCTTCTAAATTTGGCAAACGATGTTTTAAAAATGCTCTGTAGTCATTATCTGGTACAAAACAAATATCATAACTCTCGCTTTTATTTGCTAAATCAATAAATCCAGCATCTTTAGCCATTTGCTTAATATCCGATTTTTTATAGCCACCTAAAGGGAACATGGTTCTCTTCAAACTTTCTTGCCCAAGCCCCCATAATACATAAGTTTGGTCTTTGGTATGATCTAATCCTTTAAAAATAACTTTTCTATTATTCTCCTCTCTTAATTGAGCATAATGCCCAGTTGCAATAAATTCGCAATCTAACATATCAGCTCTCTTTAACAAAGCTTCCCACTTAATATGAGTATTGCATAATACGCAAGGATTAGGTGTACGCCCAGCTAAATATTCTTCTACAAAATTATTAATGATATGATCTCCAAATTCTCCTCTTATATCTAAAATATAGTGAGGAAATCCAAAAGTAACAGCCATTGATCTGGCATCATTAATACTATCTAAACTACAACAACCAGTTTCTTTTTTACTACTTCCTGAAGATTCGTAATCCCAGGTTTTCATAGTAATTCCAATGACTTCGTAACCTTGCTCGTGTAACATCATAGCAGCAACAGAACTATCAATTCCTCCACTCATTGCCACCAATACTTTTCCGTTTTTACTCATGTTAACTTATTATTTTATTCTTTAAACTAAAAACGCGTGTTATTTACTTCGTTTTTTTAGGTTTTACTGTAGTTGAATTTGTTTTAGTTGCAGTTGTTGTTTTTGTTTCTGCCGTTTTTGGTTTTTCGTCGGTAGTTTTGTTTTTATTAAAAAACTCTTCCGTTTCTTTAGCTGTAGCTAATTTCCCTCCTGGTTTATACAATTCTTTTTCTTTTACTTTTCCTGTTTTATCTCTATAAATCCATGGTCCAGTTTTATATCCATTTTTATAATAACCAACCGCTGCTGTAACGCCATTAGGGAAATAAAAAGTATTTTTACCGTCTAATTGTCCATTAACATAAACACCCTCACTTTTTACTAAATTTTTATCGTAATACAATTTAAACGGACCGTCCATTTTACCAGCCTTGTATTTTCGCTCTTCACTTACAACTCCATCAGGAAAATACACGTATTCTATTCCATCTTTTTTTCCTTTACTAAATGTTTCGCGTGAAATTAAAACCGCTTTCTCATCAAAGTATGTCCAAACCGAATCTTTATCTTCTCCTATATATTTTCCATAAGCCATCTTTTTACCTGTGGGATGAAACATGGTTGAATAAGCAATTTTACCATCTTGTTTAAAATTCATAATAGCCTTTATAGTATCATGAGGATAGTAATATTTAAATATACCTTGAGGCTTATCATCTTTAAATAAGCCTTCATAAATTAATTTATTTGTTTTTTCATCTTTCTTTTTCCAATAACCTTGTTTTTTACCTGTAGCATCTGTTTGCGTTTGAGCATTAGTAAAAAAACTAACAACTAAAGAAAAGAATAGGAAATAATATTTTTGCATAAAACTGTTTTTCGCTTATAACTTATAATTTATGCAAAGTTACACTATCTATTAATAAAAAAGAGGTTGAAATCGATTTTTCTGAAATTTTAAGAATAATACAGCAAATTACGAAGGTTAAAATATAAGTTGGTAGATTAATTCCTATTTTTCTATTTATTAAATATTCCTTCATGATATTTAAAGCTATTTGTTGCAAATATGATGTTAAAGAAAATAAAAAAGTGAATTTCATGTAACTTAAAATTAATTTACACGTTGTATACCAGGTTAAATCAAATATAAATTATAATTATTTATTTTAAAATCAAATTACACAGTTATGACAAAAATATCCATCTTACTCATATTTATTACCACCATTATAGTGTTTAGTTTTACACAAAACAACATATACAGAGACGGTGATATTATATTTCAAACAACAAGCGGACAAACAGGGAAAGCTATTCAATTAGCAACTCATAGCAAATTTAATCATTGTGGTTTACTGTTTTTTGAATATAATAAATGGGTAGTTTATGAAGCTGTACAACCTGTTAGAAAAACAAGTTTAGAAGAATTTAATGCACGAGGAAAAGGAATTGTTAAACGATTAAACGCTAAATCTTTGTCAACAGAAAATATCAATAAATTAAAGGCTAATTTTAAAATATTTGAAAACAAAGATTATGATGAAGCTTTTAACTGGAGTGACGAAAGAATTTATTGCAGTGAACTCGTTTATAAATTATACAAAAATGGATTACAAATAGAATTGTGCAAACCGAGAAAATTGAGAGATTTTGACTTGAGTCATCCTTTAGTAAAAGAAAAATTAAATGAAAAATATCAAAATAAAATCCCTTTAGATGAGCCTATGGTTTCGCCTGAAGACATATATAATTCTGCCTTACTAATTGATGTAAAATAAAAAATCCATCAGTTGGCATACTGATGGATTTCTCTAACAAAAATCTTAAAAATTTCTACGCATTATCGGCTTCTTCTTTTAGAACAGCGATAATTTTATCCTCAATTTCTTGAGCTAAATCAGGGTTTTCGGCAAAAATAGCTTTAACAGAATCTCTTCCTTGACCTAATTTAGTTTCATCGTAACTAAACCATGATCCACTTTTTTTAATAATTCCTTTATCAACACCAATATCAATAATTTCACCAACTTTACTAATTCCTTCTCCAAAAACGATATCAAATTCAGCCATACGGAAAGGAGGTGCTAGTTTATTTTTAATAACCTTAACTCGCGTTCTATTACCGCTAACAACATCTCCATCTTTAATTTGGCTTACTCTTCTAATATCTAAACGAACAGAAGCATAAAACTTTAAAGCATTACCACCAGTTGTTGTTTCTGGATTACCAAACATAACACCTATTTTTTCACGTAATTGATTAATAAAAATACAACAACATCCTGTTTTATTAATCGTTCCTGTTAATTTACGTAATGCCTGACTCATTAAACGAGCTTGTAAACCCATTCTACTATCACCCATTTCTCCTTCAATCTCAGCCTTTGGTGTTAAAGCCGCTACCGAATCCACTACTACTAAATCAACAGCACCTGAGCGAATTAAATTATCTGCAATTTCTAATGCCTGCTCTCCGTTATCAGGTTGAGAGATTAATAAACTTTTAATATCTACTCCTAATTTAGCAGCATAAGTACGGTCAAATGCATGCTCAGCATCTATAATTGCGGCAATACCACCTGCTTTTTGAACATTAGCAATAGCATGAATAGCTAATGTTGTTTTACCTGAAGACTCTGGCCCGTATATCTCTACTACGCGACCTCTTGGTAAACCACCAATTCCTAAAGCTATATCAAGACCTAATGAACCAGTTGATATAGAATCCATTGGTTCAACTGTTGTATCCCCTAGCTTCATTACAGTTCCTTTTCCGTAAGTTTTTTCCAACTTATCTAATGTTAATTGTAATGCTTTTAATTTCTCGCTGCCTATTGCTTTTTTGTCAATAGCTTCAACTGAATCGTCTGTTTTCTTTGCCATGATATTTATTTTATTGTTTTAAGTTACTTATTTAATACTGAGAGTGATTAACAACTTGATAACATTCTCAAATTCTTTACAAAGCTAAATCAAAATTCAAGCAATTGATTGCTATAATTTGTAGCATTATCAAAAATAGCAGTAAAATAAGGGCATTTGAAGCATCTCTTTGCTATAAAAAATAGTAAAATAAGGTTTGAAAGATAAAAAATATGTAAATAAATTACAGGAAAAATAAAAAAGCCTAGATTTCTCTAGGCTTTTAAGTGTCGGGGTGGCCAGATTCGAACTGACGGCCTCCACGTCCCAAACGTGGCGCGATACCGGGCTACGCTACACCCCGAACTTCTCATTAAAAATGAGAGTGCAAATATATACTTTTTTCTGTTCTAAAAAACAAAAAAAGAAGTTTTTTTCAAAAAAAAATAGCCGTCTATAAAAGACGGCTATTTTGATATTATTTTTAGAGCAAAGAATTATTTTTCAACAGCAAATTTTTGAGTAATTGCTTTAGAATTACCAACTTTTACTTGGTAAAAATATAAACCAGCACTTAAGCTATTTAAGTTAACATCAACTTTGTTGTTACCCATATTTCCGTTTACAGAAGTTGAATATATTGTTTGTCCAACTGCATTTAAAATAGAAATTTCCATCTTAGCATTATCTTTTAAATCAACTGTAATAGTTGCGTTAGAAGATGCTGGATTAGGATAGAAACCTAAACTCGCAATTGAAGTAAGTTCTTTAACACCAGCAGAAACAGCATTACCCATAATTTCTGCAACTGGAATCTTCACATAAACAATATCACTAGGGCTATTTACATTTTGAGGATCTGGATCAGTTCCTGTAGCTGGTGGTACTCCATACCCAGGGAAAAAGTCTCTTTGGTAAATTAAATGAACAAATCCATTTACATTTTTTGCCATTGAAGGAAACATTCCTTCTGTTTCTGCACCAGAAGCATGAGGAACAACATCATAAGGAGCTGTAAATGTAGCACCACCATCAGTTGATTTAATAACATAAGTATGTCTTACTAATTGAGGATCTGTAGCAACAGATAACATACTATCAACCACTGAGCTATATGATAAGTACATAGTGTTAGAAGCATCAAATGCTAAACTAGGGTAAGATGTTAATGAAGTACCAAAACTACCGAAAGGTAATAATCCAGATGTTGGAGTCGGGAAAGAAATATAATTATCTCCGTTTAAATCTTCAATCCCTGCTACTATTGTACCACCTGCATTTTGAGGCATAGTCTCATCCCATAAATATAAACCATCTGTGTATGGGAAGTAGCTATAACCAGCAGTTGCAAGATCATCTTCTAATAAACGGAAAGCTCCGTAAGCAACGTATGCTTTACCATTATTATCTAAACTAACAGCAAAAGAACCATCATTTGTTTGAATTGTATCTGCTACAGCATCACCATTTACATCTGAAATAGTGGTTGAATTATCCCATAAATGTATCGGGAATTGAAAAATAGTTTTGTAAGTCCAGGTAACACCACCATCTGTAGATTTTGCTAAACCGATATCAGAATCAGAATCTCCAGCTACAACAGCTACAGTACTACCTTTTGCAGTAATAGCATAAGCATCGCCACCAAAACCTAAGTAATTAGCAGATGTAAAACCAGTAGGTTGTTGATTTTGAATATCCCATGTAGCTCCTCCATCTGTTGAACGAGAAAATAAGACAGCTCCATCTAATCCATTGTAAGCTGTACCGCCATTAGCTACCGGATAAGAAATTGATAAAGCATAAATTGTATCGCCTCCTACAGGAGAAGATGACACCATTCTTGGCCACCAATTTCCACCTGTAACTGCAGGAAAAGACGTTGTGCTATTTGCCCAAGCCCCTGTTCCTTTTGTTGCTCTTGAAGCTACATGAGCTTTTGAAGCACCTCCATTATGAGATAAAATTACTTCTTGACCAGAACGAGTATTTACCACATTACCCCATCCTACACGTGCATTTTCAACTCTTGCAGTTGGCGCTGCAGACCAAGTTGAACCATTATAATAAGCATAACCAGTTCCACGGTTTGTGTAACTTGTAGATGTTGCTCCATCATCATATGTCCAACATGCAGCAATAGAACCATCAGCATTTACAACTAAACGATCGCCAACACTACTATTAGTTTGCAAATCGTAAAATGTATTTCCGATAACATTTTCAGTCATATTAGCAACACGACTTACATTTTTAGCACTCTTAATTAGAGCTTTTCCTTGAAATGAAGCATTTGCAGTACTAGATTGATCATCAACCTTCTTTGATTTTTGAACTGCAATATTTGCAAGATTAGAAGGAATTTTAGTCACCTTTCCAGCAACCTGTGCACAAAGCAATCCCGAAACGAAAATGCTAGATGCAAAAAGTAATTGTTTTTTCATGATATTTTTTTTGGTTTTAATTAAACAACATTTAATACAAACTTAAGAAATTTATATCGAATTTTACAATAAGTTAATAAAAAAATAACTTACAAAAAATCTACAATTTTTTCTAATTGCATTCCTCTGGAACCCTTAATTAATAAAGTAAATCCAACGATAGCATGATTATTAATATTTTGTTTCAAATCTTCAGTATTTCTATAGAAATGATAATCTTTAAATTGATCTTTAAATTTTAAAAATTGTACTCCTACTAATATTATTTTTTGTACTCCTGCATGTTGAAGTTGAATTAAAATCTTAAGATGCTCACTTTCAGAAAACTCACCTAATTCCAACATATCACCTAAAATAACGGCTTTGTGAGTAAACGATTGTTTTTGAAAATTATCTAATGCTAACCCCATACTACTTGGATTCGCATTGTATGCATCTAATATTATTGTATTTTTATTTGTTTGCTTTACCTGAGAACGATTCATTTCAGGCATATAAGTCTCTAATGCTGAATTGATATCCATTTCATCGACGTTAAAATAATTGCCTATACATACTGCACATAGTAAATTAATAAAATTATACTGGCCAAACATATTTGTTTTAACCAAAGGCTGAGTATCTATTTCTTTATTTTTTAGGTTCCATCTAAATTCTACGTATTCCCCAACAGAATAAAGCTTGCCATAAACATCAAACTCCTTGTTGTCTCCATAAAATATTTTTTCTAAATCTTTTCCTAAATCTAATAACACATGATCATTGCCATTTATGAATATTTTACCTGACTTCTTTGCTAAATATCGATACATTTCACCTTTTCCTTTTTTCACACCTTCTTCTCCTCCAAATCCTTCTAAATGCGCTTTACCTATGTTTGTAATTATACCGTAATCTGGCTCTGCAATTTCACACAGCATTTTTATTTCACCTTGATGATTGGCTCCCATTTCAACTATAGCCATTTCATGTTTTTTATTCAATGTTAGTAATGTTAAAGGTACTCCTATATGGTTGTTTAAATTCCCTTTTGTGGCGTAGGTATTATATTTTTTAGAAAGTACAGCATGAATTAATTCTTTATTAGTAGTTTTACCATTACTGCCCGTAATTCCTATAACTGGTATATTTAATTGTTTACGGTGATAATTTGCTAATTGTTGTAGTGTTTCAAGAACATTTTCAACTAACAAAATATTGCTTTCATTACATACCAATTCATTATCTACAATAGCATATAAACATCCTCCATCAATAGCCCTTTGTGCAAACGTATTTGCATCAAAATTTTCTCCTTTTAACGCAAAAAAAATCGAACCACTTTCTAATTTTCTTGTATCTGTTGTGATTTTTTGATTACAATTGATAAATAATTGATATAACTCTGGTATGCTTATTTTTTTCTTCATGCTATAAAATTAAAAAGCCCCTTATCGTTTGATAAGGGGCTTGACATATAGTTTTCAACAAATTTATTTTCCTAAACCAACCGGACTACCAACTCTAACCATCGCACATCTAAATCCTAAGAAAGCAGTTGACTGTCTTTGATCTAAATAACGACGAGTTCCAGGGTTTAACCAATATGCTCTGTCTCTCCAGCTGCCACCTTTGTAAACACGAGATTTATCATTAATAAGTGAAGTTTTTGCATACTCATACATTAATTTATCAGCTTTATCTCCGTAAGCATCTTCACCTTCAGCATAATAAATACTTGAATTAACATCGCCATCTAAATAGCTAATATAATCCGCTGTTTTGTAGTTTCTACGCTCATCTAAGTTATCAGAAGACACCGCAGCAGAAACTTCTCTCCATTGAACACGACCTGGAATATCAGATTTACCTTCAGCAGTAACGTTTTTGTTTTTGTTCATTGCTTCTGCATCGTTAGGCGCTCCATTCATGGTAGTTAAGACACTGTCTAAAACTTCAGTAGTTTCACCGCTCACACCGTGACCAGTTGGAGGGTTAACTTTGTGTAAGAATTTTTGGAAAACAGGGCCATTAATATTAGTAGCAATTGTACCATCTGTACTATCTTTAACTTGAGTAACAAATACATTACCACGGAATGGTCTGAATTCATCTGCATCTTGAGCTGTAGAAGCTCTATATACGTCCATTACCCATTCAGAAACGTTACCAGCCATATTATACAAGCCATAATCATTTGGCCAGTAAGAATAAACAGGTGCTGTAACATCGGCGTTATCGTTTAAGAATCCTGCTGTACCCATCATATCACCATTACCTCTTACAAAGTTAGCTGCAATTTGACCAATGTATTTTTCATCAGAATTACGAACACCATGTCCATTCCAAGGATAAATTCTACGATCAGTAATACGCTCTCCAATAGTGTTACCAATTAAACCGTAAGCAGCGTATTCCCACTCAGCTTCTGTTGGTAGTCTATATTTTGGTAAAAAGATACCATCTTCCATTCTAACATCTCTTTCTGGATTTTGCTCATCAAAAGAAGGTAATTTTTGTTTTAATTGCCCTTGCCATTTTCCTGATAAATAAGCCTCAGTACTAAAATAATCTTGATCTGAAGGATTTGGAACATGGTCTAATAAACCTTCACGAATTAAAATAAATTCGTTTACACGATCCGTTCTCCAAGCACAAAACTCATTAGCTTGTAACCAGTTGATACCAACTACAGGATAATCTCTGTAAGATGGGTGACGTAAATAATATTCTACGTAAGGTTCGTTATATGCTAATTTTTCTCTCCATACCAAAGTATCAGGAAGTGCTTTATAATAAATATCTGGGAAAGTTGGTCCAAAAACACGACTTGTCCACCATAAGTATTCTAAATATGAGAAATTACTAACCTCAGTTTCATCCATATAAAACGAAGAAACAGTTACACGACGAGGAACATTGTTCCATTCGTAAGTAACATCTGTCTCATTACGTCCCATTGAAAAAGATCCACCTTCAATTAATACTAAACCTGGACCAGTTTCTTGTTCCTCATAAGGCATTTTTTCAAAACCTCCATTGTCAGGGTCGTTATACGACCAACCTGTAACTGGAGAACGTTCCGTACCACAAGATACAGCAAGTACCGATAAGATAATTGCTAGTGATTTACGACTTTTAATGAAATTGAACTTCATATTTTGATATTTAATTTAAGGCTATAACGAATATTTAATAAAAAGGTTACAAATTATTTTTAGAACGAAGGACAGCTAATTGTTCTATATTTCTTTTTCTTTGGTCTACATTCAAATTGAATTTGCATTGATATTTCATGAGAACCTGCTGTATTACTAGATAATTTAGAAACTGTAACATCATAGCTGTATCCTACTTTTAAATGGTCTGTTTGAAGACCAACCAATACGATAAAAGCATCAGAATTTCTGTACCATAAACCACCAACAAAAGTTCCTTTAACAAAATATAAACCTAAATTTAATTGAGTAAAGTTTTGTTGCTGTTGAAATAAAACGTTAGGCGAAATATAAGATTCATTACCTTTTTCTAAGGGGATAATTGCACCCGCATGACCAGTGATTTTTAAAGGTAATTTAGAAGGACCTTGAAGCCCCTCATCAGGTTGAGTAATATGTGCTGCAGAAATACCAACAAAATAACGCTTACTATAACCTAATAAACCTGCAGAGAAATCTAAATTAGTTTTTGTTTGAGCTGGAATAATTTCGTTTGTGTTCCAAACAAAACCTCTTCTAGCATCAATCATATCTCCAAAATTTAATTTTGTTCTATCTAATGTTTTTTGAAAAAAACCAGCTTGTAAACCAGCTTTGATCGAGAATTCACGAGTAACAGGTAATAAGTAAGAATAAACAACACTTGCATTTAATGATTTAAGAGTGCCTCGTGCCTGATCATCTTGAGTAACGATAACACCCAATCCCCCGCTAATAGCATCAATATGTTGGTCGTAAGAAGCGCTGTATGTAACATAAGTTCCTGATAAGTTGGGCCATTGATTTCTGTAGTTCATGCAGATTCTTGGACATCTTGCTGTACCTGCAAACGCTGGATTTAGATATAAGGGATTCGCATAAAACTGCGTAAATTGAGGGTCTTGAGCCTGTAAATCTTGCCAAATGCCAGTAACACAAATAAATGTGAATAATAATATCAGTTTCTTCGCCATGTAAGTTTAGTTTACTTAATCTATTCCTAATCACAAATATAGCAGTCAATTTTGAAAAATAAAAACTTTTATGCAACAATATTTTATTTTCTTTGTCGTTTAAAGATAATATATACACAAAAAGGTCAAGCAAATGCTCTATATCACTAAATCTAACCTAATTTTTTTAGTTTTATTTTTTTTCAGCTATTTTTTGGGATTTTCTCAGACAATCAATGAAAATGTATCCAAAAAATCATTTTCTCCAATTTCTGAAACAACATCTCAAAAACCTGAAATCAAAAATTTTTTAAATAATACACATCGAGATTCTAAAAATAAAAATCTTCCATATTACTTAGAACATAAAATTATACAAGCTACTTCTGTTCCTGTTTTTGAATTGAAAGATATTGTCATAAGAGAATTAAATGCAAAAGAATTGGAATCCATTACAGAATTTAAAGATTTGATTTCTTCTGATTTTATCATTTCATACTCAACTGGTAAATCAAGGCATGACGATGTTGTATACGCTAAAATAATCCCTATTAGACTTAACTCCTCTACCAACAAATATGAAATTGCAGAAAGTTATACTCCATTATGGAACAGTCAAATATCAAATCCTTCTATTGATATCAACCAAATCAAAAAAAACAAAAAAACAGCTAATGTTTCTACATCTGTTTTAGCTTCTGGCAAATGGTATAAAATAGGATTAACTCAAAATGGTGTTTATAAAATAGACAAGAATTTTTTAACATCCTTAGGGTTAGACATGACAAATGTAGATCCAAAGAATATTAGAATATATGGAAATGGCGGCAAAGCAATTCCAGAATTAAATTCGATTTTTAGATATGATGATTTACAAGAAAATGCAATAGAAATTGTAGGAGAAAGCGACGGTATTTTTGATGCTAATGATTATATTTTATTTTATGGGCAAAGCACAGATCAATGGAAACGTGTAGCAGGCTCTACAATGATTTTTGATCATCAAAAACATTATTTTAGTGATACATCATTTTATTTTATCACAACAGATTTAGGAACAGGAAAGCGAATTACATCTCAAAACTCTTTATCAAATACAGCAAATACAACTACTAACTCATACAACTACTATGATATTCATGAATTAGATTTGACGAATGTTGTAAAAAGTGGTAGAGAATTTTACGGTGAAAAATTTGACTACAATACATCTTACTCATTTACATTTCCCATAACTGATGCCGTAGTTGGTGATAGTTTATATGTAAAGTCAAGTGTGTTATCCAGAAGTGATGTGTCATCAAGCTATTCAACAAATTTCAACACAGGATCTTACACATTTACTTGTGGGGCAACTAATACTAATTATTATTTAGCAGATGTAGGATATTATGGAGAAAATTCTAAGGGAGGAATTTTATCATCTTCTTTTCTATCCATTTCTGTAACAAAACAAACATCACAAGCTATTGGTTGGTTAGATAAAATAAGTTTTAATTGCAGAAGAAATTTAATTTTCAGACAAAATCAATTTAACTTTAGAGATAGAAAAACATTATTAGGAGCTAATACTTTTGCAAAATATATTTTAACTTCTCAAAATTCGACATTACCGTTTATTTGGGATGTTACCAGTCCGTTAGATGTAAAAAAACAATTATATAACATAAATAGTAATCTTTTAGACTACACATGTACATCTGATTCATTAAGGGAGTTTTGTGTATTTACAGAAACCCAAGCCTATACGCCTAAAGCTTATGGTTTAATTCCTAATCAAAATTTACATGCTATACAACAAGCTGATTTTGTGATTGTCACTCATCCGTTATTTATTGAGCAAGCTAAAAAGGTTGCAAAAATACATGAGGACTTTGATTCATTATCTTATGTAATAGCTACAACTCAAGAAGTATACAATGAATTTTCATCTGGTACTCCAGACATTGGTGCTATTCGAGATTTTGTGAAGATGCTATACAAAAGACCTACTGACCCAAATTTAGCAACTAAATATTTGTTACTCTTAGGTGATGGATCATACAAAAATAAAGAAATCAGTGCGAGTGAAAATACAGCCTTAATTCCAACATTTGAAACAAATAATTCAACCTCATACACCAATTCATTTGTAACAGATGATTTTTTTGCAATGATGGATGACAATGAAGGAGATTTAACTCCTGGAAGTCCTGATTTAGTTGATATTGGAGTTGGAAGGTTTCCTGTAAAAAACAAAGAAGAAGCCGTTGCAGTTACTAACAAAGTAGAGCACTATTACAAAAAAAATTACAGTTTTGATGTAAATGCAATTGAATCATCATGTATAACAGCAGAAAATGATTACCCTCAAGGTGATTGGAGAAACTGGGTTTGTTTTTTGGCGGACGATGAAGATAATAACATTCATATTAATGATGCAAATTCTCTAGCAAACAAAGTGTATAATGGAAATAAACTTTATAACGTAGATAAAATTTTCTTGGATGCGTATGAACAAGAATCTACACCGGGTGGAGATAGATACCCTGTTGCAGTTGATGATTTGAATAGACGTATGGAAAAAGGCGCTTTAATTGTTAACTATACTGGACATGGTGGTGAATTAGGTTTAGCTGAAGAACGAATTGTGGAAGTAGCTCAAATTTTAAATTGGAAAAACTTCAACAATATGCCATTAATGGTTACGGCAACCTGTGAGTTTAGTAGATTTGATGACCCTGACAGAACATCCGCAGGGGAATATTGTTTACTTAATGGAAACGGAGGAGCTATAGCTTTAATGACCACTGTTCGACTAGCATTTTCTGGTTTAAATTTTATTTTAAATAATGCTTTTTACGATTATGCACTATCGCCTATGACAAATGGCAAAATGCCTACAATTGGTGATATATATCGATTAACTAAGCGCCAGATTGGAACAAATGAGCAATATAAAAACTTTGTTATTTTAGGAGATCCAGCTTTAAAACTTTCATATCCAGAGCAAAGGATTTATACATCCAGCATCAACTCTCAAACATTAAGTACCACTTCTAGTGATACATTAAAAGCCTTATCATTAATTACTATTACTGGATATGTAGGCGATGCAAATGGGAATAAACTTTCAAACTTTAATGGGGTTGTTTATCCGACTGTTTTTGATAAGGAATCAACTATAAGTACTTTGGGAAATGATCCAACATCTATTGTAATGTCGTTTGTGTTACAAAAAAACAGTATCTATAAAGGTAAAGCTAATGTTGTTAATGGTGATTTTACTTTTTCTTTTTTAGTACCAAAAGACATTACTTATAACTTTGGAAAAGGGAAAATAAGTTACTACGCGCATAATGGCGTTCATGATGCAAATGGTTATTATGACAAAGTCATTGTTGGTGGAGTTAATCCTAATGCGACCTCTGATAATCAAGGGCCTAATGTGAGTTTATTTATGAACGATAAAAAATTTGTATCAGGCGGTACTACCAATGAAAATCCTAAAGTTTATGCTGAAATAACAGATGTAAGTGGCATAAATACTATTGGAACAGGAATTGGGCATGATATTGTTGCCATACTGGATGAAAACTCTAATAAGCCAATTATTTTGAACGATTTTTATGTTTCGGATTTAAACACCTATCAATCTGGAAAAATTAGATATCCTTTAAATCAATTGTCTGAAGGAAATCATAAACTAAGTTTAAAAGTTTGGGACGTCCAAAATAACTCTTCAACCTCTTATACTGATTTTATTGTATCTAATAAGGCTGAATTAGCCTTGACACACGTTTTAAACTACCCTAACCCATTTACAACCAAAACTAAGTTTTTTGTAGAGCATAACCAGTGCTGCACAACTTTAAAATTATCTATCCAAATATATACTATATCTGGAAAAGTGGTAAAATCGATTAATAAAACAATAAATAACGAAGGATTTCGTTTTGACGGTATTGAATGGGACGGAAAAGATGAATTTGGAGATAAATTAGCAAGAGGAGTATATATTTACAAAGTATCGGTAACAGATGGCGCTTCTAAAAAAGCTGATAAAATAGAAAAGCTGGTAATTCTAAATTAATTATATCTTTGAAGCTCTCTTTTATAAAAAAAGAAAAACAATGCAAAAACGAATTATAGGAACTATAGGAACTGGAGTCGCTTTGACATCACAAATCATCGCTCAAACAAGTAGTTCGTCAAACCTTACTACACAAGAATTAAGCGGAAGAGTAAATACCATTACCACTGCTGTGCCATTTTTAATGATTTGCCCTGACTCCAAACAAGGAGGTATGGGAGAAGTGGGAGCTGCAACTCCTGCAGATGGTAACAGCATACATTGGAATGTGGCTAAAATGGCATTTGCTGAGAAAAAAGCAGGTGCCGCTATCTCTGTTACACCATGGTTAAAACAATTAGTACCAGATATTTATTTATACTATGTATCTGGTTACAGTAAAATCAGTAAAACTCAAACGATAGGCGCTTCACTTCGTTATTTTTCGTTAGGTAACATTACATTTACGGATATTGTTGGTAATACTACCGGACAATTCAGACCAAACGAATTTGCAGTTGATTTAGCCTATTCTCAAAAATTATCTAAAACATTTTCTGCAGGTTTAGCGGCTCGTTATATTCGTTCAAACTTAACAGGAAATTATACATTACAAAATGGCCAACCCACAAAACCAGGAACTTCAGTTGCGGTAGATGTTGGCTTATACTACCATTCACAAAAACTAAAAATTAACGATAAAAAAGCAACTGCTACTTTAGGTTTAGTTGTAAGTAACATTGGGCAAAAAATTTCATACTCTGTAAAAAAAGATTTCATTCCTATTAACTTAAGATTAGGAGGCGGATTGAAATTTGATATTGATGAGACTAATACTTTTGGAATTTATGCCGATGCAAATAAATTATTAGTTCCAACTCAACCAGTTTACAAAAAAGCGTTAGATTCATTAGGTAATGAGACTGCTGTTGATGCAGTAGATAATGATGGTAACAAAATTATTGCAGCTGGTAAAGACCCTAATGTAAGCGTTGCTAAAGGTATGGTTCAATCTTTTAATGATGCACCTGGTGGAAGTAAAGAAGAACTAAAAGAAATTAATTACAGTGTAGGTTTCGAATATTGGTATGCTAAAACATTTGCGGTGAGAGCTGGTTATTTTAATGAAGCTAAAACAAAAGGGAATCGTAAATTTTTTACAGCTGGAATTGGCTTAAGATACAATGTGTTTGGATTAGATATGGCTTATTTAATTCCTATAACACAGCGTAATCCATTACAAAACACATTACGTTTTACATTAACATTTGATTTTGATGCATTTAAGGAACAAAACAAAGAAACTCCTAAACCTGTTGAATAAAAAAACTAACAGATAAAAAAATCCCGATAAAATTTATCGGGATTTTTTTTATTTAGTAAACTAAATTTTTATTTTCTTCTTCTTTCTTTTTCTTTAATAATCAAACCTAACTCACGCCCAGTTTGTCCTTTAACAGAAGTATTTTCTTGAGCACGTCTAATCAAGTAAGGTAATACCTCTTTCACTGGTCCATAGGGTACGTACTTAGCAACATTATAATTTGCTAAAGCTAAATTGTAACTAATATGATCGCTCATACCCAATAATTGAGAAAAGAAAACTCTTTTATCTGAACTTGCAACAGCATACTTTGACAATAATTCAGATAAATACAAACTACTTTTTTCGTTATGAGTACCAGCACAAAGTCCCATCATATCAATATTTTTAACACACTCCTCTAATGCTAAATTATAATCTCTATCCGAATTTTCTTTAGTATCTTGAATAGGTGATGGATAATTTTTTTCAATAGCTCTAGCTCTCTCCTTTTCCATATAAGCACCACGCACTAACTTAGCACCAACATAAAATCCATTTGCTTTTCCTTTTGCAATAGTTTGTTTCAAAAAATCTAATCGATCTTTTCTATACAATTGAAATGTGTTATATACAATTGCTTTATCTTTATTAAACAATTCCATATTTTCATCTGCTAAAGTATCAATAGCTGGTTGTATCCAGCTTTCTTCGGCATCAATAAATAATGGTTGATTAGCCGCATGAGCTTCTTTACTAATTTGATAAACACGTTGTTTTACTTTTTCATATTCTTTAGTTTCAGCGTCTGTTAATTTTTCGTTAGCACTAACTTTTTCTAGCAAGGCAAAACGAGCTAAACCTGTAACTTTAAAAACTGAGAAAGGAATATGTTTGTCATTTTTAGCTTTATGAATCGTTTCGATGGTTTCTTTACAACACGCATCAAAATCATCTTCACTCTCTTTACCTTCAACACTATAATCTAAAATAGTTCCGATATTGTATTTACCAAGTTCGGCAATTGTTTTATCGCATTCAGTAATATTTTCACCACCAACAAACTGTTTAAAGATGGTGTTTTTAATTAAACCTTTAAAACCAATTGCTAAACCAATTGGAGCGGCCACTGCACCAAATTTAACCAAGCCTGGGTTACTCACCATTTTAAATAACCAATATGAGCGATTTAAATCGCTGTTTGATTTTGCTTTAAAAGCATTTTCAGTATTATCAAAAGAAATCATATACAAATTTGGGTTCAAATATAAAGGTTTTATAGCTTAACCAGGTTGACTAATATCAGAAAGTTTGAAATTTGCCAATTTTTGTAAAACCTTGATTACCATTGAAAAACAATATCCTTTTCATACCCTCGTTTTATAATAAAAGTAGTATTTTTGCTTATGCTTGTAGCCGATTTAATAACAGACGAAATTCCTCCATTAAAACACACAGATACTGTTGAGATGGCATTGGATTGGATGGAACAATTTAAAGTATCTCATTTAGCTGTTGTTAAAGACAGAGAATTGATTGGCTTAGTTTCTGAGCATGATTTACTAGATTATAATCATCCCGAAGAGAGAATAGAAGAATTAAAAACTCCTTTATTAAAACCTATTATTCATAATTACCAGCACACTTATGATTTACTAAAACTAATGATGTCTTTTAATCTGACGCTTATACCTGTATTAGATGATAAAGAACTATATAAAGGATGTATTACCTTAAAAGGGTTGTTACAAAATATTTCTTCAATGGCTTCTGTTCAAAATATTGGAGGTGTAATTGTTTTAGAAGTAAACCAAGCAGATTATTCATTAACTCAAATATCAAGTATTATTGAAGGTAATGATGCTAAAATTTTAAGCGCTCACGTATCATCTGTTCCTGATAGCACCAAGGTTGAAGTTACTTTAAAAATCAATAAAGAAGATTTATCTCGTATACTACAAACATTTTATAGATATAATTATGTAGTTAAAGCTTCATTTCAAAACAGTGATTTTGAAGGAGGAATGAAAAGTAAACTGGACGAATTTTTACATTTCTTAAATATATAGTCGGCCGTTATTATGACAATAGCTGTATACGCCAGAAACACAAGAGACAATAATCCTAATTATTTAGACAATCTTTTGGCGTTATCTTTTAGAGAAAATTTTAAAGTCATTGTTTTTAAATCTTATTTAGAATACATTAACAATACTCTAAATAAAACATACACATTAGATACCTATTCTAATTCTGAAGAATTAATTGCGAAAGCCGATTATGTTATTTCCCTAGGTGGTGATGGTACCATGCTTGAAACATTAGAATATGTTCGTAAATCGGGAATCCCAGTTTTAGGTGTAAACACAGGTCGTTTAGGTTTTTTAGCAACTGTATACAAAGAAGATTTTGAAAAAGCCATACAGCTTTTAATCAAAGAAAAATTTACACTTGACAAAAGAGAATTAATTGAACTCGATAAAACAACTTGTTTTAATGAAGTAAATTATGCCTTAAATGAATTTACGATTCATAAAAAAGAATCGAGTGCCATGATAAATATTGACACTTATGTGGATGGTATTTTTTTAAACTCCTACTTTGCTGATGGATTAATTGTTTCTACACCTACTGGTTCTACAGCCTACTCTTTAAGTTGTGGTGGGCCAATTATGGTTCCTGATTCTGATAATTTTATTATTACGCCAATTGCACCGCATAATTTAAATGTACGTCCAATTGTTATTTCAAATAATAAAACGCTAAGTTTTAAAGTTAGTGGAAGAAGTGATAGCTTTAATGTATCCTTAGATTCTCGATCAAAAACCATCAATAATTTATCGGAGTTAATTATAAAAAAAGCAGACTTTAAATTTCATATGATAAATTTAGAAGGCCAGCACTTTTTTGAAACCCTTCGCAATAAGCTATTGTGGGGCATTGATAAGCGTCATTAACAATCGTTGATTACTCTTTATATTTTATTTTTTATAGTTCTAAAACATTATTTAATTTTACACATCATTAACCTTATATAAACACAATTTATGTCATTCATTCACGCTATTGTAGCCCGACAAATTTTAGATTCAAGAGGAAATCCAACCATTGAAGTAGATGTAGTAACCGACCAAGGTATTTTAGGAAGAGCAGCTGTTCCATCAGGAGCTTCAACTGGAATGCACGAAGCAGTTGAATTACGTGACAATGACAAATCGCAATATTTAGGGAAAGGCGTTTTGAAAGCTGTAAATAACGTAAACACAGCCATTGCTGAGCGTTTAAAAGGCATGTATATATTTGATCAGGCAGCTATTGATGCGGCAATGATTGAATTAGATGGTACTCCAAACAAAGCAAACCTTGGAGCTAATGCAATTTTAGGTGTTTCATTAGCTGTTGCAAGAGCTGCTGCAGAAGAATGCCGTCAACCATTATACCGTTATGTTGGAGGGGTAAACTCTAACATTTTACCAATTCCAATGATGAACATTTTAAATGGTGGTTCGCATGCTGATAATGGTATTGATTTTCAGGAATTCATGATTATGCCTATTGGCGCAGAAAGCTTTAGCGAAGGCTTGAGAATGGGAACTGAAGTTTTTCATCATTTAAAAGCAGTTTTAAAATCACAAGGTTTAGCAACTAATGTTGGTGATGAGGGTGGTTTTGCACCAAACTTTAAAAATAATGAAGAGGCTATTAAAGCCGTGATGCAAGCAATTGATAAAGCTGGTTACAAAGCTGGAGAAGATATTTACATAGCAATGGATGCTGCTTCTTCTGAATTTTATAACACAGATGAAAAAGTTTATCATTTCAAAAAATCAACAGGTGATAAATTAACATCAGCACAAATGGTTGATTTTTGGGCTGATTGGAGAAGCAAATATCCTATCATTTCGATTGAAGATGGATTTGCAGAAGAAGATTGGGATGGATGGAAATTAATGACGGATAAATTAGGTTCAAGTACTCAATTAGTAGGTGACGATTTATTTGTAACTAACGTTAACTTCTTATCAAAAGGAATTAATACTGGAGTAGCTAACTCTATTTTAGTGAAAGTAAACCAAATTGGTACTTTAACTGAAACTATTAATGCTGTTTCGTTAGCACATACTAATAGTTATACATCTGTAATGAGCCATCGTAGTGGAGAAACAGAAGACACAACTATTGCTGATTTAGCAGTAGCATTAAGCTGCGGACAAATTAAAACAGGTTCTGCATCTCGTAGCGACCGGATTGCAAAATACAATCAATTATTACGCATTGAAGAGCAATTAGGAAACAATGCTAGATATATTGGAAAAGACTTTAAGTTTTTGAAAAAGTAAATAAATAAAAAATGTTTAAAAAAATCCTGTTATTAAAAGTACCAGGATTTTTTTATTTTGTATTTCAACGAATAAAACATATTTTACAAACACAAAAAAGCATCAGTTAAACTGATGCTTTTTTGTGAAATATTTTTTTTTAGAATTTTGCTCTGATTTTACGAACTTTGCCTCTTCTGTGTTTTCCAAAGAAATGACCATAACGTCCTCTATAAAAACTTGATTTTCCTCTTAATACATAACTATAGCTTAAACTCATAGTCATATAACCATCTTTATGTGTTTTATCTCCGCGTTTGTTAGTTGTTCCTGTAGCGGCATCATAACCAAAATTTTTAGCAAAAATAGGGTCTAAACCTGAAACCTCATTCGTGCGGTTAGATAAAGCAGCACCTTCTGCACTCATCCCTGAAGGATCTGCATAATTACCACTTACATCATCTAAATAATCAGTGAATGTTGTACGGTAATTAATTTCATAACCAATACGGTGTTTTTTCTGAAAAGTAAAGTAAAAACCAACACCCGCAGGAATATTAATTCCAACTGGTGAGTAAGAAACGCCTTCAGTATGTAATGGACGCAACTTAACATTTCCATCTAATGTTTTAGGATTTGAATAATATGCCCCAACTCCTGCAAAGAAATAAGCTCTAAATCCATTTCTGTATCTGTAAGTATTTCCCAAATCGTTATCTTCGTAAAAGAAAACTTGACCCGTAACTGCTAAATCAAAAATATCGTTTTTAAAATTTAAGTTTCTAGCATTACGAGCTGGATTTGAAGACAATTTATCATCTCCTTCAATACGTAAATAATCTAATGCAACCTTAACTGATAATTTTTGGTGAACTTTATAACGAGCAAAACCACCAACATTCCAGCGTGTTTTAGCCATTTTCATATCAGCAACAAAGTCTCTTCGTGTTTTTTCTTTACCACCAATATCGCCTAAATAATTAGATACACCTAAGGCAAAACCATAATCCCAAAGCCATTGTGCTTTAGTCACTGAAGTGGTAAATAAAATAAAAAATATGATAAAACTTTTTTTCATTGATATTATGAGTTATTTAATCTATACAAAAATAATAAAATCTTTAACTTTACACCAAAAATAATACCATTATGGATACAATTAAGCGATTATTTAACATTAAATACCCCATTATACAAGGTGGAATGATTTGGTGCAGTGGTTGGGAATTGGCTTCGGCAGTTTCAAATGCAGGCGGATTGGGGCTTATAGGCTCTGGCTCGATGTATCCTGAAATTTTAAGAGAACAAATAAAAAAATGTAAACAAGCTACTAACAATCCATTTGGTGTTAATGTGCCACTTTTGTATCCCAATATTGAAGAACATATTAAAATTATTGTTGAAGAAGGTGTAAAAATAGTATTTACCTCGGCTGGAAATCCTAAAACATGGACCAATCATTTAAAATCTCATGGTATTAAGGTCGTTCATGTGGTTTCTAATGTGAAATTTGCCACTAAATGTGAAGAAGCGGGTGTTGATGCTATTGTTGCCGAAGGATTTGAAGCAGGTGGACATAACGGAAGAGAAGAAACCACAACCCTAGTTTTAATACCTCAAGTAAAAAAAGCGATTTCTATCCCATTAATTGCCGCAGGAGGTATTGGTTCGGGAAGAGCGATGGCAGCAGCTTTTGCACTAGGAGCTCAAGGGGTTCAAATTGGAAGCCGTTTTGTAACCACCACCGAATCATCAGCACATGTAAATTTTAAAAATGCTGTTGTTAATGCCAAAGAAGGCGATACTCAATTATCCTTGAAACAATTAACCCCTGTGAGATTATTAAAAAATCCATTTTTTGATAAAGTTAACGAATTAGAAAAAAAAGGTGCTTCTACTGAAGAATTAGCTGAACTACTGGGAAGAGGTAGGGCAAAAAAAGGAATGTTTGAGGGTGATTTAACAGAAGGTGAATTAGAAATAGGACAAGTATCTGGTGCTATTGATGAAATTGTAAGTGTTAAAGAAGTAATTGATGAAATCGTAGCAGAATACAACACTACAATTAAATCAATTGAGCGTTTATATTTATAGTTTAATTAAATAGAAATTAGTTAATTCTGTTGTATCTCCTTTTTGAATTACAATATCTTTTGATTTGGGATATAACTCATCAATCGATGATTTAGGCAGTAAAACAAAATTAGCTTTACTTATTATCTCCTGAGATTTTTTTGCACTTAAAAAATAGGCGTCCCTATCGGCTAATAGATTAACCATAAATGGTTTTACAAAAGCAATATTTTGGTTAGGTTTTACAAGTGTTTTTATATGTTCAAAATCTTTTAACACACTTGTTTCATAAGGACTAACTGATGCGCTCGTGTTTTTAAGCGCTAAATAAATTGTTTTGGAATTACTCAAAAATATAATTGCAAAAAAACAAACCATCCCTAAATGCTTATACTTAAAATCTATTTTATTAGCTATCAATATCATTCCCTCTGCGATATAATAAAACAATAAAGGCACAATCGGTATTAAATACTTTATGGTATCTGCATTGTATGGATAAATAAACAAGAATAAAATGTAAAACATAAAACTGAAAAAGGTGATATCTCTTTTTTTAATGATAGAGAATACAAAGCCAATGATAAAAAACGTGAACGCAAAAAATGTGATGATTGAGTTCATCCAATAAGGAATTTCCTGTTCAAAAAACAAAGTTACATATCGCACATATAATGATACATTATTGATAACAGAATGTATACTTAGTCCTGATGAAACAATATCTCCATATAATCTTACTTCATGATTGACTACTTTATTTAAAATTAAACTGTTTATCATCCAAACTGTTAAACCAAACACTAATACACTTAATAAAGCCTTAGTAGCTTTAAATTTTATGGTTTCTTCTTTGTCTAAAATCAACACAAACAAGTATGCAACTACTAAAGACAAACCAACAAACCTTACAGAAACCAATAAGCCTAATAAAACAGGGATGAGATAAACACTATGGCGTTTATACTTAATAAATAAAAAGAGAATAATAAAAAACAAAGCGATATATAAAAATTCAGGGACAACTTCTGACTTTAATCTTAAAAACAGGAAATTATAAAAAACACTCAGTGTCGCCATCAAACTAGTAAGCAAAGAATATTGTACTGAAAGAAACAAAAAAAAGCATATAGCCGCAAAAACATACAGAATAGATATCACATCAACATATTGTTGAATTTCAATGGTAGGCTTAATGACACTTAATACAAAAGAAAAAAACACACTTCGTTTAGAACTACTATATTCACTGACATTTACAACCTGCTTATAAACGGATGAAGGTGTCCTGATTTGTTGAGCCTGATAAACATATTGCGCAAAATCATCGCCCCAATCGGGATATTTTTGAGAATGAATAAAATAACTTGGAATTAAAATAATGATGAGTGCAACCAACATCCAACCTTTTTTTATATTGATATTTTCAAAAAAAGGAATCATTTTTTTATCTTAGCATTTAACTTGGTAATATCTTTTAAGGTATGCGAGGCTCTGTTTTTAATCCCTGCACTTTCCTGCGCATAATTTAAATTACTTAATACCATTGATAATTCATGTAATAACTCAGGATATGGTTTAGATATATTAAAAGCCACTGTCATAGCAAAAGCTCTAACTGCAATGGCTTCACGAGGATTTTTGATGTAATCGAAACATTTATCTAACATAAATGTTTCTAACTTTTTTGGAACATTTTGTGTTTGAAAAATGCGTAACACACTCCTTATGACACCACTGTGTAAATTTTTATTTTTTAAATGATTAATCAATTTTAAGTGAAAAGGTTTTATTCTATCAGCATCAATATCTGCACAATGATTTAAAACCCACATAGCTTTATTACTAATACCTTGATCGTTATCTAAAGCCAATACTAAAAGCTTATCTTCCATATGATGATGCAAAATAGATTGAGCCAACTCTACTACATTGAAGTTCCTATTTTCAAAAACAGTGTTTAAATCTATATGACCTTTAGAAGACATTTTTAAATAAAAAACAATTTTAAATTAAATATAAGTAATTTTTAAAGTAGCTTTGCGATTTATCAAATTATACGTAAACTCGTGTAAATTTAACGAATATTTATGAGTAGCTCATTGCCCGATATAGAAACTAAATCGCTTGAAGAGATAACCGCTTTTCAAGAAAAAAAATTAGTTGATTTATTATCGTTCGTCAATACGCATTCAAAGTTTTATCAATCTCGATTTAAAGAACATCATATTGATATTACTAAAATATCTACACTTACTGATTTACAAAAAATACCTGTTACAACTAAAGACGATTTATACAATCACAATCAAGATTTTATTTGTGTATCTGCTGATAAAATAATTGATTATGTAACAACTAGCGGCACATTGGGCGATCCATTAACATTTGTATTAACCGATAAAGACTTAGAAAGATTAGCTTACAACGAATACATTTCTTTATCCTGCGCAGGTGGCTCTAAAAACGATATTTATCAATTAATGACAACCATTGATAGGCGCTTTATGGCAGGAATGGCCTATTTTTTAGGACTTAAGAAAATGGGCGCTGGAGTGGTAAGAGTTGGAAATGGGATACCAGAATTTCAATGGGATACTATTAAACGATTACATCCTACTGTAGCTATTGCTGTTCCTTCGTTTTTATTAAAGCTTATTGAATTTGCAGAGCAAAACAATATTGATTATAAAAATTGTAGCCTTAAAAAAGTGGTTTGTATTGGAGAACCAATTCGTAATGAAGATTTTTCATACAACACACTAGGCAAACGTATTACCGATAAATGGCCTTTAGAATTATATAGTACATATGCTTCTACTGAAATGGGCGCTGCCTTTACTGAATGCATAGAAGGAAAGGGAGGACATCATCATCCCGAATTATTGATTGTTGAATTTTTAGATGACCTCAATAATCCTGTTGCTAATGGAGAAGCTGGAGAGTTAACCGTAACAACTTTAGACGTGGAAGGTATGCCGTTGATTCGCTTTAAAACCGGAGACATTTGCAAAGCTCATTATGAGCCATGTAAATGCGGAAGAACATCGTTACGGGTGAGTCCTATTTTAGGAAGAAAACAACAGATGATTAAATTTAAAGGTACTAGCTTATACCCTCCTTCATTGTATGATATTTTAAATACAGTAGCTTACATAAAAAATTACATTATTGAAGTATACACGAATGATATTGGAACTGATGAAATAACCATTCATATAGGAGCTGTTAATCCTCCTGATAATTTTGACAAAGAATTGAAAGATCATTTTAGAGCGAAACTAAGAGTAGCACCTACAATTGTTTTAAATAGTCCTGAAAATATTAGTAAACTGCAATTACCAGAAATGAGCAGAAAACCAATTACGTTTATTGATAGAAGAAGTAAATAAATATACATCTTCTATTAAATTTAAAACAAAGAGCATCCATAATGAAACTATATAAATCTCAAGTACCACAAAAAATTAGCGACTTTGCTAAAGACTTTAATTTTGAAACTTTACGACCATACTATGATAGTGAATCGCCAGCAGCAATGGAACGTATTGCCCATAACGAATCTTATCATAAAGCCATGGCATATTTATGGCCCGAACTAAGCAAAGAAAACTTTATTGAGAAAGCATTACATATTAAATCTCCTTTTGAGTTTCAAACTCAATTTATGCGAGACGCCATTTGGCGCATATTAGCAGGAACAGCAAACGGACTAACCTGGAGTGGCATTGAACATTTAGATAGAAACAAAGCTTATTTGTATGTTGCCAATCATCGAGATATTTTATTAGATAGTGCTATTCTTCAAATTATACTTGATAAAGAAGAGTTTGAAACATCTGAAATTACATTTGGTTCTAATTTAATTAATGGAGAATTTATTACCGACTTCGTCAAAATGAATCGTATGGTTTCTATTAAACGAGAAGGGAACTCCAAAGAGCTTTATGATATATCTCAACAATTGAGTGCTTACATCAGGCATACTATTATTGATAAAAACGTCAGCGTGTGGATTGCACAAAGAAATGGAAGAACTAAAGATGGAAACGATACGACCCAAACAGGTTTACTAAAAATGCTGAATATGAGTGGTAAGAAAAATTTTCTAGAAAATTTTTCGGAGTTAAACATCATTCCATTATCTATTAGTTACGAATATGAACCCTGTGACTTTTTAAAGGTTCAAGAATCATACTTATCGTCATTATTAACTAAATATGTGAAAGCACCAGATGAAGATATTAATAGTGTGATTACAGGTATTAAACAGCCAAAAGGAAAAATTCATGTTGCTTTTGGTAAACCAATCAATACTAATTTAAACGAAATAAATGCGGTTTCTAATGAAAATGAAAAAATAAAATTACTGGCATCTATTATCGATAAACAAATACATCAGAACTATAAATTAAATCCTGTAAACTACATTGCATACGATATTATAAATCAAACAAATGTGTTTGATAGCAAGTATACCGAACAAGAAAAAGAAAAATTCATCAGTTATGTGAATAAACAAACTAATGAACTAAAAGGAGAACAGGAAGTTTTAAGAAATTTATTTATAACACTTTATGCCAATCCTGTTGCTAATAAACTAAGCTAAAATAATAGTATTCCTATCTTTAAGAATGCATTAAATCGGTTAACACCTCTTACTCTTTGTTTTACTGTAGATTCAATATAATTATTCATTGAAATTTTACTTCCACCAAATCTAATATCGCCTGCATCAAATAAACCAGACATCACAGAAAACACATGAATAGTTACTCCATAATCTAATACAACTCTATTAGCAATAATTCGTGATCGTCCCATTCCTAACATTAAATTAAATCCAACGAAATTTTGATCTTTTGGGCCAAAATCAGATAATAATGTGTCTCTGTAATTATAATTAAAACTATTACGGTTTGCTCCCTTAATATTCATAACATTAGAATCGTAGGAAGTTTTACTTGTATTTATAGCTGGCCCAAACATCACGTACCTTCCCCAAGGTGCCACATAACGTTTTCCGTAATACTTAAAATATAAGGTATAAGTTAATCCACGAATATTATAATATCCGTTTGGTCGAGAAGATTGAAGATTATATCCATTATCTACAGTAATTGACTCTGCATTATCACAAATTGTTTTATAATATCTTCCCGAAAAACAAACCATCCATTTACTAGAAATTGCATACTCCATACTTAACTCATGTATGGCATTAAAAGCAACATTACCAGATTCAGAGTTACCTCCTCGGCCAATAATGGTTTCGTTTTTTGCATTAGCATTAAATACTGATGGACTAGTATGAAAAGCGTATCCTAATACAAAACGTTTACCAAGATGACCTGGCGCTTGAGAAAACACAAACGTATGAGATAATAGGACAATAAATATAAATAGTTTAGAGCGCATAAAAATTTTGTAAAATTATTTTGAGTGTTTTAATTCGTAGAATGTTTGGTATACTTTAGCATTAATTAAATCTTTAGTATCCTTATCTCTGTATATCACATAGCGTTTGTAAACAACTTCATTATTCTTAATATCATATATATAGCTATAATAGTATGTTCTTTTGATACCACTTTTAGCTCTATAATTTACGATACCAATCTTTAATACATATTGTGTTCCGTATTTTTCAATCACTCTATCAATTTCGTTTGTGTTTAAAATTGGATTTTTAGCATCATCATTGGCATCAAATTTTTCTGCAAACCAATCATTAATAACAGAGTAATCATTAATTTTTTCGACTTCGGTAGATGATACTAAACCAGGATCTAATGTCACTGTTTCGAAATTAATTCTCTTTGCACAATCATTAACTGTTTCTATAAATTTCTCTTGTCTTTCATCCGACTCCGTATATTGAAATTCTTCAGGGCGCTGATCATCCACTTTTAAATAAAAGGGTTCAAGTAACAATACTTTTTCAATTTTAGCTTGCGCTTTAATACTTTCTTCATTTTTACTTTTTTTAGTAATGCTAGAAGATCTAGAAGAGTAAGTTGAAAACCCTGTATTTGAAGATGCGTTGTCTGAATTTGGCGTTGGAAATTTCCCTATAAATTCAGGAACATTCATAAACAAATCTGTATAAATTTCTTTATAATAAATAGTATCTGTAGCTCTAACGATAGTCTCTTTTTGAATATTAGCAATTAAATCGGTTTTTGATTTAATATCATCTTTTGATTTTAATGAATCAACTACTACTGTATCTTTAGCAACTACGGGTTTCTTTTTCACTCTCACAAAATCAGGAATTCCCCAATTGGTTTGTCCTATCAATTTAAATAAACTATCTGAGTATGATTCTAATTTTTTGTTAGCAGGAAATTTTTGATGAGCTCTAAACACATAGTTTAACGACATAATTGTCCACTCATTGTTTGGCATTTTATTTATAAAATAATACAATTGTTGAGGATAACTTTCAATATCAGAGTGTGATGGAATACCATCTTCTAAATAAGAATCGCTATTGTATTTAATTGTTCCTTTTCCGTATAAAGAAATGGCATATAGGCATTTAGAAATAACTTCGGTTAAGTATTGGTTTTGAGGGTATTTATTCGCTAAAATATAAGCAGCATACAAAGCGTTAGGATAATCTCTACGTTTTAAATACAATCTGCATAATTCCATACGAGCTAAATCGCGAATATATTCAAACTCTTCTTTACTTACTATAAAATTAACTCTTGTTGAATTATCTCTGTTGCCAATTAATTCGGCAATCGTTACTTTTCTTTTAGCTGTGTTAGGATGTGTATGTTTCGTATCATCTTCATTAGAATTATTTCTAATAGAGGAAACCTCTTTTAAAAAATATCCATTTGGTATGGTGTAATTTTCCGTTTCAAAAAACGTTTTCTTGAACTCAACTAATTCAAATGGTAAGTGTGCATATTGTAAAACATCAAATGATTTTTCGGCTTGTTTTAAATTATAGTTTGTTTGTTCAAACAGTTTAAAACCTTCTATATCAGCTTCACTTTCTTTTTCTTTTGAATACTGACATTTTTCAATCAATACATCTGTTTTTGATTTACCATCATATCCGTTGCGCTCAATTTTTTTATTCTCAACATATCCGTTGATATGGTGTTTTTTAGTATAGTGGCTAATTTCATGGCTTAATATATATGCTAATTGAGCTTCTGTTTCGGCCTGAGCGATTAATCCAATATTAATAAACACATATCCTTTATCGTAACTATAAGCATTAACTACTGGCGATTTTAATGTATAAACATGTAACTCATTTCTTAACGTTTGGTTGTTTTTTAAAACAACATCAACTACTTTATTCAAATAGTTTGTAATCTCATCATTTACTAAAGCATTTCCACTTTTTACAATTTTCTCAATCTCGTAATTAGTTTCAGTTAAATAAGTTCTTTTAATAGACTTATTATTATCTTTTTGTTTATTTAATTCAGTAATATCATCTTTAATAACATTACGAATATTTTGAGTAAAAACATCTGGAAGTGTACCTGATGATTTTAACGGGTTGTAATTTTCTTTTAAATTTTGTTGAGCAAAACACGTCTCAGCAAATAAAACAAAAAGGAGTAAGTACTTTATCATTGTATAATTATAGAAAGGTAAATATAAATAAAAAATAACTGTTATTGTAAAAAGTTCAATCAGTAAAACTTGGTAAATTTATTTTGGATGTTTTAATTCGTACATCGTTTCGTATATTTTATTATCCACTAAACTTATATTATCCTTTCCTTTAAAAGTAGCAACACGCTTGTGTACGATTTCATTACTTTTAATATCATACACATAACTATAATAATACATAATCCAACTTTCATTTTCAGGTCTATAATTCACAACCCCAATCCTCATAACGTATTGCGTTCCATATTTTTCAATAATTTTTTCTACTTCGTTAGTGTTTAAAATTGGATTTTTATCTTCTTCTTCGGCATCTAGTCTTTCAGCAAACCAGTCATTAATAACCGAGTAATCATTAATCTTATCCACTTCTGTAGACGCTACTAATCCTGGATCTAAGGTAAGCATGGGAATTTTAAACCTCTTTGCATATTCATTAACTCTAACAACAAAGTTCTCTTGTTTTTCATCTGATTCTGTATATAAAGAATTTTCAGTGTTTTTTTCATCTACCTTTATATAAAGAGGTTCAAGCAATAATACTTTATCAACCATTACTTTTGTTTTCTTAACTTCATCAATTTCATTCTCGTCTGAATCACGATGCGATTTGAGCAAATAATTAGAAAAATCAGAACTCGAAACAAAGTTTGAAGGGTTAGGTGTAGGGAATTTACTTGCAAATTCAGGCACATTCATAAACAAATCTGTATAAATATCTTTGTAATAAACCGTATCCGTTAATTTAAAATTAGTTTCTTTTTGAAGATTTGATATTAATTCCGTTTTTGACTTTGGTTCATCATTCGTTGTTAAAACCTGAGTCTCTGTCGAATCTTTTTCAGTACCTGGTTTCTTTTTATATCTCACAAAATCAGGTATCCCCCAATTGGTTTGTCCTATCAATTTAAATAAACTATCGGAGTATGAAGCTAATTTTTTATTTTCTGGAAATTTTTGATGAGCTCTAAACACATAGTTTAACGACATAATTGTCCATTCATTGTTTGGCATTTTATTCATAAAATAATACAACTGCTGCGGATAGCTTTCGATATTTTGATAAGAGGTTATGCCATCTTCTAAATAAGAATCACTATTATATCTTACTGTTCCTTTTCCATATAATGTAATCGCATACAAACATTTAGAAATCACTTCGGTTAGATATTGATTTTGCGGGTATTTACCTGATAAAATATAAGCAGAATACAAAGCGTTAGGATAATCTCTACGTTTTAAAAACAATCTACATAACTCCATACGAGATAAATCACGGATGTATTCAAACTCTTCTTTACTTATAATATAATTTACTCGCTTAGAATTGTTTTTATTTCCAATTAATTCGGCAATCGTTACTTTTCTTTTAGCCGTACTTGGATGAGTGTGTTTCGTATCATCTTCATTCGAATTATTTCTGATGGAAGACACTTCTTTTAAAAAATATCTATTGGGAATCGTATAATTTTCAGTTTCAAAAAACTCTTTTTTAAACTCTACTAACTCAAAAGGTAAGTGTGCATATTGTAATACATCAAATGATTTTTCGGCTTGTTTTAAATTATAGTTCGTTTGTTCAAATAGTTTAAAACCTTCTATATCAGCTTCACTTTCTTTTTCTTTTGAATACTGACATTTTTCAATTAAAACATCCGTTTTTGATTTACCTTTGTATTTATTACGTTCTCTATTTTTATTATCAACGTACCCGTTGATATGATGCTTTTTGGTATAGTGACTAATTTCGTGACATAATATGTAAGCTAATTGCGCTTCTGTTTCTGCCTGAGAAATTAAGCCAATATCAATAAACACATAACCTTTATCATAGCTATAAGCATTAACAATAGGCGATTTTAAAGTATAAATGTGTAACTCATTTCTTAATGTTGGATTATTTTTTAAAACCACATCAGCCACTTTATTTAAATAACTGGTAATTTCATCATTTACTAAAGCATTTCCGCTTTTTACAATTTTTTCAATCTCGTAATTAGTTTCGGTTAAATATGTTTTTTTAATTAATTTATCCTTATCTTCTTGCTTATCTAATTCTGCAATTTCATCCTTAATTATCTTACGTGTATTTTGAGTAAAAATATCCGGAAGCGTTCCTGATGATTTTAAAGGTTCATAATTTTCTTTTAAATTTTGTTGAGAAAAACACATCTCAGCAAAAAAAACAAAAAGGAATAAGTACTTTATCATTGTAGTTTTATAAGACATAAAAATAAATAAAAAACCCTCTCCATCATAGACGAAGAGGGTTTTAATTAAATAAAATAACTATTAATCAAATTTGATTTTCGAGAAACGATCTTGTCCTCTATCTTCTGTATAAATATAGATTTCATTATTTGAACCTGGTACAAAAATTTCAGTCTCAGATGGAGGCATGAATTGAGGATTACGCTCTTGAATTGGAGCAAAACAATAATCATCATTTTTCATTAAAACAGTACGTTTTGTAACTTCACCATTTGCTAACGACATCGTGTTACATACGAAGTTAGAACCATGAATACCTGATACTGATTTTAAATCTTTAGGTTCGAAATCTGCTTTTTGGTAACGCTCAATATTTTTAGGATGATCATCATTTAAGATGTATAAGTTTTTAGAAGTTGCATAAGCAATGTATTGTTTAAATACGTGCGCATTTCCATTAACTGTTACATTTTGACGTAATGGTGAATTTTTAATCCACTCAAATTCTCCTTTAGAGTTTAATTTTGCTACAATTACATCCATATATTCATATGTCCAGTAACCATTACTCATACCCATTGCAGCACCTGCAAGTCCACCCATTCCATAACTGCTATTAGAGTTTTGGTGGTATTCTTCGCTATATTGCTCTCCAACATAATATACGGCATCTCCAACAGGTAAAATATAATCCAATTTATATTTGAAATATCTTGAACGGCGAGGGTTAGATTCTAACGCTGTTAAAATTTTATCATCAAAGAACTTCACAGTTTTAGCTGCAACCGTATTATTAGAAGTATTGATTTTGAAGCTGAAAATACCAACTTTCACTAAATCTCTTCCTTTTCTTTCAACAACATCTTTTAAGAAACCACCAATTACTAATTCGTTATCGCTTGATTTTCTGAACTCGATATCTTTTACATAGTAATCATCATCAAAACCTAAATCTAATTGCTTAGGAGCTTGATCAGCAGCATTTAAAGTATAAACTTTTAATTTATATTTTTTATCTTTTTCAGTTGAAGACTTTGCTAATTCAGTTACACAATAGTAAATATTATCGCTATTATCTAAGTGTAAACCAATGTATCCGTAGCTATCAAACTTAGTGAAATCAAATCCAAATAAAGCTGATGCGAAACCTGCTCCCCAAGATCCACTTGAGTGTAAGTTCTCATTTACTGTTTTTGTCCATAATTTCTTTTGGCTTGCAGCATCCATTAAAATTAAGTCTGTTTTATAAGTATCTTTTTTATTAGCCTTATGCGCTGCTTTAATTGCAAACTTGGTGTGTGCATCATTTGGGTAAATATCAAAATCAATAAATTCATAGTGATCAGATGTTACTGTTAAAATTTCTTTTAATTGATTTGAAACTACACCTTCAGAACTCACTGTTTGAAAAAATAACGTCATTTTATCCGCTTTTTTATCATACTGTCTTCTAAAAATAAATACATTTCCTTGAGAATATTCTACATCCTCAATTTTTGTTTGATTTTCTTCATCTAAGTTTACTTCTTTAGAAAAGATAGGTTTTAACGTTTTTTTGTCGTATTTCTCAACAAAAAAAGAAGTTCCTTTTCCTTTACTTCTAATACGGTAACAATAGTAGCTGTTCTCGTCGCCACCAAGCATACGATTCATCTTATTATCCTTATCATTATCAAGTGCTGGTCCATCAACCATCTGAACTTGAGCAAAAGCCATACTTCCTAATGTAAGAAAGCATGTTGTCAACATTTTTAATTTCATAATCAAATTATTTAGTTATTTAATTTTTACCGTATAAATGTATTAATTTATTCGACAAAACTGATTTTTTTTCGTATTTTTTATTTTCTGCACATATAAAGCAACTCTCCTTTGGGCAATCTGTATCTTTCTACTAACTCCGAACTAATTTGTTTAGTATAATCCTCAACCGTTACATTAAAGCCTGCAGCAGCTAATTTATCTTTATAATCTAAGCCAAATAAACGCACATGGTCTTTTTGCCAAAAATGCAATTCTCTATCCGCTTCGCTTGTAATAGATTTATCTTCATAAGTTTCATATCGATTCACATCTTGTGGAATTTGAAAAATACCAAATCCACCTGGTTTCATCATACGATAAAGCTCTCGCATGCATTGGTCAGCATCCTCTACATGCTCCAAAACATGGTGACAAAAAATAACATCAAATGTATTATCTGCAAAAGGTGCGTGATGTAAATCAAAGTGATGGTCGGCAATTGGTGAGTTGTAATCTCCTGTAACATATTCTAAATTGGGCATAGCCTTAAATAACTTATAAAAACATTGTTCTGGTGCGATGTGCAATAATTTATGTTTAGCCGTAAAAAAATTTGTTTTCTCTTTTAAATACAACCAAAGTAATCTGTGTCTTTCAAGCGAAAGACTTCCTGGACATAATACATTGTCTCTTTTAGCTCTGCCTCCATAGCCATAAGGTAAAAATTTACGATAGGTTTTACCACTAATAGGATCTTCGTATTTATTACCGTAATATAGAATTGGAGCTATTTTACTAAAAATCAAACTTAGTTTAATTAATATGGGGCGGGGAATAGTGCGCAGTAAGAAATGAAACATTTATTATAATTAATATGGATTAGTGTTGAAAGTTTAAAATGCTAAAAAAGTTCTTAAAATTAAGTAAAATACATGGCATTTTTAAATTAGCAAGGCTTATTTTATTTGTTATTTTTGTGATTTGAGTAAAATTATGGCAAAATCAACAACATCAAAAAATACAGCAACTAACTTTTCAAATCATAAAACAATATTTGATAAAGTAAATGCCTGGGGAGAAAAAAACAGCTCGAAGTTATTAGGTTTGTTTTTAAGTCTATCTCTATTGCTTTCGTTTATGCTTTTTAATGCTCGAATTAGTGAAGCGCATGATGATGCTTTATATTTAGAAGGAGGTTGGAGATATGTGAATGAATTTCCTAATTATTTTTACACTCAAAATGCGCCATTATATGTTTTGTTTTTAGGCTTGCTTACCAAATTATTTGGTTTTAAATTATTACTGTTTAAATTATTTAATGTAGTTTTTAACTTTTTTGCTGTATACTTTTTCTTTAAATCTTTCAATAAACGTATTCCTTATATTGTATTAATCCCTGTAATGGTATTTGTAAGCTGCAACCACCTTATACAATATTATGCCAGCATGACTTTTACCGAAGCATTTTATCTATTTCTACAATCTTTATTTTTTTATTGGTTCTTTAAATTGTATGACGCTTTAGTTATTGAACCCAACGGAACCAAACATATTAAGTTATGGTTAATGGTTGGATTATTTGCTTTTTTAATTGCAACCTGCAAAAGTGTTGCTATTGTTGGAGTTCCTGTTTTAATTTTTTATTTTTTAATACAAAAAGAATGGAAAAATGCAGGTCTATCGCTGGCCGCATATTTAGTATTTAAAATACCTTACGAGTTAATCGTCAAATTAATTTGGGGTTCACAAAATCAGTTTAGTGGACAAAGTAAAATTTTATTATTAAAAGATCCTTATGATAAAGCTGCAGGTAATGATGATTTTGCAGGCTTTGTTGGGCGTTTTTTTGATAACTGTAATTTATACTTAGGTAAACGTTTTTACGAATTATTAGGATTAAGAGAAGAATATGTTCGTCCTTTAGAATCTCAATTAGAAGCAGATAAATTAACCAAAGAATATAAATATTTGGCTTTTATAGTAGTAGTGGTTTTATTAATTGCATTATTTAAAGTCTTCAAAGAAAAAAACAAACCATTAATATTTTTAAGTTTATTTACTGGAGCTCAGCTATTACTTTCTTTTGTCATCTTGCAAGCTCGTTGGGATCAGCCACGTATTGTTTTAATATGTATGCCTGTGATGTTAATTTTAATGTATCTATTGTTTTACAATTTGGTAAAAAAATCTGGTATGGGCCAAAACATTTATCTGGTTATTGCTCTTATTTTAAGTAGTTCCGTTTTAATCTCTTCTTTTAAAAGAGGGATGGTAAACATTCCTATTGTAAAGAAAAATTTAGCTGGTAATATTTATTATGGTTACACCCCCGACTGGCAAAATTTCTTAAAATGTAGCGAGTGGTGCGCCGATAGTTTACCTAAAAATTCATTGGTAGCTAGCAGAAAAGCACCTATGAGTTTTGTTTATGGTAAAGGAAAAAAATTCTTCCCTGTATATAGTGTTGTAACAAAAGACTCTTTAACTCAGCAATCGCAACCAGATAGTGCATTGGCTTACTTTGCGAAAAATAATGTCACTCATATTATGGTTGGAAGCTTACGCATAAACCCACAAGTAAATTCAGGGCAAATTATTAATACGATTCATAATATTATACAGCCTATCATTACCAAGTATCCAAATAAATTAAAATTAGTGCATACAGAAGGAACATCTGAAGAAACGTATGTATTTGAAATTACCAAGTAATATAATAATCCTTTAAAATGGCATCATCATTCAGTATAGCACTTGGTAATTTTTTATACAAAAATGCTTTTCCTTTATACAAAATAACTTATAAAGCATTTAAAGAAAAACAAGATGCTTTTGAAATTTCTTTAATGAAAAAGTACATCAAAACAGGAGATACTGTTTTGGATATTGGCGCCAATATTGGTTTTTATGCAGAAATATTATCTGATATTGTGGGAGAGAAAGGAAGAGTGCATTGCTTTGAACCAGACCTAACAAATTTTAAGCATTTACAAAATAGAAGCAAAAATTTAAAAAATATTTCTATCAATAATAAAGCTGTTTCCGACAAAACAGAAACCATAAAAATTTACACCTCAAAAAAAATAAATGTTGATCATCGAACATACAAGCCCGATGATTACGATCAAGAGATAGATATTCATGCTATAGCTGTTGATGAATATCTAGCACCAAAAGCTGAAATAAACTTTATCAAGATGGACATTCAGGGTTTTGAGATGAGTGCAGTAAAAGGCATGACAAAAACTTTAGAAAGTCCACATTTAAAAATGCTTTCCGAATTTTGGCCATTTGGAATGCGTAAAGCAGGAACAAGTGTTTTAGAGTACTACCTATTTTTAAAAGAATATAAATTCAATATTTACTTAATTGAAAACCAACAATTAATTGAATTATCTGAGGAAAAAGTAAAAACGTTTTTGGATTTACCAGAAACAACATACATGAATATTTTTGCTAGTAAAGATCGTGTTTAAAAAATACACCATACCTTTTGATTTAGATGATCCAAGAGCAACCTTGGCGCATAGAGATATTATTTTACAAAAACCTTTTTTAAAACATTTGTATCAAGATTGGTATCAGATTTTTATACAAAAAAGTAAAGAAGTAGGAAAAGGCATTTACCTTGAAATTGGCTCCGGTGGCGGTTTTTTAAAGGATGAATTTCCTGAAGTTGTTACTTCAGATATTTTGCAATTGCCAGTAGTAGACAAAGTTTTTAGTGCTGAAGAAATGCCTTATAAAGAAAATGAATTAGGTTGCATTATGATGTTGAATGTTTTCCATCATATCCCTCGCCCCTACTTGTTTTTACATGAAGCTGAAAGAACATTAATAAAAGGTGGTAAAATCATTATGATTGAACCAGCTAATTCTGCTTTGGGAAGATTCATCTACAAACGTTTTCATCACGAACCATTTGATGAAACAGGCCCGAGAGAAATAAAAGCTGGTAATCCTTTAAGTAATTCAAACCAGGCTTTACCTCACATTTATTTTGAAAGAGATTTGGAACAATTTGCCAAAGATTTTCCTACTCTTAAAATTAAACGTATAACGTATCACTCTCCGTTTATGTATGTATTAAGCGGTGGAGTTTCACGCAGTGCCATGCTACCCTACTTTATGTATCATGTAGCTAAATTTATGGAATGGTTATGTATACCGTTTAATAAACAATTAGGCTTATTTTGTACAGTAGAAGTTGAGAAAATTTAAACGGCTACTTCTTCTTTTCTTTTCACAAACAAAAGCCCTAATACGGTTATACCTGCATTGATAATAATGAGTTCATTACCAATTTCATAACTGGTCATTGGCTTAACAACATAGTTTGCTAAAACATAAGTAATCACTGGCGCAACCACACAAATAATCGGCACCAAACGGTCGTTTAAGTTTATTTTTGTAAACAAACCAATAGCAAATAAACCTAATAGCGGCCCATAAGTATAGCCTGCTAACATCAATATGGTATCGATAATCGCTCGCTGATTTAAAATATCAAACACAATAATTACTAACCATAAAATCACTGCAAACCCAATATGAATATAGGTTCTACGTTTTGTTTTTTGCTTTTCAGAAAGTTTTGTATTTCTATCATACTCTAACATATCTACATATGTAGAAGTAGTTAAGGTTGTTAAAACACTATCCGCACTACTAAAAGTAGCTGCTGTTAAACCAATAATAAAAATTAATCCTGCAAAAACACCTAAGTGATTTAATGCCAGGTTAGGAAAGACTTTATCCGTAATTACCTTACCAGACTCAGCATTGATTGGTAAATCAATTAATGAGTGAGCGTAATACTGATACAATAAAACACCCAATGATAAAAAGAACACATTCACAATCACCATTACAATACTAAACCAAAAAATATTTTTTTGTGCTTCGCCTAACGATTTACAACTTAAATTTTTCTGCATCATATTTTGATCAAGCCCTGTCATAGCAACCGCTATAAACACACCCCCTATAAATTCTTTTAAAAAGAAATTAGATTTGTGCCAATCCCAGAAAAATGTTTTTGAATATTCTGAACTCGCAATGTTTGATACGGCTTGCCCAAAACCAATATCCATTTTATCAATAATAATCGCAATAGAAACTACGACTCCCAAAACTAAAAACAAGGATTGAAAAGTATCTGTCCATACCAAGGTTTTAATTCCTCCTTTATAAGTATACAATAACATCAACACTAAAATCACTGATACGCTCAACCAAAAAGGAATATGTACACTTTTAATTTGATCGAATACAAAAAACTGAATAACGCCTGCGGCTAAATATAATCGCCCAGATGCACCTAAAATACGGGATAAAATAAAAAAGAAAGCCCCAGTTTTTTGTGTATGTTTTCCAAAACGCGTTTCTAAATACGTATAAATAGAAATCAAATTCATTTTATAATAAATAGGTAGTAATACTTTTGAAATAATAAAATACCCTACAAAATACCCTAATACCAATTGCAAATACGAAAAATTAGCGCCTCCTACTTTCCCTGGTACAGAAATATAAGTGACACCACTTAAGGAATCACCTATCATACCAAATGCTACCGCATACCAAGGCGATGCATGATTACCCGAAAAATAGCTATCTGCGGTTGAATTTTTTGATGTTAAATAGGCAATTAAGAGTAATCCTCCAAAGTATAAGCCTATGCAAGAAATAATAAGTATTGGCGACATAAAATTAAAGATAAAGTGAATGAACGGTTAATTTTTGAGCAAAAAATTCATATTTTAAATACTCAGACGTTAATATCTTTTAACATTCATAAACTACATAAGGACGTTTAAAATCCTATTTTTTGTTACCTTGTAGCCATTAAAATCAGTTATGCAAGACATCATAGAAAAAATACCTCGCGAAGCTTTGTTGAGCGAGTTAACTAAGGAGCGCTACATACGTAAAACTAATAATGGTGATAATGAAATTTATATCATAACTCATCATAACTCACCAAACACCATGAAAGAAATTGGGCGTTTGCGTGAAGTAACTTTTAGACATGCAGGCGGGGGTACCGGCTTAGATTGCGATATTGACGAATTTGACTTGGGAGAACACCCATATCAACAACTATTAGTTTGGGATCCTATTGAAAAAGAAATTGTTGGAGCTTATCGCTTTATTTTATGTAGAGATGCTGAATATAAAAACGGAAAAGTTTTATTAGCTACTACTGAGTTGTTTGATTTTTCTCCTGAATTTTACAAAGAGTATTTACCGTATACTATTGAGTTGGGACGTTCTTTTATTCAACCCATGTATCAGCCTTCTGAACAATTCAGAAAAGGCTTATTTAGTTTAGATAACCTGTGGGACGGATTAGGTGCTATTGTGGTTGATAATCCCGATATGAAATACTATTATGGAAAAGTAACCATGTATACCGACTTCAATATAGAAGCTCGTGATTACATTTTATCATTTTTAAAGTACTACTTCCCTGATCCTAGAAAATTAGTAACTCCTATTCATGGTATTAATATCAAAACAGACGTTTCTAATTTCTTAAAAGAAATTGAAGGAAAGGATTATAAAACTGGACATGCTATTTTAAATAAACACGTAAGAGCATTAGGAGAAAATATTCCGCCAATGGTAAATGCTTATAGCAATTTATCAAGCACCATGTTATCTTTTGGTACTGCTATCAATCCTACATTTGGTGGAGTTGAAGAAACAGGAATTTTAGTAACGATTGCTGATATTTACAAGAGCAAGTCTGACAGACACATTGAAACTTATTTAAAAGAACTCAGAGAAAGAGTTTAATCTCATTATCTGTCACGCTGAGCAATCCCGATAGCTATCGGGACGAAGCGCAAAAACAAAAAAAAATGGAAATTAAAAACGCTAAATTTTTAAAAAGCAGTTCTGATAACAAAGGATGTCCTACACCTGATAAGCCTGAGTTTGCTTTTATAGGAAGAAGTAACGTAGGTAAATCATCGCTGATTAATATGTTATGCAATCAAAAAGATTTAGCAAAAACATCTTCTAAGCCAGGAAAAACACAATTAATTAATCATTTTATTATTGACGATAAATGGTACTTAGTAGATTTACCGGGTTATGGTTATGCTAAAACCAGTAAAACCAACTTAGATAAATTTGAGGCATTAATCAGCAACTATATTACCAAACGAAAAAATTTAATTTGTGTTTTTATTTTAATCGATAGCCGATTAGAATTACAACCTATTGATGGAGAATTTATGGTATGGTGTACTGAGCACGAAATTCCTTTTTGTTTAGCATTTACTAAAACTGATAAGCTTGGTAAAAATCAATGGGCTAGTAATTTTGCGAAATACAAAAAACGCCTCATGGATTATTGGGGAGAAGTTCCGCAAACATTTGAAACCAGTGCCGAAAAACGACAAGGCAAAGAAGCTATATTAAATTACATAGAAGAAAACATGCAGTATTTTATTCCTCCTCCAAAGGGAGCAAAATCTGATAACGACGAAGATTAACATGGCAACTATCGTATCTGAATGGCAACATCTTCAACTTAAATTAAAAGAACGTTTTGGTGCAGAAATGGATCACGATGCTATTTTATTTATGATTGGTTTACAAGAATTAGATAAGCCTTATCGCAAATATAAAAAAGACGAAAAACTAGAAATCATTCATATTGGTGTTTGTACCGTATTAATGCCTTATGGTTTTTACGAGTACAAAGGTAGAGATGATGAAGATTGGCCTCACTTTGAATTGAAAGAAGCAATTCCTCACTTAGATGCAAAACAACAAAGCAAACTCATGAGTGATGCTTTAGTTGAATATTTTAAGAAAACAGGATTCCTAGAGGAATAATCACATAACGTTATTTTACCTTTTGTACTTTTTTCTATTAATATAGCGCACAACTATTTATATTTATCTATCTAAATAAAAAACAATGAAACACAAATCATTATTATCAATTCTTGCTTTAGCATCATTAACGATGACTTCTCAAGTAAGCACCAAAACATCCACTGCATCAGTCAATAAAACAACTGCTAAACCTGCTGCTAATGCTCCAAAATTATTGCAAACAGTAGCTAAAGTTGGAAATGAAATTGTTATTCCATACAAAAAATATGTATTGCCTAATGGCTTAACCATTGTGGTGCACGAAGATCACTCTGACCCAATTGTGTATGTTGATGTAACTTACCATGTAGGCTCAAACAGAGAGCAACAAGGCCGTTCTGGCTTTGCACACTTTTTTGAGCACATGATGTTTCAAGGTTCTAAAAACGTAGCCGATGAACAACACTTTAAAATTATTACCGAAGCGGGTGGAACATTAAACGGTTCTACAAACTCTGATAGAACAAACTATTTTGAAACAGTTCCATCTAACCAATTAGAAAAAATGTTGTGGTTAGAGGCTGATAGAATGGGCTTTTTATTAGACTCAGTCACTCAACAAAAATTTGAAGTACAACGTGCTACTGTAAAAAATGAGCGTGGACAAAATTACGATAACCGCCCTTACGGTTTAGTTGGCGAAAAAACAGGTGAGGCTTTATTTCCAAAAGGACACCCCTACTCTTGGACAACCATTGGTTATATTGAAGATTTAAATCGTGTGGATGTAAATGATTTAAAACGTTTCTACATGCGTTGGTACGGTCCAAATAATGCAGTTTTAACGGTATCAGGTGATGTGAAAACAGAAGATGTCGTAAAATTAGCAAACAAATATTTTGGTTCTATTCCTCGTGGACCAGAAGTAAAAAACATGGCTAAGCAAGTTGCTACATTAACTGAGAACAGATACATCTCTTATGAAGACAATGTAAAATTCCCAATGTATAAAATCACTTATCCTACTGTTCCATCTATGGATAAGGATGAAGTAGCTTTAGAAGTGTTAGGTGACATTTTATCTTCTTCAAAAAGTTCTCCTTTATATACTACTTTCATTAAGTCTCAAAAAGCAGTATCTGCAAATGCTTATAACTACAGCCGCGAATTAGCAGGACAGTTTGAGATTATGGTAAGAGCTAATGCAGGAACTAAATTAGCAGATATTGAAGCCATGTTAAACCAATCATTAGCAGAGTGGGAAAAAACAGGTGCTACTGATGATGATATTAAAAAATACAAAGCCTCTTATCAAAGTGATTTATATAACCGTTTAGCAACGGTGCAAGGTAAAGGTGCGCAATTAGCCGCTTACCAAACGTATGCTAACAACCCAAATTATTTGAAAACCGAAATGGCCAATAATTTAAAGGTGACTAAAGAAGATGTAATGCGTGTGTATAACACTTACATCAAAGGAAAATTTGGTGTGGTTTTAAGTTGTGTACCTAAAGGAAAATCTGACTTGGCGGCTAAAGCGGATACTTGGAAAATGTATGAAAGAACCATTGAGCAAGAAAGTGCTGAATACAAAAACTTATCATACACTGAACCTAAAGATAATTTTGTTCGTAGCAAAATGCCTGTAGCACAAGCTTCTAAATTAGTGCCATTACCAAACTACTGGACATCTAATTTAACGAACGGTATTAAAGCCATTGGAATTAACAACAACGATATTCCAAAAGTAAATATCCAATTCAGCATGCCAATTGGTCACCGTTATGAGGCAGCTAACAAAGCAGGTATTGCGGTACTATTAACGTCGTTATTGCAAGAGTCCACTCAAAAACACAGTGCCGAAGACATTGAAAATAAATTAGAGCGTTTAGGAAGTGATGTATCGTTTTATGCAAATGATAATGAAATTGTGATGACGGTTTCTTCATTAAAACAAAACTTAGATTCTACATTAAAGATTGCTGAAGAAATGTTGTTCATGCCTAAGTTTGATCAGGAAGATTTTGACTTAGTGAAAAAAGAACAAATGGACGGCATTGCTAACCAAGCAACTCAAGCGACTGCGATTGCTGGTAATGTGTTCAGTAAATTATTATATGGTTCTGAATTAACAGTTTCTATGCCTTCAAGCGGAACAGCAGAAACAGTAGCATCAATTACCTTAGAGGATGTGAAAAATTACTACAAAAACTTCTCTGGCTTTAATGCGGTATTAGCAGTTAGTGGTGATATTGACCAAGCATCAGCTTTAAAGAAATTAAATTTCTTAAGTAAATTACAATCAGCAGGTACAATGCCATTAGCTAAATACAGATTACCAGAGGTTGATAAAACACGCATTTACTTCGTTGATAAAAAAGGTGCACCTCAATCAGAAATAAGAGTTGGTAATTTATCATTAGCTTATGATGCAACGAGTGAGTTCTTTAAATCAACTATTATGAACTATGCATTTGCAGGTGCATTTAATAGCCGCGTGAATTACATTTTACGTGAGATTAAAGGTTATACTTACGGTGCACGTGGTGGTTTCTACGGAAATAAATTTGTTGGTCCGTATATGATAAACGCCGGTGTAAGAGCAAACGCAACAGATAGTTCGGTGGTGATTATTATGGATGAATTAAAAAAATACGCAAGCAATGGTGTAACTGCTGAAGAATTAGACTTTACTAAAAATGCGATGGCTCAAGCGGATGCTTTGAAATACGAATCGCCAATGCAAAAATTAGGATTTGTAAAACGTATTATTGATTTTGATTTAGATAAAACTTATGTAGCAAAACAAGGCGAAATCATCAAAACGATTACAAAAGCAGAAATTGATGAATTAGCTAAAAAGAATTTACCTTACAACAATATGATTATCTTAGTTGTTGGTGATAAAGCTTCTAACTTCGAAAAACTATCTAAGCTTGGTTATGAGATGGTGGAGTTAGACGCGAATGGAAATAAGGTTAATTAGATAATTGTATTTAAGTTGTCACTTCGAGTAGCTGACGAAGGAGGCGTATCGAGAAGGACAAACGTATCAGTTCTCGATACACCTTCCGCTATCGCTACAGGCACTCGAACTGACAAAAAATAAAATTGTAGTACATGAATATAGGAATAGTATGTTATCCAACATTTGGCGGTAGTGGCGTAGTGGCTACCGAATTAGGGATTGCATTAGCACATAAAGGACATAAGGTACATTTTATTACCTACTCGCAACCGTTTAGATTAAATCAGTTTAACGAAAACTTATTTTATCATGAGGTAAACGTGAACGATTATCCGCTATTTGAGTACCAACCCTACGAAAGTGTGTTGGCTAGTAAAATTGTGGACGTAGCTATTTATGAGCGATTAGACATATTACATGTACACTATGCTATACCGCATGCATCTGTGGCTTATTTGGCACAACAAATTTTAAAATCACGTAAAATAAAACTACCATACATTACAACTTTGCATGGTACGGATATTACCTTAGTGGGACAAGATCCATCTTTTGAACCCGTGATTTTCTTTTCGTTAAATAATAGCAATGCCATTACTTCGGTATCTGAAAGTTTAAGAAAAGACACTTTAAAAACGTTTAAGATTGCCAATGATGTGAAGGTAATTCCAAACTTTATTAAGATTGAGGATTACGAAAAACATGAAGTAACACATTGCCACCGTAAAAATTTTGCAGCACCACATGAAAAAATATTAATACATGTATCAAACTTTCGTAAGGTGAAACGTGTGGAAGATGTATTAAGAGCTTTTGACATTGTGCGCAAAGAAATTCCTTGTAAATTAATACTTGTAGGTGATGGGCCTGAAAGACCTGCTATTGATAAATTATGCAGAGAATTAAATACCTGCAATGATATTATCTCCGTTGGTAAAATTGCTAACCCGCAAGAAGTATTAGCCATTGCTGATGTATTTTTATTACCATCCGAAACCGAAAGTTTTGGTTTATCTGCCTTAGAAGCCATGGCCTCTAAAATACCTGTAGTATCATCCAACACGGGTGGTATACCCGAGTTGAATGTGCATGGCAAAACAGGTTACATGAGCAAGGTGGGCGATTATGAAGACATGGCCAAAAACATCATTGGTTTATTATCTGATGAAAAAAAATTAGCACAATTTAAAGCCAATGCCTTTGAGCAAGCCAAAAAATTTGACATCAATGTAATTTTACCTCAGTACGAAAAATTATATGAGGAGGTAATTAAAGCTGGGATTTAATTAAACCTAAAAACACAAAACCGTTGAGCAAAGCTTAACGGTTTTTTTTATTATATTTGGTTAACAAAACAGTAGAAAACGACAACTAATAATTACAAATACTTATAAGTATTTGTAATTATTAGTTGTCGTACCCATCTGCTAGTTAGCAGTAATTATTTAGAAATGAAGAAATATAATAATGAATGGACTGTTCAAGGAAATTTAAATGAAACCGGTTTTGAATTTACAGACTTCATTTTAAACACTATCAAAGAAAAACTACCGGAATATTTTGAATTTCTTCCTTTCAAAAATGCTTGGAATTTTGAAGTTTTCATTGAAGATAATTTATACTGCGTGCGCATTGAGGACATGGTTGGCACAATTCCTCAAATGGGAAAAACTATTTCTAATCCAACTCTGATTACTACATATAAAAACATTTTTGCATCTGACAATTACCCAGGTTTTGATTTTTGTAATAATTTGCTCCAGGAAAATGGTTACAAATTTGATTTATTCACATATGTTGGAAAAGTTGAAGGACACAAATTATGTTGGCAACATATTACACAAGTAATTGTTGAATGGCTCAATAAAATAGTCATTCCTGAAATTCTAAAAATGAACACGAAGCGCGTTACTGACGCAATTCCAATTCCACCATCGTTCGATGTTCCACAACTTTTAGACAATATTTATGTAATTGAAAGTGAAACGGGAATGAAACAAGGGACTGCATTTCATTTAGAAGGCTTTGGGTTAATTACTTGTGACCACTGCGTTAGAGATGAATCGACTAATGAAATATTAGCTGACTTGGTAATATTTAAAGGCAATAATCATTCGAGAAAATTTCCCGTAAAAATCATTAAAACTAATCAAGACCTTGATTTAGCTTATATTGAAACATCAAAAGAACTTCTGAGTAGTGGCTTAAAATTAGGCAGCTCAGACAACCTCAATCAACTAGACCATATTGGAGTCGCTGGATTTCCAAATTATAATTTTGGTGACAACGGGATTTTCTCTCCTGGATTAATAGTTGGCTTCAGGACATTTTCAGGCATAAGACATATATTAATCAATAGCCCTTTAATCTCTGGAAATAGCGGCGGCCCAGCGTTTGACAAAAACAGTAAGGTAATCGGAATCGCTGTTACTGGCGCAGACAAAATGTCCTCTGCACACGAGACCGAAAAACACGGCCTTATTCCTATTGAAGCGATTAACTTTTTAAAATAACTACTGCTAACAGCACCTACAACTTATGCATGCAGACATCTAAGGCATTTGCAAAAATTCAAGGCAGACAATTTTTTTCATTTTGCAAATGGCTACTAAACATTTATCTTTAAACAAACATTTCGGTAGCCAACGGTTTCAAAACGGCCGAAGCAAGCCGCGAAAACGTTATTTTAATTGATAATGAAAAATATAATCCTATTATTTATAAGTATCCTATTTTTTTGTTTAGCTTCTTGTGCTAAACATATCCCTGCAGAGTATGAAGTAGTAAGTATGAGTTTAACCAATGCCCAAAATACCGGCGAAAGTCCATCAGAGTCAACCAACAATAACGTTCCCAAACAAGCTTACGCCATCAAAATGATTTTAAATGAAGAAATGCGAAAAAAAACGGATGGCGATGCTGAAGAAAATGGTTTTATAAATGAAGATAAGTTAGTGGGTTTAAATATTTTTTCGCTTTATGCTTTTGATGCTTCACATCCTGCTAACACATCGCTGAATGATTATTTTCTTACTTCACTAAGTTCCTCTTCTACAATTTCTTCTTTTATTTCAAAAGGACAAATTGGAGGAGGTAGTTACAAAAATGGAAATTATACTGATAGTTGGAGCACCAACCAATACTTGTATTTAATGACACCTCCAGCATTACCAGGCGCGCAATCATTTGTAGTGAAATTGGATTTATCGGATGGTCGCAGCATGTGCGATACAGTTAATGTAACCTTATACTAATGAAAAAGAAATATTTAATTTTAATTTGTTTTGTTTTCATGAAGTATATTGGCTTTGCTCAAGAAAAGAAACCATTAATTGTAGACAGCTCAGATATTGCAAAAAACCATAAAGTCAATTTTTGTTTTACATGGTTTGAAGCAGGGGCTGGTATTCCATTAAAAGAAAAAAAATTAAAGAATTTACCATATGGAATGAATAACTATTTATATAGTCCAAAAACGAGCTTTGCTGGAGGTTTATTTGGCATAGGATTATACTACAAAAATCATTGGGGCATTTCAGTAATCTATAGTTTTCAAGATTATTCGGTTCCTGATGCTGACTATAGAGACTACATATCAAGTCAGTTCCCAAATTATTATTTACCATTCGGTGTGCAGGGACACACCTACACCCTTAATAATATTGATTATAGACTTAGCTACAGATTTCGTAAAAACCGTTTTACCTTTGAACCTCAATTTCAGCTTGGCATCAATGATTACAATGATTTTGATACACAATTCGTGTTAAAAGAAAAAGGCAGCAATAATTTTATAGAATATTCCATTAAAAAAGAAAATCAAAAGAAACACATATTAAGTTACCAAGCTGCCTTAGTAACACGATATCGTTTTACAAAACCACAATGGAAATGGAACATTGAACCCGGTATAAGAGTTTCCTTTATGCTTACACCAACAGATTATAATTACACCATCAGTTATAATTCTTATAACGCCCCTGCAACTGTTAACAAAGTAAATATCAAACAGCTAAATCCCAACATTAATATTACTGTTGTAATGGGAGTATTCAGGAAATAAATAATTCGAGAAAACACTAAAGCGGCGATAAATGTTTTCTTGCTGGCTTTTCACATTCTTCAAAAATAGTACCTGCTAAGTAAGGCTCCAATCTATTAAAGTCTGTTGTTTTAATGTAGTAATTACCTAAAGCGGTGTAAAGTTTAGTTTGGTCTAATACAGTTTCTTTAGCGTAGTATTGCTTCATGTCATCCACTAACATAAAGGTTAAGGCTTCATCAACTTTGCGTTTGCTTTTATACCATTTCAACGTTTCCATAATATTATTGTTTACATTTTTCAATGCTCTCTTTAATTTGTCTTTCTTCTTTTAAGGTGGCTATTTCTTTAGTTAAGGCTTTGTTATAATACTCAATTGCCTTAGTATTATTTTTTCGGGAAGCATAATAATTCCCTAATATTTGGTACATGTAATAACTCTCGGGATTAGATTGTATAAAGGCATTTTCAAACTCGGGAGACAAAACAATTTTATCAGAAGCTTTAGTAATAAATTGAATGTAATGTTTTAAATTTTTAAAATGCAAAAATTTTTGGTAAGCTTCTGTTTTCAAAAACGGGTCGGCAGCAATGGTTAAAGCTGGTACATTAATATCTTGTTGCGTGTTAATCGTTTTTGCTTTAGCAAATACGCTATCTAAATTATAACACACAAACTCTCCACACTGAAAAGGATTGGCACTCACCCACATCAATCTATCTTGTGGTTTAAAAATAACGGCATGATGTGCTAATAATTGATTTAAAGATTTTTCGTTAGTCATACCAATGTTTCTATCATTCAATCCTTTTTGGTTTCTTAAAATGGCAGCTACTTGTGTGTAGTTTACAGTATCGCTATTAGCCAACAATTGCTTTAAGCGGATGCTTCGATACAAAGAAGAACTTTCTATTTGGTTGGTTAAGTTAGCAATATCGTTTTGGTAATCTGCTCCCTGATAATGGTTAGGGCAAATAATTTGGTTGGAGTTAGGCACTTCGTACACATCCATTTTTTCAGGAGATTTTTCGATGCTCACCGTTTTATTATCAAAAGCGCTTCCTATTAAAATACTTTCCGATACAAACACATCTCGCTTTTTAGCAATAGCAATGGCTTCATTTATATTTGACGCATATTGCAAAATCTCTCTCGCTAATAAAGCAATTGGTGTAGCCGCATCGGTTGGAATAGAACTTTTAGCAGCGTTAATGGTCACCGTTAAGCCTTTATCATTCATGCCACTACAAGCACCAATAAAACCGCTCCAAGTAACGGTTGCAAACTTGTTTCCTTTTTTAGGATTTGTAAATTGAATGATTTTATTTTTCGCAAAATCATCGCCGCTATAAAAATCAAAATTACGTCCTACTAATAATTTACCATCCGCACTTTTTTTATCCCACACCGAAAAAGACGTGCAACCCACTACCATGTTTTTATCTTGCAAGGCATGGCCAATATCATGTGCGCCATGGTAATTTAAAATACGGTGATACTTTGGCGCAATAAAATCATATTTATCATTGGCATATTTTGAAATACCTAAAATTTCTTCTTTATACTCTTCGGTAATATGGTCGGGCAAATGACGATTGAAATAACCTATAAAGTATTTTAAAAACTTGAGATAATTTAAATTAGGGACTAATAATTGTATTTGTTTAAAAAAAGCTTCCTCCTGAAAATCGTGTAACTCTTTTGTTAGCATTCCATTGGCAATACCTCTTTCGTAGCCATCGCCTTCAACATATAATTCCCACAAGCCACTTTGGTGTTGGCGCAACCAGTTATTGTTGACTTTATAAAAATTGGGAGCCACTGTTTCGCGTTTCCAATTAAGCGTGGTATCGTTTTTTATTTCGGGAACATCAATTTGCACTGCTATGATGAAATAGATAAAAAAACCAACTAATAGGATGGTAAATACAAATAAGGTTCTTAATACTATTTTACGGAGTTTGCGCATGGTTTACAGAGGAACAAATTTAAGGAAAAACTTTTAAGAAACATTGATAAGACAGAGGCTTATGATTAATTATGATTTGTCAGTTCGAGCGTAGTCGAGAACTAGGCACGCCATCACTTCTAGATATACCTCCTTCGTCGGCTACTCGAAGTGACAAAAAGGGAAATGTAAAATGACATTGTCAGTTCGAGTAGAAAATTATGTCTCTTCTAATTTTCGTATCGAGAACTGATTGTATAGTCGCTTCTCGATACATTTTTGCAGGAGGCAGGCAAAAACACTCGAAGTGACATAATTACCTAAACCAAAAAGCCCCTCGATATTAATCGAAGGGCTCCTTATAATAATTTGAATTAATTATTTAATAATAGAAGCTCTTAAAGCATAAATCTTTTCAGAGATAGATTTGAAGTTAGCTTCTTTTAAATCCTTAGGATCTTTAATCACATCAATCTCAGTATGAATTTTCTTTAACTCATCGTTTAAAGCAACACATTCTTTTTTGTCTTTGTAATCATTTAATAAATCAGTTAAGTTTTTTAAATAAAAACGTTGTTCCCATAAATGTTTATATGCTTTTTCTTTCACAGCAGCATCAGTTACACCTTCTGTAATTTTACAAGTTAAGTATAAGCTCTCTACCCAAGAACCTGCAAATACAGAAGAAGCTGTGTAAACACGCTCATTAGTTCTTAAGTAAGAATCACTTTTCACAAAAATCTCATCTAAAATAGTTAATAATGAATCTTTGTTAGATAAGTTTTTCTCAGCACGTTTACCAACCATTTGGTCTACTGCACCTTTTAAACCTAAAGCATCAGATGTAGTAACTACAGTTTTCATATATTTTAATACATCTTCACCTTTGTTATTTACCATGGCATAAGACATATCAATATTAAATACACCTAAGGCTAAAGCTTTAGCAAACTCAGAAGAAGCTGCTAATTGTTTTTTAGCATCTACTAAAAACGCATTGTTATAATCAACACCCCATTTAGATATTTCATCAATGCTTCCTACTGGAGAAGGAATGTTTGCAATGGCAAAATCAAACTTAAATTTTGTTTCTTCGTTTACAGTAACTGGAGTTGTATCTTTTGGAGTTTCTGCAGTTACGTTTTCTGCAATTTCCTCAGTTGGTTTATCACCACATGATACTAAGGCCATTGATAAAGAGATGCTTGTAGCTAAAAATAATTTGTTCATTTTCAAGATTTTAAAAAAGTTACACAAAAGTAAGAGTCTTCTTTTAATATGCAACAATCAAAACTGGAAATAAGATTTTATTAATATGGTTTTATTAACAAAAAAGGGTCTGTTTTCACAGACCCTTTTAAAACGAACTATCTATCTAAATTCCCGTAATCCAGTTTCTTGCGTTGCATCCATAATATTAATTGGCAAACAGCTACAAAAAATGGCACATACATAATTACTTTAGGTAAATCGTAGTGTGCTAAAATCACCTCTGCTTTACGTTTTAATCTTTCAGCAATTAAATACATTGCTGGAACTAATAATAAAGTTAAGAATGTAGCAAACGCTAAACCAAAAATCATTGTCCAGCTTAAAGGGCCCCAGAACACTACGTTATCACCACCAAAGTGAATATGAGGAGCACCATGGGCTAATAATTCTTCGAAATCAATATTTAACCCAACTGCTAAAGGTATTAAACCTAAGATAGCCGCGGTAGCTGTTAAAAATACGGGGGTCATACGTGTTCTACCAGCATCTACAGTTGCCTCATATAAACTTACTCCTCTTAATCTTTCTTCTTCAGCAAACTCAACCAACAAGATACCATTTCGAACTACAATACCTGCTAGGGCAACAATACCAATACCAGTCATTACAATACTCATATCCATTTTAAAAATAGCCGTACCTAATAATACCCCAATCACACTTAACACAATTTCAGATAAAATGATAATTGGTTTACCTATTGAGTTGAATTGAATGACCAATACCAATAAAATAATACCAATGGCAATAATCATGGCATTTCCTAAGAAAGCACCTGTTTCTGCTTGTTCCTCTTGCTGACCAGTAAATTTAACCTCAACAGCACCTGTAGGTTTGTAATCTTTAGCAACTTCTTCTAACTGTGCTACTACATTGTTTGCATTAAATCCTTCTAATACATCTGATGATAAGGTAATCACACGTTTGTTTTGTTTACGTTTAATACCGCCATACGTGTTTTCATAACGTACATCACAAAAAGCAGATAAAGGCACCGAACGAATCATTCCCATCATATTCATATCACGGAAAGTAATTACTAAATTTTTAATTTGCTCTACGTTAGTTCTTTGATCGTATTTATAACGTAATTGAATTGGATACTCATCATTGGCATCTCTGAACTTACTTGGATTATCAATACCAAATACTGCTTTACGAATTTCCATCGCTAATTGCGCTGATGAAATCCCTTCACGGTTTGCACGCTCTCTGTTTACATCAAACACAATTTCAGGTTTATTATCCACAAAATCCGTTTTCAAATCAGCTACACCGGGCACTTCAGACTCTTGTAGAAAACGTTTTAATTTTTGAGCGTTATCTACTAACTCTTCAAACTTATCTCCTTTAATTTCAATATTAATTGGTTTACCAACTGGAGGACCTGCTTGCTCTTTATTAGCAGTAATTTCGGCACCAGGTATATTCCATTTAGTAGCTTGAATTTCTTTTAAGTACTTCATCGTACTTTCACCATTACGTTCACTAAACTCAACAAAGTTAATGGCAATTTTTCCGCGATTAGCGTATGAATTTTGATCTTCATCCTGAGGGTCGGTAACACCAATGGTAACGTTAGTAATCATTGAAGAAACAATTGGATTATTTTCTCCAATAATAGAGTTTACTTTCTTCTCCACAATTTTCATTACCTCATTTGTTTTTGCAGGATCTGTTCCTTCAGGTAATTTCACATATACAAACACATTGTTAGGATCGCCTTGCGGGAAGAACACCACATTTGGCGAACGTAATTTCATTAATAAAATAGAGAAAGCGAATAAACCAATTGTCATAAATAACAACTGATACGGACGTTTTAAGCCCCACACTAATAAATTAGTATAACCACGTTGTATCGAAGGCCAAGTTTTAGTTTGGAAATTTTCGATGACTTTATACAAGAATAAGCGATGAATAACCATAAATAAAGCAAAGAAAATCATTAAGTTTCCAAATGCTAAATGACCACCAGCATAACAAATAATAGCTATTAAAGCATATAAACCTAAGCGCATCCAAGCCTTACGTGTAATTTTGCCATACGATTTAAATTCTTCATGATGAGGCTTCATAAAATCAACTGCAAAAACAGGATTAATAATGTATGCCACAAATAACGAAGCAAGTAAAGTAACAATTAACGTAATAGGTAAAAAGAACATAAACTTACCAATAATACCTGGCCAAAAAGCCAACGGAATAAATGGAGCTAAAGTTGTAACCGTTCCACTTAACACTGGTAAAAATACCTCACCAGCTGCTCGCTTGGCTGCTGTTTTGATATCTACTTTTCCATTATCAAAAATTCGGTGTGTGTTTTCAATTACCACAATAGCATCATCCACCACAATACCTAAAGCTAATAAAAAGGCAAAAAGCACAATCATGTTTAATGAAAAGCCCATGCTTGGCATAAATATAAATGCAATAAACATGGATAATGGTACTGAAAGCGCTACGAATAAAGCGTTAGTCACACCCATGAAGAACATTAAAATTAAAGTCACTAATATGAAACCAATAATGATGGTATTAATTAAATCATGTAATGTTAATTTAGTTTTATCAGATTGATCGGCTGTAATTTTCACATCAATGTTTGATGGAAATTCTGTTTTCTTTAACTCTTCAATATGTTCTTTAATTTTATCAGATGCAGAAATTAAATTTTCGCCAGCGCGCTTAATAACGTTTAACGTAATTACGTTTTTACCTGCTAAACGAGCGTAGCTCTCAGTTTCTTTAACAGTATCAACAACTTGAGCAAAGTCTTTTAAATACATTTTAGAACCCGATTGAGATGTAATTAATAAATTTTTAATCTCATCAACCGTTTTAAACTCGTTTTTAATACTGATGGTTCTTTTCGTACCATCCATTGGAATTTGTCCACCACTGATAGTCACGTTTTCGTAACCGATAGAACGCTCTAAATCACCCATGGTTAACTGCATCGATTGCATTTTATACATATCCAAATTAATTTGAATTTCTCTATCGGGCGCTCCAACCATTTTCACTTCGGTAATTTCTTTTAAGCCCTCAATTCTGTCTTTCAAATCATCAGCATATTCTTTTAATTTTTGTAAGTCCATATCACCAGCGATATTGATATACATAATCGGCATTTCAGAGAATGCTAATTCTTTTACAAATGGCTGGCGTGTTAAGCCTGTTGGTAAATCAGATTTTGCTTCGTCCACTTTATCTTTAACAGATTGACGTGCTTTATCTACCGTAATATTAGTGTTAAACTCAACTGTAATTAACGATACATCTTGCATCGAATTACTGGTTAATTTTTTAACCCCTGGAATAGATTTTAATTTTTTCTCTAAAGGTTTGGTAATTGTATTTTCGATATTACTTGGCGAGTTACCTGCATATACAGTACTCACAAAGAACTTAGGAACTACAATGTCTGGAAAACTTTCTTTGGGTAATTTGTTATAAGACATAACACCCCAAATGGATATGATAATAGTAACGATATAAATCGCTGTTTTATTATCGATAGACCAACTACTTGGTTTAAATTGTTTAAAGTTCATATTTTTTCAGTTATTGAATGATTGATTAATGAATGGTTGATGTATAAAACGAATCTTTCATTTTTTATTTCTTTACTTCGATGGCATCTCCTTCATTTAATCCGTCATACCCCGACATAATCAACAAATCAGATTCTGTTAAACCATCTTTCACTTCTACTCTTCCATTGTATTCTTTCCCAAGAGTTACATAACGTTTTGAGGCTTTTTTACCATCTGCTAATAAAACAAACGGTGCGCCTTTTAAATCTTTTTGAATGTAATTTAAAGGAATTGCAATCACAGGTTTTTCAGATTTATAATCGTTAATACTGATTATAGCAATTTGATTTGGGTGATATTCTTTTTTATCATCTAAGGCAATCTCCACACCAAATGTTCTGTTTAATGTATTAATAGCCCTAGCAGAATAACTCACATATGAACTTAATGTATCATTTGAATCAGGAAACTTAATCATTACCTCAGCACCTTTATGAACACGTGAAGCATAGCTTTCTGCTAAATCTGCTTTTAATTTTAAGTTACTGAAATTAATCACTCTGATAGCAGGCATACCTGGTGCTGTTAACTGCCCCAATTTAATATCAACAGCATCCACTGTTCCGTTAATTGGAGAAATAATTTTTGTCATACGAATTTGTTCTTGCAATGTAGCCAGTTTTTTCTCCATGCTTTCTTTTTGAGTTTTAGCTTGAAGATATTGCACCTCTGTACCAATTTTTTGCTCCCACAATGCTTTTTGTTTTTCGTATAATTGATTTACTAACTCAGCATTGGTTTGTAAATCAGAGATGCTTTGTTGTAAAGCTCGAGCATCTGTTTCCGCTAACACTTGTCCTTTTGAAACTTGGTCGCCAGTTTTTACATTAATTTTAGTAATAGTTCCAGGCATTTCAGATGATAACGACACACTCTCTTCAGCGTCAACTCTTCCTTGAACATTAATATATGTTTTAAAAACAATAGGTGTTAGTGTTCCTACTTCTACTAATGTAAATTTCTTAGCAGAATCACCTTCTAATTTAGAAATTTTAGCAGCGATTTCTGATAATTGAGTTTTTAATTCCGCTTGCTTCGCGTTTAATTCTGATAGGTTTTCAGTACCTCCGCCTCCACAAGAAGCTAAGAATAAAGAAGAAGTAAGAACTGGAATTATAAATTGTTTTATTTTTTTATTTTGATTGGTGTACATATGTTTATCTTTTAATGTGATTGATTAATTTCTTATTTTACAAGTGTTCCTATAGCTTTTTGATAGTCAATTTTATAAACTAACATATCATAAATAGCATTGAAATAATTGGTTTCTGATTCTTTTAATGATGCTTGTGCATTAATTACTTCTAAGTTAGATCCTACCCCTTGCTGATATTTTTTTTGAGAAACATCATAAATATTTTTCGCTAAATCTAAATTCCGCTTTTGAACTTGTAACGAAGAAACGGCATTGTTGTAATTTACAGCAGCTGAAGCGCCTTCTAACTCAATGGCTAATTGTAAATTTTTTAAATTATTTTCTCCTTTTTTAAAATCTAACTTTGCTTGTTGTATTTTATAATGACGTTGAAGCCCATCAAATAAATTCAAAGAAAGAGTTCCGCCAATTAATGCTGTTGGATACCAATTATTTTGTTTATTAAAGAACTTAGTATCACTTCTTTGACCAGAGTAACCTAAACTTCCATACGCCACTAATGTTGGCAAATAACCAAACTTTAAACGCTTAACATTAATGGTGTTTAATCTTTGTTGCACTTCCAACATCTGATACTCACTTCTTTGAGTAGCTGTTATTTTAGAGGCATCTACCGGAGTGTTTTCAGAAACAATTAATGAATCTGTTAAGGTTAATTTTTCTTTACCGGTATGTCCCATTTGAAACTTCAAAAGGTTTTCACTCAAAGAAATTAGTCTTTCTATTTTTTCTTTTTCGGTAGTTAAATTGTTGTAAGCTACTTCTAATCGATCTACATCAATTTGTTCTACAAAACCTTGTTTATTGAAGGCTTTTGTATCATTTAATAGCTTTTCTAGTTTAACGATATTAGCCTCTAATAACTTAATTCGTTCTTTGTTAACTAATACACTGTAGTATGCTTTAGAAACTTGACTAACTAAATCCGATTTGCTTCTAGATACATTAATATTCATTAAACTGATGTATTCTTTTGTCGCTTTTAATCCCACTAAGTAATCAGCACTAAACACTAATAAAGAAGCTGATGCTGTTCCGCTTAATTGGTATTTAGTACCAAATTGTGCAGCAATGGGATCGTATGCAGCTGAAGTTAATTTAGCAGGATCGTAAGGAGCTGCACCTGCTGCTACCAAACCTCCATAAACTGCTGGAGAAACAAAGTTTGGTAATACACTTGTAGGAATTCTCTCAAAATCCTTAAAATCAACATTGGCGTTAAGTTGAGGCATTGCTATACCCAATACTTCTTTTCTTTTATACTTGGCCATCAACACATCATTTTGTGCATTTAAATAATTTGGACTATTTTTATATGCATAGTCTATGGCCTGTTGCAAACTAAAAGTGTTGGAGTTGGCATCCTGTGCTTTTACATTAAATAACATTATCGAAAAAGCTACGAGTAATGTTTTAGAGGTTAGTTTAATCATGTGTTTGTTATTATTCATATTCATTAATTCCTTTATATTCATTAATTAGTTGATGTCCCTTTAAAGTGCAAATACCATAAACAAACGTATCGAGTAATAGTTGGTGTGTTTGAGTGAAACTGATTTTTTCAAATGAAAAATAATTCCCAAACATTAGCATATCAATTTGCGCTAAACGGTACTTCGCCGTAAATTCCTCATCCACATCTTTCCTATATACTCCAATCTCTTTTCCTGCTTTTATATTTCTCAATAAATCTTTATAAGCACATTCCTCTTTAAACTTTTGAAAAAGCAAAAATGCATTTCCATGAAATTTTTGAAGATCCATAAAGAAAATTGGATTAATATGGTGCATCATCTCACTCATAGTATTTGAAATCAACACAATTTCATGAATAGGGTCTTGAGATTGTTTTTCAATATTTCTAAAAACCTCTTCTTGTTTTTTCATTTCCACTTCACAAAGCTGATTTACCAAATCATCTTTTTCTTTATAAAACTGATAAATTGTTTTTTTAGACATTCCCAATTCCTTTGCGATGTCATCCATTGTTACGCGCTTTATTCCATACTTAAAAAAAAGCTCTAACGATGTTTTTAATATTTTTTCTTGTGGTTCCATTTTATAAATCGGACACAAAACTAAAGAAACTATTTTTGTTCTGCAAGTTTCCTGAAAGTTTTTTTGGCTTGATAATTGTTAAAATTTTTAACGTTTTAGATAAATCTGTAGTATTTCTGAATATCTTTTATTTGTCGATTAAAAAAACTGCTATATCTTTGAAAAACTTATGTTTACAAGACAATCATTATTCATATTACTGTTTTTAACATTCTTTAGTAATGTTAAATCTCAGATTGACACCTCTTTTTGGTTTTCAGCACCTGATATTTCTCAGGGTTTAGGGGATCGTCCTATTTTTTTATATTTTAACACTTATTCGCTAGCTGCCACCGTTAAGGTTTCCCAGCCTGCCAATGGAGCTTTTGTTACAATTACAAAAAACATTGCAGCCAATTCTATTGATTCAGTGGATTTAACTTCCTTCATCGCTTCTATTGAAAACACAACTGCTAATACGGTGTTAAACAGAGGATTATATATTTCTGCCACCCAAAAAATATCAGCCTTATATGCTATAAAAGGCACAGGAAACAAAGAACATTTTAGTCTAAAAGGTCCAAAAGCTTTGGGTGTTGATTTTTATGTTCCTATGCAAGAATTTTGGAACCAAGCACCAGCTACTTCTCCTAAGTCTTTTTCATCTATTGAAATTGTAGCTTCAGAAAATGGGACAACTGTTTTAATTACTCCTAAAACAAACATTATTGGCCATGCAGCAAACGCAACTTATTCTATTTCATTGCAAAAAGGACAAACCTATTCTTGTCAAGATACAGCCAGATCAGCTACAACAAGTTTAGCGGGGTCTATTATTTCTTCAGATAAACCAATTGCTTTAACTATTCAATCCAGCGGATTAAGTCAATCAGGTTGTCTAAGTTCGGTTGGCGACCAAATAACCTCAACTGCTTATATTGGTACTGATTACATAGTTAATAAAGGTAGAGCTACTACTGAGAAAATTTTTGTGATGGCAACACAAAACAATACTCAAATAACCATTAATGATGGAACGACCACTACGCATGTATCTAACTTTGGAGAGAATTATATTTACACCTCTGCTCAAAATATTACTTATGTAAACGCCAACAAGCCTGTTTATGTTCTTCATGTGTCAGGTGCTGGCTGTAGATTAAGTGGTGCTCAGCTACCACCTTTTTATTGTGCAGGTACTTACACCTCATCTTTTACTAGAACTTCATCTGATTCAATTGCTTTAAATTTATACACGAGAACTGGTTATGAAGGAAATTTTGCTTTAAATGGAAATGCATCGTTAATTCCTGCATCTGCATTTACAGTTGTTCCGGGAACCTCTGGAAGCATCAAATCAGCCAGAATTTATTATAATACAACTACTATTCCAGTGAATTCGCACAACGTTGTAACCAACACAGGTGATATTTTTGGATTAGGAGTTATCAATGGGTCAACATCTAGAGGAAGTGCTTATTCTTATGTTTCTGAATTTACGTCCTATCCATCTATTAATGCAGGAAGTAATTTCACCATCTGTTCAAATGGAAATATAACATTAAACGCTCAAGTTGGTGGTGGAAATATTGCAGGAATTTGGTCAACAAATGGTTATGGTACATTTAATAGTGGATTTACAGCATTAACAAATACCTATACTCCAAGTCAAATAGATACAACCGTAAAACCTGTAAAACTATTTTTAACTTCTAACGGCCCTTGTCCGCAGAGGAAGGATACTCTCTTACTCACCGTAAAACCAGCTCCTTTAGTAAACGCGTCTGTAGATCAGATTGTTTGCGGGAATAATAGTGCAGTGACTTTAAGCGGTTCTGTTTCTGGTGGCTCATCAACAGGTATTTGGACTAGTACTGGAACTGGATCGTTTACACCCAATAATACTACCTTGGGAGGCACTTACTTACCAAGCACTGCTGATACCGCTGCAGGGTCTGTAAAGTTAGTTTTAACCTCTACAGCAAATGGAATTTGTGCCTTGATGAGAGATACTATGAAGGTAACTATAACGGATATTCCTACAGCAAATGCAGGTCCAGCTTCTGCTTCGGTTTGTGCTAATAACCCAACCGTTACTGTTAACGGAACCATTGGAGGAATCACAACAACAGGTAAATGGACATCGAATGGTTCTGGTAGTTTTAGCCCTAGTAATACTCAATTAAGTACAAATTATATTCCAAGCGCAGCAGATATTAGCGCTGGACAAATTAAATTATATCTAACATCTACAGGTAACGGTACTTGTATACAAGCAAAAGACAGTATACTGATTGTGTTTACAAATCCACCTACTGTGAATGCTGGAGCTGATATTTATGTATGTAAAAATAAATTAACGGCCGTGCTTTCAGGAACAGTATCTGGAGCATCTACTACTGGTGTATGGAGTGGCGGTTCGGGTACTTTTACACCAAGTAATGCTGTTTTAAATGCTACTTACACACCAAGTGCTGCTGAAGTAACAGCTGGAGTCGTAAACTTATCATTAAGTTCTACTGGCAATGGAAATTGCAGTGCCGTGAGTGATCAGTTACTTATTATTTTCAATAATGCTCCTACTGTGAATGCCGGTGTTGATTTATCAACTTGTAAAAACAATGCCGCTTCTGTTTTATCTGGTGTTGTATCAGGCACAACCACTACTGGTATTTGGAGCGGTGGTACGGGTACTTTTACACCAAGTAATACTGCCTTAAAT